>ERZ857480.5158-NODE-7959-length-396124-cov-41.1485_pt1 | contig 396124 bp, 315 predicted proteins | sample MGYA00519767_ERZ857480 | MGnify/ENA primary metagenome ERZ857480 (study PRJEB31778, sample SAMEA3449210) | human gut metagenome | biome: human gut; feature: human-associated habitat; material: faeces | place: United Kingdom | collected 2010/2012 ...
CAGTTGAAAGCGTTCGTCCAGCCAGCCCACTCGGCGGCGAGGTCGAACCCTCCGATCCCACTGAATAGTGATGCGTGGGTCATAAGAGATCATCGGTTATCCCCGTTTCCGTCGATCACCTCGAAGGCGTTGAAATCCGCTTGTGTGTATTTTTTCATTTTCTTTAGTCCGTTAAATTCAATTCGATGATTCCGTCTATTTTGCAATCTTTTCCGCTTTTTTGTTGATAAGCGATTTGATAAACTCCGCAGCTTTGGCGTCTGTTACCGGGTGATCGCTGCCCATAGCCTCGGCTTGCCGTATCGTACGGTTCTCGCAGGCATTGCATCGATCCTCGAAATATGTCTGAAACCAACCGTATATGATCGATCCGTCTATTCGTCCGTACAGTTGTCCGTATTGCCCTCGTTTGGCATTGGTAAATACCAGGTTTACATCGGCAAGGTTCAACGCCCAGAAATCGTCCAAAATCATGTAGGCCGTTTCCGTTACCTGTGCGTCGTTCATCTTGGCTGAAATATTGAAAAACTCCTGTACATTGACGATCCAAAGTACCAGATATGCAGCCGTCCATTTTTCGCCGTATGTCGCTCGCAATACAGATAACACCGGCATTTGGGATTCGGCACAAGCCACGGCCGACTGCATACGGCGGCAGCTACTCTGTATTGCCGCCACTGAGTAGCGTTTCAAGAACTCCACGCTTGAAATCTTCGCTAACGCCGTTGTTGGCGGTTTTTTTGCTAATTCCGTTGTCATTGTAAACTTTGTTTTGCGGGCTGTTGATCGAATTTGTGAGCGTTTGCCTCCAGTTGATAGTCTTTGTGCGCTGCTTTCGCTTATGCTGCCATCCGGCTTCCGTTGCCCAGAAGTTTACGCAAGCCTTTTCGAGCGAGAGGGCAATGTTGAGATTCGGGTTGAAACGTTGTTGCGTCGAAATCCAAGCGTCATCCTGTAGGAGCGTCTTATAGGCCTTGCGTAACTCGTTTTTGTAAATCTCAAAATCATCACGCCACGTCAATATCCGAGCTTCTTCAATCCCTGCATCATCCTTGCGGAGCGTCTTACGGGATTTGCGTTTAGGATGATCGGATTCGGGGTTCTCGGTCCCCTCGCACGCGCCTGCGTTATAGTCTTCTACCGGGTAAGAAATAATATTATCTCTCACAGATACTCCAGTATCTTCTACGCCAGTAGAAGTACTGGTAGTAATATACTCCTTATCCTCTCCTTTTATAGTCACTGATCGTTCAGTGATCGTTCCGTGATTATTCACTGATCGTTCCGTGATTTCATTTAATGCACTGTCTAACAATTCTTTACGTATATTTACATCCTCCAGATTAGGTCTGTTGATTACTTGATGACGGGAAAAGGTTGGCAGATAATAGAATCTTTCCGACTTAACGGAAAGCAGACTAATAAATCCGGTTTCTTCGAGCATCTTCAACCAGCCTTCGAATTGCTGGAGTTGTATTTTGTCGTAAGGGAATATTTTAGACTTCAGCCAAACGGGGTCGGCTATTACTACGCCCAAATCATCGGCAAAATTCCAAAGTCCGATGTAAAGCAGCCTGGCATCGCGCGATAAGCGGCCGATCTTCAGATCATCCCAAAATTGTGGTTTTATGGTCCTGATTCTGGCCATACCATAGCGTTATTTTTGGTTGTTGATCATTGTCTTCTTTTAGCATATTCTGCAATACATAGACAAGGTCTTTTGCCATTTCGGGCGTTAAAAAAAACACATGTTCTCTCCAGTCATTAAGTTCAAATTTTTGGGAGATCATGATCATATTATAAGGTTTCTTAACTGATATTTCACATTCTTTATGTCTGCGATCTCTGATTACATATTTTATAGCCATTGTCATGCTTGTTTTTATTTTTTGTAACCGTGTTTTTTCAATAACCGTTCAATAACCGGCAAGGGGTTCGGAATACATCCGACCATTTTGCGGGGTTTGTTATCCGTCGTCATTCTTCGGCGTTGTATAAACTCATAGGATTTGCGGCAGCCATTCCATACGGCGCGTATCTTTACGCTCCCCGGAGTGCGATTCAACAAGCGACCTATATATTCGTTGTCGTTATCGGGATAGAGTTCTTTCAATGTTTCCAATTCCTTTTCCGACCACGGGGGATATGTCTTTCTTGTCGTCATACTTGGAGATTATTTAGGGAGAGGATGCCCGCTGTTGCCGTGCCAGGAGCGCCATTCTGGACGTTATCTCCTGTTTGTATTTCACGGCTGCCAGCACTGCCTCCCTAATACGGTCGATGTACTCTTCATCTCGTGGGATGCGGAGAATCTTGACGGCCAGCAGCGAGTTGGCGCACCGGGGATCATAGCTTACGAAGTCGCACCATCGTCGTCCCGTCGCAAGGTAGTTACCTTGTATCTGGGCGTAATATTCGGGCTTCTCGCGTCGCAGATCGTCCGGGGTAGCCATAGCCAGATACCGGGCGTGTACGGACGAATTGTAGGGGCATTTTATTTCGATGAAACCGTCTTCCCCGACCAACCCGTCAGGACTTCCGCCGAAAGAGGGCAAATCCTCGCAGACGAAGAATCCGCAGGTCTGGACATCGACGCTCATAATCGTCGAATAGGCCAGCCGTGCCGTCTCTTCGTGCTCGCGTCCCCATTCTATTTCTCTGGTGTTGAGTTCCCGGTATTCCAAACAACCCCCGGCCGTGATGCGATCGGCGATCTTGTCGAACACATAAGCGACGGCCGTCTTGGTCAGTTCTCCGGGCCGTGCCCGTGCTCCGGGAATCAGCTTATGCACTTCGGAGGAAGTGAATCGATGCAGACGCGCTTCATACCATTCCGGAGTTCCTTGTTCGAAATAGCGGGAATCGGTCATCGCTTCGCGCTTTTGGTGTCGAACAGATTAACTTCGGCCTCGACCGTCGCATCCTCGACCGCGTATTTCGTAATCCCGATCTTCTGCATCAGGTCGTCGGCCTCCTGTTCGGTGATCTGACCGCCGATAAACGCTTCACGGATCGCTTCGCGGCTCGTAAGCGTCGCTTTGTCCACGCTTTCGGGAATTGCCGCCGTTTCCTCATTATCGATGTAACGTACCGAGTTGTTTTCGCCAAGTACGCCCTGATCGAATTTCGCAGCGTCCTGCATCTCTACGGACATAGGGGCGAATTTTGACAGTAACTGTTTCAGCACGGTCTTACGCGCCATCGCATCGAAATCCGTAGTCCATTTACTACCGGCCCGGATGTAGTCCTTCTTTGATCCATAGGTTTGGCTGTACCGGCTCGCGTGTGCTTCGAGCTTCTCGCAGCTCATATAAAGCATCTTCTCGAAGCCATTAGTCAGTTTGAAATAACCCACATATCCGATCGTGCGGAGAGCGTCCCGATTCTCGGCCTTTTTGAACGTGATTTCACCCGTGATGAGGTTTTCATCCACGATCTCGCCCTCCTTGACCTCCGAAACATTCAGTGTTTTGAACTGCCCGCTGCGGATGGCCAGCTGGATAAATCCCTTCGCCCCGATCTGGAACTGGGCGTCGGTGCGCCCCTCCCGGTTGTTTTTGTAGGGGATGACATAGGCGAAACCCAGGTTGGGATCGAGAGGCAGGTCGAGGGCCGTAGCCTTGATCGCGGCGAACATCACGCCCATAGGCTCGCACTCCTGCAATGCCTTGTTGTTGGCGACGAGTGCCGTGAGGTTGCTTACGAAGCTGTCTTTCTTGGCTCCCAGGACGCTCGTCAGATAATTCTGGGTGCGTTCGCTGGTAATTTGACGGTTGAACAGCGTCAATCCCGTTGCTTGTTGTTCCATAATATTTACTGTTTTTGATTGATATATACTACGCGAGAAGAATATTTCCGGGGATCGAAAGGCCGCATCATATAATTGATATGATTGCGTATGTCGGCAGCCGAAAGTTTTCGGGACCATTCCCCGTCAGATACGATATGATTCGGATCAGCGATTTCGTAAATCTCGATTCTCGTTTTCATACATCAGTATTTTTCAGTTTTTTTCTGTCAAACTTCCTCTCGACCAGATCGCATAAATCCAAGTACATCGCATCGGCATTCTCCGCCTTCACTCTCTCCCGGAACCCCGCTATATCTGACAGCCAGCAGCCGCAACGGACATAAATGCCGTCTTGCAGGTTGAAAAAGTAAACCTTGCTGCCAATCCGGGAGCCGAACCCCACAAAAGCCAGGAAAGGATAATCGCCGATATATTCGCCTTTATCTTCGAAGGAGCAGCCCTTGCCGAAAGAGCACCACTCACCGAAAGAGCACCACTTGCCGAAGGAGCACTGCTTGCCGAAGGAGCAGCCCTCACCGAAAGAGCACTCCTCACCGAAAGAGCAATCCTCACCGAAAGAGCACCACTCGCCGAAAGAGCAACACTCGCCGAAAGAGCACTGCTTGCCGAAGGAGCACCACTCACCAAAAGAGCACGCCCTGCCGAAGGAGCACGCCCTGCCGAAGGAGCACTGCTTGCCGAAGGAGCAGCCCTCGCCGAAGGAGCAGCCCTTGCCGAAAGAGCAATACTCGCCGAAGGAGCAACACCTACCGAAGGAGCACCGCTCGCCGAATATTTGTATATCACTGTAATCCCCCGAGGGGCATTGTTTGATTCCGTCGATCACCTCGAAGGCGTTGAAATCCGCTTGTGTGTATTTTTTCATTTTCTTTAGTCCGTTAAATTCAATTCGATTATTTTAACAGTTCGTTCAGTTTCTCCAGCACCCGGGGAACCTCCTCGTCCGTGGCCGTACACCAGGCGCTCGCTATGCTCGTCTCCTCCCGTATCAGAACGTCGATCCATTCCGTCATTCCCATCGAATGTACCGCGCCCTGCCGCTCGGTTTCCACCGTATAGCGTCCCTGCACCGCAACGCCGTGATATTCTATCTGAAAGTCGAAAGATTCCATAGTACCCGCAAATGTCCTCCGGGTGATGTAATCGGCGATGCGTTTGGCGAAAGTCCGAATCTCCTGATCGGTCAGATGAATTGTCGTTTGCGGCCGGTTGAAACGGGTGCTCTCGAAGAAGTAATATTCTTCCGAGGGTTCTTTCCGAGTGGACGGCGGCATTTGAGCCGAGTCGGTGACGTAGTAGAAAGTATTCATCGCTGTTCGAAAATTTCATTCAACAGATAGCGGGTGATCCGCATACGCCGGGAACTGGACAGCACCCAGTCGAACACCAGGCAAACGGGAACGGAAACTACTACGAGCGTAATTAAGTGTGCCATACTCTTACCGGATTTCGACCCGATAGACACGAGGTCGGTTTTGGAGTTTATGTGCCCGGCGGCGGGACTTGTCGATTGTCCGGCGCACCTTGTTCTTGAGACGGTACCACGCACGCCAGAGGCGGCCCGCAAGCGTTACCCACAGACTTTTGACTGTGGATTCCTGAAATTGAGTTTCCATATCTGTAATGATTTGATGCGATCGAAAAACCGGCGCGGGCCGTCACGGAGGGCGCCGGGAAAAACAACTCTAAACACACAAAAAATGAATAAATGAAACAAAATACGGACTATTGAGGCGCCCGCGACCTGTTTGCACCCTGTCGTCATCGAAGACCACGACCGAATCGCAGGGTATATCGCTACCGGCTCCCCGGATCGCTCCGGATCGTCGCCTGCTTTTTGGTATTGATCGGCCTAATATCCGCCCTTCTGCGCCAAGTCGCTCGCCGGGTTTTACATCCCTTCGGATGGTTCTCGTATTTCAATGAACCGCTTATTCGTTCAAACCTTTCTGCCTTGCGGCCGGGGTTTATGGCAGGCTTTAGGACCCCTACGGCTTCCGTGCCGTCCTTTGGTGCCCGCATCGGGACATTCAACCCGATACGGACTTTGAAAATCCGCGCCCGGAAATGGCAAACTCAACTAATCTCAACTCTTAACCTTACTCGAATGAAAGAACGTTGGGCGCGGATAGGTGCTCGATTGATTCGCTATTGGGGACGGCTCAACGGTCGTCCGACGGGGCGTGCATTTCTGGGCTGTCCGTCCAGAGCCGTCCACTTGACACGCTCGATTTCCACATACCCCTCATCCCAATTCATGCGGATCAAAAATTTCATTTTTTTGTCCCTCTTGCATCTGGAAGCCGCTGAGTGGATTGAATAGTAATCTCGTGCTTCTACCGGGAAGATTACCGTTTCGCCCAACTCTATCGCCTCCAGCGTTCCGATGTAATCCTTGCGCATCTTGTATTCTCCGAATTTCAATTCTTTTGCTGTTTCCATACTATGATTATCTGTCGTTTATTCGTTTGCTCCCGCGCCGGTATCGCTCCGGACAATCCCTTGCGGATTCGCGGGAAAACACTAATTTTGAGCTGCCAACCAAAAATTAAGTGTTATCGTGTGCTATCTGTCGCAGCATTCAGAGCTTCCGAAATACGCTTGCCCACTTTTTTACATACAAGATCGATCCAAGTAATATTATCTCCATAATCTCGTATATCTTGCTCTAATATGGATTTATCTTCGTCGATGAGAGAAATAAGACAATAAATATCATTGTAGATTTTATATGTTAAGGATATACGATCTTGAATTTCGCCTACTTCACGCACAACGTCAAGGACTTCAAGTTGTGGAGTTATTATGGATGAGAATATTCCTGAATCAATAGATTTATGGCATTGTGTTAGCGCCTCTCTATAGGCGTCCAATTCTTCATAAATTTGTTTTAATGTGCAATCTTTAGATCTCATATCTTTGTCCCGTTTTTCGAAAAAATAATTCTCCTCCAAATTATTTTTTGATTTTCTTTGCGTTTTACACCGCAAAGAAATATTTGCCTATAAACAATTCGCTGTAAAACAGTGTTTTACGCGCTTTGCGTCAGTCGCCGTAATACCGGCCTGCATCGCCGTAGTAGGCCACACACCCCGCCGCGAATGCCGGGTTGCTCCCGGTGGGTATATTATAAGGTGTCGGCTCGGAAGCGGGCAGCGGGCGCCCCTCGATCATCGCGCGGATGTTGGCCAGCTTCTCGTTCTTCCACGCCTTCCGCAGTGCCTCGGCGAAATTTTTCACCATCTTCACCCGGAACATATACCATGCGTTGCGAAAAATTTTTGAAAGGTTATATTTGATTTTCGGTTTCATGATTATAACATTAAACTATTTTACTCCACACAGACAACCCCGTTCGTATTGCATGTGCTATATTCTCCTTCGCTGTTACCCACTCTAAATTATCGACTCTATTATCGGACTTAACTCCATTAATATGATTCACTTGTGGCTTGTTATCAGGATTCATAATGAAAGCGGAGGCGACTAACCTGTGTACTTTGTATTTTATTACCTTGCTATCATGATCCCATAGATCAACTTGCAAATACCCGTTTTTATCTGGTCTGCCTTTCAATATGCGCCCATTTTCCAGTCTTGTAATGTTTGCTTTGTTAAAAACATTTACTCGTTTATATCGAGGAAGGCTATATACACGCCCCATATTCGAAACCATATATAAATCCTCCAAACCTTTAACGGGGGACCATATCTCGCCATCTAAAAAATCAGCGTTCCGCATAATCTTCGATCTGTTGTAGGCCGGTTTCATTATTTTTATTTTATATTTGTGTTGTAATCTTGTTTTGTACTGCAAATATAAGTAGAATATTAGTATAATCCTAATATTTTCTAATAAAAAATAATATTATTTTATATGAGTGCTGATTTTAAGCGTTTTAGGCGAGCAAATAAATTGACACAGGCCGATATTGCGGCATTTTTAGGGTGTACGCAAGGGTTTATATCGCAAGTAGAAAAGGGAGTTAGTACTCTGTCGCCTGAATTTATTAGTATTATATTAGCGAATCCCGACTGGGATACTTCGATGTTTACTGGCGACGGCGGGATGTTGAAAGAAGGGGCGGGGGACGGCTCCGGGCGCGGTTCTCGCATCCGCTATTGGGTGGACGTGGATGCTACGGCTGGAGGTGTGGAGCTGTTCGACGATATGACCACGAACCGATTCATCGATCTTTCGATTCCGGAGTTCCGGGACTGTACGGATGCCGTGAACCTGTACGGAGATTCGATGATGCCGCTGTACCGGAACGGACAGATCATCATCCTCAAAGAGTGGAAAGAGAATTTTATCGATTTCGGCAACGTCTATCTGGTCATCACGTGCAACGGCAACCGGATGGTCAAATACCTGCGTCGGGGATCGGATGCCGATCACGTTCTCTGCATCTCCGAAAACAAGGATTTCGATCCTTTCGAGATCGAGCGGAAAGATATTCTGCGGCTCTACCTTGTCAAAGGCGGCATTTCGAAGAATACGTTATAATCTATAACAACAAATGGAATTACAACCTATCCAAAGTAAGATTTACGAGATACGGGGCCAGCGGGTGATGCTGGACTTCGACTTGGCGGAACTCTATCAAGTGGAAACACGAACACTCAAACAGGCAGTACGGCGCAATATCGAGAGATTCCCCAGTGATTTTATGTTTGAAATCACCGAAGCTGAATATAACTGCCTCAAAAACAGTATGACATCACAAATTGTGATCTCAAATGAAAAAGGAGGCCGGCGTTATATGCCGTTTGCCTTTACCGAACAAGGGGTAGCAATGCTTTCGAGTGTTTTACGTAGTGGAACAGCCATACAAGTAAATATCGCCATTATGCGGGCATTTGTGGCGATGCGGAACTACATTACCACGACGACGCAGATAACGGCGGAACTGTCCGAAATACGGGCAAAGCTGGCATTGTTGGAACGAGCTGACGAAGACAATGCCGAAGCGGTAAACGATCTTTCGGAAGATATGCGCAAAGAGCTTGACAACATTTATCAGGCTATCGCGGCGCTGTCGGTCAAGGTACCGCAGGCCCGCAAGTCGTCCCTGCCGATCGGATTCAAGCGACCGGATTCAGAGGAGAAAAAATAACCCCCGGATCACTCCGGGGGCTGCCGTTTCGCTTATGCGATTGTCAATAAAGCATTACAGTGAAATGGCGGATAATTCTCGTCCGATTTTGCGCAGCGCCTGTCCGATCTTGTGCGCTTGCGCTTCGGATATATAGGTATTGCAGGATTTGTATTGCCGCATCAGCCCGGCATTGATTCCCGCCCATTTTGCAAATTTCGTGACATTGATGAAATCGAAATAGTCGAATACTGACGCAACGTCATATTTGTACTCAAATTCGATTCCTTGTAATTCGGCGGGCAACTCTTCTCCGTTTTCGGTATAGCTGGCGAACATCTCGCGGACAGAGTTCTCGAAATCCGCCTTTGCTTCGGCGACTGTCCTGCCTTCGCCTATTATCGTCGCCTGGATGTCCGGGGTGAAAATCCCGAAAGTGCCGTCCTTTCCCTTTTCGATAAGTGCCGTTGTCTTCATAGTCTGTGGTCTTTTGTTGTAAGCAAACCGGGTTAAAACCCGATTTGCTTTTTCAGTTTGTAAAAGGTGCCGTTTTTAATCTCTTCTTTTCCGTGCCGCCCTATCTCTATTCGGTAGGGCTTTTCGGGGTGGTGGTAAACGTCATGATTCGCTCCGTTCCGTAGCAACCTCCACCCGTGCGCCTCGGCGATTTTTCGTAGTTCACTCCATTTCATATATCTGTATTGCTTTATTGACGATACAAATATATAGCGTTTTTGCTATATATGCAAATATTTTGCCGACTTTTTCAACGGATTATATGTTTTCTGGGACATATCTGTAAGTTGTTGTCATAGACAAATATAAAAGCTATTAAAATATTACGTTGTGAAAATAAATTGTAAAAAATTTGTGGGGGGGGGATTTTTTATATTTTTGAAATGCAAAATAGTTTGTTGTAAATAAACATATTTATATTTTATGCTTACATTAATTTATTGGGCTGCATGTGTAGCAGGATGCTATTTTTTAGCCAAAAGCCAAGGACGGGACACTACTACTGCGGCTGTACTTGGATTATTATTTACGGTATTTGCTCTTATCGGCTACCTTATTGCAGGGGATAAAAAAATTGACAACTTAAATTAAATTCAAAATAGTATGATGCATTTTTTACAACCTTATTCTTGTCCCCCTCCTCAAGCGGGCGAGGGATTTCCTTTGGTGATTCCTGTAATAATTGTTGCGGGAATAGTCGGCTTGATTATCGCTATGCAGATACAAAAAAACAACAGCAAGCGATTGAAGCAACAAAGAGAACAGAAACAGCAAATGGCAATGCAAAACAATCCACAATCACCTTCCATGTCTACATCTACACCTGCACCTGCATCCTCAAGACCTGCCAATTATCAGCATAAGCGGCCTGATATTTCTGTGGATTATCGCGGCAGCGGTATTCGGACGCTTCGGGCGTTAGGCTGGGTAAACATAGTAATATTTTGTGTCGTATTTGTCTTGGGGCTTGCTATGTTTGCTGGGGGCGGGCTATTCGGTTTTTCAATAGTATATTTCTTGATAGCACTGCCTGTGGTAGCCCTATTTTCCGGAATTTGCTTTGCTTTAGCTACGATCACGGAAAATGCTCTTATGTCCAAAGCCGTATTGGAATCCAAATATGATTTTCGTGAGGATAGTAGATATTGAAACCGAAGCTATGGAGAATGTCTGCCGCGTGATCCAAAGACCCGTAACAATTAAAAATCCCCCGGCTCATCATCTGATGACAGGCCGGGGGCGGTCGGAACGAATTTACAGACATTGAAAGACAATGCAAAGATAGGTTTACCTCCGAAACATCCAAATATTTTTACAGCGCCGGGATCAATTCTACTGCTTCCCGGCGTTTTTGATCTACCAGTTTGGCGTATATCTGGGTCGTGGCGATATTCGAGTGACCGAGCAATTTGGAAACGGTATAAAGGTCTGCCCCGTATGTCAGCAACATCGTCGCGTAAGTGTGGCGGGCGCAGTGAAAGGAAATCGGCTTACATATCCCGGCAGCTTCAACCAATTTTTTGAGTTTTACATTCATCTGTGCATTGGAGTTTAGCCGTTTGAAAACCTTATCGAATGCCGTATTTCGTCCTGAAGGCAGAAAGCGCATCGCATTTTCGGACAGCGGGACCACAATGCGGGATTGTGTCTTCTGTTGTTGGAGATGAATTTCATAACCCCCGTCTGGAGATTCGACGATATGCCACCAGCATAGCTGGGAAATGTCGGAATACCGCAGCCCCGTGAAGCAGGCGAAAAGAAAAGCGTTTGCGACGACGGCATAGCGGGGATTGGCAATGGCAGCGGCTTCCAATTGCCGCAGCTCGTCTATTGTAAGGTATTCCCGTTCTCTTACGTCTAACCTGGGCCTGTCCTCCTTGTCCAGCATTGCGGCGGGATTCTTGTCGATCAGCCCGGATCTGACTGCCCGATTTAAGATATTGCCTAAACGCGCCAGAATAACGGAAGAACTTGACCCGCGTATTCCGCAGCGATCGAGATAATCTATAAAATTCTGAATGAATCTTTTATCTACGGAGGCGAGTTTCTTGTTAGGACCTGCAAAGGCTTTGAGATGCGAATACAAAGAACCTAAATTTTGGGCGTAGCTCTTTGAACCTCTGTCTATGTATCCTTGCCGCTCCTGTTCGATGTAATCGAGGAGCGTTATTTTCGTGTCGGCCGTCGAAAAGTTGTATTCTCCGCGCTGTATGGCGACAATCCGCTCGGATTTCAACGTCGTGGCAATAGCCATTGCTTCCTTGTTTCGGGCTTTCGCTTCCTTCGTGGTCTCTGGAATAAGGTACAATTTCAAAAATTCATACTGCCGAATCCCGTTCCAATAAATATCCAGGTACAGCGATTCGCTTCCGTCCTTGAGCGGTTTCGACCGGAGGCGTACCGGCTCCTTTACTTTTGGCTGCTTCATCTTTCAATATACTGTTTGTTTCGTTTGGTAAATATACAAATTTAAGCCACAAATAAGTAACAAAAAATACATAAAATAATTGTTACCCGGCGATATTTGCAGAAAAAAATATTTGAAATAATATTTGTATATTTATAGTAAGTAATTGATAGATCGTGCAATAATGGCAATAAGGTGTCGGTTTGAGTAGGATGTGAGACTATTTTTGCCGGAAATAGATCTGGATCGGTACCCCCGAGAAATCCCACTCTTCCCGAATCTTATTCTCCAGGAAGCGGCGGTAGGGATCCTTGATATATTGGGGCAGATTGACGAAGCAGGCGAACTGGGGCGTGGGTGTCGGCAGTTGCATCACGTATTTGATTTTGATGTATTTGCCTTTGGTCGCCGGGGGCGGATAATTTTCGATGATCGGCAGCAGGTAGTCGTTCAGCGCCGAGGTGGCCACGCGCCGCTTGCGGTTTTCGTAAACCCGGATGGCGGTCTGGAGCACTTCGAGGATGCGCTGTTTGTTGAGTACCGAGGTGAAGATGATCGGAATGTCGTTGAAGGGCGCCAGTTTTTTTGCCAGGACCTCTTTCCACTCCTTCATCGTGTTGTTGCCTTTTTCCACCAGATCCCATTTATTGACTACGATCACGCACCCTTTGCGGTTGCGGACGATCAGGTTATGGATGTTCAGGTCCTGGGATTCGAGGCCTTGCTGCGCATCGAGCATCAGAATACAGACGTCGGACTCCTCGATGGCGCGGATCGAGCGCATCACGGAGTAGAATTCGAGGTCTTCGGTCACCTTGCCTTTTTTGCGCATGCCGGCCGTATCGACCAGGTAGAAATCGAGTCCGTACTTGTTGTAGCGCGAGTGAATGGCGTCGCGCGTGGTGCCGGCGATCGGCGTGACGATGTTGCGTTCTTCGCCCAGCAGGGCGTTGGTGAGCGACGACTTGCCCACGTTCGGACGGCCTACGATGGTGATGCGGGGCAGCTCTTCCTCCTCGTTCTTGGTTTCCGGGGGCAGGTCGCGCACGATTTCGTCCATCAGGTCGCCCGTGCCGCTGCCGCTCATCGAGCTGATGCAGTAGGGTTCTCCCAGTCCCAGCGAATAAAATTCGTGCGAGGAGTAGATCAGGTCGTAGTTATCGACCTTGTTGCAGACCAGCAGCACTTTTTTCGAAGTGCGCCTCAGGATGTCGGCCATCATCTGATCGAGATCCGTGATGCCCGTATTGACTTCGACCAGGAACAGGATGACGTCCGCCTCTTCGATGGCGAGCATCACCTGACGGCGGATGTCGTCTTCGAAAATGTCGTCCGAATTGACCGAATAGCCGCCGGTGTCGATCACCGAAAATTCACGTCCGTTCCAGTCGGTTTTGCCGTAATGGCGGTCGCGTGTCGTGCCTGCCGTCGCATCGACGATGGCTTTGCGCTGCCCGACCAGGCGGTTGAACAGTGTGCTTTTGCCCACGTTCGGGCGTCCTACGATCGCTACAAGACTCATAATGTTATTTTACGTTTATGTTTATGCGAAACGAATTATGCGGTGCGGGCCGAGAGCGAGGCCGAATTTATTCGGACATCGATGGATGCGGCCGGTCTAAAACAAGGTCAAAGATAGTGCAAGTTACGGGTAAAACCAAACCCGGTGTCGATTTTACCCGATTGTCGGTGCATAAGGGGTGGGGGCCGGATGTGCACATCTTATCCTTTTCCGATCGGGAGATGCGGCTTCCGAAGGTTTTCCGAACAGCCGCGATGCCTTTTCAACGGGGGTGCAGCGTCTCTTCGTCTGCGGACAGGCCATGTTCCGACATCCGGCGGATGTCTCCGTTACAGCGGTAAAAGGGAGCGGTTCGTACAGGAGGTATGCGGCACGTATTATGGGTTATAAATAGCGGCTTTCCGGATCACCGGCCTGTACGGGATAGATCAGCACGAAACTGTTTCGCCCGAGGTATTGATCCAGGTAAGCCGGGATCTTGTTCATCGCCGGTTGGTAGGAGATGCGTTCGCGGCGGCTCATTACCAGCCACAGACAGTCGTCCGTGCGCAATTCGCGCAGCAGGGCCGGCAGTTTTTCCCAGTCTTTGAAAAGTACCGTTTCTACGGTTGCGGTCTGCTTGCGCCGCAGCGGTTCGATGTACTTGAGCGTTGTTTCCGGGGCATAGACGACGATTTTGGTCCCGGTATTGCGGGCCAGATTTCCGATTTTATGCAGCCACATGAGAAATCCGGCCTCTTTTTCGGCTTGGGAGGGAATGATTACGATATGTCGCTTTATGGTCGCCAGCGGTTGTACCGGTTTGTAAATGTAGGTCGTGACGTTGCTTTCGCCCAGCAGGTCGCCCGTGATCTTGCCGAGGAAGATCGCGGGGGATTTGTCCCGATGGAGTCCCATTACGATGTCCGTGATACTCTGTTCTTTGGCGACGCTTGCGATTGCGTTCGAGATATTGACGTCGTAGCGCAGCAGCTCGTGGAGGTAGATGTCCGATGCGGCAGCGGCCGTCGCCGCCGTTTCGAGAATTTTGCGGGCCCGTTTTTCCAGCCCGCTGTCTTCCACCTTGTTGTCTATGGCGTGCAGCGCGTAGAATCCGTTGTGGTTTTTCTTCGATTTGAGCACGTTGCCCAGAGTTACGAGTTCCCTGACGCTCTCTTCGTTCGACACCGGGATCAGGATGTGTTCGTCCTGATGTTCGGTGCTTTCGTCGTTTTCGCGGACCCCTTTGATGGCGATGTTGTGAGCGCCGCGCTGGGTGGCGAAGGTCGAAATGGTGCAGGTGGCCAGGATCATCAGGATCGTGCCGTTCAGGACGCTTTCGCCCAGCAGACGGATCGGTTCTCCGTCGGGTGTCTGGCCGATGATGACGTTGTAGCCCACCATCACGGCTGCGAGCGTGGCGGCTACGTGGGCGCTGCTCAGGCCGAAGATGACCGTCCTTTGGTCGCTGGAGAGTTTGAATGTTTTTTGAGTGAGCAGCGCGGCGATGTATTTGGCGGCGGTGATCAGGACGATCATCACGGCGGCGACCTTGATGCTCTCCCAGTCGCGGAAGAAGGCCCGGTAGTCGATCAGCATGCCTACGCCGATCAGGAAGAAGGGGATGAAGATGGCGTTGCCGACGAATTCGATGCGGTTCATCAGGGGCGAGGTGCGCGGGATGAGGCGGTTGAGGGCCAGCCCCGCGAGGAAGGCGCCGATGATCGGCTCCAGTCCGGCCAGATGCGCCAGGTAGGCGCCCAGAAAGACCATGACCAGCACGAAAATGTATTGGGAGATGTTGTCGCTGCAATGCTTGAAGAACCAGTGCCCGATCAGCGGGAAGAGCAGCATGATGAATGCGATGCAGAGCACGACCGAGATGCCGAGCCGGTACCAGAACATGTCGTCCGTGTTTCCGGTGACCATGCCTACTATGACCGTCAGCAGCAGCAGGGCCAGCGTATCGGTAATGACCGTGCCTCCGACGGCGATCGTGACGGCCTTGTCGCGGGCGATGCCCAGTTTGCTGACGATGGGGTAGGCGATCAGGGTCTGCGAGGCGAAGAGTCCGGCCAGCAGGATCGAGGAGTAGATCGAAAATCCCAGGATGTAATATCCCGCCAGAATACCGAGCAGGAGCGGAACACAGAACGTATAGAGTCCGAATACGAGGCTTCGGGTGCCGTTCTTGCGGAAATCCGACATGTCCATATCCAGGCCGGAGAGGAACATGATGTAGAGCAGTCCGGCCGTACCGGAGAGGATGATGCTGCTGTCGCGTAACACCAGGTTGAGGCCGTGCGGTCCGATCACCGCACCGGCGATGATAAGTCCCAGCAGGTAGGGAATCTTCAGCTTGTTGAGCAGCAGGGGAGCGGCGAGGATGATGACCAGAATCAGCAGGAATTTGAGAATCGGATCCTCGAGCGGGAGGGTTATGCCGTCGAATAGAAGCATCATGCGGAATCGGAATTAGGGTTAACTGATCGGGACCGTCTGCGAACCGGGACATATTCGTGTTCGCCGGAGCGGGGGCCGATCGGGTAATATTTCTCAAAGTGCCCGCCTGTCGGAAAAATCCGTAAGGCCCGGCGGGCTATTGGCTTGAAGTTGTTTTCGTGCGGGCTGATCGTATTCCGACCGGGACGGCATTCGTTTTGTCGGGAGCGACCTGGCTGCATGAAAATTTAACGGAAACAAAGATAGTGAAAGCCGAGAGAAAACGGGACCTTGTTCCCGGTTTCCCGAGGCGCATCCTATCTAAGACTATGTCAAAGATAGCAAAAAATGGGGAATAGCAATGCTTTTTTTGCCGAAAAACAGGGATTCCGGATAAAAAAATGCACGGTTTTCTCTGTGTATTCCGAGAAAAAAACTTAACTTTGACCAAATAATGAATGTTGAAGGACGTGCTATGACGGAAAGGAGAGTGGACAAACGATTGCTGGCACCTGTGCTGATGGGGTTCTTTATCATGGGCTTCTGCGATATCGTGGCTCCGGTGACCAACATCATCAGCGGTGAATTTGCCGAGAGCCAGCAGAGTGCCGTGAGTTTTCTGCCGTCGATGGTTTTCCTTTGGTTCCTGCTTCTTTCCACGCCTGTCGCGGCGCTGATGAACCGCATCGGCCGCAAGAGAACGGCAATGATCGGCTATGCCTTTACCATCGCCGGGTTGCTCGTGCCCTATGCTGCGGGCGTCGGCAGTGCCTTGAGTTGGTATTTCATCGGCTTCGGTCTGCTGGGCATCGGCAATACCGCTATCCAGGTGGCGGTCAATCCGCTGCTGGCGACCATCGTGCCCGAGGAGCGGATGACCAGCTACCTGACCGTCGGACAGATCTTCCGCAATACTGCTCTGTTGCTGCTCGCCCCGATCATCACGGGGCTGGTTTCGCTTTTCGGCGACTGGCGTCTGTTGTTGCCGATTTATGCGGGGCTTACGCTCGTCGGGGCCGTCTGGTTACAGGTGACTGCGGTCGCAGAACCGGCGCAATCGTCCCGTGCGGTCGGTATGGCCGAGTGTTTCCGTCTGTTGCGTAACCGCGCCGTGCTGCTCTGTACGCTGGGCGTGGCCTGCTTCATCGCTGCGGATGTCGGTATCGGCTTCGTTTCGGTGCGGTTGATCGACAATCCCGATTCGATTCTTACGACCACCGGATTTTACGCTTTGCGCATCGTGGGTACGCTCGTCGGTGCCTGGGTGTTGATCCGTGTCGTCGATGTCAAATACCTGCGCTGGAATATGCTGCTGGCATTGGCGCTTTGCATCGCCCTTTTCGCGGTGCGCTCCGAAGCGGTCGTTTATGCGTTGGTTGGCATCCTCGGCTTCACGATGGCCTGCGTTTTCGCCACGTTTTATGCCGTGGCGACCAAGAGTGCTCCGGGCCGTTCGAACGAAGTCGCCGGACTGATGATCCTGGCCATTTCCGCCGGCGCCCTTTCGGGCCCGATCTGCGGCGCGCTGATCCGCGGCTTCGGTCATCCCCAGGCGGGCTTGATCTGGGTGACGGCTTGTGTCTGCTACCTGCTCTGGGCCGCTGCCGTATTGAAATCCGATACCAAGAAATAGAGTTATGAAAAACTGTAAATTCCTGATTATAGCGTTGTTGTTGAGTATTTTGACTCTCCCTTCTTCGGGTCAGTCCCGCAGATACGACGATTATGGACGCAGCAGCCGCAGCGGATCGGCGATCAAGGGAGTGGAGTGGGGCGTACTGGCCGGACTCAACTTTCCCCATTTTTCGACTTCCGGTCCGGATTTCGGTATAGATAACCGGCTCGGTTGGCAGGCCGGACTCCAGATCGGCTTGAAATTCCGCTATTTCACCATCGGTCCCGAGGTGCTTTACGTGCGGCAGTCGATCAAGTTGAGCCATGCCGACTACGGAACTCTGAAAATCAAAACCAATTCGATCGATATTCCCCTCATCTTCTCGCTTCGGGCGCTTCCGATGCTGCGGATCAACGTCGGTCCCGTCTTTACGGTGATGAACGATTGCAAGTATGCCGAGGGCAACAACGAGATGTTCTTCGGCAGTATGCGCCCGACGGTTTCCTATATGTTGGGCCTGGGGTTGAATTTCGGACATACACTGATCGACTTCCGTTACAACGGGCAGTTCGATTCGAAAAAGTGTTATTATCCCACCGAAGAGGCGGTCGGGTTCAACATGCGCTCTTACTCCCTGGCATTGAGCGTAGGATTTGTTTTTTAGCTTATGATGGATTCCGAAGATAAGAAGATCGACATCGAGGGGGTGGATCCCCGGGAGCTGTACGGCCCCCAGAATATTTACCTCGAACAGATGCAGGAGCTGCATCCCAACCTCAAAATCATCGCTCGCGGATCTGCGCTCACGGTGCTCGGCCCCCGAAGCGATTCCGAACGGTTTCGGAAACGACTGGACGGGTTGATCGCTTACTACCTCAAATACGGCTATATCTCCAAAGAGTCGGTACAACAGGCTTTTTCGACCGGGGTGATCGAACACGACGCTCCCGTCGATAAGGACGTGATCGTCTATGGCAACAACGGCACGATCGTCCGGGCCCGCACGGTCAATCAGCTCAAGCTGGTGCAGTCCTACGACCGCAACGACCTGCTGCTGGCCATCGGCCCCGCAGGTTCGGGCAAGACCTATACGGCCATCGCCCTGGCGGTGCGGGCTTTGAAAGAAAAACACGTCAAGCGGATCATCCTGACGCGTCCGGCCGTCGAAGCGGGCGAGAAGCTGGGTTTCCTGCCGGGCGACATGAAGGAGAAGCTCGATCCCTATCTGCAACCTCTGTACGATGCGCTCAACGATATGATTCCGCCCGCCAAGCTGCAAAAATACATCGAGGAGGGGACCGTGCAGATCGCGCCGCTGGCTTATATGCGCGGCCGTACGCTCGACAACGCTTTCGTCATTCTGGACGAGGCGCAGAATACGACCCTGCCGCAGATCAAGATGTTCCTTACGCGCATGGGACGCAATGCCAAATTCATCGTCACGGGCGACGTGACGCAGATCGACCTGCCCCGTCGTTCCGACAGCGGATTGACGCGGGCGATGGAGATTTTGCGCGGTGTCGAGGGGATCGGCATCGTGGAGTTCGACCGCCGCGACATCGTGCGGCATCCGCTCGTCAAACAGATCGTTGAGGCTTTCGACCGCAGCGCTGCCGTCGAAGCGGCACCTGCTCCGGAAAATGGAAAATAGAAACGATAACCAATTAAAATAGAACTACTATGGATAAGAATTTGACCGCTTTGAAACCCGCGTTGGTTTGGAAGCATTTTGCAGAAATCGCTAAAATACCCCGTCCTTCCTCCCACGAGGAGAAGATCCGTGCGTACGTGATCGGCGTAGCCAAGAGTCTCGGCCTGGAGTGCAAGGAGGATGCGGCCCACAATGTCTATGTCCGCAAGCCTGCCTCCAAAGGGATGGAGAACCGCAAGGGTATCGTTCTGCAGGCGCATCTGGATATGGTTCCCCAGAAGAACAACGATAAGAAGTTCGACTTTACCAAGGACCCGATCGAGGCGTATATCGACGGCGAATGGGTGACGGCCAACGGTACGACGCTCGGTGCGGACAACGGTATCGGTGCGGCGGCTATTCTTGCCGTCCTGGAGGACGATACGCTCGAACACGGTCCTCTCGAAGCGCTTTTCACAGCGACCGAGGAGACGGGTATGGACGGTGCGTTCGGCCTGAAGAAAGGGGTGCTGCACGGTGACATCCTGCTTAACCTCGATTCCGAGGAGGAGGGCGAGTTGTATGTAGGCTGCGCCGGCGGCGTGGATGCCAACATCACGTTCAAGTATAAGGCGGAGCCGACTCCGGCACGGAATTACCGGGCCGTGAAGCTGGTTGTCAAAGGTCTTAAGGGTGGGCACTCCGGTATCCAGATTGTCGAGCAGCGTGCCAATGCCAACAAATTGCTGTTCCGTTTCATCCGTGAGCAGAAGAAGTCGATGGACATCCTGCTTTGCTCGGTGGACGGCGGCGGTCTGCGCAATGCGATTCCGCGCGAGGCGACCGCTACGCTGATGGTCCGCACCAAGGATCTCGAGCAGCTGACCAAAGAGCTGAAAGCGTATGAAAAGGTCGTGAAGGCCGAGTTCGCCGGGATCGAGGACGCTGTTTCCATCAAACTGACCGAAACCGAAACCCCTGAAACGATGATCGCCAAGGAGGTGGCGGAGAATCTGATCCGTGCGGTCGTAGGCTGCCCGAACGGGGTGCAGAAGATGTCGGTGTCGATGCCCGGACTGGTGCAGACGTCGAGCAACCTGGCCCGCGTGGTGTCCGACGGCAAGACGGTGAAGTTGCAGTGTCTGCTCCGCAGTTCGGTGAACTCCGAGAAGGAGGAGCTGGGCGAGGCGATCTCCGCCGTGTTCGAGCTGGCCGGCGCCAAGGTGGAACTCACGGGTGCCTACAACGGTTGGAAACCCAATCTGGATTCGCCGATTCTGGCCGCGATGAAAGCTTCCTACAAAGCCCTTTTCGGCAAGGAACCTGCGGTTACGGCCATTCACGCCGGTCTGGAGTGCGGCATCATCGGTACGAATTACCCCAAGCTCGATATGATTTCTTTCGGCCCGACCATTTGCTATCCCCACTCTCCGGACGAAAAGGTGAACATCGCCTCCGTCGGCAAGTTCTATGAATTCCTGGTCGATACGCTGAAGAACGCTCCCCTAAAATAAGTCGTTTTGGAGGAGATGTCCTTGCCCGGCGGCGGCCGGCGTTGGTTCGTCATTGTCAATCCCGTGGCCGGAGGTGGCCGCGGGCTTGACCATTTTCCCCTGATCTCCAAGCTCCTGCGGGATGCCGGAATCCAGACCGAACCGGTCTTCACCGAACATAAGTTCCATGCGACGGAACTGACCGTGTCGGCCGTGAAGCAGGGATTCCGCCGCATTATCGCCGTAGGGGGCGACGGTACGCTGCACGAGGTCGTGAACGGTCTTTTTATTCAGCAGACGGTCGATCCCCGTGAGGTGCTGCTGGCTGTTGTCGCCGTGGGAGCGGGGAACGACTGGATCCGCACGTTCGGCGTGCCGAATCGCTATCAGGATGCGATCCGCGCTATCAAGGAGGGACATTCGTTTTTACAGGATGTCGGAGTCGTTTCTTACGAAGAGGCTCACTACCGTCAGCACCGTTATATGGCTAATGTGGCCGGTATGGGGTTCGATGCGATGGTAGTCAAGAAATACGCCCATCTCAAGAAGAAAGGACACCGCAACAAGTGGCTCTATACGTGGTGCATGATCCGTTCGTTCTTCAGCTACAAATCGACGGGCGTGAAGGTTTGGATCGACGACCGGCTGGTTTACAACAACCTGTTGATGAGCATCGCCATCGGTGTCTGCAAATACAACGGCGGCGGTATGCAGCAGTTGCCCGAGGCGGTGGCCGACGACGGACTGCTGGACGTGTCGCTGATCCGTCCCGTCCATTTCTGGCATATCCTGTTCCGCTTCCGTTATCTGTTCAACGGCGGGATTTACCGGATTCGGCATATCCTGCAGGAGAGGGGCAGCCGTATCCGCATCGAATCTTCGCCGGAGATCAGCGTCGAGGTCGATGGCGAATTGTTGGGGGAGTCTCCGTTGGAGTTTTCCGTATTGCACCGAGCTGTTCGGATCGTGGTTTCGGAGGAGTTCCTCAAGCGGGAGAGCTATCCGTTGTGTTCGTGCAATATCGTCTGATTTGATCGTATTATGCGACGAAGGCCGGAATCCGTCGGATTCCGGCCTTCGTCGGTCTTGCCGCTTCCATCGTCGTTGTGCGGTTTGCTTTTGGCGGGCGGTTGTTGCGCCTGCTGTAGGTGCTGCTGCGCACTCTTGCTGAAATTATCGGCTCCTGTGGCGCTGCGGAACTCTTTCTCGGAATGCGAAAGGGTGAGTATGATTTTTTATCGGCGCATCGGTTGCGTACCTGACAAGATTGTAATCGGTTACCCTCTTGCTCCGCGCTTGTCGTCTTGTCGAAACCCGGCTGTTTTTGCCGTTTTATTCTTTAATTTATACCGGAGCTGTTGTTCGGTCTTTAGTCCCGGGGCCTGTGTCGGGCTTGTCTGTTCGGAATCAATGAATAAAGTCTTCGTCAAACGCAAGTTATCGGGGAGATTTTCGTATCTTTGACTTCGTCTAAAATACTTCGCCTGGGCAAAATGCAAATAAATTTGCTTTTGCACGCGGCTTATTCGTATCTTTGCATTTCCGAACGACGGTATATCGACCGTCTTCGCGGGGGCACCTGCATTTTGCCGATGCCTGTCGAACGGATAATATTAAAAACGAAAGATATTCAATGGCTTTACAATGCGGTATCGTGGGGCTGCCCAACGTGGGTAAATCGACCCTTTTCAACTGCCTGTCCAACGCCAAGGCGCAGGCGGCGAATTTTCCTTTCTGTACGATCGAGCCCAACGTGGGCGTCATCACCGTTCCCGACGAGCGGCTCATTCGGCTCGCGGAGATCGACAATCCCAAGCGGGTGGTTCCCACCACCATCGAGATCGTCGATATCGCCGGACTGGTGAAAGGTGCCTCGAAAGGCGAGGGGCTGGGCAACAAGTTTCTGGCCAACATCCGCAACACGAACGCCATTATTCATGTGCTCCGTTGTTTCGAGAACGATAACATTACCCATGTCGATGGTTCGATCGACCCTGTGCGCGACAAGGGTATCATCGATACCGAGTTGCAGCTCAAGGACCTCGAAACCATCGAGAACCGCCTTGCCAAGACCCAGAAGCAGGCTGTCGTGGGCGGGGACAAGCAGGCCAAACGTGCCGTGGAGATCCTGTTGCAGTACAAGGCCGTCCTGGAGCAGGGGTTGAGCGCCCGGACCGTGGAGCTCGAGAAAGAGGACCGCAAGCTGGTCGCCGACCTGAACCTGCTGACCGACAAACCGGTGCTCTACGTCTGCAACGTCGATGAGAAGAGCGCCGTGACGGGTAACGAACATACCCGGGCCGTCGAGGCCGCCATTGCCGACGAGCGGGCCGAGATGCTGATCGTCGCCGCAGCTACCGAGGCCGACATCGCCGAGCTGGACGAGTACGAGGAGCGCCAGATGTTCCTCGAAGAGATCGGCCTGAAGGAGTCGGGCGTGGCGCGTCTGATTAAAGCGGCCTATAAATTGCTGGATTTGCAGACGTTCTTCACGACCGGTGCCGACGAGAGCCGTGCCTGGACTTTCCGCCGGGGAATGAAGGCGCCCCAGACCGCCGGCATCATCCATACCGATTTCGAGCGGGGCTTCATCCGGGCCGAAGTCATCAAGTACGACGACTATGTGGCGCTGGGTTCCGAAAAGGCTTGCCGCGACCAGGGCAAGATCGGGGTCGAGGGTAAGGAGTACGTGGTGCAGGACGGCGACATCATGCACTTCCTGTTCAACGTGTAGTGCCGCGCTGCCGTTTACGGATAGCGGACGGGGCGCCGCCGGATGCGGTGATCGCGTCCTGTTGAAAACGCCGGGGCCGGAAGCGGCCGATGAATTGCGGCGGGTTAGCAAGTATAATTCTTAAAATATTACGATCATGAAAGCGTATTGGAAGTACCTCATTATCGGCGTGGCGGTCGTTGTCAGCGCCTGGTTGCTCGCAAGGGCGTACACATATAAATACCACGCACAGGAGACGATCGTGGTGACGGGTCTGGGCGAGACCGAGTTTATGTCCGACCTGATCGTCTGGAACGGTTTCATCACGGCCGAAGCGCGGAACGTCGAGGCGGGATATGCGCAGATCGAGTCCAGCAAGAAGAAAGTGTACGATTATCTCTTGTCGAAGGGAATCGCAGCCGAAGCCGTGGTCTTCCAGTTCGTGAATGTCAATAAACAGTACGAGCCGGTCTATTCGGCCAATGGCAGTTGGGCCGGACAGCGTTTCACGGGCTATCGGCTTTCGCAGGGTTTCACCGTTGAGTCGAAGAGTGTCGATGCCGTTGAGAATGTTTCGCGTGAAATCTCTTCGCTGATCGCCCAGGGCGTTTCGATCGAGGCCATGCAGCCCGATTATTACTATACGAAGCTCGACGACGTGAAGTTGTCGCTCATCGAGAAAGCATCGGCCGATGCCCGTGTCCGTGCCGAGAAGATCGCGGTCAATGCTGGAGCGAAGCTCGGCGGAGTGGCTTCGGCCCGTATGGGCGTGTTTCAGATCACGGGAGCCAATACCAACGAGGAGTTCTCGGCCGGCGGATCGTTCAACACCTCGAGTCGGCAGAAAAAAGCCCGTATCACCATGCGGGTCGAATACCGTATCAAGTAGCCTGCGATGGGAAATCGAGAGAAAATCGCCCGGGTGCTTACCTCCCGATGGACGGAACGGGTATTTTTCGTTCTGCTTCTCGCAGCGGTCGCTTTGAGGGACGATGCGGTCTGGCGTGTGGTATCGGGTGCCTTCGTTGTGTGGGTGATGTGTGCGCTGTGGGCCGTGGCGCCGACTTTGCGCAAACCTGCCCGAGGGGGTGCAGCGGCGCAGGATGCGGCAGGTCGCAAGACGGCTGAATCCGAACATGACGATAAAAAGGAAATCAACAAAGAGTAACGAAATATGGAAAGACCTGTCCGGGTGCGCTTCGCACCCAGCCCTACGGGGCCTCTGCATATCGGCGGCGTACGTACGGCGCTTTATAACTACCTGTTCGCGCGTCGGCACGGCGGTACGATGATTCTTCGTATCGAAGATACCGACTCGCAGCGTTTCGTGCCGGGTGCCGAGGAGTATATCCTCGAGTCGCTCAAGTGGTGCGGCATCGAGATCGACGAGGGTGTCGGCGTCGGCGGCCCCCATGCGCCGTACCGCCAGAGCGAGCGGCGCGACATCTACCTGAAATACGCGAAACAGCTCGTGGAGTCCGGATGGGCCTACTACGCTTTTGATACTGCCGAGGAGTTGGACGCCCTGCGCAAGGAGTACGAGGCGCGCGGCGAAACTTTCGCATACAACTATTCGATCCGCGAGAAACTGCCTACGTCGCTCTCTCTCTCGAAAGAGGAGGTCGCAGCCCGCATCGCGCGGGGCGACCAGTGGGTCATTCGCTTCAAGATGCCCGAAAACGAGATCGTCGAAATGGACGACCTGATCCGGGGGCATGTCGAGGTGAACACTTCGACGCTCGACGACAAGGTGCTCTATAAGTCGGCCGATGCGCTGCCTACGTACCACCTGGCGAATATCGTGGACGACCGTCTGATGGAGGTGTCGCACGTGATCCGTGGCGAGGAGTGGCTGCCGTCGCTGCCGCTGCATTATCTGCTGTACCGGGCCTTTGGTTGGACGGACCTGCAGCCCCGCTTCGCGCATCTGCCTCTGCTGCTGAAACCTACGGGCGGCGGCAAACTCTCGAAGCGCGACGGCGACAAGATGGGGTTCCCCGTGTTCCCGCTCTTCTGGAAATCCCCGACGGGCGAAACCGCACGCGGTTACCGCGAGGACGGTTATTTCCCCGAGGCGTTTATCAACATGCTGGCGTTGCTGGGGTGGAATCCCGGCACCGAGCAGGAGATCTTCTCGATGCAGGAGCTGATCGACAGCTTCTCGCTGGAGCGCGTTTCGAAATCGGGCGCCCGCTTCCAGCCCGACAAGGCCAAGTGGTTCAACGCCCAGTATATGCACCATAAGAGCGACGCGGAGCTGGCCGCACTGTATCAGCCGATCCTGCGCGAGCACGGCATCGAGGTTTCGGACGAGTTGGCCGGGCGTGCCGCAGGCATTATGAAAGAGCGGGCCACGTTCATCACCGATCTGTGGGATCTGACCTCGTTCTTCTTCGTCGCTCCGACTCAGTACGATGAGAAGCAGGCTAAGAAGTATTGGAAGGGCGATAATCCGGCTATGCTGCGCGAACTGCGCGAGGTGCTGGCCGGCATCGACGATTTTTCGCTCGAAAATACCGAGCGGATCGTGCACGGCTGGATCGAGCAGAAGGGCTATTCGCTGGGACAGGTGATGAACACGCTGCGCCTGGCGCTGGTCGGAGCCGGCAAGGGTCCCGGTATGTACGACGTTACCTCTTTCATCGGGAAGGAGGAGACCCTGCGTCGTATCGACAACCTGCTGCGTAATCTGAAGCCGGGCGAATAGGGATGGAGATCGAACAGCAGATCTGGGGCGCCACTTCGGAGGGCGAGGCCGTTGTGCTCTATACGCTGCGCAATGCCGCAGGTGCCGAAGTGCGGCTTTGCAATGTCGGCGCGGCTGTCGTGTCGATTCTGGTTCCCGATCGTGACGGACATTTGGCGGATGTGGCGCTGGGTTACAAGGATTTCCGCAGTTATTTCGGCGATCCGGCCCTGTGCGGCAAAAGCATCGGCCGCGTGGCCGGTTGCATCGCTTACGGGACGATGCGGATTGACGGCGAAGAATACCGCTTGGATATAAACGGCATGGCCGGGCATCTCAACGGCGGTGTGAAGGGCTTCGCCGGGCGCTTGTGGGAGAGCCGTGTCGAAACCAACCGGGTCGTGATGTCGCTCTCTTCCGACGACGGCGATCAGGGGTATCCCGGTAATTTGCAGGTCGAGGCCGCTTTCGATTTCGACGAAGATAATGCGCTGGAAATAACTTATATCGCTCGAACCGACCGGACGACGCCCGTGAACATGGCCTGCAACCTGCTGCTCAATCTGGGCGGCGAGGGCAGCGGGTCGGTACTCGACCACGAGCTGCGGCTCGATGCTTCGACTGTTTTGGAAGCGGACGATCGTCTGATTCCTACCGGGAAACTGCTCGGTGTTGCCGGTACGCCCGCCGATTTCCGTTCACTGCGCCGCTTGGGTGAGGGCGTCGATTCCGATTTCGACCGGATCCGGATGCTGCGGGGGTACGACCACTTCTTCCCCGTGGACGGTTGGCGGCAGAATATCCTGACCGAAGTCGGCGAATTGCGCGATGCACGTTCGGGACTCCGGGTGGAGATTCTCTCTTCGCAGCCCGGCGTGACGCTCTACACCGGCAATCGCTTGGGCGGCGGATGCCCCGAAACGAAGTCGGGCGGCCGCTACCGGGATTACGAAGGGGTCGCCGTCGTCTGTCAGGGGTATCCCGATGCGGTCAATCGGCCGGAATTTCCTTCTCCGCTGCTTGCGCCTGACGGATTTTATTGCCAGAAGACCGTCTATCGGTTCGGTACTTTCCGGTAGGTGATGACTCTCCCCAGGCTTGCCCTGTCCCGAGGAAGATACCGGATTTTTCAACTGTCGGAGCCGGAAAACGGTCCCGGGTTTTGCCTGGTTCCGGGTTGTAAACGTTTTTTTCGGCAAATATCCGAACAGTCGGTTTTTCGTCGCTGTCCGCCGCATTCGGAGTGAGTTGTTCGAACAAAGCTGTGCGCCATTCCTGGGGTCGAGCCGGGTGGCGTACTCTTTTTGTGATGCGGTGCGATTTTCCGAAATTTAATGTTATCTTTGCGCCCGTATTCTTGAAGGGGTGCCTTACTGTCAGGCTGAGATTATACCCATTGTACCGGATACGGGTAATGCTGAAACCGGGAATCTATAATCGATACGACATACCCCTTTTCTGTTCTTTTAATTCAATTAAAGTTATGAAAAGGATTTTCTTACTGCCGCTTACGGCTGCGGCTGTCTGGTGCGCGATGCCGGTGCACGCGGACGAACCGGTGGAAACGGACTCCATGACTCCGGATTCCATGAAACTGTACGAATTGCAGCAGATCGAGGTGACCGCTACCCGCGTCGATCGCAAAACTCCGGTGGCATATGCCGATATCGGCCGAGAAGCGATTTCTCGCCGGAATTTCGGCAGCGACATGCCGACGTTGTTGCAAATGACTCCGTCGGTGGTCGCCACTTCGGATGCCGGCAACGGCATCGGCGGTACGGCGTTCCGTCTGCGCGGTTCGGATGCTTCGCGCATCAATGTCACAACCAACGGCGTGCCGATGAACGATGCCGAGAGCCACTCGGTCTATTGGTACGATACGCCCGACATGGCTTCTTCGGTCGGAACGATCCAGGTACAGCGCGGTGCCGGAACCTCGACCAACGGTACGGGAGCCTTCGGCGGTTCGGTGAATATGACCACCGCCCCGATGTCGAGCGAATTTTCTGGCGAAGCGTCCCTTTCCTATGGCTCCTACAACACCAACAAACAGTCGTTGCAGATCGGTTCGGGACTCATGGGCGGCCATTGGACCGTCGATGCCCGGCTTTCGCATATCTCCTCGGACGGTTATGTCGATCGGGCCTTCACCAACCTGGAGTCCTACATGTTGCAGGTCGGGTACTACGATGGGGGTACGGCCGTGAAGCTGATCTCCTTCGGCGGTGTGGCCAGAGTCGGACTGGCTTATGACGGCGTGACGAAGGAGCAGCTCGAAACCGACCGGCGCTACAATTCGCAGGGGCTTGTCAAACATGCCGACGGATCGATTTCGTTTTATGATAACCAGACGGATAACTATACCCAGATCAACAATCAGTTGATCGTCAATCATCGCTTCAACGCCCGTTGGACGCTGAATGTCACGGGCCACTACACCTACGGTTCGGGTTATTACAACCAGTATAAGAACGGACAGACGTTGAGCGAGTACGGTATCGCGCCGATCCCTACGGACGATCCGAACGAGCCGATTACCGAAAGCAATCTGATTCGCCGCAAGTCGATGGACAACCATTTCGGCGGCGTGGTGGCATCGGCCAACTATACTCGTGGCCGCGTACAACTGGCCCTGGGCGGTGCGGGCAGCGTATATGACGGCGGCCACTGGGGAAACGTGATGTCGGTCGTCGATGCACCCGGCTTCCCGCGTCACGAATATTATCGTAACGCCTCGACCAAGTACGATGCCAACGTCTTCGCCAAGATCAACTGGGAGGCTGCACGGGGACTGAACCTCTATGCCGACCTGCAGTACCGTTTCATCCGGCATAACATTACGGGCACCAACGACAATTTCAACAGCACCACTTCGGCGCTTCAGGAGTTGGATATTCACCGTACCTATCACTTTTTCAACCCCAAAGCGGGCGTGAACTACACTTTCGCCCGGAATCACAAGGTCTATGTGTCGTTCGCCGTGGCGCAGAAGGAGCCTACGCGCAGCAACTTCACCGATACCAAGAACGGGGAGTATCCCACCTCGGAGCGGCTGTACGACTGGGAGTTCGGCTATCTTTTCCACAACGACCGTTTCGAGGCGGGCGTGAACTTCTACTATATGTCCTACAAGGATCAGCTGGTCGCTACGGGCGAACTCTCGGACACGGGGCAGGAGCTGTCCCGCAATATTCCAGACAGTTACCGCCGGGGCATCGAACTCTCGGCTTCGCTGAACATCGCCCGCTGGTTTTCGCTGGGAGCCAATGCGACCCTGAGCCAGAACCGGATCGAGAACTATACGGAATATGTTTCGGAGTACGACGCCGACTGGAACTACCTGGGCGAAAAGGAGCTGTATCTCGGGACCTCGACCCTTTCCTACTCTCCGTCGGTCATCGCCGGAGTGCTATTGGATTTCCATGTCAAAGGGTTCAGCGCCCTGCTGCATACGCAGTATGTCGGCAAACAATACTTTACCAACGGCCGCAACGATGCGCTGTCGCTCGACGACTACTGTGTCACCAACCTGAACCTGGGGTATGAATTGGCTGCCTCGAAGATCGGAAGCGTGCGTTTCGGCGTGCAGATCAACAATCTTTTCAATACGGAGTATTGTAACAACGGCTACGGTTATTCGTCGATTGTCGGAGGTGTGCGCGAAGATTCGGCCTTCTATTTTCCCCAGGCGATGTTCAACGTGCTGGCCAACGTAACGGTGCGGTTTTAGGCGATGGAACTCAAACTCATCCTGCAGATCGTCGGCTTTACGCTGGGGCTGCTCTATCTGTGGCTCGAATACCGGGCCAACATCTACCTCTGGCTCGTGGGGCTGGTGATGCCCGTCGTGCACGGTACGCTCTACTTCCAGACGGGGCTTTATGCCGATTTCGGCATGAACGTCTATTATTTTCTGGCGAGTGTCTATGGGTGGCTGGTATGGCGCAACGCTCCCAAAACCGAAAAGGGCGGCGGTATTTCCCGTACGCCCGCACGCCGCTGGCCGATGATCGCGGCGGCGTATGCGGCGATCCATCTGTTCATCTACTGGGTGCTCGTGACCTTTACCAACAGCACCGTGCCGTTCTGGGATAGCCTGACCACGTCGCTGAGCATCGTGGGAATGTGGATGCTTTCGCGCAAGTATCTGGAACAGTGGTTTGTATGGTTTGTAGTCAATTTGGTGACGGTCGGGCTCTATTTCTACAAGGAGATCCCGCTCACCGCATTGCTCTACACGATTTACCTGACGATGTCGCTGGCCGGGTATTTCCGCTGGCGTCGGATGATGCGGCGGCAGATGCGGGGCTGATTCGGGAAAGAGGCGAAAGCCGGGTTACTCTTCGGGGAGCCCGGCTTTTTCGATCTGGTTTCGTATTTCCTGCCGCAAGGCTTTGGGGGTGATGCCTGCCGCGACGAGCAGATAGGAGTGGCGGAGTTGCTCGCGGATAAAGGCGTCGGGCAGATCACCATCCGTACGGATGCCGTTCCAGTGGCGTTTGTTGCTGTGGAAAGCGGGAGTGACCAGTTCCGGATAGCGTTCGCGAAGCAGAACGGCCCGATCCGGATCGCACTTTACAGCGATCCATCGGAATTCCACCATATCGGTGTAACAGAACATTTTGCCCCCGATTTTGAAGACCAGGGTCGTTTCGTCGAACGGGGTACACTCTTCTGCCAGCGGCAGGGAGAGGCAATAGCGGCGCAGTTCCAGAATATCCATTTCAGGATGATTTTTTTAGTGTGGGTATATGCAGCAAAGCGGGTGCGGTGTCCGTTCGAAGGTTTTTCGTTCGGTTTTGCATCCGAAGCAAAGATATACATAGTTTTTCCGATTCGGAAAATAATCGTCGAGCTGCATCGGTGAATTTTTGGCAATCTGCGGACAAACCGTTTCCCGCATCCGATATTTTTCGTACCTTTGGCTCTGATAAACCGATTTTGTTATGGAGGTGAACAAGATACAGGAAGAACTTGCCCGTTTGATCGAACTGGTCGATGGCTGGGCGGGTTCGCACGATGTCCCCGGCATCGAGCGGGATTTGGTTTTGGACAAGCTCAAAAAATTGTATGAAGCGATACGGTTTGCGAATTTCGACGAAGGGGATTCCTCCGCTTCCGCGTCCGTCGCTGCGCAGCAGTCCGTCGCCGAAGTTGCGCCGGTGTCCGAAATAAGTATCGACCTGGACGATTTGCTGGCGGAGCCTGTCCGCGACTCCCTGCCGGAGCCGGCTGCGATGCCCGAAGCTTTGGGTGAATCCGCCGGGGTGTCTGCTGCTGTGCCGGAATCTGCGCCCTCCGTGAAGCCGGTTTCGGCATCTGCCGTTACAGAACCTGAGCCGGAACCTGTACTTGTCGTTGCGTCTGCTCCTGTGGCCGAGCCGGATCCGGTGCTTGCCGACGAATCTGCCCCTGAATCCGTGCCTGTATCGGAATCTGCACCTGCAGCGGAGTCTATAGCTGTCGCGGTCGCGGTATCTGTGACGTCCGGTCTTTCGCGGCAGGATGCTTCGATGGAAGGGCAGTCCGACAAAGCGTCGGGAACCGGGCACGATGCTGCGGTTCGGACCGGCCGGGAGGGGCTTGCCGGATCGTCTGCCGGTCAGGTGGTTGCTCCCTCCTCTGAAGCCGATGCCGAATCGAAGCAGAAAGTCGTCGTATCGGACAGTCTGTTCGATCTGGACGATCTGGTGATCCGTCACAGGGAGAAGCGGCGGGTCATCATGTCCCTCTACGAGACGGACGGGCCGCAGGAAGCCGCTGCTTCGAAGATTCCGGTCGGGACCGGGCAGAAGCCGGGGCATGCAGCGGCTCCGCAGCAACAGGCAACCGCTGGAAAGGAGCAGGACGATGCAGCGGCTCCGCAGCTGGAAACACTCCTCGAAAAAATGGATGAACCGAAGAAGTCCGTAACGTCGCAAATGCCGGAGCCACAGTCCGAAACATCGGAATCCGACTCTGTCGCTGCAGAGATTTCGGAGCAAGCGGATAATGCGGCGGATGCCGATGCTTCCGTTGCCGCTTCGCAAAAGACGGTCGTCGCCGAAACGACTTCGGCTAAAACCGATGCCCCGAAATACCCGTTTGCCGCCGAACCGGAGCCGGTGCTGGGCGAGGTGTTGGGCGGTGACGTGCATACGCTGGCCGACACGATCGCCGCGCCGAAGGACATGGCTTCCGAAATCGTGCGCAAGGAGCGGATCACCGACCTGAAGCAGGCGATCGGTATCAACGACAAATTCCTGTTGCTGCGGGACTTGTTCGGCGGCGATACCGAGCGGTACGAACGGACGATCGACCGTCTGAACGAGTTTGACGACCTGGACGACTGCATTATCTATATCTCCGAGAATTACGATTGGAACCCTTCGTCCGACGGAGTGAGGTTCCTGATGGAGTTGCTGGAACGTAAACTCTCCTGACGATGGCTAAGCTCTATATCGTTCCTACGCCGATCGGAAATTTGGACGACATCACGATTCGGGCCGTCAGGGTGCTTTCCGAAGTCGATTTTATTCTGGCTGAAGACACGCGCACCTCGTCGGTGCTGCTCAAGCATCTGGGCATCGAGAAAAAGATGTATGCCCACCACAAGTTCAATGAACATGCGACGGTTGGTCTGGTGGCCGACAACATCGCCCAGGGCCGTTCAGCGGCTCTGATTTCGGATGCGGGCACGCCGGGAATCTCCGACCCGGGATTCCTGCTGGTGCGGGCCTGTCTTGAAGCGGGGATCGAGGTGGAGACGCTGCCCGGAGCTACGGCTTTCGTTCCGGCGCTCGTGCAGAGCGGCTTTCCGTGCGACCGGTTTTGCTTCGAGGGTTTTCTGCCCCAGAAGAAAGGCCGCAACAAGCATTTGCAGAGCCTTGCGTCGGAGCCGCGTACGATGATTTTTTACGAGTCGCCTTTCCGGGTGGTCAAGACCCTCGAACAGTTCGCCGAGGTGTTCGGTCCGGAGCGGATGGCGGCCGTGTCGCGGGAACTGACCAAAAAGTTCGAACAGACCGTGCGGGGAACCCTTGCCGAGGTTGCGGACTATTTCCGGGAACATACGCCCAAAGGAGAGTTCGTGATCGTGGTGGCGGGGCTTCCGAAACCGGGAAAGAATATGGATACAGAATCCGAAGAAGAGTAAATGAGTGATATGGAAAATAGTGAATTGAAAGAGCAGTCCCGTCATTCGTTCCGACTTTGGGCGGAGTTCCGGGCTTTTATGCGGGACCGTTTCAGTCTGGAGGATGACAAGGCCTCGCAGGATGAAGTAGCTGCCAACATCAGCAAGGGTACGGAGTTTCGCGGCGTCAATTTGTGGGTCCTGATTTGCGCTACGATGGTGGCGTCGCTGGGCCTGAATGTCAATTCGGCCGCCGTAATTATCGGCGCCATGTGTATTTCTCCGATCATGGGGCCGATTATGGGTATCGGCTTTTCGCTCGGGATCAACGATTTCGACCTGCTGAAAAAATCCGTCAGGAACTTCGTCCTGATGTTCGTCGTGGCGATTTCGACTTCGACCCTCTTCTTTTTCATCTCCCCGCTGGGGAATGCGAGCAGTGAGTTGCTCGCACGTACCACTCCGACGACTTACGACGTGTTGATCGCCTTTTTCGGCGGTATGGCCGGTATCGTGGCGCAATCGCGCCAGGATCGTAATTCGACCGTTATTCCGGGCGTTGCGATCGCTACGGCGTTGATGCCGCCTCTCTGTACGGCGGGGTTCGGTCTGGCGACGGGACAGTATCGTTTTTTCTTCGGGGCGTTTTACCTGTTTTTCATCAATACGGTTTTTATCGCCCTGGCTACTTATATTTTTACCCGGTTTCTGAAGTACAGGAAGAAGACGTTTCTCAACAAATCCCGTGAGCGTTTCGTGAAGCGGACGATGCTGGCGATTACGCTCGTTACGTTTATTCCCAGCGTATTCATCGGCTTGCATATGGTGCGGGTTTCGATTTTCGAGGTGCAGGCCGATAAGTATATCGCCCAGGTGTTCAATTTCCCGCAGACCCGTGTGATCGAATCCAGCAAGATCTACCGGCGGGGCGGAGAATCGCCCCGTATCGAACTGCTGTTGGTCGGGGAGCCGCTCGGCGAAGATGTGATCGAGAATGCGCGGGGACAGCTCGCAAGCTATGGGCTGCCTCGGACAGAATTGGTGGTGCGACAGGCATCGAACTCGGATAAGGTCGATTTGCAGTCGCTGCAGTCGAGTTATGTGGAGCTGCTGGACGAGAAGAATCGGCAAATCGCCGAGATGAAACAGCGACTGGCTCGCTATCAGGTGACGAATGTCGATATCGGCGATATTTCGCAGGAGGTGGGCGTGATGTCGGATAACGTGGAGTCGATGTCGCTTACCAAAGGGGTGATGTTCGACGTTGCGGGCAAACCGCTGGATACGCTGTTGGTCTGTGTCATTACGCCGAAGGATTTCCAACGCCAGATAGACCGGGAGCAGTTGCGCAAGTGGCTTTCGGTCCGCACGAAGGTCGATAATGTGAAACTGTTCGTAGAACCGAAATCGAATGAGTAAGCCGGAGGTAGAAAGACAGAAAAGCCCGAATCTGGGTTTTTGGGGAAGGATCGGACTGGAAAGCCTCTGGATTTTCTGTAAGTTTTTCTCCATTTTGCCGTATTGGTTTCGCTATTACGTGGTGGAACCGGCCGTTTTCGGTGCGTTGCGCCTGTTGCGTTACCGTTATCGGGTCGTGACGGAGAATTTGCGGAACTCTTTTCCGGAGAAAAGCCTGGAGGAGTTGCATGCTATCCGGAGAGGTTTTTACCGTACTTTGGCGGAGATTTTCGTGGATACCTTCAGTCTGGCCGGACTCACCGACGAGAAATGCCGTCAGGTCGTCGTCGTAAAGGATCTGGAAAAGCAGATGGCTGCGGTCGAGGGCCGGGACTGGATCGCTCTGACGGCTCATTTGGGGTGCTGGGAATACTGTTCGTTCTGGGGGATTATCGTCCCTTCGCAGGTGGTCGTGGCGGTCTATCATCCCCTGCGGAGTCGCGTTTTCGACGAATTGTACAAACGTCTGCGCAGCCATGCGAATATCTGTCCGGTACCGATGGCTGAGTCCCTGCGCTTCTATCTGCGAAATCGGGAGAAGGGAATCGACGGCAAGAATATCGTGATGGGACTGATTGCCGACCAGAATCCGCCGCGCCGTCCCGACAGCCATTGGTTCCGCTTCCTCAATCGGGATACGATCTTTTTCGACGGAGGGGAGAAGCTGGCGCTGCGTTGCGGCCTGCCCGTGTATTGCTGCTGGCTGCGGCGTGTCAAGCCGGGTTATTACGAGATGGATTTCGACCGGATTTACGACGGAGAAGAGGAGGTCGCTCCCCATGAAATAACGGAACGCTATGTGCGGCGCCTGGAGCAGAAGATCCGCGAATACCCCGACCTGTGGATGTGGTCGCACAAGCGGTGGAAACACAAGTCCCCGGCCGATCTGGCCCGCATGGAATGCGAACGAAAACAGAAATAGTGATCCTGAATTGGAACGGTGCCGGGCATTTGCGCCGTTTCCTGCCTTCGGTGCTCGCATCGGTTCCCGAAGGGGTCGGCGTCGTCGTGGCCGACAACGGTTCGACGGACGATTCGCTCGGCGTGCTCGAACGCGAATTTCCCGCTGTGGGGCGAATCGTACTGGACCGTAACTACGGGTTTGCCGGAGGTTATAACCGGGCGTTGGAGTATCTCGATGCGGACTATTTCATTCTGCTCAATTCGGATGTCGAAACGCCTGCCGGATGGGTCGAACCGCTCGTCGAAACGCTCGATCGGGATCGGACCGTGGCTGCCGTAGCGCCCAAGCTGCTGTCGCTCGTCGAGCCTGCACGGTTCGAGTATGCCGGAGCTTCGGGCGGTTTCATCGACTACCTGGGGTATCCTTTCTGCCGAGGTCGTATTTTGCAGTGTGTCGAACGGGACGAAGGGCAGTACGACGATGCCCGCGATGTTTTTTGGGCGAGCGGCGCTGCTTTCTGCTGCCGGGCCGAAGTATTTCGGGCGATGGGCGGTTTCGACGAGGATTTTTTCGCCCACATGGAGGAGATCGACCTCTGCTGGCGGATGCAGCTGGCCGGTTACCGGGTGCGGATCGAGCCCCGGAGCCGGGTTTATCACCTCGGCGGGGGGAGTCTGGCGCAGGGATCGCCTTCGAAGGTGTTTTACAACCATCGCAATAATCTGGCGATGCTCTACAAGTGTGCGTCGCCGGTGCAGCGGAGCGTCGTGGCTATCGTGCGTCCGGTGCTCGACTCGTGCGCGGCGCTGTCGTACCTGATGCAGGGGCGTCCGGATTACGTGCGGGCCGTGGGACGTGCGTGGCGGGATTTTCTGCGGGCGCACAAGGCGCTGGCCGCCAAGCGGCGGGCTGTTCGCGGTGCGGCGAAGGGGAAGCCCCGGGGCATATACTGCGGGTCGATCGTTCTGCGTTATTTATTAGGTCGCAGACGGTTCGGCAAGTTGCTGTAAAGGGGCGGCGATTCGAATGCGACCGCTGCCTTATGTGTCGATGTTCGGACGGGGGCGATTTAAGCTGGCGATAATATACTTTTGTGTACCTTTGGGGGTGTGTAGCGGCCCAAGTCCTCTCCGAGAGGAGATCCGGAGAGGCAGAATTATAAATGCGGCTGCGAATCTCAAATAAGCGGCTGCCGGATTCGGAGCTGTGACTGTCGGATAAAGGTACGCTGAAATACATAATTACCCTGAAGAAAGTATTTGGATGGAAAAACTGGTTGTCATACCTACTTATAACGAGCGGGAGAATATTTCGAAGATGATCTCGAAGGTGATGTCGCTCGAGGGCGGTTACCATTTGCTCGTGGTGGACGACGGCTCGCCCGATGGAACGGGAGCGATCGTCAAGGAGCGGCAGGCGGAGTTTCCGGATCGTCTGTTTCTGTTGGAACGCTCGGGAAAACTGGGGTTGGGCACTGCCTATATCGAGGGATTCCGCTGGGCGCTGGCTCGCCCGTACGATGCCGTGTTCGAAATGGACTGCGATTTTTCGCATAATCCCGACGATCTGCTGCGGCTTACCGCCGAATTGGAGGCCGGAGCGGATGTCGCCGTCGGTTCGCGGTATTCGAAAGGAGTGACGGTGGTGAACTGGCCTATGTCGCGGCTGTTGATGTCCTATTGCGCCTCGCGGTATGTGCGGATCGTGACGGGGATGCCCGTCTGCGATGCGACGGCCGGATTCGTCGGCTATAAGCGGGAAGTGCTTGCGGCGATCGATTTCGACCGGATCGAGATGGTGGGGTACGGATTCCAGATCGAGATGAAATATACGGCCTGGAAGATGGGATTCCGCATCGGCGAGGTGCCGATCATCTTTGCCGACCGGACCGAAGGAACCTCCAAGATGTCGGGCGGTATCTTCGGCGAAGCGTTCTTCGGGGTGCTGGCCCTGCCGTTTCGAACGATCGCCCGGAAGAAATAACGGTCGTTGCGTTGCCGGGAAGTGTATTCCTCTTATGCGGGCGGTAAATAGAGTGTTGAGAGGGAAAACGGAGAAATGGTTACGATAAGGGAATATCGGACGACAGACAAGGATGATGTGATGGAATTGATCCGGCGGAATACACCAGAATATTTTGCGGCGGAAGAAGAAATTGATTTGAGTGATTATCTGGATCGAGAAATAGAGTCGTATTATGTGCTGGTCACGAATGACAGGATCGTTGGTTGCGGCGGAATAAATTTTGCCGATGATAAAACCGTCGGCAAAATAAGTTGGGACATCATACATCCCGATTATCAGGGAAAATCGCTTGGGAAGCAACTGCTCGAATATAGAATCGACAAGTTGAAATCAATTGATCGTGTCCGCAAGATAACCGTCAGAACTTCGCAAGTTGGTTTATAAGTTCTATCAGAAGCAAGGCTTTGTGTTGAAAGCGACGCATAAGGACTATTGGGCCAAAGGTATCGATATGTATTATATGGAGTATGAAGGCAATTAGAACCCCTCTGTATTTTAAAATGTAAGATATATTTTACTCCTGAATACAGCAACGACAGGGCGTCGGAAATTTTCCGTGAATATCCGATATGGAGTTTACGGCGAATATTGAAAACACGATTTATCAATCGAAAAGCCGGAGCTTCGATAGCTCCGGCTTTTTCATTTTACCGTAGAAGAAATATCTATTTGTTGATCTTGGCCCACGAATCCTTGAGGGTCACCGTGCGGTTGAATACCGGGTGTCCGGGCTTGGAATCCGTATCGGCGCAGAAATACCCTACGCGCTCGAACTGGAACGGCTGCCCGATGGGAGCCTCCTTGAGCGACGGTTCCAGATAGCCTCGGGTGACGATCATCGAATCGGGGTTGAGATTGTCCTCCCAACTGCCGCCTTCGGCCACGTCGTCGGGATCTTCGGTTTTGAAAAGCGGGTTGAAGAGACGGATTTCGGCTTCGATCGCATCGGCCGCCGATACCCAGTGGATCACGCCCTTTACGCGGCGGCCGTCGCTCGACGAACCGTTGCCCGACTCCGGGTCGTACGTGCAGCGAAGCTCCGTGATGTTGCCTTCTGCATCCTTGACGACCTCTTCGCATCGGATCAGGTAGGAGTAGCGCAGGCGCACCTCCGTACCGGGACTCAGGCGGTAGTATTTCTTGGGCGGGACCTCCATGAAGTCGTCGCGTTCGATATAGATCTCGCGCGAGAAAGGCACCTGGCGCGTGCCGGCGCTTTCGTCTTCGGGATTATTGATTGCCGTGAAAAGCTCGGTTTTGCCTTCGGGGTAGTTGGTGATGACGACTTTCAGCGGGTTGAGTACCGCCATGCGGCGTTCGGCGACCTTGTTCAGGTCTTCGCGCACGCAGAACTCCAGCTTGCCCAGGTCGATCACGTTGTCGCGCTTGGCCACGCCGACCATTTCGGCGAAGTTGCGCACCGAAGCCGGCGTATAACCCTTGCGGCGCAGGGCGCAGATGGTCGGCATGCGGGGGTCGTCCCAGCCCATCACGGCGCCCTCCTGCACGAGCTTCAGAAGACGGCGCTTGGACATCATCGTATAGGTGAGGTTCAGGCGGGCGAATTCGTACTGGTGCGAGGGATAGATGTCGAGCGCTTGGATGAACCAGTCGTAGAGCGGACGGTGCACGTCGAATTCGAGGGTGCAGATCGAGTGGGTGATCCGTTCGATCGAATCGCACTGGCCATGCGCATAGTCGTACATCGGATAGATGCACCATTTGTTACCCGTGCGGTGATGCTCGGCGTGCAGGATGCGGTACATGATCGGGTCGCGGAACAGCATGTTCGGGTGCGCCATGTCGATTTTGGCTCGCAACACCTTCTCGCCGTCGGCGAACTCGCCCTTTTTCATCCGCTCGAACAGGTCGAGGTTTTCCTCGACCGAGCGGTTGCGCCAGGGCGACTCCTTGCCGGGCTCGGATACCGTGCCGCGCGTGAGGCGGATCTCTTCCTGCGTCTGGTCATCGACATAGGCCAAGCCTTTCTTGATCAGGACGACGGCCCAGTCGTAGAGCTGGTCGAAATAGTCCGACGCATAGCGTTCCAACGCCCAGTCGAAACCCAGCCACCGGATGTCGCGCTTGATCGAATCCACGTACTCCACGTCCTCCTTCACCGGGTTGGTGTCGTCGAAACGCAGGTTGCACTTGCCGCCGTATTTCTTGGCCAGGCCGAAGTTGATGCAGATGCTCTTGGCGTGGCCGATATGCAGGTAGCCGTTGGGTTCGGGCGGGAAACGGGTCTGTACGCGCGTGTCGCCCTTGGCGATAGACTCCTGAATGATCTCTTCGAGAAAGTTCGCGGCTTTCTCCTTGGTATTGGTGTCGTTGGTTGCGATTGCCATAGCAGGTATATTTTTTACAAAAATTACAACTTTTTTCCGCCTTTGCGCCTATTTCTTGGGACGGTAAACGGTTTTTTGCAGATTGACCGATACTTTCAGGATCTGCTGCAGGCCCAGGCCCACGCCGTCGTAATGGAAATAGAATCCGGCCGAAACGCCCACCGTGTTGTTGAAGAAGCGGCGGTTGTAGGTGACGGCCGTCTGGTTGTAGATCTTCTTGGGGGTGCCGTAGAAAGGCGTGCCGGCATACAGTCCGTAGCCGTAGATGTCCCAGAAGGGGAGCATGTTCTCGCCGACGTAGAGTTCGTTGAGCAGACAGACACCCCAGCGGCTTACCGACAGGGCGAGGCGCCCGCCTTTGGGCGCTTTCCAGCCCTCTTCGGTGCGGCGGTCGCGCTGCAGGCTTTGCAGGTAGCCCAGCCGGGCATCGAAGGTGTAGGCTCCTTCGTAGCGGTAGCCGACGTAGGGATTGAGCAGGATATGATCCACGACCCCTTCGTCCAACTCCGTATTGTCGGTTTTGGCGTAGTGGAGCAGGGTCATGACATAGCCGCCGTACCAGTGGCGTCCCTTGTATTCGCCGCCCGAGAGGATGCGGAACTTCTCGCGCGTCTGGTACGAGCGCATTCCCTCCCAGTCGAGGGCGAACTCGATGAAGGAGCCCGTTTGGGATTTATAGTGGGCGGCCAGGCCCTGGATGCGATTATTATAGAACGAGTAGGCACTGCCCAGGAAGAACGGATCGTATCGGGCCAGCAGCAGGGAGCGCGGGAAAATACCGGCTACGGCCTGTGCCGTCTTCGAGTTGAACTGGTAGTAGATCTGGGGGTCCACTTTACTCAAGAACTTGTGTTCCTTGTCGCCGAAGTCTTGCAACAGATCGACGGCTACCACCAGCTGGTTTTTTTCGGACCAGATAACACCCGCTTTCGGGGTCAGGCGCATACTGAAGAACGTGTGCGAATCGTCGATGTTGCAGTCCGAGTGTTCGCGGTTGTCGAACCGGGTGTCGAAGTCGGCTCCGATGAAAACCTCCTGGGCCGAGGCGCCGGCGGCAGCCAGCAGAAGTGTCAGGATAAGTGCGATTTGCTTCATAGGCGATCGTAGTCGTTTGTCGCACGTTCCGTCCGGTTGCCGGTCCGCCGGGCGGAGCCGTCTGCGGAACGGGACGCTTTTGCGTGTATTCAGGTCGCCAAAGTTAGCTAAAATATTCGGATTTGCTTACTTTTGCCGTGAAAACAGGGAAGTTGTAACGATGAGAAAGATTACCAACGAAGAGCTGGGGCGTCCCTCTGCCGGGGAGTTCGCCCGTATGGAGAAAATGCCGGTGGCGGTCGTGCTGGACAACGTGCGCTCGATGCAGAACGTCGGGGCCTTTTTCCGCACGGCGGACGCCTTTGCCGTCGAACGCATCGCCTTGTGCGGCATCACCGCCACCCCGCCCAACCGGGAGATCCACAAGACGGCGCTCGGAGCCGAGCTGACCGTTGCGTGGGACTATTTCGCCGCGACGACCGACTGCATCGCTGCGCTGCGTGCGCAGGGGTATCTCATTTACGTCGTGGAGCAGGTCGAAGGAGCCGTCATGCTGGATGAATTCCGGCCTCGACCGGGGCAGAAATACGCCCTGGTGTTCGGTAACGAGGTGGACGGCGTGGCGCAGGAGGTCGTGGATGCGGCAGACGGGGCAATCGAGATTCCGCAGGCCGGAACCAAACATTCGGTGAACGTTTCGGTGGCTGGAGGAGTCGTTTTGTGGAACTTTTTTTGGCAAATCCGGCCAAAGCGCTAAATTTGCCCCGGTTTACCGGAGGGAAAAGGAGGAATATCCGGAGGTTTCCCGATTCGAAAATTGAAAATATATAATGCTATGTCAGTAGAGAGTACAGTGAGGGCGGTCACGACGTATCGTCTGTGGGAGATGAAGCAGCGCCGGGAGAAGATCGCCATGCTGACTTCGTACGATTATTCGATGGCCCGCATCGTGGATGCGGCGGGGGTCGATGTGATCCTGGTGGGCGACTCGGCGGCCAACGTGATGGCGGGTTACGAAACGACTGTGCCGATCACGCTCGATATGATGATTTATCATGCCCGCTCGGTCGCACGCGCCGTGCGCCGTGCGCTGGTGGTGGTCGATCTGCCGTTCGGTACGTACCAGGGAAATTCGAAAGTGGCGCTCGAGTCGGCCGTCCGCATCATGAAGGAGACCGAGGCCGATGCGGTGAAGATCGAAGGCGGCGAGGAGATCCTCGAATCGGTGAACCGTATCCTTTCGGCGGGAATCCCCGTGATGGGGCATCTGGGCCTGACGCCACAGTCGATTCATAAGTTCGGCACCTATAACGTGCGGGCCAAAGACGAGGAGGAGGCCGAGAAGCTGGTGCGGGACGCCCATCTGCTCGAAGACGCGGGATGTTTCGCCATCGTGCTCGAGAAGATTCCTGCGGCGCTGGGTACCCGGGTCGCCTCCGAACTGCGGATTCCGATCATCGGTATCGGGGCCGGGGGCGGCGTGGACGGACAGGTGCTCGTGATTCACGATATGCTGGGGATCAACAAGGGTTTCTCGCCGCGTTTCCTGCGCCGTTATGCCGATTTGCACGAGGTGATGACCGGTGCGGTCACGTCTTATGTTGAGGACGTTAAATCGGGCGATTTCCCGAATGAGTCGGAGCAATATTAGAAATACGGGTTTTTATATCCTCTTTATGTGTATCGGAAGTTCCCGGCGGAGCTTCCGATATTTTTTCGTTATGTCCTGTTTCCTGCGAACCGATGCTTGAGGGGAATAGGCTTTCGTGCCGGATGGACGGCGCGAGACCGTATTGTGGCTTTCACCGCTGTATGTACGGCGATATGTCGGCGGCGGGGTGAGAGTGCCGGATCCATTACGGGGATTGCCGATCTCGAAAGTTCGGGAAAGGGACGGGAACGGATTTGTCCCGATCTTCGAAAATAGCGCACGTTTCGTTTGGAATGCAATAATTTATTTGCTATCTTTATAAAAGAATGAGGCCGAAATCCCGGCAGACAGGCCGATTCGGGTTTTGACCGCAGGTGAAGATCGATTGAGAATGAATGGCGGGAGGGTATCTTCTGGCGAAGATTCCCGCTGCTGACCCAAGTAAATAAATAATTAAACCGCTATTGCTTATGAAAAAGAAGATCGATGCGACGGAAAATCCGTCCAGACTGGAGAACGCAAGTGCAAGGGCGTTGTCCGCCGACCGTTCCGAACAGGCATCCCGTCCCGGAACATTCAGTACTATGATGAGCGACCGCGTGATTTTTTCTTCGGCATCCGCCCGGATCGTCGCTGCGGAACAGGTAAAGGGAAACAAAATCGCAGCGATGAAGCCGGGTGCGGACACTTCGCTGGCATCGGCTGCCAACTGGAAAACGACGAACGGCAGCAACCTTTCGTTCGGAAATTTTCACGGTAAATCGTGTATGAAAACCGTAGGTGCCGGATCATCGGCAGGGGTCTGGCTCGACTATTTCGAAGATGCCCCGCTTTGTTCCCAGGGACGGCCGATGGCGACTTCGGTCGATGTCTTCGCCGAGGCTCCGGCGCAGATTCGTTTGGGAGCTGCGGATGAAACGAAAAGTATCGTCGAGCTTGCGGAATATCAAGTGGGGCGATGGATTCGGATATCGACGGTTTTGACACCGACCGGTATGCGGAATTTTCAGATATATAATAATACCGCTGGAGCCATTGTATATTTCCGGAATGCGAAGGTCGAGTTTTCCTCTTCACCGACACTCTATACGCCGCAAACCCAGGATAATATTTGGCATGCCGATTTGGAATTTCTTTACGGTTGCAACAACTTTGTGAAAAACGATCAAGTCTATTTCCTTCAGAAAAATTCGGCATCCGGTGCTGCAACTCGTCAATATTGGAAACTGGTAACAGCTGCGGGAGAAGACTGGATCGAGTTTTCGAGTACCGATTCCGAAGGAACCGGCGAGCCTCAACCGGGCGATTGGATCGCTCAGCTCGGTAATCGCAGTGATGCTAAACGCCAGTCAGCTTTAGTACAGGAATTTACTTCAGAAGGTAAAATCCTTGTCGTATGGTATGAAGGAATTGATTCGTTTAGTATGACCGACCGGGATCGTATGCATATAGGCAACGGAGCTATGGATGCTGAAGTTATGAACGTGGGTACAATTAATTCTTCAACGATCAATAATAAAGGCGAAGTGGAAACTAATACGTTGAATGTCAAGAGTCGGATCGATGCGGGGACCATCGTCGCCACAGGCAATATCACGACGAAGGGAACCCTGACCGCTTCAAAGATCGAGGGCGATTTCCCCATGGATATACCGGATGACTTGGAGGTTAATACCGTTACGGCTTCGGGGACTGTGAAAGCTCTCAATGGAGAGTTCGATACCGTTACAGTGAAAGATAAAAACATTATATTAAATCAAGAAGGAATCACCTGTAAAGGACCCGCATTAGCAGGTAATTTGTCTGCGAATGGAATTGTATTGAAAAAGGATAATACTACATATATTGAATTATCAACTTTAGGTAATCTATACACGGTTATCCGTCTCCATAATCTTCCACAAGGCGGCCCTAAAGATTCTCGGATTCAAACCTTACCCACTAATCATATTTTTATCAATACAGATGAACCTTTTGCAGAAAATCAATTTGGTAAATTTTACCCTTTAGGTATCAAACTATAACGATATTCACTGAAAAGAGAGGAAAATTATTTTCCTCTCTTTTTATAGTTTCTTGATAGTTAAACATGCAAATTCTGTATCGTCCGTATTTTCTGAAGCACCTAACTGTTGCCAGGTCGTATTTTCGAGTGTGCAGAGCAAACCGTTGATTTCCCACTGTTGGGGATTCAGAACGCGATACACATTCTCCGATCCGCTTTGTAATTCAAATTCCGGTTCTTCAGGAGATAAACATATCTTGCACGCATATTGTAAATCATGTAGAGGATTCGGATCTGCAATTGTGGCCGTGCAGTATAATTTTTCTAATCTTTGTCCCGGTAAATTCGTAAATCCGAGAAAATTGACCGGACGAGTTCTTGCATAATAGGTCGCCTTTAATATATCAGAGTTGAGTGTATTTTCATTGTCTATATTATTTTCTAATTGCATGAGTGGTGTCCCGAAGGTGTAATAAAATGCATCGCATCGAATCTCATTTGTCACAATTGGGATAGTTTGGAATCGACGTATGGATAGATTCCCAATGGAAACAATTGCTTCGACGGTAAAATTGTCCGTTACATCTGTTAAGTCAATCGTAATTTGCGATGAATTCATATTGTAATCGGGATTGATTATATATGAGGATGAATGATCTGTTTTCCCCATAATAGGAGCCGAACAGTTCCAACGGACATTACACTTTTCTTTGGCAGGAGAAAGCCACCAGATTGATTGGATTTTTGCTGTTTTTTCTTGAATGATTTCTTCAATTAAGGAATAATAGTTTGTAAGAATTACTGATGTTTCTTCCCAAACTTCCACGCCATAGACATCGTGACCATCTTTATAAAGAATCCCCAATTCGTCGCTGGTCGGATTGCAACCGGTATTGTCGTCCGAGCAGGAGGTTCCGGGGACGAGCAAAAGCGTTGCCGTAATAAAAAGCAGAATTCTTTTCATGGCAGGAGAGTGTCTAACGTATCATGTATCTTGTCGGTGATTCGGCTTGCAAAACGATCGTTTGCCGATGCGCCGCCCCTATATTTTTGTGAAGTGAAAGTGCCAAAACGTGGATTACGGTGGTCGATACGCGGAGCGGGATTCGTGAAGACAAATTGATACTCGATATTGCGGCTCTGGAGGAAGGATCCCGTTATGCGAGATTGCAGTTCCTGAATCCGGACGGTAAGGTATTGAAATCTATTGATATCTGGCAAAGTACGGATTTTACGATCAAATTTGAATTGATTTCTTTGGACGAACGGGAGATCCGGGTAAAATCGATTCCTACTGATCCGGATGTTTGGTACCATATGGGGATTGCCTCCGCTGAGGATTTCGATCGGTATGCGGATTGGCATAAATTCGTCGAGAATCTGATTTCTTCCGATGGAGGGGGACTCCTTGCCGTATATGTCGGTGATGAAGAATTTTCGACGACATGTACTCCGGGTACGGAATACGTGATTTATGGATTTGCGTATGATGATTCGGAGGTACGATCGGATATATCGATTTTCCGCGTGTCGTCCGTGTCATTGCCTCGTAATTACGATGTGGATGTATCCGCTACTTGGGCGATTTATAACGGGAAGGCTTTGGCGGAGCTTTATCCTTCCGTTTATGGAGAGTATGGAGATGCTACGTGTGTGTTTGTATTTACATTGACCCCGAGTAACGCGGAGTCGGTTCATTATTGGGGGCTTCTGCACGCAGCACGCAGTGAGACTATGAGTCTTCCGGATATGTTGATTTTCGATTACCTTGAATCTTATCCGTCGTTAGGTTGGCTGGATTCCAAGCGCGGTGTGTATCGTATTCCGGAACAAAACATCGCGGGTCCCTGGGGATTTTTTTATGTGGCTCAGGACGAGAGCGGCGCATGGGGAGAATTGCATTATGAAGAAGTTCTGTTGACCGAAGATAAATACGAAGATCCGCGGACAGCTCCAATGGATGGTTTTGACAACAAGAAGACGTGGGCCGTAAAGTCGGCTGCTTCCGTAGCGTTCCCTGCTCCGATCAGGTTCAGTAAAGCGTCATTCATGCAGGTTACTGAATCATTCGGCGGCTTTTAGGTGTTCGTTCCAAAATATATTCGACCGAGTATCGGAATTTTTCTTGCGGCAGCCTTTCGGGGCTGCCGTTTTGCATCTTTTAGTAGGACTATTTTTTTTGGAAATTCGGGGAGTGTACGAAAAATAATCCAAAAATTATGATTACTTTTGCAGGCAACAAAATCTCACTCCTATGTCTTTTATCAATGAGAAGGTGCAACCCGAAGGACTTACGTTCGACGATGTGCTTCTGGTGCCCGCATACTCCGAAGTGTTGCCGCGTGAGGTCAGCGTAGTGACCCGTTTTTCCCGAAACATCCAACTCAACATCCCGATCGTATCGGCCGCCATGGATACGGTGACCGAGGCGCCTCTGGCTATCGCCCTGGCCCGCGAAGGCGGTATCGGCGTAATTCACAAGAATATGTCGATTGCCGAGCAAGCGGCTCACGTGCGGAAGGTGAAGCGTGCCGAAAACGGTATGATCTACGACCCGATCACTATTTCCAAGGACGATACCGTAGGCGATGCGCTGGCATTGATGAAGGAGAACAAGATCGGCGGTATTCCCGTCGTGGCTCCGGATCAGCATTTGATCGGCATCGTGACCAACCGCGATTTGCGGTTCCAGCGCGATATGAACCGCAAGATCGACGAGGTGATGACCAAGGAGGGGCTGGTGACCACTCACAACTCCGACTTGCAGCGTGCGGCCGACATTCTGCTGCGCAACAAAATCGAGAAGTTGCCCGTAGTCGATGCCGACGGCAAGCTCGTCGGATTGATTACCTATAAGGATATTACGAAAGTGCAGGACCATCCCAACGCCTGCAAGGATGCGAAAGGCCGTCTGCGCGTTGCGGCGGGGGTCGGCATCACGCCCGACGTGATGGATCGCGTGAAGGCGCTCGTCGATGAGGATGTCGATGCCGTCGTGCTCGATACGGCCCACGGCCATTCGGTCAATGTGAAGAATACGCTGCACAAGATCAAGGCGGTTTATCCGGATCTGGAGGTGGTCGTAGGCAATATCGCCACGGCCGAAGCCGCCGAGTTCCTGATTTCCAACGGTGCCGACGGCGTGAAGGTGGGTATCGGCCCCGGTTCGATCTGTACGACCCGCGTCATTGCGGGCGTGGGCGTACCGCAGTTGTCGGCTATTTACGGGGCTGCGTCCGTAGCCCGCAAGTACGGCATTCCGGTTATTGCCGACGGCGGTTTGCGTTATTCGGGCGATATCGTCAAGGCGCTTGCCGCAGGCGGCGACTGCGTGATGATCGGTTCGATGTTCGCCGGTACGGAGGAGGCTCCGGGCGAAACGATCATTTACAACGGCCGCAAGTTCAAGAGCTATCGCGGCATGGGGTCGTTGGACGCTATGAAAGCCGGTTCAGCCGACCGCTATTTCCAGAAGGGCGACGTGAATATCAATAAACTGGTGCCGGAAGGTATCGTGGCCCGTGTTCCTTTCAAGGGAATGCTTTCGGAAACGGTCTTCCAACTGGTCGGCGGTATTCGCGCCGGTATGGGTTACTGCGGTGCGCGGGACATCGAGGCGCTCAAGCAGGCTCAGTTCATCCGCATCACCTCGTCGGGTATGCAGGAGAGCCATCCCCACGATGTTGCCATCACGAGCGAGGCGCCGAATTACAGCAGCGAGCACTAAACTCCTGACGCACTGATGCCGAATATCCGAAGAAATCGGTTGCGAACGACCCGATACGATTGGGCGGCGGTGTTCGTTGTTCTGACGCTTTTGGCGATCTGGTGGTTTACGGGCTGTCGGCACGCATGGATGCGCCATCTGGTGTTGGCATCGGCGCTTTTCTATTTTTTCGTCGTCCGTATCGCCGTGAACCTGTACCGTATGAAAAAGGATAATTCGGAAAATGCGAGTGAAGAAAATAAAAACCAAATAGAATAGATGCAGGAAAAAATAGTCATTCTGGATTTTGGATCGCAGTACACGCAGTTGATCGCACGCCGCGTGCGTGAACTCAACGTCTATTGCGAGATCCACCCTTTCAACAAGATCCCTGAACTGGATGCTTCGGTGCGGGGCGTCATTCTTTCGGGAAGTCCCTTTTCCGTACGGGACGAAAATGCCCCGAAGCCCGATCTGACGGCGATCAAAGGTCGTCTGCCGTTGCTGGGCGTCTGCTACGGCGCACAATACCTGGCTCATTTCTACGGCGGCGAAGTGCAGTCGGCTCCCAGCCGGGAGTACGGACGTGCGATGCTTACGGTCGTCGAGCCGTCCGATCCGCTGATGCAGGGAGTTCCGTCGCCTACGCAGGTGTGGATGTCGCACGGAGATACGATTACCTCGGTTCCCGACACCTACCGGGTGATCGCCAGCACGGAGGACGTGCGCTATGCCGCCTTCCGTATCGAGGGAGAGCGGAGTTGGGGTATTCAGTTCCATCCGGAGGTGTACCATTCGACCGACGGCATTACGCTGCTTCGGAATTTCGTGGTCGGCATTTGCGGCTGCAAGCAGAACTGGACGCCGGAGAGTTTCGTCGAAACGACCGTCCGGGAGTTGCGTGAGAAGCTGGGTGACGACCGTGTCGTGCTCGGTCTTTCCGGTGGCGTCGATTCGTCGGTGGCTGCCGTGCTGCTGCATCGTGCGATCGGTAAGAACCTTTACTGTATCTTCGTGGATTCAGGGCTTCTGCGCAAGAACGAGTTCGACAGCGTGCTCGAATCGTACAAGGGGATGGGTTTGAATGTCAAGGGTGTCAAGGCCCACGACCGGTTTTTGGGCGACCTGGCCGGAGTGACCGATCCCGAGAAGAAGCGCAAGATCATCGGCCGCGATTTCGTGGAGGTGTTCAATGCCGAGGCCAAGCAGATCGAGAACGTAAAGTGGCTGGCGCAGGGTACGATCTATCCCGACGTGGTGGAGTCCGCTTCGGCATCGGTCAAGGGACCTGCCGCGATGATCAAGTCGCACCACAACGTCGGCGGCCTGCCCGAAGAGATGCACCTGAAAATCGTCGAGCCGCTGCGCCTGCTCTTTAAGGACGAGGTGCGCCGCGTGGGTAAGTCCCTCGGTATCGATCCGCAATTGCTGGGGCGGCATCCGTTCCCCGGTCCGGGCCTTGCGATCCGTATTCTGGGCGATATTACCCCGGAGAAGGTGGAAATTCTGCAGAATGTGGACAAAATCTATATCGATGCCCTGCGCGAGTGGGGACTTTACGACCAGGTATGGCAGGCGGGAGCGATTCTGCTGCCCGTGAAGAGCGTCGGCGTAATGGGCGATGAGCGTACGTACGAGAGCTGCGTGGCGCTGCGTGCCGTAGCTTCGACCGATGGCATGACGGCCGACTGGGTGCACCTGCCGTACGATTTTCTGGCTGCGGTGTCCAACGATATTATCAACAAGGTGCGAGGGGTCAATCGCGTAGTGTACGACATCTCTTCCAAACCGCCCGCAACGATCGAGTGGGAATAGGAATTTAGGTCGAAAATGCAAAAGACGGAAACCCTGCGGTTTCCGTCTTTTGCATGCGGTAAAACGTCTGTTCTTTGGCGGGCGCCTGGCGGCTGGTCTTTGCTTGTATTTGTTGGGAGAGTCGTTCGGAGTGCGCTGAACGCAGCTTCGGGGCGGTTCGCTGTTATGCGAGCCGGTACAGTATCCCTTCGTAAGGCCGTAGTTCGATCGGGCCTTTTTTTTCGGCTATCGGTGGGGCAGGGTAGTTATGCAGCAATGGCTCGGCTTCGGTCAAATTCGTTCCCGGATCGAGCCGGGCAGCCTTCGGGCTGAAGTTCAGGGCCGCGAGGTAACTTCGATCTGTCCCTTCCCGCAGGTAGGCGAATACCTGCGGGTTGTCAGCATCGACCGGCCGGAACGAGCCGTAAACCAGGTCCGGATGTCCTTTGCGCAGCGTTACGGCCCGTCTGAAGAAGTTCAATACGGAATCGGGGTCGCATAACTCCCGAGCGGCATTTACCTCCGTGTGGTCGGGATTGACGCGAAGCCAGGGTTTCGCCACGGAGAAACCCGCGTAGCGGCTGCCGTCCCATTGGTAGGGAGTGCGGGCGTTGTCCCGTCCGATCTCCTGCTGTTCGCGCAGGAATTGTTCCGTATCACGGCCTTCCCGCAGGAGTTTGCGGTAATGGTTGCGCGTGTCGATGTCGTCGTACTCTTCGATGCGGGTGAATCGGATGTTGGCCATGCCCAGTTCGTCGCCGGCCAGCCAATAGGGGGTTCCCCGCATCGTGAGCAGGAACATCGTGAGCATTTTGGCCGACAGGTCGCGCCACTCGGGGGTGTCGCTGCCGAAGCGCGAAACCATGCGCGGCTGGTCGTGGTTGCCCAGATAGATCGTAGGCCAGCCGTCGCCCACGGCTGCGTCCCATTCGGCGTACATACGCTTGAGAGCGAGCAGACTGTACGGAATTCCGGTTGCGGGATCGTCCGCCTCCGTTTCGTTGCGGATGTCCGCCGCGCCGAAGTGGTAGAGCATGTCGAGCTCCTGACGTTCGGGTGCGATGAATTTCCACCCCTCTTCGGGGGAGGTTTTCGAGCCTTCGCCGACGGTCGTACAGTCGTAGCGGGAGAATACCTCGCGGTTCATTTCGTGCAGGTAGTCGTGCAGGTGCGGCCCGAGCGAGTAGTAGGGGAACACGTCCGGGTACTTGCAGAGGTCGATCTCCGGAAACGACGTGTCTTTTGCAATGTATGGAATCGAATCCAGCCGGAATCCATCGACCCCCTTGTCGAGCCAGAAACGCAGAATGTCGTAGATTTCGGCCCGCACCTCGGGATTCTGCCAGTTGAGGTCGGGCTGCTGCCGGGCGAAGTAGTGCAGGTAGTAGGACCGCGTGGGGGCGTTGTAGCACCAGGCATCGCCCTCCTCGTCGAAATGGCTCTTGCGGTAGGGCGGGTGGCCCTGTTCCTCCGGCCACCAGAGGTAGTAGTCGTAGTAGGGGTTCTCCCGCGAGGTGCGGGCCTCGCGGAACCAGGGATGCTGGTCGCTGGTGTGGTTCAGCACCAGGTCGAGGAGAAGACGCATGCCCCGTGCGTGTGTTTCTTTCAGGAGCCGGTCGAAATCCTCCATCGTGCCGAAGTCAGGCATGATCTGCCGGTAATCGCTGATGTCGTAGCCGTTGTCGGCGTTGGGCGAGGCGAAGATCGGATTGAGCCACAGGGTTTCGATTCCCAGCCCATGCAGGTAGTCGAGTTTTTCGGTGATTCCGTTCAGGTCCCCGATACCGTCGTCGTTGCTGTCCTTGAAACTGCGGGGATAGATTTGATAGACGATCGTTTCTTTCCACCAGGCTTTTTGCAAGGCAGGGGATGGAGGAGTGAATATGGGCATATTGTTCAGGATTCTGTTATACGATCGCAAGATAAGAAAAAAGAGAAGTAGAAGGTTCTTATCGGAGGAAAAAACGACAGGGAGTCTTTGACTCCCTGTCGTTCGATTCATATTTTTATGGCAATCGGATTTTACAGGCTACCTCCCTGGCGGACGGAAAAACGAAACGAGCGGACTTTTTCGACAGGCGGTTGCAGATGTCCTTCGTGCAGATATGGGAACACCCTTCCGCGGCAATCGAGATGCGGTTCTGCTCTGCCGATGGCGTGCGGAATGCTTCGATTCAGATATTTTTCGGATTTTTCAGGTGGAACAGGAGCGAAGGCAGGATTACGTCCCGCCAAAAATTCTCGGGCAGTAAGGTGCGGTATTTCCAGCGGCATGAGAAGAGTTTGCGGGTTTTCCGGCCGATACGGGTCAGGCGGTTACCTGACGGAGTGCGGTACACTCCGAAGCCGAGAATGTCGTTCAGTACCCGCTGTTTGAGCTGTGGATCCGGAACGGCAGAGAGCAGCGGTGTGAAATCCTCGTCGAGCAATTCGCCGGCCAATGCCGTGAAAATGTTATAGACCGTGTCGTAACCGGTTGCAGCGTAAAGCGTAAGGATTTTCTCGAAGTCGATTTCCGATTGCTCGCTGCGCAGGAAAAGGCCCCAATCCAGCAGATGTCGGAGGTTGATGCCTTCCGTCCCGAAATGCCGGGCCATGTGGCGCAGCAGATAGAGTGCGTTGAACATCGGGGATGGGGTGTAATAGCCCGCCGGCGCTAATCGGCTGTTCTCTGCTTCACCCACGAGAAAATCGTCTATGGCACGCTCCGTCCGGCGGTGCGACGGCATAAGCAGATGGCTGTGATTTTCGACCATGACGCCCTTGTAATGGAAAACGGCATGTTTTTCACTATCGTAATTGATTTTAATCCCCAGCTCTTCGATCAAACGGTTGCCCTTGTCGCAGTTGTCGAGCCACAGATCTATGTCGCCGCATTCGCGGTGCTCCGGCCGGGGGTAGTAAATGCTGAGGCCCAGCCCTTTCAAAAGGATCGTACGGACGCCGTGCGAAGCGAAGAGCGTTGTCAGTTCGTGTGCGGCACGGGTCTGTTGGGCATGGCGCTTCTCGATGGCTTCCGAACTCAGGGCCCAACGGATTTTGAGGGCTCTGGAGGGCTGTTGCTGTTCCGGGAGCCGGAGAATCGTGTCGAAGAGCAGGGCCGTAACGCCGTGTTGGGCCGCAAGGGTAAAAAGACGGGTCCAGTCTTCTTCAGACAAGTTCAGTATGTTTGGCTGTAATATGCTAGGGGTAATGGTTGGGCGCAACAATGCAAGCAGCAAAGTATGAAGTTTATACGTAATATCTTTTTGCACATATTCCGGAAATGGCTTTATTGGTCGATCATATACTTTGCTGTTTTTCATGTTATCAACTTGTAATTTTTATATCCGGATGTTGTTTATGGCTGCTTGATTGACAGATGGTTCTAATGTATATCCTTAATACGAAGCATAAATAGTACGATTCGATTTATCGGATAAATTTTTTTATGGATGAAACAACTTCGAGAATCTGTTCGTCGGTTAAAGAGGGGCCGGAAGGAAGACATAGTCCTCGTTCGAAGATGGTTTCCGCAATTTTGTTTCCATAATATGCGTTGCGTGAGAAAATTGGCTGCATATGCATCGGACGCCAAAGCAGACGTGATTCGATATTCTCCTGTTCGAGATGTATGCGAATGTCATTCGCTGTTTTGTTATTGCATTTTTTCGCATCGACTTCGATGCAGGTCAACCAGAAGTTCGAATCGTATTCGGAGGATGGATTCTGCTTGACATGAATTCCTTCTGTGTCCGCGAAGTTTTCGGAATAAAGTGTATGTATTGCCCGGCGGCGTGCGATATATTGTTCGAGAACAGTCATTTGACCTCGACCTATACCGGCGCAAATATTGGATAATCGGTAGTTATAACCGATGTGTTTATGGTAGTAATAGGGGCGATCTTCACGTGCCTGCGTAGCGTAGAAAATTGTGCGTTTCGCCTCTTCTTCGGTTCTGCAAATCAGGGCGCCTCCGCCAGAAGTAGTGATCATTTTGTTGCCGTTGAACGACAGCGCTCCGAATTCTCCGAAAGTGCCGCATTTTTGCCCCTTGTATTCAGATCCGATAGCTTCTGCTGCGTCTTCGCAGATTGGAATATTGTACTTTTCGGCAATGGCGCATATTTCGTCTAATTTGGCTGGCATGCCGTACAGATGTACCGGAATGATGGCTTTAGGATATTTTCCGGTTTTAGCTTTTCGATCGTGGATGGCTTGTTCCAAAAATTGTGGCGACATATTCCAAGTTTCCTCTTCTGAATCGACGAAGACGGGTGTTCCGCCCAGGTAGGTTATCGGATTGGCTGATGCCGAAAATGTGAACGATTGGCAAATCACTTCGTCTCCGGGACCTATTCCCAATTGCAAAAGTCCCAAATGAATGGCTGCTGTACCGGATGAGAGGGCAACGATATGTCTGCCCTGTCCGATGAAAGTTTCTAGATCTTTTTCGAATGCATTAACGTTGGGGCCGAGCGGAACGACCCAGTTGGTATCGAATGCTTCTTGAATGAATTGCTGCTCACAGCCGCTCATACGTGCCAGCGAGAGATGGATGCGTTGTTTCATAACGAATTATTTTTGAATTTCCGGAGTCGGATACGTGTGGAAAATCGTTTGGAAAATTAGTTTCAGATCTCCTCGAAAAGTGTGGGTATAATAGTAGTCGAGATTGATTTGAACTTTGTCCGGAAAAATTATTTCATTGTTATATTTTACAGGATCGGGGACTTGTGCCAGTAGCTCTTCCTCATTGGCATATTTGAGCGAGGCTGGTCCGGTTATTCCTGGGCGTAATTTCAGAATGAGTTTATTTTCTCCAGTTAGTTGATCCGCATATCCGGGTACATCGGGACGTGGTCCGACGAAACTCATGTCACCGATCAATACATTCCATAATTCGGGGAGTTCATCGAGTTTATATTTTCTCAAAACGGCACCCAAAGGGGTGATTCGGCTCTCTCCTGCAATGGAAATACTGGAGCCTGAATGGATTACTTGCATCGAACGGAATTTATACATCGTGAAGAGCTTTCCCTCTTTTCCGACACGAACCTGTTGGAAAATGACAGGGCCTCCCGGCATTTTGATTTTGATCAAAATAGCTATGATTAGTAGAATCGGACATAAACAAATCAACCCCAAGAATGATGCCGTGCGGTCGAAAATCCACTTTGCGTCCATTGTAATGACAATTATCGAAAAATTTTATACGCGATTTTTTTTACCCAAGCAGGGGCGATGAGCAGACAGAACATGGCATAGGCGAATAAGTCGGCGGTATGGCCGTAGTGCAAGTTTTTGTTGATTTGCAATCTGTCCGCCAATTGTTTTTTTGCAAAAACCCATCCATTCCGGCGCTTTTTGAACAAGGCTTCGGTCATTCTGAATTTCAATACTACGTTCGGAAGATTTGCTATATTCACTCCATGCATTAGGCCGTCGTACCAAAGCATCGTATCTTGGTTTTTCCGATATTCAGGGCGGTAACAATGTCCGATTTTATCAAAAAAACTTTTGCGGAATAAAACGGCGGGATGGGCGAGGGGATTTCTTTTCGCAAAAAATTTCTTGCATTCGGTGGGAGTCGCTGGATAAACGATTGTTTTCCCGGATTCGCAACCTTCTTCGTCGATTTCGTTGATAGCCCCTCCGACGACATCTATTTCGGGGTGTTCATTCAGAAAACAGATCTGTTTTTCGATGCGATCCGGCAACGAGATATCGTCTGCATCCATACGGGCGATGTATTCGTAACCGTTGTCGAAACATATTTGGAGCAGATCGTTTAAGACGCAGGCGAGTCCCCGATTCTCTGCAAAACGTACAATCGATACGTTTTTGTTATTTTCATACGCTTCCAGACATGAATTTAAGGAATTTCCTATGGGACCATCTACTCCTATATATATTCGACAGGAATAAGTCTGTTTTATGATGCTGTCAATAGCGGGGCGGACGTATTGGGGCGTATCGTTTTTATAAACGGGGATAATGACGGCAACAGGATAATTCATCGTGATTAGAGTTTTGTATATTTTTCTATTATGTCCATCCACTGCTGCAAAACGGTATTTTTGTCGACTAAGTGTTTGATTGTATTGGATGCGCGAAGTCCGATCTCGCGTGCAGCCGTTTCATTTTCCGATAGATATGAAAATGCTTGTGCGATCGAGTTTGCATCGTCGGCGAAGCATCCGTTTATGTGATCTATAATTAGTTCTTTTGCACCAGATACTTTTGTACTGATTACAGGCAATCCGAGGTACATTGCTTCTATCATTGCATTCGACATTCCTTCATAGTCGGAAGATAGGACGAATACTTGTGCCGATTTCATTTGTGAAGCTATGTTAGCAGACCTGCCTTGTAACCTGACACGACATCCTTTTCGTTCTATATATTCTTCGAGTTCCTGTCGCATAGGGCCTTCTCCATAAATATCTAAGCAGTGATCAGGATGGGTTTTACTGAAAAGTGCAAAAGCATCGATCATCATTTTCTGGTTTTTTTGAGGATCGAGTCGTCCGACGGAGATTATTTTCTTTTCTTTGTGGCTGCTTAATGCTGATTGCCATTCGAATTGTTCTGATATGGGATTGGCGATTACGGATATGCGCTTATGGTATTTTGCTGGAAAATATTTCTTAATCTCCGGGGTTTGTACAACCATATGTTGCATTCTGAATAAGAGCATTCTCCGTATTATTTTTCGGAATAGGCTGGCTTTTCCTGGGTCATTTCGTTCGGAAACAATAATAGGTGTCCGGGTAAACAGCATACAAGCCAATGTTGCTACAAACACAGGTAACATGAAGGCGATAACAAGGTCATATTGCCGTAAATATTTGCGTAGCCACAATAATTTAGCCGTGATGTCCCGGTGATGATCATCTGCAAATGCGAGTTTTATTGCCGGATTTATGTCGTATGCAATCATCCGTTTTCTTAAACATACGATGCTTACTTCGTAGGTTTTACAAAGAGAATTAGCAAGGGTAGAGAGGACACGTTCTGATCCACCGGAGGATAGGGTGTCCGTTACGAATACTATTTTCATCAAAAGGATTACTTTTTATCGGATGGTTGAAGGCATACAACCTTTTTTATGAGGTTTTCCCATTCTGCGTATATTTTTTCGGGAGAGTGTGTTTCGCAGAGTTTATGCGCATTATGGCTAAGATTGTCTGCGAAAAATTGGTCTGATAGTATTTTCTCCATTGCGGTCTGTAATGCTTCCACGTCGCCAATGGGGGTTAGCAATCCATTTGTCCCGTTTTTTATCAGAAATCTCGCGCCCCCACCTTTGCAGTCGGTCGATATGCAGGGTACTCCTAAAGCCATCGCTTCCATCAGTGCGTTGGGCATACCTTCGAAGTCGGATGAAAGCACGAACAGTGAAGAACGTTCGATTTTCTTCCGGATTTCTGTCGTGTAACCGGGAAAGCTGACTTTGTCGGCAATTCCCAAGTTTGAGGCCAATAATTCGAGGTCTTTCCGCAGCGGACCGTCGCCGTAAATGACCAGTTTGTAGGCTGGATATTTGGCTGTTATACCCGCGAATGCTTTTATCAGGAGAGCATGATTTTTCTGTTCGGTCAGCCTGCCGGAGGAAACGATCTGCTTGTTTCTCGGACCTGAGTATTCTGCGGTGATGAACTCCTTGTTGATCGCATTCGGAATGATTTTTACGGCTGCGCTGCCGATGGAATTCCCGTACCAGTTTTTTTGAATTTCGGTTTGGAACACCCAGCCATCGGCTTTATGGGCAACTTTCTTCAATCGCTTTTGTTTCGAAGGAGGGTACGTGGAGGGATCGACACGCTCCGAAGCGATAATTTTGGCTTTGGTGAGGAATCGAAGTGATAATAGCAGGATTGTCGGTATCGGCAACATAACTATATAACAGTCGCATCGGGTTTTGCGGATGAGCTTGCATACTCTGTAGAAACGAAGCAGATTGTCGTGCAGGAAGTTGCTCCGTTCTTGCTGGTGCAAGAGTGCTTGGCGACTTATTTTTGTCGAAAGCGGATACGTCGCCTCGTCATCGGATATGGTGATAAATTCGATATCGTGTTCACGTTGGCAGAGAAAATTGGCGAGGTTGCAACAAACTCGTTCGGCTCCTCCGCCCGAAAGTCCGCTTGTAAAGAAAACGATCTTCATGTTATTATTTACGAATCAATTGCAACATTTTGCCGGTGTTCTCTCCGAACAAGGATTCGCCGTTGACCATTTGGCAAAACCAAGCACTTTGCCCTGTCGTATTGACTTCTATAAGAACAACGGCTCCTTCTGTATCGAGAGACAGATCCCAGGACAGAATCCCTAAGTACGGTAGATTCGCATGCATTTTTAGTACAGTTTCTTTTATTCGAGTCAAATTCCCCCCCCCTATGTTGTAGCCTGAGAATTTGACCTTTGTATCCGGGTGAAAAACAAAATGTTCTCCTTGTTCCGAAAATGCTTCTTTTTTTAGTGTACCGTCTGCGTTTATTCCGATACATACTCCTCCGTAATGGATGTTATCACGATCGGATGAAGATCGGCCCAGCCTCAATGCGATGGGGCAAATATGGATTCGGTCGTCGAGGATATAGGTTATGACCCGAAACGTATTTACAGACGATGGATTCAATGTGGCAAGAACGTCCGCTTGATGGATTAATTCCTGTACAACGAAATTATTTCCGAATTTTTCCAGTACTTCCCGAACGGCCAAAGAGCTGCCGATGTCTTGTCCTCCGACAAAGTTGCATATCTGCACATCGCGTCCGCTACTGGTGTCTATCGTCTTTTTCACCACGCATTTGCCTCGGTCGAATAATGACATATAGGCTTCGGCTGGGGATAACAGAGCATTGTTCCCGTTTCTGTATATGCCTTTTACGCAGGATAGATAGGTTTGGGGGATGTGAAGGCCTTCTATTCCGGAGAACAATAGCGGCAAAAAACTTTTGTCGCCCAATATTTCTGCTTCTCTGTATGGATTGAGTTTCGGCTCCAATCGTGTCGAAAATAGAATTTCGGGGAAATAATCTTTGCAGTATATGCCGGTGTAGCTTTGGTACAGTCTGTGCCAGGCCGTAGATAACGATTTTCCGTAGTTTTTTCGGAAGAATTCTTTTATCTCCTGCTTCTGGGTTTCAGTCAGGGAAACTTTATCGATCAATTTTCGTTTTTTTTGGATGTTCTGCCTTTCCGAATAGGATACGAGTACTCGCCGGATCGTTCGGCTGATTGCCGTCAGATGATTTTCTATCGTATGTACAGTGCCCATTTTATCTTGTTTTAGGTGGTAATGTAAGCCATTCTCCGAATTTGTAATCCCAGTCTTCCGGTTCGAACGGAGTCATACCGCTCCAGTGGAAAAAAGTCAATTCGCCGAAATATACTTTACCATTGACTTCGTACAGATCCACACGTACCTGCGGATAACCTGCGGATAACTGGGCTGCCAATTCTTTCATTTTGTCGAAATTCAGAGGTTTATTCGGTAATACGGAGGCGTTGGGATGGCCGTTACGGAATGGAAGGTGGTTGTAATCGGCATCGAAGAAGTCGAATTTTGTTTCTTCTCCCTGTGTCATTCGATCGGAGGCAATGAAGAGTGCTTTCACTTTTCCGTCAAAACAGAAGAATTTATAGTCACGCAGCTCTCCGGAAGCATTGTCTTCCATATATTGCTCGGCAATGATCCGGGGTTTTATGTCTTTGTATGGCCATTCGCGCATTCCCCAGAAAAAATTATGCCGCAGGCAAGCGTTGATTTTGCGATGGACTTTTTTATAGTTCAGTTTTGATTTGTCCTTGCAAACGATCACACCGCCGCTGTCGTGCGTACATTTCAGCACGAAACGTTCGGGTAGTTTCGAAAAATCTATATCCTCGAATTTCTCCCATACACCGAGTGTGGGGATGAGGTATTCGTGCCCGATGATATCGCCGACGATGGCCTTTACTTCGTATTTGTCGCACAACTGTGTGTATCGTGGATTCCGGTCGTAGAGTTTGAGCCATTGCAGTTTTTCGCTGAACGATTTCGGGTGTTCCAGATCGAGTTTTTTATGCATACGCGCCCAAAAAGCAATCTTCAGATATGATTTATCACTTACCCAGTTGAAATATTCTCGGTGGCCCAATGTAAGCAGCAATAAGGCTGGATTTTTTATAATATCTGTTATCGAATGGGACATATTAGTCGGCGGATGTTGATTATTTTGTCATTTGTTTTTTGTAGGCAGGATTAGCATGTCGCCCAGTTTTTTATCCCAATCTTTCGGTTCGAACGGAGTCATACCGCTAGTGGGAAAGAAAGTCAGTTCTCCGAAGAAAATATCCATTCCGATCGTATAAAAATCGACTCGGAGGAATGGGATTCCACAACTAAGTGTTTCTGCCAACGATATCATTTGAGGTAGAGTTGAAGGCATAGAAATAATGCGATCGAATTGTGGTGGGTATGCTGTTTCGACCAACGGAAGGATTTCTCCCGTTGGGGTATAATAATTAGCATGATGTTCCGTAAAACGATCAAAATCTATTTTGAATAATTTTACTTTTCCGTTGAAACAGAAGAATTTATAGTCGTATAATTCATGGGATTTTTTATCTTCTATGTATTGTTCTGCGATGATGCGGGGTTTTATGTTTTTGTACGGCCACTCTCCATTATGATGGAAGTAGTCTTCCTGCAATCCGGTGCGTAATCCGTTACGGACTTTCTGCACATCCATTTGCTGTTTGTCTTTGCAAATGTACATTCCCGTTCCGCTGTTGTGATTGCATTTGATGACGAATTTGTCGGGCAGAGTATCGAAATCCACTTCTTCCGCTTTTGTCCATACTCCCAAGGTCGGGATGATGTATTTTTCTCCGATACGTTCGGCTACCCACTTTTTTGCCTCTATTTTGTCTGCCATAATAGTATATTCCGGGCGGCGATTGTATAGTTTGAGCCATTGCAATTTTTCGTTGAATGTGTGGGGGGATTTCCAATTGATTCCCCCCCCCATTTTTAGTCGAAACTTTAACGACAGAAATAGCTTGTCAGATAGTAGATTACATCCGTATAGAAAGTTGAGTAGTTTATGTACCAACAGGGATGGACGGGAGATACCCCGGTTTATTTTCGAATAAAAGGAGTGAAGATATTCGAAACGGGCTTTTTCAGATGGTATAGGATCTTGATGATACATAAGAAATAATTTTATTTCAATTTCGATACGACTGTCCTCAATTTATCGAGATGGGCTTCGCAGTTGAGATAGTTGAGTATTTGATATCTCTTTTTTCGGGTAATGAACGACGGCAGTAGGCCGTGTACGAAAAGTCGTTTGGCTGTGCGGGTGCAATAGGGCTGGAATGGAACCAGAAAATTGCGACTTGTTTTTTGTGCCCACGTTTCGAATGTTGTGTTCAGCTGGTCTTCGTTCGAGATTATTTGGTTCAACTTGTCGATGCGTTCTGCGAAAATTTTACGTTCGGCTTCGTTCATCGGTATAACGGAAGGTCGTTCGTTGCATTGTGTATACGGGTATAATTCGAATTGAGGTAATGTCTGTTTGTCGAGTCGAAGCGATACCATGAAACCTTCGTTCCAGGGACCGTGACGTTCGCTTTTATGATCGAAAAGCAGATTTCCCAAGCCATAGAAAATAGGTTTTCCGTGGTATATTTCATATCCCGAATAACAATGCTGGTGGTGGTTGATTATTGCGTCGGCGCCGGCATCTATAAAAAAACGATAAGTTTCTTTCATGCGGGGAGATGGCAACGCGTAATGTTCGTGTCCTCCATGCACGATGACCAAAACATAATCGGCTTTTGTCCGTGCCTCTTGTATATTGTAATATTGTTGTATCGGATTTAATGGATTGGCGCCGGCGGTTGTGGCCGTTGCTATAGAGAACTCATGTTCACAACAATTCACGATCGCTAATGTTCCCTTCTCTTTTTGATTTATGTACAGAACAGTTGCTGCTTCAGCCGAATTCTTACCGATGCCGACTGTCTTTATTCCGGCGTTTTCAAGCAGTTCGCGGGTTTCAATACAGCATTTTGTACCTTGGTCGAGGATGTGGTTGTTGGCGAGTGTGCAAACATTGAAACCGGCATACTTGACGGCATCGACTGCGGCGGGCTGCCCTTGTAATGTGGGACCGCTTTTGGTAATTGGAACTCCTGCGTGCAAAACGATTGGGAATTCGAAATTTATGATACTGACATCTGCCTGCTCCGTGAGGTATTTAATGTCGTCGAACAACGAAGCGTAGTTGCCACGGGCGATAAGATCTGATATTCGGTATCTATCGCAAAAATCGCCTGCTATCAGAACATTCATAAGCGAGCTGTTATTTTGTTGATTATTCTATTGGCACAATATGCTGTCGTTATACCTGTTACAATAATCAATGTATAGCGCAGGTAATTACCGTAATTCAAATGGTCAAGTGTGGTTTCCCAGGGTAATAAACCGATCAATAATATCATACAACCATTGGTCAAATAGGATTCTAACGAGATTTGCCCCATAAAAGTACATATCCGTTTGATCCATACGCTTTTTTTGATGAAGAAGTACGATACGAGCATAATCGGATATATCTCCAACCATTCCCAGAACGTATTTGCCGGAAAGATAATTTTTATGACGAGAAAACAGCCTGCTATTATTCCTGTCAATTTCAAAAGATTGACTTTCTTGCCTTTTAGAATACTGGGAGCCATATAATATCCTATGAGATAGGAAGGAATTCGTTGCAGTACGAAAGCAGTATTATTCCATACATGCGAAAACAAATTGTTGTTTTCGATTTTGATGGTACTGATTAACAGTAAGATGATGCATAAAGTCACGGTTAGCAGAGTTTGATATTTTGTTTTATCTATTATTCGGGCATAAAAGGGAGTTAAGAAATATAGCGGAATCAACATGGCGATATACCAAAAACCTTTGTGCTCCAACCAATAGTTCAATGTGGAAAGGCGGTATAAAAATATAGAAATGGAAAAATGTCCGTCGTTTACACAACCCAATACCAGGTAGTAGGGGAAGCAAATGAGTAGATAAGGTAGTAAAATGTGCCTGTATCTTTTTGCATACCACCGAATTACCCCCCCCCGATTCCATTTGGTCATTTTGCGTAGGGAGTGGTACATGCCCAATCCGGATAGAAACAGGAAGATATCGACTCCTCGGTTGCCGGTGATTATGATCCATCGCAGTATGTCGTTCGGACAATGTATGGCGGGAGGTAATAAGGAGTGGCATAATAGGATGAGTACGGTGGCTACTCCCATTAACTCTCTGCGGTATTGAGTGAAAATACCTAATGATACATACATACTGGGGCGCTTGTTATTATGTTTTGATCTTGAAATAGTGTTCGATATTTATAAGGAACTTAGGGGTGTTTGGAAGTATTTTATATATTGTATTTTTAATTATATAGTCTATCAATATACAGGAAACGAATACACTTAATATAATAAGAGAGGAGTATCCCAAATATTCGAATATTCCCGCATTCCATAATTTATCTGTTCTTAGAATGTCTGTCCAAAACCATTTGAATAAGCAAGTATGTTCGCTTATAAGATAGACAGCTAGGGTATGTGCCGATAATTTATTTATGAAGTTTGATTTGAAAGTTAGATGTTTTATTCCTAAGAATAGATAAACGGAACTTATCATAACTGGTACACTCGACATCTGTTTGGGGTATAGCGATGCAAAATCAGTATAATTCCATCGAAGGGCCAATAAAGAGAGGCTGTACATACCAAAGGCAACCGTTATCGATGTTATAAAATTCAATAGGTTGTTTTTGAATTCGATTCGAATGCATTCTTTTTTAATTGCATAGGCTATCAAATACAATAGGATAAATCTGAAAATATTAAATCCGAATGGATCTGTTACGATAAATATCGTTGGAATAACGGATACGGCTATGAATAGACTTATGCATAGAAAACGTATCTGTTTTTTCGAGCAGGCATTCAATACGTAGTTGAGAAATGGGTGTAAAAATAGTAAAAATACATAAGGGGTCAGAAACCAATATCGTTTAAAGATGATAGGCATTGCATTTTTGATGATGTCGGTATATGATGCCATGCCAATAATGAAAAGTAATAAAGCAATGCTTAATGAATAAAATGTGATTTGTTTGGATAAATTGAATATTCGGGTAATGCTGAATTCTTTGTCTATTAGAAACCATGCGCCTATTAGTACAAAACATGCTACTCCAATTTGGGCGAAATTTCCGAGGAAATAAGCTGCTGCTATATTGCTACCACTTGCTGCTGATCCTCCATGCCAAACATAATGAACAGCGACTATGGACAGCATGCAGAATATGCGGAGCAACTCGAAATTACTTGAACGGACGGTGGGGGGGGGGAAAATTCGGGGATTGCATCATTGATAAAAAATTATTGTCAATAAAATTATATATTTATAGCAGGCTTTTTATGCGGGATATGATATAATCTACCGGAGGTACAAAGAGGAAGGTAATAAGAAATATAGGTATCAAAAGCAGGAAAAACAACAGAGTCCCGTTGATTGTATATCCGTAGTGCACCAATAGAAGCTGAATGCCCCACGGAAAAATGAATGTTCCGATAAAATTTGTGAAATATACGGAAAAAGAAACTTTCCCAATCTGTTCTATTTTTTTTGTAATATAATTGCGCGTTTGGTTGTTTACAGTTTCCCCCCCCCTTATTTCTTCAGATTTTCGTTGTACGTATAGGAATAAATAAAAGAAAGACCAGCCGATGATAGATGGTATAAGCGCATAGATCCAATAATGTAATCTCAATGCATACCATAGTAAGTTCCCGATAAGTCCAAGGCAGATAAAGCAGAGCAGCAGGTTATTTTTAGACAGTTTTGTATTTTTCAGATAATAGTTTAGCGTTACACCGATCAGCATACAGGGAAGTTGATTTATGATGCTGTAGTAAGTGAAACTACCTGGTTTAGATAGAGTCCAGTCGCCGATAATGAAGAAAATACCGGTTTGAAAAATAGCAGAAACGATGACTCCACCTAATGGCAGCAGGAAGAGTAGTCGGGGATTATATGTTTTGATGTATCGATATAATTTATAAATTAACGGGAACAAAAGATAAAATAAAAATATGGTTCCGATAAACCATCCGCCCGGGACGATGTTGTTGAAAGCTTGGTAGTCCAATCCATTCAGTAAGAAGATATTTGCAAGAATACTTAATGGATTATGCGATATTTTGTAGAATGGCTCTACATTGAATGTAGCTATGTAGTAAGAGATAATTTGATAGAACAGAATGAATAAAATATAAATTGGTGCTATGCTCAAATATCTTTTTTTGAGAAACGTTTTATAAGTGGTTCTATTTTTTTCTGTAGAGTTTTCGTATTTAGCCAATAATCGTTCCCAGGATTTGACTGCGAGAAAACCTGAAATGACGAAGAATAACTGGCATCCGAAAGCACCTGCATGTAAAAATTCCCTAATTAAGGGATTTATTTCTTTAATTAGTTGGGGTGCATGTACTAAAATAACCCCCAATATGGCCAAGCCTTTTAGGAATGTGATGTATTGCAGGTTTCCTACGTGCTTCATATTTTAGAATAGATTAAGAAGTTTGTTCGTTTCGAAATGCATAAAGAAGACATCATCCAAAGTTGTTTCCGATTCCCAAAGTAGCATTAGTAATAATAGTGAACTTGCATAGGCGATACTGAATAGTCGTGGTTTGATAATTTTTCGAGATACTCCGATTTGGTTCGCTATATAAATGTAATTGAATATGATGAGAATGAAAAAAAGCCGACTGAAGTTTACGGCAAAAAATTGAGGTACCAGCACAAGGCTGAAAATGATATTCAGTTTGAGAATTTTGTGATTGAAGACAGAACGTAGTGATTTCTGTTTCGGACTACTGATTTCTTGGTTGTTGGAATGCCTGCTGTAGTAGTATAATACCGGGAAAATTATGAATAGGTATTTGACGGTGTTATACAATGCGCCTGTCATATTGGCATAATGTCCGGTCATATATTTGTCGATTGTTGCTTCGCGTATAAGAAAATGTGAATATATGCGGAATAATAGATTGTCACTAAATATAGAAACCATATAGATAATAACGATGATTAGGAGAACAAGCTTGATTCCGTTTTTTCTGTTGATGAGGATCCATAATGGAATGAAAAATAGTAGAACCCAGTATGCGCTGTGGAACAAAGCTGCGAGTGCGATCAGGCCAGCTGAAAATAAATATTCTTTCGTCGATCTTGCTCGGACAAGAAGTAATATGGCGATTATTGCTATGATCAAAGCCATTGAATTACGTAATAGGCAGGCATCGAACATCGCTGAGAAAATAAGGTAAGAACTCCATACTGCATTCGGATGTACCGTCAGTTTTCTTATGATTATTGATAAGGCGGAACAAAATAAAATACCCGCGATATATCTGAATTCTATATAACTACATCCAAGTTTTCCGCAAATATCATTTAACCAGACATATCCTATTTCATAGGAAACATCATAACCTTGTTTTACAGTATTGTAGATGTCTTCATAATTGTAAAAGTCTAAAGGATCTTGACTACCTCCAAAAAGAGCGCATACGATGACGCATTGCAGAATATTTATTCCGATGTTCTTCGTGAACAGATATCCCGACAGGATGATTATCAACAGGAACAGATAGGCTCCTTCCATAAATTATCGGTTAAGATTGTTGAGTATCTGATTGATTTTACTCGGATTCCCATAGATGCAGGGTGAATCGTAAGGACGGTCGGGAAATGCACCGTATTCCAATTTGATTTTCAAACCATGTTCTTGGATGAATTGTTCTACGCGCTCGGCCAGGCTTATGGGCTGACCTGTGCAGCAATTTATGATACCGGTAACTTCGCGTTGCATAATGACGGCACTGATTATTTCCGCCAACTTGTCCACGGTAATAAAGTCGTATTTGTTTTTTCCCGTAGTGAATGGAAATGTTTCTCTTCCTTCTTCGTCCGCGAGGAGTAACTTGCAGAAAATGGAGTTGTTCTTTTTATCATCGCCGAGAATATAATATCCCCGTAGCCACTGTAAAATACAGCCTTTTTGCTGGGCGTATTGCATCATACAACGGCGGAGAGCATCTTTGGCGATGCCATACATGGAAAGAGGGTTGCAGGGTGTATTTTCGTCAATTGCCCCTTCTCAGTAGCCTATTTCGTGCATTGTTCCCATAACAGCGAGCTGAGGTAATCCGTCATCGATTATTCGAGTAAGGAATCGGTAATGGGCCGATAGATCTCCCAGGTGAGTTGAGGCATTGTGTACGAATCCATTGCGCCAAGCCAGATGTAGACATACGTCCGGGGTTCCTAATAATGTATATATGTTTGTATCGGGAAGGGTGAAAAGGTCGATGTTTTTCCGTTCGGCGCGTTTGTCTACTTCGTCGGTATTAAGATCACATGCTATGACTTGGATTCCTTTATCAAGTAATGTTTTTACTATATGAAGACCTATATATCCGTTGGCTCCGGTTACTAATATTTTCATTTTGAAGGAAGATTAAAATGTGTCAATAAATTGATTATAAGTAATTTTCGATGAAATTAAGTAACTCGATCGGGGACATTTTTTCTTTATAATGATAATTTATATCGATCGGGTCTTTGATTTTTTTGAGGAAATCGGAGTCAATATCGTTTGGAGAGGTGAATGTAGAGATATATTCCAGATTGAAAAACGGTTCATTTTTGATATGCGGGTTGTTGGTCAAAAGTTTTTTTCCAAGGCAGACCGCTTCGCAAGCTCTTTGTGTAAAGCCGATGCCATTTTTTTGCATTACTTCCAAGATACAATGGGTGTGGAAGATGTATTGCAAGTTTTCTTCATAAGGGATCGACTTATTTAAATAAGTTATTTCATCCTTATATTTCTGGTCCTGAATATCGACGCCGGCTAATAGCAGATTGGGTTTTAAGTTGTTGTCTTTGAGAATTGTGTATATTTTGAAAATATCATTTAATCTATTTTTGGCTTTGGCCAACATATAGACGTCGCTATAGGGCATTTTTTTTATTTTTCCGTGATAGGATGAGTACACCAATGGGTGATAGATGAATCCGTATGTTGCACAATCTCCTGGATCGAAGGACAGAACCAAGTCGAATTGCTTCTTTAAATTGTTGCAATAGAATGGATGAGTGCTTGCCAGATCTTGTAAAATGCATACGAGTTTTGCATTGGGAAATTTTTCTCTTAAGTATGTTGTAATACCTACGTCCTGTTTGATCCAATTCATAAATACGATGAAACAGAACGGTTTTGAAACTGGAAACCTATGTTTGAAATAAGAATCGTTCCAAGCTGTTTTGAACGGTAATTTGACCAAACGGTTGATTGTGGGGTTAAAATGAATCCTATATAATAACCCTTTTAATGAGTTGATAGGGGGATATGGCCCTGGAATGTACTGTACGTTGTTGAATTGATAGAGATCAGAATACGAAAATTTATACAGATCCCAATCTGATCCCAATATCACATAGTTGTATTTATCCATTTTGAACAGAGATAAATTTTTGGTAGTAATAGATCAATGTGGTACAGTATATTATGGAGCATAATACATTAGTTAATAATGCCCCTTCGGTATTAAAGAGATAGACAAATGTCGTATAGCCGAATATTTTGAATACTCCATTGGCAATGCTGCTGTTTCGAATGGCTTTACCTTGTCCATGAGAACCCAGATAGCGATTGATCATATCTCCGAATCCATGGATACTGAATCCTGCCGCTAACCATACTGCATAATTACCGACGCTATGGTATTCTTCGGAATAAAGGAATGCTATTAGCGGTTTGATGAGTAAGATAAACAGGATACAAGTACCGACAGTAAGCAGAATGGAATTTTTGAGAACTTTGGAGGGAATACGTGGTTGTGTTGCAAATTGTTTGAAATAGGTGGTGCCAATGATGGCAGGAAGAGTTGATAGTGGTGTAGTTACGGTCAGTGCTAAAGTGTAGAACCCAACTTCAGTATTGTCTTCGTTGAATACTCCTAATGTGATTCCTGCCAGGTAATTGGATGCTACCATAAATAATGATCCTATGTATAATTGTAGTCCGTATTTATGATTTTCGTCATTGAGTTCTGTAAATATGTGTTTTACGTTGGATATCTTAGGATGAGCGGAGAGGATGATAATTAAAAGTACTGCAGAATAGATTCCCCATTGAATAGATATCACCGATTCCGGATCAGCTCCCCATTGCTGATAAACAAAGACGGCTGTAAGAATATACAGGAGTGTCGGCAACAAGCGTGCTATGGATAAACGTCCTATGTGGTTGTCTCCTTGTGAAACGGTATTGATATAGTTGAGAAGTAGAGGGTAGTAACATACGGGAATCGAAATTAAAAATAGTTGTGCTATGGCGGGATTAGCGGGACTATGGGCAAAATAACATACTAACATGGAAAGGCTCAATACGATACAAGCCATGATGAGTATGAGTAGCATTGTTCCCCGGATTGTACGGGACCGCAATTCATTATTACTCAATGCCAGCAATCGGCTGCCGGACAGGAAATACCCGAATAGCAGCAGCGAAGCGATGAAGTTGATGATGTTTTGTACGTATCTCACGTCGCCATAATCTGCCGGAGATAAAAAACGGGTGTTGATTATCGAGGCGACGACGCCCAGTAGAACGCCCGACAGGGTCGAGGCATAGAGTATGACGACTTGTTTTGTCTGTTTCGTGAATTTCATGGAACCGATTGGGAACTATCGCGGCGTCTTTTGATGATCTGAGCGGGAATACCGCTGCAGATGCAATTATCGGGAATATCCCGGAATACGACGGAGTTGGGCTGTATAGCTACATTGTCGCCTATTTTACATTTTCCGGTTATCTTGACACCGGGACTTAATAATACGTTGTTGCCGATGATAGGGCGGTTGTCCGGCGTCTTATTTAATCCGATGACGACACCGCTGTTTATCTGGCAATTACATCCCATTGACAGACAATTTACTATTACTCCCCCCCCCTTGAATGCGGGATGCGCAGGCCGGGGCCGACCATATTCAGGCCGATTGCGATTTGGTATTTACCTCCGCGACGGGAAAGTCGGATTTTCCAATAGCAGGCCAGTAGCCGGTGCCAAAGATTCGCTCGTGTATTGTGGTAATATTCGCAATGTCTCAATGCGGTCAGATAATGGAAGGCAATACAGGACTCCGATTTCATGAATAGTCCGAGCCTGTATTTCAGAAAGCCGATCGATCCGATATTGCGCTGCCGGTCGGCTCGAATATAATTTTCGAGGTCTTTTCGGGAGTTAATCATTGTTGCCTGTTGTTTGTTGTTTTTCGTACCATTGGGCGAAAATAGCGATCCCTTCCGCCAGAGAAACCTGCGGCCGATAGCCGAAATCGCGTTCGAGTTTTGTCGTGTCGGCGTAGGTCGTGTATACATCTCCCTGTTGCATGGGCATCATTTGCAGTTGGGCGTTCTTGCCGAGGGCCTGTTCGAGCGTATGGATGAAATTCATCAGTTGAACGGGATGTCCGCATCCGATGTTATAGACTTCGGCCGGAATAGGACGGTCTTGTGTCGGGGCCGGGGCTTTGCCGATGACGCGGACCATCCCTTCGATGATGTCGTCGATATAGGTGAAGTCGCGTGAAAGATTGCCGTGATTGAATACTTTGATCGGTCGCCCCTCCCGGATGGCTCCGGCGAATAGCATGGGGGCCATATCGGGACGTCCCCAGGGGCCATATACCGTGAAAAACCGTAAACCGGTGGTCGGAATTCCGTACAATCCGGAATAGACGTGCGCCATCAGTTCGTTCGATTTTTTCGTGGCAGCATAGAGGGATACGGGGTTATCTACCCGGTCTTCCTCCGAAAAGGGTGTTTTCGTATTGCCGCCGTAAACCGAACTTGAGGAGGCGTAAACGAAATGCCGGACCGGATTGTGTCGCACGCACTCGAGCAGGTTGAGGAATCCCACGATGTTGCTGTCAATGTAGGCATAGGGGTTTTCGATCGAATAGCGTACGCCGGCCTGTGCCGCCAGATTGACGACGGCATCGAATTTTTCAGTTCCGAACAGGTTTTGCAGGGCCTGTCGGTCTTCGAGGTGCATTTGGATGAACCTGTAAGCGGGATAACGATCGCTCTGCACCGGTTGTCCTTTCGCAACGAGATTCCGGTGAATGCCTGCCGTTTCGAGCCGGGCGTATTTGAGCCGGACATCGTAATAGTCATTGATAGAATCTATGCCGACGACCTGATTGCCCGCTTCGAGCAATCGTTTGGATAGGTGGTAGCCGATGAATCCGGCAGAACCGGTCACTAATATTTTCATGGTTTTCGAACTTTTTACCGGCCTTACGATTTTCAGTTTTAGGCTGTATGTTCAAAAATCGACCTTCTATATTTTACGGTACAGGAGGCCGAAATTTCGAAAAAACGGATTGTGACTTCTCGTCGTTCGAAAGCTATTTGCCGATCGCCGCGTATTCGAATCCTTCGGCAATCACTTCGTCCTTGCTGTAAATGTTGCGCCCGTCCACCAATACCGGTTGTTTCATAACCCGTTTGATGACCGACCAGGAGGGAATTCGGAACTCCTTCCATTCGGTCAATACCGCCAGAGCGTCGGCGTCGATCACCACATCGTACATATCTTTGCAATAGACGACCCGGTCCCCGATTCGGCGGCGGCATTCGTCCATCGCTACCGGGTCATATACCTTCACGGAGGCTCCCGCTTCGAGCAGCTTTTCGATAACGACCAGAGCCGGTGCTTCGCGCATATCATCCGTTTCGGGCTTGAAGGCCAGGCCCCACAAGGCGATCGTCTTGCCCCGGAGTGTTCCGAGCTTATCTTGCAGTTTCTTGACTACGATCTCTTTCTGTCGTTCGTTGACCGCTTCGACCGCTTCGATCACTCCCATCGTATAGCCGTATTCGCGGGCGGTACGGGCCAGGGCCTTGACATCTTTCGGGAAGCAGGAGCCGCCGTATCCGCAGCCCGGATAGAGGAATTTCGAACCGATGCGGGTGTCTGCGCCGATACCTTTCCGTACCATATCGACATTCGCTCCTACCAGATCGCACAGGTTGGCGATGTCGTTCATGAAGGAGATGCGTGTAGCCAGCATGGCATTGGCCGCGTATTTGGTCATCTCGGCCGAGGGAATGTCCATGAAGTAGAGCCGGTAGTTGTTCATTTGGAACGGACGGTAAAGCCGTTCCATGACCTTTTTTGCCCGGTCGCTCTCTACGCCGACGACCACACGATCGGGCGACATGAAGTCCTTGATCGCTGCGCCTTCCTTGAGAAATTCGGGGTTCGAAGCCACTTCGAAGTCGATTTGCTCGTCGCGTTTGGTCAGCTCTTCCTCGATGACGGCCTTGACTTTTTTGGCCGTACCTACCGGTACGGTGGACTTGGTGACCAGAATCGTGTATTTTTTGATGTTCCGGCCGAATGTCCGAGCTACTTCGAGTACGTATTGCAGGTCGGCCGAACCGTCTTCGTCCGGCGGCGTGCCTACGGCCGAGAAAACGACTTCGACGTTGTCGAGGCAGGTGGTCAGGTCCGTGGTGAAATGGAGCCGGCCCGCTTCGACGTTCCGTTTTACCAGGTCGTCCAGTCCCGGTTCATAGATAGGGATTTCACCGTTTAACAAGCACTTGATTTTTTCCGGGTTGATGTCCACGCAGGTAACATCGATTCCCATTTCGGCAAAACAGGCTCCCGATACGAGACCCACGTAGCCTGTGCCGACGATTGCTATATTCATTGATTTTGTTTTTTAGATTTATTGATGTTTGCAAAAGGGGGGTGTCTTGTGTGACAGAATTATGCACTGCCGGACTTACTACCGGTTTTTATACATGGATTCGTAGTATTTCTCGTATTCGCCCGAGGTGATATGGTCCATCCACTCCTGGTTTTCGAGGTACCAGCGCACGGTTTTTTCGATGCCCTCCTCGAATTGCAGCGAGGGTTCCCAGCCCAGCTCGTTTTTCAGTTTGCGCGAATCGATGGCATACCGCAGGTCGTGCCCCGCACGGTCGGTGACGTAGGTGATGAGCTTCTCGCTCTCGCCTTCGGGGTTGCCCAGCAGCCGATCGACGGTGCGGACGATGACTTTAATCAGGTCGATGTTCTTCCATTCGTTGAATCCGCCGATATTGTAGGTTTCGGCGATGCGGCCTTTGTGGAAGATCAGGTCGATGGCGCGGGCGTGGTCTTCGACGTAGAGCCAGTCGCGGACATTCTCGCCCTTGCCATAGACAGGCAGCGGCCGGCCGTGGCGGATGTTGTTGATGAACAGCGGGATCAGCTTTTCGGGAAATTGATAGGGCCCGTAGTTGTTCGAGCAGTTGGTTACGATCGTCGGCAGACCGTAGGTGTCGTGGTAGGCCCGCACGAAATGGTCGGACGAGGCTTTGGCCGCCGAATAGGGGGAGTGGGGATCGTAGCGGGTTTCCTCTGTGAAGAGCGTGCCGTCGAATTGCAGCGCACCATATACTTCGTCGGTCGAAATATGATAGAAGCGTTTCCCCTTCCAGTTGCCGTTCCATTGTTCCTTGGCTGCCTGCAACAGGGAAAGCGTGCCCATGACATTGGTGCGGGCGAAGATGAACGGATCCTTGATCGAACGATCGACGTGGCTTTCGGCGGCCAGGTGGATCACTCCGTCGATATCGTACTTGCGGAACACCTCGCGGATGGTGTCGTAGTCGCAGATGTCGGCCTTGACGAAGGTGTAGTTCGGAGCATTTTCGATGTCTCGCAGGTTGGCCAGGTTCCCGGCATAGGTCAGTTTATCGAGATTGACGATCCGATAGTCGGGATATTTGTTTACGAAGAGCCGCACCACATGCGAGCCGATGAATCCGGCGCCGCCGGTAATGAGGATGTTGCGTTTCATGTATTTGCTTTTTCTGTTTTTATTTCTCGTTGTTCGGGATGATCCCGGCGGTTCGCTTCGGCTTACCGGAGGGTTGCCATACAGCGTACGAGCGAATCCCGCCAGTGGGGGATGTCGATTCCGAATGTCGTTTTGATTTTGGTCTTGTCGAGTACCGAAAAATTCGGTCGTTGCACCTTGGACGGAAATTCCGCAGAGTGGCAGGGACGGATCTTACAGGAGGAGGTATGGCCTGCCAGCGCGGCGATTTCATGGGCGAAATCGTACCAGGAGCAGACTCCTTCGTTCGAGAAGTGGTAGAAGCCCTCCCGTCCGGCATAGTCGCCGGATTCGATGCGGTCGAAGATCACGCGGGCCAGGTCGGCGGCGCAGGTCGGAGTTCCCACCTGATCGAAAACGACCTGTAATTCCGGTTTGTCGGCCGTAAGCTGCAACATGGTTTTCAGGAAATTCCTGCCGTAGGGCGAATAGAGCCAGGCGGTGCGGAAAACCAGATGTTTGCACCCCGAAGCCACGATCGCCTCTTCCCCTGCGAGTTTGGTTTTGCCGTACATGCCCAGCGGGGCGGTGGGATCCTCCTCCCGGAACGGAGTGTTTCCCACGCCGCCGAACACGTAGTCGGTCGAGATGTGAAACAGCGTGGCGTCGCACGCTTTGGCGGCTTCGGCCAGGTTCCGCACGGCTTCGCGGTTGATCCGGTCGGCCGTTTCGACCTCTTCTTCCGCCTTATCTACATTGGTGTAGGCGGCACAATTGACGATCGCGTCGATCCGCTCGTTTTCGACGAACCGTCGTACGGTGTTCGCATCGGTGATATCCAGGTCGGCTACGTCGGTAAAGAAATAGCGGTGTCGCGAAGCTGCACCGAGCGTGCGCATTTCGCGGCCCAACTGTCCGTCGGCACCGGTTACGAGTATGTTATGCATAGTAGTCGATTCCATAGTCGAAAAGTTCTTCGGCATCTTTGAGGCGGGGATGTGCCCGGTCTTTGGGCGAGAGGATCACCTCCTCTGCGGGGAGTTGCCAGTCGATCCCCAGGTCGGGGTCGTTCCAGGCAATCGCTCCTTCGGACTGGGGCGCGTAGAAGTTATCGCATTTGTATTGGAAGACGGCCTCGTCGCTCAATACGGAAAAACCGTGTGCGAATCCGCGCGGTACGAAGAGCTGGCGGTGATTCTCGGCGGTCAGTTCGACGGCGACGTGTTTGCCGAACGTGGGCGATCCGCGCCGTATATCGACGGCGACGTCCAGAACCCGACCCTGAACGACCCGCACCAGTTTGGATTGGGCTGCGGCCCCCTTTTGGAAATGGAGTCCGCGCAGTACGCCCCTGCGGGATTTGGATTCGTTGTCTTGCACGAAGCGTACGGGCCGGACGGCCTGGTCGAACTGTTGCTGGGAGTAGCTTTCGAAGAAATAGCCGCGGTCGTCGCCGAACACCTGCGGCTCGATGATAACCACGTCCTTGATTGCGGTGGCAATGACTTTCATTATTTCTGTTCGCGTTTTAATTCGTCGATTACTTTGAGCAGATATTGTCCGTATTGGTTTTTAATCATCGGCTGTGCCAGCGCTCGCATCTTCTCCTCCGAGATCCAGCCCATGCGGTAGGCGATGCCTTCCAGACAAGCGATCTTCAGCCCCTGACGCTTTTCGATCACCTCGACGAAAATCGAGGCCTGTGCCAGCGAGTCGTGCGTGCCCGTATCGAGCCATGCGAAGCCGCGTCCGAGGGTTTGGACTTTCAGTTGGCTGTCTTGCAGAAAGACTTGATTTACAGTCGTGATTTCCAGTTCGCCTCGGGCCGAAGGTTTGATCTTTTTAGCCACATCGACCACTTTGTTGGGATAGAAGTAGAGTCCCACTACTGCATAGTTGGATTTGGGATTGGCCGGCTTTTCCTCGATCGAAAGGCAGTTGCCGTTTCCGTCGAATTCCGCCACGCCGTAACGCTCCGGATCATCGACCCAGTAGCCGAATACGGTGGCCTTGTTCTCCTCTTCGGCCGTGCGGACCGCTTCCCGGAGCATCGTCGAGAAGCCCGAGCCGTGGAAGATGTTGTCGCCCAACACCAGGCAGGCGGAATCGCTGCCGATGAACTTCTCGCCGATCAGGAACGCCTGGGCCAGTCCGTCGGGCGAAGGCTGTTCGGCGTATTCGAACCGAACGCCGTAATCCGATCCGTCGCCCAGCAGACGCCGGAAAGCCGGAAGGTCGGCCGGCGTGGAGATGATGAGAATATCGCGTATTCCGGCCAGCATCAGGACGGAGATGGGGTAGTAAACCATCGGCTTGTCGTAGATCGGCAGCAGTTGTTTGCTGACTCCTTTAGTGATCGGGTATAAACGGGTGCCGGAGCCTCCGGCCAGAACGATTCCTTTCATGGTTGGTTATCGGGGATAGTGGTGATTTCTGTTTTATGCGGGCTGCACTTTGTCGAACTGTTCGAATTCGGAGTTTTTCGATTTGAATTCCGGAACGATCTTTTTCATCAGGCAAACCGTGTCCGGGACGTTTACCATCCTGGCGAATTGTTCGAGCTGTTCGGTCGCAGCGCAGGCTTCGGCGTAGTCGTATTCGCGCACTTTGGCGATACGGATCCGGTCGTGTGTCGTGGGGATCGTATTTTCGGTGTTCGAGAGTACCTCCTCGTACAGTTTTTCACCCGGACGCAGTCCCGTGTATTCGATCTTGATCTCTTCGCCGGGTTCGTATCCGGCCAGTTCGATCATGCGTTTGGCCAGGTCGGCGATTTTCACCGATTTACCCATATCGAAAACGCAGATCTGATTGCCTGTAGAGATCGTTGCGGCCTCCATGACCAACTGGCAGGCCTCGGGAATGGTCATGAAGAAGCGGGTGATGTCCGGATGGGTGACCGTTACCGGTCCGCCCTTGGCGATCTGCTCGCGGAAACGCGGAATTACCGAGCCGTTCGAGCCGAGGACGTTTCCGAAACGGGTCGTTACGAACTTCGTGGCCCCCTCGATCGTTCCCTGTTCGATGGCCAGCCCGAGCGACTGTACGTAAATTTCGGCCAGGCGTTTGGTACAGCCCATGATATTGGTGGGATTCACGGCTTTGTCGGTCGAGATCATCACCATCTTTTCGACGTTGTATTCCAGGCATTTCAGAGCGACGTTGCGTGTGCCGATGACATTGACCAGCACCGCTTCGCAGGGATTTTCCTCCATCAGGGGGACGTGTTTGTAAGCGGCGGCGTGGAATACGACCTGGGGATGGAACGTGCGGAAGGCGAAATCCAGGCGGTTGGGCAGCCGGATGTCGCCGATCACGGGGACGAATTCCAGCTTCGGGAAGCGCTCTTCGAGTTCGAGCCGCAGGTTGTGCATCGGGGTTTCTGCATTGTCGAACAGGATCAATTTCTCGATTCCGAACGATGCCAGTTGGCGGCACAGTTCTGAGCCGATCGAACCGGCGGCTCCGGTGACCATGACGGTTTTTTCCCGGAAATTGGCGATGATTTCGTCCAGTGAGATCTTGATTTCGGGGCGGCCCAGCAGGTCTTCGATCTTGATTTCGCGGATAGACTGCCGCATGATCTTGCCGTCGATGACTTCGTCGATAGGCGGTGCGATCAGGATTTTCAGATTGCTTTCGACGCAGTAGCGGATCAGGCGCTCCTGCTCGGCCTGTGCCTCTTCGTTGGTGGGGAACAGCACGGCATCGATGTCGTATCGTTGCCGGAGGTATCGAATGCTGTATTCATTTTCGAAATAATAGACCGGACACTCCGCGATGGTGTGGTTTTTCATGTTCCGGCCGAAAGTCAGGAATCCTACGATCTTGTAGTGCGGAGAACTCTGCAGCCGGGTGACCAGCGATACCGATTTTTCGCTTAATCCGTAAACCAACACCAACTGGCGCTGTTTGCGGGATTTCAGGTTGTTTTTGACCAGGTCGTACACGATAATCATCGCTACCCGGATCAGGATCAGTCCGCAAAGCGTCAGAAGCAGGTCGAGTAACAACAGGGCCAATATGTGCAGGCTGAACTGCGGGGCAGGCGGATAAAGCACTACGGTCAGCCCCAGCAGTATTTCCTTGCTGAAGGTCGCTACGACGAATTTCGAGAGTTCCCGCAGGGTGGAGTGGCGGATGACGGAGTGATAGGTTTTCAGCAGATAGAAGGTGACGAACGAATAAACGACCGAACAACAAAGCCATAACAGGGTGTAATCCGAGATATTGAGGTGCAGCAGCAGCTTCACCGACACCAGTGCGCATAAGGAGGCTAACCCCGATACCGCCAGGTCGATCGCAAGGATCAATCTGGTGTTCAGATAGCGTTCCAGGTGTAATTTTTCTATCAAACGGTACATAATGTTATAATAAAATATAACGCAAGAGACTTAATCTTGTTTTAGCTCCTGCCGGATATGTTATCATTTTTCGACTTTCAAAGCGCTCTCCGGTGGCGGGGAAATAAGGATCGGATGTAAAAACGAATGAAACCGTCATTTTATATTTCGACAATTACCGTGCAATTTTCTCATTGCAAAGTATTGAGCGATCAGTTTTTGGATGTCTTTTCCAGAAAACATCCCGGAATGTAGGTCGTCGCTACGGCAATGACGCCTTCCAGAGCGACGATCAGGCGGCGGTTGCCCCGGATCCGCTTGATGTACCCCTCGGCTCCCTTGAACGGGCCGCCCGTGACCCGGACCTTGTCGCCGGAACGGTAGTCGATCGCTTCGTCGCTGAAATATTCCAGGTCGGAAGTGTCGGCGGAAGTGATCTGCATGAACAGCTCCATTTCCCGGTCCGGAATGACTGCCGGTTTTTTCGTTTCCCGGTCGAAGTAGGCCATGAACGGACAACTCGCTTTCATCCGGTCCTGCAATTCGAGCAGATAGTGTTCGCTTTGGCGGATGAACATCAGGGACGAAACGGCCGGTTTGCGTTTCCGTATCTTTTTGTCCCCGGCGACGGTGTCTTCGTGGAGCAGGGGAATATAACTCCGCACTCCTTCCTGCGAGAGCTGTTTTTCGAGTTCGAATACCCGGTTATAAAATACTTTCAGTGCATACCAGCACTCTTCGCCGTTTTTGTCTGACATAATTTGGAGGCGGTGTTAGGTCCCGCCGAATGTCCCGAAATCGTAATTGCATCGCTCCGGGGGCGCCCTTCGTCTGTCGATCTTGTTTGCAGGTCCGATTCCTTTTCTCCTGCGGCCGTAGGCAGGTGCGCCGGTTTTGCCGAATCCGACCGTAAAACTCTTTTGCAGATCTTTCGAGGTCGGAAGAGGATTCAGTGGCGTATCGATTCGCTGCCCTGTGTCTGTTTTCTCGGAGGAGCGGTGTGCTAAAAGTATGTACCGTATTTGTGAAAAGGGCATACTCCACAATCCCCCGCGGTTTTTGTGTGATTTCCACCGCGCAGCAACTAAAGGTTGGCCGCAGAACGAATCGTGTGCGATTCTGTTTTTGGCACCCGGGATCTCTGTTTCTGACCCAGAAACGACACCGAACCTCTGGAAACAGAAGCCTGTCTTGCCTGGCAGGTCATTTCCGATTACAAAAGTAGAGTTTATTCGCGTAATAACCAAACAAAAAAGCGCAATTTCCCCCCCCCGGAAAAAAGTCTATATTTCAAGCTTTTACGACTGAAAAACGCATTTGTTGTGTCTTAATATGCAATCCAATGGGTTTTTTGTTCTATTGGCTTCTGCCTCCGCTATTTCGCCTGACAAGCCTGGTTTTGGAACGGTCTGTGTAATTATCCGATCTGGTTTGTTGAGGTTATCCCTCTGTTTTTCGGTTGAATAGCCTGCGTTTGTATTGGAAACCCTATTTCCCGATTTTATCGGAAGGTAGCGAAAGTATCTTCGAATAGAGGATCCGGGCGCAGGCAATCCGCTATGGCCGGGAGATGAATGACAACGATCGGATTTGATTTTTTTCCGTTGGCGTGCGTGGGCTTTTTGCACCGATTGAGAAGATAACTTTACGTCGTTGTTCGAATAAAAAAATAGGGTCGGAGTAAACTCAATCCTGTTTTATCGTTTTCCCGGTCCATCCGGGTATCTTTTGTTCTGCGGAGAGAAGGGGATTGACTTCGTGTTACCACGTGCCGCTCGTCCTTCCCATAATGGAAGAGTCCCTGCAAAGTCGATGAATAAACGGAATCCGCTCTTTACACGGATACTTTTTCACTTTTCCGGAGTGCGGGAACTCGCTTGCAGACGCTCTGGAAAAATAAAAAGGTTACGCATCTGTCGTAACCTTTTTTATTTGTAAAATCTTAATTTGCGGAGAGTGGGGGATTCGAACCCCCGGTACAGTAATCCCGTACGTCAGTTTAGCAAACTGGTGGTTTCAGCCACTCACCCAACTCTCCAAACCCTCTTTTTTCTCAAAGAGTGGTGCAAATATAGGACAATTTTGCGGACTTCCAAAATAAAACAACCCAAAAATCATGCAGGTTCCCGCTTTCGACTATCTACGGCCGGGTATTCCACGCCGACGAAGTCTGATAAAGGCTGATCGCCCGGTCGAGCAGCTCCTGCGAGGGGATGCCCTCCTCCAGCACGAGGTTGTAGCGGTCTTCCTCCGTGGGTGAAATCCGGTACTGTTCCGCCCGGTTGACGGGTGAAAGTACGGTGAATACGTCGCCTTCGAGATAACCCAGGTCCTGATAGGTGGCGACGAAGGCCCGTTCCCGGAAATCGTCGGACAATGCGTCCTGACCGAAGAAATGGGAGTCGTAATCCATCCCCAGCAGCGAGAAGAGCGTAGGCATCAGGTCTATTTGAGAGATCACCTTATCTACTTGTTGAGGTGTGATGAGTCCCGGAGCGAAGATCAGGGCGGGAATGTGGTATTTCTCCAGCGGGATTTCGGTTTTGCCGGCACTCGAGGCGCAATGGTCGGCCGTAATGACGAAAACCGTGTTGGCGAACCAGGGTTGGCGGCTGGCCTCTTCGAAGAAGCGTCCCAATGCGTAGTCGGTGTACATGACGCCTCCGGAGCGCAGTTTCGCATCGTTCGGAATCGGAATCCGGCCTGCCGGGTAGGTGTAGGGCCGGTGGTTGCTGACCGTCATGACGTGGGCGAAGAAGGGCGCTGCGGTCGTATCGGCCCGCTCGCCGAGCGAGCGGATCACTTTGTCGTAGGCGTCTTCGTCGCAAACGCCCCAGATGTTGGCGAAGGTGATCTCTTCGGGTTTGTAGCTTTTTTGGTCGATGATTCGGTAGCCGTTGCCGCCGAAGAAGGTTTCCATGTTGTCGAAGTAGCTGTTGCCTCCGTAGAAGTAGTAGGCATCGTAACCCTTCTCCCGGAGTACGGCCGCCGTGGAGTGCATGTTGTCGTTGCGGGGACGTTTGATGATGCTCTGTCCGGGGCAGGGCGGCAGCGAGAGGGTAACGGCTTCGAGTCCCCGCACCGTGCGGTTGCCTGTGGCGAAACACTGTTCGAAAGCGATCCCCATTTTGTAGAGAGAGTCCAGGTGGGGCGTGATCGCGTCCGGATAGCCGAAATGCTGCATGAACGAGGCGCTCATGCTCTCGATGGTGATCAGCACGATGTTGCGGCGCAGCGTATCCGGGTTGCCGGGAATGTGGCGCAGGTTGTCGCCGGTACTCCCGTAGATCGCGTGTACGTTGGCTTCGGCCTCTTTCTGCGGTAGGGTCAGGTAGAACTGCGGATAGCTGAGTTCGTTCTTCATAAATGCGTCGTAGAACTTGTAGGCTCCGGTGGCTTGCAGCTCGTTGGCATAGGTGTTGGCGCTTTGCTGGAATCGGGTGTTGAACTGCAGGAGCAGGCAGCAGCCCAGGGTGAGCAGCAGGTAGGCGGGCGATACGGCCGCTTTCCATTGCCAGGTGCCGAACTCTCCGGCACGGCGGATCTCCCGTCTGAACAGCAGCCAGGTGCATCCTACGGTCAGCAGCAGCACGCCGGCGAAGAGCGGAACGACCGGATAGGACTCCATGATGTTGCCGACCACTTCGTTGGTATAGACCAGGTAATCGACGGCGATGAAGTTGTACCGTACGCCGAATTCGCTCCAGAAAAACCATTCGGAAACGGCGTTCAGGATAATGCCGCCCGTGTAAAGTCCCGTCAAGACGGCGAGCCAGGTGCGGCTCCATCCCGGACGTATTTGGGGAAGGAACAGTCTGAGTCCGAAACTCACGGCCCAGAAGCCGAAGAGGATCGAGGCGATCAGGGGTACCACGCTGCCGTATTCGTCGAAGATCGTATTGAAGAACGTGACGTAAATCCATGCGACCGAAAGGATGCCGAAGAGGATGTAGCCCAGCGGCCGGGCGTATTTGCCCGGGGCGATGCTCAGGGCGAAAAGCCACAGCACGGCGAATCCGATCGTAAGGGCGCACCAGTCGTTTACGGCGCCCAACAGGAAGATTTTCAGCCATTGGCCGAAAGTGAACGAGATGTCGGAGGTCTGTTCGTTGAACAGCAGAACGATACGCAGCAGCGTGCCGACGGCTACTTGCAGCAGAACGAGTTTGAGGTAGATTCTCGAGATGAGTTTGATGCCGGATTGCATGGAGTTTGCTTGTTAAATCGGCACAAATATATATATTTTAACCGCTTTTGATGCGCGGGGGCTTTCTGCGGGGCTAAAAAAACGGCCGGGCGGGAAGGATTTGCATTTTTTTTGTAATTTTGCATAATTATTTCGCATACAATGGCAGAGAAAGATAAAGAACTTATAGAAGATATCGAGAAGCAGGAGTACAAGTACGGTTTCACTTCGGATATCGAAACCGAAACCATTCCGCGCGGCCTCAATGAGGAGGTGGTGCGCCTGATCTCGACCAAGAAGGGCGAGCCGGAGTGGATGACCGAGCGCCGCCTGAAGGCTTACCGTCACTGGCTGAATATGGTGCCTCCCACGTGGGCGCATCTGACGATCCCTCCGATCGACTTCCAGGACGTCATCTATTATGCGGCGCCGAAGCCCTCCAAGAAACTCGCGTCGATGGACGAAGTCGATCCCGAACTCAAACGCACGTTCGACAAGCTGGGTATTCCACTCGAGGAACAGATGGCGCTGGCGGGTGTCGCCGTCGATGCCGTGATGGACTCCGTATCGGTCAAAACGACCTTCAAGGAGACGCTGGCCGAAAAGGGAATCATCTTCTGTTCGATGTCCGAGGCGATTCGGGACTATCCCGAGTTGATTCAGAAATATCTGGGAAGCGTGGTCCCCTATACCGATAATTTTTATGCGGCGCTCAACGCGGCGGTCTTTTCCGACGGTTCGTTTTGTTACATTCCCAAAGGCGTGCGTTGCCCGATGGAGCTTTCGACCTATTTCCGCATCAATGCGGCGGGTACGGGGCAGTTCGAGCGGACGCTGATCGTGGCCGACGAAGGAGCTTATGTCAGCTATCTGGAGGGGTGTACGGCGCCCCGCCGGGACGAGAACCAGTTGCATGCCGCCGTGGTCGAAATCGTCGTCGAGAAGGATGCCGAGGTGAAGTATTCCACCGTCCAGAACTGGTATCCGGGCGACAAGGAGGGCAAGGGAGGCGTCTATAATTTCGTGACCAAACGCGGAATTTGCCGCGAAAACGCCCGGCTGTCGTGGACGCAGGTCGAAACCGGTTCGGCTATTACGTGGAAATACCCGAGCTGTATTCTGGCGGGCGACAATTCGGTCGGAGAGTTCTATTCGGTGGCGATGACCAACCATTTCCAGCAGGCCGATACCGGTACCAAGATGATCCACGTGGGGCGTAACACCCGCAGCCGCATCGTATCGAAGGGTATTTCGGCCGGTCGCAGCGAGAACTCCTACCGGGGGCTGGTGCGCGTGGCGAAAGCGGCGGAGAACGCCCGCAACTATTCGCAATGCGATTCGCTGCTGATCGGCGACAAGTGCGGGGCACATACTTTTCCGGTGATCGAAAGCGGCAATCCGACGGCGGTGGTCGAGCATGAGGCGACGACCTCGAAAATTTCCGAGGAGCAGCTTTTCTACTGCAACCAGCGGGGGCTTACGACCGAGGATGCCGTAGGGCTGATCGTCAATGGTTACGCCAGGGAGGTGCTCAACAAACTGCCGATGGAGTTCGCCGTCGAAGCCCAGAAGTTGCTGGCCATCAGTTTGGAAGGTTCGGTAGGGTAGTTTGTCGGAGGAATTTCCGCCGGTTTCCGGGTAGAAACGGAGTCGGCGGTGTGTTTATGAATGTAAAAAAAAGTAAAATAATATGCTTTCAGTCAAGAATTTACGGGCGCAAGTCGCCGGAAAAGAGATATTGAAGGGCATCGACCTCGAGGTGAAGGCCGGCGAGGTACATGCCATCATGGGACCGAACGGCTCGGGCAAGAGCACGCTGGCTTCGGTGCTGGCCGGGAACGAGAAATTCACGGTCACGGGCGGCGAGGCGACCTTCCTGGGGCAGGACCTGCTGTCGCTGCCCATCGAGGAGCGTGCCTGCATGGGGCTGTTTCTCGGATTTCAGTACCCGGTGGAGATTCCGGGCGTGTCGATGGCCAACTTTATGAAGATGGCCGTGAACGAACAGCGCAAGTTCCGGGGTGAGAAACCGCTTGCGCCGGCCGAGTTTCTGAAGTTGGTGCGGGAGAAGAGCGCCATCGTGGAACTGGACTCCAAATTGATTTCCCGTTCGGTGAACGAAGGGTTCTCGGGCGGTGAGAAGAAGAAGAACGAGATCTTCCAGATGGCGATGCTCGAACCGAAGTTGGCGATTCTCGATGAAACGGACAGCGGTTTGGACATCGATGCGCTGCGCATCGTCGGTATGGGCGTCACCAAATTGCACCGGTCGGACAATGCGACGATCGTCATCACCCACTACCAGCGCTTGCTGGATTATATCGTGCCCGACTTCGTGCATGTGCTCTACAAGGGGCACATCATCTATTCGGGCGACCGTTCGCTGGCGCTCAAATTGGAGAAAGAGGGGTACGACTGGCTTATCAACGATTATAAGGAGTAGCCATGGAGTGGACCGATATTTTCAGCGGCCCGGCTTTCGAGCCGGTCAAGAGCCGCGAACTGCACCTCGGAAAGGATTGCGACCTGTCGCGTCCGTTGGTGGTGCGGGATACCGATAAACTGACCGTCGAGGTCGCGGGCGGAGCCGCACTCCGGCTGGTCGTGCTGCATACGAAGCCCTGTCAGGCGGAGATTCGTATCAAGCTGCTCGAAGGGGCGGATGCGGAGCTTGTCCAGCTTTTCTCGGCCGAGGCATTCGTCGATTTTCAGGTCGAGCAGGCTGCCGGGAGCAAGTTTCGCATGACGGCGTGCCAGTTCACCAGTGCGAATGTGCGTTACCGGTTCGATCTGAACGGACGGGAGGCTTCCAATGAGCTGGACGTGCTGTTTCTCGCGTTGGAGCAGGATCACTGCGTGGTCGATCTGCGTACCAACCATCTGGTCCCGGACTGTACGAGCCGGTCGCTCATCAAGGGCGTCGCTTCGGGGACCGGCCGTGGTGAATTCTGCGGATTGGTTTATGTGGCGCCGGATGCCCAGCATACCGATGCCCAGCAGCAGTGCCGTAATATTCTGTTGAGCCGTACTTCGCGCATTGATGCGCGTCCACAACTGGAAATTTACGCCGACGACGTGCGTTGCAGTCACGGAGCGACGGTGGGACAGATGGAGGACGAAGCGATTCTCTACATGCGTCAGCGCGGTCTGAAAGAGGAACAGGCACGGCGCCTGCAGATCGAAGGTTTCGCGGCGGACGTGGTCGGGCGCTGCCGGATCGAAGCCGTGAAAGAGATATTGACCGATGCCGTTGTCCGGCATTTGGATAAAATATAGCGTTATGTTCGATGTGGAAAAAGTCCGGCGGGACTTCCCGATTCTCGGGGTGCGCGTGTATGACAAGCCGTTGGTTTATCTGGACAGCGGTGCTACGGCGCAGAAACCCGAGTGCGTGATCGAAACGGTCGATCGCCTGCACCGGGAGTCGAATGCCAATATCCACCGGGGGGTTCATTTTCTTTCGGAGGAGGCTACCGAGATGTACGAGGCTGCCCGGGCTCGTATCGCCGAGTACATCGGTGCGGAAGCCCGGGAGGAGGTCGTTTTCACGGCCGGAGCTACTGCGTCGCTCAATACGGTGGCGTATGCATGGTGCGAACGTTTTCTCCGGGCGGGCGACAATATCGTGGTCAGCGAGATGGAGCACCATTCCAATATCGTTCCCTGGCAGCTTGTCGCCGAGCGCAAGGGTGCCGAAATCCGCGTGCTGCCTTTCGACGAGGAGGGGCGCCTGATGACCGAGCGCCTGCCGGCGCTGCTCGACGGCCGTACCCGCGTGGTGGCGGTGACGCAGGCTTCCAATACGCTGGGCACGCGGCCCGATCTGCGTCCGGTGATCGACGAGGCTCACCGGGTCGGTGCGGTCGTGGTGGTGGACGGATGTCAGGGTGTCGTGCACGGCGGTGTCGATGTGAAAGCGCTGGACTGCGATTTTTACGCCTTCTCCGGTCATAAACTCTATGCCCCGACGGGTATCGGCGTGCTGTACGGCAAGCGGGATTTGCTCGACTGGATGCCTCCGTTTCTCTCCGGCGGCGACATGGTCGATCGGGTGTCGTTCGAAAAGACGACTTTTGCACCTGTTCCATTGAAATTCGAAGCGGGTACGGCCAATTTCGTGGGGGCGATCGCGCTGGGCGAAGCGGTGCGCTATGTCCGGCAGTTCGATGCGGCGGAGGTCGAGGCGCATGAACGGGCGCTGCTGCTGCGTGCTACCGAAGGGCTGGAGCGAATCCCCGGCCTGCGGATTTACGGTACGACGCCGGACAAGTGTGCGATCGTATCGTTCAATGTCGAGGGGGTGCATCCCTATGATATGGGCATGATCCTCGACAAGCTCGGCATCGCCGTTCGTACGGGACAGCACTGTGCCGAGCCGGTGATGACGCATTACGGAGTTACGGGTATGTGCCGGGCTTCGTTCGCGATGTATAATACGCTGGCGGAAGCCGACGCCCTGGTCGCCGGGGTCGAGCGGGCCGTGAAGATGCTTAAATAGCAAGGATATGCTGATAGTATTGGAAGGACTGGACGGCGCCGGGAAATCGACCCAGGTGGAACTTGTGCGCCGCATGTTTGCCCAAGAGGGGGTGGAGAGCCATTTTCTCCATTTTCCGCGTTTCGACGCGCCGGTGTACGGCGAGCTGATCGCCCGCTTCCTGCGGGGTGAACTCGGGGCTGTGGACAAGGTCGATCCTTATCTGGTCGCTCTGCTTTTCGCCGGTGACCGGGCCGATGCTGCCGCGCAGTTGCGCTGTTGGCTCGATGCGGGCCACGCCGTCGTGCTCGACCGGTATGTCTATTCGAACGTGGGGTTCCAGTGCGCCAAATTGCCTGCCGGGGACCGGCAGGAGGAGCTGCGGCGGTGGATCCTCGACCTGGAGTTCGGCTATTACGGAATTCCCCGTCCGGACGTGTCGCTGTTTCTGGATGTGCCTTTCGCCTTTACGGAGAAAAAGCTCTCCGAGGTACGCGAAGGCGACGACCGCGAATACCTGAAAGGGGAACGCGACATCCATGAGGCATCGCTCGACTTGCAGCGTCGTGTGCGGGAGGTTTACCGTGCAGCCGCTGCTGCGGACGACCGCCTGCGGATTATCGATTGCAGCGATGCGCAGGGCGGGATGGACTCTCCCAATGCGATTTTCGCCCGCATCCGCACCGAGATAGAACGTTTTCGGTAAGCGAGGGCAGAGCCCGCAAGCGGTCTCTGCCGAGCGAAGAAAACGAAGAAGTCAATTCAACGTTTTCGGTAAGCGGGGCAGAGCCGAATTTGTGTGGATTGTGCCGGGTGGAGAAAACGAAGCGTGGAATTAGTGTATGAGATGAGCGCCTTTTCGAATGATGCCGGAGAAGTGCCCGGAGGGGCGGTTCGGTATATTCGATAAGCGGATGAGTCGTTTTGTCCGTGTCCCGACGGATGCGGAGCGTTGAGCGAAAAGGGAGTCCGGAAAAAGTCGGCAATCCGAAACGGCTTTGCGGGACGCTCGGACGCAGACCGAAAGGCGGGAAGTTTTGAGTTTTAACGATGAGAACGACTCCGGACGAGTGCGGGATGCCTGCGGAGAAAATGAAGAAAAGATCGTATATAACCTGTTCGAAAATGATGAAACCTATGCTGTCGCAACGGGCCCGGAGCCTGATTACCGGAGTTTGCCGCCTGGTGCTGGCCGTCGTGTTCATCGTGTCGGGCTTTACGAAGGTGATCGATCCCTGGGGAACGTCGATCAAGATCAACGAATACCTCACGATTTACGGGTTCGATTATCTGATTCCGGCCAGCATGGTCTTTTCGATTTGGCTGTGCGGCGCCGAGATGATGATGGGTTGCATGCTGCTTTGCAAGGTGCGTATCCGGCTGGTGTCGATCTTCGCTCTGGTGTCGATGCTTTTCTTTACGATCCTTACCTTTTTGAGTGCGACGTTCATCCCGGTAGAGGACTGCGGCTGTTTCGGTGAGGCGATCAAACTCTCCCCCTGGGAAACATTCTTCAAGAACCTGGCCTTGCTGCCGATGGCGGCCGTCGTGTGGGCTTATTACCGGAACGATAAGATTCTTGCCTTCCGCCGTTCGGAGGTCGCATTGACGGTTTTTTTCTTCCTTCTGACGATGGGGCTGGGGTTCTATTGCTATTGTCATCTTCCGTTGATCGATTTTCTGCCGTATAAGATCGGGGTGAATATCCGCGAGGAGATGCACGCCTCTTCTGCGGCCGGTCCCGAGGGAGAGTTGCAGACCGTGCTGGTTTATCGCAATCGCATGACGGGGGAGGAGCGGGAGTTTGCGCTCGATGATACGGAGTGGCAGGACGATACGGTCTGGGAGTGGGTCGATACGAAAATTCTGGGAGAGGTACCGGAGATGAATCCGATGATCGAGGAGTTCGCTCTGCGCAATGGCGCGGAAGATGTGACCGACCGGGTGCTCGCTACTCCGGGACGGCTCTATTTGATCTGTGTGACGCGTTTCGACTGCATCGGCCGCAGGTGCGAGGATCGTTTGGAGCGGCTCGTGGAGCGTGCGTTGCAGGAAGGGGCGCATGTCGTCTGCATCACGCCCGAACCCTTGCAGGGAAACGCCATCCATTCGTTCGGGAAAAGCACGCCGGTTCCTTGCTACAACATCGATGGATCGACGCTCAAGACCATGTTGCGGGCTCATACGGGTATTGTCGTGCTCGACGACGGGGTAATCGCCGACAAGCGGAACTGTCGGGACATAGACTGAATCGGGCGTCAGTATTTCCGGTGCTATGCGCGGAAGCCGGGGTTGCTCCGGGCTGCGGAGGCGAGGGGTGAGTTCGGGTTCCCGACCTGCCGAGTACCGGGACAGACGTTCCGGGTATTATCGGAAGTAGAGAATATGCGGAAGGGCGATTCCTTCCGATAAAAGGCGGTGTGTCATAAAGGCGCACTGCTGCGTCATTATCGGGATGCGGGCGAAGTCATTTACGGCAGTAAATTCCTGTCGCCCTTACCCTCAATGCCTTGCCTTGCATCCATTCTGACAATCCTTAAGGGCTGTGCCTGAAACTTTCATTTCGACACAGCCCTTTCGTCGCTTTTTCGTAATTTGTAGTGCTTCGGCCTATTTCGTATTGACGATCGCGATTTCGTCGGCTACCGGAGCGATCTTGCGCAGCATCTGCACGCCGCCGCAATGTTTGTCGTGGGCCAGGTTGATGGCCCGGCTTACTTTCATCTGGTCGTTTTCGCATTCGCATTGTACGTTATAGACGATGCGGAAAGACTTGAAGACGCTGCTCGATTGTACGGTTTCCGTGTCGAGTTCACCCGATATGCTGAGTTCGAAGCGGGTCGGAGATACGCGCTCCTTTTCCATGATCGCCATCGCGGTCATGCCTGCGCAAGTTACGCCGGCCAGCAACATCAGCTCTTTGGGATTTAGTTGGTCGCATTTCTTGTTTCCTTCGAGGACATAGGTCCGTGCCGAAGTCATCTGTATAGTTACCTGTTGGATCATAACGATAAATTTTTAGGTTGAATTTTCTTTTTTTGTTTTTATCCGGCAGAATACGCAGGCGGTTTTTGCCTTCGTTCGTCGAAAAGATTCTTTTTTCTTTTCTGTCGGGCAACAATCGTTCCCAAATGGTGCGTCTGCCCCGGGAAATCGTTATCTTTACGGGAAATGACTCCGATTTGAACGAATGCACGGGACTGGGGCTAAATAAATTTGGCGCTGGGCCCGGCTTTCGCTATCTTTGTAGAAGATAGGATTCGGTTCGGCAATTTTCGAGAGCAAGTTCTCTTGGTTACCCTCGCTTTTCACTATCTTTGCAGAAGATCGGAGGCGGTTCGGCAATCTTTGCGTGCAAGCCCGCACGATTGCCCTCACCTTTCACGATCTTTGACATAGTCTTAGATAGGATGCGCCTCGGAAAATTGGGAACAAGTTTCCATTTTTCTCTCGGCTTTCACTATCTTTACCGAAAAAATATTTCGATTCGGACAGGAAGCGCCTCGGGCAGCGCTGAACAGGTCGGACTTACCACCGGGTGTTCGCTATCTGCGTTCGAATTATTGTGTGTGCGTTATGAAGAGAAACATCCTGTATTTATTGTCGATAGGCATTTGCCTGTTCACTTGTGTCGGGAGCCATGCTGCGGCACCGGAAACCCGGGCGCATCTGGAGCGGGGGCGTTCGCTTTTCGATCACGGGCGCTGGACGGATGCCCGTTATGAGTTGCTGAAGGCCCGCGAGGGAGCGGACCGGGACGACCGGCTTACGCTCCAGCAGATCGATTATCAGTTGGCGGTTTGTGCCTTGAAGCTCGGCAGCCGGGATGCCGAGGCGATGCTCGCCGACTTTTCCAAGCGTTATCCCGAGTCGGTTTACAACAACGACCTGCGGTTCGCCCAGGGGTTGCTTTATTGCAGCCGGTCGGAGTATGATAAGGCGCTCGCATGTTTCGGACGGGTGAACTACCGGGCTTTGGACAGAACCCGGCGCGAGCAGTACGACCTGCGCATGGGATATATCGAATTCGGCCGGGATGACTACGATCGGGCGATGACCTATTTCGACCGGATCAATCCCCAAAGCGAATTTTACGATCACGCTCTCTATTATAAGTCCTACATCGCCTATGCGCGGGAACAGTACGACTGGGCCAGAAGCGGGTTCGAACGATTGCTTAAAAGCGAGGCTTACGGGGAGGTAGCGCCCTATTACCTGCTGCAAATCGAGTTCAAGCAGGGGAATTACCGCTACGTGGTCGAGAACGGCGAAGAGTTGATCCGCCGGGCATCGCCCCGCCAGCGGGCCGAACTCTCGCGGGTCATGGCCGAAGCGTGGTTCCGCCTGGGCGAATATTCCAAACCGCTGGATTACCTCGACGCTTTCGTGCAGGCCGGCGGAGAAATGGGCCGGGATGAAAATTATCTCTACGGATTCTCCCTCTACCGTACGGCCCGCTACGACGATGCCGCAGAGTATCTGCGCAAGGCGTGCGGAGCCGACGACGCTCTGACGCAGAACGCCTCCTACCACCTGGCCGACTGTTACTTGCGCGGCGGGGACAAGCAGCAGGCGATGCAGTCGTTCGCCATGGCTTCGAATGCCGAATTCGATTCCGCGATTGCCGAGGACGCGCTGTTCAATTATGGAAAATTGCAATATGAACTGGGGGGCGGACGTTTCAACGAAGCGATTCAGGTACTCAACCGCTATGTCGCCCAGTATCCGTCGTCGCCCCGTGTACGCACGGCCAAAGAGCTGTTGGCGGCGGCCTATTACAATTCGCACAATTACGACGAAGCATACGAGATCATCGCTTCCTATCCCGATCCCGATGGCGACCTGCTGGCCGCCAAGCAGAAGATCGCCTATTTCCGCGGCTTGAGCGCACTGGAAAAGGGCGATACGCAGGGGGCCGGGCGTTATCTGGCGGAGTCCGCCCGTATCGGAATCAGTCCCAAATACAATGCGCTGGCAACCTTTTGGCAGGGTGAAATCGCTTACGGCAGGGGAAATTACGACGTTGCTCTGCGCGATTACGAGTCCTACCTGAAGCGGGCGCCGAAAACCGAGCCCGAATATGCGATGGCTTTCTACAATACGGGGTATTGCCACTTCTCGAAGGAGAATATGCCCCGGGCGCGGGAGTCGTTCGTTCGCTTCATCGAATTGTATCCCACTCAGGACGGTTATCGCACGGATGCCCGCAATCGTCTGGGCGACACCTACTATTCGGATCGCCAGTTCGACGAGGCGTTGAAGTATTACGGACAGGCTGCGGCCGCGTCCGACGACGGAGCGGATTACGCTCGCTACCAGCGGGCCGTTACGCTCGGTATTCTGGGACGTACATCTGAAAAAATCAAGGCGTTGCAGCAGATTATCCGCGACGGCAGGGGAGATTACCTCGACGATGCGACTTACGAACTGGGCCGGACTTTCGTAGCGCAGGAGCGCTACCGCGAGGGGGCCGCAGTGCTCGAACCTTTCGTCGAAACCTATGTTTATTCGCCCTACCGGAGCGCCGCGTTGTCCGAGTTGGGACTGGCTTACCTGAACCTGGGCGACAAGAAAAAGTCGCTTTCCTACTATGATATGGTGGTGAAGACCGCTCCCCAATCCTCCGATGCCAAGGATGCCTTGCAGGGGATTCGGGATATTTACGTCTCCGAAGGAGATGCCGGCGGTTATTTCGATTATGCCCGGAAGAGCGGTGTCGAAGGGGACCTTACGGCCATGTCGCGTGATTCGCTTTCGTTCGCTGCCGCCCGCCGGATCTATCTTTCGGGCGAGCCTGCGTCGGCGGCCAAGTCGCTGCGCAGTTATCTCGAAAATTATCCCAAGGGATATTATACGGCCGATGCGCTCTATTGCTTGAGCGATTGCTACCTGAAGACGGGCGAACGATCCCGTGCGATCGAAACGCTCGCGGCTCTGGCCGATGCGGGACAGAATCAGTACACGCATCGGGCTTTGAAGATGCTGGCTGGAATGACTTTTGCCGATGAACGCTTTACGGAAGCCGCGGCGGCTTACCGCAAATTGGCCGATGCCGAAAGCACCGCTGCCGGAAAAGCCGAGGCCATGAACGGCTACGTCCGTGCGACGATCGCGGCGGGGGACGAGGAGCGGATTCTGTCCATGGCCGACGATGTGGCATCCTACACCGCTGCGGGAGACGAGGCATGGCGAGCGTCCCAGTTTGCGAAGGCCGGGATTCTGGATCGCCGGGGAGATGCCGCTGCCGCGCAAAAGATCTACAAGGTTTTGAGCGCCAATGTGAAAACACCCGATGGAGCCGAGTCGGCCTACCGGGTGATCGAGTCCGCGTTCCGGGCCGGCGATACGGCTCGTGCCGAAAAACTGGTGCTCGATTTCTCGGACAAGGGAACGCCTCATGCCTTCTGGCTGGCCAAGTCCTTCCTTGTGCTGGGCGATATTTATGTGCAGAAGGGCGACATGTTCCAGGCCCGGGCGACCTACCAGAGTATCGTGGACGGCTACACTCCTGCCGATGACGGAATCGTTGCGGAAGCGAAAGAGAAAATCAAGAAACTCAATTAACGATATGAAGCGATCAGCTATTCTGTCCCTGATGTTTATCGCCGGACTGCTTGCGGTGCCCGGGGTGCTCAACGCCCAGGTCGAGAAGCGTGTCGAAGTATCCAAAGCCTATGTGCCGAGCGTGGAGCATGCGACGAAACTTGCCGTGCGCCCCAATATGGTCGATACGGCGGCCATACAGCCGGAAATCGACTATTCGATCACGCCGCTCACGCTCGAAACGCAGCTCGCCACGCGCCCGATCCGTCCTGCGACGATCACCTATTGGGAGTTCGACCGTCCGCTGCCTTTTTACCTGAAGGCCGGAGCGGGTTATCCGCTCAATTCGGCGCTCGATCTGTATGTTTCGACGCAGAATCCCGACATCGGCTATGCGTTGGGCTATATCAACCACGACGGACGGTACGGACGGATTCCCTATACGCCCGACGGGGACCATAGCGCCCTGTGGATGGACAATCGGGTGGGTGTCGCCGCCGGGAAATACATCGGGCGTCATGTGCTGGAGGGCGAGGTGAGCTACCGGAACCGGATCATCGACCGTTACGGCCTTTTCCCCGATCCGGACTTTCCGACTTTCGACAACGGAAATCGCCGCGTGATCGGCGATTTGCAGGGAAAGATACGGATCGGCGACGATTTCAACGACCTCTCGCGGACGAATTTCAATGTCGAGGTCACGGCGGGCAACTGGTGGAATCCGCTGGATTCGAAACTCTATCTGGAGGATAATGTCGTTCCGGTGTTGGATTATCCGTACGAAAACGAGTGGAATTTGGGGGTAGATGCCGCCGTTGGACGACGTTTCGGCCGCCATACGCTCGTCTTCCGGGCCGGATTCGAGGGCCGGTGGGGTGGCGACCGCAAGGGCGAATCGGTTTGGGCCGCTCCTTCTGACTATTACAACCGGACCTATTCGGGAGCGTTCCGTTATGCCTATCGTGCCCGGTCGGTCGATATGGAGTTCGGTTTGGATTACTACCGGGACGATGTGGCGGGGCGCGATGCGGCGAATTATTTCATTCCCTACGCTCACTTGCGTTTCGATCTGGGCGGCGGCGGTTTCGTACCTTATGTCGAGTTGGACGGAACCCTGAAGCACAACGATATGCGGGAGCTTATGGAAACCAATCTTTATTACGTGCCTCGTTATACGGACCCGATGCCCCGCAATACGGTGGACTATTCGGTCCGTGTCGGTGTGAGCGGGCGTCTCGTCGAGGATAAGCTGATTTACCGATTGTTCGTCGGCTATTCTTTCATCGAGAATCATAACTTTTGGTATTGCTATACGCCGACTACCCGGTATGAGGGGTTCAGTCTGGTACAGGGACGGCTGAATGTCATGTCGCTCAACGGTGAGCTGGAGTTCCGTCCGGTGAGCAATTTCACGTTCTCCATCGGCGGGCGGGGCCTGACCTATACCGAGCATCAGACCTTGAGCATCGGCCTGCCGGAGTTCGAGGGTACGATCCGGGCCCGCTATCATCATCGTAAGTTCTCGGTCGGCCTCGTTTTCGACCTGCAGTCCAACCGCTATATTTCGCGAGTGATTCCGTGGTTCCCGAACGACGGGATCGTGGGGAATATGCGCATTCCCTATACGGTAGATCTGGGGTTGAATGTCGATTGGTACGCGTCCAAGCGGGTAACGGTATTCGCCGAAGGTCACAATCTTTGCAACCGCCGGATTTACGACTGGAGTACGTTTCCGCAGTACAGCGCCGGATTTACGGCAGGTGTGAAGTTGAGTTTTTAGCGGATCGACCCGATATGAAAAACGGCCGGTAACATACCGGCCGTTTTTTATGGAGTACGATTTTTACTCCAGGTTTTTCCGGACTCCGTCCAGAAACCGCTTCATCTCCCCGCTGTCCTTTTTGTCGATGATCTTCGACAGGCGGGTCAGCGTGGCGACGATGTTGTCGATCTGTGCGGGCGTCTTGGGGTTGAAGAGGATTTCCGTCAGCAGGTAGTCGTCTTCGGAGAGCAGTCCGCGGGCGATGGCCATGTGTTTCTTGAAGGTGGTGCCGGGGGCATCCTGGTGCTTCATGATGGAGGCGAATACGAGAGTCGAGGCGAACGGCACCGAGAGGGAGTAGGCCACAACTTCGTCGTGCCCCTCGAAGGTGTATTCGCAGACGTTGAGCTTCAGCGAACCGTAGAGGTCCTTGAAGAAGATTTTGCCCATGTGGTCCGACTCCTTGATGATGATGGCGTTTTCGGTTTGCAGGTTGCCCAGGTTGGCGAACGTGGGGCCGAACATCGGGTGGGTCGAAACGTACCGGAATCCCGATTTCTCATAAAATTCCTGCAACCCGGTCTTTACCGAGGCGATGTCGGAGATGATACACTCTTTCGGCAGATAGGGAAATACCTCCTCGAATGCCTGGAGCGTGGCGTTCAGCGTTACGCAGTTGATAAGCAGTTCAGGCCGGAAGTCGGCGATCTCTTCGGGCGAGGTGAAGCGCTGGGCATTGTAGATGAATCGCATCCGCCGAGGGTCTTTTTCGAGGACGGCTACGTCGTGGTTGAAACTCAACAGATCGGTGAAAAAGGAGCCCATCTTTCCCGCTCCCAAAATCAGTATGCGCATATATCGGTTTGTTTATGTTTTTTGATGATCCGGGCGGCATGGGACCGCCCGGGGATTGTTCTATTTCATTCTTCGTTTTTTCGCTCGGCAGAGGCCGTCGGCAACTTCCGTCCCCGTTTGCCGAAAACATTGAATCGCTTCTTCGTTTTCTTCGCACGGCATAATCCGAATAAATTCGGTGCTGTCTTCGCTTATCGGGAACGTCGTTATTTCATTATTTCCATCTGGACCTTTACCGACTCTTCGTGGATCGCCTTCATGATTTCCGAAATGAATTCCGGGTCGAGGTCGAGCGATTGCCCCATTTTGCCGCGTTTGTCCAGGATTTCATCGTAACGCTTATTTTGCAGGATGGGCATGTTGTGCTCCTTCTTGTAGGTGCCGATCTCCTGCGAGATGTGCATCCGCTTGGCGAGGAGGCTCAACAGTTGCTCATCGACCTCGTCGATCTGGCGGCGCAGGATGCTGATGTTCTCCGTGGTTTGGGCATTGTCGCGCACCACGAGCAGTTGCAGCGTGTAGTCCAGCACTTCGGGCGTCACCTGCTGCGCCGCATCGCTCAGCGCACTGTCGGGATCGCAGTGGGATTCGATGATAAGTCCGTCGAAGTTCAGGTCGAGCGCCTGCTGCGAGATAGGAGCTACCAGTTCGCGTTTACCGCCGATGTGGCTCGGGTCGCAGAAGATGGTGAGGTTGGGGTACCTGCGGCGAAGTTCGATCGGAATATGCCAGAGCGGAGCGTTGCGGTAGATTTTTTTCTCGTAGGAGCTGAATCCCCGGTGGATGACGCCCAGCCGTCGGAGTCCGGCGTTGTAGAGCCGTTCGATCGCGCCGACCCACAGTTCCAGGTCGGGATTGACGGGGTTTTTTACCAGAATGGGGATATCTACGCCTTTCAATGCGTCGGCCAGCTCCTGCATGGCGAAGGGGTTGGTGACGGTGCGGGCACCGACCCAGAGGATGTCGATGCCGGCTTTCAGGGCTTCGAAAACATGGGCGGGGGTGGCGACCTCGGTGGCTACCAGCATGCCGGTTTCCTGCTTGACCTGCTTCATCCAGGGAAGGCCTTCGACGCCGATGCCTTCGAAGCCGCCCGGCTTGGTGCGGGGTTTCCAGATACCGGCCCGGAAGATCTTTACGCCCCGGGCGGCCAGTTCGGAGGCGGTTTTGAGTACCTGTTCACGGCTCTCCGCGCTGCAAGGGCCTGCGATAATCATCGGACGTTTGGGATCCACGCCCGGAAAAGTGAGCGGTTCTATTTCCATTTTCATTGTCGTTGTTGATTTTGCGATCGCCGGCTGTAACCGGCGAATCCGGTCTGTTTATATTCTGTTTACTGATTCTGTTTTGTTCGGGTCGTCGTGATCCGGTCGAGTGCCTCCTGCAACATCTCCTCGTTGCAGCAGAGCGAGATGCGGATGTAGTTCCGCCCTTCCGAGCCGAAGATGAAGCCCGGAGTGACGAAGACTCGCGACTGGTACAGCACCCGGTTGCAGATGGCTTCCCCGACACCGTTCGGGCACTCCCCGGCAGCCGTGAGTTGCGCCGCGAGGGTATCGTTCACCCGTCCCCAGAGGAACATTCCCACCTGGTCGTCGCGGACATCGCAGCCGAGGGTTTCCAGAATCCGGGCCGCCAGTGCGCGTCGGCGGCGATATACCTCGTTCATCCGTTGGTACCAGCTGTCGGGGGCTTTCAGCGCTTCGACGGCGGCCAGTTGCATCGGGCGGAACATCCCGGAGTCCATGTTGCTCTTCACGCGCAGGATCCACTCCAGGAACCGGGAATTGGTCGCCACCATTCCGATACGCCAGCCGGGCATGTTGAAGGTTTTACTCATGGAGTTGAGTTCGATGCAGATCTCTTTGGCTCCCGGTACGCTCAAAATACTTAACGGGCGGTCGTTCAGGATGAAGCTGTACGGGTTATCGTGGCAGATCACGATGTTGTGCCTGCGGCCGAAGGCGACGAGTTTTTCGAACAGCTCTCGCGAACCGTTGGCTCCCGTAGGCATGTTGGGGTAGTTGCACCACATCAGTTTCACACCGGACAGGTCCATTTTCTCCAGCGCTTCGAAATCGGGCTGCCAGTCGTTCTCTTCTTTCAGGGCGTAGGGCAGGATGCGGGCGCCGGTGAGCTTCGACACCGAGGCGTAGGTCGGATAGCCCGGATTGGGTATGAGTACCCCGTCGCCTTCGTTCAGGAAGGCCAGCGAAATGTGCATCACACCCTCCTTGCTGCCGATCAGGGGCAGGATTTCGTTGGCAGGGTCCAGGTCCACGCCGTACCATCTCTTATACCACCGGGCGAACTCCGCACGCAGTTCCGGAATACCTACGTAAGGTTGGTACCCGTGCGTGTCGGGCCGTGCTGCCGCCTGGCAGAGCGCCTGCACGGTTTCGGCCGACGGGGGCAGGTCCGGGCTGCCGATCCCCAGGTTGATGACGCGTGTGCCGGATTCGTTCATCCGGGCCACCTCTTTCAGTTTCACGGAGAAGTAGTACTCCTCGACGTTTTCCATCCGGCGGGCCGGGGTGACGGTCGGTTTTGCCGGTTTCGTTTCTTCGGAGCCGCCAAGCTCCGCAGGTTGTTGTTTTTTCATACTGAAAACAAAAAAGCTCCCGCCTCAAGGCAGGAGCTATGATCTAAATTCGTAATTCTGTCGATCGAACTTTACAACACGCAAACTCCCGCCTTTACTCGGCCCGAATAAAGGTAATAATAATAGGAGTATGTAAACTGAACGTGTTGCATATCGTTTTTGTCGTCGAATATCCATCCAGGATATTTAACGGGACAAATGTATCGCATTTTTCGGAAAATGACAAAATTTTTTTCGCTTTTTTTATTTCGGGCATAAAATTCCTAAATTTGTCGGGACAAACAATTCGAATAAACGTGAGCAATCTTCATATATCATCCGATTTCAGCGGTTTGGATGCCTTGATTCCGCAGGGCCGACGGGTTTTCGTCGTTATCGACAGTAACCTGAAGCCCTTTTTCGGCCTTTTCGAACGGTATGAACTCATTCCGATCCAGACCTCCGAGAAGGTTAAAACCTTCGCTACGGTAGAATATATTATCGAACAGTTGCTGGAGCGGGGAGCCGACCGGAGCTCGTTTCTCGTGGGCGTGGGCGGCGGCATCACGACCGACCTCTGCGGTTTCGCGGCGTCGGTTTACAAACGGGGTATTCGGTTCGGTTTCGTACCTACGACGCTGCTGGCGCAGGTGGACGCTTCGATCGGGGGTAAGAACGGCGTGAATTTCCATGCCTATAAGAATATGGTCGGTACGATCACCCAGCCTGAATGGATCTATATCTGCACCGATGCGCTGCGGACGCTTTCGCCCCGGGAGTTCCGGGCCGGAATCGCCGAAGTCCTGAAGACTTTCATCCTGTTCGATGCGGAATACTATCGCAAGGCCGTGGATTATTTCGCCCGGATGGAGGCCCACTTGCGGAAAGCGGGAACCTGTTGCGGGGGCGAATGTGTGTACGGGCAGGAGGAGCTTACCGAAATCATTCGCAAAACGGCGTTATACAAGTGTGCCGTAGTGGAGCGGGATGCTTTCGAGAAGGGGGAGCGGCGCTTGCTGAATCTGGGGCATACCTTCGCTCACGCCATCGAGAAAAATTGTCCGATCATGCACGGCGAAGCCGTGGCGATCGGTCTGGTGCTGGCTGCCGGGGTGTCCGAACGGCTGGGACTCGCCCCGGCGGGACTGGCGGTCGGTCTGGCGGAGGATTTGAAGAAGGTCGGGCTTCCCACCCAGTCGCCCGTAGCTATCGGTGTTTTGCTGGAAGCGTTGGAAAAAGATAAGAAGGTGGAGGGCGATGCCATTCATTTCATCCTGCCTCGTGCGGTGGGGGAGGTGGTGGATCGTGCGATTCCGTTAAAACAGTTGGAGGAGGTCGCCCGTGATCTGCGTTAGCGTACAGGAAAAGAGTTTCGGGGATTGCCGGGCGATCCTCGAATCGTGTGAAATGGCCGAACTCCGGGCGGACCTTTGCCGTCTTTCGGTCGAAGAGGTCGAGCGGCTCGTGGAGATTCGGCCGAACCTGATTGCCACCTGCCGGATTGCGAACTCTTCCGAGGCGTTCGCCCGCGAGCAGCTCGCGGCGGCGATCCGCAGAGGGGCGCGTTATGTCGATATAGAGATCGAAGCGCCCGACGAGCATCTGGAATATATTCGTACGCTCGCCCGCGAGTACGGGTGCCGGCTGATCGTTTCGTTCCACGATTTCGAGGGAACTCCCTCCCTCGACGAGCTGAAGGGGATCGCCCGGCTGTGTCGCACGAAGGGGGCCGATCTGGTGAAGATCGTCACGACGGCCCGGAATATTTCGGATGCCGCCCGTACGATGCGTTTGTATGACCTGCAAGCCGACGGAGCGCTTTTCGAGGGTGCCGCCGCTGCGGAGCGTCCGCAGTTGGTCGCTTTTTCGATGGGCGAAGCCGGGAAATTCACCCGTCTGCTCTGCCTGAAGCTGGGGGCGCCTTATACGTATGTTTCAGCTGGAGCATCCAACGCCACGGCGTCGGGGCAATATACCCGCGAGGAGATGGAGCGGCTGCTTTCGGCCGAAAATTATCCTTTCGAGGGATTTCGCGAGTTCCGTCGGACGACGGTTGCCGTTCCTTGTTCCAAGAGCGTGGCCCAGCGGGCTGTGCTGGCTGCTGCGCTGGCTGCGGGAGAGAGCCGGCTCGCCAATTACGCCCCTTGCAACGATATAGTCGGAGCCGTCGAGGTCATCCGGGGTATGGGCTGCCGGATTGCGTCGGACGGTACGACGCTGCATATCGAGGGTGTCGGAGCGGAGCGCTTGGGACGTTGCACGAAGATCGAAACCGGCGAATCGGGGCTGCTCACGCGGCTGTTGACTCCGCTGGCATCCCATATTTCCGCTTTGAACGGCGGTGCCCCGGTGGAAATTTCCGGGCATGGCAGTATTCTGAAGCGCAATCTGCACGAGGCGGTCGCCGCACTGCGCGAAGCCGGCGTGCATTGTTCTGCCCGTGAGGAGGGGTATCTTCCGTTTCGGATCGAGGGCGGTATTACCCGTCGTGAGATCTCCTTTTCGGGGCGGGAGAGTTCGCAGACCGTATCGGGTTTCCTGATGACTTTGCCGTTGTTGCAGGATGCGACCGTGCTGACGGTAACCGAGCCGTCGAGCATTCCCTACCTGGAGCTTACTTTGCGGACGCTGACTCGGTTCGGTGTCCGACTCAACAGGGAGGCGTTTTACGACGGGGTGTGTGGCGGGACGCCTTCGAAAATCGTATTTTCGGTACCGGGCAGGCAGGAGTACCGTCCTTCGGACGTCTTCCTGGAGGCGGATTGGAGTTCTGCCGCCTATTTCGCGGTGGCCGGAGCCGTCGCTTCGTCGCTGGGGCGGACCGAGGGAATTACGCTGCGCAATATGCGGCTCGATTCGCTGCAGGCCGATGAAAAGATACTCGACATCTTGCGTTCGTGCGGTGCCGATGTGAGCGTCGCGCCTGCGGACGCATCCGCAAGGGGCGATATGCCGGGAGATTTGCAGAACATCTCCGTTACTGCGACCGGCCGGCGGCTGAAGGCTTTCGAGGTCGATGCCACGCATTGCCCCGATCTGTTCCCGATCCTTGCGGTGCTGGCTGCCCATTGCGACGGTACGAGCCGTATCGCGGGTGTCGGACGTCTGACGCAGAAGGAGAGCAATCGGGCCGAAACGATCTATGCCGAGTTCCGGACGCTGGGGGCGCGGATCGACATCCGGGGCGACGAGATGTTCGTTACGGGCGGGCCGTTGCATGGAGGAGATGTCCGTTCGCACAACGACCACCGGATTGCCATGAGCCTGATCGTCGCCGGGTTGTTCACGCCGGAGCCGGTGCGGCTGGACGACGTGAAGTGCATCGACAAGTCGTTTCCTTCGTTCCTCGATCTGCTCGCCCGGCAGGAGTAGCGGGGCGGGCAGATGGTATTTCCGTTCCGGCGGAAAGAACGCTTTCCGTGCGGCGAAGCGCGGAAACGATGAACGGGCCGGACGACTGAAGTAAACTCGAAGAAATTTAATTGGCTATGAATTCATACGGAACAAAATTCAGACTCTCGATTTTCGGGGAGTCGCACGGTCCGCTGATCGGCGTGGTGCTCGACGGCGTGCCTGCGGGCATGCCGCTTTCGCGCGAGGATTTCCTCGCGGATCTCGACCGTCGCCGCAGCGGTGCGAAGGGAAGCACGCCCCGCAAGGAGAGCGATTTGCCGGAGATCGTAAGCGGCGTCTGCGACGGGCACACTACGGGTGCTCCGCTCACGATCGTATTCCGCAACAGCAATACCCGTTCGGGCGACTATTCGGACTTTCGCGCGACGCCCCGTCCGGGCCATGCCGATTTCGTGGCGGAACGGAAATACCGTGCCTTCAACGATCTGCGGGGCGGCGGCCATTTTTCGGGGCGGCTGACGCTGACGCTGGTGGCGGCCGGAGTCGTGGCCAAGAAGATGATCGGCCCGATCGAAATCCGGGCCCGGATCACCGAGCTGGGCGGTATTCCCCGCGAGCGGCTGAATTGCGAGCCGGGGAGGGAGTTGGGCGCCGAGGGTGCCCCGACGCTCTGGGACGAGCTGATCGACCGCACGCTCCGGGAGTTGGATTCCGTAGGCGGGGTCATCGAGTGTACCTGCGACAAGGTGCCCGTCGGATTGGGCGAGCCGTTCTTCGATTCGCTCGAATCGCAATTGGCTCACCTGGCATTTTCGATTCCGGCGGTGCGGGGCATCGAGTTCGGCGACGGATTCGCCGCAGCCCGTATGAAAGGTTCGGAGCATAACGACTGTTTTGTGAACGGAGAGGGAAAAACCGCTACCAACGGGGCGGGCGGAATCAACGGTGGTATCTCGAACGGCAATCCCGTGGTGTTCCGCGTCGCTGTCAAACCTACTTCCAGCATCGCGAAGAAACAATATACGTTCAATTTTGCGACGGGACGGATGGAAGAGTTCGTCGTCAAAGGGCGGCACGACGCCTGCATCGCCTTGCGCTGTCCGGTCGTGGTGGAGGCGATCGCTGCGATCGCGCTGGCTAACAACTGATCGTTTTTTGCCGAAAATCAATTGATTTTTAGTAAGTCGGATATTTGCAGCGCTGAATATTATTCGTATTATAATATTTGTCCCGCAGAGGTTTCGTTGCTCGATTCGATGCTGAAACGAAAGGAATACAGCAATACCGGGAAATATGTATTTCCCGGTATTGCTTATGATTGTTCCCTGAATTGGTATCGACGGTTTTTGAAGTCGGCCGGAAATGGGCGGGTACACAAAAAAAGGGTAAGCTACTTATATCGCACCGCTACGACCACATACCCTTGCTTGATTCCTCACCTGGGGGAGTCTGTGGGAGCTGGTCGTATAAGACTTACCCCAGCACAAAAGTACGAATTTTTTGTATCTTTGCAAAGAAAAAAGGAACTATCTGCGATTTTGTCGCTGTTTTTCGAGAGCCGGATGCCGAAAAGGCTGCCTGGATGTGTCTCGGAGGGCGGTGCGGGGAGAGTTAATGAATGAAGAGAATGACGGCGAAAAAAAGATTGCTTGTCGTGTTTATTGCTGCGGTTGCAGTCGGGGCAACGGTGGCTTTGGTTTTCATCTTTCAGTTTTTCGGAGATGCCGTCCGGGAGCGGAGCGACCTTTATATAAGCGCCCGCACGGACTACCCGGGGCTGCTCGACTCTCTGCGTCCCCGTACGGACCATCACTGGGCTTTTGACCGGTATGCCGGCCGTCTGGAGCTGGAGCGCTCCTTCAAACCGGGGCACTACGTACTGGAACCGGGAATGAACGTCGTCGAAATCGCCCGGATGCTCAAACTGGGGATGCAGACGCCCGTGCGCGTTACGCTCAACTATGCCCGTACCCGCGCTTTTCTCGCTTCGCGGCTGGCCCGCCAGCTCGATGCCGATTCTGCGGAGCTGATGCGGGCGCTGACCGACCCGCAGCTCGCCCGGGAGGTCGGGACCGACAGCCTGCAGCTCTTTTCGATCTTTATCCCCAATACTTATGAATTTTATTGGACGGTTTCGCCCGAGGATTTCGTGCGCCGCATGCGCAAGGAGTACGACCGTTTCTGGACTCCGGAGCGGGATGCCGCCCGCCGACGCAGCGGTTTGAGCCGGGACGAGGTGATGACGCTGGCTTCGATCGTCACCGAAGAGACCAACAAGGCCGACGAAATGCCCCGTGTGGCGGGAGTCTATATCAACCGCCTGCGGAAAGGGATGCCCCTGCAGGCAGATCCGACGGTCAAATATGCGCTGCAGGATTTTTCGCTTCGCCGGATTCTGCACAAGCACTTGAGAACCCCTTCGCCGTATAACACCTATCTGAACAAGGGGTTGCCGCCGTCGCCGATTGCGATGCCTTCGGTCGCTGCGATCGACGGGGTGCTGAACTTCGAGAATCACGACTATCTCTTCTTCTGTGCCCGCCCGACTTTCGACGGTTATCACAGTTTCGCCCGCACGTACGGCGAACATCTGGCTAATGCCCGGGCTTATAGTGCGGAGTTGAATCGTCGGAATATTAAATAATTTCCGTATATTTGCCCTCCCTATGTTGGTTAAAATCTATACCGAGAATCCTTCCGAGAAGGAGATCGACCGGGTGGTGAACCTGCTCGAAAGGGACGGCGTGGTGATCTATCCGACCGACAGCGTCTATGCCTTCGGCTGCTCGATCCGTTCGGCGAAGGCCGTCGAGCGGCTGCGCCGGATCAAGGGGAAGGATCTCACGACGTTTTCCGTCGTGTTCGATTCGCTCGGGCAGATTGCCGATTATTGCCGGGTGGATAACGCTCAGTTCCGGTTGCTGAAACAAAATCTGCCGGGGCCCTTCACCTTCCTGCTGGATGCATCGTCGCGTATGCCGCACAAGGCGCTCGAACGGCGTCGCACCATCGGGATCCGCATTCCGGACAATTCGATTCCTCGGGCCATCGTCGAGCGGTTGGGAGCTCCGCTGCTGACCTCTTCCGTGCTGGATGACGAGGAAACCGAATATATGACCGATCCGGAGTTGATCCACGAGCGGTACGGCCGGGACGTAGAACTGGTGATCGACGGAGGTGTCGGCGATGCGGTGCCGACGACCGTCGTAGATCTGACGGGCGGCGAGCCGGAGATTTTGCGGGAAGGCAAAGGCGTGTTGCGGGAATAAACGTATGCTAAAAATAGAAGAAGAATGACAAAGTTCAAATTCTGGAACGAGGTCTGCAAGTACGGAGCGATCATCGGACTGGTCATGTCCGTAGCTTTCGTTATCGAGCAGTCCCTGATGTTGTCGGGGTGGTTTTCAACGATGGGGCTGGTATGGGTCTTGGCCGCAGTCGTATATATCGTGTTGCTTTATCGTTTCGCCAAGCGTCGCCGCGAGCAGTACGGTCAGGAGCAGGGATTTCCTTTCGGCCACGGCTTGGGTTTTATTCTGGCTCTGATCCTGGCGTCGGCCATGATCAAGGGGGTGGTAGAATACCTTTACCGCAGTGTTTTCATCGGATATTCGGAGTATATCGACCGATACACTTCCGCATTGATCCGGTTCGCTGAGGAGGGAAAGTTCCCTGCGTCGATGGAGGGCGTATTCGCCGAAATGCTGAAAACCATACAGGAGGCGTCGGAGCCTTCCATTCAGGCTACCGTAGGAGCTTCGATCTGGGGCAACCTGATCGTCGGCCTCGTCCTGGGGCTTATTTTGGCCGGCATCCTGGCGCGTGCACCCCGGCCTTTCGGTCCTCAATCCGAAGAGTAAGAGAACGATGGATGCTACGCTCGACATATCGGTCGTCGTTCCTCTCTATAACGAGGAGGAGTCCCTGCCGGAGCTGGTCGAATGGATCGATCGCGTGGCTCGCGGCGAGGGTTTGTCTTACGAGGTAATCCTGGTGGACGACGGTTCCGGCGATGGTTCGTGGCGCGTGATCGAAAATCTGCACGAGCGGTTTGCGGCGGTGCGGGGGATCAAGTTCGCTCGCAACTACGGCAAATCCGCCGCCTTGTATTGCGGTTTCGCTGAAGCGCGCGGCGAGGTGGTTTTCACGATGGACGCCGACTTGCAGGACTCGCCGGATGAGATTCCGGCTCTGCGGCGTATGGTCCTCGACGAAGGGTACGACCTGGTGTCGGGCTGGAAAAAGAAGCGCCACGACCCGGCCGGAAAGCGGTGGCCGAGCAAGTTTTTCAACTGGACGGCCCGCACCGTTTCGGGAATCCGGCTGCATGATTTCAATTGCGGACTGAAGGCCTACCGCCGCCGGGTGGTCAAGGCGATCGAAGTCTATGGCGAGATGCACCGTTATATCCCGATTCTGGCCAAACAGGCCGGATTCAAGCGGATCGGCGAGAAGGTCGTCGAGCATCGCGCCCGCAAGTACGGTCATTCGAAATTCGGTATGGAGCGGATGGTGAAAGGGTATCTGGACCTCATTACGGTTTCGTTTCTCTCGCGTTTCGGCCGTTCGCCGATGTACTTTTTCGGCAGCCTGGGAACGTTGATGTTCCTTTTCGGCGGCTGTACGACGGCGTGGGTGATCGGTGCCAAGTTGTATAAACAGTGCCACGATCTGCCTGTGCGGGCCGTAACGGACCAGCCGCTTTTCTATCTTTCACTGCTGGCTGTCGTGCTCGGCGTGCAGTTATTCCTGGCGGGATTCCTGGGCGAGTTGATCGACCGGAATGCCGCAGACCGTAATAAATACCTGATCGAAAAAACATTGGATAATCAATAAACCTTGCAGAGCCTGCGATTTTCGGCAGGATTCGAAGAGGTTCGCATAAACAAAATAGAAGTTATATGATTCAACGTATTCAGACTCTGTATCTGTTGCTGGTCGTCGTACTGACGGGATTGGCCTTGTGGCTGCCGCTGGTCGATTTCACCGTTGGGGCGGACACTTGTACGCTGACCGCTTTCGGCCTGAAGGATGCCGCCGGCATCACGTTGCTGCCGACGGTGTATCTGGGGGTTGTTCTGGTTGCCGCCTGTCTGGTGCCGTTGGTGACGATTTTCCTTTTCAAGCGCCGTCTGGTGCAGATCCGGTTATGTGCCGTCGAGTTGGTGCTCCTCATCGGTGCCGGGGCGATGATGGGAATCTATTTCTACCTTTGCAACCGTTACTTCGCGGACAGTGAATTTTACTCCCATACCCTTAAAATTTCGCTCGTTTTCCCGTTGGTCTGCCTGGTTTTCGACTTGCTGGCTTTGCGGGCGATCTTCCGGGACGAAAAGCTGGTGCGGTCGCTCGACCGGATTCGCTGACCGGACGTATTTCTCGGAAAAAAGGCGTGCGGTCAAAACTGCACGCCTTTTGTGTTTATTTTGCCGGGAAAGAATACGGTTTGGTGGGGTTTTTGATACGAAATAAAAATCCGGTGTGTCGTTATATTTGATTTAACGGGATTGTAATACGAAAATAGTGTTCGAATTATTGTCGAAACAGGAAAAAATAGTATTTTTACAAAAAGTTTAAGAATAAGTGGCCTGAGTAAATATGCAAGACGATGAAGTTATTTTTAACCTATTTTTATATCACTCTAAAATTTAATTGTTTATGAAAAAGAGTAGCATTTGGAAATTGCTCTTCAGTGCATTGACCGTGTTCGCCGTGGCGGTGTTCGCGGGATGTACCGACGACAATGACGACATGGGCGCTCCCTATCTGAACGTCACGCCGGAGAACCTGACGTTCGATGCGGAGGGACAGCCCGCAGATGAGTACAACGGTACTTTTATCGTTGAAACGAACCGTCCCTGGCGTGCTATCGTCGAGGACGAACAGACTTGGGTGCGCCTTTCGGCTACCGAAGGCGAGGGCGATGCTGCCGTGACCGTTACGGTGCCCGCTTCGAACATCGGTCAGTCTGCCAAAGTGACTTTCGAGGTTTACAACTCCTACGGCGCATTGATTCAGAAGGATGTCAATGTGCTTCAGGGCGAAGTAGTGCCGCCGACGATTATTTTCAACGAGACGGCGGGTAACGAAGCCGTTGATGATAAGCCTCTGGTTTCGGCTTACACGGGTTGGAACACCACCGGTGAGGGTGCTTCGAAGGTTTCTTACGAGGGTACGAACACCTCGATTCGTTCTTCCGGCAAGAGCAGCGCGGGTGCTTATGACGGTGCTTCGGGTCCGAACGTGATCTTCTTCGGTACGGCTCCGGCAACCTTTACGGTTAAAAACATAACGCTCGCCTCCGGCCAGACCAACCTGAAGCTGACTTTCGGCGGACAGTATTACGATCAGGACAATAATGACAACGGTTTCAAGAAGGATGACTTCGTGGTTTCGCTCAGTGCGAACGGAACGGACTATACTCCGCTGTCTTACGAGGTGAACAACGGTGACCAGGAAGATCCTTATTGGGTATTCGCTACCAAGAACTTTACGCTCAAGAATGCGACTTCGACGCTTTATATCAAGTTCGAAGCAAATATTTCGTCTAAATTCCGTCTGGATGATATTACTCTGATGACCGGCAACGGCGGCGAGGAAATCGACTTGGCGGGCGGCGGTGTCGTGCCTCCCGATCCGAGCGGTGATGCGATTTACGAGAACAATTTCGATAAGACGCCTGCCGAGAAGGTCGATAATAAATGGCCGTTCCTCGACCAGACCGACGCATGGCAAAATGCTTCCGGTACGGGTAATTCGACGGTGACCTATACCTCTACGAACGTATCGGTGCGTACTTCCGGCAAGCTCAGCGGCGGTTACGACGGTGCTTCGGGTTCGAACAAGATTTTCTTCGGCTCTGCACCTGCGACTTTCGACATCAACAATATTACGATGCCTGCGGGCAAGACCAACTACCGGATCATCTTCGGCGGTGCTTATTCGCAGAATAACGGCGGTACTTACGACAACATTTTCAAACCCGAGTCGTTCCACGTTGCCGTAGGTAACGGAACCGACTGGTCGGGCAACCTGACTTACGAGAAGATCGGCGGCAGCGATACGACCGATCCTTACTGGGTTCAGTTCGCCGTAGATTTCACGCTCAAGGAGGCTGTCAGCCAGCTTTCGATCCGTTTCACGGCTGATCTGGCGTCGGTATTCGCAATCGATGACGTACAACTCGTCGAGGGCAACGGCGGTCAGGAGGTTGATCTCGAAGGCGGTGTGGTTCCGCCCGATCCGGGTGAGGCTACGGCCATTACCATTCCTGAGCTGATCGCGCAGATGACTGATACGGAGGCTCCGGTGGATGCCAATGCAGATCGCTATCTGGACGCAGTGGTGATGAACGACGTGGCCGGTGCCAATTATACCTTCAACAACCTGATCCTCGCTACCGAGAATGCGACGGAGGCCGGTAACGGCATCACGCTCTACGGCAGTCAGGTAGAACCTTCGACGCTCGGTTTGAACAAGGGTGACAAGGTGCGCGTAACCCTTTATAAAGGACTTGCCAAGGTGGTAAATTACAGTGGTATGTACGAAGTGACGGGCGCTAAGGAAGCGACTTGGTGCAAGGTCGAGAAGACCGGTACGGTGACTTCGATTCCCACGGCGACGATCGCTGCTGCGGATCTGGCGAAATATCAGGGTATGGCCGTGACGATCGCCAATGCGTCGGTTGCCCAGGCAGGTGTTTGGGCGAGCGCCAGCGCACTCTCTTCGCATACTTTCACTGCCGATGGAGCCAATTTCACCGTATTCTGCAAGCAGAGCGATGAAAAGAACCCGAGCGTGTTCCTCGATGTTCCTTACAAGGCCGCTACGGGTAATGACTCCGATGCGGCTAAACAGGCGAAGCTGCAAAACGTGACGCCGATCGACGGGATGTCGAAGATCAAGATCGTTTTCCGGTCGTATCCGAATAAGAGTGGCAGCTACTACAACCCGGGATATACGATGACCGTTGCCGGGGCTGCTCAAACTCCTGTGGAAACATACACGGATAAGAGCGGTTACAGAGAGTATGTACATGAGTACGATCTGGCCGGTTTGGGTGCTGATTCCTTTGTGCTCGACAATAATAAGGTCGGAGCCTTGTATATCGAATCGTTCGAGATTACCAAATAGTTTTTAATATGCCGGATACCGACTCTTGGAGGGATCATCCCCTCCAAGAGTTTGGTTTCTCGGATAGTTTTTATAGTTTACCGATGATGTCGATGTTCAGATATTGTGAGAAGGGATGGAAATGGCTGTTCCTGACGATGATTGCGCTCTCTGTCGTAGCTTGCGGCGACGATACGGACGATTTTTGGGGTTCTGCCGTATGGCGGACCTCTTCGACGGTCGGAGCTGCGGAGGGTTCGGCCGCCATACAGATTGAGGGACCTGTCGGCGCCGGATGGCGTGCCGAAATCAAGGACGGAGGTGCTTGGTGCTCGTTCAGGCTCAACGATCCGACGGTCCTCGTGAAGGAGGGCACCGTACAGAGTTCGAACATCAGCAATATCCTGGACGTCTATTATACGCGGAATACCGGGAGCGGGGAACGTTCGGCGACCATCGAATTCGAATTTTTCGGCGGAGAGCCGCAGGTGCTCGTGCTGACGCAGTTTTCGGCCTCTTCGACCAACGATCCCTACGATGAAGGTCATGCGAAGGCCTGGACCGAATTGCCGGAAAAGCGAGTCGATGAGAATTTCGTTTACGTCAGCCACTTCGCTTCGCTCAATAACCGCACCGTGCGCAACTATTCGTTCTGCTACGACAAAACGCTCCATGTGGCGCATTGGGTGGCTTATCCGCTGCATTCGGTATATAGGGGGTCGATAGACCGTACCGACGATTTTCAGTACGATCCGAAGGTCGATTATTCCTGGCAGCCCAACCTCGCGGCCGGTTCCTATCGGGGCAGTTACGACCGGGGACATCAGCTCCCTTCGGAGGACCGTACGGCTACGCGGGAGTTGAATCTCCAGACGTTTTATGCGACCAATATGACGCCGCAGCTCAACCGGCTCAACCAGGATATGTGGGCCAATCTCGAAGCCAAGGTGCGTGCGCAGATATGCAGCGACACGCTTTATGTGGTGACCGGTTGCTATTATGCCAATACCAATACGACGACGACCGACCGTGACGGGAAAGTTTGTCCGGTCCCGACGAATTATTTCAAGGTATTGCTTCGCACGCGCACCGGTACGACCGGTAAACGTATCGCGGATTGTTCGGCCGATGAATTGAAGGCGATCGGATTTTGGGTGGATCAGAAGAGCTACGGCGATATTCAGCCGCCTGCGTCCATTTGCATGAGCGTGGCGGAGATTGAAAAGAAGACCGGCTTTACGTTCTTTCCCAATATTCCCGAGTCGGCTGCGGAATCCGTAAAGGCACAAAACTCTCCGAGCCAATGGGGAATCCAAAACTAATTTGACTTATGAAAAAACGACTGATTTTTACAGGACTACTGGCCTTACTGTTCGCAGCCTGCTGTTTCGCGCAGAAACCGTACAAGGTGGTCTTTTACAACTTGGAGAACTTTTTCGATACGATCAACGATCCCGAGGTCAATGACGACGAATTCACGCCGGAAGGACCTAAAAAATGGAATTCTGTCAAGTATGCGAAGAAGTTGGGTAATACCGAAAAGGTGCTTTTCGACATTGCCGGTATCGATAAGGATTATCCGATCGTGATCGGCGTATCGGAGGTGGAGAACCGCTCGGTGCTCGAAGATATCATCGCTACGCCGAAGATGGCTCCGGGCAATTACCGGATTTCGCACTACGACTCTCCCGAAGCTCGCGGTGTGGACGTCGCTTTTATGTACCGTCCCGATGTCTTCAAGCTGGAGGGCAGCGCACCGATCCGCACGCAGATTCCTTCGCTTCCGAATTTCAAAACCCGCGATATTTCGACCATGTGGGGTACGATCGACGGCGAACCGTTCTTCTTCATGGTGGCTCACTGGCCTTCGCGTCTGGGCGGCAAGGACGCTTCGGAGTTCAAGCGTATCGCCGTCGGCGAGCAGATGCGTCGAATCGCCGACTCTGTCCTGAAGGTCAATCCTGCGACCAAGATCGTGGCGATGGGCGACTTCAACGACGATCCGACCGATCCGAGCATGTTGGAGGGGCTGAATGCCAAACCCAAGGTCAAGGATCTTCAGCCGGGCGATTTCTTCAGTCCGTTCCACGCCGTGCTTCGTGCCGGTATGGGAACGCTGGCTTACGGCGACGCCTGGAATCTCTTCGACAATATCGTAGTGTCGGAAAACCTGGTCAATGCGAAGCCCGGCGAGTTGCGTCTGGTACGGGCTCCGGGATCGAAGTACTACGGGAATGTCTTCAAGCGTAACTATATGATCCAGCGGGAGGGGCAGTTCAAAGGCTATCCTTTGCGCACGTACGTCGGAAACAATTTCCAGGGCGGTTACAGCGACCACTTCCCCGTTTATATCTACATCGGTAAATAAATACCTTAACTTGAAAGGATATGAAAATAAAAAGTTTACTAATTTTTGTATTTACCCTGATGTCGCTGACCGCGTTCGCTCAGAGCGGCGGTATCAAGGGTAAGGTCGTTTCCCGCGAGGGACGTGTCGCGGTGGACGGGGTGAAGGTTTCGGTCACTCCCGGTGAAATGACTGCCACGACCGACGGCCGAGGTGGTTTCGTGATCGAGAATGTCGAGCCCGGCGAATATACGTTGCAGTTCGAGGCTCCCGAATTCGAGCCTTTGACGCTCGTGGTGCGCGTGGACAAGATGGTGCGCGACATCAATACGGTGATTCTGGTCCCCGAAGTGCTTTCGACCGTAATGGACGATTCGATCTTCGCAGAGTTCGACACCGAGAGCGGCAACGATGCGCAGTCGCTGCCTTCGTCCCTTTCGGCTTCGAAGGACGTTTTCAACAACATCGCTTCCTACCGGTTCAGCGAGATGCGTTTCAACGTGCGCGGTTACGATTCGCAGTATTCGGACGTTTACCTGAACGGTATTCGCTTCAACGACGCTATGACGGGCTATACGCCCTGGTCGTTGTGGAGCGGTCTGAACGACGCTACGCGCAACCAGGAGATCACCAACGGTTCGGTCATGTCGGATTACGGCGTGGGTAGCATCGGCGGTACGACCAACATCAACGCCCGTGCTTCGCAGGTGCGCCAGGGACTTCGCGTGAGTCTGGTGAACGCCAATTCGATGTATCGCTTTCGTGCCATGGTGACCTATGGTTCGGGTCTGCTGGACAACGGCTGGTCCTATGCGTTGTCGGTATCTACCCGTCAGGGCGGCAACTCCTACGTGGACGGCGTCTATTACAACTCCTACGGATATTTCGCTTCGGCCGAGAAGATTTTCAATTCGCGTCACCGGTTGGGCTTCACGATTATGGGTGCTCCCACCGAGCGCGGTGCGCAGCAGGCTTCCACGCAGGAGGCTTACGATCTGGTCGGCAACAACTATTACAACCCCAACTGGGGCTACCAGGACGGCAAGATGCGTAATGCGCGCGTGCGTAACAGCCACGAGCCGATCGCTATGATCAACTATACGTTCGATCCCAATGAGCATACCCAGTTCAACCTGGCCACTTCGTTCCGTTTCGGTAAGAACGGTTATTCGGCGCTGACGTGGTACGACGGTGCAGACCCCCGTCCCGATTATTACCGCTATATGCCGAGCTACAAGTTGCTGAACGCTACCGACCTGGAGGCCGCTTCGATGGCTGCCGCCAGTCTGGCGGATCAGTGGATGCGCAACGTGGGTAATATCCGCCACTTCGACTGGGACGAAATGTACCAGACCAACATGAATTTCCGCAATGCCGAGGATGAAGCGATATACGGTCCCGGCGCCCGTTCGAACTATATCATCGAGGAGCGCCATACCGACCAGTTGGACTGGAACCTCGCCGCGCAGATCAGCCGAATCTATAAGGATAACTCCCGTCTGACGGCCGGAGCCAACGTCCGCATCAACCGCACGTGGTACTACGACGAGGTGAAGGACCTGCTCGGCGGCGACTACTATGTGGATGTCGATAAATTCGCACAGCGTGACTTCGGCGATCCGATCATGGCGCAGAACGATATGGATTATTATAACCAGTACGGTCATGCAAGAGCCGTGCGGGAGGGCGACAAGTTCAGCTACAACTACAAGGCGCATCTGCGCTCCGGCGGTGTGTGGGCCACTTATGCCGCTCGTTTCGGCGGGTTCGGCATGAAGCTGGGCGCCGAGCTCGGCGGAGTCTCGATGTGGCGTGACGGTCTCTGGCGCAAGGGTCTCTTCCTGGACAATTCGAAGGGCAAATCGGAGAAGTTGGAATATTTCGTATATAAGGCCAAAGGTAATTTCGACTATGTCATCAATGCCAACCATACTTTTGAACTCAATGCCGTGGCGATGCAGAATGCTCCTACCTTCCAGTCGGCATTCGTTTCGCCCCGTACGCGTAATTCGGTAACTCCGGGTCTGACGACCGAGAAGGTTTACGGCATCGACGCTTCGTACAACCTGCGTTACGGTGACTACAAACTCCGTGTTTCGGGCTACTACACGAAAGTATATGACCGCTCGAAGGTGATCTCCTTCTACGACGATGTGCTGAAGACCTACACCAACTTTGCGATGAGCGGTATCGACGAGCAGTATTTCGGTCTGGAGGTCGCCGCTTCGATTCCGATCTACAACGGTTTGTCTTTGAACGGTGCGATCAGTTGGGGTCAGTACACTTACACGTCGAACCCCAATTACGTGCAGATTGCCGATAACAGCGCCGAGCCGTTGAGTTCCGGTACGGTTTACTGGAAGGACATGCGTGTGGAGAGCACCCCGCAAACGGCCATGAATATCGGTTTGTCGTACCGCGGTCCTCATAACATCTACGCATCGATCGATCTGAACTATTACAACAATATGTATCTGTCGATGAACCCGCTTTACCGTACGGACGAGGTGCTGTTGCCTACGATGACGGACGAACAGATCCGGGAGCTGCGCAGTCAGGAGAAGTTCGATTCGGCTTACACCTTGAGTGCGAGCATCGGTAAGAATTTCTACATTCAGCGTCGTTATACGCTCGGCTTCAGTTTGCAGGTGAATAACATCCTGAACAACCAGAATATCAAGACCGGCGGTTACGAGCAGATGCGTGTGCAGGGCATTAAGACCGGCAAGGAGATCACTTCCTACCAGAAGTTCGCTCCCAAGTATTTCTACCTGTTCGGCACCACTTACTACCTGAATGTCTATTTCCGTTTCTAACGGCTTAACGAATTAATATTGTGAAGAATATGAATAGAATAGCAACCATATTTCTGGCGGTGACAGCAAGTTTGTTCTTCGTCGGCTGTTATAACGATTTCGATACGCCGGCTCCTGCGAAGGTATGGACGGATGCGGACTTCAGCGACAGTAAAATCATTTCGATCAAGGAGCTGAAGGATATTTTCGAGGAGGCTTATCCCGGGACCAGCGGTATCGGCCAGTCGCTGACCATTACCGACGACTTGGTGATTCGGGGCAAAGTCATTTCCAGCGACCAGGCCGGTAACGTCTATAAGTCGATGTACCTGTACGATGAAAGCTGCCAGTCGGCCATCGAAATCAAAGTGACTTCGGGATATTACATTACCTATGCTCCCGGTCGCCTGGTTTATATCCGTTTGCAGGGTCTGGTGCTGGGAAATTACCGCACGATGCTCAGCGTGGGTGTCGCATCGACCAATTCTAATTATGCCAACGGCAATATGGAGGACCGCAATACCTTGGAAGAGCATGTCAAGCTCGGCGAATTGATCGGCTTGACGGCGGCCGATACTTTGGTGGTTACTCCCGCTTCCTATTCGACGCTGACGGATGAGTCGCTGGGGCGTTTGATCCGTTTCGAAGGGTTGGAAAGCAAGTTCGGCAAGGCCGGCTGGGGGTATAAAAATACATTCCCCAACTACTTCGCCAACAGTACCTCCTACGATGTGAATTCTCCGGGTTGGACCGATATCAACGATTGGGCTACCTGGGCGACGAAGCGGGTCGATGAGCTTACGCACGAGAGTACGTTCTATTATGGCTCTGCCTGGTTCACCTATGGCGACATCAACACCCTCGCAGGCAATTATGTCGTACGTTCGAGCGGTTATTGCCGTTTCCGTGACGAGAAAATACCTGCGGACGGTTCCGTGGTGAACATTACCGCGATCTATACCAAGTTTTCGCAGGGCAGCGATGCGACGGCGGCCTATCAGTTGTTGCTGAACAAGGCGTCCGACGTGGTCGTGACTTCGAAATAGCCGCAGTTTGCAGTTGAAATCGCCGGGCCTCATCTTTTTGATGAGGCCCGTTTTTTATTCTTTATGCGGTTGCGATTCCGCTCGTATTGTCCGCGAAGGAGCTGCCTCCGGTCTTATGAGGCATAAATTTCAGGGAAGAGCAGTGCGCGGAAGTCGGAGCGCATGATCTTGTCCCGTTACTGTTTTTCCTGCCTGCCGGGGAGCCGGTTGCCGTATGTCCGAAAAAAGCAAGACATTGTTCGGATCGTTCTTTTGCTGCAAGTTGGCAGGCTGTCGCACCGGGGGACCTGCTGTCCGCATAATGCGATTCCGACTGCCGGGAAGGGGCAACGTGATCGGCAGAGAGCTGTCCGCAAACGGAAGAGCGTCGCCGAAACGGAGAATTCGATGCGAAGTGCGGAATCGGAAAGCATGGCGGGGTATGACATAACGTCGTTCGTGGAGTTTGGTTCCGCGTCTGTTTTCCGGAAACGGATACGATTCCTGTGCGTGGACGATCTTCCTGCATTGCAGATAGGAGCGGAAAAGGAAACATCCGTGAACAGGAGTCCGAAACCAAAGAAAACCCCCGAACCGGTGAGAGTTCGGGGGTAGTAGTGAATAAAACCTGTTATTGATGATTATTCATCTGCTTCGGGTTGAGCTTCGGGACGCATGGTGACCTGTATTACGTTGCCGCTGTCGAGGAGCTTCTTCGCCAGGTCGCGGATCTCGTCGTAAGTGATGCTGTTCAGGGTCTTTTCGTAGTCGGCGAGCAGATTCTGCTTGTGACGGTTGTAGTCGTCGATCAACCCGAACCAGGTGCCGTTATTTTCGAGCGTATTCTTGAATTGCTTGACCAAGTATTCGCGGGAGTCGTTGATGTCTTTGGCTTCCGGTCCTTCAGTCGCGATTTTCTCGATTTCATCGAAAACGATCGGCACGAGTTCGTCGGCCATCTCCTCGTTGGTGTCGAACTGTATTTGCAGGAGGGCCTGTTTTTCGGGACGATACGAGAGAGTATAGCTTACCTGTACTCCGTACGTGCCGCCTTTCTCCTCGCGGATGGATTTCAGGTAACGGTTGTTCAGGGCCATGTTAAGCAGCAACATGGTTTGCTTGTTGCGCAGCGTGTAGTCCGCATCGCTCGAGAAGAGCAGGAACTCCGAAACTTTCGGCTGCAGCATCGGGGTGCGGAAGTCGTTCACGACCTTGCCTTTGGCTGTGCGGAGTTTGTCGTCCGTGAACTTAAGCACGTGTTTCGAGGTGGGAATCGAACCGATATATTTCTCGACCAACGGCTTCAACGTTTCCAAATCCACGTTGCCTACGAAGGTGAACGTAAAGCTGTTCGCACCCGGGTAGAGCGTTTTGAAGGTTTTCGGCAGATTTTCGAACGAGATGCTTTCCAGGGCCTCGATCGTCAGCGGCTGCTGACGCGGATTGTCGCTGTAAAGCGTTTTGATCGTTTCTATCTGCATGATGTAGTCGGGATTCGAGGTCAGGTTCTGGACGTATGCCTTGTAGCTGTCCATCGTCGTGTTGAAATCCTCCTCCGAGAAGCGGGGACTTGTGAAGTTCTGGTAGAGCAGTTGGAGCATCGTTTCGATGTCTTTGGGCGAGCAGTAACCGCTCATACCGTTGCTGTAGTTATTGACGTACAGGTTGATTCCGGCTTTCTTGCCTGCGAGCTGCTTGTTCAGTTCGATTGCAGAGAATTTGCCCACCCCCGACTGGGCCGCGATGACCGGAAGGAATTCACCCTCCTTCACCTCAGTATCGGCAAGCTGCGACATCCCGCCGTCAGCCTGTACCTGCAGCAGGACTTCGTCCGCCTTGAGTTGGGTCGGTTTGACGATGATCTTCACACCGTTCTTGAGAATCCATTCGGTCGTTCCGAGATCCTCGTTGTATGCGGTCTTTTTCACGGGCGAGCCTTTCAGCTTGATATCTGCGGGGATCAGAGGCTCGCTGACGGTATTGTCCTGGTAAGCCTCGACGTCGGATGCCATGACCTCGCTGCGGATGGCCAGAAGTTCGGCTTCGGTCGGCTCGGTCAGTCCCTCTTTCTTCGGTACTTCGACGGTGATAACCTGGTTTTCAGGTGTCAGAAGTTGTTTTACCCAAGCATTCACATCGTCGAGGGTCAATGCTTCGAGGTATTGTTTGTCGAGGTTGTACTGCGTTTCGGCATCTGCCATAGCGGTATTTTTCTTGTAATTCGCCAGGTAGGTTTGAACATATTGTCCGTTCGTAAGGTCGTTCCGATTGGCATAGGTAGCCTCGGCCTGACGCAGGAATTCAGCTTTCGTACGATCGAATTCGCTCTGTGTAAAGCCGTAACGCTTCATCTTTTCCATCTCTTCGAGGATAGCTTTGTAACCGCAGAGCAACTCTCCGTCTCGAGTTTGTACGGCGACCATCGTGAGATCTTGGGTCGGATTCACTCCCAGTATGTTGCCTGAATCCATCCCGGCACTCAGGAACGGAGCATCGGGCTGCATGGCGATTTCATTCATGCGATCGTTCGCCATGGCACTTGTGTAGGAGTTGAGTACATCGTACATTTGGCTAATTATCAGGTTGTTGTATTGCTTGGGGAGAGCGGGTCGTTTGATGAAGAGCTGCATGACCGAAGCCGTCATTTCGGGATCGGAAAAGATGCTGACGATGGGTTCTTCGTTTTCAGGAACTAGGTAAGCCTCTTTCTGCGGGGCATCTGCAGGGGAAACCGGAATATCCGCCATCAGGGTTTTGATCTTGTTTTCGATCCGATCGACGTCGATATCGCCGACTATGACGATCGCCTGGTATTCCGGGCGATACCACGTTTTGTAGAAGTCGTACAAGGCTTTATGGTCGAAACTCTTCAGACCGTCCAGATAGCCGATTACGTTGCGGTGCTCGTATTTCGAGCCTCTGTTGACGGCGGCGTTGCGTCGTACCATGGCGCGCCATCCAGCTCCGTCGCGGGTGCGCAGCTCCTCCATGATTACGCCGCGTTCGTTGTTGATCTCCTGAGGCTCCAGACTGATGAACTGCGACCAGTCGTGCAGGATCAGCAGTGCGGTGTCGATCGTCGCAGGGTTTGCTGTGGGCACATTGTCCAGGTTGTAGCATGTTTCATCGTAAGAGGTGTAGGCATTCAGGTCCGCACCGAATTTGACGCCGTTACGCTCCAGATATTCTATCATCTTTTTGCCCGGCAGGTTCTTGGTGCCGTTGAAGGCCATGTGTTCGAGGAAGTGGGCGAGGCCCTGTTGGGAATCTTCCTCCTGGACAGCTCCTACGTGGTGGAAAATGTAGAAGGATGCCTGCCCCTTGGGTTTTTCGTTGTGACGGATGTAGTACGTCATGCCGTTTTCGAGCTGTCCGACACGCACCTCTTTGTCTGCAGGAATCGGCATGTCGGGCCGCAGTTGCGCCACGACATTCGTCATTGCGAACAGCGTGACAAGTAAAAGAATGAACCTTTTCATAAAATGATTGTTAATTGATTTTGGGTGAAATTATTTGTATTGCTTTGTCATTCGGTCGTTTCTTCCGGTCGGTATTCGATGATGTCGCCCGGCTGGCAGTTCAGTTCGCGGCAAATGGCTTCCAGCGTTGAAAAGCGGATCGCCTTGGCCTTGCCGTTCTTGAGAATGGAAAGGTTGGCCGGGGTGATATCGACCCGCTCGGCGAGCTCGCCGAGTGACATCTTTCGTTTCGCCATCATGACATCTATGTTGATGATTATCGCCATGTCTTGCGTCCCCCCCCCGTGTATATATTGTATATCGACATTTATTTTTTCTTTAGATCGTGAGTTTTTGCTCTTCGCTCAACCGGGATCCGATCGAGAAGACCTCGGCCGAGAAGAGTACCAGAATCGCCATGACGATGTTCCAGTAATTGAGCGGGAACGAGGCGGCGACTTGCAGGGGCGAACCTTCGAGAAGCGTCCGGGCCGTGCAGTGGTAAATATAAACGCCGAATCCGGCGCAGACTTCGGCCAGAATCAGCAGAAATCCTACGGCACGCGTGTAGATGATGATACGTCCCGGCAGGGGTTGTTCGTCCCGTACCGATTTGCGCAGGATGTTGATAATCAGCGCTACCAGGATCAGAATAGAGAGTTTGGCCAGCAGGGCCGGGATGAACAGCAACAGGGTGTAGTTGATTTTGTTCAGTGCCCGGACTACTGTCGGATCGCTGTTTTCGTCCGTTTTGACGTAGATATTAACCCCCGTATATTCGGCTTCGGTGGAGATCGATGCGTGTCCGGTTTCTATCGGGAAAAGAATTTCATTGCTCTGGTCGTTTTGCAACCGGGCCGCCAAAAAGTAGGTATGTTGCGCGATACCGTGTTTTTCCTGCATCCGAATGTCTTCGGACGCAGCCTGCCAACCTGTCGCCAGACTCGACGACACGTGGGGCACGAAGCTGTGGATGAATCCTGCGGCCAGAGCCAGGAAATAAAAGATGTAAATGACCAGCAGATGGCGCCGCAGAGATTTTTTCTGTTTTTTGTCCATTTTCGGTTTGCTGAATACGTAATGCGAGGTGTTCGACCTGTTTTTAACCTCCGGTGAGGCAAAGATAGTAAAGAACTTCTGCAAAACAAATAATTTTTATCGTTTTTCGATAAAAACATAATAAATATAACGAATGATGTTTCGCGCCTGAATACGGAGCGGAATTTTCCGGACTTTCCTCGAACCGGAGATCGGACGGGCAACCCGGCTGAAACCTACCGAAGGTCGGACCGGCAGGGAGCATCCCCGTCTTGGAGGCGAGGCCCCTGCAAGTACGGACGATCGAAACGAGAAAGCCCCTCTACGAGCTTCGTTACGCGGGGGAGCCGAAAACAAAAGTTGAATTTGGTTCTCCGCTCTTCTTGTTATTATCTTTAACTTCGTCTTGGACACTCCGCGCCGGTAAAACGCAAATAAATTTGTTTTTGCACCCGGCTTATTCGTATCTTTGCACGAAATGCAGTCTGCACGGCCGGAAGGCTTCGCTCCATTTCCGGCATACGCCGCTACTGTCCGCAGGAAGCCGGGCGGGGGCGTTTTTGTAGGAATGGAACCATTCGGTATCTACGGCTTTCTCCCGGCCCGGCGGATTGTCGTTTCGTTGCATTTGAAATTGAAAAACGCACTGAAATATGGCAGAAAAAACAGGTTACACTTATTATGCAGACCCTCAGCAGGTCGATTTCACACTTCGGATGACCGTTCCGGCTTTGGCGAACGAGGTCCTCAATACGGCGGGTGTCGATGCCCAGCGCAAAGGGTTCGGGATCGATAAGTTGAATAAGGAAAACCGCTCGTGGGTGCTTTCACGCATGGCGATCGAGATCGACGACCGCCCCGAACAATACAGTTCTTATGAAATAGTGACGTGGGTGAACGAGTACAACCGGATGCTCTCGACCCGTAATTTCACGCTGCACGATGCCGCCGGCCGGGAGTTCGGGCGGGCCGTGACGCAGTGGTGCATCATCGACTTGGGTGCCCGCAAGGCGATCGATCTCAATACGGTCATCGGCACCTGCGCCGATTCGATCGTGGACGCTCCGTCGCCGATCGAAAAGCCGCGCAAAGTGACGGGGATCGTTCCGCAGCATATTGCCGAACACCGGGTGGTTTACAGCGACATCGACTTCAACCGTCACGTCAATACGATGCGCTATATCAACATGATGTTCGATATGCTGCCCATCGAACAGCTGACCGCGATCCGCCCGGTGCGTCTTGACATTCATTTCATGCACGAATGCCGTTACGGGCAAACCCTTACGGTCGGGTACGAACAACGGGACGGCTTGTCGCTGTTCGAGGTTTCGAACGGAGAGGAAGCCGCTGTCCGGGCGGCGCTCGAGTGGCGTTGATGTGTCGTATTTCGTGGTGGCGGGCGAGGCAGGGAGCCGAACCGAATCGACTTCGTTTCGGTCCGTTTTTACGATCGGCTTTGTTCCTTTCTGGAACGGGTTTTGCTGATATAGAGACAAAACCTTTATTATTATGGAAAAGATCAAAGTTGCGAACAAGTACCAGAAAAGTATCGATCTATTGAACGATGCTTTGGGAAAAGAGATTGCCACCTCGCTCCAGTACATGTATTTCCATGTCCATTTCGAAGATGCCGGTTACGAGTATCTTTCCAAAAAGATGCGGATGATTTCCATCGCCGAAATGCGTCATAGCGAGGAGTTGTCCGACCGTATCCTTTTCTTGCAGGGGGACGTGAATATGAATCCGTCGTTTACGACGCGCCAGATCACCGATCCCAAGGAGATGTTCCGTTTCTCTATGCAACTGGAACAGAGTACGATCGATAGCTATAACGATGCCGCTCGCATTGCGGCCGAAGCCGACGATTCGGTAACGCACAAGATGTTCCAGGATCTGGCCGTCGAAGAGGAGGAGCACCTGGACTATTTCCGCAACGAGTTGCAGAACCTGTTCGATTACGGCGACAAGGAGTACCTCGCCTTGCAATCTTTTGCACGCAGCAAGGCCGAAGCCGAAAGGAAGGTTTCCGAGTAGTTTTTTCTCGCGGACGCGAGATAATGCGTCCCATACGTGGTTTTTGAATAAAATTTACTATCTTTGTGGGGTAAACTTAAAACTACAGAGATATGAAATTTTATATCCGTATCGTGCTGCTGGCGACTTTCCTGACGAGTTTGTTGTCGGCTCACGCGCAGTCCCCGACCATTACCTGGGACAGCACTTTGAAGGACCTCGGCGATTCGAATTACGAAGTCGTATTTACGGGTAAGATCCTGCCGGGATGGCATACGTACGACCTGCATTCGGACGTTTCTTCGACCCTGGTGGAGTTCGAGCCTGCAACGGGCCTGACGCTCGACGGCGATCCTTATGAGATCAACGCTTCCAAACGCGAATACGACGATATTTTCGAGGTCGAAATGGGTACTTATTTCGATGAAATCATCCTCGGTCAGAAAGTCACCCTGACGGGTGAGGGCGCCGTATTGAAAGGCAATATCAACTGGCGTTCCTGCGAGGAGGAAAATTGCAATTCGCCCGAGGATTGGGGATTCGAGATCACGATCGGCGATCCCGAGGCGGCCCGGGCATCCGTTGCGGCCGGGGATGCTGCGGATCAACCTGTTTCCGGCGACGGAGCCGGAGAGTCCAAAACCCTGTGGGGTCTGATTATCGAAGCGGTTCTTTGGGGCTTCGCGGCGCTGCTCACTCCTTGTGTATTCCCGATGGTCCCGATGACCGTATCGTTCTTTATGAAAGGCAGCGGATCGCCTGCTGCGGGACGTTTCAAGGCTTCGATGTACGGTTTCTTCATCGTAGCGCTCTATACGCTTCCCATTGCGGCGATCATTCTGATTACGCGTCTGGTGGGCGGCGATGCCGTGACGGCCGACATTTTCAACTGGCTGGCTACGCACTGGCTTCCCAACCTGATCTTCTTCATCGTGTTCATGATTTTCGCCGCATCGTTCTTCGGGGCCTTCGAGATCACGCTTCCGAGCTGGATGGTCAATAAGAGCGACCGGCACGCGGACAAAGGCGGTTTGATCGGTATCTTCTTCATGGCTCTGACGCTGGTGTTGGTGTCGTTCTCCTGCACCGGGCCGATCGTCGGCAACGTCCTGATTCGTTCGACTGCCGGCGAATTCTGGGTGCCTATCGTGACGATGTTCGCTTTCTCGCTGGCTTTTGCCCTGCCTTTTACGATTTTCGCTTTCTTCCCCTCCTTGCTGAAAGACCTGCCCAAGAGCGGCGGTTGGCTCGGTTCCGTGAAGGTCGTTCTCGGTTTTATCGAGGTCGCCCTCGGTTTCAAGTTCCTGAGTATGGCCGACCAGACCTACCACTGGGGGTTGCTCGACCGCGAGGTTTATCTGGCGATCTGGATCGTCGTGTTCACATTGCTGGGCTTCTATTTGCTGGGCAAGATCCGCTTCGCTCATGACGACGAACTCAAGCACGTTTCGGTGACCCGGCTGACGCTGGCCATCGCTTCGCTTTCGTTCGCGGTCTATATGTTCCCGGGTATGTTCGGTGCGCCGCTGAAAGCTCTTTCGGGCTATTTGCCCCCGATGCATACGCAGGACTTCGTAATCAATACGCAGGGCGTCGTTACCGCACCGTCAGCAACGGCACAGACGACTGAAAAGATCAAATATGCGGATATCCTGCACTGGCCTTACGATCTGCCGGGGTATTTCGATCTGGCCCAGGCCGAAGCCGCTGCCAGGGAGGCCGATAAACCTTTGTTCGTGGATATTACGGGAATCAGTTGTGTGAATTGCCGCGAAATGGAGGCCCGCGTCTGGAGCGATCCGCGCGTGCAGCAGATCCTGCGCGACGATTACGTGCTGGTTGCCCTCTATACCGACGACAAGACCAAAGTACCCGAGAACGAATGGGTGACCACTGCGGGAGGCAAGGTTCTTAAGGACATCGGTCGCATCAACTCCTACATCGCCCAGACCCGTTTCGGGGTGAACGGACAGCCCAACTACCTGATTCTCGGCCGTGATGGGCAGGAATTGGTTCCCAAGCGGGCTTATAACCTCGACGTGGAGGCATACATCGACTTCCTGAAGAGTGGTGTGGAGGCGTATAATAAAACGAAATAGGATGGATAGCGAAACCGGTTCGGGCAGTTTCTGCCGAACCGGTTATCGTTATCTCCTTGTTGCAGGATTCGGTAGGGTATTTGTATTTTTACTAAAACTGCCGTACGTCGTTTTTCGAAAACAGAAGGGCCGTACCGAAGGTTTGAATCCGTTCGGGGATTCGATTTAATTTTCAAAATAAAGTTCGGGATATGAAAATTTCGATCGTGGGGCCCGCCCATCCGTATCGAGGGGGCTTGGCCGTAATTATGCAGAGCATGGCCCGGGTTTTCCAACGCCGGGGCGACGAGGTGAAGATCAAGACTTTCACGCTCCAGTATCCCCGTATTTTCTTTCCCGGAAGGAATCAGACGGTGCAGACACCGCCGCCGCCCGATCTGTACATCGTGCGGTGCGTGAATACGATGAATCCGTTCAACTGGATCGCCGTGGGGCGGTGGATCGCCCGCGAGAAGCCGGATTTCGTGCTGATGAAATACTGGACCCCCTTTATGGCGCCCTGTTTCGGTACGATCGCCCGTTTTGCCAAAAAGAACGGTACGACGCGTATCCTTTGTCAGATCGACAACGTCGAACCGCATGAACGCCATATGACCGACAAGCCGTTCAACCGCTATTTCTTGAGGGCGGTGGACGGCTTTATCTATATGTCCGAGCAGGTGCACCGCGAATTGCGCCGATATACGCAAGTTCCGGCACTCTTCTCTCCGCATCCGCTTTTCGAAAATTTCGGTATCGTCATCGATCGTACGGAGGCCTGCATCCGCCTCGAACTGGATCCTTCGAAACGCTATGCGCTCTTTTTCGGTTTGATTCGGGACTACAAGGGGTTGGACCTGTTGCTCGATGCCTGGAAGGTCTACAAGCGGGAGCATCCTGCCGAAGACCGGCGCCTGATCGTGGCCGGTGAGTTCTATGCTCCGAAAGAGAAGTATTTGAAGCAAATCGCCGACAACGGACTGGAGGACGATGTGATTCTGCACGACTATTTTATTCCGGACGAATTGGTGCGTTACTATTTTTCCGTCGCAGATTTTTTGGTGCAGCCGTATCGTTCGGCCACGCAGAGCGGCGTGACCCAGATCGCTTATCAATTCGACCTGCCGATGGTGGTGACCGACGTGGGCGGTCTTCCGGAGATCGTGCCTGACGGTCGTGTCGGTTTCGTCTGCCGTCCCGATGCCGTAGAAGTCGCCCGGGCCATCGACCGTATCTGGCGGGACGATGTGCTCGCGGGATTCCGTGCGAACATGGAAGAGGAGAAGAAGCGCTTTTCGTGGGATGCGATGTGCGATCGCATTACGGAGCTTTACCGATTGGTTAAATAGGAAGCGTAGAGGGGCGATCCGATTAAATAGGAACTCTTGTATCTCGAAAGCGGAATCTCGTACGATCCTCGTCGCTTTAGTCGATAGACTCTTTGTTACAAAACCCCCGCTGCAAATTGCAGCGGGGGTTTACTCATCATTTTTCCGGTAGACCGGGGATACGGATTATCGTTATTTCTTGATGTTGGGAAGCTCCAGGCCGTAGTGCTTTTTACGATCTTCGAGCTTGAGCCAGAAAGCCAGCAGGAAAGCCAATACGCCGAGGCTGGCGAAAATCAGCATCGGAACCGTGTAGTTGTAGCTTACGTGTTCACCGGCTTTGATCGCTTCTCCCACGCCGGGATTGACCTTGTTGAGAACCCAGCCGATGATCATCGGGAAGGCCATCAGTCCGAGGTTCTGGATCCAGAAAATCGTTGCATAGGCAGAACCCATATAGCGGTTATCGACCAACTTGGGTACCGAAGGCCACAGGGCGGCGGGAACCAGCGAGAAAGAGAGGCCGAGCAGGATGATCGCCGAGAACGCGATAGCGGGGGTGAGGGGAACCAGTGCGAAAGTCATGTGGCAGATGAACATCAGGATCGCACCGATCATCAGCATCGTCGCGCCTTTGCCCTTGTGGTCGAGGAACCAGCCGAGCAGCGGAGTCAGGATCATGGCCCCCATCGGGAACCAGCGGAAGATGTCCGAAGCCTGCTGGTTGGTGATGCCCAGATTACTTTCGAGCATACCCGTTGCGAAACGCTGGAACGGGAAAATCGCCGAATAGTAGAGCACGCAGAGTGCCGAAACGATCAGGAAGGTTTTGCTGCTGAAAAGGTTCTTCAGATCGGCGACCTTGAAGGGCTCTTCGGTTTCTCCTATCGGGGTGTCTGCCTCGGTTTGTCTGTCGAGTTTGAAGTCCATGACCGAGAATGCGATGTAGGTCAGCAGGCCGATGCAGAGCAACAGGCCGACAACGGCTACCGGACGTGCTACGCTCGGATCGCCGCCCCAGTTAGCCACCCAGGGCGACAGGCTGAATACGGCGAATACGCCCAGTCGGGCAATAGCCATTTCCAGGCCCATCGCCAGAGCCAGTTCTTTCCCCGTGAACCACTTGACGATTGCGCGGGATACCGTCACACCGGCCATCTCCGTACCGCAGCCGAAGACCATGAAACCCAGGCAGGCGAGCTTCGCGCTGGCCGGGATGTCCGTGAGGAACGAACTGAGGAACTCGTAACCGAATCCGCCTTCATAGAAGTAGTTGCTCAGTCCGTAGAATTTGATACCGGCACCGAGTACCATCAGCGAGGCCGAAAGAATACCCGTAAACCGTACGCCCATCTTGTCGAGGATGATACCTGCGACGAGCAGGAAACCGCAGACGTTCAGAATGAATTCCGAACCGCCGTACAGTCCGAAAATCGTGGGGCTCCAGCCTCGGGTGCTTTCGAGCATGTTCTGCAACGGCGAGAGGACATCGACGAACATGTAGCCGAAGAACATGGTGAGCGCCACCAGAATCAGTGCGGTCCATCGGGCGAACGCCGAGTCGTTCAGTTTCTTTTGAATAGCTTGTGTCATAGTTTATTGAATTGGTTATTGTTAGTTAAAAAGCTTCTGTATGCTCCCCCGTGTAACGTTTGAGGATTTCGTAGGCCGAGGTAATGCCCAGCTCTCCGGCTTTCGAGAGGTCGAGGCAGCCCTTGCGCGTGTCTTTCATATAGATTTGGGTCATGCCCCGGTTGTAGAACGCTTCGGCGAAGAGGGGATTCAGTTCGATGGCTCTCGAGAAATCTTCGAAGGCCTCGGGCAGTTTGCCTGAAAGAGCCAGCAGCGTTCCCCGGTTGTAGTAGGCTTCGGCGAAGTTCGGGAAGAGGCGGAGCGTCTTGTCCAGATCGGCGATGGCTTCGTCGTAATTGTAGGTGCGTGTATGGGTGTTGGTGAGTTTGTTCGCCGGGTCGGAGTCGATCGAAATTCGCTGATAGGGATTGTCCAGGCCCGAAATGAAGTCGATCATTTCGGCCCGTGTCACGGCCCGGTTGAAGTAGAGGAATGGATTGGCGGCATTGTCTGCGATAGCCGACGAATAGGCGCCGACCGAATTGGTGAATTGTCGGATCAGCGATTGCGAAATGGCATATTGTACTTGCAGGAGCCAGTCGCGCGGATTCTGGCACAGGATTTCGGCATAGCGGCTGTCGAGCATCGCCAAAGAGTCCGCATCGATGTTCGTAGGCCGGTTGGAGAGGACGAGGTAGGGATTGTCCAGTTTTTTCTCGAAGTCTTTGACCCGTTGCAGGGTATAGCGGTTCGACGCCTCGATCCGGGAGGTATCGGGCTGCATCAGGGTGAAGCGGAACAAGGGTAGCAGACGCATGTTGCTGCGGCCCAGGCTCGGTTGTTCCGAAATGCGGTCGAAGTAGTTGTTGGTGAATTGGTTGTCGAAGGCCAGCAGTTTGTCCATCCGTTGCGTCGTATCGGCATAGATCGAGTAGGTGCTGTCCTTCAGGTGGGATTTGTATTCGGCGATCTTGCGCTGGGCGATCTCTTCGTCCCGTTTCGCAGCCTTGGGGTTATGCAACGCATAACGCAGGGCGCTGCGGTTCAGGTAGGCGTTGGCGAAGTCGGGGTAGAGTTCGATGGCCCGGGTGTAGTCGCGCTCGGCGCCTTCGAGGTCGCCCAAGCGGGTTTTGAGCATGGCACGCAGGTAATAGACCTGGACATTGCCGGGAGAGTAGAGCGCCACGCGGTCGAAGTCGTCGAGTGCGCGGTTGTAATCGCCGATCTGGGTGCGGAGAATCGCCCGGTTGAAATAGGTGAACGAGTTGGTCGAGTCCAGTTGGAGTACCCGGTCGAAATCCGCGAGGGCCTGCATCGGACGGTTGGTGTTGGAATAGACCACCGCCCGGTTGAAATAGGGCGGCAGGAAAGCCGAGTCGCAGCGGATCGACATGTCGAAATCGGCTTCGGCTCGGGCATACTCCTCTTTTTGCAGCAACAAGGTTCCGCGTTGGTAATAGCCGTTGGGATTTTCGCGGTTGGTGCGGATCGCCTGGTCGAAATTTTCCAGGGCCCGTACGGTGTCCTTCAGGTACAGGTAGGCTGTGCCGCGGCCGATGTAGGCGTCGGCTACCTTGTTTTCCTGGAAGATGAATTTGTCGAAATCCTCGATCGCCTCCTCGTATTGCTTGTTCTGCAGGCGCGTATAGCCCCGGCTGTAATAGGCGTCCGGCAGGTCGGGCCTCAGGTCGATCGCCTCGCGGAAATCCTGCAGCGCGTCGTCGTAGTTGCCCATGCGCGTACGGGTCAGCGCCCGGTAGATGTAGGCGGTCGTGAATACGGGGTTTTTGACGATGGCAGCCGAAAAGTCGGTATCGGCACCCAGCAGGTCGTCGAGGTTGAATTTGGCTACGCCCCGCAGGAAATAGCCCTCTGCGGCGTCCGGATCGGCCCGCAACAGGATGTTGAGCACACGAATCGCCTCCTGATATTCGCGGTTCATCAGGCAACGGCGGCTGGCCCAGTAGAAATAGTCTTTGTTGTATTGGGCGTCGGCAGTGGCGGCGTTGCTCAGCAGCGTCCCCAATAGGATGATTTTCAGGATAAATTTGCGCAATGCCACGACACCCCGATTTGGTTGTGATTATTCTTGTTCGTACCCGAAGCGCTTGAGTTGCCGTTCGTTATCGCGCCAGTTCTCGTTTACTTTGACGTACAACTGCAGGAAGACCTTCTTGCCGAGGAATTGCTCCATGTCCTCGCGGGCCTGCTGTCCGACTTTTTTGAGTTTCTCGCCCTTGTGCCCGATCAGGATACCCTTCTGGGAGTCGCGTGCGACATAGATGACCGCCGAAATGCGGTCGATCGTCGGTTCCTCCTTGTAGGCTTCGATCGCGATTTCGCAACAGTAGGGGATCTCCTTGTCGTAGTTGCGCAGGATCTTTTCGCGGATTATTTCCGAGGCGAAGAATCGCAGCGTTTTGTCCGTGAGCGTATCTTTGGAGTAGAAGGCTTCTCCCTCGGGCAGCCGTTCCAGAATCAGGTCGAAAAGTCCCTTGATGTTGAAATTCTCGCGTGCCGATACCGGGACGATCGTGGCGGCCGGCAGCAGCGCCTGCCATTTATCGACGAGCTCTTCGAGCTTTTCGGGCGTCGTGAGGTCGATCTTGTTGATTACCGCGAGGGTGGGAATATCGCTTTGGCGGATCTTTTCGAGGATGTCGTTCGAACGGTCGCTCTGTTCCACCGTGTCGGTGACGTAGAGGATTACGTCCGCATCGTTCACGGCGCCGGTGACGAATTTCATCATCGATTCCTGGAGTTTGTAGCTGGGTTTCAGGATGCCCGGCGTATCCGAGAAGACGATCTGGAAATCTTCGCCGCTGACCACTCCCAGAATGCGGTGGCGCGTGGTCTGGGCTTTGGAGGTGATGATCGAGAGGCGTTCGCCTACGAGTGCGTTCATCAACGTCGATTTGCCGACGTTGGGATTTCCGATGATATTGACGAAACCGGCCTTGTGCATAGGATGTCTGTTGTCTGATTCTCACGAAAAGGCAGTGAAAGCGAGGACCGCATAAAACGAACGAACTTGTTTTTCATGCCGGGCCGCCATGCTGCCTGCTCCAAAAATAGTGAAAGCCGAGAGCAATCGCACGGATTTGCACGCTAAGATTGCCGAACCGCCTCCTATCTTTTACAAAGATAGCGAAAAAAATACCCCCTGCCAAATGAAGCGTCATCTTTCTATGTTCAGAAGGTGTCGGTCGGTGGCGTTTTTCGGATAAGGGGGGCCGAGGGAGGTTGCGGCTCTTTTCGACACCGCTGTTTTTCCGGAAAAAGCCCGTTATCGGACGGATTGGAAGATCGGGCCGGAAAAAACGCGTTTTCTTCGGTCCTTCGCGTTGTGTTTTCCTCTCCGGTTTTTTCCTATTTCTGTATATTTTTCTTGTACTCGTCTGCAAGGTGTTCCGGACGAATCCGTTCTTCGTGTTTACGGGCGAAGCCTTTTCGGATTTGTCCTGCATTCTGCTTGCCCAATTATGAGCTGACACCGATTTCGGAGAGTATGTGTGAATCGCCTTTCCGCTGCCGGTGCGTGGTTGCAGAGGATGCCGGATTTGCCCGGAAGCGGGTCGATTATATGATAGATGTCATAAGGAAAACCCCTTTGGTTCGGAGCCCGAACCGAAGGGGTATAAAGTAGTTGGCGAAGTATTCATTCCGCTTATCTGCGGAAGCCGCGTCCGGGTAATTTGGGCATTTTCATATTGCCTCCGGCGACGGCCTTCATCATCTTGCGCGTGTCTTCGAACTGCTTCATCAGTTTGTTCACCTCGGCCATCGTCGTACCGCTGCCTTTGGCGAGCCTTTCGCGGCGCTTGGCGTCGATGATTTCGGGTTTCTCGCGTTCGAGGGGAGTCATCGAGTTGATGATCGCTTCGGTCTGCTTGAATACGTCGTCCGAGATCTCGACATTTTTGAGAGCCTTGCCCATACCGGGGATCATCGAGGCCAGATCCTTGAGGTTGCCCATCTTCTTGATCTGGGCGATCTGTCCCATGAAATCGTTGAAGTTGAACTGGTTCTTGACGATCTTCTTCTTCAGGCGGCGGGCCTCCTCTTCGTCGTACTGCTCTTGGGCGCGTTCCACGAGCGATACCACGTCGCCCATGCCCAGAATACGGTCGGCCATACGTTCCGGATGGAATACCTGGATGGCATCCATCTTCTCGCCGCTGGAGATGAACTTCAGCGGTTTGTTCACCACCGCACGAATCGAGATCGCCGCACCGCCGCGCGTATCGCCGTCGAGTTTGGTAAGCACCACGCCGTCGAAATCCAGCCGCTGGTTGAACTCGCGGGCCGTATTCACGGCATCCTGACCCGTCATCGAATCGACCACGAAGAGCGTTTCGCCTGGTTTCACGGCCTGTTTGATCGCCGTGATCTCCTGCATCATCGCCTCATCGACGGCCAGACGGCCCGCCGTATCGACGATCACGACGTTGAAACCGTGCTGACGGGCGTATTTGATGGCATTTTCGGCGATCTGCACCGGATTTTTATTCCCCTCTTCGGTATAGACTTCGACTCCGATCTGTCCGCCCAACACCTTGAGCTGGTCGATGGCCGCAGGACGATAGACGTCGCCCGCCACGAGCAGCACCTGGCGTCCCTTCTTGCTCTTGAGCATCGCCGCCAGCTTGCCCGAGAAGGTAGTCTTACCGGAGCCTTGCAGACCGGCGATCAGGATGACCGCAGGCGTGCCCTCCAGCTTGATGTCGGTCGCCGTGCCGCCCATGAGTTGTGCCAACTCGTCGCGGACGATCTTGGTAATCATCTGTCCCGGCTTGACGGACTTGAGCACGTCTTGTCCCAGGGCCTTCTGCTTCACCTCGTCGGTGAAGGATTTGGCTACCTTGTAATTGACGTCGGCGTCGATCAGCGCCCGGCGGATCTCCTTGAGGGTTTCGGCGACGTTGATTTCGGTGATGCGGCCTTCGCCCTTGATCAGCTTGAAGGACCGTTCGAGTTTATCGGTTAAGTTTTCAAACATAGTTTCGGTTCGTTATCGTATGCCGGGAAACGGTGCCGCCCGACGCTGGAGCATTTTTCGTTTTGCGGAGCCGTCGTTGCAGTCGGTTTTTTCAGTCCGGACAAAGCTAAAGCGGTGTCGGGCAAATCGTTCTCCCTGTTCGGCCGTTGCAGGTCCGCTCCGGATTTTTCGCTTGCAAATATATAAAACTATTCGCAGAATCGCAACGGAGGTGCTGATTTTCCTCGGTGTCGGCGACAAAGACACAACCCCTCCGAGTTCTCGGAGGGGTTGTCTGATGGGGCTGTGCCCCGTGTTTTCGGTTTAATAGTGTGCGACGTACATATGACGGCTCAACAACTGGTAGTCGTATTCCGTAGGCTCCACATCCCGATTGACCTGGAAAAGATACTCCTGTCGGTAGTAGTATTCGCTCATAGGGCCGTTTTCGTCCGTATTTTCACCCATATACCGCAGTTCCGGTTCGGATACCGTGAAACAGTTCTTGTCGAGCGGAAGCATCGGCATCCAGTGGGTTTTCTGTTCACCGGTCGCAGGATCGAAGACTGTGCAGGAAGGATAGAACACGTCGAATTCCAGATTGACCGTGAAGCAGTTATATTCCAGCGTATAGACGAAACGGTGGGGGTTTATCTCGTTTTCACCCAGCGGAATCTCGTTGAAAGAGGTCGAAACGAGCCGGAAGTTGTCCGCTTCGTCCTGCGTGATGTAAAGGTAGCCTAATACAGGACCTTCCTGAGTCGAGGGATTGATGTTGATCTGCCGATATTCGGTTTTTTCGCAGGTTCTGCCGTCGGACATCGTGCTGCGGATCTTGGCATAGGAGGTGTAGGCGTTTACACCGTACCATTTTTCGTCCGGATTGTCTTCCGAGAATGTATAGGGAAGCGTTCCTTCGTCCACGACTTCCTGTTTGGTCAGGTAGGGGATGTAATCCGGTTTCGAAACGGTTTGGGGACCGTAGTGGAGCGTATATTCCGTGCGCTCGCTGCCGCTGCCGCCGCCGTCCTGCCAATTTTCTTCGGTCACGATCGTGCTGACGCGGCCTTCGGCGTCGAACGTGTAGGTGTAGGTCGTAGTGCTGTTGCCGTCTTGACGGCTGGCGGGCAGGTTCTTAACGGTCGTACCGCTGATGCCGAGCAGCATGGCGGACTCCTCTGCATCGCCGATCATGAAGGCGCCTATGTCGATGCCGTTCCAGGGGTTGAGGTGTTCGGTGTAGGAGAATGTCGTTGTTTCGTTATCCCGTCCGTCGATGGTCGAAATGGAAACGATGTTGCCGTCCTGCCAGGTAAGCGTCGCGGTAGAATTCGCTTCGGGATAGGAAGGATCGCGGTATTCCGAACGAGCCAGCGTGCCGTCGGCGTTGTAGGTGAAAGTCTGGCTGGCGCCGTCCGGGTCGGTGTAGCCGCTTACCAGACCGCTTGCATTCAGGCGGTATTCCTTGGTGTATTCGCCCGAGTTGGGAAGGGGCATTCCTTCGTAGCTGCTGCCGTCGATTTCGAACCATTTTTCTTCGTCCGTGATTTTCCCTTCGCTTCGTTTGAGCGTCCTTTCATAGGAGGCATTGATTTTGTCGGTCTGTTCCGAATCGTAATCGTATTGGTCGTAACCGGTCAGAAGACCTTCGGCATCGTATTCGAAGAGCATGTAACTCTTGTCGGTGCTGGAACCGTCGCTGTAAACCTCGGTGTAGGTCGTTTCTACCCAGGTCAGCCGGTCTTCGGGTGCTACGTCGGGATGTTCGGGCTTTTGAGGATTGTCGGGGTTATTCGGGTTGTCCGGATCTTCCGGTTCGTCTTGTCCCACGCCCCGCTGGGTGATGGAGATATTCGCGGATTCTCCGCCGCAGGAGATGATGACGACCGCCTGGCGGGATTCGGTCGTTTCGTTTTCAGTGAGCGTGACGGTAATCGTGTGCTTGCCGGCGTCGCCCGAAGTGGGGTTGATGGAGATCCAGCTTTCGGCACGCGAGGTTTCACGCACGGATGCCGTCCAGCTCTGGGTCGTTTCGAAACCGATGGTATGGGACAACACATCGGCCGAAATCGAGGCCGATAAGTTATCCTGAGGAATCAGAATGTTCTGAAACTCATCTGTTTCGCTGTCGCTGCAACTCCCCCCCCCAGCGCCAGGGTGATGAGAGCCGAGAAAATGAACAGTTTTTTCATACGATAAAGAATTTGAACGATAATTGGTTAAGTAAGTCGGGCAATTTTGTCCGATCGTTGCAAAGATACGAATAAACTGCGTGCAAAAGCAAATTTTATTTGCATTTTGCCGAGGCGGAGTATCTAAGACGAAGTCAAAGATACGAATAAACTGCGTGCAAAAGCAAATTTTATTTGTATTTTGCTGAGGCGGAATGCTTGAACGACGTTAAAGATTAGAAAAAAGCCGGGTGCGGAAGCAAGTTTATCTGCACTTTGTCGGATCGAAGCGTTTGAGGCGAAGCCAAAGATTATGAAAATGCCGAACAGAAATACAAATATATTTGTATTTTGACGGAGTGGTCCGGAGATCGTGCCCGTATGGGTATTTTCGTCTGTCGAATGGGAGGGTGGATGGCATTCGATCGTGCCGTCGGTGGCTGCGGAGGTTGCAGACGGACGGAAAACAGGGGCGATTGTCTGTGAACGGCGGGCGGATGCGGTTTACAGCAGCCCCGCTTCGTAATAGAGAACGATCTGTTCGAGTACCTTGTCGTCCCCTTCTCGGTCGTATTCCGACTTGAGATTCTGTCCGAAGATACGCGATACGCTTTGCCAGAATCCCGCGACGAAGCCGCCCCGGAACTCCCGGAGGATTTCGTAAGCCGTGTATTTCGTTTCCCGGTCAATCAGCTTCAGAAGCACGCGGCCCTGGGTACGGGTCATGTGTTTCAGCACGGGCGTGTACTCCTTTTTGATCGCTGCGGCGATGCCTTTGATGTATTGTTTCTGTTCCTTTTTCGTTTCGAGCCGGAGCAGTTCCGCCTCCATTTGAACCATTTGTGCTTTGGCGGCTTGGGCTACGGGATAGACTTTCTTCACCGCTTCGACCAGTTTGCGGTAACGGCGCAGGTCAGCTTTTTTGCTGAATACGAAGACGGGTTTTATGGGGACGACCGAGATCGTGTCGCCGTCGGGTCCGATTTCGAAAGAGGTGTGCCATCGGCCCGGCTGTCCGTGTCGGGCCGAAGCCTGCCCGGGCAGGGAGAGCAGCAATACCAGGGATAGGAAAAACCACTTTTTCATCGGAACCGGAATTTTCGTACCTTTGTCAGGATGAAACACAAGGGCGGAGAGGGCGCTTCTGTCCGAAGCGGACGGATTTCGAATCCTCTTCGCAATTCAAAGATAGTGAAATGTGAGGGCAATTGTGAGAACTTGTTCTCGAAAATTGCCGAACCGAATCCTATCTTCTGCCAAAGATAGTGAAAGCCGAGCGAAAACGGGACTTGTTCCCGGTTTTCCGAGGCGCCTCCTATCTAAAGCTATGTTCAAAGATAATGATTCTGAATTATTAACGCAATAAAAAACGGTTGTATTATGATGGAAAAAGGACTTTCTGCACAAAGTAAGGTAACGGTCGATGGCGGCAACGTGGCTGCAACGATGGGATCGGGCGACTTGCAGGTATTCGCTACGCCGGCTATGGTGGCCCTGATGGAAAATGCGGCGATGAAGGCTGTGGCTGACCATTTGCCGGAAGGTTCGACGACCGTCGGTGCCGAGATGAACGTGACCCATATCAAGCCTTCGGGCGTCGGTGCCGAAATCGTCGCATCCGCCGTGCTGACCGAAGTCGAAGGGCGTAAGCTCACCTTCAATGTCGGGGCCCGCGATGCCGAAGGGATGATCGGCGAGGGGGTTCACGTCCGCTATGTCGTTGATCGTGAGAAGTTCATGTCCAAAGTTCGCTGATGCGGAATCTTGTCCCGGAAGCAACGGAAGGAAAAAGTAAAAAAGGCTGTCCAACAAGTTTTTTAATCCTTTTAGAATCGCGTATTCGGAAAAGCTCTCGAATAAGCAGTACAAATAAAAAAGGGCTGTCTGAAACTTGTTAGACAGCCCTTTTTTTGTTGTTATGCTCTTTAGCCCAGCAGCAAATGTTCGAGGAAAATAACCAGCATGCCCGCGAAATACCCGGCCAATGCCAGCAGCGTGATTTTACGCAGGTACCAGCCGAATTCGATCTTTTCCAGTCCCATCGCCACTACTCCTGCGGCCGATCCGATAATCAGCAGGCTGCCGCCCACGCCGGCGCAGAAAGTCAGCAGGTGCCAGAAGATACCGTCCTGTACGAACGCCTGCATATAAACCGGGTCGAGGCTCGAGGCCAGGGCTGCCGTATCGACGACGGGGTACATACCCATACAGGCAGCCACCAGCGGCACGTTGTCGATTACGGCCGACAGCAGACCGGTGATTCCGGCGATCGTATAACTTCGTGTACGTTTTTGTCCAGGAAGTCGGCGAAGTCGGTCAGCAAACCGGCGCTCTGCAATGCTGCGACCGACATCAGAATACCCAGGAAGAAGAGGATCGTGGGCATATCGATATGTTTGAGTACTTTCGACACCCGGTTTTTGATAGATTCCTCCATGTTCTGTTTGTGGTCATAGACGAGCTCCGTGAAGACCCACAGCACACCCAACGATATCAGCATGCCCAGGTAGGGCGGCAGTCCCGTTACAGCCTTGAATATGGGCACGAACAGCAGCCCGCCGACACCGAGAACGAGAACGAAGTGGCTGAAGCGCGGGCCGACGAACGGCGGCAGCTTGGGCGCCGTGTCTAATTTTTCGGGATGCGCGTTTTCGTCGGGAATATAACGGCAGGCGATGGCCGTGGGAATGATTACCGATACCAGGGCCGGGAGGAACAGTTTGGCCACGAGCAGGCCCGAGGTGACGTTGCCCCGCATCCAGAGCATGATGGTCGTTACGTCGCCGATGGGCGAAAAGGCACCGCCGCTGTTGGCCGCGATGACGATGACGCTGGCGAAGATCCATCGTTCTTTCTGTCCGCTGATCATACGCCGCAGCAGCATGATCATAATGATCGTCGTGGTCATGTTGTCCAGCACGGCGGACATAAAGAAGGTGATGATCGATAGCAGCCAAAGCAGTTTGCGTTTGTTGCGGGTTTTGATGTGGTCGGTGATGACGTGGAATCCTCCGTGCCGGTCGATCAGTTCGACGATGGTCATGGCGCCGATCAGGAAGAAGAGGATTTCGCTCGTATCGCCGAGTTGCTCGATCAGTTGCGTGCCGATCTGGGCGTCGTTGCCCAGCAGGCTCAATACCGTCCATAGCGCACCGCACATCAGCAGGGCGATTGCGGCCTTGTCGATGCGTAGTTTGTGTTCGAGCGCGATGCAGAGGTACCCGAGCACAAAAATCAGAATCATGGTTATAATCATATCTTACTGCATTGAATTTTCGATTTTATCGATGGAGTCGGAGCGCCGCAATCCCTGTGCCGTAGTGGGTGAGTCCGGTGATTCGGGCCTTTATTTTTCACTTTTTTCGTGGAAATTTTTCGCAGGCTTACCATTCGCGGAGGATTTTTTTTGAAATTTCGATTCTTTGCCGTACCTTTGCACCTGCTTTCGAGCATCGGATTGAACTATGGTGTAATGGTAACACAGCAGATTTTGGTTCTGTCGTTCCTGGTTCGAGTCCAGGTAGTTCAACACTGTCGTTCGTAGCCGAAGTCGCTGCGACGGGAAAGACCGGATTTTGAATCCGGTCTTTTTGTTTTCGTGCACGGCCGTAAGCGGCGAATAAGCGATCGTCTGATTCGATGCTGCGAGCGCTTCAAAATTATAATCGCCTTTGTTACTGTTGCTGCATCCTTTTCTCATCGGGTCGCCGGTTTCGAAAGACTTTGTCAGGCGCGCCGTCGGACCATCGTACTTTTCCGAAAAGGTTTCTGTTTTTACCTCTGCCGGGTAGGGCAGCACTTTCCCTTTCATTTAATCGCCCGTTACCACAATCGGGTCGGGCGACCGACAATTTTGGCTTTATTTGGTGTTGCCCGTATTTATCTACAATAAAGTATTTTACTCGAAAGGGAAGCAAAAGTGGAAATTTATTGCCCGTATCTCTTCCAAAGTGTAAATTCTACTTCCCAATACGGACTCAATCGGAACTCGACCAACTGGAAGTTTATCGAGTATATCAGCATCAAGGAAAAATACTTTCATCTTGCCTTCGCCTACCGCTCCTTCGATGGAATTAGCGCCGTATAAAATTGATATTTTTTTAGTTTCGTTTGGGAGAACTTTATAAGTATCTCCACGAGCAGGGACTTCCAGATCCCAATTTGGGGTCCATGCAAATGCCCAATACACCGCAGACTCTGTTTTGTTCGTTACCATCACGGACCAATGGAACGTGCTGCTTTCCTTTATACAGGAGACACTTGTAATACAGAATCCTACAGATAAAATAAGAAATACGACCCATTTCTTCATAATAAAACATCATTTCATTTTTTGACGAATGTTTCCCCGGATTTTGGAGAACCGGACCGTTTTCGGGTTTCGCCGCAGCCGTTATTGGCCGAGGGCCTGACGCAACGCCTTTGCCAGCTGGTCGGGACAGGATGTTCCCCGGCCTTTGCAATCGATGCCTTCGAGACGTGCGATCACGTCGGCAGCCTGCATCCCGCGCGTCAGCAGACCTATTCCCTGGGTATTCCCGTGACACCCGCCTTCGAAGCGGACGCTTTTGACGATATCTCCCTCCAATTCGATTTCGATGGATTTCGAACAGGTACCTTGTGTTTTATAAGTGAATTTCTTTGCCATTTCGAAAGAATTAGGGTGCAAATATACGAATAAAAGGAATCGAATTGTATTTTCAGTGTCCGATGTGTCGGAGTATTTCCGTGCGCACCGGAAATTCATGGTTTTTGCGCATTCGGATCCGCTTCGCTTCTCTTGAGCCTCTTATTTCCGGGTTTTTGATTCTGGCCGGCCGGTTTGGTTTTGCTATTTATTTCGGGCGACGATCGGATAATCGTATGTAAAACTCCCCTTCCCGATCACGGGAAAGGGAGTTCTCTTATTACAGTATACTTTTTTATTTCTGCTGTTGCTGCTGCAGGTCGCTCGTGTCGGCGACGACCATGTTTTTGTCGATGCGGAGCGTGACGTTGCCGTCCACTTCGATCAGGAGGGTCGTCTCCTTGATCTCTTTCACTACGCCGTAAATACCGCCGGCCGTGATGATCTTGTCGCCTTTCTTAAGGCCGGCCCGGAATTGAGCCATCTGCTTGCGTCGCTTCGATTCGGGGCGCCACATGAAGAAATACAGAACCAGAATCATCAGGCCGAGCATGATGAAGAGCGAATAGCCGCCGCCAGCCTGCGGTGCAGGAGCTGTTGCTTGAAGTAAGTTAATCATAGTTTTCTATTAATATTAATGTTTAGTCTTTTCTTTGGATCGGGACGAGCCGGGACAGGCGACGTGCCGAACTTAATTCTCGTTTTTTCTTCCGGACAGGACGCTTCCATCTGATCCTCGGCTGTTTCGATCATCGGTTGCTCTCATCTTTTCGGACCGGTAGCCTGTCTTTTGCAAAGATTGCCGAACTGCCTCCTGTTCCTGCAAAGATAGTGAAAGCCGAGAAGAAAACGGGAGCTTGCTCGCAGTTTTCCGAGGCGTATCCTATCTTCTGCAAAGATAGTCAAAGCCGGGTGTCGCACCAAATTATTCGAACGCTGGCGGCAGGTTCTGCCCGAACCGGTTCTTCCCGATCGAAACTCGCACGTACCGGGGATTCCTTCGAATATATCGGGGGATCCGTATTTCGGTTGCCTCCGTCGGATTTTCCGGTAAATATAGTTAAAATTTGCAGGAGTCGCAGCCGTTCGGCGCTCCTTTCCTGCGAATTAACAATTTCTTAATCGACAACGGCTTCGATGTAAATCCGTAACGGCTCCTCCGATCCCGACGCATAGAGTTTCAACAGTTTCATCTGCCAGCCGTGCTCGCCCCGCGAGTCGAACCGGACGCTGAACGGGATTTCCTCGCCCGGCTTCAGGGGCCGTCGGTCGAATTCCGGGGTGACACATTCGCACGAAACCTCGTAGCGGGTCACTACCCATGTCCGGGACGAAGTATTTTGCAGCCGAAACCGTTTGATGCCTGTTTCGCCGGAGTGGAGCCGTCCGAAACGGATCGTGTCCGAAGTACCTTCGGTGAGCGTTTCATCCGATATTTCGAGTGTCGGCCCACTCTGGACACTGCTCGTCCGGCGGGACTGACAGCCGATGACGAGGGCTACCAGCAATATGCAGAAAATGTGCCGCATCATATCAGTCCCCGTCCGGTTTTTTTGAGTTTTCCCTCTTCGGTCAGCGCCTCCACGATCTTATCCAGCACACCGTTGATAAACGTGCTGCTGCCGGGCGTAGAGTAGAATTTGGCGATATCGATGTATTCGTCGAGGGTCACTTTCACCGGAATCGAAGGGAAGGAAACCAGCTCGGTGATCGCCGTGGCCATAATCAGGTTATCCATGAAGACGATACGCTCCACGTCCCAGTTGCGCGTAAATTTTTCGATGTATTCCAGCCGCTCGTTGTAGTTGATGAGCGTCTTTTCGAACAGCGTTTTGACGAATTCGGCGTCCTCGTCGCTTTTGAATTCGGGCAGCATCTTCACGTCCGCGTGGGACTGGCGCATGTTGGAGATCGTGCGGATCACGAGCGTCAGAACGAATCCCAGGTCGTCGCTCCAGAGGATCGACTGCTCTTCCAGTACGTCGTCCAGCATGGGACAATCCTGCAACTCCTTTTCGAAGAAGGTGGCCAGAAGCGCTGCGTCGGCTTTGAACGAACTTTCCGAAGCGCTCATGTAAGCCTGGAAATAGTCCGTCGCCGCGAGTTGGTTGTAAAGTGTGCGGATGAGTTCGGGATATTTGCTCCAGCCGAGTTTACGGGCTGCCATTCGGTCATTCACCGTGTCGCTGTCGGCGATCATACGGATCACGGCGTTGTCGATGAAGCGGGTGTTGGGGTGGAGGTCTTCGTAGGTCGGCAGCTTTTTCTGTTTGGCCAGCTCCTGACGTTGCTGGGCATAATGCGCCAGTTCGACCGGAAGGGTCATCATCTGGAAATAAAGGTCATAGGTCTTGTCGATCGAATTCATCATGTTCTTTTCCGACGCGATCATATTGTCCGAGTCGGATTTGAGATGCGCATATAGGGCCTTTATCGCCTTGATTCTAAGCTGTCTTCTACTTAACATATATTTTCAGAACTTTGCGGCAAACGGGAGTATCTGCCGTTTGTCCGGTTTGCTTCGTGTCGGGAGGCGTGCGGGCTGCTTGTAAAACGAAGTCGCGTTTTACCGGGCGCGGTTCGCCCCGATACGAAAATTACCGGACAAAGGTAGGAAAAAAAGCGCTTGCCGCAACCTTTTTGCGCTTCTGGGGCATAAATAATCTTGTGTCCGCTCTTTCGGCAGGAGCTGCCGGGCCGATTCGTTGTCGTGCCGGTTTTTCCCGCCGCAGACCGGAATTCGGGATTGTTTGCTATCCATGTCCGCGGACCTTTCGCCCCGGCAAAGTGCGAATGAATTTGTCTTCGCTTTCGGTTTATCCTGAATCTTTGCCTTGTTCGCTTCGGCAAAATGCAAATAAATTTGTTTTTGCACTCGGCTTATTTGTATCTTTGACATAGTTATAGATAGGATGCGTCGAGAGAAAACTGCGAACAAGTTCCCGTTTTCTCCCTGCTTTCACTATCTTTGTACCCTATGGAAGAGATAAGTCAGAAAGAAGGGGCTGCCGTTCGCCTGCCTTACGATGTGATCGTCGTCGGTGCGGGCGCTGCGGGTATGATGGCTGCGGGTACTGCCGCACGGAACGGACACAGGGTTTTGCTGCTGGAAAAGATGGAGAAATCGGGCCGCAAGGTGCGTATTACGGGCAAAGGCCGTTGCAACGTGACCAACGCCCGGCCGCCTGAGGAGTTCGCCGGACAGGTGCGTACCAATGCCGAGTTTTTTTCGACCGCTTTCGCCGAGTTCAACAACAAGGCTACGATCAGATTCTTCGAGCGGCTGGGCGTGAAGCTCGATGTCGAACGCGGCGAGCGGGTGTTTCCTCGAAGCGGCAAGGCCTGGGATATTGCCAACGCACTGCTGGAATATTGCGTGGACAACGGCGTGAAGATCGTTTATGATACTCGTGTAACCGAAATAATGACGCTCAACGGTCGGGTTTTCGGCGTGCGGTACCGCAATAAACGGGGATTCGAGCGCAAGGAGGAGTGTCCGCGCGTTATCGTCGCCACGGGCGGCGTTTCCTATCCCGCCACGGGTTCGACCGGCGACGGCTACGTCTTTGCGGCCGATACGGGGCATGCGGTCGAACCGGTGCGGCCGTCGCTTACGCCGCTGGTGTCGTCCTGTCCCTGGATCAAAAATATGAACGGACTGTTGCTCCGGAATGTCCGTGCGACGCTCTGCATCGACGGCGAAGCCGTGCGCGAAGAGTTCGGCGAGCTGGGTTTCTCCGAGCGCGGCATCGAAGGCGCCGTGGCACTCCGTATGAGCCGGGATGCGGTGGACGCCCTGATCGACGGCAAGGGTGTCGGGCTGATGGTCGATCTGAAACCGGGGCTGACCGAGGAGATGTTGCGCGAGCGCATCGCCCGTGAGATGGCGGAGATGGGGCCCGAGGAGTTCTTCTCCGAATTGCTCCGCAAGCTCGTTCCGAAGGCGCTGGTTATTCCGCTTTCCGAAGAGGTCGGCGCCCACTCTAAAAATTACATCCGCAAGATTACGCCCGAGCAGATCGAACGGTTGGTTAAGCTCCTCAAGGGGATGGTTTTTCCGATTTCGGACTATGCGCCTTTCGAATATGCCGTCGTTACTGCGGGCGGTGTGAGCTGCGAGGATGTGAACCGCTATACGATGGAATCGCTCAAAGTCAAAGGACTCTATTTCGCCGGCGAGGTGCTCGATCTGGATGCCAACACCGGCGGGTATAATTTACAGATCGCTTTTTCGACCGGTCGTCTGGCCGGTATGCTCAAACAGTGAAACGGACCGGATGCAATCTACGCCGCCGCCTTCGCGGTATTTCCCGGCTGACCGACCGGCTCTCCCGGGCCCGTCATTTCCGGGGGCACGGCGTGCACTCGCCATTCGTTTACGGACTTGTGCGCGAGGCGTTTATGTTTCATAGGCTGCGCGACGGAGAGCACTGCCTTTACGATGCCCTGCGTCGGGTCGGAATCTTTCACCGGCGGGCGGTGCAGTTGCAGAACGCTTTTCTCTACTGCGGCTATCGGACGTTTGCGATAAGTGAAGGCAAAGCCGAACTTGTTCGGACTTTGCCGGATGCAGAAAACGAAAAAAGTAATTCGACATTTGTGATCGACGAGGGCAGAGGTTGTTCGCAGGTTACGCCGGGGAGGGAAAACGAGGCGAAAAATTCGACTTTTGGCCTGAATTGTGCGGGTCCGTACGACATGGTGATCCTGACCCGGAATTTTCCGGCGGAGGAGTTGTCTGCTGCTGCGGCTCGGGCTGCCCGGACAGGAACGACGCTCTGTGTGATGAATCCCTATCACGGTAGCGCACGCGGCGAAGCGTGTCGTCGGATCGTCCGGGAGCATCGTTCGACGACGGTCGATAACCGGGGCTATTTGCTGGTATTTAACAATCATTTGCCGAAACAACATTTCAAGTTATGAAGATATATACGAAGACAGGCGACCAGGGAACCACTTCGCTGGTCGGGGGGGAACGGGTGTTCAAGACCGACGAACGGGTGGAGGCCTACGGCTCGGTGGACGAATTGACCGCTTTCGTTGCCCTGCTTACGGACCATTTGCGGGGAGATGTGGGGTTGGAGCCCCGTGTTTGGGAGCTCGCACGCATTGCCTCCCAGTTGATGACTGTTGCTGCTACGCTGGCTGTGGGCGAAGGCGGAGCGGACAAGGTGAAAGGAATCGACGCCGAGGCTGTGAAGTTTCTCGAAGAGGCGATCGACCGTATGCAGGCTTCCGTGAAGCCGATTACCAAGTTCACTATTCCGGGCGGACATCGTGTCGTTTCGCTGTGTCATGTCTGCCGCACGGTTTGCCGTCGGGCAGAACGGGCGGCGCTTCGGGCCGATGCGAAGTATGGCGTCGCACCGGAGGTACTGATGTACCTCAACCGGCTGTCGGACTATTTCTATCTGCTGGGCCGCACGCTGACCGAATATTTCAGCGTGGAGGAAACCCTGTGGATTCCGTGACGGGATTTTATCGGTTTTTTTCGGAATTTCGTACGATCTGCCGAGGAGTTTTTTTTTCGTGTGCCGTAAGGACCCGACTCGGCCGATGCGTTTGAAATGCCGTTGAGAAAGACGCGTCGGAAACGATCCGGCGGAGGCAGTGGCGGTGTGCGGATAACGGCAGTCGAATTCCTGAATTCGTGATGCGGACAGGGGCTGTCGATACATGGCCGCTTTCGATGCGATTCGGAAATAATCGTGTGCGGTTGCGGATCCGCCGAACATTGTCGGTCTTTGCGAAACCGCTCTTTCGGTCGAGGCCGGAATGTGCGGATCGTTTCCTATCGCTATGTTTGTTCAAAAAAAATGGCAGAAGAAATTTTTATTCTTTTGATTTGTATTTCTCGCAGGATTTTATATATTCGCAACCTAATAATAAGGAAGCTGTATGTCAGCATGGACTTATTGTCTTGTGAGTTAATGATTTAAATTATTGCAGTTATGTATTGGACACTTGAGTTGGCATCGAAATTGGAGGATGCTCCCTGGCCGGCAACCAAAGATGAATTGATCGACTATGCCGTTCGCTCGGGCCTGCCGTTGGAAGTGCTCGAGAATTTGCAGGAGATCGAAGACGAGGGAGATATTTACGAATCGATCGAGGATATTTGGCCGGATTATCCTTCGAAGGATGATTTTCTCTTCAACGAGGACGAATATTAATTGTTCGCAAATCGGGTTGTTATACTTACCTGAAGCAGTCCGAGAGGGCTGCTTTTTTGTATGGAATTAGATCGTACCGGATTCAAATTGACGATTGCTTTCCAATTTTTTATTTAAATTTGTATTGTTTGTATTGCTTTTCACGAAGCGAAGTAGAAAATTATGGGACGTACATTTGTAGAATACTCGCACCCAGACGTTTTTTGAAAAATTCGTTTGATGATAATATCTAATTGTATAACGTAATCTACAAAAACTATATCATAAGATATGAAAATCGATGCTAAAGTTCAGTCTATATCTAAATTGAAGGATTATTTCTTTTTAGTGCCTGATTATCAACGAGAATATGTTTGGAAACCCGATGACGAGGTCGAGCAGTTTTTGATCGATATTGAAAATGAATATAGTCCCGATGCAAAAGAGCAGCGTAATTATTTTTTAGGATCTATCATCATTGTCAATAATGATAGATGTTTCGATGTCGTGGACGGACAACAGCGTTTGACAACTATTATGTTGTCTTTGTGTGTTTTCCGAGATTTATTAAAAAAGGAGACATTGAACAGCGCTCAGAAAAATTATTTACAGATTATAGAAAATCTACTTTATAACTTTGATATTGAATCGGGAGAGACCCGTGTACGCTTAGAATTGCAGTATGAAGAGAGTCATGATTATTTGACAGCCTTGATGCAGGAGCAACCTTACAATGGAGTGCGATCCCCATCTATAGAGCGAATGCAGGATGCCTATACGAAAATACTTCGACACTTTCAATTATATGCCGGGATTGATGAGTTGATAGATTTTGCGAAATATTGCTTGACAAAGATAGAACTCGTTGTAATCGAATCTCAAGATTTGAGTAGTGCATTGAAAATTTTCGAGACGATCAATCAGCGAGGGGCGGGATTGAATGCTATGGATTTGGTCAAAAATTTGCTGTTTAGTAATACCAAAGAGTCGGATTTTGCCAAGATAAAAGATATATGGAGGGAGATTATTCAAAATCTTCAGGAATGTTCTGAAGATCAAAAACCCCTACGATTTTTGCGATATTTTCTGAGTGCCCGATATTATAATGGTATCTTGCGAGAAGATGATATTTATAAATGGATTATATCTTCTGAAGGGAAACAGGCTACGCAATATGAAAAGCATCCGGTAGACTTTGCAAAGGAGATACGCTGTATGTCCAAACGGTATTCAGAACTTGTAAATGCCACTGAATTACAGCGGGATGGGTGCTTGTATCCTCACGTGACAAATATAGGCTTTATTAATAAATACAAATCCAGACAGCATTTGATCCTGTTATTGTCTTTGGGAAGCAATGCGGATGTGCCGGCAATCGAATATTTGGCCAAACAAATAGAGAGTTTTTTCTTTTTCAGCTCGACCCTCAGGATCCAAGCCAAGACGAATGAATCCTTGTTTGTCCAATGGGCGGAGAAATTACGTAATCTTACGACGATAGATGAAATTGCCTGCGTGATAGAGAAAACGATGTTACCTTATTTGCTGGATAAGGTAGGGGTATTTAAAGCCGAATTCATAACTTTGAGTCATGGGGTTTATAATCCCTTGTATCGGTTGCGCTATGTATTGGGGAAGATAGAAAATACGGTGTTGGAAAAATTGCACAGCCCGGTCTGTGGACATCAATTTTATAATGATTTGCAAATAGAACATATTTTACCTCAATCACCGAAAAATGGAAGTATTCCACTGGAGTTTTTGTCCGAGGAGGAGTATTACTCCTATGTGTATCGATTGGGTAATGTCACGTTGATCGAAAGCATGATTAATCAGGCCGTGAATAATTATAATGATTTATCGACAGATCAATGGTTTTATGACAAGCAGTCGGAGTATGGCAAATCGTCTGTTTGTCTGACGAAATTACTCGATAGTAAATTTTATATCGGAGTAAATACAGCCTTGAATCGATTCAAAAATGATTTCCAATACAATTTTACCGGTTGGAACAAGTCGTCTGTTGAGGCGAGGCAAAAAATATTATTGGAGTTGGTGTTCGATACGTGGAGAATTAACGATTTAAGATTGGATCGGGTAAAATGAACTTAAAATGGATGAGGATTCCGGCTGCTGCTTATAATGGTTTTTTCCGGATTGCCGGCGGATGTCGATCCGGCCGGAATCATTTATTTGTGTTGCTTTTCCGCGATATAGAACAGGTCGAAGCAGTCGTCCGCTACCGGTCCGATGCGGTAGTCTTCCATGGTGATCGAACGGGTCAGGGAGTCGTTGTCCCGGAGTAGGCGTCGGCGGTTGAGGCGGTTGAGCAGGTCGTAGGGGAGTTGCAGCATCCACCGGGGCAGCCGGTGTTGTAGGTCGAGCACGTCGAAACGGGTGATGCGCCGAACGCCTTGGCGGTTTTTTTCGTAGTATTCCATGATCCGTTCATTGCCGAAAACGCCGAGGGCCTCCACTGACGCAAAGGCGCTGCCGAGCAGGTTGCGGAGTTGGTCGGGATTGTATTCCCTGACGTGCCAGGGGTTGCGTGTCAGCGTCATGCGGATATTGGGGGTGGTCAGGATGAACTTGCCGCCCGGACGTAGTACGCGGTGCACTTCCCGTACCAGTTCCATGTCGTGTTTGATGTGTTCGATCACCTGAAAGGAGATGACGTAATCGAAGCTGCCCGACGGCAGGTCGAGAGGGGGAACTACGGCTTGCCGCATCTCCACGTGCGGGAACGGAGGCCGTTCGCCCGCAGGTTCGATTTTGTCGAGCGTGAGAAAGCTGGAGGCGTGGGGGGCGACTATTTCGATGCCGTAACCCGTGCCCGTACCTATTTCGAGTACGTCGCCGCTGATTCGCCGTGCTGCCTCGTGATAGGCCAGTTGCGAACGCTGGAATACGTAGTTGTCCGATATGTCGCGCGATACGCGTTCCGCCGTGAGTATTTTAGCCATTGTGCCCGGTCAGTTTTACACCGTTCTGCGTGATTTCCACTGCGCCCCGCTTGAGGAGCATGCCCAGCGAGCGTTTGAACACTTTCTTGCTCATCTGCGTCCGTGCAGCGATTTCCGCCGGGTCGCTGTCGTCGTTCAGGGGAAGCGAACCGCCGTTTTCGTGGATCATCGAAAGCAGCGTTTCCGCCGAATGGCGCACTTCGGCGACTCCCTGCTGTTGCAGGCTGACGTCGATGCGGTTGTCTTCCGTGATGCGTGTCACGTATCCCTTCAGACGGTCGCCTACGTCGATGCGGCGGAAAAGCTGGTTGCGGTAGATCATGCCCCAGTGACGGTTGTTCACGATCACCCGATAGCCGATCGGGGATTCCGAAGCCACGAGCAGCGAAACCTCTTCGCGGGGCTTTACCGTGATAACGTCGTTATTGACGTAGCTTTTGAATTTCATGGTCGCCACGCAGCGCCCCGTTACCGAATCTACATACATGTAAACCAGGCAGTTCCGTCCGGCCAACACGCCTCCCTGCTGGTTGCGGTTGGGCAGGAACAGGTCTTTGCCCGCGAGTCCCCAGTCGAGGAATGCGCCGTGCAGGTTCTTGTCCACTACGCGCAGGAATCCCGCTTCTCCTTCGCGCAGCTTCGGCGTTTCGGTCGTGGCGACCAATCGGTCTTCCGAATCGTGATAGACGAATACTTCGAGCGTATCGCCGACCTTGTTGGCCAGAGAAACATAACGGTTGGGCAGCAATACTTCGTTCTGTTCGTCGTCGATCAGATAGAGTCCGTAGTCCGAGATGCGGTTTACGGTGAGGGTTTGTGTGCGTCCTGCTTTGAGCATAATGGGTATTTTATCTTGACAAAAGTACGTTTTATTTTTGCCGAAAGCAATTTTTGAGCGAAGTTCCTGGGGGCGGAGGGGGCGGTTCCGGAATATTTCGTCTTGTCGTGAGATGCGATGTGGTTCGGAATTGAATTTTCATTTGTACCGGACTTTTTGTATATTTGAAATATAAATGGGGAGCTGTATATGGTGTGATGTTTTCAAGTATATATTGGGGTTGTGGTTATTTCGTTAATCATAATGACTGCTTCACAACAATTAATATTTCAAGCCTGCTCCCCTCCTTGAATATATTACAGATTATTCAATAATTAAACAAACTATGATATTACTCTTGTTTATTATTTGTATAGTTAATCTTATAACATTCTATAATGTGGATTATAAATATTACAAAGAACACGGAGAGTGGAACGATCATCCTAATACATACGGTGGAACATTTAGAAATTTAACAGCAGCTTGTGTTACATTTGCAATAGCTGTTGCTCTTCTTCTTGACAAATATTTAGGATAATCGAACGAAAAGAAGCGAGTAGCGGGAAATTTTATTTTAGTAAAAAAACGAATGGCGATATGGAACTGAAAGTGGCTTTGTGTCAATTCGACATGGTGTGGGAAGATACGGCGGCCAATTTGCGGACGGCCGGGAGAATGGTTGCCGAAGCGGATGCCGATCTGGTGATTTTGCCCGAGATGTTCGCTACGGGATTCGAGACCGATCCCGGTCGGGTCGCGCAACCGATGTCGGGTGAAATCGTGCAGGAGATGACCCGCTGGGGCCGGACGACGGGCAAGGCCGTCGCTGGCAGTCTGATCGTCGAAGAGGAGGGGCGCTATTACAACCGTCTGCTTTTCATAAAACCTTCGGGCGAGCGGGTGCAGAGCGACAAGCGGCATCTCTTCTCCATCGGCGGCGAAGGAGCTAATTTTTGTCCGGGACGGGAGCGGGTCGTCGTCGAATACGGCGGCATTCGTTTCCTGCTTCAGGTTTGCTACGACCTGCGCTTTCCCGTATGGAGCCGCTGCCGGAACGATTACGACGCTATTATTTACGTCGCTTCGTGGCCTGCGGGCCGCCGTGACGTGTGGCGGACGCTGCTCCGGGCCCGGGCGATCGAGAACCAGGCCTACGTATTGGGGGTGAACCGTACGGGGGACGACCCCCGGCTGCATTATTCGGGCGATTCGGCCGTGATCGGCTGTAAGGGAGAAACCCTTGCCGAAGCAGGGGAGGGGCAGAGGCTTTTGACCGCACGGCTCGATATGGACGAGCTGCGTCGTTTCCGCGAGAAATTTCCCGCCTGGCGCGATGCCGACGATTTCGATCTGAAGTGATCGGATGTTCCTCGATGATCGGCAGGACAGTTGGCTGTTTCAGCGCTTTTCGTTAAATTTGTTTCAGGAGATGTTTGTTTCCCGGGAAATGATTCTATTTTTTCCGTTTTTCTTGCTTAGGTCGTTTATCGGTGAAGTGGCCGGAGTCTCTTTCGCAGTGAAAAAAATGATATATATTATTCTCCATGAAAACGACATGCCTTTTATTGACTTTGTTATTTGTGATCGGATTGACGGCCTGCTCTAAATCCGACGACCCTTTGCCGGAGAAGGTGTTTCAGGATGTAAACAAGACGGCAGAAGATTATATCGGCGAACTTAACCCGAATTTGTATTATAACTTTTTCCGGTTTCAGAATGACAGCGATCACACGTTGTATTGGGGCATCAATACAAAATTTTCGACAATAATGGGTCTTTATTATTGTCGTCCCGGACAGCAGGCTACGGATCTGATAACGATGGAATACTATCCGGGATTGCATGATTATGACATTTTAATTGACAATTTAATGGCTGTAGGGTGGATTGAGTTTTATTTCGATCTTCCTGCTCCTGATGATTTGCCTGATTGGAGAGTTCCGAATGAATTTCAGGATACGTGTGCGATGTATGTTTTTACAGCTTTGGAGCCGAACAGTCCGAAAAAGACTCCCAAAGATCCTTCACAATGGAAATTTGAGAAGTTCTCCGATCATAGCGTCCGCTGGACGTACCGTGTCACGAATGCGGATTATGACGAAGCGGTGCGACAGACCGAAGAACGCTGGGCCGAAAAAGACGACGAGGAGTAATAGGAGAGAAGATGTCTTGCGGCGGTCCGCAGGACCTGAAAGACTGGCGCCCGGAATATTGATATTCCGGGCGCTGAAGTGTATGATTTCCGTTTTTCCGCCGTTACAAAAGGGAGCTAAAGATCCGTTTCGTCCCAGCCGAGGATCTTGCAGAAGTCGTACTCCTCGGGGTTGGACAGGTATTGGCGTGCCGCTTCGTAGTCGGGCGGGGTAATAGCCATCAGGATATTATCTACTACGGCTTTGAAGCGGTCGGACGAGATGTCCACCATGCGGGGCAGGATCTTGCCCGTCGCGGGGTCTTGCAGGTCTTTCAGGTAGAGGGGTTCGACGTTGCCGCAGCCGTCCACATAGACCATGCAGCCCGTCTTGCCTTCGCTGAAGAGCTTGTAAACGCCGATACCCAGCTCCGAGCAGTACGTCAGGTCGTATGCCACCGGCGTCTGCCCCCGGATTTCGTAACCCAACTCCACGGGGCGGGTCTGTACGTTGAGTTTCAGCTCCGCGAGCCGTTGGTCGAGCAGCATGCTGAAGAAACAGGCTTTCGACACTTTGCCCAGTTCGGGATGACCGTGCGCGTCGTAGGTGAAGTGAATACCGCACGAGGAGAGTTCCGCCTCGCTCAATTCGTGGAACACGCCTTCGGATATGACCGCCGCGCCGTAGTCCATGCTGACGATCCGGCGCTTGACGATGGACGAAACCATCAGACGGATGATCTTGTCGATGGTGATCGGCGTTTTGTTGAACATTTCGGGAATGACGATCATCGGGTAGTGGCACGCCTCGCCGATACCGAAGGCCAAGTGTCCGGCACTGCGGCCCATCGCCGACATGACGAACCAGTTGCCGCTGGTGCGGGCATCGACATAGACGGCCCGGGCGATCACCGCACCCTTGTCTTTAGCCGATTCGTAGCCGAAGGTCGGCGCGCAGTCGGGCAGCGGAAGGTCGTTGTCGATGGTTTTCGGGACATGTATGTTGGCGATCGGATGACGCTTTTCTTCCAGAAATTTGGCCACGCGGTTGGCCGTCGATGCCGTGTCGTCGCCGCCGATGGTCACCAGCAGCTTGATGTTGTTCTCGGTGAAGAACTGCCAGTTGAAACGCTTCTCGAAATCTTCGTCCGAAGGTTTGAAGCGGCTCATGCGCAGGAACGAACCCGCGAGGTTGAAAATTTCGTCCGCTTTGAGGAAGGTGATGTTCTCCGTGGCGGGCGCTTCGCGGAAGAGCCCTGTGAAACCTTTGTGGAGTCCGATGACGCTGTATCCCTTCTGCAGGAAGGTTTTTGCCACGCTGCCCACTACCGTATTCATGCCCGGTGCCGGGCCGCCGCCCGTGAGAATGGCGATCGCTTCGTTTCGTTTGGTCATATCGTATCTGATTTTATAGCTCTTTGACAGCACGAAATTAACGTGCCGAAAATACAATTATTTCGTCCGTGCCGGAAAAAATATGGAGGCTTCCCGAGGGAGCCTCCATACGTTCTCGGGAGTAATGAAATGGATTACTCGATTACGGTGACGTTTATAGCTTGTTCGCCTTTAGCTCCGTTTCCAAGTTCGAAAGCGACTTTCTGTCCTTCGTTCAGCGTTTTGAAAGAATCGGATACGATGCCTGAAAAATGTACGAAGACCTCTTTGCCGTCTTCGCGGGTAATGAATCCGTAGCCTTTCTTGCTATCGAACCATTTAACTTGACCTGTCATAAATGAATATTGATTAAAAATGTATCAGCAAAGAAAGGTAAAAAGTGTTGATTCTCAAAATTTTTTCGCAATTATTTTTGCACGTTTTTTGTTCCTCGAAAAAATAGTTATATTTGTTCATCCGTATTATCTGTAAAAAGTTTGAAAGCTATGGGCAAGAAAGTAAAATGGGCACTATTGACGATGCTGGGTTTTGCAACGGCTTGTTCGACAGTGAAGAACGCTCCTCAGGGAAAGCCGCAGGACCAGGCTCCGGATTCGGCCCGGGTCGAAAGACAGATCCGCCTGATGTACGGCGTGCGTCCTCCGGTACCTGTCGAGGAGGTCGAACGTCAGCAGGCCATCCGTGAGAAGACAGCCCGCAAGGAGGTTAAAAAGGCACAACGGGCCCGTGAGAAAGAGGCTCCGGCTTCCAAAAACGAATAATCGCCGATGACGGGACGAAAGCTCGGGTTGCGCAAGCGTATCGGGCTGCGCCTTTTTTCCGATCTTTATGCGGAGAAGATCGCCGAACACAAGCTGCGTACGCTCTTTTGGGAGTGTACGCTGCGTTGTAATTTGGCGTGCCGTCACTGCGGCAGCGACTGTCGGGTCGATCCCGGCGTGCCGGACATGCCGTTGGCGGATTTCCTGAAGGTGCTCGATGAGGAGGTTACGCCCCACAACCGCCCGGAAGATGTCTTGTTGATCTTTTCCGGCGGAGAGGTGCTCGTGCGCAGCGATCTGGAGGAAGCCGGCCGGGAGGTTACCCGCCGGGGCTATGCCTGGGGGATGGTGACCAACGGTCTGGCGCTCGACGCCGACTGCTTGCGAAGTCTGATGGATGCGGGGCTGAGATCCATTTCGATCAGTTTCGACGGCTTTGAGGACGCTCATAACTACATCCGACGCAATCCCCGCAGTTTCGGGAAGGCGCTCGACGCGATCCGGTTGATCGTGAGGGAACCCCGCTTGACCTACGACGTGATTACGTGCGTCACCTCGCCGATGGTCGCCCGGCTCGGAGAGTTCAAGGAGCTGCTGATCGCCGAGGGGGTCAAGTACTGGCGTATTTTCTCGATCTTCCCCGTCGGCCGGGCCAAGGACGATCCGACGCTCACGGTTACCGACGCACAGTTCCGCGAGGTGCTGGAGTTCATAAAGCGTACCCGTAAGGAGGGACGCATCGACTTGAGTTACGCCTGCGAAGGCTTTCTGGGCGGTTACGAAGGCGAGGTGCGGGACGATTTCTACCAGTGCGCCGCCGGGGTTTCGGCTGCCTCGATCCGGGTGGACGGGGCGATTTCGGGCTGTACCTCCATCCGGGCCAATTTCCATCAGGGGAATATTTACCGGGACAGTTTCTGGGACGTGTGGCAGAATCGCTTCGACAAGTTCCGCGACCGCGAATGGGCCCGCAAAGGGGAGTGCGCCGATTGCAAGATGTGGCGTTTCTGTCTGGGCGGCGGTATGCACCTGCACGACGACCAGGAGCATCTGATGTACTGTCACTACAAGCGATTGCAATAGTCGGAAACACAATAGGAGAGAGACTGTCTAACAGGTCCCTGAAATTGAAAATCGTCCCTGTCAGGATCATTCCGACGGAGCATTAAAATCGGACTTGTTAAACAGCCTCTCTTTGCGTTATGTCCGGTGAGGCGGACGGTTTTTTCCGGTTCGGATGTTCCGGTCTTATTCGAGCTTATGTACGAAGCTCTTCACTTCCTTGCGTTCCCGGGGCAGCGTTTCCCGGGTGCGGAACGGCTCCGCCAGCCGGTCGGCCGGGCCGGGGTAGCCGAGCGTCATCATCGTTACAGGTTCGATCTTTTCCGTGTCGAGGCCCAGCAGCCGGGCGCAGGCTTCCACGTCGAAGCCGGCCATCTGATGCAGTTGCATTCCCATCGAGGCGGCTTGCAGGGCGATCGAGATGTTCGCGGCGCCCACATCGTGCATCCAGTGCCGGTTATAGACATCCGTCCTCGGGAAATTCTTGTATCCGCAGGAAACCAGCAACACCGGAGCATCGGGCGCCCAGGCTCGATTGCCTCCGGTGAGGCACTCCGCGAGCCGGGCATGAGCTTCCGGATATTCGCGAGTCGTATAGTAATATGCCCACTCCTGGGCATTGTTGCAGGAAGGAGCCCAGCGTGCCGCTTCGAACAGCAATGCCAGTTGTTCTTCATTGACGGGACGGGAATCGTATGAGCGGGGGCTCCATCGCTCTTCGATGGCTTTTATCAGTTTCATATCGGTAAATAGTAGGATGTGTTCTGGTAATCTGCAAATTTTGTGCCCCGAGCATTACCGGATTTCGGGAAGATGCCCCGCCGGTTCCGATAGACGGTCGATGCGCAGTCGGGCGGCCGCTGCGCTCGATGGGCGGCTGTAAAAAAACTTGTCTGTAAGCTGCGGTCCCGGTTTTGCCGAAAAGCTGGATGATATGGCGGTTTTCGGAAGAAGAGGGGCAGACCTGAAATTGAGAACTCCCTGATGAAACTCTTTGTGTCCGTGTGGCCTTTCGCCGACTACAACGGCAGTTTACGACGATAAAAAAACTTTCCCGTAAAGGAAAGATTACTCTGATTTTTCGAAGCCCCGGATTGCGTCGCTCTGTTTCGCTTTCGGACGAGACCTTATATTGGGTGTATAAAAATCAAAGATTCCGCTTGGCCAGGCGGAATCCTTTTTTCTTGTGTCCTTACTTTCGGCGATGAATAGCCGCCGTATGCCCATCATAAAAAAACCTTTGCCTTAAGCAAAGGTTTTGATTTTTGTCGGGGAGACTGGATTCGAACCAGCGACCTCCAACTCCCGAAGCTGGCGCGCTAACCGGACTGCGCTACACCCCGAACAATATTTTTCACCGTAACTGATTTCCCTCTTTTTCGAGCCTCTACGCAAGAAGTCTTTTTCCGGAGGCTTCTTCGTCGGGGTAGCGGGATTCGAACCCACGACCCCCTGCTCCCAAAGCAGGTGCGCTAACCGGACTGCGCTACACCCCGTTCCCAATCCGGGGACCTCTTGCGAGGTGTGTCCCGCCGATTGCGGAAATCAGTGCGATTTCGGAGTGCAAATATAAGGTCTTTTTTGTTTATAACAAACTTTTCCGGCTAAAATTATCTTTTCGAAGAGAGATTCCTTTTTCCCGACTTCCGTTTCGGGACCTTTTCAGGCCGGATTTCGAATATCCGGTCGCGTTTGCCACGACGTACCGTCCGTTGTCCCGGGACGTTTTGTTATTGCGAGCGAGCCGCTTGCAGTCGGTTTCGAATTATTTCGGATGTCCTCCCGTATCGCTGCGATGTGCCGTTCGTTTCGGATGACGGTTTTCCGTTTCTGGCATCATCTGTTCGGGCCGTCGTCGAACAGAAACCTGAAATCTTCGCGGGGCCGGGGCATATATACGTGGAATCCCAGTTCCTGCGCCGTGTGAAGATTTTCCGCGTTGTCGTCGATGAAGAGCGTAGCTTCGGGTCGCATACCGCTCTCTTCGATCATTTTGCGGTAAATTTCCGGGGAGGGTTTCAATGCGTGCATTTCGTATGAAAGATAGGCTTTCTCGAAATAGTCGTCCAGTTGCAAACCTTCCTGGGTGAAGAGAACGTCCCGTACGAAAGGAAAAACCACGTCGTTGATGTTGGAGAGGGCATAGGTCCGGAATCCCCGTTCCCGCTGCGTGCGCACCATTTGCAACTTGTAACGGGGGATGCCGGCCAGAAAGGAGGTGAAGGCCCGGCGGATTTCATCGTCCGCGATGTCGCGTCCTGCACTCCGACGCACGTAGTCGTAGAAGTCGTCGTTCGTCACGTCGCCCCGTTCCAACCGTCCGAGAAATCCTTTCGGATGGTACGAGTCGATCAAATCGTCGATTTCGGTGAATCCGATCTTGTGGAATTCCTCCACGCAGCGTGCTCTGTCGAGGTCGATCATCACGCCCCCGAGATCGAATACGATATTTTCGATTCCTTGCAGCATGTCGGTCTGTTTCGTAGTGTCGTTATGGCCTGTCGGCAATTATCCGGCCGAATGCACCGGGCAGGACCCGGCTTCGGGTTTCAGTGGTGTTCTTCGTTGAAATTTCCGACGGATTTTTCCCGGTTGCAGGAGCTTTTCGGTGGCGGCCTTGTTCTTACGCACCGTTGTCCCGCTGTCGTGGTTTGTCCGTCCGACGTGCCCGTTACGTCGTTTGTTTGTTCGGTCTATTTTCGGTTATTCGTTCGTTTGCAGCTCTTCCGGATGTGCTGTCGGGGTTTTTATCGTTGTAATTCCGGCCTCGGATTCGGTGATCGTAGTCTCGGCCTGGGTGGACTGCGTCGCTGTTGCCGTCGGAGCGGAAGGTTCGGGATTTGTCGCTTCCTTCGCAGTTCCGGTTTGCGTGAGTTGTACCGCCGCCTGTTCCGGTACAGTCGCGAGGACTTTCGCCGTCGCGGAAGCCGATGTATCCGTTGTTTCCGTATCGCCCGCCGTATTGCCGTCCGTTACGTCGATGCTCTCTTCCTCCATACCGAGCTGGATGGCATAAATATCTTTTCCCGAGTAATCGCCGAGTTCCTGTGCCGGAATCGTCCGTACCGAGATCGCGGTGACGGGTATTCCCTGCGATCGGGTCAGGTATTCGACGATCGCGCTGTCGCGGCGGACGAGAATTTTTTCGAGCTGTCCGACGGCCTGGTCTCCGTAAAGCGTGAGGGCTTTCCGGCTGCCGGAGAGTTTGCTGCCGTCGATGCCGCGCAGGGCGAGCAGTGAGTCTGCGAAGCGCATCACCTCGTCCGATTTGAGTTTGGTCGCCTGGATCCGTTCGAAGTCGATCATCGACAGTCGCTCGCCTGCCGGAAGGGTCGAGTTGTAGCAGGCCATTTTGAGATTCAGTTCTGCCAGTCGCCCGATGGCCTTGCTGCGGTTGATCCGCTGCGTGAGGCCGATCTGCATATCGGGCTTGTCGCGCAGTATGTCGGCCACCTTATCCAGCGTGGCGTATTGATCCGTGTTGAGGGAGAATTGCAGCGGATCGACCGCGATATGGTCGAGGTTGTCGCCTCCGCCCGTCAGAAACGAGAAGGGTGCCGTCACGACTTTCAGCAGGACGTTGCCCAGCGCCTTCATCACGATCTTGCGGTAGGAGAATTCCGGGGAGTCGAGGTTGCCTTTCACGGGCAGGTCGATCTTGACGTGTCCTTTGCGGTCTTTGAGAATGTAAAGTCCCAGCTTGAGCGGAATCTTGAATTCAGGCTCCAGGTCCTTGCGTTTCTTGTCGACCTCGCATTGGAATATGTCGAGGTGGTTCGTGCCGTTGAGAAAACGGTTGGCGATGATGTTCTGGCTGCGGAACGTGAGGTTGCCGCCCGTAAGGGGGTAGGCCGTGAAATGTTCGCAGTAGGGGGTGAAATCCTTGAGGTTGATGTTCGACAGAGCGACCATGAGGTTGTGGTTGTCGAGGTTCTGGAGCGAGCCTTTCCAACGGATATGGCCCGATCCCGTGCGTTGCAATTTGGCGTCGAGCGTCAGTTCGTTCTGTTTGCTGAAATCGATGTCGCGGCTCGACAGCCGGATGTCCGAAATGAGGTATCGGAACGGTTTTTCGAACGTGTTGTCCGTGAAGGCGATCTCTCCCTTGTCCAGAAGCAGTTCGCCGACGGTGAAATTGAGCTGCGTCGTGGCCGGTTCTTCGCGTTCGATGGTTACGGTTGTTTCACCGTCGATGGTCGCTTCCGTTTCCGTCGGACGCTCTTCGGGAGCTTTGATCAGAGCGAGCAGGTTGTTGCCGCCGCCCCGGTAGATTTCGAACTGGGTGCGGATGCCGGCGGCATAGATTCGGCGAATATCGTACTGCATCGTGCCCAGATTGCCGTCCCGCAGGTCGAAATTGAGCGTATCGACGTCGATGATCCGGTTGTTGCGGCTGTCGCGCAGTTTCAGCCCCGATGCGGCCGCTATGCCGTACGTGCGCAGGTCGAGCAGGTGGTTGGCGTTGCCTTTCACATGCAGGTCGAGTGTGACGAGGCCCTCTACCGAGCCGATGTCGATCACCTGATTGAAATAGGCCGCTGTGCCTGCCAGCGAGAGGTTCGAAAGCAGCAGACTGAGGTCGTAGTCGGCCGTCGCCTGGTCATATTCCAGCGAGGTGCGGAGCGAACCGCCCCGCGAGAAGTTGAACACGATGCCCATGTCCGTCCGTTCGTGTCCGGATAGGTGCAGTCCCGGTACGTCGATGTCGAGCTCGTTGAAGCCCCACGTGACGTTACGCTGCATGTCCTTGTAAGTCAGCTCGCCGTTGTGTATCTTGATGTCGTCGATATCGACTGTCCAGGGTTTCGACGGGGCCTTTTCGACCGTGTCCGCAGGGGGCAGGAACCGGGTCAGCAGGTCGTCGAAATTGAAGCTGGTACCGTCCTGATAGACCTTCAGATAAGGTCTGTCGATCAGCACGGCGTCGATGTGTACGCGGTTGCGCAGCAGGGGCAGCAGGTGTATTCGAGTATAGAAATTTCCCAGCGATGCGAATGTCGTCGAGTCGTCCGGTTCGAGCATGGCGATCTGGTCGATTCGGAGTTTGCCGTTGAGTACGTTGAACCGCAGTTTCTCGATGGTTATTTGCCGGCCGACGAGTTCCTTGCTGTGTTTTTCAAGGTAGTTTTTTGCGATGGGAGGCAACCGCAGAATCGTCGTGACGACGAGTACTGCGAGGATGCCGAGGGTGACGAGCAGAATCTTGATCCATTTTTTCATGGCCGTCTATCTTCTTTTTTATCGGGTTCTGTGTTTTAGCGTTGAAGCTTCATCGTGTACTTGCGGGCAACCCGGAGTACGCACATTGGCATCAGACGGCAGAAGGGTATGAAAAGCCGGTTCCACCAGCCGGGCACGCAGCAACGGCGTCCTCGCCAGAGGGCTTTCAAGGCTCGCCGGGCACAACTGTCCGGCGTGATGAGCACACCTAGCCGCAGTCCGATGCGCTGCCAGCGGGGCGGCAGTCCGTAGAGGTCGGTGGCCACACCTGCCGGGCAGACGGCCGTGACACGGATGTTCTGTTCGCGCACCTCCTTGGCGAAAGCCACCGAAAAGCTCCGCAGGTAGGATTTGCTCGCGCTGTACAGGGCTAGTCCCGGCCAGGGCATCCAGAGCGAGTAGGAGGCCATGTTGAGGATATGTCCTCCACAGCCCCGGCGGGACATTTCGGCGCCGAACAGCCGACAGGTCAGGGTCGTGGTCAGGGCATGGAGGCAGAGGATTTTTTCGATCCGTTCGACGGGTGTTTGCAGAATGTCGCGGAACGAGAAAGCTCCGGCGTTATTGACCAGGACATCGACTTCACGGCCGAGAGCCTGTACCCGCTCGAAAAGTTCGTGTGCGGCTTCGGGTCGTGCCAGGTCGATCGGGATGACCTCTACCGCCAATCCGTATTGTTCGTGGAGTTCTTCGGCTGCGGCTTCCAGTTTCGCCGGATCGAGTCCTGCGAGGATCAGCCGGTATCCGAGTTCGGCCAGCCGCCTGGCCATGCAGCGCCCGATGCCGTTGCCGGCACCCGTCACCAGAGCGGTCCGGCTCCCTTTTTCGATCGTTCCCTTGCGTGTCATTACGGTAGTTTTGCCAGTTCCTCCCGGATTTTTCGGGGCAGGTCGCCGCAATGTTTGCAGCATTTCATATCGACCGAATACATGCGGGCGATGCAGTAGTTGCGGTGGTCGCACTCGCTGCGGGTCGCCGCGTCGCCTTCGCGCAGCTTGTTCACGAAAGCCGGGTCGTTCACGAGCGCCCGAGCCATCTGCACCAGTTCGAACCCGCTGTCCAGAGCTCGCTCGATTCCTTCGCGGCTCACCAGACCTCCCACGTAAATTAGCGGCAGTTGCAGCGCTTCGCGGAATTTTTTGGCATCCTCCAGGAAGTAGCACTCCGAGAAGGGGAACTGCCGGATCATGAAGGGGCCGCAGTAGCGGATGAAGGCCCGCAACCAGAGGGGCGAGTAATAGCTCATGGTGTAGATCGGAATCAGACCCCGCATCACGGCCATCGGCGCCTTGCTTACGAAACCGCCCGAGAGAACGATGCCATTGACCTTCCAGCGCTCGATCTCGCGGGCGATCTCGATGCTTTCCGGGATCTCGATGCCGCCCTTGAATCCGTCGTACATGTTGTGCTTGACGAGTACCGAGGTGCCCGTCGCATCGGCTGCGTTCATCACCTCCTCGAGGCACATGCGCATGAAGCGCATCCGGTTGTCGAGCGAGCCGCCGTATTCGTCGCGGCGGTGGTTGGTGTAGGGCGAGAGGAACTGCGAGATGAGGTAGCCGTGCCCGGCGTGCACCTCGACGCAGTCGAAACCGGCGGCATGAGCTGTTCGCACGGCCTTGCCGAAGTCTTTGGAAACCTGCATTATTTCATCCCGGCGCATTTTGCGGACGGGGGTGTAGGCGTAGAGGTTGAATCCGCTCGAAGCCCCGATGGGAATCTGTCCGGCGGTCGAGTAGTGGGTCATGTTGCCGCAGTGACCGATCTGGATCGAAGCGGCGGCGCCTTCCTTGTGGATGGCGTCGGTGATGTCGCGCAGCGCCGGGACGATCTCCGGGCGCAGCCAGAGCTGGCTCTTGAACGAGAGCCCGCTGCGGCAGACGGCAGCGTAGGCCAGCGTGGTCATGCCGATACCGCCCCGGGCGACGCTCACGTGGTAGTCCTTGAGCTGCTGCGTGGGGCTGAAGTCTTTGCCCATCGATTCGAAGGCTGCCGAACGGATGGTGCGGTTGCGGAGCGTAACCTGCCCCAGACGATAGGGCGTGAAGAGTACGGAATCCTGCAAATTACTCATAATTGAAAACTTAATAGATGAAAGGTATGATCCTCTTTCGGTGCAGGGAGGTGAATTCCTGCCCGAACTCTTTTTCGTATCGTTTGTAAAGCGAAGCTGCGCGGGGGGCGAGGTTGGCGAAGGTCCACCAGGCGAATACTGCCCCGGCCCATGACCACGAAGCGATGGCGAAGCCCACCCATTCGGTCAGCTCTCCGAAATAGTTGGCCGACGAAACGTAGCGGAACATACCGCCCCGGGGAATGTAATGGCGTGTATCGCCCGGCTTGCGCAGATGGCGGATGATGTAGTCGGAGTGGAGGTTGATGACCATGCCTGCGACGAAGAGTGCGGCTCCGATGTAAAAATAGGGTTTGGAAAACCAGCCGTCGTAATAGTCGGCAGGGGAGATATAGAAGATCCAGCCGCCTTGCATCAGGGCGTTGAGCGTATTGAAGAGCATGCCCATTCCCACGATGCCGGCCGGCATTTTCGAATTGCCCCGGATCAGTAGCGGAAAGATGAACGCCCGTTGCAGGTAGTGTCCCTGGAACAGGATCAGCAGGGCCAGCGGCGCCGCCTCCCACGTGCGGTCGGAGAGGAGCCAGAGAACGGTCATGGCGATGAATACCGGACATTCCATCAGCACCCAGCCGATCCGGTTCGGGATCGGAAAGCCGTATTTACGGTTGAAGAGATAGCCGTATCCGGCCTCGAAATAGTGGAGTGCGATGTAAACCGCCAAGGCCAGCAGGGCCATGACGATCAAAAAAATGTTAAAATATGCTGCCATGCCGCAAAAGTTTTTACCTATTTTATAAAGGGTGGATAAAAATTATTACAAAGGTAGTGAAAATGAGAACAGAATAAAACAAATGAGTTCGTTTTTTTTATGCCGGAGGCTCCCTGTCTTCTGCGGGGGCGATAAAAACGGGAACAGAGTCCGACCGGTGCGTCCGGCGGCTTTGCCGAGTGCGTCCGACCTTTCCGAAAGTATGTATAATCGCAGGATTCCGGGTCGTTGAATTTCGTTATTTCGGGGTTTTATCTGCGAATGTGTCGGATGTTCTTCTGAAAATGTTTGGAGGCGGGATTGCCTCCTGGCATAGTTTGTGTCATTCTTCTGTTACGAACCAAAATAATTATAGCGTATGAACCAGAAACGAAACAATGATGAACTGCTGACGACAGTTTTCGGATCGAAAGAAGTGCTCGAGCCTGCTCCCGCCGATGTGATCCCCCAGGGAATGATGCGCCCGGAAATTGCATATCAGATCGTCAAAGACGAAACTTACCCCCAGACTCAGCCCCGGTTGAATCTGGCGACGTTCGTGACTACCTACATGGACGAATACGCTACCCGACTTATGAATGAAGCAATCAGTGTAAACTATATCGACGAAACGGAGTATCCCCGCATTGCCGTTATGAATGGACGCTGTATCAACATGATCGCTAATCTTTGGAATACTCCGGAGAAGGCGCAGTGGAAGGCAGGCGCCCTCGGTATCGGCTCTTCGGAGGCCTGTATGCTGGGCGGTGTGGCTGCGTGGCTGCGCTGGCGCAAGCGTCGCCAGGCTGCGGGCAAGCCGTTCGACAAACCGAATCTGGTGATGAGCGCCGGTTTCCAGGTGGTATGGGAGAAGTTCTGCCAGCTTTGGCAAATCGAACTGCGCACCGTGCCTCTGACGTTGAAGAACCCGACGCTGGACCCTGAGCAGGCGCTCGCCATGTGCGACGAGAACACGATCTGTATCGTCCCGATTCAGGGTGTTACCTGGACGGGTCTGAACGACGATGTCGAGGCGCTCGACAAGGCGCTCGATGCTTATAACAAGAAGACCGGCTTCGAAATTCCGATCCACGTGGACGCCGCTTCCGGCGGTTTCATCCTGCCGTTCCTGAATCCCGAGGTGAAATGGGACTTCCGCCTGAAGTGGGTGCTCTCGATCTCTACGTCGGGTCACAAGTACGGTCTGGTGTATCCGGGCCTGGGTTGGGTAGTCTGGAAGGACAAGAAGTACCTGCCCGATGAGATGTCGTTCAGCGTCAATTATCTGGGCGCGAATATCACGCAGGTCGGTCTGAACTTCTCGCGTCCGGCGGCCCAGGTGCTGGGACAGTACTACAATTTCCTTCGCCTGGGATTCGAGGGCTACAAGGAGATTCAGCAGAATTCGATGGACATCGCCACCTATTGCCACGATCAGATCGGCAAGATGAAGTGCTTCCGCAACTATGCCGACAAGCTGGTCAATCCGTTGTTCATCTGGTATATGAATCCCGATTACGACAAGAAGGCCAAGTGGACGCTCTACGACCTGCAGGCTCTGCTGCAGCAGAGCGGGTGGATGGTTCCGGCCTATACGATGCCTGAGAACCTGGAAAATCTGGTCGTAATGCGTGTGGTCGTTCGCCAGGGTACGTCGCGCGATATGATCGACATGCTTATCGACGACATCAAGAACGCTGTGGCCGAGCTTGAAAAGCTGGAGTATCCGACCGATTCCCGTATCAAATACGAGAAGCAGATCAAGCAGAAAGGCCGCGTATTTACGCACTGATCCGCAGAAACTCGATCCTGCATCCGCCCCGTCGAACCGCTGCACGTGTAGCCGGGGAGAGTCGATGGTTGCGACCGCGATCCGCCTGTCCCGATTGGTGGCGGTGCCGATGCGGTGGGTTGGGATTCCCGCTGATCGCCCGGCTTCCGGGGTTAGCCTGTCCCCGTGACCGAGGCATTGCAAGCTCCGCCCGTCTGAATTTTCAGACAGGCGGAGCTTTTTTGCTAAAAAATCGTTGCATAATTAAAATAAAAATGATATATTGGGGTAATGAAAAAAAACTATTTACCAACCAAACTAAAACCTTTGTATTTATGAAAAAATTTAATTACTTATTCGGCTGGCTTTTTTGCGGGGCGGCGCTTCTCGGTTTTGGATGCGACGATGACAAGACGGATGTCCCCCCCCCGACGGTTACGTTTGAAATCGCGACGCCGGAAGCCTCGTCTAATTCCGTTTCTGTGACGGTTACGCCGTCGGACGACAAAACGACCTATTTTGCGGGAGTGACGGAATCTTCCTCCGTCGAAGGACTTGCCGACGAGGAGCTTGTTGCCGAAATGGTCGCACGTTCGGATTTCGACAAGTGTCTTTATATGGGCAAGAAGGATGTTTTGGCAACCGGGCTGAAGGCTGATACCGATTATACGGTGGTGGTTTTCAGCTATCAGAATAAAGAAGTCGGAGCTGTGGTCAAGAAGACCGTCAGGACGCAGAAGGAGGGTGAGGAGCCGACGCCGGGCGATTTCAAAATCGAGATCACGGTAACCGATATCACCCACAATTCGGCTAAGGTGAAGGTTACGCCCAGCGACGATACGGTGGACTACTACGTGAACGTGTTTCCCAAATCCGAGGTCGAGCGTGACGGAAAGATGCTTGAAGGCTGGGAGTTCATCAAATATTACGGACAGGACCCCTACATCGGGAACAAAACCCAGAAGGGTGTGTACGAGAGGTCGCTATCGGGACTTTCGTCGAGCTACTCGTACGTAGTGGCGGCTTACGACCTTTCTCAGGATGAGGAAGTCGTTTATTATGAGTTCCTGACGACCAAGGCTCCGGACGTTCCCGACCAGTTCCAGATTACGAACATCCAGCCTACGACTACGGGGGTGACCTTTACCGTGACACCCCAGAGTGCGGACGAATGGTATTGCGCCTGGATTACGATGAAATCTACCTATGAGAGTTTCGAGCCGGAATCGTATATTCAGGGCGTTTATTATGGCCTGAACAATATTGCGGTTGGGAAGCAGATGACGATGTCGGACTACGTGAAGTCGATCGCCAAGCAGGGTACGGCAGAGTGGAGCAATTATGACGGCGATCTGAAGCCCAAGACTGATTACGTGATCCTGGCGTTTTACGTGGACCCGAACAATGAAGACCAGTTAAAGGTATACGACTATGCATATACGAAGGCGGAATTCCGCACGGAGACTCCGAGGACCGAAATTTCGTTGACGCTGGGCGACATCAAGAACCTGACGGACAACGGCGACGGTACTGCCGAGGTAACGGTTCATGTCAAGGCCTCCCTGGCCACATCGTATCGCATCGGCGCTCACACGCAGACCGAAATCGATGTGGAAATCGCGAATGGTTACGGCCCTGAGGATTGGGGGGACTTTTGGATCAGTTGGCGTCCCTCCTCCGATGTCGAAGGCATTTGTTCACCTGAAGGCGCCGATGTCACTGCGCTCATTCCTTTCGTTGCAGGACAGGGATATTGCCTCATTTTCCGAGTCCGTAGTGAAGATGGCAACACGAAAACCGAGTACAAACCTTTGAATAAATAACATTCGGATACATATTCCGGTCCGGTATTTCTCGGCGAATGCAGGTTTTCTGTTTCATCTGGGATTCGGAGAATAATGGTGGGGAGATGCCGGACCGGATTTTTCTTTGAAGTTCATGCTATGAAAAAAACGATATTCGAGCACTTTGGATTCTGGTTGCGCGGAGTTGTGTGTGGCGCGTTGCTCCTGTCGGCGGCGGTTGCATGCAGCGATGACAACGACGATCCCGGGGCAGCGGCTCCCGAGATCACTCTGGAGAGCGTTTCGACGGGTCAGACCGAATTTTCGTTCCGCCTGCGGACGAATGTGGATGGGGCGTACGGTTATCAGGTCGTGAAGCGGACGCAGACTGACGGGATGGAGAAGCCCGACGCTGCATCGCTTTTCGACGAGCACGCCGGTACCGTGAATAAAGAGACCACGGTGGCCGTGACCGGATTGGAGACGGGCTGTTCCTATGTGCTTTATGCAGCCGTGAAGGCGGGGACGCTGTATAGCGAAGTGGCGGAGCTCGCCTTTACGACGGGGGCGAACTCGAGCGAAGTTATCGAGGTGTCGGACATCGGCTCCGACCGGTTTACGTTCTCTATCCGTTGTGAGGGTCCCTACTTTTTCGCCGCGATTCCGACGGCCACGCTGAATACGTATACCATCGAGGAGTACCTCACTGAGGCGGGTTGCATCGGCCGGGGCGAGGCCGAATACGACTGGGTCGACGGAGGGGAATTCTCCGCCGAAAACGGGACTTTCCCCATGAAGGTCATCGCGGGTGTTCCGTACGTCATTCTGATGGCGCCCTGCGACGCATCGTACAATATCACCGGGGAGCCTCAGCGGCTGGATTTCGAGACGCTGCCCCGCCAGGGTAGCGGTGCGGAAGTGGAGGTGGAATTGACCGAAATCGCCTCTACGTCGGTGAAGGTCGGAACCTCGCCTGGCGAAGGTGTCGCCGAATATTACGTATATGTCCGTGACAAGGAGTGGTATACGAACATCATCGAGAACAACGGAGGTGAGGCGATGGCGATCCATATGATCAAGTATGCCACCGATGCGGGACTGGGCAGGAAATACGAGGCGGTCGCGAGCGAAGTGTGGGAGGGTCTGAAACCCTCCAAGGAATATTACTGCGGCGTGGTGAGCGTCGATTTTTCCGGGGGCGAGAATCTTCAGTTGGTACCGTTCACGACTGAAGAGTCCTCGGGACGGGTGCCTCTGCTGGAGGTCGAGGCCCGTAAATCCGATACGAATCCTTCCGAGACGCTGAATCTCCGCATTCGGAGCGATATAGCCTATCTGGGACGTTACGCCGTTTTGGCCGCCGCCGAGGTAAAGGATTACGAAGCGCAGGGTAAGGGTGACAAGGAAATTATTTCGGACGTAGGCACCGACCTGAACATCCAGGAGATAGAGCAGGTCAATACGGCGGAAGGTTACGATATCGAGGTGGAATTTCTCTATCCGGGCATGGAGTATGTCTGCATTGTCGCCGTACGTTCGTTGGAGGATGTGGAAGTTTATAAACGGGTGACGGTGCGGATGGACGACTGGCCCTCCGAGGCGCGTGTCGAGTCCGAGTTGTTCGACGTGCTTCCGGGTACCTGGACGATCTCCTATTCCTATCTGGACTATAATGATATGCCTCAGGAGATTAAGGATGTCGAAGTGAAGATCGAAGTCGGAGTCGATGATAAGACTTGTAAGGAGTACCGTGCTCGGAATATGCTGGTGCTGACCGGCTATCCGTTCCAGGGGGGCGAGCCGCTCTATTATTCTCCGGCCGATTTGATGAGAGAATCTTCTTATTACAGCGCGGCACCTGAACTGGCTTACCGTGACTACGGGGCCAAAATCTTCTTCCACATTGGAGAGGGCGATGAGGTGACGGTGCCTTCGTCGAAGAGTGTTTATCTGTATAACTGGGGAGACAGGCCGCTTCTTTTCGTGGGCATGGATTACGATAAGTACCAGCTCGCGCCGGCATCGTTTCCGGTGGAGGTATCGTCCGACCGCAGGACGCTTACGATCAAGCAGTACGTATCGGGTGCCGAGTTCGAATACGGTGTATACCGGCCTTCAGTGGTGGAGGATGGAGTCAAGTTGAACGTGGCTGTGTCGGATATCGTGCTGCGTAAGGTCGATTGAGTGATGCGGCAGCAAAGGGCTGTCCCGATTGGTGGCGGTGCCGATGCGGTGGGTTGGGATTCCCGCTGATCGCCCGGCTTGCGGGGTTAGCCTCTTCCCGTGACCGAGGCATTGTAAGCTCCGCCCGTCTGAATTTTCAGACGGGCGGAGCTTTTTTTGCAAAAAATCGTTGCGTAATTAAAAATAGAATGATATATTTGTAATATCAAAATAATATCATAAAAACAGGATGGTTATGGAAAAGGGAAATTTTGTCTATTCGGGTTGGCGGGCCAACGGCTTCGTCGCGCTCGTCGGGTTGCTGGTGTTGATCGCCGGAGGTATCGCGCTGTGCGTGTTCGGCAGCGATGTAATGGATCCGCGCATTGGGCTGCGGACTGCGATGCTGGTTTGCGGCGTATGCCTGTTTTTTATAAGTATGTTCTGTTTCAAGGGCTTTATGTTGCTCGAACCCAACGAAGCCCGTGTCGTTATGTTTTTCGGCAAATACAAGGGGACTTTTTACGAAACGGGTTTTTGGTGGATCAATCCCTTTATGGGGCGCAAGAAAATTTCGGTGCGTGCCCGCAACCTGAACGTCGAGCCGATCAAGGTGAACGACAAGAATGGTAATCCGGTGATGATCGGCTTGGTGCTGGTGTGGAAAATCTGTCCGGACGAGATCTACCGGGCCGTCTTCGACATCGACGCCTCGACGATGGGCGGCACCGATCTTGCGGTTTCGGCTTCGGCCCGTATGAAGGTGCTCGAAAACTTCGTCAGCGTGCAGAGCGATGCCGCACTGCGTCAGGTGGCGGGGTATTATGCGTATGATAACAACGGCGTCGCAGATGACGAACTGACTCTGCGTTCGAACAGTGACGAGATCAACGATCAGCTCGAAGCCAAGCTCAACGACCGTCTTTCGATGGCCGGTATCGAAGTGATCGAGGCCCGCATCAACTATCTGGCCTACGCGCCGGAAATTGCAGCCGTGATGTTGCGGCGCCAACAGGCCGATGCGATCATCTCGGCCCGTGAGAAGATCGTCGAGGGAGCCGTCACGATGGTCAAGATGGCTCTCGACCGGTTGGCCGACGACCGGATCGTCGAGTTGGACGAGGAGCGCAAGGCCGCGATGGTTAGCAATCTTCTGGTGGTGCTGTGTGCTGACGAGGCTGCACAGCCGATCGTCAATGCAGGTACGTTGCATCATTAGGATCGGACAATGGCGAAGGAGGCGACGAAGAGTTTTGTGCTGCGTGTCGATGCGGCTACGATGGAGGCGGTCGAGCGGTGGGCTGCGGACGAGTTCCGCAGCACCAACGGCCAACTGCAGTGGATCATCATGGAAGCTCTGCGCAGAAGCGGCCGCCTGAAAAAATCACGGGTCGGGAAACCGGAGCCGAAACCCGAAAAAGAGTGAATCTATGCGAATCAGTTTTATGCGGTGGCGTCCCGGCAGCGACGGCCGGGAGCCTCGGGAGCGGAGAAAATGGCTCGAAATAAACGGTGTGCCGAGTAGGGCCAGGTTTCGCATGTTTATCCGTAACAGATTGTGGATCGGACTTCCTCCCGCTTTCGTGGCAGGGTTCGGAGTCGTATTGCTGCTGCTGGTTTTCGGCGGAGAATCGACTCCGGAGCGAAGCTTGGTGCGGGCGTCGATCGCCGGCGGTTTATGCGTATTCGGTTGGATATTGGGCGTCTGGGCCGCAACGGGACCCGATTCGGAGCCGGTGGCCGAAAACTCGGAACAGGCTTCCGGGGATCGGTTTGCTCCCCGCGGGTTGCGATGGTGGCTGTGGGTTCTTTGCGGTGGGGCTGCGATATGCTATGCCGTCTTTTCTCCGAGTATCGGACGGATCGTCGAAGGCGAACGCACGGTGTTGGAGGGTGCGGCGGAAATCGTCAGTAAAGTATTGACGGTAGTCTGTGTGATCGTTCCTGTTTGGTTGGCGGAACGAGCCCGGCGGTAACTTCGTCCGGCCGGATACGCAGCGCGGGTACGGTGTTTCCCGGCCGGTCCCTACCTGCGGTTTTCGACACTCGGCTGTTGGGCGCCCGTTCGGGAGGTTTTTCCTGGTGTCACTCCGGCGGAACGGATTTTTAGGACGATGCGGGATATTTTTCTGAAATTTACGCTATCTTTAACCTGATGAAAAAGATCGTTGTTTTTACGGGTGCCGGCGTGAGTGCCGACAGCGGACTGGCTACTTTCCGCGATTCCGACGGGCTGTGGGCCAACTACCGAATCGAAGATGTCTGTACGCCCGAGGCGTTGCGCGACAATCGGGCGCAGGTCGTCGATTTTTACAACATGCGCCGCCGCGAGATGCTCGGGAAGGAGCCGAATGCGGGCCATCGTGCTATTGCGGGCCTGGAGAAGTGTTTCGATGTGGAGGTAATTACCCAAAATGTCGATAATCTGCACGAGCGGGCCGGCTCTTCGCGCGTCACGCACTTGCACGGAGAGCTGACTAAATTGCGTTCGTCGCGCGATCCCGAATTGATCGTGCTCATCGACGGCTGGGAACAGCGGCTCGATGCAACCGCTCCGGACGGCTCCCTGCTTCGCCCTCATATCGTCTTTTTCGGCGAGGCGGTCCCGATGTTCGAACGGGCGGCCGAGATCGCCGGGACAGCCGATCTCATGGTCGTAGTCGGTACTTCGCTGGCGGTCTATCCCGCCGCATCGCTGGTGCGTTACGTGCGGCCCGATGTGCCGATTTTTCTGGTCGATCCGGGAAATCCCGATACGGCGATGATCCGCAATCCGCTCACCCATATCCGTTCACGTGCCGCCGAGGGCATGCCCGAACTGGCGGAGCGGTTGAAGTCGGAATTCTCTTGAATCACAGCTTTTCTGTCTGTCGTTTTCTCGCGGTCGGAAGGCAGTCGGTTCGAAACTCTTCCCGCATGATTTGCCGGGTTGCGCCGGAGGGATGGGACGACCTTCGAGGATTGTAAAACGATAAGGAGCGGTAATCCGCTCCTTATCGTTTTATTGTTTCTTTTGAAAATTTCTCCGGAACTATCGGTAGGTGATCTCGATCGTTGCCGGGTTTACGATGTCGCGTATTTTGGTTTTCGTCCGGTTTTTGATTTCGTATTTGTAAAGTTTTTCTTCTTCGGGGAACTCGGGGTGGTTCATAGCTTCATCGATGACTTCGTTGCCGACTACGATGTCGTATTCTACCTGATACTCCTCATACGGGACGTCGTAGGATATCCGCTTTACCGCATTGTCGGCATCCGTTTCGATGCGCAGTTTCAGGTATTCGTCCTCTCCGCAGGCGGATTCCGTAGTGGTGTAGGATTTGTGTAGCGTGACATTTGGTGTGGGATAAGCACCCTCATCCACTCCCACCTCGTCGTCCTCGTCGGCGGCAGTGGCAGTGGTTATTTCGGGCAGGCAATCGCCGTAGTTTCCGGTCAGGCGTAACAGGGAAAAAATAGCGCTGGAAGTGTTTTCGAATGAGATGCGACCGCCCATTGCATACATGTAGAAATCGAGGTTGCTCCGGTCGTTGGCATAACGGTGGGGGTAGCACTCATCGGCCGGGAGCGAATACTCCCAGGGCTGGTAGTCCGGGTCGTAGGAGGCCTCGTAACTGTCGTAGTAGGTGTAGCGCGTCAGCAGGCCGTCCGTGTAGTAGAATTTGTTTTCGCTGTATTGATTCAGGCCGCTGGAAGAGGAATAGGAATACTTGGATAGCAAGGAAGAGAGACGTCCTTCCGGGGTGTATGTATAGGTCTCCTGCCCTTCGAGCCGGGGTGTCCCGTTGTCGTAGTCGTAACTCGAAGTTTCGGTGATGCGTCCTTTCGCGTCGGTTTTGGCGGAAATTTTGTAGAGAAGGCGCTCCGCCTCATCGGTTGTCCGGACCGAAACTTCGTTGGCGATCGTATAGTCGAATGTATATATCTCCGTTCCGTTGTCTTTATAGGAGTATTCGTCGGTCGAGTGGTAGTTTTCGGTAATTCGGGCTACTCTGTTTTCTTCGTCGTAGTCGAATGATTGCGAGACGGTCGTCGTCGCTCCCTCTTCGCGGTTGTCTGTGAGTTTGTAATCCACCCGGGCGACGTATTTGTAATCGGTCGGAGGCGTGTCTGGATCATCTGGATCATTTGGATTGTCCGGATTGTCTGAACCGTGTCCCTTTTGTTCGATTTCGATGGCGATGCGGTAAGAGCCGCAGACGATCGTGATTTTGGCGAAGCGCGATTCGGAAGAGCTGTTGGATTCGAGGATTTCGATGGTGATCTGCGCTTTGCCGGCATCGCCGCTGTAGGCGGACAGACGGAGCCACGAAGGTTCCGTGCGCGTCGTCTCTTCGAGGGTTGCAGTCCATGCTTCCGCTGCCGTGAACGAAATGGTTTTCGGAGCGGTTTGATCAGCGTCAAAGATTTGCTCCAGTAAAGAGCTGTCGATCAGGATGGAAGAAAGCCCCCCCCCTCCTCGGGAGATTCGGTGCAGGCTCCGAGCATGACGAATGCCAGCAGAGCTGCGAATAGTTTTACGTGTTTCATTGTTTAGGAATTTAAGTGATATTAAGTGTTTGGTTCAATGCCGTATGACAGGAACGGTTGCTGCGTGGTCCGTTAGTTCTTGTTTTTGAAGTAAAGCTCCAGCAATTCGTGCGCCGCGACGAACGAGCTGACTTTGGCGTCGAGCACTTTTTGCTCGAGCTCCGTGATGCGGGGTTCGATCTGCGGGTTGTGGTAGAAGCTGTTCTTCAACACCTCGTCGATGGTTTCGTACATCCAATACTTGTTCTGACGGTTGCGGTTGTGCGTGAAGTATCCGTTCGCCTGAATGAAGTCGAGGAACTCTTCGACGCCTTTCCACACCTCCTCGAGTCCCGTTTTTGTGTATGCCGAGCAGGTATATACTTTCGGACGCCAACCCGATTCCGGGACCGGGAAAAGACGCAGCGCACCCTGATATTGCGTTTTGGCCAGTTCGGCTTTGTGGATGTTCTCGCCGTCGGCCTTGGTGATGACCATCATATCGGCCATCTCCATAATGCCGCGCTTGATGCCCTGCAATTCGTCGCCCGCACCGGAGATCTGGAGCATCATGAACATATCGACCATCGAATGTACGGCCGTTTCGGACTGTCCCACGCCGACCGTTTCGATGAAGATGACGTCGAATCCGGCAGCTTCGCACAGGATGATCGTTTCGCGGGTTTTGCGGGCTACGCCGCCGAGCGACCCGGCCGAAGGGGAGGGGCGGATGAAGACCTTGGGATTGGACGAGATGCTCTCCATGCGGGTCTTGTCGCCGAGGATCGAACCGCCGCTGCGCTCCGAGCTGGGGTCGATGGCCAGTACCGCCAGCTTGTGCTTGAGCGAGGTGACCATATTGCCTACGGCTTCGATGAAGGTCGATTTTCCGGCTCCCGGGACGCCCGTGATGCCGATGCGTACCGATTTCCCGGCATGCGGCAGGCACTTTTCGATGATCTCCTGCGCCTGGGCATAGTGGTCGGGGTTGCTGCTTTCTACCAGGGTGATGGCCTGCGAAAGCGTCGTGATGTTGCCTTGAAGAATGCCCTCGACGTACTCTTCGGTGGTGAGTGCACGCTTTTTCTTTCGGACGAAATAGGGATTGACTACGGGTTGGTTTTCCACACCTTCGGTTACGGTCAGGGCGCACTCGTGGTGGGTGTCGGCATACTCTTTTTCGTAATGGTTTATCTTGGTGAATGACATGACGGAATTAACGGTATTACTGGTGTTTATTGAACTATTTTCTGGATGAATGAACTGGTCATACTCTGCGGATTTCCCATCCACAGCACCCGGTTCTTGGCATCGATCAGCACGCTGAACGGCACGAAATCGACTCCGAAACTGCCGAATACTTTTTTGTCGTGATCGAGCGCCACGCCGATCCGTTCGGAGATGTAGGGCGTGAGAATCGGGGCGATTTTATCAGAATCTTCCTGTGTTATGATGATAATGCGCAGTTTGGAGCCTAATTTGTTAGATAGATCCCGGAGTGCGTCCAGCGACGCCGTGCAGCCTTTGTTCGACGAGTGGAAGAATACGAGGTACGAAAGATCCGCTGCGGCCGGATTCCGGGATGCGAGCCAAGTGACGCTTTTGAGTTCGGGGGCCCGCTCTCCGATGACGATGTTCTGTGCATGGGATGCGCCCAACGTGCAAAAAACGACAGTAAGGAGTAAAAGAACTCGTTTCATAGGCATCGTAATTTTTAGCGAAGATAGTGAAAAAAAATAAATAAAGACCGGTTTTCTGCCGGAAAGGAGATTTATATTATGGAGAATATATGGGGTTCGCAACGTAAGACGGCCAATATGGAGCGAGGAGGCCTTCGGGAGGAGAATAGAAGGGCGCACGAAGAGGATGAACGTTTTCGGATAACGGCCGTGAAAGCGGCCGGACAGGTGCGTCAGCGTATGCGCAGCGCGACCGGGGAGTCGGATGAGGTCATCCGTCGTAAATTCATGCTGCCCGAGCGGTATATCCTGACCTTGATGACGGTCGAAACGCTCGGACAGGAGCGGATGCTGCTCGATCTGATGGCCGGCGGTCGGCTCGGTGCGGACCTCGTGCTTTGCGGTCGTCGTTCGTTCTATGCCGATATGTTGCTTCGCACCGCCCGCGACCGTCGTCTGGCGCTGCGTACCAATTTTATTTATGAATACTCGCCCGAGGAGTTGAGCGCTTTTTTCCGCATGGCAGACGGCCTGGTTTACCTGCCCCGGAAACGGGGGCGGGTGCAGCCTGTCGTCGAAGCGCTCTATGCCGGGATTCCGGCCGTGCTCTCCGATACCCGCCGCAATCGGCTGACTGCCGGCGATGCGGCCCATTATATCGCGTGTCCGGAGCTCGATGAGCTGGCCGATACGCTCGATGCGATCCTGTCCGATTCCGGGTTGCGTCGGCAGGTGCAGGGATGCTGCCTGCGTCGTGTGGAACGATGGAAAACTCCCGACGATAACTTGCGGACCAAGGAGTGATAATACGGGAGCAATTAACCGATCGATAGTTGCACGCTTCGGATTAAATCGCTACTTTTGTCGATCGAAAAATCTCATTGAAAGTTTTGTAATCCTCATCGGAGGGCAATATAATGCCGGATAAGATGACTGGGTAAAACCAATCGCTTGTCCGGTGTTTTTTGTTTTGTGCTGAATGTGCAAGTAGTTGAATTTAGTATGATTGTGCATGGAAAGAGATGCTATTGATTTCGGTTCGCTGAAGGTTTCGGTATTGTTCCGCCGTCTGTTTATTCCGACTTTGTGCGGTATGCTCAGTATTTCGGCAGTTACGGTGGCCGACGGTATTTTCGTAGGGCAGGGCGTCGGCAGCGACGGCATCGCCGCCGTGAATATCTACGTCCCGCTGCTGATGGTCTTTCAGGGAATGGGCCTCATGATCGGTATCGGCTGCTCGGTGGTGGCTTCGATCCACTTGTCGCAGTCGAAGATCCGGGCGGCCCGCCTGAACGTCACGCAGGCGATGGTGTTCGTGACGGCGGTGACCTTGCTGCTGTCTTCGGCGATTCTGCTTTTCCCCGACCGGACGGCTGTGTTGCTGGGGGCTTCGGAGCATCTGCTGCCGTTGGTGAAGGATTATCTGTTGTGGTTTACTCCGGCATTGGTTTTCCAGATGTGGACGGCCGTCGGACTTTTCGTTATCCGTTTGGACGGGGCGCCGAAGCTGGCGATGTGGTGCAGTGTTATCTCGGCGTTGCTCAACGTGTTGCTGGACTGGTTGTTTATTTTCCCGCTGGGGTGGGGTGTCATGGGGGCTGCGTTCGCTACCGCGATCAGTGTATCCGTCGGCGGCGGTATCGCTTTGTGGTATCTGCTGTGCCGGGCCCGTTCGTTGTCCCTCTGTCCGCTTAAGGGCAGCCGCAAGAGCTTGCGCCTCTCGTTGCGGAATGTGGGGTATCAGTGTCGTATCGGCTCCTCGGCCTTGTTGGGCGAAGCGACTCTTGCGACCTTGATGTTTACCGGAAATCAGGTGTTTATGCGCTATTTGGGTGATGACGGCGTCGGAGCGTTCGGCATCGCCTGCTACTACATTCCTTTTGTGTTCATGGTCGGCAACGCCATTGCGCAGTCGGCACAGCCGATCATTAGCTATAACTTCGGGGCAGGCGCTTCGGGGCGGGTGATACAGGCACGACGGATCGCATTGGCAACGGCTGTTGTGTGCGGTATGACCGCGATGGGATTGTTCGTCTGCTGTCCCCGTATATTGGTCGGGTTCTTCCTCGATACCGATACGCCGGCTGCCCTTATCGCTATCGAAGGGTTTCCGTTGTTTGCGTCGGGTTTCGTCTTTTTCATCGTGAACCTGATCGTCATCGGGTATTATCAGAGTCTTGAACGGGTAAGAGCCGCCACTACGTTCGCTTTGCTTCGAGGCTTCGTCCTTTTGGTTCCCGCTTTCCTGCTGCTGCCCCGTGTGGCCGGGATCTCCGGCATCTGGCTCGCCATGCCGCTCTCGGAATTGCTGACGTGTGCTGTCATCGCGGTATTTTATAATCTGCGGCGGGGTTTCGGCCTTCGGTTTTCTTGATTTCAAGCGGTTGTCCTTCACGGATAACCGCTTTGTTTTTCCGTTTTTTCCCTGCATATGCCGGAAAGTCGGAATAGTTCCGACTAAAATCGTTTTTTTGTTGGCTTATTCAGATATTTCATCTATTTTTGTATGATTTTTTGAGGATTCCGAAAATTCAAATTCAACGATATTCAACTTAATTAAATCTCTTGAAATTATGAAAGTATCTCACATTGAGCATCTTGGCATTGCAGTCAAAAGCCTGGATGAGTCGATTCCCTATTGGGAAAACGTACTGGGTCTGAAATGTTATGCGATCGAAGAGGTTGCCGACCAGAAAGTCCGCACGGCGTTCTTCAAGCTGGGCCAGACGAAGATCGAGTTGCTCGAGCCTACGTCGCCCGAATCGACCATCGCCAAGTTCATCGAGAACAAGGGCATCGGTATCCACCACATGGCACTCGCCTGCGAGAATATCGAGGAGCAGTTGGCCGATGCAGCCGCCAAGGGCATCCGTCTGATCGACGCTACGCCCCGCAAGGGTGCCGAGGGCATGACCATCGCTTTCCTGCATCCGAAATCCACCCAGGGCATCCTGACGGAGCTTTGCGAGAACAAGAATAAATAATTTAACAGCATATTTTCGATTATGAGTGAAATTCAGAACCAGATCAACCAGCTCATCGAGAACCGTGAGATGGCTCGTATGGGCGGTGGTCAGAAGGCGATCGACAAGCAACACGAGAAGGGTAAGTACACCGCACGCGAGCGTATCCAGATGCTGCTCGACGAGGGTAGCTTCGAGGAGTTCGACATGTTCGTCACGCATCGTTGCTACGACTTCGGTATGGAGAAGAAGCATACGTTCGGCGACGGTGTGGTAACGGGTTACGGTACGATCGAAGGCCGCTTGGTCTATGTCTTTGCCCAGGACTTCACCGTGACGGCAGGTTCTCTGTCGCTTTCGATGTCCGACAAGATCTGCAAGATTATGGATATGGCGATGCGCAATGGCGCTCCCTGCATCGGCTTGAACGATTCGGGCGGTGCCCGCATCCAGGAGGGCGTGAACGCTCTGGCGGGTTATGCCAACATTTTCCAGCGCAACGTGATGTGCTCGGGTGTCATTCCGCAGATTTCGGCCATCTTCGGTCCCTGTGCCGGCGGTGCAGTCTATTCTCCGGCGCTGACCGACTTCATCATCATGAAGAAGGGTTCCTCGAATATGTTCCTCACCGGTCCGAAGGTCGTGAAGACCGTGACGGGCGAAGACGTGACGCAGGAGCAGTTGGGCGGTGCCACGATGCATACGACCAAGTCGGGCGTAGCTCAGTTCGCCGTCGAAACCGAGGAGGAAGGCATCCAGTTGATCCGTCAGTTGCTTTCCTATATGCCGCAGAACAACATGGAGGATACGCCGATGGTCGTCTGCACTGATCAGATCAACCGTCTGGAGGATTCTCTGAACGAGATCATTCCCGACAATCCGAACAAGCCTTACGATATGGCCGAGGTGATTCGTGCTATCGTCGATAACGGCGAATACCTGGAGTCGGCTGCCGATTTCGCAAAGAATATCATCACCTGCTTCGCCCGCTTCAACGGACAGAGCGTCGGTATCATCGCCAACCAGCCCAAGTACATGGCCGGTGTGCTCGACATCAACGCCAGCCGCAAGGCCGCCCGCTTCGTGCGCTTCTGCGATGCCTTCAACATTCCGCTGGTGACCCTCGTGGATGTTCCGGGCTTCCTGCCGGGTACGACCCAGGAGTACGGCGGTGTCATTACGCACGGTGCGAAGCTGTTGTTCGCATATTGCGAGGCTACCGTTCCGAAGATCACCGTGACGCTGCGCAAGGCATACGGCGGCGCTTATATCGTGATGTCTTCGAAACATATCCGCGGTGACATCAACTACGCATGGCCGACGGCCGAGATCGCTGTGATGGGTGCGAGCGGTGCCGTCGAGGTGCTGCATGCCAAGGAGCTCGCCGCTTTCGAGAGCGCCGAGGAGAAGGCCAAGTTCGTGGCCGAGAAGGAGCAGGAGTACCGCGACAAGTTCTCCAATCCCTACAACGCCGCCCGCTACGGCTATATCGACGATGTGATCGAGCCGCGCAACACGCGTTTCCGCATTATCCGCGCTTTGCAGTCGCTCGCAACCAAACGTTTGCAGAATCCGGCCAAGAAGCACTCTAATATTCCTTTATAAATCGACGAATTATGACACAGATAGATTGGTCGGGTATCCTTACGATCACATGCGTCGGGTTCTGCCTGGTGATTGTCATGCTCCTTCTGCTGGTCTTTGTAATGAAGGGCTTCGGTTCTTTCTTTACGCATCAGCGCAAGAAGCAGTCACCGTCGCAGACGGAATTGGACGAGGAGACCGTAGCCGCCATTATGACGGCGCTGAAGCTCTTCGGCAGCGCCCGTCACGACCGGGAAACCGAGATGCTTACGATTTTGAGCATCAAGCGGGCTTACTCGCCCTGGAACTCGAAAATTCACGGATTAACTCAAATGCCAGATTACAGAAAATAAGTTATGAAAGACTATTCATTGAAAATAAACGGAAATCAATACGACATTTCGATTGAGGACGTGAACGAAGAATCGACGATGGCCAACGTCACCGTCAATGGTGTCGCTTACGAGGTGGAAATCGTCGGCGAGCAGGCCAGCAAGATGAAGAAACCGCAGGTCGTTCCCGCTCCGAAAGCTGCAGGGCTGTCGGTGACTCCGACTACGGCTGCGCCTTCCGCTCCCAAAGCTGCACAGGCTGCTGCCGGCGGTCCCGGTTTGCAGGTGAAATCTCCGCTGCCCGGTACGATTCTCTCGGTCAATGTGAAGGAGGGCGACCGCGTCGCTCCCCGTCAAACTCTTTTCGTGCTCGAGGCGATGAAGATGGAGAACAACATCGATGCCGAACGCGGCGGTGTTGTCAAATCCATCCACGTCCAGAAGGGCGCTACCGTGATGGAAGGTGATCTGTTAATCGTTATCGAATAAGTGATATGATGTTAACAGCTGGATCCATTTCATTGTCCGACAGTCTGGTCGATTTTTTCAATCAGACCGGATTCGCAGGGGCGACCTGGGGGAATATAGCGATGATTCTCGTCGCTTTCCTGCTCCTGTACCTCGCCATCAAACACAAGTTCGAACCGCTGCTGCTCTTCACGATCGCTTTCGGTATGCTGCTGACCAACCTGCCGGGAGCGAATATGTTCCATTCCGAACTGTTCGCCGGCGGACATATCCACTGGGGAAATTTCATCCAGGATGCCGGATTGCTCGATTATCTTTATCTGGGTGTGAAGCTCGGTATCTACCCGTGTCTGATCTTCATCGGTGTCGGTGCCATGACCGATTTCGGCCCGCTGATCGCCAACCCGAAGAGTTTCATGCTCGGTGCTGCTGCGCAGTTGGGTATTTTCGTGACCTTCCTGGGGGCTTACGCGTTGGGCTTCACTCCTGCTCAGGCCGGTAGTATCGGTATCATCGGCGGTGCCGACGGTCCGACTGCGATCTTCCTGACCGCCCGCCTCGCGCCCGAATTGCTGGGGCCGATCGCCGTGGCCGCTTACTCTTATATGGCCCTCGTGCCGGTGATTCAGCCGCCCATCATGCGTCTGCTGACCACCAAGAAAGAGCGTGAAATCAAGATGTCGCAGCTGCGCCCGGTTTCCAAAACCGAGAAGATCCTCTTCCCGATCATCATTGCCGTAATCATCTCGCTGCTCCTGCCGAGCGCCGCTCCGCTGATCGGCTGTCTTATGCTGGGTAACCTGATGAAAGAGTGCGGTGTGGTCGATCGTTTGAGCAAGACCGTGCAGAACGAGCTGATGAATATCGTGGTGATTTTCCTCGGTATTACCGTCGGTGCTACGGCTACCGCCGAAGCGTTCATCAATGTCCAGACCTTGAGTATTCTGGTGCTGGGTGTGCTTGCGTTCGCTCTCGGTACGGCCGGAGGTTTGCTGCTTGCCAAGTTTATGAACCTCTTCCTCCCGGAGGGCAAGAAGATGAACCCGCTGATCGGCTCCGCCGGTGTTTCTGCGGTTCCTATGGCAGCCCGCGTATCGCAAACCGTCGGCCAGGAGGCCAATCCGAGCAACTTCCTGCTCATGCACGCCATGGGTCCGAATGTTGCCGGTGTCGTCGGCTCTGCGGTTGCCGCAGGTATTCTGCTGTCGTTCCTGGGATAGTCCGGGGTTTCTATAGATTGAAGAGGGCCGTTTTGCAGACGGCCCTCTTCTTTTTCCTGGGAAAGAAGGTTGCTGACGCCTATATCGGTTGCGGTGTGCCTATTGGTAATTATATTTTTTAAGAAACCCTTATTCGACGATCGCAGCACGAATCCGACGGTCGCTTATTCGCTGTCGGTGGTCGCGTTTATAATTCGCCCCCTTCCTTGCTCCTTTTCTTCGGAAAGGACTTGGTCCGTTGCGCATCCAAAAAGCTCCGCTAACAGCTATGATTCCATGCTTGAAATTTGATCGTGCGGCTTTTGGTATTGTAATGGATTCCGGGATCAGACCGGGGCGGTTCCGGCTGCTTTTCCGGTTGCGTTGTTCCGTCCGGCTCCTGTTTCTTGCGATGAAACGAATAAATAATTGATATTCGAGTGTTTTCTGTCGCCCAACTTTTTGAGTCGTCTTAAAATTCCGCCTCGGGAAAATGCAAATAAATTTGCTTTTGCATCCGGCTTTTTATATCTTTGTAGAAGATAGGATTCGGTTCGGAAACCGGGACCAAGTTCCCGTTTTCTCTCGGCTTTCACTATTTTTGTTTATGTAGAAACCAACAGACAGATGCTATGAAAAAATTTCTGTTTTATGCCGTGAGCCTGTTGCTGGTGTTGCCCGCGATGGCTCAAACTCCGGCCGATGCCCCGGGTACGACGACTTCGACACCTCCGGCCGATGAACTGGTCATTTCGGATGGCCAGGTCGCACGTTTGAAAAAAGCCCCGTCGTTTAAGAACAAAGGGTTCGAAAAGTATTGGAAATGGGTGCTTTCGCGCGTACAGTATCCTGCCGATATGGAAGAGCAGAAGGTCGAAGGAGTGGTGCAAGTCCGGATTATCGTCGAAACCGACGGATCCGTGACTGTGGACGAAGTGCTTGCTTCGCCCCATGAGAAGCTGACCGAAGCGGTTACGCGGGTGGTCGAGAATTCTCCGAAGTGGACCCCGGGCATCATGACCGACAAGGAGTCCGGTCTGGATTATCCCGTGCGGGTTTCTTACGTTCTGCCCGTGGAGTTCAAGGTGCGTCCGCAAAAACTGGTCGATCCGACCATCGGACGTTATAACGGACAGAAGAATTTCAAACCTTACGGTAGTTGATACGCTTTCTGCGTCGGTCCGGTATCTTGTTGCAGGTGCGCTGCCGACTGGTCGATTTTCTCCGGTGACCGCCGGGGATGCGTAAAAAAACCGTGCTTGGCTTCGGACGAAAGAAGCCGGGCGCGGTTTTTTGTTGTAAAATGTGTAAATGGCTTTTTTAGAATATATTGACGTTATTTTTTCGGGTGTTTTGCTTTTTGCGGATTTTCTTCGTATCTTTGCGCACCCGTATAGTGCGGGAGGTTGGATAAATAAGTATTAATTAAACGTAAACAAAGTGGATTCATTAAGCTACAAAACTATCTCGGCGAACGCCGCTACGGTTGACAAGCAATGGGTTGTCATCGACGCGACCGACGAGGTATTGGGACGTCTTGCATCGCAGGTTGCGAAGATCCTCCGCGGCAAGAACAAGCCTAGCTACACCCCCCACGTCGATTGCGGTGATTATGTTATCGTCATCAACGCGGACAAAGTGAAGCTCACAGGCAAGAAGATGACCGACAAGGTCTACACACGACACACCGGTTTCCCGGGAGGTCAGCGTTTCGCTACGCCGGCCGATTACCTGGCGAAGAAACCGACGTTTCTCATCGAGAAGGCTGTCAAAGGCATGCTCCCCAAAACGCGCCTTGGCGAAGCCATTATGAAGAATCTGAAGGTGTATGCCGGCGCCGAGCATCCGCACGCCGCTCAGAACCCGAAGGCAATTAAGTTAAACGAGATTAAGTAAGAATTATGGAAGTTGTAAATACCGTAGGTCGTCGTAAGGCTGCTGTGGCTCGCGTATTCGTGAAGCCGGGTAAAGGGGAGATTACGATCAACCGCAAATCGCTGGAAGTCTATTTTCCGCTCGACATCCTTCAGTTCCAGGTGAAGCAGCCGCTGCTGGCTACCAACACCGCAGAGAACTACGATATCACCATCAATCTGGACGGTGGCGGTATCAAGGGGCAGGCTGAGGCGGCTCGTCTGGGTATCGCACGCGCATTGTGCGAGATCGATGCCGAGTTCCGTCCGGTTCTGAAGAAGAACGGATTCCTGACGCGCGATCCCCGCGAAGTTGAGCGTAAGAAACCCGGTCAGCCCGGAGCACGTCGTAAGTTCCAGTTCAGCAAGCGTTAATCGTACGACCGAATTTCGGCAAGCACGATTCAGGTTACAAACCGGCAAGACTACCTATATATTATTATATCGGCTATTACTTACAGGTTGCCTGATCGCGGAAAACTCTCCGGATTGACCGCAGTTCACTACCGGGAGAGTTGAAGAAAAGAGAATTAAAATTAAACCATTGAATTAAAATGTCACGTACAGATTTTAATACATTATTGGAAGCCGGCGCTCATTTCGGACACTTGAAGCGTAAGTGGAATCCCAAAATGGCTCCTTATATTTTCATGGAGAAGAACGGCATCCACATCATCGACCTGCACAAGACCGTGCTGAAGCTCGATGAGGCGGCAAACGCACTCAAGCAGATCGCCAAGAGCGGTCGCCGCGTGTTGTTCGTCGCCACCAAGAAACAAGCCAAGGAAATCGTTGCCGAAAAGATCGCAGCTATCGGTATGCCTTACGTTACGGAGCGTTGGGCTGGCGGTATGCTGACAAACTTCCCCACCATACGTAAAGCCGTCAAGAAGATGTCCACCATCGACAAAATGACCAACGACGGCACGTTCGATAATTTCTCCAAGCGTGAGAAGCTGCAGATCGCGCGTCAGCGTGCGAAACTCGAGAAGAACCTCGGTTCGATCGCCGACCTGACCCGTCTGCCGGCCGCTCTGTTCGTCGTGGACGTGCAGAAGGAGTCCAACGCCGTGAAGGAGGCCAAGCGATTGAATATTCCCGTATTTGCAATGGTAGATACTTGTTGTGATCCAACCGACATTGATTACGTTATCCCTGCAAATGACGATGCGACCAAGTCGATCGCTGTGATCCTCGACGCCGTGTGCGGTGCCATCAGCGAGGGCCTCGAGGAGCGTAAGCTCGAAAAAGAGAAGGAGGCCCAGGAGAATGAGGCTCATGAGGGCGATGCTCCTGTGAAGAAGGATGCGAAACCTCGTATCAAGAAAGCCGTGAAGGCTTCTGTGGATGCTGAGGAGGCTACCGTTGCCGAGGTTGTCGCTGCGACCGAGCAGAAAGCGGAATAATTCGCACGGAGATTATGGACGTTTCCGTCCCGTGCGAAGATTGCCCGAGCGATCCGAGACGGTCGGGATACGGAAACGCAGAACGAAGTTCAACGAAATTAAAACCAAGACTATGGAAATCAAAGCTGCAGATGTAATGAAGCTCCGCAAAATGACCGGTGCCGGTATGATGGACTGTAAAAAGGCCCTTGCCGAAGCCGAAGGTGATTTCGCGCGTGCCCAGGATATCATCCGTGAAAAGGGTAAGCTGGTCGTTGCCAAGCGTGCCGATCGTACGGCCACCGAAGGTGTCGTCGTAACGAAAATCGTGGGTCAGAAGGGTTATATCCTCTGCCTGGCTTGCGAAACCGACTTCGTGGCGCAGAATGCGGAGTACTCCGCTTCAGCTAACGCGATGCTGGACGTTGCCGTGAAAACCGATGCTGCGGACCGCGATGCGCTGCTGGCAGCCAAGAATGCCGAAGGCCGCACTGTCGAGGAGATGGTGACCGAAAAATCGGGTCAGACCGGCGAGAAGATCGAGCTGGCATACTATGCCCGTATCGAAGCTCCCTACTGTCATGCGTACGTACACTTCAACAAGAAGCTCGGTACGCTTATCGGTTTCAACAAGGTCGTTCCCGAGGAGGTAGCCCATACCGTTGCCATGCAGGCGACCGCTATGGCTCCCGTTTCGATCTCTGAGGCCGATTGCCCGGCCGATGTGATCGAGCACGAGCGCAAGATCGCTGTCGAGGCCATGAAGCAGGATCCGAAGAATGCCAACAAACCCGAGGCTATTCTGGAGAAGATCGCCGAGGGTAAGATGCGCAAGTTCTTCGAGGAGAATACGCTGCTCAACCAGCCGGTGGTAGGTGAGAAGGAGACGATCGCCGAGTTTATCCACAAGGCGGACAAGGATGCTACGGTTATCGCTTACAAGCGTTTCGCGCTCGAAGCGTAATCGGTGACCCTATAACGAAAAATAGCGAAGGAATTTCCTTCGCTATTTTTTGCTTTTATGGTGTCGATGTTCTTGAATTTCCAAGAAGGGATTTCCTCTGTTCCCCCCCCTCGATGGGGTGAAGTAGTCGAATTCGATATGAACGGAGGCTTGTCAATGATTGCGGTCGGTGCCGAAAAAAGAGTATGGAAATGCCTTTTCTGAAGATTAGAGAACAATTTACTGCAATAATATTGTGCGCGAAAAATGTTCTAATCGATTCAGGTCCGATTTATTGTAATAACGACTCAATTTCTTCAAAAATATTATATCTTCTTCAGTTAAATAATTTCCTTCCCACATATATACATCGGCAATTTTCCACACTTCAGATGGAGTCATGATTTTCCCATCTTTTAAGATAATACGAAAAACCAAAGTATATCTACCATCTGAATCTGGAAGAAGAATGACATAACGTCGGAAAAAATCTGTAAATGCGGAGTTATCGCCATAATACAAGATAGAACTTATAAAAAAGTCTTCAGCAAGCATAACAGAATCAATCTTAAACGACTCTTCTTGTGGTGGCTGGTAGTAATGAGATATCCCTGCCGACGTTTTAACAACAAGATCGCATGGAATCCACCAATTACAAAAATATACATGGAAAAGTAATGTGTCATTTTGAGGGTTGAACTGAAACCCTTCCGATTCGACATCTTCAAGCATCTTTTTTAAGAGTCCTATTGTGGGGGAAGAAATTTCCAATTTCGCACCTTTTTTCCGCTTCCAATTTGGACGATAATTGTCAGGACGATATATGGTATCTTTGTTGATCTTTTTAAGTCCATAAGTATAAATATTGACGTGCTCCGACGCCTCCTGCCATAAATCAAATAGGCTTGTTTGAGCATACGTGGTCAAGCTAATTCCCAACAACAAACAAGAAAGAATTATTTTTCTCATAATCAGTTATTCAAATATTTATATTTACCGTAAAACCTACTTTCGAATTGACGATTCAAAATAGCCGTACATTCAATTGGAACCCCATCGGTACTTACTGCATAATGAGTACGCAAAGGCAAACGGTATTGTGCTCTAATCCTATTTTCGAGATTCGGGGCGGGCAGAGCTTGAAGAAACAGAGAGCATAACTCTTGCTCGAATCCGATCCGGGAGTTATTTTCTGCAAATCCGCCGCAGAACCCAGAGCGGATAACGTCGTACGGGGCGCAGCCAGAGCCATACCCGAGCCAATACCCGGTGAATGACACTACAATCCACAACTCCGTAAACCTTGGCCGGGGGCATCGTTTCCGTGGTAAGGTTGCCGTCGCCGAGCAGCGTGACCTCTTCCGGAGTCGCCCGAATGATGCGGTGTACGACGAAATTGCCTTGTACGGTTTCGGCCATCACCACCGCTCCGCGTCGCAGGTCCCCGTGGCGCAGGGGCCGCAGCGTGATGACGCTGCCGCTGCGGAAGAAGGGCAGCATACTCTGTCCCTGGACGCAGATTCGTACGTTTTGGCCTTCGAGCAGCAGGTCCCTCGTCTGGGCGAAGGCGATCCGGTTCGCTACGGTTTTTTCCATGATCGATCGTATTCAGGCGCCCTGTTTTCCTTCGAGGACCGTGGCGTAGGAGAGTTCGGCCGCTGCCTTATCCGGCAGGCAGGCCAGGTGCCACACAGGGGCTTGGGTGAGAATGTCCGACAGCGTACGGCAGATTCTGTCCTGCAAATCGCTGTCGTAGGCGAATGCCGGGGGGCAGGACGGGAGCAGCGATCCGACGGCCCGCAAGATTGACAGTCGGGTGATTTCGTTGGCCGGGGCCTGGCTCAACCGGACGATTCCGGCAATCGGCCGCGAAATGTTGCGGTAACAGGGGGTCTTGCCGCTCCAGGGCGATCCGAAAGCGGTCGCCTGCCCCTGGTACATCCGGATAATCGGGCTGTCGTCGTTGAGCAGCCGTGCTCCGGGAATGTGCTCCTGCCACAGCCGGGTATGGGTGCTTTTTCCCGTGCCGGATTCTCCCAGAAACAGGACGGCCCGGCCTTCGCATTCGATGGTCGAGGAGTGTATCGCAATGGCTTCGGGGGAGATGGCGATGCCGAACATGATCCAAAGCCCGAAACGCATCAGGGATTGATGGGGTTCGCGTCCGTCAGCGAGCAGGTCGCTCTGTACATCCGGCGAATTGAACGCTTTGAAGAATAGCGTCGGACGATCCCCGTTGCGGGGAACCATGCGGAACAGGTAACCTCGCGGCGTACGCTCGAAGTGGCAGTCGGCTTCCGCATCGTCGAACGGAAATACGTCGAGTTCCCTGTTCGGCTCTCCTCCTGTTAATTCTTTATTTATCGTGCAGTCCGGAATCAGGCGCATGGTCAGGGATGCGGCCGGATCCGCTTCTGCGGCGAACGGTTCGAATGCCCGGGCCATGTGGCTGCCGGGTCTTACGAAGAGCCGATCGACCTGTTCCAGCCGGATGCGGAATCCGGCGATGATATATTCTCTATCCATTGTTATCGAGTGTGATGATGCGGTCGCAGTACTCCAGCGAGCTTTCTCGATGGGCGATGACCACGATGGTTAAATCTCTGTTGTGTTGTGACAGTTCGGCGATCGAACGGTTGATTCCCTCCTCCGTCCCGCTGTCGAGCGCCGAGGTCGCCTCGTCGAAGAATAAAATGTTGGCCTGTTTGTAGAGGGCTCTGGCAATGCCGATGCGCTGGCGTTGTCCGCCCGACAGTTTGTTGCCGGCCTCCCCGATCGGGGTGTCGATCCCTGCGGAGAGCGATTGCACGAAGTCTTCCAGCCGGGCGGCACGCAGGGACTCCTCGGCTCTCCGACGGTCGATTTTCTCCTCCTCTTCGCCCAGGGCGATGTTTTCCAGCAGGGTGCCGTCCAGCAGGAACACGTGCTGCGAAACGTAGCCGACGGCATTTTGCCAGCGGCGGCGGTTGGCGGCGGTCAGGGGCTCGCCGTCGATCGTGATTTCACCGCCGGTGGGGGTATAGAATCCCAACAGAAGGTTGAACAGGGTCGTTTTTCCGGCCCCCGATGCGCCTCGGATACCGACGTGTTCTCCCTTGCGGATCGTGAGTGTCAGCCCGTGCAGCACCTCTTTGCCGCCGCGCTCGTCGTCGAAGCGGAACGAGAGGTCGCGCACGGCGATTTCACGTTCGAAGGGCTGCGGAGGCTGTGCGGCGGACGGTTCCGGCTTTTCGTCGTTCAGGTCGATGTCCCGCAGGATATCGATGGTGTAGCGGTTGTATTTGAGTGCCGACCAGCCGGACATCATGTTGCGTACCGAAGGCATCAGCCGCAACCCGGCGACGGCGAATACGCCGAAGAGGACCCGGGCTTCATCGCCCGGCGTACCGAGGCTGACCGCCACGAACAGCGCCATGCCGATCGCCAGTCCTACCTCCATGAAGATCGAAGGCAAGGCATTGACGGTCATATTTCTGGACTGAATCGTAACGATCTTGTCCATCGCCCGGTCGAAGCGGCGCAGCATCGAAGGAAAGGCATCGTTGATCTCCAGGTCGGCATATCCCCGGAAGGTTTCGACGACCGTGCGGGCCTTCTCGCGCTGGGCTTCGTTCTCCTGTACGCCGTAACGGTGGAGCCGTTTGCGCACGGCGCTGTAGTAGAACCAGACGGTCGGAATGAATACCAGCAGGACCAGTCCCGCGACTGTGGGGTTGTAGAACAGCAGCGCCGTGAACAGCAGTGCGAGCAGCATGCTCTCGCTCGTGATCGACGCGAGCGGTACGAGGATCCCCGTAACGAACGCCAGACAGACGAAATTGACGTTCCGCGAGAGCAGTGCCGAATTGGTGTTTTTGATGAATCCCAGCCCCCGGTCGTGATATTCGATATAGAGCCGCCGCGACATACACCGGTAGAGGTCGTAAATATACCGCCGTTCGTAGCGCAGCAGGAAGAGGTTCAGCAGGTTTTTGAATGCGATCAGTGCGACGATACATCCGCATACGGTCAGGGCGAACGCCCGGTCCGATTCGAATCCGCCCGCTTGGTACAGCCGTTCGAGCCAGGGGTTCGTGTGCATGCTCTCGCTGTCGAGGATCAGCAGCAGTACCGGAATCAGCAGAGCCAGTCCTGCGAAGTTGAGCAGGGCCCGCAGGAAGATCGTGCCGGAAACCAGGTAGCTCCGGCGGCGGAATCGGCGGGGGATGATGTCCAGCAGGATTGATCTCATGAAGCTGTTTTTCGGGACCGGTCTGCGATTGTCGTTCGCAAGAGCCGGCCTGCATTTTTTTGTATAAGTCGGGGACGCTCGCTCTTTCCGTTGCGGGATGCGTCCCAAAAACGTATCAAATATACGATTATCTGTTCGAAAAATTCGCCGTTTGTCCCTGTTTTTTCCGGTATTCGCTTCTGTTCTCCCCGTTTTTCAATCCTCCTTCTCCTCCACCCGCTCCGTGCGTCCCAGACGTACATACCAGAGATAGCCTTCCGTCCGGGTGTAACCCATCTGCCGCAGCAGGCGCAGGTACTCGCGGATCTGTTTGCGGTGGCGTGCGGTTTCCCGGTCGCCGAACTTGTAATCCACCACTACGGCCCGCTCGCCGTCGGTCATCACGCGGTCGGGGCGCCGCGTCGTTCCGCTGCCCGGCAGGATGATTTCGTTCTCGTTGCGCACCACCTGCCACCTGCCGCCGAACCACTCCGCCGTCACCGGATCCGCGAGGGCCTTTTCGACCAGCTCCCGCAGGCGGGGGGCCTCTTTTTCGTCGAGTACGCCGTCCTGGGTCATCGCTTCGATGGCCGTGTAGATCTCATCCGTTGTCGCGGCGTTTTCGAAGACCCGGTGCATCAGGATGCCGAAGTCGCGCGGGGTGAGTTCGGCCCGACCCTCTTCCTCGTAGTAGCGTTCTGTCGGCAGCCGCAGTTGCAACTGCGGCTCCGACGTGGGGTAGTCCCCGAGCAGGACGTGCGCGGCTTTCGCTTTCCGGTGCGTATCCGGCTCCGGTCCGGCGAATTCGCCGAATTCGTAGGTTTCGGCGGCTTCGTCCCGGGAGTAGCTGCCCTCCAGCCCGTCCAGCCGGACCGTGCCGTCCTCCGGGGCGATGTTTTGCAGGATCAACTGTCCGACGTTCGGTCCCTTGGCTCCCTTCTGCGGGATGAAGATGTGCAGCGACTCCACGGCCCGTGTCAGGGCTACGTACAGCAGATTGATGTTGTCCACGTGCGCGTAGATCATCTCCCGGTAATAGTCGGCCGAGAAGAGCGATTCGCCCATGCTGGTTTTATACCGCACCGGGAATCGGCCGATTTCCTCCAGCTCCTCGTCCGTGCCTTCGGCCCAGACAATGTTCGCCGAGAGTCCGCTCGATTTGGGATTGAGCGTCCAGTTGCAGTAGGGGATCAGCACCACCTTTTTTTCCAACCCTTTGGCCTTGTGTATCGTGGTGATTTCGATGGTCGTTTCGCCCTGTTCGACGCTCAGCGAGCGGCCGCTTCCCTGTTCGTCCCACCATTTGAGGAAGAGGGGAATGTCGGCTACGCGGCCCGCGCAGAAGTTGATGATCTGTTCGTGCACGGCTTGCAGGTAGGCGATCTCCTCCCGTCGCTCCTGAAGGTCGTACCGCATGACGATCCGTTCGAACGCCTCTTCGGGCGGGAACAGCCGCAGCGATTTGAGAAAGACGACCTCCTCTTCCGTGAGTTCCGCATCGAAGGAGGGTTTGGCTGAAAAATGGTTGTAAATGGCCCGGCTCAGCGAATCCGCAGGATTCATGGCCAGCTTCAGGCAGGCGATGACGAACGAACTGATCGGTGCCGTGCCGACGATGAGCGCCTCCTGCGTCATCACGTCGAACCGGTAGCGGGGATCCGTGTTCCGGCGCTTGAAGTCGAGCAGTGCCGAGGCGACTTTGGTGCCGTCCGTGCCGCTGCGCACCAGAATCATCATATCTTTTGGGCGGAACCCCTTGTTCACGAGAGCTTTGATGCGTTCGATGAGGGGCGGCTCGCCAGCGTAATGGGTGATATTGACGTAGCCGGGATGCAGCCCTTTCTTGCGGGCGCTCTGCGCGTGTTCGCAATAGGCCTCCTGCAGGGTGTCGCGCAGCTCTTCCCGGGCCTTTCCCCCCAGGGCGTGCGGCGGAGCCTGGGCGAGCAGTTGGTTCAGTGCCGTGTTGTCGCTTTCGACCACCTTGCCGATCATCCGGTTGTTGAACTCCACCACCAGCGGCAAGCTCCGGAAATTCTCCTTCAGGTGTATCGTTTCGGTGCTCGCTTCTCCCAGCTCCCGTGCCGCCCGGCGGTGCAGGATCTCCCAGTCGCCGCCCCGCCAGCGGTAGATCGACTGTTTGATGTCGCCCACGATCAGCACCGAGGTCTGTTCCGACTGTGCCATGGCGTTGCCCAGCAGGGGCAGGAAGTTTTCCCACTCCCGGGTCGAGGTGTCCTGAAATTCGTCGATCATGAACCGGTCGTAGCGGTTGCCGACTTTTTCGTAGATGAACGGGGCGTCGTTGTGGCGGATGAACTCCGAGAGGATGTTTTTGGTCTCGGAGAGCATCATCACGTTCTCGTCGCTGCACATCTGCCGTACTTTGCCGTAAAGGTCCTGCAGCAGGGCGAAGCTGCGGTAGTTCTCGCGCAGCAGGTCGGTGGTGTTCCAGAAGCGGATGCTGCGGTCGTAACGGGCGCACAGTTCGGCCAGCAGCGGCTGAAGCTCCGCGACCAGCGGCAGGGCCGGCGAGTCCTTGGCGCACCAGCCTTCCGTCGTCGCGCTCATCTTGCGCACGGTAGCTGTGGGTGCTTTGATCTCTCCGGCGGCTGCGGCCGCGAAGTAGCCCGCGAAGCTGCGGCTCTTGCCGGTGAAGTCGGCCGTCGTGACGCCAGCGGTATTCATGAGGTTCATGGCCCGAACGCCCAATTCCTGAAACTCCTTTTTCCCGGCCTTGGCCCTCCCCGTCGCCTTGCCGACGATCCGGTCCAGTTCGGCCTTGGAACGCTCCGCCGAGAGGGTTTCGCGGTTGCTCTCCTTGAATATTTCGTTGCCCAGGGCGAGGATGCCTTCGCGTACATCCCAGCGTTTGCCGTCTTCGATGCGCTCCTGCACGAAGGCCGTGAGCCACCGTTGCAGTTCTTCGTCGATGCGGATCTGTTCGACCAGCGCATCCGCGCTCTTGGAGAGTACCGAGGCGGTTTCGATTTCTACGTTGTAGTTCAGATCGAGTCCCAACTCCTGGATGAAAGCCCGCAGAATGCGCTGGAAAAAGGTATCGATGGTGAGGATCGTGAACCGCGAATAGTCGTGCAAGATGCGGGTCCGGGCTTCCCGAGCTCGGGTGCGGACGGTCCGTTCGTCGAGCGACAGCTCCGTGCACAGGCTGGCCAGGTAGCCGCTTTTGCCGCCCGAGGCCAGCGTATGTATCTCCGACAGGATGCGGGATTTCATCTCCTCGGTGGCCTTGTTGGTGAACGTGACGGCCAGGATGTGACGGTACAGCGTGGGTTGCTCGACCACGTCCCGCACGTATTTGTATGCCAGCTGGTAGGTCTTGCCCGACCCGGCGCTGGCGTTCAGTATTCTCGCTCTCACTTGGTTATCGCTTCAAAATGTCGGATGGAAGCGGCCGGTGGAATCCCGCTTTGCGGCAGGTTTGCTGCTGCCCGGGCATTTTTTCCGGCCGCATCGATGCCGGTGGCGGATGAAGGCTGCCGGAGCCGGATGCCTGCCGGCTAAACCGACGTTCTTTTGGTAAAGGTAGCGATAAAATGGGAAACGGACGGAGAAATTCAAAAAAATATCGTATCTTGGCGTTACGAAAAAGCAAAAAACAGAAAAAACTATGAAAAGATGGATACTGAGCCTGGCGCTCCTGACGCTGGGATTTACGGCTTCGGCCCAGAATGATCTGATCGATCGGGGGGAGTTGGCTCCCGAAATCGCAGCGGCGAGCGGCGAGAAAATGGAGTGGCTTCCTTCCTTCAATGGTGTGATCGTCGAGGGGTTGTTCCGGATCCGGTTCGAGCGGGTGCCTATGGATCAGGCTCCCAAGATCATTTTCAACACCAAAGGCGTTTACGACAGCCGCTTCACGGCGGAGGTGAACAAGAATAAGATGCTCGTGATTTCCGAGCGCATCGGCGCCCGCGAACGTTCCGAAACCGAGGTGACGGTTTATTACAACAACCTGGAGGAGATCCGTATTTCGGGGGCGAATGCCACGTTCGGGGAACCGATCGACTTTCCGCAGGCCCGGTGCTGGTTTTCCAACGGGGCGGTCGTCAGCGCGGCGCTTGATGTGAAGGATCTTCAGATGGATGTGACGGGCAAGAGCGTCGTGGTCCTGACGGGCAAGGTCCGTTACTGGGATCTGAATGTTTCCACGGCCCAGGTGGACGCTGCCGCTGTCGAAGTGATGTCCGTGCGTGTCAATTCCACCTCCAAGGCCGACGTGACCATCACCGCTCCGGAGCGCCTCGAGGCGTCGGTCGGTACGAAGGGCCGGATCACCTGCATCGGAGAGCCCGAGTTGCTGCACACTTCAAACTCCCTGATCGGGGGCGAGATCACCTTCAAATAGCGCACTTGCCATGCCGGGATTCCTGCAGGAGGTCGCTGCCGATTTATACGACAGATACGGGGACGATATTTCGTCCCTTTCTGTTCTGTTCCCTTCCCGACGTGCGCGGCTTTTCTTTATCGACGCCTTGTCCGGCATCGCCGAACGTCCTTTGTGGCAGCCCCGCTGGACGACTATCGACGAGTTGATGAGCGAGATTTCGGGTCTCCGCATCGGCGACCGGGTGCGTCTGGTGACCGAACTGTATAAAGTCTATTCGGAATTTCATCCCGAATCCTTCGACAAGTTCTATTTCTGGGGGGAGATGCTCCTCACGGATTTCGATACGATCGACAAGTACCTGATCGACGCCGATATGCTTTTCCGTAACCTGGCCGACATCAAGGAGTTGGAGGCCGACGTTTCGTATTTGAGCCCCGTCCAGTTGAAAATCATCGCTTTCTGGGCCAATTTCACGGACGAAACCTCCCTTTCCGAGGAGAAACGCCGCTTCCTGGCCGTTTGGCAGACGCTGGGCCCGGTCTATCGGACTTTCCGCGAGCGGCTCCGGTCGCTGGGGATGGCCTATACGGGGATGGTACACCGGGCGGCCGCCGAGCGGATCAAGGCCGGTGGTTTCGCATTCCCGGAGTCTCGGCGGTTCGTCGTGGCGGGCTTCAACGCGCTCTCGGAGTGCGAGAAACGGCTTTTCAAGTTTCTCTCCACGGCTGCCGAAACCGATTTCTACTGGGATTACGATACTTATTATACGGACAATGCCGACCAGGAGGCCGGTATGTTCCTGCGTGAGAATCGGATCCTGTTTCCCGCCCGGCGCGAACTTCCGCACGATCATTTCCGGTCGCCGAAGCGAATCGAAGCGATTTCTACGGTATCGAACGCCGTGCAATGCAAGTACGTGGCTTCGATCCTGCGGGAACTGGCTGCCGAACAGGGGCCGCTGGGGAAGGAGACTGCCGTCGTGCTCACGGATGAAAACCTGCTGCTGCCCTTGCTGCACGCTCTGCCTGCGGAGATTGGAAAGGTGAATGTGACGATGGGCTATCCGCTGAAACAGAGCCTTTCCTATTCGTTTATTGAACGATTGATCGAACTGCAAAACCATGCCCGGCAGAAGGAGGGCAAACCGCTTTTTTACCACGCCGACGTGCTGGGACTTCTGTCGCACCCTTATATCCTCGAAAGCGATCCCTCCCGGATCGTCCGTATGCAGGAGGAGATCGTCCGAAACCGGCGTATCACGGTCGCGGCGGAGTGGCTGGCCTGCACGCCGCTGCTTGCTACGCTGTTCCGGAGCGTCGAGGGGTGGCGCGGATTTTCGGACTACCTGCTGGCGGTGATCGCGCAGATCGCCCGGATGCCTTACGAAGATACGGAGGCACGCCGCCGCGTAGAGTTCCTGAACGTCATTTCCGAAGAGGTGATAAAACTTCGCAATTCACTGAATAATTGTGAAATAGAATTATCTATATCGATCTATACTTCACTTCTTCGCCGACATCTGCAAACCCTGCGTATTCCTTACGAGGGAGAGCCTTTGGAGGGAATTCAGGTTATGGGTATCCTCGAAACCCGCAACCTCGATTTCCGCAACGTCATTTTGCTCTCGATGAACGACGACAACTTTCCAGGCAGTGTCGTGACCGGTACTTCGTTCATTCCCTACAACCTGCGGGCGGCTTATGCCTTGCCTACGCCGGAGCATCACGAGGGGGTTTACGCCTACTATTTTTATCGTTTGCTGCAACGGGCCGAGAACGTGCGGATGCTCTATTGCGCTCATGCCGACGACAAGACCACCGGCGAACAGAGCCGTTACATCTATCAACTGGAGTACGAAACTCCCTTCGAGATCCTCCGCCGGGAGGTCGGTATCGATGTCAATCGGATGGAAACCCCGCCGATCGAGGTCCCCAAGCAAGGGGAAACCGCCGAAAAGTTGGCTCGCTTCCTCGCGCCGGACGATCCCGTGCGGCTGTCGCCTACGGCTTTTTTCCGGTATGTGGCTTGTCCCCTGCGCTTCTATTTTCACTCCGTGGCCCGGTTGGAGCCGGACAACGAGATTTCGGAGGAGGTCGATGCACCGATGTTCGGTACGATTCTCCATGCGGCTTTGCAGCGGCTCTATGCTCCCTTTGTCGGGAAGACCGGCTGCGGAGAGGCGTTGCGTGCGCTGACTCGTTCGTCCGAAGTGGAGAAGGCGGTAGTTGCGGCCATCAATGAAAACTATTTGCAGGATGTTGAAGCGACGGTTGAGGATTATAGCGGTAATCTGTTGTTGGTCAAAGATATTGTAATCCGCTATATTCGGGGCGGCGTATTGCCTTACGACGCCGCGCATGACGATTTTACGGTCGAAGGACTCGAGGAGCGGATCGGGCAGGAGTTTGCGTTCGAAAGCGCCGGAAAATCCCTGCGTGTGGTCTTCGGGGGCCTGGCCGACCGGATCGACCGCCTGCCGGACGGTACGCTGCGGGTCGTGGACTATAAGACCGGCGAACCGCACCTCGATTTCCAGGGGGTCGAAGCGCTCTTTCGTGGAGAGGCCAAACAGCGTCAATCCAATATTTTACAGACGTTGCTCTATTCGATGATGCTTTTCCATTCGCGGGGGGTGGATGCCGAGCCGACGCTCTATTACGTGCGGGCCATGCACCGGGACGACTATTCGTCCCGGCTCGTCGATCGGGAGTTGGGGCGCACGGGCGTACGCTATTCCGAATACCGCGAGCCTTTCGAACGGCTGTTGCGCGAAACCCTCGCCGAGATGTTCGATCCGGCGATTCCGTTCCGTCAATGCGAGGATGCCGAGCATACCTGCCGCTATTGCGATTTCCGCGAGATCTGCAAACGCTGACGCGGGCATGTCGCAGCGATTTTCTCCGTGTCGTCTTTTCGGAAAGGCGATTACATTTTCAATCTGCCCCTTGTCCGACGATCGCTTTTCGCGGCTGGTGCCCGCGTTCATAATTCTGTCCCTGAATCCTCTTTTCGGAGGGAGTCTGGGCCACTGTGCTCCCGAAGAGGTGTATATGAAAGTGTATAATCACGTTCGGAAAATCAGTTTGCAGCCTGTAAATACCGGCCATAGAGCGCCTCATATCTTGATCTGATTCATTGACGGACGGTGCGAGCGTATTTCCGACGATATGCGGGATCGGCTCGGAGAACCGCTTTTGCGGGAGGGTCGGTCAGTTCACAACGGATTTTTCGCGGGATGCCTGTAAATACTCCCGCAGGATTTTTTCGAGTTCCGTCGTGCCGATATCGACTGTTGAAGCCGTGATTGCGTAGGGGGATCCAAAGTATTTCATTTGCCAGCGCATAAGCTCTTTGGCAATCCGGTTTTTCTCCTCGTCGATCGCCCGGTCGGGATCGTGGAGTTCGATCCGGATGAATTTCTGCCCGTAGGTTCGGAATACGCTGAAATCCGCAATGCGCTGCCATTCGATCGTGAGGTAGATCCCTTTTGCAGGTGCATAAATCCGCAGACTGTCCGGAGTCAGCAACAGGGTCGGCTTGCTTCGAAAAAAATTTTTCAGCAGCATGATAAATAAGATGCAGAAGCCTCCCCCGAAGAAGATCAATCCTGCGATGCCGATGACCAGCCCGAACGTCCCGTGCGGCTGTACGATGACGAGCAGGCAGGAGAGTGCCGCCATGATCGCTGCGGCGAGCGTCGTGCCCAGCAATTTGCGGTGGCTGGGATAGATAGCCGTTTCTTTTTTCATTCGCGATTCGAAAAATTAGTCGAAGGACTGCATGCCCGACTGGGCGATGCGGATGATCCGCTGGTACTCGACGGGCGACAGTTCCATGAAGAAATAGTGGATCGGATCGACGCGCATGCCGTTGTGCCGCACTTCGTAATGCAGGTGGGGTGCGATCGAAAGGCCCGTGTTGCCCGAAAGTCCGATGATGTCGCCGCGACGGACCTCCTGCCCGCGGCGTACATTGACCGCCAGCAGGTGACTGTACGAAGTTTCGTAACCGTTGCCGTGGTCGATGACGATGGTACGGCCCGCTGTGGAGCGCGAGGCGATCTCCTTCACGCGGCCGTCCGCCGTGGCGAAGACGCGCGAACCTTCGGGCACCGTATAATCGACGCCCTGATGGGATTGCAGGGTGCGGTAGAAGGGATGGATGCGCATGCCGTAGGAGGCGGTAAGCAGCGTGAGCTGCTGGTTGATAACGGGCTGTATGGCCGGAATCCGGTTGCGGCCGTCGCCGACCGTATCCAGCAGACGTTGCAGTTCGAGGTACGATTCGTTGAGCTTGGTCAGCGTCGCTTCGGATTGTCTGACCTTCTCTTTGAGTTCCAGGATGATCTGACGGTCGGATTTGTCCAGCAGGCTTTCGTACGTTGCGAGCCGCTTGGTTTCATATTCGGTGTCGAAATCGTAAGGATCGGATTCGAAAAGGATGTTGAAGACGTTGCGGTCGCGTTCGGAAACATTTTCCATCACCGTGCGCAGCGAGTCGTAGCGGGCTTCGAGCCGGGTGTATTCGCTCCTCAACTGATCGGTGGAGTGCTTGAGCTCGTATTCGACGGGCGTGTCGAAGAAGAGCGAGAACCCGACGTAGTAGAGGATGGCTGCGCCGAACCACACCAGTACGTGAAACGTGATGCGGATCGCCTTCTGTTTGGGCGTGCGCGGTGTGGCGTATTTGATCGGTCTGCGGGTTCTTGCCATGTTATTCGTCGAAGGTATCGAGGTTGAGCTCCTGCATCTGTTCCATCAGGCGCTCGTACTCCTCGTTGGTCATATTGCGGTTGAAATAGTTGATCGGATTGACGACCTGTCCCATGTGGATCACCTCGTAATGCAGATGGGGGCCGGTCACGCCGCCCGTGTTGCCGACCTTGCCGATCAGTTGTCCGCGCACGACCTTCTCGCCGGGTTTGACGAAGATCTGGCTCAGGTGGGCGTAGCGGGTCTGGTAGCCGTACTGGTGGTTCAGGAGGATCTGCTTGCCGTAGCCTCTGCGGGGCTGTCCCAGGTCGGTGGACTGTACCGTCGCGTCGCCCGTGGCATAGACGTTGTTGCCGATGTTGGCCGCCAGGTCGATGCCTTTGTGCAGGATGCGTCGGTGGTAGATCGGGTGGTTGCGGTAGCCGAACGGCTCGATGCCGTGGCGCAGGGCCTGACGGTCGATGGGCCAGATGGCCGGGATCGCCGTGGACATGTTCTCCTTGTTCTTGGCCAGGATTTGCAACTCGTCGAACGAAACGGAGGTACGGTAGAGCTGGCGGCCGAAAGCGTCGAGCTGCTGCCACGTGCCGATCATCAGCGGGGCGTATTCGTCGCCCGCCAGAGCCGCGTATTTGGACGCCGGATAGGGGGTGTAGATGCCTCCGATATTCAGGGTGTCGGCCGAGAACAAAGCCCGGTAAACGAAGTTGTCGCGGTGGTGTATTTCGTTCAGTTTGCGCTGCTCCGCGCGGATCTTGTCCTGAAGGAGCCGGTATTTGAAGACCAGCTCCGAATTTTCGCGCAGGATGCGGTACATTTTCGGCGTGTAGAAGACATTCGCGAAGACGACGTTGACGATCGATACTGCGATGAAGATGATGAGGATTTTGCGAATGACACGGTAGGTGCGCAGGCGGAACGGGACCGTGACCACCTCATGAGTGGCCGAAACTACCTCACGGGTCAGGGCGTGGGGATCGAACGTCTGCTTTTTTCGTGCCATGATCTGAAAAACTCCTTGGAAGTGATGCAAAATTAAGGTAAAATATGTAATTTTGCAATCTTGTAACTTCTTTAAGTTTCGCGGATTCGAGCGGATGACAGCCTGAGCACAGGCAGCCGGAATCTGCGGAGTGTGTCTTATGAACAACGCAAAGAATTGAAAACACAGTATATGGAATCCAACAAAATTCGTCAGGCTTTCCTCGATTTCTTCGCAGGGAAGGACCATGTGATCGTACCGTCGGCACCGATGGTGGTGAAAAACGACCCGACGTTGATGTTCACCAACGCGGGTATGAACCAGTTCAAGGACATTTTCCTCGGGAATATTCCCCGTCCCTATCCCCGGGCCGCCGATACGCAGAAGTGCCTGCGCGTGTCGGGCAAGCACAACGACCTGGAGGAGGTCGGCCATGACACCTACCATCACACGATGTTCGAGATGCTGGGCAACTGGTCGTTCGGCGACTATTTCAAGAAGGAGGCGATCGGCTGGGCCTGGGAGCTGCTGACCGGGGTGTACGGACTGGACAAGAGCCGCATGTACGCTACCGTGTTCGAGGGAAGTCCCGAAGACGGGGTGCCGTTCGACCAGGAGGCCTACGACATCTGGCTGCAATACCTGCCTGCGGATCACATCATCCGCGGCAACAAGCACGACAACTTCTGGGAGATGGGCGACGTAGGCCCTTGCGGACCTTGCAGCGAGATCCACTACGACCTGCGCGACGAGTCGGAGATTGCCGCCGTGCCGGGCCGCGAGATGGTCAATCAGGGCAGCCCGCTGGTGATCGAGATCTGGAACCTGGTCTTCATGCAGTTCAACCGCAAGGCGAACGGTTCGCTCGAACCCCTGGCGGCCAACTGTATCGATACGGGCATGGGTTTCGAACGCCTCTGCATGATTCTGCAAGGGAAAAAGTCGAATTACGATACCGACGTGTTCCAACCTACGATCCAGCGCATCGCCGCCATGTCTGGCAAAACGTACGGTGCGGATGAGAAGTGCGACGTGGCTATGCGCGTGGTCGCCGACCACCTGCGTGCCATTTCGTTCTCGATCGCCGACGGACAGCTTCCTTCGAACGTGAAGGCGGGCTACGTGATCCGCCGCATTCTGCGCCGCGCCGTCCGCTACGGCTATACCTACCTGGGCTTCAACGAGCCCTTCATCTGCCGTCTGGTGGCCGGTCTGGTCGATCAGATGGGCGGGCAGTTCCCCGAGCTCAAGGCCCAGCAGACGCTGATCGAGAAGGTGATCGAGGAGGAGGAAAGCTCCTTCCTGCGTACGCTCGCTACGGGCATCAACCTGTTGGACGGCGTGATGGCCGAGGTTCGCAAGAGCGGCGGCGAACGCATTTCCGGCAAGGACGCTTTCCTGTTGTACGATACCTACGGATTCCCGATCGACCTGACGGAGCTGATCGCCCGCGAACAGGGGATCGAGGTGGATCTGGAGGCCTTCGAGAAGGAGCTGCAGGCGCAGAAGGAGCGTTCGCGCAACGCTGCTGCGGTCGATACCGACGACTGGAAGGAGCTGATCCATATCAAGCAGAGCGAGTTCATCGGTTACGACACGCTGAGCGCCGAGGTGAAGATCGCCCGCTACCGCCGTGTGTCCTCCAAAGGACGCGTTTCCTACCAGTTGGTGTTCGACCGCACTCCGTTCTACGGCAATTCCGGCGGTCAGATCGGCGATATCGGCTATATCGAAACCGCCAACGAACGGATCCCGGTCGTGGCTACCGAGAAGGAGAACGGCCTGATTATCCATATCGTTACCCAACTGCCCGAAAATCCCGAGGCGACCTTCATGGCCGTCGTGGATCCGGAGAAACGTCAGGCGGCTGCCAACAACCATACGGCGACCCATCTGATGCATGAAGCGCTGCGCAAGGTGCTCGGTACGCACGTCGAGCAGAAAGGTTCGCTCGTGACGCCCGAATACCTGCGCTTCGACTTTTCGCACTTCCAGAAGGTGACGCACGAGGAGCTGCGCCGGGTCGAGCAACTGGTCAATCGTGCCATTCGCGCGAACTATCCCCTCGAGGAGAAACGCGATGCCACCAAGGAAGAGGCTGCAGCGGCCGGGGCGATGATGCTCTTCGGCGAGAAATACGGCGACCGGGTGCGTATGGTGCGCTTCGGCACCTCGGTCGAGTTGTGCGGCGGTACTCACGTGAGCGCTACGGGTAATATCGGGTTCTTCAAGATCCTGAACGAAAGCGCCATTTCCGCCGGTGTACGACGTATCGAGGCCACGACGGGGGCGAAGGCCGAGGAGGTGATCTATGCGGCCGAAGATACGATGCGCAACGTGGCCGATTATCTCAATAACCCGCAGATTCTTCAGTCGATCAAGAAGATCATGGAAAGCAACGAGGCTTTGAAGCACGAGATGGAGGCCATCCGCCGCGAACAGGTGGCCGAGTGGGCCGCGAAGATCGTCGATTCTACGCCCGAGCGTGGCGGGATGCGGCTGATGGCTACGCAGACCGATCGCCGGCCGGATTTCATCAAGGACCTCGCTTTCGCCGTGCGTTCGCGTTCGAAGAATATCGTACTGGTGATCGGATCGATCAATGACGGCAAGCCGACGCTCACCGTCGCTTTGGGCGACGATATCGTGGCGCAGGGAGTCAATGCCGGTGTCGTGGTGCGCGAGGCGGCCAAAGCCATCAACGGCGGCGGCGGCGGACAGCCTTTCCTGGCGACGGCGGGCGGTAAGAACCCCGATGGCATCCAGGCGGCTATCGACAAGGCCGTAGAACTGATTGTGGAACAAGTAAAGTAATGTTTCGGATGAGTAATCGCAAAGTATTGCTGATGATCCTCGACGGTTGGGGCATCGGCGACGGACAGAAGGGGGATGTCATCGCACAGGTGCATCCTGCCTATATTTCGGAAATGACCCGTAAATACCCTCATGCGCAGTTGCGTACGGACGGCGAAAACGTCGGCCTGCCCGATGGGCAGATGGGCAATTCGGAGGTGGGGCACCTCAATATCGGTGCGGGCAGGGTAGTCTATCAGGATCTGGTGAAGATCAACCGGGCCTGCCGCGACGATTCGATTCTGAAGAATCCCGAAATCGTGAAGGCGTTCGAATACGCCAAATCGAACGGGGTGAGCGTGCACCTGATGGGACTGGTTTCGGACGGCGGAGTGCACTCGTCGCTGGATCATCTGCTCAAATTGACGGACATCGCCGATAAATACGGCATCGAACGTACCTACGTGCATTGCTTTATGGACGGCCGCGATACCGATCCGTACAGCGGCAAGGGATTCATCGAACGGCTGGAAAAGCACATGCGGGAACGATCGACGGGCGTCGTGGCCTCGATCGTAGGCCGTTATTACGCGATGGACCGCGACAAGCGTTGGGAGCGTGTGAAGGTGGCCTACGACCTGTTGGTCGAGGGCAAGGGCGAACATTCGTCCGATATGGCGCTGGCGATGCAGAAGTCGTACGACGAAGGGGTGACCGACGAGTTCGTGAAGCCCGTCGTGCGGATCGACGAGGACGGCAATCCGATCGGTATGATCCGGCCGAACGACGTGGTGATCTTCTTCAACTACCGGAACGACCGGGCCAAGGAGCTGACCATCGTACTCACACAGGAGGATATGCCGCAGCAGGGCATGCACACGCTGCCGCTCTACTATTGCTGTATGACGCCCTATGACGCCAAGTTCGAGGGGCTGCATATCCTGTTCGACAAGGAGAACGTGGCCGACACGATCGGCGAGTATGTCGCCCGGCAGGGGCTTTCGCAGCTCCGTATCGCCGAAACGGAGAAATACGCTCATGTGACCTTCTTCCTGAACGGAGGCCGCGAGGAGGAGTTCGAGGGCGAGGACCGCATTCTGGTCGCTTCTCCGAAGGTGGCGACTTACGACCTTCAGCCCGAGATGAGCGCTTACGAGGTGGCCGACAAGCTGGTCGGGGCACTCGACAGGCAGAAATACGATTTCATCTGCCTGAATTTCGCCAACGGCGATATGGTGGGGCATACGGGAGTTTATGAGGCGATCGAGAAAGCGGTGAAGGCTGTCGATGCGTGTGTGGCCAAAGTCGTCGAGGCGGCCCGTCGCAATGGGTACGAGGTCGTGCAGATCGCCGATCACGGCAACGCCGATAATGCGGTCAATGCCGACGGCACGCCCAATACGGCTCATTCGCTCAATCCGGTGCCGATCGTCGTGGTTTCCGACCGCGTGAAAACGGTCCGCGACGGTATCTTGGCCGACGTAGCCCCTACGGTCCTCGACCTGATGGGGCTCGAAAAGCCCGAAGCCATGACAGGACATTCGCTGGTGAAATTTAAGTAGGGGAACTCTTATAGATGATATAGAGCGGATTCTATATTGATTTTGATTTGCACTGAAAAACATCTGTTTTTCAGTGCAAATCTTTTTTAGAGGATTCGGGAGGATTTATTCCCGAATATTTTGTATTTTTCATAAATGATGTTATATTCGTGAAGGGTATTTTTTTGAATTTTAATTTAATGCCTATGAAAAAGTTTATCTGTTGCGTTGCGGCGCTTTCGGCATTGATCTTTTCGAGCGGTTGTGGCGACGACGAGAAGCAGGTCGAACCGGTCGATGAATATTGGATCGAATGGAAAAATGAGAGCGATTATCGAATCGATTTCTTTTATGTAGAAGGAGGGTATCGGTGGCATGACGGGATTAATCGTGGAAAGTATGTTTCCGTGCGGGTGTCCGGCTCACCGGAAGGTTTGTCGGACTATATTGAGGACCGAAAGATGGGGCTGTGGTATGAGCAGTTTGTCGTCGATGGCGAAACGTATGCATATATGGAAAACTACGACCCGTCGGGGTCGGGTAATTCCGCTGTGCCAAAGGGTTTGCAGGACGTGCAGCGCTATACTTTGGTAAATAAGGAGAAAAACGGTAGTCTGGCTTTGGTTTGGGTTTATACTTTCACCAATGCCGATTACGAGGCGGCGAAAGCCCGGGGTGCGGTGCATATTACGCTTGGGGAAATTTAATTTTTAGGAATATCAGGCATTTGATTCTTCCCGGAAGTCGGATTCGATTTCCGGGAATTTTCTTAAAAGATTCAAGAAACGAAGTTGTATTTTCGAATATTATCTATTACTTTTATAATGAAGTCAAATCAGCCTGAATTTAAATTATGAGAAAGATTCTTTATTTGTGGATGATTTGCGTCGTGCTGTGCTCTCTTGTAAGTTGCAATGACAGCGACGATAAAACCTATTCGTCCTATGTCAGCCGGTTCGTGTGGGAGAATAGGTGCAATCATAGGATCGAATATTTCTATGTAGAGGGGTGCATCACGAGATCCCAGGGAATAAAGTATGGAGAGCGGGCTGTAAAAGAATTGGAAGGACCTTCGCCCGTGGATTTGCAGACTTTTCTCGACGGAAGAGAAACTCATGTTATCTACGATTCTTTTACAGAAGGAGTTATAATTTACTGTTATATGGAAAATTATTATCCGTCGGGACTCGGAGAAGTTGCGGTTCCGAAAAGTTTGCAGGATCCCGATCGTTATGTTTACAAGGCTTATGAAGAGGGGGATAAATACGTCGTGGAATGGACTTATACATTTACCGATGCGGATTACGAGGCTGCCAGGGCTCGCGGACCGGTGCGCATCGGAATTGTTTGATTCATAACAGAAAAATCGAAGAAAACCCCGGACTGAACTTAAGTTCAGTCCGGGGTTTTCTCATTCGGTCGCTTCGGCGGCGTCTTACTATCGCTGTTCGGCCAAAAAGGTTTCGATATTCCGTTCGATGCAGCCGACCAATGTTTCGAGTGCTTCGACCGGGGCCCAGGCCGTGTGGGGCGAGAGCAGCAACCGGTCGGGGTCTGTTACACGCAGCAGGGGGTTGTCCGGCGACATCGGCTCGCGCGAGAAGACATCGATTCCGGCACCGGCCAGCCGCTTGTTGTCGAGCGCATCGGCGAGGGCCTGCTCATCGACGATGCCACCTCGGGCTACGTTGATCAATAGGGCCGAAGGTTTCATCAGGGCCAATTCCCGGGCTCCGACGAGGCCGCGCGTGCGGTCGTTCAAGGGAGCGTGGATCGACACGATGTCCGACCAGCGGAGCAGTTCGTCGAGCGGCATGGCGGGGTAGGGTTCCTGCCGTTCGACACCCGAAGTCGAAGTATAGGCGATCTGGCAGCCGAGGGCTGCGGCGACTTCGGCGACCTTGTGCCCGATGGCTCCCAGGCCGATGATACCCCAGCGTTTGCCGTAGAGCTGGTGGAGCGGCCGTCCGAAATGGAACGGAGCGTCGGATGCGGCGTATTCGCCGCTCTTGACGTAGCGGTCGTAGTAGATGCTCTGCCGCAGCAGGGCGATGGCGGCACCGATCGTCGTTTCCGTCACCGCATGGGTGGAGTAGCCGACAGCGTTGCGGACCTCAATCCCGCGTTCGGCGGCGGCTTCCAGATCGACGTTGTTCATACCGGTAGCGGCGATGCAGATCAGTTTGAGCTGCGGCAGCACCTTGATAGCTTCGGCCCGCAGGGGGACCTTGTTGGTGATGACGATGTCTGCGTCGATACAACGCTCGGCTATTTCACCGGGCGTCGTTTTTTCGTAGCCGGTATAATTTCCCAGTTGCTTGATGCGGGAGAGGTCGATTCCTCCCAGGCTGTACTCATCTAAAAATACGATATTCATAGTTGCGGTTTTATTTCGGGTCTTGTTTCGGTATGTGCATCCGCCGAAGCAGGGGCCTCGCCGAATAAGACCATCATTTTTTGTACCATTGTCTGCGGATCCGTGGTGGTACCGGGTACGGGAAACGGAGGTGTTTCCGCAGTTTCCGGTACGGATCGGGATTGCCGGGGCCTCGACGGAACAGTCGTAGGTTCCGCGTCGCAGCCGGCGGGCTTGTCTCCGGACCGGACACGGGCGATCTCGTTTGCGGACTGTATCGTCCATCTGTCGTGACCGGCGGATTACGGAGCTGCCTCGGCTATGCTTGTTCGCATCGTTCGCCGCTGTTTTGCAAAGATACGAATAAGCCGAGCGCAAAAGCAATTTTTATTTGCATTTTGCCGAGGCGGAGTATCTAAGACGAAGTCAAAGATACGAAAAGATGGACACTAAGCCAAACTTGGTTGAGTTTGTCCGATTCATATCTTAAAAACAAAGATACTAAAAGCCGAGAGAAAACGGGAATTGTTCCCGTTTTCCGAGGCGCAGCCTATTTAACCGAGGCTATGTCAAAGATAATAATATTTCGAAAAACGGATCTAACCGCTTCTGGATGGTCATAAATCCGTTCCGACAGCCGTTTGAGCGGTTTTCTTGTACGCGGGACGGCTGTTGCGGTCCGCTTACAGCTCTCCGATCACTCCCCGGACGACTACCGAGGCGCAGCCTATGCCGAAGAGGGCGGGCAGGTAGGAGATCGTGCCCGTGTTGGATTTCTTGTTCTGTTCTTCGCAGAGGATCGTCGCGCCTTCGCGTACCGGTTCGGCGGAGAATACGGCTTTGAAGCCGCTGCGTACTCCGGCTTTGTGAAGCCGTTTGCGCAGCATGTGGGCCAGCGGGCAGTGGTGGGTGCGGGAGATGTCCTCGATTTCGAGCCGCGTGGGGTCGGTTTTGGCTCCGGCGCCCATCGAGCTGACCAGGGGAATGCCGCGTTTCAGCGCCCCCAGGATCAGCGCCAGCTTGGGCGAGAGGGTGTCGATCGCATCGACCGCGTAGTCGAACCGTGCCGAGTCGAGCAACAGGTCGGTTTCTTCGTCCTTGATGTATTTATCGACTACGTGGAGTTCGAGTGTCGGGTTGATGTCCCGCAGCCGCTCGGCCAGCACCTCGGCTTTGGGCCGTCCGACGGTCGAGTGGAGGGCCACCAGCTGGCGGTTGATATTGGTCGGATTGACCGTGTCGGCATCGGCGACGGTCATGCGCCCCACGCCTGCCCGGACGATCATCTCGGCGGCATAGGCGCCCACGCCGCCCAATCCTACGACCAGCACGTGGGCCGCACGCAGTTTTTCGAGTTTTTCCGCTCCCAGCAGGAGCTCCGTTCTTTCGAGCCAGTTGTCAGTCATCGTTCGAATATCTCTCTGTAATTGCGGTATATCGCGCATTTCAACAGTTCAGGGTCGAGGTCTTTCGCTTGGGCGATCCGGCGGTAAATCTCCTCGATCGGCACGTCGCTTTCGTCCGTTTCGGCGAAGAGGTTTTCGACCGGCGTGCGCCGCAGGGCTTCGACCGTGCGGGGTGAGCGGAACGTCCGCTCCCCGAAGGAGAGGTAGTAACCCTTCTTTATGGCTTCGGCCGCCTGCTGGGACGATCCGATGAAGCCGTGGAAGATCACCGCCCGCAGTGCATGGGGAGCCAGTTCGCGCATGACCGCTTCGAAGGCCTTCACGCAGTGCAGCACGACCGGTTTGCCGAGCCGTTCGGCCCAGTCGAGCTGTTCGCGGAAAATCCGGAGCTGGGCCTCCCGGCCGACCGTGCCGGCATAGTCCAGGCCGATCTCGCCGACCAGATCGACTTCGCCGAACCGGGGGACGATCTCTTCGATTCGCCGTGTTTCCGCCTGCCAGGGATGAATCCCTGCGAAAGAGGGCTCCAAAGCCTTGCCGGTGGGACGGTGCGTGTGGATATCGACTATGCTGCATTTCATAATGCGGATCGCTCTAAAAAGACAAAGTTATGATTTTTCAGTCGATTAAAAAAAATCAGGCTGCTCTTTGCTGTTCGTATCGGAAAAAATCGTATCTTCGCACGCGATTTGGTGTGTTATTACGCTAACAAACATTGCCTGGAAATCTCAATGCAAAATAATTATCTGTAAAACAACCATTTATTAATCATGTCGAAAATCATTACATTACGCAAAGGTCTCGACATCAATCTTCAGGGTAAGGCCGTGGAGAAGCTGGTCAAATTGCCGCTCGCTCCCGAGTACGCCGTGTCGCCTCTCGATTTCGAGGGTGTGACGCCCAAGTTGCTGGTGAAAGCCGGCGACCGGGTCAAGGCGGGTACCCCGTTGTTCTTCAACAAGTACAACGAAAGGGTGGTTTTCACCTCGCCCGTCAGCGGTACGGTTTCGGCGATCAATCGCGGTGAGAAGCGTTGCATTCTCAACGTGACGGTTCAGGCCGATGCGACCCAGACGTACGAAGAGTTTGCCAAGCTGAACGTGCAAACCGCTTCCCGCGAAGAGATTATCGATCTTTTGCTCAAGTCCGGGCTTTGGCCCATGATTATCCAGCGGCCTTACGGTATCATCGCCGATCCGAGCGACACACCGAAGGCCGTTTTCGTTTCGACGTTCGATTCCGCACCGCTGGCTCCGGATTACAATTTCGTGCTGGCCGGTGAGAAGCGGAACCTCGAAACGGGTATCGAAGCGATGCGCAAGCTCACTTCGGGCAAGGTCCATCTGGGCGTGCGTGCCGGTGCGGAGGGCGAAATGGCATCTTTGAAAGGGGCCGAAATCCACACGTTTGCAGGCAAGCATCCGGTAGGTAATGTAGGCGTTCAGATTCATCACGTCGATCCGATCAACAAGGACGAGCGGGTGTGGACGGTGAATATTCAGGATCTGGCCATCATCGGCCGCCTGCTGAACGAAGGGCGCGTCGATAGAACCAAAGTCATCGCGGTCGCAGGCTCCGAGGTGAAAAATCCCCAGTACTATCGGCTTATCGATGGTGCTCCGGTGGCTTCGGTGCTCAAGGACAACCTGAAGCCCACGGCCCACAATCCCCGCATCATTTCGGGCAACGTGCTTACGGGACGCAAGACCCCGGCCGACGGTTTCATCGGTTTTTATGCAAACATGGTGACGGTAATTCCCGAAGGCAACCACTATGAATTGCTGGGTTGGGCGATGCCCCGTCTGAACAAGTTTTCGGTTTCCAGGGCCTATTTTTCATGGCTCTGCCCGAAGAAGGTTTACGACCTGGATACCAATCTCAACGGCGGCGAGCGCCCGTTCGTGGTGACGGGACTGTACGACAAGTACCTGCCGATGGACATCTATCCCACCTACCTGCTCAAGGCGATTCTTGCGGGCGACATCGACAAGATGGAGAACCTCGGCATCTACGAGGTCGTCGAGGAAGATTTCGCGCTCTGCGAATTTGTCGATCCCTCGAAGATCGAGATGCAGCAGATCATCCGGGACGGTATTAACTTAATGATCAAGGAGGCATAACGATGGGAGGTTTAAGAAAATTCGTAGATAAAATCAAGCCGACCTTCTCCGAAGGCGGCAAGCTTTCGTTCCTCGCATCGACTTTCGATGCGTTCGAAACGTTCCTTTTCGTGCCGAATACGACCACGAGCAGAGGAGCCCATATCCGCGATTGCAACGATATGAAGCGTACGATGATCGTGGTGGTCGTGGCGCTGATGCCGGCCTTGTTGTTCGGTATGTATAATACGGGCTACCAGGTGGGCATGACCGGCTGGGCAGCCTTTTGGTTCGGTTTCCTCAAGGTGCTGCCGATGATCGTGGTTTCCTATGTGGTCGGTCTGGGCATCGAGTTCTTTTTCGCCCAAAAGCGCGGACACGAAGTCAATGAAGGTTTCCTCGTGTCGGGTCTGCTGATCCCGATGATTATGCCGGTCGGTACGCCGCTCTGGATGATCGCGCTGGGTACGGCTTTCGCCGTCATCTTCGGCAAGGAGGTCTTCGGCGGTACGGGTATGAATGTCTTCAATCCCGCGCTGGTGGCGCGTGCATTCGTGTTTTTCGCCTACACGCCCTTTATTTCGGGTGAGAAGGTCTGGTTCGCCGACGACGCTGTTTCGGGTGCTACGGCCCTCGAACAACTCGCTACGAGTGGTACGATGAGTTATTCGACGGCGGACGCTTTCCTGGGATTCATTCCCGGCTGCGTGGGCGAAACCTCGACGCTGGCGATTCTGATCGGCGCAGCGATTCTGCTCTTTACGGGCGTCGCTTCGTGGCGCACGATGTCGTTCGTCTTTATCGGCGGCCTGGCAATGGGATACTTTTTCCAGGCACTCGGCGTGACGACCTACCCCGCTTGGGAGCATCTGATCGTCGGCGGTTTCGCTTTCGGCGCCGTGTTCATGGCCACCGATCCCGTCACGTCGGCCCAGACCCGTACGGGCCAATATATCGTCGGGTTCCTCACCGGTGCGCTCGCCGTGTTGATCCGTGTGGTCAATCCGGCCTATCCCGAAGGTATGATGCTTGCGATCCTCTTCATGAACGCATTGGCTCCGCTGGTGGACTACTGCGTGGTCGAGTCCAGCATCTCGCGCCGGAAGAAACGTGTTAAATTGGTAAAATAGGGGAGATATGGCAAAGAAAAAATTCGTATGCAGCATTTGCGGACATGTCCACGAAGGTAACTCCGCACCCGATACCTGCCCCGTCTGCCAGGCTTCCTCGTCGGCATTTACGGAGGATCGGTCCGGCCGGAAAAAGGGCTGGATGCACAATCCCAACAGCAACACTTATATCATCGTCTATTCTACGGTCATGGTCGTTATCGTGGCGACTCTGCTGGCCGTGGCTTCGCTCTCGTTGCAAAAGCGTCAGGCGGAGAACGAGTTGCAGGAGAAGAAGAGCAATATTCTCCAGTCGCTCGGGTACAGCCCCGACGAAAATCCGCAGGAGTTCGACCGGGCGCTGGCCGATTTCGACAACCAGGTCAAATCCTTCGTCCTCGATGCCGACGGCGTGAAAACCGAAACTCCCTCCAAGGAGGTCTTCGCGATGCTCGCCACCAACCAGAATATCCGCGATAATTACGATGCCAAGCGTCTTATTCTGTTTCAGACCGAAGACGGTCGCGTCGTCATTCCGCTGATCGGTATGGGTCTTTGGGGCGATATCTGGGGGTATGTGGCGCTCGAAAAGGATATGGATACCGTGTCGGGTATCGTCATGGCCCACAAGGGCGAAACCCCGGGCCTCGGTGCCGAGATCGCCACGCCTAAGTTTCAGGCGCATTTCGCCGGCAAGAAGCTGTTCAAGAACGGAGAGTTCGTATCGGTCAGCCTGCGCAAGGGCGGTGCGAAAGATCCCGAGCACGAGGTAGATGGTATTTCGGGCGGTACGAAAACCTCGGACGGCGTGACGGCCATGCTCCGCGATTGCCTGTCGGCTTACCTGCCTTACTTCGAAAGTCAGCATCAGGCCGCAGCACAGTCGGTACCCGTTGCCGCGAACGAGGCTGCAAGTTCGGAAGTGTCTAACCAGCAAAACGTAAACGAGAGCCATGAGTAATGAAAAGGAGTCGATCTTCTCGGCTAAGAATTTGAAATACCTGACCAGTCCGTTCTCTGCGAACAATCCCGTCATCGTGCAGATCCTGGGTATCTGCTCGGCCCTGGCGGTAACCGTGCAGATGAAGCCGGCGATCGTAATGGCCCTCTCGGTGGCCGTCGTGACCGGTTTTTCGAGTATGGTGATGTCCTGCCTGCGCAAGGGCGTGCCTTCGCGTATCCGTATTATCGTTCAGCTGGTCGTGATCGCCGCGCTGGTGATTCTCGTGGACCAGATACTGAAGGCATACGTCTATGAAGTGTCCAAACAGCTCTCCGTATATGTCGGTCTGATTATCACCAACTGTATCGTGATGGGTCGTGTGGAGGCATTCGCTTTGGGCAACAAGCCCTGGCCCGCATTCCTCGACGGTATCGGCAACGGTCTGGGCTACGGTATGATTTTGGTGATCGTGGCCTTCTTCCGCGAACTGTTCGGTTCGGGAACGCTGCTCGGCTACCAGATCGTTCCCGAAAGCTGGTACATCGCCAACGGCGGCGGCTATTCCAACAACGGTCTGATGCTCTTCCCGCCGATGGCGCTGATCATCGTGGGGTGCATCATCTGGGTACATCGTTCTCACAATAAGGATTTACAGGAAAAATAGGAGGGTAACGTATGGAATCATTGAATATCTTTATTCGGTCGATCTTTATCGACAACATGGTCTTCGCCTTCTTCTTCGGCATGTGTTCCTACATCGCCGTATCGAAGAGCGTCAAGACGGCCCTCGGCCTGGGTCTGGCCGTTACGTTCGTGATGGTGATGACCGTGCCTCTGAACTACCTTTTGTACGAATACGTCCTCAAAGCCGATGTATTGGTCCCGGGTGTCGATTTGAGCTTTTTGACTTTCATCGTCTTTATCGCCACGATCGCCGCTTTCGTGCAGCTCGTGGAGATGGCCGTCGAGAAATTCTCGCCGACGCTTTATAATCAGTTGGGTATCTTCCTGCCGCTGATCGCCGTGAACTGTGCCATCATGGGCGGTTCGCTCTTCATGCAGCAAAAGGTCGATGCCCTGGAAATCACCTCGCTCTGGCAGTCGATCGTCTATGGTCTGGGCTCCGGTCTGGGCTGGTGGCTGGCGATTGTGATGATGGCCGCCATTCGTGAGAAGACGACCTACTCGCAGATTCCCGCTGCACTCCGGGGACCCGGTATCGCATTCATCATCACGGGTTTGATGGGTATCGCGTTCATGATCTTCTCGGGTATCAAGTTGTAATCCTTTAAAAGAGATAAAAAGATGACGTTAACAATTATCATAGCGATCGTTGCCTTTCTGGTGATAACCCTGATTCTCGTGGGGTTGCTTCTCTTTGCGAAGGCGAAACTGACCACCTCGGGCGATGTCACCATCGACATCAACGGCGGGGAGAAAGTGCTCATCGCCGAGAGCGGCGGCACGCTGCTTTCGACGCTGGCCAACAACAACGTGTTCCTGCCGTCGGCATGTGGCGGCGGCGGTTCGTGCGGCATGTGCAAATGTCAGGTGCTGGAGGGCGGCGGCGAATTGCTGCCGACCGAAACGGGCTTTATCAACCGTAAGATGGCCAAGGAGCATTGGCGCTTGGGCTGTCAGGTGAAAGTCAAGGAAAATCTCAAGATCCACGTGCCGGAGTCGGTGCTGGGCGTCAAGAAGTGGGAGTGCGAGGTGATCTCGAACCGCAATATCTCGACCTTCCTCAAGGAGTTCGTGGTGAAATTGCCCGAAGGCGAGAACCTCAAGTTCCGCAGCGGCGGCTATATCCAGATCGACATTCCGAAGTACGATGCCATCAAATTCTCCGACATGGACATCGAAGAGCCTTACCGCGAGGATTGGGACAAGATGAAGATGTGGGATCTGGTGACCAAGAATCCCGAACCTACGTTCCGGGCCTATTCGATGGCCAACCATCCGGCCGAGGGCAATATTATCATGCTCAACATCCGTATCGCCACGCCTCCGTTCGACCGGGCTACGGGTACCTTCGCCAAGGTGAATCCCGGTATCTGCTCGTCGTACATCTTCTCCCGCAAGCCGGGCGACAAGGTGACGATTTCGGGTCCTTACGGCGAGTTCTTCCTGCCTGACAACCTGCCCGCGACGCAGGAGCTGGTATTCATCGGCGGCGGTGCAGGTATGGCACCGATGCGCAGCCACATCATGCACCTGTTCAAGACCGAGAAGACTTCGCGTCCCGTATCGTTCTGGTACGGCGCCCGCGCGCTCAAGGAGGTGCCGTATATGGATGAGTTCCTCGAAATCCAGCGGGAGTTCCCGAATTTCAAGTTCCATCTGGCGCTCGACCGTCCGGATCCCCAGGCGGATGCCGCCGGAGTGAAATATACGCCCGGATTCGTGCACAACGTGCTGTATGAGAATTACCTGAAGAACCATCAGGCTCCCGAGGACAATATTTACCTCATGTGCGGTCCTCCGATGATGATTTCGTCGGTGGTGAAGATGCTCGACAGCCTGGGCGTGCCCTCCGAGAATATTCTTTACGATAATTTCGGCAGCTGATAGAGGTCTATATTCTGATGTAAAAAGAGGTTACGGTGTAAACCGTAACCTCTTTTTTGTCGGTAGAAGCTGCTTGACAAGGGTATGGATCGGAAAATTCCCGGCCAATTCAGGGATTCTTGTCCTGCAGGTTGTAAAGAGTCCTGTTAATTTCCCGAAGGCTTCTCTGCGGTCATTCGGAAATCGACGGGAATGACGAGACTGACCTTTACGGCGTCACCTTTTTCGTCGCGGCCCGGTGTCCATTTCGGCGAGGATTCCAGTATCCGGGTCACTTCATCGCTGAAGCATTTATCCGGGGACTGCAAAATCTTTATGTCGCCGACGCTGCCGGCTTGATCGACAGTGAATTGTGCTACGACTTTCCCGCCGAGATTATTTTTGAAAGCCTCCGCCGGATAACGGATCTGACTGTTTACCCAGTTGTGGAAAGCCTTCATATCTCCGCTCTGGAATGAGGGCATCTGCTCTGTCTGTTCGAGTGCGAGCGTGGCATTGCAGACGGCGATCTGGGAGTAAGCGGTTTCATCCCGTATTTGGACTTTCGAAGCTTTCCCTGTCGGCGGCCTTTCCGGGAAGATAGGCGGCGTATTTCTCGCGCATTTCGGGCGTGAGATTCTCTGTTCCTACGATGCTATAGGTACCACTGGGAAGTGTAAGAGAGCGCAGGCCGGTGACGGGATCCGTCTTGAAATCGGTGACTTCCCCATCGACTACGAGCAGTAGGTCGTAGTCTTCGTTTTCCGGGGAGGCGGTTTTTTCGGCGGTTTCCGCTGGCGGGTCGGTCGGGGTGTAAGCTGACGGCAATTTGTCCTGGATGCGGATTTCTGCCGCTTTGGAGGTGAATCCGAAAGCTGCCAGCAGGCCGGTGACGATGGGGAGCATTGCGATCAGGCGGAGCAGAGCGTATCTGCTCTTCATAGGCGTTGTCATCATTTGGATTCGTTTTTTTGTTAATGAATTGGTTAATGAATTGGACAGACCGTCGGCTACGTCCGGACTGTAACCGAACTGCTGCGTGAAGATGGTTTTCAGATAATTTCCTGTGTCGTGCCCCTCGGCGAGTACGTCGCGGTCGGCTTCGAACTCTTCCACTTCGGTAAGTGCGCGTGCTGCGAGCCACGCGAAAGGATTCCACCACAGCAGGGCTTTCAGGCTCTCCATAACGATCCGTTCGAGCGAATGGCGGTGGATGACGTGACTCTTTTCGTGGGCGAAGATCGCCGCAATGTCTTTTTCTGCGACGGAGCGGCTGATATAAATCGTGCGGAAGAAGGAGAACGATGCGATTTGAGCAGTAGGGCGTACCAATACGATACGTCCGATTCGTTCCTGTGTACTGTGTCGTCGCAGGCGTCGGATCAGAAGCGCTTGCCGGAACATGGAAGAGAGTAGAAGAAGTACTCCGCAACCGTACACGATCCATATCGCTGCCTCGTAATCGAACGCGGCGGCGGAAACGGAGGGGGCGGTGAAGGTGGTTTTGGCGGGAGTGCCTGCGGTGGCGTAAATCACCTTGCCCGGCCAGACCGGAATTCGGAGCAAGGGAATGAGAGCCGCCGCGAGGAGCGACCCCGTGAGGCAGAGCCGTGCTGCGAGGTACCCCGTGCAATTGCGCAGAAACAGCAGGTATGCGCCGTACAGTATGCCGCTGCAAACGACTGTTTCGAGGATGTATCGGACGATCTCTTTCATGACTTGTCGGTTTTATGTCGGGCTTGCCGGATGATGGCGAGGATTTGTTCGGTTTCTTGTATCGAAAGGTCTTCTCGCCGGGAGAAGAAAGAAACCATTTGGGCCAACGACCCGTCGAAGTAGGAGTTCAATATCGAAGAAACAACCGTCTTGGCGTACTCTTCTTTGGGAACGAGCGGGTAGTATTCGTAACTTTTGCCCCGTTCCGTACGTCCGACGTAGCCTTTGTTCTCGAGTATTTTGACGAAAGTGGCGATGGTCGTATATTTCGGTTTGGGCTCCTGCATTGCGGCGATGAGATCATTGATGGAACCTGCGCCCAGTTGCCAGAGGATCTGCATGACCTCTTCTTCGCCGCGTGTCAGTTTTTTGAGGGTGGTATTGTCTGTTTTCATTGTGTTTTTATTGGTTTACTACAAATTTAGTACTAAAATTTTAGATGTGCAAATAAATCTACTAAAAAATTAGATGAAAAGGTTGTTTTGTTCGGAAGCGATATTTTAATTTGCCCGTGCCTTGTACGATTTTACGTAGGTTGCGCCTCGGAAAACTGTAAACAAGTTCCCGTTTTCTCTCGGTTTTCACTATCTTTGCAGAAGATAGGAGGCGGTTCGGCAATCTTTGCGTGCAAGCCCGCACGATTGCACTCACCTTTCACTATCTTTGCCGTATGAAAAATATCGTATTTGATCTGGGAGGTGTGGTTTTCGGGCGCGATCCACGTAAGTGGGAGCCGGAATTTATGGAGTTCTTCGCGTTCATCCATGCGGAGAAAATGCCGGAATTTTGGGTGGATTACGACCGGGGCACCCTTACGCTCGATGAGGTCGTCCGTATATTGAGCCGGGAAAAGGCGTGCGATGAGCGGGTCACGGCCCGTTTTATTCGGGATGCGATCGACCGGCAGGAGGAGATCGTCGAAACCCGTGCGTTGGTCGGCGACCTGAAACGGGTCGGTTATAAGTTATATGTGCTGTCGAACATGTCGCGGGAGTTCATCGACTTCCTGCGCAAGATGCCGGTTTACCGCTGTTTCGACGGGGAGGTCATCTCCTGCGAAGAGCAGGTCGTGAAGCCCGAGCCGGAGATCTACCGTCGTCTGCTCGATCGTTATTCGCTCGATCCGGCCGAAACCCTTTTTATCGACGACCGTCCGGTGAATCTCGAAGCCGCCCGTACATTCGGTATTTCGACTTTTCTGTTCCGTCACCGCGAAGCGCAGCGGAGCTGCGATGAGTTGCGGAAAATGCTGTTGTGAAACGGGCGCTCCCGGCTCGGAGCCGAAATCATAAATTTTCGTTTATGAAGGCGTTGTGGATAAAAATTGTCCTATTGGCCGTCGCACTACCGGGCGTTTGGGGAAATGTTGCGGCGCAGGTAACCATCTCTGCCGATTTCGATACGGGCAGCATCGGGTCGGTCCGCCGGATCGATTCGGTGCGGATGCTTCATGCCGCGAAAAATTCGCTGGAGGTGATGAGCTTCGGAATACGGTCGCGCATTGACCCCCTCAATCCCGTCGATACGGCCCTTCTGCCCAGCAGCCGCTGGTTCCATTTTCGCCTGGAAGGGGTGAAGGGAAAGCTGATGTTTCTGCATATTCCCAATACCGAGATGGTGCGGCCGTTTTATTCGTACGACGGGGAGGAATACCTACGCTTCGATGCAGGCGAATGTTCGCTGCCGCAGACGGTCTATAAATATTTCCTGCACGACACGGTTTATGTCGCTTATTTCCTGCCTTACAGTCATGCCCGACATAAAGCCAAAGCCGACGAGTGGGCATGTTCGCCTTTCGTGCGACGTCAGCGGATCGGCCGGAGCGGAGAAGGACGTCCGATCGAAATGCTGATCCTCACGGATGCCACTGTTCCGGACAGCCTCAAGCGCCGGGTGTGGATTCACTCCCGTGTGCATACCAGCGAAGCACCTGCTGCATGGTATCTCGAGGCAATGATCGACGAACTGCTTTCCGATGCGCCTCTTTCGCGGGAGATTTTGCGCCGCACGGTTTTCTACGTGGTTCCCGAGACCAATCCTGACGGTGTTCGGGGCGGTTATTCCCGTTCCACGGCGCAAGGTGTCAATCTTGAAATCAACTGGGATCGGCCCGACTCCCTGACACAGCCTGAAGTGAGGGTCCTGAAACGCACGATCGACAGCCTTTCGACAGAGCGTCCTTTCGACGTAGCGTTGAATCTTCACTCCCAGAGTGCGCCGTTCGTGACGTACTGGATTCATACGGCGAAATCGACCTCTGCAAAAATGTATCGACGCAAGATGCTGCTGTCGGCCCTGACGGTCGCCCATACGCCGTATTACCGTCCCATCGACCAGCGTTTTTCGGAAGCTGCTCCCCGGTATGCCGAGGGTTGGTTCTGGCAGCGCTTCGGCGAGAGAACGCTGGCCGTGACGTTCGAAACGCCCTATACTTATTATAATAACGATCCGGCAGGGGAATGGGTTTCCCGGGAGAGTTTGGCTGAATTGGCACATGCGTCGCTGTTGGCCTTGAGCGACCTGCTCGATTTGGGCGGCAGCGAGCGACGGCAGGCTGATTCGGAGCGGATGAAGGCGCGGGGCAAATGGTTGCGCCGCACGGCGAAGGACCGTCAGTTTTTCGGCGGTTCCTATCTGGTCGCGGAGCGGAAAGGGGCCTCCGTATCGTTCGTTTTTCCCGATGTGGCCGAAGGTCGGTATGAAGTGTTCAAGTGGATTCCCGGACCGCTGGATAAGAAATTCGCACGCGAGGAAAACCGGTGGCAGCCGATCGGCGAGGTCGTGCAGGAGCAGGCGGGGCGGCTCGTGTGGCGTTACCAGGCTGCGGCTCCGGGCGATGTGCTGGATGTGATTTTGCTCGTACCTAAATCGGAGCGATAGGGTGAAGTACAAGGGGACAAAAATTGTAAAGTTGTGTCTTCTGCGCTTATTTTTGTGTTCGAAGTGGGAATTTTTTGAACGGCTCGCTGCAATTGGAATTTTTGACTTGTCAGGCTTTCACTTGGTGAAAAGAAAGTCAGGCAACTCTTCAAGAGTTGCCTGACTGTGGGGTTTCTTCATCGTTTGTAGCGAGAGAGAGACTTGAACTCTCGACCTCATGATTATGAATCATGCGCTCTAACCAGCTGAGCTATCTCGCCATAGCTTTCCGTTTCAAAGCGAGTGCAAATATAAACCAAAAAGTTGAACGGACCAAATCTTTCTCCGAAAAATATGTCCTGAAAATGCATGTTGAATCGTATGGCATTGATTTTGACGGGTAAAGGGAAGTAAAATGAGAATCGTATATGGTGCAAGCGAAGACTTCCGACTTTCAACCTCTGCCGCTCAAGATACTCAATGTCTTGTCCCTCCTGGCCGGAGCATCTCTGCTCGTGGCCGTTTCGTGGGAGATTCTCCTGGGGGACCCGCGGCATTATTCGACTGACTACCTGCTGTTGCAAGGGATCGTCTGTGTTGTTTTTCTGGCCGATTTCTTTGCCCGGATGTGGATGGCTGACCACAGTTGGCGTTTTTTCTTTCGCAATCTCTATTTCTTTCTTCTTTCCGTTCCCTATTTGAATATCGTCGATTGGATGGGGATCGAACTTTCGCATGCGGAAGCGATGCTGATGGGACTCGTACCTCTTTTGCGGGCTTTGCTGGGGCTGTATGTGCTTTTCACCTGGATCATCAATAATCGGGTTACGCGATTGCTGACCTCCTACGTCTTGTCGATGTTGGTGTTCACCTATTTCGCCGCTTTGATTTTTTATGATTACGAGATCGAAGTCAATCCTGCGTTGCACGATTTCGGCGATGCGATCTGGTGGGCCAGTATGAACCTTACGACTGTCGGTGCCGATATCTTTGCCGTGACGGCCGTCGGTAAGATATTGACGGTGTTGCTCCCTACGTTGGGAATGATGATGTTCCCGATTTTCACGGTGTATGTCACTCAGATTTATACGCGCAACAGAAAGTCCGACTCTTGATCGGAGTCGGACTTTGCGCATGGGATCCGCTTTCGGACGGATTATTTTTTTTGTTCCCGGAGCAGGTCCCGAATCTCCGTAAGCAACAACTCCTCCTTGGACGGTTCCGGCACCGGTGCCGGCGCGGCTTCCTGTTTTTTCTTCATCAGCTTGTTCATCATCTTGACCATCAGAAAGACGCAGAAGGCCAGGATAGCGAAATCCACGCACTGTTGGATGAATGCGCCGTAATTCCACCAGATCGGTTCCGCAGGAACACTCTCCGCCGTACCCGACCCGATTGCGTCGGTCACTACGTGTGTCGCTTTCGAGGAGAGGTCGCGCACCTTGCTGATGTCGAGCCGCAGCGACGAGAAGTCCGTATTGCCGATCAGGGCGCCGATGGGCGGCATCAGGATGTCATTGACCAACGATGAAACGATTTTTCCGAACGCACCGCCGATGATTACGCCGACAGCCATGTCCATTACGTTGCCCTTGAGGGCAAATTCCCGAAATTCTTTGAAAAAAGACATATACGTTGATTTTTAAGGTTAATTGTGGCAAATGCAATACGATAATATACAAAGATACGAATAAGCCGAGTGCAAAAGCAAATTTTATTTGCATTTTGCCGAGGCGAAGAAATCAAAGATACTATTTATTTGCAAAAAGAAAAACCGGTCCCGCTGATTTTTCGGGGACCGGTCGGTGATATATTCCGGAAGAGAGTTATTCTTCCACTTCTATCAGGATGGCATCGGTTGCGACGTTGTCGCCTTCCTGTACGAGAATCTGTTTGATCGTACCCGCCACGTCGCTGGTGATCGAGTTTTCCATCTTCATCGCCTCGAGGATAACCACCTCCTGTCCGGCTTTTACCTTGTCGCCGACCTTCACCTTCAGGGCGATGACCTTGCCCGGCAGGGGAGCGGTCACCTTGTGGCCCGTGATGGCTTTGGCTTCGACCTTGTGTTCGCTCTGGGCGGCCGTTTTCGGAGCGTCTTTGGCTGCCGTCGCTTCGTAGGCTTTCTTCTTCTGGTCGGTGAGGAACGTCTTGGCAACCATCGGGAAGAGCTCGAGCAGAAGCACCTCTTTTTCATTGGCAGCGAGCTTTACGCCTCCTGCTTCGGGCAGTTCGGGATTGGACTGCATTTGGTATTTCGACGTATCGTAGGGAATCTCTTCGCGTACACCGCAGATCTTGAACCGGAATTCGGGGTCGATCTTCACCGGCGTTTCACCGTATTCACCTTTTACAAGGGCAACGAATTGCGAACTCTTGGTCGTGTACATCGGCCGCCCGGCCTTTTCGTCCAATGCGCAGCTTACGGCCTGGGCACCCACGATCTGCGAGGTCGGGGTCACCAGCGGCGGCAGACCTGCGGCCAGACGTACGGTCGGGATCAACTCCATGGCGCGGGGCAAAATTTCTTCGGCCTTGAGCTGCTGGAGCTGTGCCACCATGTTGGAGTACATGCCGCCCGGGATTTCGGCCTTCTTGACCAGTTCGTTCGGTGCCGGGAATCCGAAATGGGCCTCGATCTTGTGGCAGGCGTCGAGCAGCGTCTCTTCGTCGTCCGCTTGCGCTGCTTTGATCGCACGGTCGAATTCGGCGTCGATCTCCTTCGGAAGTTCGTCGGTGAGCGGGTTGAAAGGCTTCGGCATAGGCTTCTCTTTGCCGAAGACCGAAATTTCGAGCTCTTTGCGGATCTCCTTGAGCTGGGTGTTGATTTTGGCAACGGCCTCCATATTGACTCCCGTATCGATCCCCAGTTTCTTGCAGAAGACGTAGATCAACTCGATAGCCGGCGCTCCCGTACCGCCGCTGAAGTACCAGCAGTTGGTATCGACGATATCGACTCCTGCGACGATCGCCGCCAGCACCGATGCCAGACCGTAGCCCGGGGTGCAGTGGGTGTGGAAATCGATGGGGACATTCAGATTCTGCTTGAAGAGCTTCACCAGTTTGCTCACGCGGTGGGGCGGGATCAGACCCGACATATCCTTGATCGTGATCATATCGGCTCCCAGCGCCTCCATCTGCTTGGCTTTCGAGAGGAAGTATTCGTCCGTGAATACCGGCTTCGGGTTCTTCTTGCCCATCAGTTTGCCGAAGAACCCGATTTCCGGATATTTCGGATCGACCGTATAACATACCGCACAGTCGGCGATACCGCCGTACTGCTTCACGTATTTTACGGTCGATTTAACGTTATTCACGTCGTTCAGGGCATCGAAGATACGCATGATGCCCAAGCCGCTCTGAATCGAGTTACGGCAGAAGCCGTCGATGATTTCGTCCGTATAGGGGGCGTATCCGAAGAGGTTGCGGCCGCGCGAAAGGGCCGTGAGCTTCGATACGTTTCCGATTGCCTTGTGAATGGTTTCCAGGCGGGTCCAGGGATTTTCGTTCAGGTAGCGCATTACCGAGTCGGGCACTGCGCCGCCCCAAACTTCCATGGCGTAAAAGTTCGCATCCTTGTAGAAAGGAAGGCAGCGGTCGATTTGGGCCTGGTTCATTCGTGTAGCGAAAGACGACTGTTGGCCGTCACGCAACGTAAGATCTCTGATTTTTAATGATTTGGCCATTGTATTGAATTTTTAATGGTTGTTTCCCTTCCTTTGGGCTCGCCCCGCTTTTTTCGGGGAAGAGCCGTATTGTTATTCGAATAACAAATATAGTGAACAAATTTGGATTTCCAAATTTTGTGCAAAAATTTTTAATAAATAATTTCTGCCCCGATTATCGTTTCTAACGAAGCGGAAAAAGGCGTCGAATGGATTTTTTTAATCGTTGTGAAACAATAGGTTACGGCGTGTTGCCGAGAGTCGGTTCCGGACACCGGATTTGCCTCTGTTCCTGACCGGGTTTCGGGGAATGCGGGAGCGTGGGAATTCGTGCCGCCGGTTCCGAAAGAGATGTCGAACCTTATGCGGGAACAGATTTTTCGAATTTCGTATCTGGGATTCCGGATCGTGTCGCTGCCTTTTTATTTTGTTTTAGATACTTCGCCTCGGCAAAATACAAATAAAATTTGCTTTTGCACTCGGCTTATTCGTATCTTTGTCATTCGTAGGACAGGCGTCGATCCTTTCGGGGATATTTTGACGATTCGCGGGAGGAGCGTGGCCTTGTCCGTTACTCATTTTCGGAAAATTTACGATTTACAATGACTCCTACGGCCGTACTGCTCACCGTGCTCGGGTATATCGCGATGCTTTTCGTCGTTGCGGGAATCGCCGGAAGGCGGGTGTCGAACACGGGCTTTTTTACCGGTAACCGGGAGAATCCCTGGTATGTGGCGGCTCTGGCAATGGTCGGGGCGGCGATGTCGGGCATAACTTTCGTGTCGGTGCCGGGGTCGGTTGCGGCCGATTCGTTCTCCTACCTGCAAATGGTGCTGGGCTTTACCGTCGGGCAGATGGTGATCGCCTTCGTGCTGATTCCGCTTTTCTACCGGCTGAAGGTCGTTTCCCTGTACGAATATCTCGACGGACGTTTCGGTATGACGACCCACCTTACGGGGGCCTGGTTCTTTTTCATATCCAAAATGTTCGCCGCAGCATTGAAAGTTTACGTCGTCTGCACCGTGCTGCAGGTGCTGGTGTTCGACCCGTTCGGCGTGCCGTTCGCGGTCAATGCGGCTTTCCTGGTCGGATTGGTCTGGCTCTATACCTGGCGGGGCGGTGTCCGTTCGGTCGTCTGGACGGATATTCTGCATACGTGTTGTCTGGTGGGGAGTATCGTGCTCTGCATCGTCTTTATCATGCGGAGCCTCGGTCTGACATCGGCCGGAGTCGTGCAGGCCGTTTGCGATTCGCCGATGTCGCGCATCTTCTTTTTCGAGGATGCCGGGTCGGCCCGTTATTTTTGGAAAATGTTTTTCGGAGGTGTCTTCACGCTGGTCGCTATGACCGGTTTGGATCAGGATATGATGCAGCGGAACTTGAGCTGCCGCTCACCTTGGGATTCGCAGATCAATATCGTGATTACGGCTTTCAGCCAAATGGCGGTGATCCTGCTTTTTCTGGTGCTCGGCGTGCTGCTCTACCTCTATGCGGAACATGCCGGTCTGCCGATGCCCGAGAAGGGCGATCAACTGTTCGCCGTAGTCGCCGTGAACGCTGGATTGCCGCTTGCCGTTGGTATTATGTTCGTTGTGGGGCTTATATCGAGTACCTATTCATCTGCCGGGGCTGCCATGACGGCATTGACGACTTCGTTCACCGTGGATATCTTGCGCGGTCCGAAGCGTTGGGGCGAAGGGCGGCTGACGCAGGTGCGTATCGGGGTGCATGTCGTAATGGCGCTCGTGATGGGGTGCGTGGTCCTCTTTTTCGGCCGGTTCGGTAATGACAGCGTGATTAACTTGATTTTCAAGGTCGCGGGTTATACGTACGGGCCTATTCTGGGAATGTTCGCATTCGGCATCTGCACCCGGCGGCGGATTCGTGACCGCTGGGTTCCGCTGGTGGCTTTCGCGGCTCCGTTGCTGTCGGTCGCCCTGCAAAGTTTCGTCGCATATAAGTACGACTACCACATCGGCTTCGAATTGATCGCCTACAACGCGCTGTTTACCGTAATCGGAATGTCGCTGCTTGTCGAGCGGCGTCCGAAACCGGCGTCGGATAATTGAATATAAAAGATAGATAAACAGACTTAAAATAGTTAATATTATGGCTTTAGAACAGGAAATTTCCAAAGGAATCATGGAGGCTATGAAGGCCAAGGATACCGTACGTCTTACGACGTTGCGCAACGTGAAGAAGTATATCATCGAGGCGAAGACCGCTTCGGCGGGTATCACCGAATTGTCCGATGCCGAGGTGCTGAAGATCATTGCGAAGCTGGCCAAGCAGGGGGCCGAGTCGGCTGCGGTATATGCGCAGCAGAACCGTCCCGATCTGGCTGCCGAAGAGTCGGCCCAGGTCGCCGTGTTGCAGACGTTCCTGCCCAAACAGATGACCGGCGAGGAATTGACCGAGGCCGTCCGGTCGATCATCGCCGAGGTCGGTGCAACCTCGATGAAAGAGATGGGGAAGGTGATGGGTGTCGCATCGAAAAAATTGGCAGGTATGGCTGATGGTAAGGATATATCGGCCAAAGTAAAAGAGCTTCTTGCTTAAATAATTTCTTGAGCTGACAATATTCCGCGGAAATGAGTTTGTTGCACTCCCTGCATCGGAATGTCAAGACGATCGCTATGCCGATGGGTATGGTGGTCGGGGCTTTGTTATGCCGTCCGGTGACGGCTGCCGAGAGTATGTCGAACGGGATGATTACCCCGACGCTGATCTTTCTGATGCTGTTTTTCACTTTTTGTCGGGTGAAGCCCCGGCAGATGCGATTGAAGATGCTGCATGTCTGGCTGCTGGCATTTCAGATCGTGGGCAGCGTCGCGGTTTATCTGTCGCTCGTATGGTTCGATCCGTTGTTGGCGCAGGGGGCCATGATCTGTGTCCTGGCTCCGGTGGCCATGGCAGCCGTGGTGATCGGCGGTATGTTGGGGGCCAACGTAACCACGATGGCCACGTACAGTCTGATCTGCAATATGGTCATCGCTTTGGTGGCTCCGATGCTGCTTTCGTTCGTAGGGGCCGACCATGCTACGTTTCTGGCGATTCTCTCCCGCGTGGGACCGGTGCTGGTGCTACCGTTCGTCTGCGCCCAGTTGTGCCGAAAATTCCTGCCGGGAGCGGCGTTCTGGGTATCGAAGCACAGCCAGATTTCGTTTTATATGTGGTTGGTGTCGCTGGTTGTCGTCATCGGCCGCACGACCGCTTTTATCATCGACCTGGAGAACGCCGAACCCTGGACCGAAATCGCACTGGGACTCGTTGCGATGGTGATCTGCGTGGTTCAGTTCGGAGTGGGACGGATGCTGGGACGCCGTTACGGTGATGCCGCAGCGGGCGGGCAGTCGTTGGGACAGAAGAATACGGTGCTCGCCGTGTGGATGGCCCAGTCGTTTCTGAACCCGATCTCCTCGATCGCTCCGACCGCCTATATCGTGTGGCAGAACTTCGTGAATAGTTATCAAATCTATAAAAAGGATAGAGAAACGATGAAAAATCAAATATAAACCACTGTGTTTTAATGATTTATATTTGATTGCGGGATTTTCGGTTGTTTTTGCAATTTTCCCGACAAAGCCCATAATTGCCCGATATTTGTTACTATTTTGTTACTCAAAAATACTGCGGAAACAAAACAAATTCGCTATATTTGCCGTTGAAGCAACAAACGGGAAGGGTATGGCGAAGCAGAAACAGACGGTCAAATTGAAGGAGCCGGTGCGAATCCGGTTCAAGCAACTCTCCAACGGGAATCAATCCATCTATTTGGAGTACTATACGGGCGACGTGATCCGCAAGGAGAACTATGTCGGTGGCAAACGGAAATACGAGTTTCTGAAGCTATACCTTATTCCCGAGCGGACGCGGGAGGACAAGGCGAAGAACGAAGCGACGCTCGCCCTTGCCAAAGCGATTCAGAGCAGGCGGATCGTCGAGGTGCAGAACGACACGCACGGATTCCAGAACACGAACAAGTCCCGAGTGAACCTGCTCGACTATCTGGAAAATATCGGGAAGCAGTCCGCCGAGCAGGGAAGCCGGAACTATGCACGAACGGTGCTCAATACCGTCCGAGCGTTAAGATTGTTTCGCGGCGACTATATCGCTTTTCGGGACGTCGATAAGGAGTTTCTCTCGGAGTTTACCGATTACCTGCGGCAGATGCCGAAAGCCAGCAAATACGGCGTATTGAAAACCGGAGGGCGGTTGAGCAACAATTCGGTCGTGTCTTATTACGGTACTTTGAGAACGGCAATCAACCGTGCTTACAAAGAGGGGATCATCACCGTCAATCCGACCAAAGAGTTCGATTTCGCAAGTAAAGTGCGGCAGGAACCGAGCCGCCGCGAGTATCTGACACTCGACGAGTTGAAGACGCTGATAAATACCGAATGTCGGCACGAGATCGTCAAGCGGGCTTTTCTTTTCAGTTGCCTGTGCGGGCTGCGCGTCAGCGACATTCGCAAATTGAGGTGGTGCGACCTGCAACGGAGCAGTGGGCGTGTCCGTATCGAAATTACGATGCAGAAGACCAAAGAACCGCTTTATCTGCCGATTTCAGACGAAGCGTTGAAATGGCTGCCGGAGCGCGGCGAGGCGAACGGCAGTGATTTTATCTTTCCGCTGACGCACGAAAGAACGGTAAACGACACGCTGCAACATTGGGCGAAAGTCGCCGGAATAACCAAACACATTTCGTTTCAATCCATGGAATATACGGATCATCAACAACCAAAAGTGTTAATCCCAGCGATATAATTGCAGGAATACTTATCCAAAATGGATTTATAATAGTGTCAGAGATCAAGTCCGAACTTGCAAAAGAAACGGTAATCGTAAATTATGGTGAAAGCGGAAGGCGGAATCGCAGATTCGGTTACACGATAGAGGTAACAATTCAATTCATATCGGCAGATACGAACCAAATGATATGCTCTTGTACCGCAGAAGGACAGGGATCAACCGAAGCGGATGATATTCGTCAGGCAATTAAACGAGCATTAGACGGTTTATTTGCAGAACTTCGTTAACTCCTACCAGATTTATAAAAAGGATAGAGAAGCGACGAAAAATCAAATATAAATTATTCAAATATAAAGTATAATTCTTATTGATGATGCCTATGAACAAAAGGACGAGCGCTTACTGCGAACTTTGGACAAAGAAATGATGGCAGGAATCAACGAATATCCGTTGGAATATCGTCGTATGATCTATAAACGTATTGAGGCAGCGACCGGAGAAAGTGCCGAAAAGATCGAGAAGGCTTATTTCAAGAAGTTGGAAAAGATTCTCAAACGCGGGGTAATAAAGGATAGAGAAGAATATGAGTTGGTGCATAGTCGCATCGACGAATTGGTCCATAATACACCAGAAGACGACCCAGCCCGAAAAGACCTCCCGGAGTTGGAACGGATCTTTATGAATTATGCCATTGGAGAATAGCCAAATCGAATCGCCCGTAATGCTACGGGCGATTTTTTATATCGATATTTTTGTTTGTAATTTGTCTGATCCAAGAAATTCGTATTACGTTGAATAAGGAGGCTGTGCGTCCGACGGGTTTTATTTGGCTGATTGTCCTGTGGTTGTATGTGGTGGCTGACACAGCCGCAGCCGCAACCTTTGTTGCTGTCGCCCGGTTTTGGATAACCGGCTCTGTTTCCGGAGATATTCGGCGGCGTATTTGCCTTATTCGGTCCTATGGGAGTTTTGCATAGAATTTGTGGAATTTATAAAAATGTGTAACGATAATCGGATGATTATGAAAACAAAAAATGTATTGCTGGGTATGGCTGCGGTTTGCGGCTGCGCTTTTCAGGCGATCGCTTGTACCGGCATCGCGCTTACGGCTGCGGATGGCAGCTATGTACAATCCCGCACTATCGAATGGGCGCGTGGCGTCTTGCAGAGCGAGTATGTCGTCATCCCACGAGGTCAGCGTCTGCGATCTTTTACTCCTTCCGGAGCTGATGGCATGGTTTTCACATCCAAATACGGCGTGGTGGGATTGGCCGTCGTGCAGAAAGAGTTCATCGCCGAAGGAATCAACGAAGCGGGACTGTCGGCCGGACTTTTCTTCTTTCCGCAGTACGGAGGCTATGAACAGTACGATCCGGCGCAGAGCGACCGCACGCTGGCCGATCTGCAACTCGTGGCCTGGATACTGACGCAGTTCTCGACCATCGACCAGGTGAAAGCGGCCATCGCTTCGGTTCGGGTCGTCGGACTGGAGCCCTCGTCGGTCGTGCATTGGCGTATCGGAGAGCCTTCCGGACGGCAGGTGGTGCTGGAAATCGTCGGCGGGGTGCCGCATTTCTACGAGAACGAAGTCGGCGTACTCACCAATGCCCCCGGTTTCGAGTGGCAGCTCACCAATCTGAACAACTATGTGAACCTTTATCCCGGTGACGCTCCTGCCCGGCGGTTGAGCGGCATCACGCTGCGTCCTATCGGCGGCAATTCCGGATTTCTCGGTCTTCCGGGCGACGCCACGCCGCCGTCGCGCTTCGTGAGAGCGGCTTTTTATCGGGCGACGGCTCCGCAGCGTGCTACCGGATTCGAAACCGTGCAGCAATGTTTTCACCTGCTCAACAATTTCGATGTGCCCATCGGCATCGAGCATCCCGAAGGGGAGTGTCCGGACATCCCGAGCGCTACGCAGTGGACTTCGGCCATCGATCTGACCAATCGCCGGGTCTATTACAAAACGGCCTATAACAATACGATCCGCTGCATAGACCTTGCGCAGATCGACTTCGGTAAAAGCTCCTACCAGTCCCATCCGTTGGACCGGATCCAGGAACAGCCCGTGGAAATGGTCGTCCTTCCGGAGTAGGTTCGGTTACACTTCGAGCATCTCTTCGACGCTGTCTTCGTCGGTATCGCCCAGACTGAACTCCTTGTCGGCGAAGAGGTCGGCAAGGCCCGTGATTTGTTTGAGCCGCAGCAGTTCGTCGCGGTCCATACCGATATGACGCATGATCCACTGGTCGGACATGTTCGCCCGGGTCAGTTCGGCGACGATTTCGCTCATCAGTTCGACGTTGTGCGTGCCGCGTGCCCGGTTGTGGCGGATGGTCGAGGCCATGCGGTTCGAGAGATCCTTTTCGATCACGGCGACGGGGAGCAGGCCCCGTTCGCGTTCGTAGATCCGCTTCGAGGTTTTGAGGACCAGGTAGCGGTGATAGCCGTCCACGAGTTCGTAGCGGTCCCGCTCCGCATCGTAGTAGCAGACGCACGGCATCGTGTAGCCGTCTTCCCAGATCGACAGTTCGAGCAGCTTCATTTCGGGCGGCGCAACCACGTTGGGATTGTAGCTGTTCGCCACGACCTTCTCTACCGGCACGGCGCGGACGTTATAGACCGGGCTCCGGTAGGCGCTCTTCGTTTGAGATTCAGAGTAACGATTCATATTTTTCCATGATTTTCTTGCGGCGCTGCGTTTCGTTCTTGTTCGACGCGAAGCCCATGTATTTGCAGGCGTGGTCGTTTTTCAAAATACAGATACAGATGCGCTTGAAGGTAGGCAGATGGCTGAATTCGGGCAGGCTTATGTCGTCGAGGTACTCCATACGTACCGGCCGCTTGTCCGTGCGATAGGCGCTGCGGTCGCCGACTTCGATCCGAATGCCGGCCTTTTGCAGCTTCGTGATGGTTTCGTCGGAGAGGCATCCGCCCTTGTCGCGCCAGAAGCGGATGCTTACGGAGAGTTTTTCCAGATAATTGCGTCGTATCGGTTCCGGAAGGGTCGAGAGCAGGAAATGCATGTAGCTCTCCCAGGTCATTCCTTGCGGCAAATGAACCGACTGCCAGCCTGCGGCGGTTGTCCGACCGTACAGCGCTGCGAAATTGGCTCCGTTTACCCGGCCCACCATACGGCCCCATGTGTTCGGATCGATGGCTTTGTAGAGATGCAGGCTTGCGATGGCCGGCGAGATGAAGGGACTGGCGACACGCTGGCTGTCCAGCGGTACGCCTGCGCGGTAAAACAGGTCGTACAGCCGGTTGTACGACCACCCGAACCGTCCGTTCGCCGTCCATACGTCGGTTGTCAGCCAGTCGTAAAGCGGATAGGCGTTGCAGATGCCGCTGCCGACCCATTGGCGGATCCATCGTTTGCCGGCGAACCGGTAGTGGTTGCGGTCGCTGTAAATCGTGCGCCAGCGGTTGAAGCTCTCCTGCGTGCGGATGCCGATCAGACAGCAGGTGCGCTTCGCACCGCTGCGTCTGTGGAGCCACTCGGCGAAACGGTTCTGAAACTCGTAGTCCCACATTTCGTCGGTGAAGAACGGAAAATCGTGCTGTGTCAGGCTTCCTTCCGGCATTTCCCGTACCCAAATGTCCCGCATGGAGCCGTCCCACGGCCGCCAGTATTGCTGGAACATCGAAGTACAGGTCTGTACTTTGAACGGGATGCAGACCCGATAGACGTCGAGAATATCGGCGTTCGCGGCCAGCGTCCGGTTCACGTAGTCGAGCGTATCGCGGTACTGGATTTCGTAATCCATATGGAACACTCCGATTCGGCGTTGCAATCCGTGTTGCCGGATGTAGTCGATGCAGAGGTTGAGCAGCACACCGCTGTCCTTGCCGCCGGAAAAGGAGACGTAGATATTGTCGAAAAGGTCGAAAACCGTTTTCAACCGTTGTTGTGTCCGCTCATAAACATTCATGCCTGCCGGTTTTTACTGTACTCCATCGTTACGTACTGCGTCCACTCTTTCATCGGGACGAACCCTTCGGAGCGGAATATCTCCGCATGGCGGATCAGCGTCATGGAGCGTATCGTATAGTCGCGGCGGTAATATTGGATTATTTCGCGTAAGAAGCGCGACAACAGCTGCGGGTCGTCTCCCGAAACGTAGTAGTTGTTGATCTTGGCCACACCGCCGTCGGTGATCTCTACGGGTATGAACCCGAAGACGGTTTCGCCCTCCCAGGCCACGAACCAGGTATGCGAGCGCGAAGTCCAGAACGGGTAATTGTTGTTCTGGCGCAGTACGCTGCGCCGCATGACCAACGGTGCGACGAGCGCGTAAAGGCGAGGCGAAGTTCCGTCCAGTTTCTCGATTCTCATATCCGAAAGGCTCTAAAGTGACCGAATGTTGTATTTTTGGATCCGAATGTGTTAAAAATACATCCTGTCCTTACAAATATAGTGAATAACGGTCGTTTTCTCAAATTTTTGGGTCTGTGCGATAATTGATATTTTACTATTTTATTCTTGATTATATATCCTGGTGCACCGATCGGCTCCGATCGGTATGCCTTGACTTTTCTCTTCGAATCCTTTTTCGAAGAGGAGGGGATGGGGCACGTTGAATAATGTGCAGAGTACCGGACTATCGCCGAAATAAGCAAGAAAACGATCGTGGTATATCTATTATGGCGGATTTTTTCTGCACCTAAGACTGTTTTGTATTTGGGAATATTAGCTTCGATTTATGAACCGTGCCGATCACTTCGGTTGAAGCGATATTCGTTTGATGGGTGTGGATAATGGACTATTGTTCCGCAGACAGGAAGCGACTTGCCGAGCTCTGTAGTTCGTGACGGGATGATCCGCCGGTAGACTTTCGTAGGACAAGTTTTCGCCGCTTTCGTCACCGAAAAGAGGGTCTTTGTCCGTCTCTTCGAAGAGTCTTTTTCCTTTTTGTTGTAAACATAAAAGATTATTTAGACGAATCGATGTATTCCGCCCGTGATATATTTACAATGAGTCTGTTACTTGCGGACTTTGATCGTGCCGCTCTCCGTGTCGAAGGTGACGAACGAATTGCTGAACAGCCGTTCGATGTAGCCGCTGCACGCCATATCCGGGGTCGGAAGGTAGCGCAGCACGGGTGGGTCGATCAGGGCGATCGAGTCGCAGAGCGAAAGGGCGATGTCCAGTTCGTGCGTCGAGAAGAGGATGCACTTGCGGTGGTCGTGTGCCAGCCGTCGCAGCAGCGTGCAGAGTTCGTAACGGTTCGGCAGGTCGAGGAACGAGGTCGGCTCGTCGAGCAGGATGATCGGGGTGTCCTGGGCCAAGGCCCGGGCGATCATTACCCGCTGGCATTCGCCGTCGGACATGCGGTCCATCGTTTTTCCGGCGAAAGCTGCCATGCCGACCAGTTCCAGCGAGCGTTCCACGATGGCTTTGTCCTGTTCCTGTACGCGTCCGATCCAGTTGGTGTAGGGGGCTCGTCCGAGGGCTACGACATCTTCGCACCGCAGGTTGGGAATGCGGACCCGTTCCGTGGTGACGAAGCTGACGGTGGTGGCCAGTTGCTGGGGTGAGAGCGTTTCCAGAGAGTGTCCGTCGAGCCGGATTTCGCCCCCCAGCCGTTCGCCGAGGCCGGCGATAGCCCGCAGCAGGGTCGATTTTCCCGTACCGTTGCGGCCTACGAGGGCGACCAGTTCCCCGGCGGGAATCGTCGCCGAGGCGTGTTGCAGCAGAATGCGGCGGCCGTAACCGATAGTAAGGTCGTTCAGTCGGATCATACGATGCTTTTGTTACGGATGACGACCCAGATGACGATGGGGATGCCCAATAACGCCGTGATCGTGTTGATGGGGAAGGTGAGGAGTTTGGCCAGTACGTCGCAAAGGAGCATCACCACGATACCCGTAAGGATCGAGGCCGGGACCAGAATCCGGTGGTCGGCATCGGCGAAGAGGATGCGGGCGACGTGCGGGACGGCCAGGCCGATGAATCCGATCGGGCCGCAGAAAGCGGTGACCGTACCGGCCAGCAGGGTGGTGGAGAGGAAGATCAACTGCCGTGAACGGCGGATGTCGAGTCCCATCGTGCGGGCGTAGTTTTCGCCCAGCAGGAGCAGGTTCAGAGGTTTGATGACCGCGACGGCCAGTACGAGTCCGAGAACGACGGCCGGAAGCAGCAGCCCGAGCTGTCCGAGCGTAACGTCGCCGAGCGATCCCATCGTCCAGACGACGAAAGATTTGAGAGCGGCTTCGTTGCTCAGGTATTGCAGGATCTGCACGACGGCTCCGACACCCGACGAAAACATCATGCCCAGGATGAGAATGACCATGATGTCTTTGATGCGGCGGCTGACCGCAGCGATCAGCATCAGGATCAGCGCCGAGCCGATCCAGGCGGCGCCCGCAATGCCGAGGGTGGAGATTAGCGGGTGTCCCGTGAGGCCCAGAAGCGGGGCGCCCAGCAGGAAGATCGCTACGCCGAGGCTCGCGCCGGAGCTGATGCCCAGCACGTATGGCCCTGCCAGCGGATTGCGGAAGAGGGTCTGCATTTGCAGACCGCTCACGGCGAGAGCGGCGCCGGCCAGTAGAGCGACTACGGCTTTCAGCAGGCGGATGTTCACTACGATCTTTGCCGTTACGGGGTCGTTTCCGCTGCCCGTCAGTGCGGCGAGGACTTCGCGGATCGGGATGGGTACGGCTCCGACCGAGAGATCGACGACGAAAAGTACCGCCGCCAGAACTCCGAACAGGAGAAAGAGGATGCGCTGCCGCCGTTGCATCGGTTTAGTTCAGTTTTCGGTAATAGGTCGGTTCGGCGTCCGTCAATTCCGGGTGGAAGATACGGATCAGATCTTGCAGAATCAGGTCCGGGTGTATGACGCCCGATTCCCAGTAGTCGTTGCCGCCCGAGGGGTTGGTGCGCCGGTTGTTGTTATAGACCCTTCCTTCCCGTACGGGGCGCGTATCCATGAATTTGGGGACGATCTCCGCCAGCTCCCTGAGCGATGCGGCGGAGCCGACGTTGATCCAGCAGTCGGACATTTCGGCCAGCCGGTATGCCTCCTCCGTGTCGATGGGGCGCGACTGATTGCCCGTGTCCTGGGTATAGACGTATTGTCCGCCTGCGTCGGCGATCAGCCGGGCGACGTAGCTCGAAGGCGGAGCCATCAGCCAGGAGTCGCCGTAGGGAGTGTTCAGCATGACGACGGGTTTTTGTTCGGCTTTCGCCGCGAGGGTTTTCAGGCTGTCGTAACGGAGGGGTATTTCGCGGAACACCTCTTCGCCCCGTTCGCGCATTCCGGCGATTTCCGCTACGGCCACGAGCCATTCGGCCTTGCCCAGCGGCGACTGTTCGAGGTACTCGCCCATATAGGCGTAGGGAATACCCAGTTCGCGGAGCTTGGGTTCCATGGCGCTGGCGCCGCTGACGCCGAACAGCAGCACGATGTCCGGGGAGAGCGAAAGCAGCCGCTCGTAGTTCATGTTGCCGTCGTAGCCCACGTCGCCGATCTGCTCCTTGTGCGAGGCGACGTAGGGGTTGCTGATGTAGTCGATGCCCGATACGCCGACTACCCGCTGCGGTTCGCCCAGGGCGTCGAGCATGGCGATGTAGGTCGAGGACATGCAGACGATGTGCCGGGCGTCGCCGTCGAGTACCTGTCCCGGAAAATCCGCCGGAGCCTGTTCGCCGTTGCGGGCGATGAAGAGCTGCGTTTCCTCGCCTTCGGCTCCCTGCCACGGGGCGTATGTCTTCAGTATCGTGCTTTTCATCCCTTCCGCTCCGAAAATTTCGAAGCCCGAGGAATAGGCGGGGGCGTAGAGGCTGATGTCGAAATCCCCGAGCGAGGCGGCGGATCGGTGGTGACAGGCGGTTGCGGCCGCGAGGATCGCCGACAACAGGATATAAAGTAGTTTTTTCATCGTCAGAGTTTCGTTTTCAGCCCGGTCGGAGTTTCGAGGGGCGGTGCAAAGTTACTGTTTTTTATTCCGTTTTCCCCATTTAGGGCGGATGTCGAGGAAAATCTCGTAGTTCAGCCGGGGCATCGGGCGCGAAAGTACCGATTGATACTCTTCGTTGAAGAGGTTGTTGATGACTCCTTTGAGCGAGAGGTCGGCCCAGCGGAACGAGAAGGCTTTTTCGAGCGAAATGTCGCTCATGAAGTAAGGCTTCACACGTCCGATCTTGGTCTTCATATCGTTGTCCGAGGTGGTGAAACGCTCGCTGTAATAGCACCATTTGTAGGTGAATCGCCACGAACGGTAGGTCAGGTGCCCCGTTACCGAAGCCGAAAATTCGGGGATGTAAACGAGCTGTTTGCCGATCGCCTTGTCGTACCAGTCCACCGGATCGCCGTGGTTGATCGAGGGAGTCCACGAGAAGTTGCCGTCGGCGCTCAACTGCCAGTCTTTGGCTAACTGTACGTCCAGCCCCGCTTTCACCTCCACGCCGTAGGCATGCACCTCCTTGACGTTTTTGGGCGTCCAGAATCCTTTGGCCGTAGGCAGCCAGACGATCCAGTTGTCGATGTAGGAGTCGAACCAGGTGGCTTCGCCCCGCAGGGTGTAAACTCCGTCGCGGCCCGTAGCGAACGACAGACCGGCGTCGTAGGTGAAGCCGTGCTCCTTTTTCAGGTCGGGGTTGCCGCCCGGCAGGAAGTAGAGGTCGTTCAGCGACGGGAAACGGTAGTTGCGCGAAATGGAGGCCTTGGCGACGAGGTTGCCGCGTTTCGAGATCAGATAGTCGGTGAAGAAGGCCGGAATGATCGGCGTCCATTCCGAGCCGAACATCTCTTCGCGCAGGCCTACCGAAAGGCCCAGACGCTCGGTGGGGCGGTAGCGGATCGACACGTATCCCGACAGTTCGATGCGGCCTTTGTCATAACCGACGGGCACTTTGGTTTTGTTGCCGTTGGGATCGGTCGGCTGCTGGTTATCCATCGGGATAATGTTTTTGTCGATGCTTCGTACCAGATGCTGGTGTGCCGAAACGGTTGCCGTGAAAAGCCACTTCTCCCCGAGGTAGTATTCTCCATCCACCTGGCCGAAGAAGGTGTTGATCGTGCTGCGCGAGCGGATCATCTTCTCCATTTTCCCGTTGCCGAGCTCCCGTTCGTAGTCGTAGGCCATCCAGGTATGGATATAACCGGCTTTGACGCCCACTTTCCACTTTTTGCGCAGGTGATCCCACGAAAGGATGCTGCGCAGGGTTTGTTCGCGCTGTTGGTTCAGGTAGTCGTCATTCTCCTTGTGATCGACCGACAGCATCGGAAGTCCCCGCTTCGAATTGACATACCAGGCCTGCAATCCGAAACGGTCGCCGTGTCCGGTATTGTAATAGACCTCCTGCAACGCATGGAAATCGTGGTATGCACCGCTTTTGTTACGTTCGATCGGGTAGTAGGAGCCGATGATGTTGTGGTCATCGTCCAGGATAAGCACGTTTTTATCGTAGTTTCTGTACTTGAAGTCGTTCGGCGAGGAGGAATAGACGACGCGTGTCGAAGTTTGCCAGCGGTCGTTGCCGTAGGTGAGGCGCAAAAACTCGTCGAAAGTCGAAAACGAGCCGACACCCTGCGTGTATTGCAGGTTGAAACCGTCCGCATCGGCAGGGCGCGTGGAGAGCTTGACTGCCCCGCCCAGGCCGCCGCCCGCCTCATTGACCGAAGAGGTGCCGTGCAGCAGCGAGGCGTCGTCGATGAAGTAGGAGGGGATCATCGAGAAGTCCGTCATGCCCAGCATCGGGGAGTTGATTCGCATACCGTTCCACGTCACCTGCGTATGCGAGGGTGACGTACCGCGGAACGCTACGGTCGAAAGGGTGGCGCGGCCGTACTGTTTGACGAAAATCGACGTGTTGAAAGTCAGGATGTCCGCCATCGAGAGTGCGATGTTTTCATGCAATATCGTAGTGTCGAGCTGGGTTTTCTGGATGCCGATCTCCTTCATCGGCCGCCGTGCCGTGACATTGACTTCGCGGATGGGAACGGCATACGAAGGATTGCCGTTCCACCACTCGCTTTTTTTGATTTTCTCCTCCTGTGCAAGCCCGGTGAGCGTTGTGAGGCACAGTACGATTGTCAATAGGTGTTTCATCATTTGGATTCGGCTCCGGTTTCGCCGTCGAGCATTTGTTGATACGTAGGGTTATAGCCGCAGTCCGTTACGCTCCAGGTCTGTTCGGAGAGTCGGGGAAGGACCTGCGTGAAGGTCGAGAAATCCGTTACCGACGAGAGGTTGCCGATGCGGATCGCCCCGGCAGCGGTCAGGGCAGAGAAATCGAGCGTTGCGACCGATCTGTTTTTGTAGGCCGTGTGTCCGACGCTGATTTCTCCCGCGACGCTCTGCAGGGAGGGGAAGCGGAACGCGACGGCCCGATCGGTCGATGTGTTCCAGGTGGATACCAGCATGCTGCCGTTTACCCGTTGCAGGCTCGGCAGGATGAATTCACCCGCGCAACCCGAAGGCATCGTGTAGAGGGCGTAGTCGTCTGCCGGATCATCCGAAACGGGCTCTCCGTTGCCGATGGTTTCCAGCAGCGGAAATTCGAGGGCGGTGAACGACGAGGCACCTACGTAGAACGAGAGCTGCCGGCCGATGTTTCTCAGCCGGGGAAACGAAGCCGAATTCGCTTCGCCTGCCTTGCCGCAGTTGCGGCAGAGAAGCGTTCCCCGCACTTCGACGAGATTCGGCAGCGAGAGCGTGAACGGGGCTTGCGATCCGCAATTTTCGATCGTGAGATCATCGCAGCTTTCCGTCGGCAAAGAGAGTGCAGAAATATGCGTGAATCCGGCGATCCGCAGGGTATCGAGGCTTTTGAACCCGGTGATTTCGAAAGGCATCGCTTCCGGTTGCGGCGTCAGCGACGAGGCGTCGATCCGCAGCGAGCCGCCGAAATCGCCGCCCCGGAGCTCCGTCAGTCGCGTCGCGGCGACCAGACGCAGGTCGAGCGTACTGTTCGGAGAAAAAGTGCATCCCGAGAGATCCAGTACGCCTTCGAGCGACGACAGGTCGTCGATCGACAGGTCGCCTGAAATGGCTTTGAGCGCCGGAAGGAATTCCCCGAAATCCTTGATCGCGGGGAGCGTTGCCAGGCTAACGTCGCCGTCGAAACGCTCCGCTTTCGGGAAGGATAATGTTTCGATGGCCGGACACCCCGTAATTTCGAGCGATCCGGCGTCGGTGAGTGCCGGCAGCAGGACCGATCGCAAAATAGGGCAGTCGGTGACGGTGATGTTCCCGGTGGTTTCGATCAGCGGAAATTCGAACGTATTGGCCAGAGCGAGATGTTCGTAGCGAAGCGCTCCGGCCTGGGTCAGAACACCGAACGTGGTGCCCAGTCCCGATAACCGGTCGAAGCGGGAGAGGGTAAGCGTCCCGTCGATGCGTTGCAGTTTCGGAAAATACATCTGTTCGCACGGGGCTTTGGCTTCGTCTGCGGTCGTTCCGATCAGCGTCATATTCCCGGCAACGGTGGTCAGCTCGTCGGCCGTCAGTTGGAGCAGGGCGTCCGACTGGAGGACGAAGTGCCCGGCGACGCTTTGCAGGGATTTGAAATCCGCCGTTTGCAGAGCCGTGCCGTAGACGCACAGGTCGCCTTTGATCTCTTTCAGGGCCGGGAGTGAAAGCTGCCTGAGCGTTTCGTTGGGATGGGCCGCGCTGCCGATCCGCAGCGATTCGCAGGCGGTCAGGTTTTCCAGTCCGGCCAATGTTTCACCCGTATAGGCGGCGGTGATCGTCAGGTCGCAGCGGACCGAAACGAGGTTTTTCAACCCGTCCAGATTCGTGACGGGGTTTTCTTCGTCCTCGCCTCCGATGGTGAGGTTGCCTTCGACGGTGTTGATTCCGCTCCGGGCGAAAGCGTCCACTTCGGCCTGCGTCCGAAGTGTCAGACTGCCATCGGTCGCAATGTCGGTGCGCTCTACCGTATAGAGGTAGGTGCGGTCGTTTTGATTGTCGTAGGAGCTTACCAAAAACTGCCACTCCTGGTTCCAGTCGGCGACAGTCGCCGGGTCGGGGTAGATCGAGGCATGCTCGCATAATTCGTAGGATACCTGTGCGCCTTCCAACGATACGTTATAGGGGATGCTCACCGTGATCCGGCCGTCGCGGATGACGGCCGGGTAGGTGTCGGCGCCGGTAGTCAGCGAAAACGATACTATGTAGTTGTCGCTGCCCCAGGGCAGTTCGGTCTTCTCTTCGCTGCATGCCGTGCACAGTAGTGCGAGGCAGCAGATTATACCTGTTATTTTCATATTCCCGCCTATTTGCCCTGGTTGATGTTTTCGTCCGTAAATCCGAATACCTCCGTGGAGTTCTCGCCCAGCCAGCCGGCTTTGGCATTGACGCCGGTCTGTACCCGGATGAAGTCGATGTATTTGAGGTTGGCGGGCTGTCCGTTCTTATCGACCGCGTTCGAGATTTTGAAATAGACCTTCATGGCGCCTGCTGCGGCATTGTCGTCCTCCGAAAGACGGTCGTTGCCGAAATTGTCGGCGTAGCCCCAGTCGTATTCGCCATTGACCCAGTAGGAGCCGTTGCCCGACTGGTCGTAGGTGCGGCTCTTCAGGCAGGGACCGTAAAGCGTATAGCTGTCCGTGCCGATCCACGCCGGGTAGTAGCTGGGCTGGTCGTGGTACTGTTTCAGGTAGTCGATCTTGCCCTTGACGCCCTGGTTGTCCTTCCATTGTACGTCGGCTCCCGAGTAGGTCGGCCGGTAATAGGTGACCGCGTAATCCTGAACGGTCTCCTCCTTGCCGAACTCCGATCCTTTGAGTTCGTACCATTCGTCGTCGGGCAGGGTGTTGCCGTTGGTGTCCTGCATCACATAGACGATACCCGGTTCGGATGAACCCTTGAAGGCGTTGCCCGTGATCGAGAAGTTATAGCCTCCCTTGTATCCGGACGAGGAGTTGTCGATGCTGTGGTCGAAGCCCACGACGATGTAGCCGCCCCAGCCGCCGAGCGATACCCAGGTGTTTTTCCGCATCCGTTTTTCGGCGTAGGCGACTGCCGCTTCGGGGGTGGTCTCCGTACCGGTGAATCCGCCCGAAACCAGTTCGTTGATGAACTGTCCCGGGGCTGGTGTATATTCGTACACCCGGTTCCACGTCGCGCTGCTGGCTCCCGAAGCCGGGCGGCGGTGCGACTCTTCTTCGCCGTGGCATTCGACGGTGAACTCCAGCGTAGCCCGGGTTTCATTGGTGCGCGTGATGCACTTCGAGAGGGTCACTTCGGGTTCGTCGGTGGTGTCCGTTACGGTGAAAACGATCTTTTTGATCCCTGTTTCGGTCGGGGTATAGGTGTACGAAAGCTCGGTCCCGACCTCTTGTCCGTCGATCGTCCAACTGAACTTGGGGTTGGTGCCGTTCCAGATGGATGGCTGCAGAGTGATCGTGTGGTCGAGCGATACGGTGCGGGTCAGACCGTCGTATTTGCGTCCGATAGGTACCGCCGTAGCCGATACCGCCAGTGCATCGACCACCTCCACCTCGATTGTCATTTCGTCCGAGCCGTCCTCGTTTTCCGTGCGCAGAGTGACTTCGTATGTTCCGGCGACCTCCTCGCAGAATTCATAGACGGCCTCATCGCCGACCGGTTCGGCTTCGGCGGCACCCGGACGGCGCAGCGTCCAGAGAAAATTGCTGTTCTCGGCCGACTGTACGGTGGGCGCGAATTCGTATTTGCGTCCTTTCACGACCTCCAGCCCGTCGGTCTGCATGGGGAAAGAGATCAGGGGCGGCAGCAGCTCCTGTACCTCGACGAGAACCGTTTCGACGGTCGTGCCGTTCGGGGTGGTTACCTCCAGGTCGATGTAGTAGCCGTTGACGCCTTCCGAAATTTCATTGCCGGAGTCGAACCGGTAGGTGAGCTGCGGTTCGGTCGAGATGATTTTGCCCGTTTCTTCCAGTTTCCATGAGTAAACGGCCCGATCGACGAACTGGTAGGAGGGCGTAATGGTGAACTCCCGGCCGACCTTGACGGGATAGACGGCCGGGTCGGTGTCGAACGTGATGATCGGCACCTGTTCGACATCGGTGGTGATGAGCTCGTCCTTGTTGCAGGCGACCGCCGTCAGAGCGAGCAATATGAAATAGATCCGTATTTTGTTCATGGATGATGATTCTTATTATATGATTAGCGCCAGCAGAAGGCGCCGGGGATGATCCCGACATAGAATTCGTCGAGCAGTTCGCCGTCGGGCGAATAGCGCAGTACGACACCGTTCTGCACGTAATCGATCGCGTCGGCGATATAGACTTCCGAATTGACGGGGTTGATCGTCAGTCCGTAGTAGAGCGTATTGTTGTAGGGAAGGAATGGTTTTACCGGAAACTTGTCGGCCGTTACCGGCAGGCGCCAGACCGCCTTGTTGATGAAGTAGATCGTGTCGCGTGTGCCGTTGAGCTGCACTTCGGAGGGCCAGTCGCCGAATTTGAACTTGAACTGTTTCTCGATCTTGCGGGTTGCGGCGTCGATGCAGTAGAGCGATGGCGCCTCGTGTCCGTAGGGCGAACCTTCGTAGCCGCCGTCGGTCACCGTCCAGATCTTGTTGTACTTGTCCATGACCAGCGAGGTGGGCTGGATGCCCACGGTGATCTGGTCGCAGACCTTGTCGGTTTCGGTGTCGATCACCAGGATTCGGTTCTGGTACGACCAGCAGTTGGTGAAGACGTATTTGTCGTATTGCACCATCTGTTCAGTCGAACCGGTTTCGAAATCCATATCCGTTTCGACATAGCCGGTGATCTGGTAGGTCTTGGGATTGACGATGTAGATGCGCGGATCCCAGATTTGGGTGACGTAGGCTTTTTCGTCGCTCAGGAAATGGATGTAGCGGGGCGAAGTGAAGCCCGTGATGCGTCCCACCTCCTTGAAGGTGTTGATGTCGATCGCATAGATCACGCCCGAGTTGTTCACTACGATCCAACCGATACCGTTGCGGATGACCATCGACTGCGCGACGTCGCCCAACTTGATGGCGTTGGCTCTGGCGAAAACTTCATTCTCGACATGTTTTTTCTCCGGATCGTAATAGGAGAGCGAGGCATTGCCGTACATGAAATTCCCTTCGTTGGTGATGAAGAGCCCCTTGCCGGTCACCTCGTCGCCCGAACCTGCGTTGTCGATTTCGAAATCCTCTTTCTCTATCGGACCGTAATCCATGCACGACACGGCCAGCGCCGCGCATGCACAGATTACGATTCCTCTTTTCAACCCATTGAACATAATTCTATTTGTTTATCCATTCGTCCGAGAAACGGTAGGCGAAATCCACGCCTGCCGGACTCGCTTTCTTCTGATAGAAGCTCGAAAACTCCAGGGCATCGCTCCGCGATACGTCATAGACATGGACGGCGCTCTGCGTATAGGTCGATTTGCCGACCCATAACTGTTCGGTCGTCGGGTGTACGCCCATGTAGCCGTAGATGATGTCGCCGCCCGAATGATCCGCATCGAGGTCTGCCGTGATGTAGTCCCAATTGACCTTGCCGGTTTCGTAGTTGTAACGCATCGCTTCATAGGCGCTGAAGTCCTGTTTGCCGATGAAATAGAGGTGCGGCTGCGTGAAGCTCGCACACATCTGCACTGTCGGCGAAGCCGTGCCCGTGCGCAGTTCGATCTGTTCGGGCAGGTTCGTTTCCGAAACGACCTCGCCGTTCGCGTCCAACGCTACGATCATAGCCGGTTTGGTGAAGCTCGCCGCACCGGTCATGCCCGAGTTTCCGGTAAATTCGCCCGTAAAGATAGCATAAATTTTCCCATCGTAACCCTTTGCGAGGTCTTTCACCTGGCGGTTTTCGTAGGTGACGGTTTTGATTACGGCATCCGTCGCGGGATCGAGGACGATCACCGAATTGCCGCGTCCGGCGAAGACCTTGCCGCGCGAGAAGATCATGCGGGCCTTGGTCGCCCCCGTTTTCGTGAAGACGCCGAATGTACCCGGGATGTCGCTCGTACGGATGATATTGGTCTGAAGGTCCACGATACGGATGCCCGAATGGGATTCGTTGTCGGCCGTGGAATATTGGATGTAGGCTTTTTCGGGACTTACGACCACGATGTGCTGCGGCCAGCAGAGGGTCGATTTTGAACTTTGGGTGGCACCCGTAGAGGTATCGATGTTTGCGTAGAACGGCATGTCGCGTGCCACGAGGCGTTTCATCGTGTGGGCATCGCAGACGACGAAGCGTCCGTCGCCGTTGAATGTAGTTCCCATGCTGCTTGTCTTGCCGTTTTGGGTAATGAAGTAGATCTTGCCGTTGGCCAGGTACATATCCTGAAGGACGTTGCCGATTTCGTTGTCGTTGATCTCCTCGTAAACCTTTTCATGATAGCGCATGTGTTGGTCGAAATAGACGATCGTGCCGTTCTCCGAGGTCATGTTGCCCTCTATGAGGACGAACGTGCCTTCGGGATGGGTGAAGTCGAGCACGTAGTACTCCTGCGAGAGGATCGGTTTGTCGTCGGACTGGATCGTTACGGTGTTTTCCAAATCCATTCCGTCGGTGTATTCCGCAGGAGGAGCGATCAGGAGCGAACGCCGTGCGATATCGAAATCGGCCGTCCAGCCTGCCGGTGCCGATGTCATTTCGACCGTGGGAATCCATCCTCCGGCCGTCAGTGCATACGCTTCCGAAGCGCCGTATTTCATACAAACGGGTTCGTCCGAATCCTCCAGCCCCTGAATTTCGAGGCTGCCTCCGTCGCGCTTGGTAATCTCGGTCGTCAGGCGGTAGATACGGCCCGCTTCGAAATTGCGTCCGGTTTTGGTCTCGGTATAGACGCTGCCGTCGGCGAAGGTGTAGGTTACGTGTATTTCCTCTGCGCTGCAATCCGCCGGATAGACGACCGCTGCGGCGAATACGCTCGCGGTGCTGCTCGTCGCGGGCAGTTCGACACCCTCCTTGCCGAACGAAAGCGTTACGGCGTTGTTCGCATCGGTCGCATCGCTGAATCCGGTGCCGTCGAAGGTGCGCGTACCGGTCAGTACGGTCGAGGCGTCGGTCGCTGCCAGCGTGACGGAAACGAGCTTCTCCTTCACGTCCTGCGACCAGGGGTTGAACCAGACGTAAGCGGTGGCGTGCGAGAGGGTGAATCGTCCTTCGGAGTCGGTCGTGGCATAGCCGAAATCGCCGTTCGGTCCGAGTTGCAGTTTGCCCGGCTCCGCCTGGCGTTGTTCGGTCGGAACGACGGCTTCGGCGTCGGTGCCGGTCATGTTGTAATAAATCCGGTAGGGTGCATCCCCCGGGAGGTTCGTGAATCCGAAGTCGGCGACATTGCCGTCCGTTCCCGCTTCGGCGCTCTGTACGCCGCCTGCCCAGATTCGGTCGCCGGTGCTCCATTGAAATTGAATTTCGGTCCCGTCGCCAGGCACGAATTGAGTGCGGCTCGCGGTGCCGGAAATACCCGTGAGGGCTACCTCCCGTCCGGGTTGGGGACCGACTTCGGGAAGTTCCTCGATGTCCGAGGTGCAGGCCGCCAGGCCGAGTCCTGCGAGGATGTATAGTAATTTTTTCATGGCGATTCGATTAAATGCGGATGAAAATGCCTGCAATCCGGGGAGGATTGCCGACATTTTCACCGCGCGATCATTCTATTTTAGTGTTAGCCTTCCACATCGTATTTGAAGGCGAATCCATAAGTTGAGGAGGTCAATTTAACCCACGAAGAGTCGGCGTAGGCTCCCGTACCGCCGACCAGATCGGCCGATTTCGGAAGGTGGATGATCCGGTTCTCAGCAGGGACGTCTTTGCCTGCAACGGGACTCCAACCGCCGCCGAAGGGACCGGTACCGTAGTCGTCCTTCAGGGTCGGCGGGGTAGTTGCCCGACAGATGATGTCACCCAGCAAGGGGCAGCCTTTCGAGTAGCCGACGAAACAGTATGCTTCGAGTGTTTTCATATTCTTGCCTAACGAAATCTTAGCCAGTTTTGGACAATCTCCGAAGGCATTCTGCCCGAGTGTTTCCGTGGCATCCGGGAGGATGATCTCGGTCAGCTCTCCGCAATTTTGGAATGCGGAATTCTCGATCGTTTTTACACCCTGACCGAAGTTGATCGTTGTCAGCGAGCAGCCGTTGAATGCGCTTGCTCCGATCTTCGTGACGGAATTGGGCAGGGTTACGTCGGTCAGTTTGGTGTTTTGGAACATGTAGTTGCCGATTTCGGTCACACCCTCCTCGACAGTCACGCTGACGAGCGATGCGCAGGAGTCGAAAGCGTTCGATCCGTAGCTGATGTCTTTCAGTACCGTTACCGAAGTCATGCCCGTTTTTTGGAAGGCAGCCGAAGCGGTCGCCGTGACGTTCTGCGGGAATACGATGCCTGCGAGGTTCGCATTCGACTTGAACGAATTCGGGAAAGTTGTCGATTCATAGACGACTTCGGAGAAATCCACCGTGGCAGGGGCCGCGAGAGCCAGAACTGCATCGGCTACGGATTTCATTTGAGCGGCCGTCATCACCGTATTGTCGCCGACGGTCTTGACGTACAGCGTAGTGAAGGTTTGCGGAATTTCTGATTTCCAGGGATCTTCGCCGGAAGCGCGGTAGTAAAGGCCTTCGCTCAGGTAGTCGGGACCGAGCGCCTCCATCGTATAGCCGCTGGCGGCTGTGGTCCAGGAGGAGTAGGCTTCGACCGATGCTACGTGGAACGTTTTGCTGCCTTGTACCGAAGTACCCGCGCCGGAGAAACTGTCGGCCTGTACCGCAGGGGCCGTCGTCGGTTCCGCATAGACGTCTGCGAGCAGTGCGGCGTTTTCGAAGGCCTTGCTGCCGATCGAAGTCAGCGTGTTGCCCGAGATGGTCAATTTGGTCAGCTTCGACCAGTCGGAGAAAGAACCCGCACCGATCGTCACGATCGTTTTCGGAATGGTCAGGTTTTCGATCGCGTCGTTCGTTGCGAAGGCATTGTCGCTGATAGCGGTGAGGCCTGCACCGAATTGGAGCGTAGCGATATTGGGGTTGTTGCTGAAGGCTCCGTCACCCAGCGTGGTAACGTTGTCGGGCAGGGCGAGTGCCGTCAGGCCGCAGTCGGCGAAAGCACGATCGCCGAGGGTTGTCACGCCAGAACCCAATGTCAGGGTCGCCAGCTTGGAACAGCCTTCGAAAGCGCTCGCGCCGATTGTCTGAACCGAAGCGGGAATGGTGACGGTCGTAATAGCCGTACAGCCGGCGAACATTTCGGCCGGGATGGTCGTTGCCGAACCGAGGGTAATGGCCGTGAGTTCGGTACAGTCGCGGAAGCTCTTCTCTCCGAGTGTCGTGGCGTAGATTTTCGCCGAGGTGAGACCCGTGCCGGCGAACGCTTCGATTCCGATGCTGTTTATCGAGGCGAGGTCGGCATCCGCAAGGGCGGCGCAACTCTTGAACGCTTTGTCGCCGATGGTTTTGACACTCGACGGCAGGGTGAGAGCCGCCAGCGCCGTACACTCTTCGAACGTGCTTTCGCCGATAGTGCCGACTCCGGTCGGAACGGTCGCCTTGGTCAGGGCCGTGCAGCCTTTGAAGGCTCCGGCTGCGATCGAGGTCGTATTTTCGAAGAATTTGATCGTGCCCAGTTTGGCGTTGCCGGCCAATCCTGTCGGGAACTCCGTGGCTTCGAATTTCGCCATGTTCAGATCGAGTGTCACGGGAGCGGACTGTGCCGAGATTTTGGTGATGACGGTATTGAACTGGCTGGCGGTAAGGGCTGCATCGTCGCCTACGGTGCGCACATACAGTGCGGTGAATGTCGCGGGCAGGGTCGGAACCCAGTCGGTCTCGCGCGAAGCACGATAGTAGATGCCGTCCGTCAGTTGCTGGTCGTTGATGTCCTGCAGCGCATATCCCTGCGAGGTCACGTCCGTCCAGGCCGTTTCATAGGCATCGTAGGATGCAGCCGGAACATAGAGGATTTTTGCACCTTCCACTTTGCTGCCGGCGCTGCCGAAAGCGGAGTTTCCCAGCGAGGGCGCATTCTCGGCCCGGCAGGTAATGGTTTGCAGATTGCTTGCCGAAATGAAGGCGTTGCGTCCGATCGAGGTCACCTTTTCGCCCAGATCGATCGAGGTGACGTTGGCACAGTTCCAGAAGGCGTAATTGGCGATCGCGGGGATATCGATAATAATGCGGGTGAAGGCGCTGCAACCGCCGAACGAGCGCTCGTCGAGCGATTTCAGCGTTTCGGGGAAGGTTACGTCCTGCAACTTGCCGCAGTTGTAGAAGGCGTCGTTGCCGACAGTCTCCAGCTTGGAGGGCATATTGATTGTCGTGAGGGCCGAACATGCGTTGCACAGGTTGGCCGGAATTGCAGTCAGTGCATCGGGAAACTGTATGCGTTCCAGTGATTTGCAGTTCTTGAATACGGATGATTCTATTGTAGTCACGCTTTCCGGGATCGTGATCTCTTCGAGTCCGGTCGCTTCGAATGCTTCGACTCCGATGCTCTTCAGTGTCGAGGGCAGGGTTACATCGGTCAGAGCTGTGCAACTGTCGAATAAGAATCGTGGAATTGCTTCCACACCTTCGGGAATTACGACCGATGTCAGCAATTTGCAGCCGTAGAACGCATAGATGTCCAATGTGCGCACCGAGGAAGGAAGCTCGATGGATTCCAGTTTGGCACAGTTGCGGAAGCAGTTCTGCCCGATGGCAGTCAGGCCTTCTGGAAAGGTTACCCGCGTCAGGTTCTCACAGCCGTAGAAAGCCCCGGAATTGTAGGTGCTGGGAGTGAAAGTCTGGATATTACGGGGCAGTGCGATCTCCTGAAGATTGGTCTTGCGGGTGAAGTCCATCGGAAATTCGGTCGTGGCGAAGGTAGCTTCACCCAGGTCGATGACCGCACCGTTTGCGAGGTTCCCTGCAATCGAGGTGAGCTCTTCGGCCGAGAGGGTCGATTCGCCCAGGGTAACGACTTTCAGGTAGCCGATCGGCTCGGTCGGCAGCTCTTCCGCAACACCGGCTTCGGTCATGAAGAATGCGCCGGAGCTTTTGCAGTCGGACTTGGCGATCTGTGTCGAGAGGCGCAGCGTGTGGCCTGGGGTAAGCGTTTTGCCTGATTTGGTTTGCAGATAAACCGAACCGTCGGCGAATTTATAGACGATCGAAACCGTTGCCGTCGAAAGATCGGCGGGGTAGAGCACCATGGCGGCGAACACGTCGGTATCGTTGCTCTGCGAAGGCAGGGCGACACCCTCTTCGCCGAACGACAGGGTGACGGACGAAGAGCCTTTGCAGTCGCCCAGCTTTCCGTCGGCGAAAGCGGCTTCGCCGGCGATGGTCTGACCGCCCGATACGCTCAAGGTGATCGAGAGCAGGTTCGAGGTGACATCGCTCGAATAGGTGTCGAACCAGACGTAGGAGGTCGCATGCTCGAGCGTGAAGGTTCCGTTCTGCGCCTTCGCATAGCCGAAGTCACCGTTTTGGCCCAGGTTCAGTTCGCCGGCTGCCTGCTGTGTCTGCTCGGCCGGGATCAGGGCTGTTGCGGCCGCCGGGCCGGTCAGGTTGTAGAATACGTCGTACGTATCGGCTGTTGCGATGGACTCGAAGATGAAAGTTGCCTGACTGCCGCCTTCGGCGATGGCTTCGCTCCGGGTATTGCTTGCCCAGATGTAGTCGCCGGCGCTCCAGAGGAACGGAACGGCTCCGTCTTCGGCTCCTCCGAAACCGGTGCGGGTGCCCCGGCCGGAGAATCCGGTCAGCACGACCTGTGCATTTTCATCAGGGGCGGGGGCGATAGGTTCTACGTCCGCATCTTTCGTGCATCCTGCGAATGCGAGCAGGAATGTGCATAATATGTATAAGTAGTTTTTCATCGGTAATTGTCTTTTTATTCGTTAGTTCCATTCTTCCCAGTCGCTCGATCCGGCGCCTGCGCCGCCGAGAATTTCATCGGTGGCGAGTACTTGAACCTTGGCTATAACCGTTGCGGTCGCACCTACGGCTACGACAGATACTTCACCCGAGGTTTCGGCATATACGTTCTCCTTGGCGGGAGCGGTGATGGTCAGTACATCGCCTTCGAGCGAAGTGCGCCAGCCGTCGGGTTTGGTGATGGCGAGGGTCTCGACCCCTTTCTGGGTCACGGCGAGGTCCTGCGAAGCGCCGAATTTCAGCGTCAGCGATGTGCGCTCGATGACGAAATTCACCTCCTTGGCTTTGGGCAGAACGATCTGATCGCCGTTGGTGAGCGTGAAGGTTACGCTTTCATCGTCCTGTACGACGCTTTTGAAGAAAGAGTCGCCGTCTTCTCCCTTATCGCCGTTCGCACCGTCCTTACCGACCGCTTTGATCGGCTGTCCGTCTTCGCCTTTGATGGTTTCGCCGTCGATCTCCCAATAGCCGTCCTTGTTGATGGTCGGGGTTTTACCGTTTTGGCCCGCAACCGGAATCTTGTTCTGGTTATCGTCGAGCAACCACTGGTCATCGCCGCCCAGCGTCCAGTAGTAGATGCCTTCGAATTGCGCGATGCCGATGGCCGGCGCCGCTGCGCCGTCTTTGCCGTTGTGCAACGTGATGGTCTTGCCGTCGTTGAAAGTGATCGTGCAGCTTCCGTCCGCCGCTTCGGTGTAGTTGGTGATGAATTTGTTTTCGTTCAGGGCGTCGATGATCGTCTTGAGCGAATTGACCTGTTCCTTCATCGAAGCGATCTCCTGTTTTAGGTTTTCGATCTCCTGGCGGATTTCGGTGTCGTCGTACTTGTCGTCCGAACAGCCCCAGGTCATTGCTGCGCAGCAGGCAGCGAGAACTAACAGCGTAAAGAATTTTTTCATAATTTAAGAATTTGATTTATTGGTTGAATTTTGTTTTCCATGTTCCGCAGAATAGGCAGGCTGTATCGGAACCCGTCGGTTCGGAGGAGGGGCATTGTGCTGCGCCGAAACGACGAAGGCGTCCGCCGGAGGAAACGAATGTCCGTTCCGGAGAACGCCTGAAGCGCAGCCCGGCGAAGGCCGGGTAGAGTGAGCGCATGTCACGCCCGTTGAAATGTCAGCCGTAAAATAGCCGTAAGTCATCGATACTCCTGTCGTTTAGTCCTGTTCGGAACTTACATGCGAGGGTACAGAAGAAATACATGGAAAAATAGCGCGCCGAAGACTATCTTGCACGATTTCGACCCGAAACCCACGGGTGTAAATCCTGATTGTCAAGGCAGGTCTTCTGACTCGTTTCCTCCGCAACGCCTTCCCAGCGATATAGCCAGTGGCAAAGAGTGCGCGAAGTTGCCCGGTCGGGGGCTGAAACTCACAGCAACAGGTACTGTCGCCGATTTTCACGGCATTCCCTATTAATCGGCTTGGAAAAGTGATTCCAAGTCCGAACCTTGCGGGTGCAAAGGTATTGCTTTTCCGGGATTATTCGCAAACGAAATCGGAAATAAATTTCAATGAATTTTGTAATTCATTGAAAAACATGGTTTTGTTAAACGACTATTTGCGGAAGATGAAATAGACGGCCAGAATCAGGCAGACGAAACCCGCCAGGTGGTTCCACCGCAGGGTGTCCGATTTCATGAAGACGACGGCGAAGACCGTGAAGACCAGCAGGGAGATGACTTCTTGGATCACTTTGAGCTCCCAGATCGAGAAGGGGCCTCCCAGTTGGGAGCTGCCGATGCGGTTGGCCGGGACTTGGAAACAGTATTCGAACAGGGCGATCCCCCAGCTGAGCAGGATGATGGACAGCATCCCGAAGCGCTCTATTTTGGATTTGAAAGCGATATGCCCGTACCAAGCCAATGTCATAAAGGTATTGGAAAGGATCAGCAGGGCGATGGTAGCGAGGGCACGGCTCATAATAGCAGAGCATTGAGATCGGTTATCGAGGCGAAATCGTCGATGACGACATCGGCTTCCGTTTGGGTTGCGAGCGTATGACGGGGTAGAGTCGTTGCCAGGGCCACGATGCGGCCTGCTCCGGCCCGGCGGGCAGCAGTGATGCCGACCCGGGCATCCTCGAATACAAGGCATTCGGCCGAAGGCAGGTGCAGTCCTTCGGCTGCCAGCAGGTATATTTCCGGGTCGGGCTTGCAGCGGGTCACCCGGTCGCCGCTGACGATGCAGGAGAAGTAGTCGGTGATACCGCAGTTGCTGAGGACGAAATCGACGTTCTCGCGGCAGCCTGAAGAACCGACGGCGCAGCGGATTCCGCGACGGCGCAGCTCTTCGAGCAGTTCCACGAGCCCCCGTACGGGGCGGATTTCCGGAGCATAGACTTCGCGGTAGATGGCTTCTTTCTCCTCGCCGAGCGCTTTCATTCCCTTTTCGCGGATGATTTCTTCGGGCAGGATCAGGCGCATGATGTCGTCGTTGCCCATGCCGAAAGCGGTCTGGAGCTTGTGCTGCCAATCTTCGACGCCGTAACGCTCGCAGAATATCTCGAATGCCTTGACGTGTGCCTGGGTATTGTTTACCAGTACGCCGTCCATATCGAACAGGACTCCCCGTATCATTTTGTTGTTTTTTGAGTCGCAAAAGTAATCATATTTCCGGGAGTTGCCGCCGAAACGACCGGGAAATTGCAGCGTAGCACTTCGAGGCGGGGCCGTAGTCTAAAATGGCGATTGTAGTTTTTTAGTACCCTTTCCGACGATCGCGGCATCGAACTCGAGGTCCGTTTATTGCGGCCTGTGGCCGCATCCGTAATTCCGATCCTCTCCTGAATCCCCTCTTCGGAGAGGATTTGGACGCTGCGTACCTGAAGAGGTACCTAATATATACTCACGCTTAAAATTTGAGGTTAAGACTGAAATTGACCGTGAAGGTCGGGATCGACAGTCCGGGGACGGCGCGGTGATGCGTCAGACGCCAGATGCAATCCACGCGCAGCAAACGGAAGATGTTTTCGATGCCGAAGCCGGTTTCGAGGTAAGGATGTTCGACCGATGACATTCCTGCCGGAAAGAGCATAACAGCTTTCGTATTCGGAAGACTGCCGTCGTTGCGGGCCGAGAGAGTGCCGTAAACTCCTTTGAAAACAAAGACTTCGCGCCAGTTGAGTTTTTTGAGGAGCGGTACGCGGCCCAACAGGAACCCGTTGAAGTGGTGTTCGTAGAAGAACGAAATCCAGGCGTCCGACGAGAATTCGTAGAAATTCATGCACGAGAAGGCGTAGCGGTCGTAAAAATAGGTGCCGTTTCCTTCGTGCAGCTTCAGCAGCAGGTAGGGAACCTTGCCGAAGATCTTGCCGCCTTCGAGCATGAGTTGCGAGTAACCGATCGGAGGCAGATTGAGCCGGTATTGCATACGCCCTTCGAGCCGCAGGTAGTCGTAGCTGGCGGGTAAGACTCCTCTTTTTGCCCCCGTGAAGTCGAAGGAGAAAATCGGGTATTTCGAACCCATGTGTCGTACCTCGAACGGCATGCGGACGATCGTTTCGTCTTTGGACAGCCGCAGCCCGATCCGTATCGAAGCGTCGTTGATGCCATGCAGCGAACGCCCGTCCGGCAGGATCATCGGTACGTAGCGGTTCGAGGAGATGTGACGGCCCCGCAGCTCGAACGAACTGCTGATCCCGTGCAGCCACTCGTGTTCGTAGAGGGCGATCCCTTCCTCGATAGTCGAAAGCCGCGAGGTGCCGCCTCGGGAGAAGATCGAGCTTAGGATGTTGTTTTCCGAGAGGGCGCTGACACCCGAGCTGAGCTGTATCGCGTCGTTGCGGTAGGTGACCGTCAGTTTGCGCAGCAGTTGTCGGCGCAGCATCAACTCTACCTCCGCAGCTCCCTTGAAGTCCTCGTCGCGGGTGCCGTAGGCCAGGTAGGTCGAGAGCCGTACGCGGCGGCTGAACTCTTTGGTCGTGCGTGCGCCTATCTGGAAACGGGCGCCCTCCAGTCGGTTGAAGCTGATTACTTTGGAGTAGGGACCTATGCCGACGTATTTGGTGTTGTAGTAGCCTCCGATGATAGTATTGAGGACGGTGTATATGTTTTTATAGAGGGGGACCTGCTGGATCGAATCGACCATTTGATAGATGGCCTTTTCCTTTTGGGTGAGGGTGTAGGGACGCAGCGAGTCCCATTCGACCTGCTTGCCCGAAATGGCATCGTCCGAGAGGATCACGCTGGCCGACGTACCCAGAACCTGTTTGGGGATCGGCGTGTCGAACTTTACGTCGGAATAGGTTACCTCGTGGCTGCCCAGGAAAGCGATCATCTTCGAGGAGTCGGATTTGGTCAGCGTAAAATCGGCGGTCATCTTCTCCCGCTGCGGGAACCACAGCGAGTCGGCCGTCAATCGGTTGTCGGCTTCGATCGCCAGGTGGCGAATCCAGTTTACATTGACTCCTTTGGCCATTTTTACGCGGGCCGAACGCAGCGCATAGCTTGCCGAGTCGATATTGACCTCGCCGTCGAGTACCGGGGTGGCGACACTTTTGGGGTGAAACCGGATTTTGTAGGTCTTGCGCCCCTCCACGTTCGTACTGTCCACCAGAAAGTATTTGTAGAATGAGCGTCCCGAGTTGGAGAGGGGGCTGGCGAACTTCACGCCGAACAGGTCGATGAAGTTTTCGTAAAGATTCACATCGGCGTGCAGGTGTCCGGTGAATTGCGCCAGCACGCTGTTGTCTTCGATACCGGATATCTGGCTGGCGCGAATTACCTCGCGGGCGACGGACGGCGTGCGGCTGTGGTAGTAATCCGCCGCTGTTTCGGAGATCATCACGGGCAGGTAGGGCTGTCCCGTGACGGACGAGGTGTCTAGGTGCTCGAAGATGAAACCGAAATTCTGTTGGAGTTTTTTGCTCCGGAATTCCCGGATATTGGCCAGTCCGAGTTCCATTTTCGTATAGGTGCGGCAGATGTAGCGGTCGTACTCCTTGGAGTCGTTGTATTTTTTGTTGCGGATAATGCCTTCGAGGATCGGATGGGCCGGATTGTCCCCAGGGGTAATTACGACGCTTTCGATTTCCAGGTGCGAAGGAGTGAGCCGGAAGTCGATTTGGTTGTAGCCCCCGACGTGGACCGGACGTATCTGAGGTTCATAACTGACCATTTCCGCCCGGATGTAGCTCGACGTGTCGCGGCTTTCGAGCGAGTAGAACCCTTCGTCGTCGGTGGTGATGCCGGTGGTCGTACCCGGGAACAGGACGACGGCGTAGGGAATCGGCTCGCCCGTCTGTGCGTCCGTGACCGTACCGCGCACCCGGGTGTTCTGGGCGGCGCAGGGGGCGTACAGAAATAGTCCCGCAAGAGCGAGGAGTATGCCGCAGAGTCGTTTCATCGAAGCCTTTCCGGAATGTCGTTTCGGATTTTCCTAAAATATAAATATACCCAAAAATACAAAGATTTTACCGGACTGTCAAAAATTATTATTTTTGCCGATCCGGATGGAACTACTTTCTGCGGAATGAAACATGGGAACGTCAAAATAGAAAAGACCAATGCGGCCCGTCTGCTCGACCGAGCCAAAATCGCCTACGAATTGATCCCGTATCGGGTGGATGAGGAGCATCTGGCCGCGACTCACGTGGCCGAACAGCTCGGCGAAGATGTTGCTGCGGTTTTCAAGACGCTCGTGCTTCGTGGTGATCGGACGGGCCATTTCGTCTGTGTCGTCCCTGGAGATCACGAGGTCGATCTGAAAGCTGCCGCCCGCATTTCGGGTAACAAGAAAGCCGATCTGATTCCCGTCCGGGAGTTGCTTCCGACGACCGGATACATCCGGGGCGGCTGTTCCCCGATCGGGATGAAAAAACCGTTCCCGACCTTTTTCCATATTTCCGTTTTGCAACACTCCGTCATTTATGTCAGTGCGGGAGTTCGGGGATTGCAGATCCGGATCGCTCCGCAGGATCTGCTTCGCTTCGTCGGGGGCGAAACGGCCGAAATCAGCCGTCCGTCGTCTGTGGCGGCGGAATAAGATCCGTAATTCTTTTTTGCTATTCGATCCCTTTCTGCGGGTCGGCGGAATTGTCGTGTTGTCGAAGCGACCGCCGGACCGGTATTTCGGAAACGATTCGTTATTTCTCCTTGGGTGCCGGTCTGGTTTCGCCCTTGAGTGCCGGAAGGGAGATGCCGTACCGTACCGCCAGAATCCGAATGAGGATCACCGAGCAGGCGGCGATGAACTGCGTGGGGGCCGCCGGCAGGTCGAGATACATACAGAGATAGTAGATCAGTCCGCCGCAGATGCAGGCGATGGCGTAGATGTCTTTGCGGAAAATAAGGGGTACTTCGTTCAGCAGCACGTCGCGCAGCATACCGCCCGCAGCACCGGTCAGCGTACCCATGATGATACCCACCCACATCGGATAGCCGACGGCTATGCTTTTCTGAATGCCGACGACGGTGAAAAGTCCCAGTCCGACGGCATCGAAAATGAAGAAGGTGTTGTTGAGCCGGATCACGTATTTGCGTAGCCCGACTACGAACAGGAAGGCGAATCCCGATACGACCAGGTAGGAGACGTTTTGCATCCAGAAAGGGGGCAGGCCCAGCAGCAGGTCGCGCAGCGTACCGCCGCCGACGGCCGTGACGAATCCGACCACATAGGCTCCGAACCAGTCGAAATGTTTGGCCGAAGCGAGCCGGATGCCGCTGATGGCGAATGCGAAGGTACCGACATAGTCGAGAAGGGTGATGAAATTCATGATGTTTCGATTTTTCGGCCGCAAAGGTAGTAATTATCTCGCCGGATTATCGATAACGACGAAATAAATTCGATAGCTGCGACCGGGCTGCCGATTTCTGTTTTCTGTTACCGGCCGTATGATACGGGGCGGTGGCGTTTCCTGCGGGTCTTTGCGGAATTTTCCGGCAAGGAGTGTTCGGGTTTCGTTTTTTTTCGTACTTTTATGCGGCGTAAATTCGGCTAGGAACGATGGTTTTACTTCTTCATTCCGGTTCATTGGTTTGCTTTTTCATGTTACTTAAATATTTCCCACTATGAAATTTTTTATCGATACAGCTAACTTGGCCCAGATCCGGGAAGCTAACGAAATGGGTGTGCTTGACGGGGTGACGACCAATCCTTCGCTGATGGCCAAGGAGAACATTCGCGGTGAGGAGGCCTGCCGTCGCCATTACCTCGAAATCTGCTCCATCGTCGATGGCGATGTGAGCGCCGAGGTGATCGCCACCGATTTCGACGGTATGGTCCGCGAAGGGGAAGCGTTGGCGGCCTTGCACAAGAATATCGTGGTCAAACTCCCGTGTACGGCCGACGGTATTCGTGCCGTGAAGTATTTCGCGGGCAAGAATATCCGCACCAACTGCACGCTGGTCTTTTCCGTCGGTCAGGCTCTGCTGGCAGCCAAGGCCGGTGCGACGTATGTGTCGCCGTTCGTAGGCCGTCTGGACGATATTTGCGAGAACGGGGTGGCTCTCGTCGCCGAGATCGTGCGTATGTATCGTTACTACGGTTATGATACGCAGGTGCTGGCGGCTTCGATTCGGCATACGCAGCACATCGTCCAGTGTGTCGAGGCGGGGGCCGACGTGGCGACCTGCCCGCTTGCGGCGATCAAGGGTTTGCTGAAACACCCGCTGACCGACATCGGTTTGGCGCAGTTCCTGGCAGACCACGCCAAGGTGAATTCGTAGGGAGGCGGCGTTTCCCGTAATGGAAAAGCGATGCCGATGATCGAAAAATCATCGGCATCGTCGTTTCGTATTCGGGCCGGAATCCGATCAGATTTCCAGCCCCATGATATAGTCGTTCATGTAGAATCCGCCTCCGATTTCGAAATCGCCTTCGCGCAATTTGCGCATACCCATCCGTTCGTAGAATTTTACGGCTTTGTTATGGCGATTTACGTGGAGCTCCATCCGGCAGGGAGCCGGGTGGAGCTGTTTGATGTGTTCGATAGCCTTGCGGAAGAGGAAGCTCCCCGCGTGCACACCCTGGAATCGGGGCAGGATGTAGATTTTTTGCAGGATGTAGAGGTCGTCTGCTTCGGGCTGGACAGAGAGATAGCCGCAGGGAGTGCCGTCCTTGTAGGCGATGTAATATACGTGCCCTTCGGCCATCTGCCGCCGGAGGTTTTCGGGGGAGTACATCCACTCCATCATGTAGTCCAACTGTTCGGGCGAAAGGATGGTTTTATAGGTGTCGGGAAATGCGACGCAGGCCATTTCGCGTATCAGTCCGCAATCTTCGACGGAGGCTTTTCTGGCAGTAAACATAAGGTGTTCGATTCGGTTTCGCTCTTGCAAATATATTGAAAGCCAGGAGAAACCGGGAACTTGTTCCCGGTTTTCTGAGGTGCATTCTATCTAGAATATGTTCAAAGATGGTGATTCTGGTAGTCGGAGAGTTCTGTTTTTGTCGCGATAATTTGTCGGGCTGTATGAGACGGATGCCTGGGCAATAACAAATTAGGCCAATATTGTAGCCACAAAATTTCTATAGTCCCTCCTCGACGGTTTTCCGTACAGGTTCCTGGTACTGTTTACCTTTTCCGAAACGGAAGTTGATTTTCAACATTACTCTGTTCCAGGCATTTTTTTATATAGAAGTCCCTTGTGTTCTGACGATACTGTTCTCGATGGAATGGTAATGGCTTTCCGGATTGGTGAGGAAATTGTCGCAGGAGAGTTGAAATGCCCAGTCTTTGTATTTATATCTCACACCTATCGCAGAGGATAATTCACTGTCGTATATCATCGGAATAGACAATCCTTTACAAGGTATCGCACCCTGATAATATGCGGAAAAGTTTTTGTAGTTGAAAGTCAGCTCATAGTACATCGGAGCCTGAAAATGAGTCACCCTCCCCAATACTTTCGAATCGACTTTTGTATAACTGAATCCTCCGCCTAATTTCAATGCCAGCAAGTCGTTTTTGAATGGGCTGAGTCTCAAATCATAATGTACGGAGTGCACATCTGCCCAGTTGTCATTAATCGGTGAGTATGCGATATACGGCTGTTCATACTGATAATAGTAGTCGATTGGATTCTTGTAATATAAGTAGCTGTATGAAACATTTATATTGAGCCATTTGTTATGATATACGACATTGAAAGTCGTCTGGTTCGCACGGCCGCCGACCAGCTCGGGATTCCCGTGTACGATAATATTTTGATTATAAAACGAAGTGGCTTCGCTGAGTTGTCCCAGTCCTGGCTGCATATTGGCTTGGACGAATCCGGCTTTCAGCATAAAAGAGGGTGAAATACGATAACCGATATCTACCCGAGGCGCAAAGACCCATTGCCAAATATCGTTGTCGTTTGTTTTTGTTCGTGTCCCTGTTACTCCCAAAGAAAAACGATAAGTAAACCGAGGCCCGATCTTTCCGGTGATCTCTCCGGCAAAATAATTTTTCAGAATGCTGTTAGTTTCCCGGGAATAGCCCGACGTGTTGTCTATTCGATATTTGCTAATATCATAGTAAAAATAATCTCCGAATGAAAGCGTCAGCTTGTCGAAAGTCTTGGTATAGAGAGCTTGGCCGTTCATCTGATAGCCGTCTCCGTCCATATTAAGAAAATCTTCAAATACAGGCGTATCGTCCGATAATGCGTATTGGTTCTTATAGGTATCGGAAACAGAATTTATGTAATCGCCTCGAAGTGTTATCATTAGTTCATGCCGGTTGCGGAATTGCCTCCAGAAGTACAGGTCGAGCGTCGGATTGAATGAGTGGGACTCGCTTTCCTTCACTCCGTAACGGTCCGAACCTATGCCATCCTGAATAAAGGCAAGCCGGGAATCGGTCTGTTGAGAATGCTTATCATAACTTGGGAAAAAGCGGGCTTGAAATACATATTTTCCGGGGAGTTGATTCGTGTATTTGAGACTAAATTGAGGACTTAAGAAGTTGTTTTCACTCTGCCGTTCTTCCTCCTGCCGGAAATCCACCCCGTCGAGCGTATATTCCATTTCATCCGAGGCATATTGATCATCCCATGATCCGTAGCCTATGTTTGCAGTAAATGCCAACTGATGCCGTCCCCGGTTGTATTGCAGGAAAAAACTATCGTTCAACCAGGGCGAAGTCAGATGTTGGTTCAGCTCCACACTTCCGTATATTCCGTCTTCCCGAATTTTCGTGATAATGTTGATGACTTTATTGCCGTTGCTGAGGCCGAATTTGATGGGCGGCAGATCGTAGTATTCGATCTTTCGGACATCTTCGGGCCGCAGAGTCGTCAATTCCTGTTCCGAAGAGGCGATACCGTTTACCAAGACCGTCACACTGCCATCGGACGCGGTGATTTGATTGGTCTGGCGGTTGATTCTGATCTGCGGAATCTTGTTGGTCAGATCGAGACTCGTGACCGCCGCCTTCCGGTCTTCATTGGTGATGGTATATACCGTCCGGTCGAAATAGCTGGCTGTGTTGTTGGCCGTGACGACCACCGCATCGATCTCTGCGACATCTTCGGACAGGACGTAATCCCGGACGACCTCCGTCATGCCTATCGAAGGTTTGCGAAGAAGCACCGTATCGTAAAGAGTCTTGTACCCGATTGTCCGAACCGATAGCAGGTAGCGGCCCGCACGGTGTTTTCCGAACCGGTAATTGCCGGCCATATCGGTTATCACGCCTTCCGTGTAGCGGGTCGTATCCGGCAGTTGCTGGAGAATGACCGGGGCGAAGGCGACCGGTTCGTTTTTCTCGGTGGTAATTTTACCTTTCAGGACGATTTGCGCCTGGAGCGGTGTCGCCAGGCTCGTTATGATGATCAGAAGAAGAACGGGGATAAGTCGGGGGTGTCTCATAGTTGCGGAGTTTGAAAAGAATATAAAATAGAGTGAAGACGGGGCGGAAAAAGTTATAACCCCCAATTGGGGTCGGAAATATCAGGAACGTTGATCGTCAGATTCAATACGAAATTCAGGGCGCTGTCATAATAGGGAGTTTCCGCATAATCGAACCGATAATATTCGATACGTGTTACGTTGAGAGCAGTCGATGCATTCATGAGTGTCTCGTATTCCATCGGATTTGTTGGGATAAGTCCGTTGAACATAAGACATACCGTACCACCGTTTTCGTCGATCAGATAACCATCTTCGTAGGTTATGCCCGGAATATGGCTGTAAAGATCCTCGATCGTCCGGGCATCGGGGGCAATCTGTTTGGGAAGGTACGTTTCCACGGGCTGTACGGTAGCGAGATCCTTCTGGCTGCGGATGACAGGGAAATGAAAGTAGCGCCGTCCTTCTATGCCGGGCACATAAGCTATCTCGATTTGCCGGGTCTGCGGCTGGATACCCGGACCCGATATTTCGAGCCGGTAGGTCCGGTTGGTGGCAATGGCGTCTAACTCGTAATAACCGTTGACAGATGTAAGCGTCCCGTATTCGGGTTCTCCGGTCGCCGGATCGTACAGCCACAATGAAGCGAAAGGTATTGCCTCCGTCGGATCGGTGGCATAGATGAATCCCGCAATACGTTGTTCCTGACCCGTCGCATGTAGCGAATAACCGAGCAAAGCGAAAAATAATAAAACGAATCTTTTCATAGTCGTTGAATGTTTCTTAATTAAAAATAAGCATTTTACCGGGAATCAGACAAATAATTTTCGGATAAAATAGTTGCGAAATCGAAGAATGGTAATTTTATTTGTGTGATATTGAACTTTTTCTATATCTTATTTGAATATATATTTACGATGGACGGAGTTGCGGAGCAATAAAAATATCGAGGTATGACGCGAAATTGCATTTTGACCGTTGTTTTGAACAAAATGCAGACTTTGTAAAAATGAATTAAAATCGGAAAAAGAAAAATGCCTGATTTTTTCGGCTGCAGATTTCGATAGGATAGGGTAAAGACAAAGGCAGCCGATAATCGATCGATTATCGGCTGCCTTTCCGTGATCCCGCTGGGGCTCGAACCCAGGACCCCAACATTAAAAGTGTTGTGCTCTACCAGCTGAGCTACGGAATCATCCGCGCCAATCCGGAGTTATCCGTTTTGGTGGTGCAAATGTATAGAAAATTTTTGTTTTGCCAAAATAAAACGATATTTTTGTACGGAATATTGATTATCGTAAATCTTAAAACAAGATAAATTTTATGTGTAAAGCTCTGATTATCGGCGCAGGAGGCGTAGGTACCGTCGTGGCGCAGAAAATTGCTGCCAATCCGATTTTTTCGGACGTGATGCTGGCCAGCCGAACAAAAGCGAAGTGTGATGCCATTGCTGCGGCAATCGGCGGGGACCGGGTGAAGACTGCGCAGGTCGATGCCGACAATGTAGCCGATTTGTGCGAGTTGTTTCGGGCCTTCAAGCCCGATATCGTGGTGAACGTGGCGCTGCCGTACCAGGATCTGACCATTATGGACGCCTGCCTGGAGTGCGGGGTGAACTACCTCGATACAGCCAATTACGAACCCAAGGACGAGGCGCATTTCGAGTATTCGTGGCAGTGGGCCTATCAGGAGCGCTTCAAGGAGAAGGGGCTGACGGCCATCCTGGGCTGCGGCTTCGATCCGGGAGTGACAGCTATTTTCACCGCCTATGCCGCCAAACACCATTTCGACGAGATTCACTACCTCGATATCGTGGATTGCAACGCCGGTAATCACGGCATGGCTTTCGCCACGAATTTCAATCCGGAAATCAATATCCGCGAAGTGACTCAAAAAGGCCGTTACTACGAGAACGGCAAGTGGGTGGTGACCGAACCGCACGAGATACACAAGCCGCTTCATTATCCTGAAATCGGCGAGCGCGAATCTTATGTGATCTACCACGAGGAGCTGGAGTCGCTGGTAAAGAACTATCCGACGATCAAGCGAGCCCGCTTCTGGATGACTTTCGGACAGGAGTACCTGACCCACCTGCGCGTGATTCAGAATATCGGCATGGCCCGTATCGATCCGATCATTTACAACGGTGTGGAGATCGTGCCGATTCAGTTCCTGAAGGCCGTGCTGCCCGATCCCAAGTCGCTGGGTGCGAACTATCACGGCCAGACTTCGATCGGCTGCCGCATCCGGGGTATCAAGGACGGCAAGGAGCGTACGTATTATATTTACAACAACTGCGATCACGAGAAGGCGTTCCAGGAGACCGGTACGCAGGCCGTGAGCTTTACTACGGGCGTTCCGGCGGCGCTGGGCGCTTCGATGTGGGCCAAGGGGCTTTGGCGCGGTGCGGGCGTGTTCAACGTCGAGGAGTTCGATCCTGATCCGTTCCTGGCCGAACTGGGACCGCAGGGATTGCCCTGGGTCGAGAAATTCGACGTCGATCTGGAAGTCTGATCGGGTTTCGATAATTGGTTTGAAAGTCCGGATGGTATGTACCGTCCGGACTTTTTTATCGGTCTGTATTGGTGTGAAAAGAGGTAGGTATAAATACTTATTTATTCCAAATAGCCGGGATTTTTGAATCCCGGTTGGGAGGTTTTTTCTATTTTTGCGTGAATTTGAAACAGCATCGGAAATCCATGATCGATTTTCAAAAATTACCTTCTCCCTGCTTTGTGCTGGATGAGCAGTTGCTCGACCGGAATTTGGCGGTCATCGACCGCGTTCGCCGGGAGAGCGGTGCCGAAGTGATCGTCGCTTTGAAGGCCTGTGCCATGTGGAGTATTTTCCCGGAGCTTGCGCAACATTCCGACGGAGCCACCGCTTCGTCGCTGGCCGAGGCGAGGCTGGTTTTCGAGGAGTTCGGCCGTCCGGCGCATACGTACGCTCCGGTATATACCGACCGGAATATCGAAGAGATTCTCGATTGCAGCGATCACATCACCTTCAATTCCGTTGCGCAGTTCGAACGGTTCGGACAGATGGCCCTGCTGCGCGGTATTTCGTGCGGCCTGCGGATCAACCCCGGCTATTCGCCGGTAGAAACCGATCTCTATAACCCTTGCGTGCCCGGTTCGCGGCTGGGTATTCCCGCCGGGGAGCTGAAGGAGCTGCCCGCCGGGGTGGAAGGATTGCATTTCCACGTGCTGTGCGAGTCCCGCCCCGAACATTTGCGCTTGGCGCTCGATGCCGTCGAAAAGCGTTTCGGTCGTTTCCTCGACCGGATCAAATGGCTCAATATGGGCGGCGGACACCTTATGACCCACAAGGATTACGATTGCGACGAGCTGATCCGCATTTTGCAGGAGTTCAAGGCGAAATATCCGAACCTGCGCTTGATCCTGGAGCCCGGCAGCGCCTTCACTTGGCGGACGGGTTACCTGGTTTCGACCGTGGAGGACATCGTTGAGAACGGCGGCGTGCGTACGGCGATGCTCGACGTGTCGTTCGCCTGCCACATGCCCGACTGCCTGGAGATGCCCTATAAACCGGCGATCCTGGGGGCCCGCGATCCGGAACCGGGAGAGAAGGGCTGGCGTATGGGCGGCAACAGTTGTCTGGCCGGGGATTACTACGGGGATTGGATCTTCGACCGCGACCTGCGGGTCGGCGATCGCATCGTGTTCGAGGATATGATTCACTATACGATGGTCAAGACCACGATGTTCAACGGCGTGGCGCATCCTGCGATCGCCATCGTGCGCCGCGACGGAGCAATAGAAATAATCAGAGAATTCGGCTACGAGGATTTCAAGTCCCGTATGTCGTAATCATTAAACCGCAATAGATGAAAGATTTTACCCCTACTTCCTACACGCTGGAGTGTGTCGCTACCGGCCGGGAGTTTCCGGACGAAGGGTGGACGCTGGACGATGCCCAGTGCAAGTGTCCTTCGTTGATCCGTACTCGTTATGCAAAAAAGCAGCTCGAACTCAAATCCGATGAATACGGGTTTTACAAGTTCGCCGACTGGCTGCCTGTTCGGCGAATGCTGGAAAACTCGAAGGCTCCGGTGACCTACAAAAGTAAAGGGTTGGCTGCGCACCTCGGGCTGGAAAATCTCTACATTACCTTCAACGGCTATTACCCGGCTATCGGGGCGCACATGACTACCTGTTCGTTCAAGGAGACGGAGGCTTACAGCGTCTGTGCCCGTATCGACGAGAACGAGAAGCGGGTGCTTGTCGTGGCGTCGGCCGGCAATACGGCCCGCGCCTTCGCCAAGGTCTGCTCCGACAACCGGATTCCGCTGCTCTTGTCGGTGCCTGCCGACAACCTCGATGCCCTGTGGTTCGACGAACTGCTGGATCCTTGCGTGAAACTGATCTGTTCGGAGAAGGGCGGAGATTATTTCGATGCGATCCATTTGAGCAACTTGGCACTCAAGAGCGATAAGTTTTATGCCGAGGGCGGTGCGAAGAACGTGGCACGCCGCGACGGTATGGCGACTACCGTACTGTCGGCAGCGACGACCATCGGTCGGATCCCCGATTACTATTTCCAGGCCGTCGGCAGCGGTACGGGTGCCATTGCCGCATGGGAAGCCAATATGCGCCTTATCGAGGACGGACGTTTCGGCAATCACCTGATGAAGCTGATGGTTTCGCAGAACGCGCCGTTCGTGCCGATGTATAACGCCTGGCGGGAGGATTCGCGCGACATGCTCCATTACGACGACGACAAAGCCCGCCGTGACGTGGAGATCATCGACGCCAAGGTGCTGTCGAACCGCAAACCGCCTTATAGTATCGCCGGCGGTCTTTACGATGCGCTGAAAGCCACCGACGGCGAGATGTTCGCGCTGACCAATGCCCACGCCCGCAAAGCGAGGCGTCTGTTCCTCGAGTTGGAAGGCGTCGATATCTATTCGGCGGCCGGCATCGCCACCGCATCGCTCATCAAGGCCGTAGAAGAGGGTAAGATCGCCAAAGATGCCGTGGTGATGTTGAATATTACGGGCGGCGGCGAACTCCATTTCAAGGAGGATAAAACGCTGTGGTACCTGAAGCCCGATCATGTTTTCCCGATCGATCCCGACCCGGAGGAGGTGATCGCCAAAACGGAAGCCTTGTTCGCATAAAATAGCGTCCGGACGATCCGAAAAGGCCGGCGCGACAAAAAAAGAGGGGACGATACGGAAAATCGTCCCCTCTTTTTTCGTTTGTCTGCGATCAGAACGTCGAGGTCATGTCTTTGGGTACGCAGATGAAGAAATCGGCCTTACCGAGTGCTTCGGGATCGAGCTTGTCGGTATTTTCCTGCCGGATGACCTCCACCGTGCCGATCTTCAGACCGGGACGGTACTGATTGAGGTAGGTAATGATGCCGCAGTGGTCCGTCGAGTGGAAGTTGCCGTTCATGTGGACGAGTTTCGACTGCATCCGTTCGGCGATCGACCAGGCCATCGTAGCGTCTTTGACCGCTTGTGCCTTCGAAAGGTTTTCTGCGGCGCTCTGTTTCATCCCCGGCATCTTCATGGCCCCGAAATATTCATCCACGCTCTTGTTGGGCACGTAATTCAGGGGCAGCGGTGCGATATACCGTTTCGCCTCGTCCGAAAGCCCGTCCAGCGCTTCGAATCCGCCTTTGGCGACCATGTTGGCGTAGCGGCGTGCTACGTTCGTGGCGACGAAGGGAATCTTGTGCTCTTTGGCGAATTCGACGATCGGAGAGTAGTCGGTCTTGTAGTTGGGCCAGAGCTTGGCTTCGGCGTTGAACCGTTCGGGGGTAATCATTCCGGCCAGGTATTCGTCGAGGATCAGTTGATTGTCCCGCTCGAACATTTCGGCGCCGATCATCAGCCGGTCGCCGTGCCGGTCGTAAAGGTCTTTGACGATTTCGTATTCCATCCAGTGGGCGATGGGGCAGTTGTGGATTTCGCCGATGAATACGACATCCTGCCGTTCGAGCACGTCCATCATCTGCGTGTAATCGACCCGATTGCCCTGGGCGTCGAACAGCGTGTAGGCATTTTTCTCCTGTGCCCAACCGAGCGTTGCGGTCAGGCAGCAGATCAACGATACGAGGATCTTTTTCATTTTCCGTTCTGTTTATTATTCTGGTACATAAATGATTTCTCCGTTTTCCAGTTCGTAGGCGATGCCGACGCGCTTGCCTTTCGCACCGGAACCCTGCTGTTCGGAGGGGGTGTACTTGTTGATCTTGTTGCCCTCCTTCATGATGATCTCCATATTTTCCTTGCCGGGGTTCTTCACTACGGTGAAATCTTCCTGCGTGAATACTTCGGTCATGTTCATATGCATTACCATAGCGACCATCAGCGCTACGGCGAAGACCATCGCCACGTCGAACAGATTGACCACCACGCTCAGCGGATCGGAGTCTTCCTGTACGGCGAACTTGCTTTTTCTGCGGGTCGGTTTCATGCTTCCGTGTTTTTTTCGATCAGTTTCCGTGATACGTAGTCCAGGTTATTGACATCCTTGGCATACCAGCGCTGCTTGAATTGCAGGGATACCAGGCCCACGCCGCTGATCACGAGGCCCACGACCGTCGTGGCGAATACGACCTGCATATTGTAGGACATACCTGCGATGTCGCCCGTCGAGAGTCCCACGAGCGCCGGGCTCATGGCGATCAGCGTGCCGATCAGACCCAGTACGGGGCCGATCTTTGTGAGGAGTTTGGACAGGATGACGTCCTTCTCGGCGTCGTTCTCGAAATTCGAGATCAGGTAGTCTGCGTAATCCTGGCTGGCCGGGTTGGTCAGCAGGTCGCGCAGGTAGCGGATGTAGAGCGAGTTGTCTTTCGCGGGCAGCGCTTTGCGCAGGTCGTCCACCTTGTCCGGTGTCAGGTTTTTGATCAGGTCGTTCAGTCGCTTGTCGTTCTTGCGTTTGGCCATGTACTGGTTGTAGATGCCGCCCACGAGCAGCAGGGCGCGGATGAACAGCAGCAACAGCAGCAGAATATCCGGGATAAGCAGGCTGTTGGCCACCCAGAAAAGTACTTGTGAAATGGTTTCCATATAAGTTTATTTGTTTTACGATTTCTTGGAATTTATGACGGTTCGGGGTTGTGTCGAATGTTTTTTGCGGGCGTTTCTCTTTTGCAGGACGATCCATTTGATGCGGTTCCAGAGCGCTCCAAGCACGAAGAGAACCAGGAACAGTCCGAAGGCGAATCCCAGTGCCCGCCAGTTCGTCGGCTCATCGACCGCCGGATAGGTTACATTGCCGTTGACGGTGGTCAGCAGACCGATGATGCAGACGAAGAGACTCACCAGAAAGTGCGTCTCCAGCCGCATCTCCTTTTCCGGCAGCAGGAGCCGGAAAAGGTAGCAGAGCAGCGGAAACAGCACGACGACGGCTGCGGCGAACGCATAGGAGATCGCCGAGAACGACGTTCCGGGAAAACTGAACACCAATTCGGTCTGCAGGTAGAACAGCACGGGGAAGACGAGCAGGCTGGGGTACCACTTCAGGGGTTTCACCCACCATCGTTCCTGTTGTCCGAACCAACCCCGCAGCACGGCGATGCAGTAGGCGAAGCAGACGACCGATTCGAGCGTGATGATAACGGCCATATTTTGCAGAGCCGTCGTGTTTTGCAGGTAGTCGGCCAACTGTGTCTTCGATTGCAGAATGGCGTACGGGTAGGTCACGATGACGAAGGCGCCGCACACCGCTCCGAACAGAGCGGCCTGCCAGATCCTCCAGAAACTGAGTTTGAGCACGCAGTTGATGAGGATGAACAGGATGAGTACGCTGATGATTAGTTGCATAGTATCGTATTAGTTGTCTTTTCTCTTTTTGCGGAGCACCAGCAGCAGGACGACGAACAACACCAGTACTCCGCCGGCGATCCATACGCCGTTCAGGGCGTTTTTCCGACCTTGCTCACCGCTGGACACTTCGTCTTTCTTGAGTACCATCCCGTTCTTGTTATCCGGGCTTTGTACGGTCTTCATGGTCTGGATCTGCTGTTTGTAGGCCGCCGCATGCTGCGGAGCGACCCGTCCGGCGATGAATTCCTGCAATTTGGCGTTGCCGCCCGAGAATCCGCTGCCCGTCGAGCCGAACTCTTCGACCAGCTCCGTATGCAGGCTCGCCAGTGTGTTGAGCTGCTGCTCCGAGGCTTTCCACATTCCCTTGCGGGCAGTTTCCAGCATTACGGCCGTGATTTCCTGCAGGGCTGCCGGATTCTGCTGACGGAAGAACTGTTCGGTTCCCAGGCCGTAGCTGTCCTCGACATACACGTCGTAGATCCGGTCCCACATCTCCTTGTCGATGACATCGGGTTTGGTGACGTTCCATCCGTAGGTGTTGGTCACGACCTCGGTGATCTGCGATGCGCTCGATGCGCCGCCCTTCATCACCTCCTTGACGTATTCCGGATTGAAGATCGTGGCGCGGGATTCCACGCCGATAGCCTCCTTGAGCTCCTGCATTTTGACGTTGTTGCGGTTGCGGTAGTCGGCGAAATAGGCGTCGGGGTCCTTGCCCGTGACATTGCGTACGGCCAGGTTCATCCCGCCCATGAACTCATAGACGTGATCGAGGCTCAACGCGCCCCAGGTGTTGCTCTGACGGGGCTGTACGACGGCGTCCGTGTTGTGGAGCACGGCCCGCAGCAGTCCGGCCTTCATCTCTCCCCACTCTTCGTCGCTGCCGTACACGGCGCCCATGTTGTTGATGTAGGCGTCGGCGATCTCCTGTTCGTCGGTCCACTTGTCGCCGCTGGTGATCATGTCCTGGATGCCGGTTCCGTACATGCCGTTCACACCTCCGAATACCCGCTGCGTGGACATTTCACGCGCGTCTTTCGGGGATACGCCCTGCTCGACGAGCAGGCGTTCGGTCTCCACCGTGCTTTCCGCCACGCGGTTGCCGTACCGGTCGTCGGTCGCTGCCGCCGCCATCTCGACGGCCCGCGAAATCAGTGCCAGGCGCGATGCCGCCAGGTCGCGGAACTGCCCCGAGGTCTGCACGATTACGTCCACGCGGGGCCGGCCCAACTGCTCGGAAGGGATCAGCCGCAGGTCGGACACGCGGCCGTAGGCGTCGCGTACCGGCTCTACGCCCAGCATGTAGAGCACCTGGGCGATCGTCGCACCTTCGCTCTCGATAAATTCACTGCTCCAGAAGGTGTAGCTGACTTTGCGCGGATAGTCGCCGTGCGTTTTCTTGTATTGTGCGAGCGTATTCTCCGCCAGCTCCTTGCCCTTGGCCCAGGCCTGTTCGGACGGGGTGGTCTCTGCGTTCACAGCATAAAGGTTGCGGCCCGTAGGCACCGCCTGCGGATTGGCCACGGCATCGCCGCCCGAAGTCGGTGCGACGTATCCGCCCGCCAGAGCGTTCAGAATCGAGCGCATCTCCATTTCCGGACTCTCCTCCAGCGCCCGTTTGTAGTTCTGGATATTCGTCACGGTACGCTCCACTTCGGCGATGGCCTGCGCTTCGCGTTTCTGATCGGCCGTATATTCCGTAGGAGTAGTTGCGCGGCCCATCATCATACCTCGCCGGGGCGGAGTGAGGATCGTGTGCGCTTCGGCGAGCTTCTCCGGGGTGATTCCCGCTACGCGGCAGACCAGTGCGTCGTCGGCTTTCTGTCCGCCGAGTACCTGGCGGACCAGTTGTTTGGCCGGTTCCAGATAGTGCTGCGTGAAGAATGCCTGGCTCTTGAGCTGCGAGTCGGTTACCTTTCCGCGCTGGCGGTCGAGGGCCGCTACGCTGTATGCGATCGGGTCGGCGCTCATGGCCATTACCGACGAACGGATCTTCTCCGGCGAGTAGGGAACGCCCGTCGTATAGAGCTGCCCGGTCATCTTTTCGTTGGCGATCTCCTCGGCGAAGTTTTCGATGCGGGCGATCTCCTCGGCAGTGTAGGGCTGCGTGAGCAGGCTGTCCAGCCGCAGGTCGCGGTGCAGGCCCATCTTCACGGCGATCTTTTTTACGGCGATCGATGCCTCCGGCTGGCGGGCCTCGTCGGTCTTGTAGTACGCTTCGATTTTGTTCATCAGCTCCTTGTACTGTCCCCGGGTCTTGCTCTCCGTGAACGGCGGGGTCAGGTAGGAGATCGTCGTAGCGTACGAGCGGCGTTTGGCCATCATGCTCTCGCCGACGTTGCCGATGGTGTAGTAGTAGAAGTGGGGAAGGGTGCCCACCAGACGGTCGGGCCAGTCGTAGCGGCAGAGCGCCACCTGTTTCCGGGGCGTGAACTCCAGGCTGCCGTGTGTGCCGAAGTGAATCATCGCGTCGGCTCCGAAGCCGTATTGCGCCCAGAGGTAGGCGCCGATGTAGGGGTGGGGCGGAGCGGTTTTGGCGCCGTGTACGATGGCGAAGGCGTCGTCGCCGACCGCAGCCATGGGCTGCGGCAGCAGCACGACGTTGCCCAGATCGATGCGGGCTACGGCCAGGCACGGCTCGCCCTCCCGGACCGTACTCATATAGCGGCCCGGCGCTTCGCCGTACAGTTGCACGACGTCGGCATAGAGCTCTTCGGGCAGGGCGTCCTGCACCCAGGATTCGTATTCCGACTTTCCGACCAGTGCCGGACGGCCGTTTTTCAGGAAGTCGTCGAAAGCTCCTTCGGCATAGGTGCTCAATACGGCACCCTGCGTCATCAGCAGCTTTTCGAACTCTTTTTCGGTCGCAGGCAGGTTTTTCACCGTGTAGCCTTCGGCCTTGAGCCGTTTCAGAAGATTATAGAGCGACGGCACCGTTTCCAGTCCCTGGGCCGTCAGCGAGGATTGTCCGGCGCCTTTGAAGTAGTAGATCGCTACTTTCTTTTCAGCATTCGGCTTCCGTTTCAGCGAGATGAAGTTGCCGATGATCCGGGTGAAATTCTTCAGCCGTTCGGGAATGGCCTTGAAGAGGTAGATTCCCTCTTCGTCCAGTTCCTGATCGTTCAGCACGTAGGGGTAGATCGCGCCGTCCAGTTCGGGTACGACGATACTCTGGGACATGAATCCCCCGAACATCCCCATCGGGTCGCTTTCCCACTCCTCCTGCGTTTCCAGCATGGAGAGCGGCGAGAAGATCGGGATGTTCCGCTCCTTCAGCCACTCCACGGCTGCGTCGGCCTGGCCCATGACCATGCGCCCATGCGCGAAGTGGATGACCGCGTCGGGGCCGATTTCCCGCAGGAACGCCAAACGCTGGCGGTACGACGAAACGGGATAGACGTTCATTCCTGCGTTTTGCAGCGATACGATCAGGCTGTCGATGTTGGCCCGGTTGCCGCTGAAGGGGTCGTTCAGACCGCCTACGATTGCGATTTTAGGGGCTTTCTCCCGATAAATTCCCTGTTCCCGGAGGTATTTCTCATAATCTGCCACCGTCTTGAATGAAAGGTCTTCGTCCAAGTGGTAGAGCACGTCCGAAGCGCTCTCGACAGCTTCTTCAGCCGGTGTGACGAAGAGGCGCTTCGCGTCGATATGCTGGCGGACGTAGCGGGCCATATTCCGGTAATTCCGCTTGTTGCCGTTGCCGATGTAGGCCGAGATTCCGGCCTTGGTGAGGCTGTCGAGGCTACAGATGTCGTTCTCCGGGTTGGTCGCGGCGTAAATGTAGATAGGGGTGCCTTCGTCGGCTGCCGCGAGGATCTGCGCTCGCTGCTCTTCAGTGATTTTCAGACCCATGCCGAATCCCAGCACCAGGTCGTAACGTCCGAGCCGGTCGAGCCGGTCGAGCGGTATTTCTTCGTATTCGATGAAGTTGTCTTCGTTGGATTTGACGAGGCTGGCCGTCTGATAGTTCTGGAAGTTCACCAGTCCGATCCGGGTCGTGGATGCCCATTTGCTCCACGCCGCCCAGCAGCACAGGACCACTGCGAGTACGGCGACGGCCGCGAGGATCCATTTCTTGTTTTTTGCCATTATTCGAAGTGTAAATTGTTAAGATTCTTGAGGATTGCCGGCGTCCGGATCCATACCGGACGGGCCGTATCTTGAAAACGGACTCTTTTTGCGTGGTTTGGCCGGCAGTCCCGTAGTTCCGGTGCTGCCAGCCAATCCGATCGCATCATTTCGTCTATTTCAGCAACTCGTACTCCAGTTGCGGACGTCCGCGCTCACCGTCGTCGCCCGAACCGAATTTGAGGAACCGGAGCTTGTAGTAGTTTTCCGCACAGTCCTTGATGACGAAGAAACGGTCTGCCTTGACACCCGGATTCTCCACGCCCGGCATCGCGGGGGTGCGCCAGTTGGTGCCGATCGTGTTCGCTTCCGTCTGGAACTCCGCAGATGCCACGTCCGCACGTTTGAAGTCGGCATACGACTTGGTGTCCGTCATGACGATCGCTGTTTCCGCGCCGCCCAGGTTGTTGATCGTGATTACATCCTGCGTGAACGAGATCACCGGTCCCGATGCCATCATGGTCGAAGAGGCGGCGTAGGCCCACATGATGTCCCATTTGCTCTTGGCGGGCTGGAGCACCTGTTCGCCGGTTTCGAGCGAGAGTCCGATGAAGCTGTAAATCGGGTCTTTCGTGATTTCGACGGTTTTTGGGGTCGTATCTTCCACCTTGCCGTACTCTACCTTGTAGCCGTTGCCGCTGCGGGTGACTTTCACTTTGTACCAGAGGCTCCGGTTTTCCGTACCGTCGGTATTGGTCTTGTTGTCGGCCGAGGCCACGAAAAATACCTTGTTGTTCGCATCCGTAGCCGATATTTCGCCGAATGCGGTCTTCGACAGGTCGCCCGTGACGTCGTCGATCCATTCCGCCTTGAAGTCTTCGGACATGCTGCCTGCGGCGATGTTGGGTGCGCTCTGCGCATCTTCGAGGGTTACGGCTGCGAAGTCCGTTTTCTCGGAAGCGGCCGCTACCGTTGCGTATGAAGAGTTGAGTACCACGCGGAACTCATCGCCGCAGTAGAAGCCCAGGTTCCAGCTCTTGCGGTCGATCTGCATCTGGCTGTTATTACTCAGATCGACATAGACCATGTTGGCGTAGTTCTGGTCACCGACTTTCCCTTCGAGCGTCATCGTGCCGCCCGTGGAGACGATCGGAGTGAACGAGAGGGTCATCTCCTTGGTCGTGCCGATCTTGTAGCCTTCGGTCAGCGAGAGGGAGAGAATCTGGAATTTCGCCGTTCCCTCGGGGTTTTTACCCGTCGCTTTGGCTACGGTGAAAGTGCCCGTGGACTGTCCGGCCGGAATATTGACCGTGATCTTGCCGTCGGTCATGGCCGGGGTCGTCGTGATGTCCGCGTCGGATACGTCCGAAGAGGTCATTTCCATCGTTACGTCCAAGCTCTCGGTCGTAGCGCGGCTGAGTTTCAGGCCGAGGCTGACGGTTTCGCCGTCCATGCCGGCTTCCGATACGGCGAATTCGACCGAAATGTCCTGCAACTTCAGGTTGTCGTCATCGTCGTTGCATGCCGAGAATCCGAAGGTCATCAGACAGGCTGACAGTAAGTAAAGTAATCTTTTCATAGAATGGTTTTAATTAGTTAATATTGAATTTGTTATTTTTTGAATTTTCCGTTCAGCATCAAGTTCAGTCCGATGAAGTAGCTGCGTCCGCAGCCGAGATAGCTGACCGAAGGGGTGTCGTTCGCGGATTCTACGATCGTGCGTATGTCGGTTAGGTTGAAGAGGTTTTTGACACCTACGTTCAGGCTCAGGAACGAGGTCAGCTTCTGCGTGACGGTGATGTCCCCGTAGTGGTAGGAGGGGAGTCCCCTCAGGTAAATTTCGCTCTCTTTCTTGTTGTCCGGGGTCGTGTATTCGTGGTAATAGTACTCCTTGCGCTGGCCGGTGTATTTGTAGAAGAAACTGATGTCCGTTCCCGACTTGGCGATATGGTAACTGATGGTCGTACTCACTTCGGGCGAATAGCGGAACTGGGGCAGGCTTTTATCGTCGGAGGCATATTTGTTGTAGCGTCCGATCAGCGAAGCATTGACGTTCACGCGTAATCCGCCCCATGCCAGCGAGGTTTCCAGTGCCCCGCCCAGGGTTTTGTAGCGGCCGATGTTGTAGTAGGTGTTGTAGTTGGGAATATCGACGTTCTGCGCCAGGCTGATCTTGTCCTTGAAGACGTTGTAGAAACCGCTCAACGTGGTGGTGAGCCGGATCCGCGCGTTATGCAGGATGCGGTAGGTGAACGATCCCGTGACATTGTTCGAATATTCGGCTTTCAGGTCCGGGTTGCCGTCGATGTCGTGGTTGTCGTTGTGGAACGAGAAGTAGAGCTCCTGCAGGGTCGGCGTACGGAAGCCGTAGGCATAGGAGAGGCGGATGTCCATATCGGGTGTCAGATCGAACTTCGTTAAAATCGAAGGTACGGCCACAGGAGCTTCGTAGTCGGCCATCAGGAAAGCCCGAACGCCGGGGCGTACGCTCATCCAGCTCCAGGGTTTGTATTCGGCCGAGATGAAGAATGCCAGATCGGAGATCGTGGGGGTGCCGTCGATGCGTCCGCCCTTGCCTTCGGTCCATTGGTATTCCAAACCGGGCTGAAGGCTGATCTTCGGGCCGATATTCCAGGTTGCCGTCGCCCGTGCGATCCAGGCTTTGTACTGGGTGACATCCTGACTGGCATCTTCGGCCGAGAGCCATTTCTCTCCGGTCGAGAGGTCTGTCCAGGTGGTCTGCGTGCGGCGCTTGTAGTCCTGGTAGGAGAGGGCGAGATTGACGCTCAACCGGTTGTCCAGTCTCCAGTCTGCCTGTAACTGATGGGTGTATCGTTTGGTCAGATAGTCCTTGTCGGAAACCTTCTCCGGTTCGATGGCGGTACCGTTCAGAGGACCGAAGATTTTCTCGTCGAGGAAATCCAGCCGGTACCAGACGTTCAGGTTGCGTCGCTGGAACCCTATCATACCGTTGGCCAGCGACTGGTCTTTGGGATGCCAGCGCTTTTCGCGTCCGGTCAGGTCGCCCTGCCAGCCGCCGTTGTCGTTGCGGGTGTAGCCGCCGTTGAAGTAGAGTCCGTTTTTAAGATTGAATCCGAGGTCGATGCTTTCGTTGTGAAGACCTTCGCCGTTGAAGAACTGGTATTCCTTGCCCATCGTTTCTTCCTGGATGCGGGCGCCCACGCGCCAGGTGCTTTCGCCGGAATAGCCCGGTCCCTTTTTGGTGATGATGTTGATGACTCCCGCAAGGGCATCCGTGCCATAGACTACCGACATCGGACCTTCGACGATTTCGACCCGTTCGATCCGGTTTACGTCGAGTTGGCTGAGGCTCTGTTTGGTCGAGCCTCGGTCGATCATCGGAATACCGTCCATGAGGATTTTGACGTTGTTGCCGCTCATACCCATCAGCTCGAAGTCCGTTTCTCCGAGCGCCATGTCGTTCGAGAGGCGGATGCCGATTTCGGTGTTGAGAAGCGACTGTACATCCAGGGGTGCCTTTTGCCGGATCTGATCGCTGTTTACCGACCGTACCTTATATAAGGAGTTTTTCATGGATTGCGGCGAGAACTGTCCGGTGACGACCACCTCCTCCAACTGGTTGATATCTTCCTTGACTTCGATGTTCGGGAATACGTTTTCCCGACCGGTTTCGATGGTGACCGGAAACTCCTTGCGGTGGGCGGTTACGGATTGGACGACCATCGTATATTCGCCCGGGGGAGCCGCAAATTCGAAATTGCCGTCCCCGTCGGACATCCCGCCGAATACCGTATTTTTCAGCGAAACCGTGATGTATTCGGCCGGAGCGCCGTCTGTGGTGATGACATTGCCCGAGATTTTGACCTTTACCCGGTTTTGTCCCGCTGCGGGCAGGACGGACAATAATAATAGGATGACAGTGCAGATATTTTTAATCATGGGCTTTTGGTTTTATTCGTTTGCAAAAGTAGGGGGGATAAAACGGGCGGGCAATCACCCGTTTTAGGTATTTCGGAGGCGAGAGGTAGTCAAATGTGGTGAGCTTGCCCGTCTGTCGGATTCCTGAGCTGTTTCCCGGATCTTCCGTTCGGTTTGCGGAGCGGTCCCTTGATTTTTGTCCGGCCGGAGGTGGCGTTGGGGCGGTTGCGATAAAGTCCGGTCGTTTTTCGGGTTTGGCGGAGATTTTGTACAAGCAGTATCGAAAGAACTTAAAAAATTATCGATTATGTTTTTCTTGTGGTATTTATTGATAGGTTTGGTTGCCGGATGGCTCGCCAACCTGATCGTGAAAGGGCGGGGGTCCGGCCTGATCGTCAATTTAGTTGTCGGCATCGTCGGCGGGGTGCTCGGCGGCTGGATCTTCTCGCTGTTCGGACTTTTCGCCGTAGGAACCATCGGCAGTATCGTCACTTCGGTAGTCGGTGCTATCGTATTGTTGTGGATCGTAGCTGCCGTAGGCAATAAAAAAGAGAAAAAGATAGACTAAAAAATTATTCGTATGAATGAGAAATTGAATGCGGACAAAGAGCGTCTGAAGGCGGATCTGTCCGATACGGTACAGGATGTGAAAGAGCATGTGGCCGCGAAAGCCGGTCAGGTGAAAGAACAGGTCGTAGCGAAAGCCGGCCAGGTCAAGGAAAGCGCCCGCCAGCAGGCGCAGCAACTGAAAGGACAGGCCAAGGAGCAGGCAGGCAAAGTGCTTGACAAGACCAAGGAATTGGTCGATAAGGCATCCGAAAAGGTGAAAGAGTGGTAATAAAAAATAGAATGGAAAAGAGAGGCCGGCCAGCCATAGGGCCGGCCTTTTCGTTTGTGTGTCCGGACAAATGGATTATCTTTGCACCCCGACAGGCCGAAGTTCCGCTACAGAGGAACCGAGGCCGATATTATTAATCACTTTAATTTTTACAGGATGAAAGAGATCCAAACAAAGCGTACTCCGCGCTTCAGGCGCTGGTGTCGCAAGGGTTATGCCGCTTTCGCGAGCCTTCGGCGCCAGGTTACCATCGGAGTCCTCTCTGTTTCGATGTCCACCATTCTCCTGTCCACGACGACGCCCGTGCAGGCGCAGACCGTCGATTCGCTTACGATCGCCAGAGAGCTGGAGATCGAAACGGTCGAGGTGACGGGGGTGAAAGCCACCCCCACGCGCAGTGCGATGTCGTTCACCTCCGTTTTCGATCGAAAGGCGGGTGCTTCGGCGCCGGTCCAGACCCTCGAGTCTGTGCTGCGTTTGAGCCCTGCGATCGATCTTCGGGAACGGAGCGGCAGGGGAACGCAGGCGGACATTATGATCCGGGGAGGTTCCTTCGACCAGACGATGGTCATGCTCAACGGTATTAACTTTACGGATGCCCGAACGGGTCATCAGTCGCATTCGCTGCCGATCGACATAGATTGCATCGCGGGAATCGATCTGATCGACGGCGTATCGGGCGTCGGTGCGTATGCAGGGGCCCTGAATATCCGCACGATGCCTCTCAAATCCCGCTATCTGCGTATCGAGGCGGCGGGCGGCGGCGACGGCTATGCGTACGGCAATATCTCGGGGGCCGTGACTAAGGGGCGATTCTCCCTTTTTGCGGCCGGTTCGTACCGTCGCAGCGACGGGTATATCCATAATACCGATTTCGAGAACTACAACGGTTACTTGCGGATGAACTACGACAGTGAAAAGGCCGGATTTTTCGATTTCCAGGCCGGTTATCAGAACCGGTCGTTCGGTTCGAACGGTTTCTATGCTGCGTACAATCCCGATCAGTTCGAGCATACTTCGACGGTGCTCTCTTCGCTGCGATGGGTGAAATCCGTCGGGCGTTTCACGCTCAATTCGTCGGTCAGCTACCGCAAGAATTTCGACCGTTACGACTGGACGCGCGGTACGCCGATGAATCATCACAATACGGACAATGCGGGAGCCGAGTTCTGGGCCGACTGTACGTGGAAGGGCGGTATGACCTCGCTGGGAGGCGATTACACCTACAACCACATTTACAGCACCAATCTCGGCGAGCCGCTTCCGACTCCGCACGGCAAATATACCCATGCCAAGGACCGCCACGTGGGGAATCTCTGGCTGCGGCATGTCAAACAGTGGGAGCGTTTCGACGTTTCCGGTTCGGCCGGGGTGAGCTTCACGCCTTATGGGACTTCGGCCCTGTGGAGCCTTTCGGGAGGCTATCGTCCGGTGCGTGGGCTGCGGCTCGAGGTCGGTGCGGCCCAGTCGATGCGACTGCCCACCTTCACCGATCTTTATTACACCTCCCCTGCACAGCTCAATAATCTGGATTTGAAGCCTGAACATGCGATTACCTATCGTTTCGCGGCGGATTACGCCCGCAGCGGGTGGAATGCTTCGCTGTTCACTTACTACCGGCAGGGGCGCGACATCATCGACTGGGTTTGGCGCGAGGAGCTGGGCAAGTGGCACTCCGAGCAGGAGAGCAAGCTCGACACCTATGGACTGGAGGTTTCGGGCGGTTATACGACGACCGGGTTTCTGCACCGGATTTCGGTTTCATACGGCTATATCCATACGAGCAAAGTCGATCGGGTCATCACTTCCAGTGCGCTGGATTATATGAAGCACAAAGCGGCGGCGACGGTCGAATTCCGTTTTCTGCGCAACTGTTCGCTCACGCTGACCGGTGCGGTATATGACCGTAACGGCAGCTATACCTATTATTTGCGTAATGCGGACGGTTCCCTGATGTTGGATCCCGACGGCAAGATGATGACCGAAGTGCGTGACTTCAAGCCTTATTTCCTGTTGGACGGCCGTCTGTCGTGGGAAAAGAAGGGGTGGAAGCTCTATTTCGACGTGATGAACATGACCGATACCCGTTATTTCGATTTCGGCGGGTTGGAGATGCCCGGCGTCTGGTTTTCGGGCGGTATCGTCGTGACGATCGGGTAATGTCCGGAAAGGTTTGTTTGTGGCGGGCCGGGATCGAATCCCGGCCCGTTTTATCGCTGCGAAAAGTGTCGTATTGTGAGATTCGGCCGTGGAATACGTGATAGTTTGTAACCGTATAGTCCGTTTCGATAAAAGATTTGTAACTTTCTTTGGAGGGATATTTATTTATTTCGTATATTTGTAGGCCCGTTTTACGGGCTAATTCTGAAGCGAATACAAATTCTTAACATACTCTAAAATACATGGAAAAACGTATTATTGAATGCGTGCCCAACTTTAGCGAGGGCCGTAACAAGGCTGTTATTCAGCAGATTACTTCCGCAATCGAGGCGGTTGACGGAGTCAAGTTGCTCGACGTCGATCCGGGTGAAGCGACCAACCGTACGGTGGTTACCTTCGTCGGAGAACCCGAAGCCGTGCTGGAAGCGGCTTTCCAGGGCGTCAAGAAAGCTGCCGAGGTTATCGATATGCGTAATCATAAGGGAGCGCATCCCCGTATGGGTGCCACGGACGTATGTCCGCTCATCCCGATCGCGGGTATTACGCTCGAGGAGTGCGCCGAGCTGGCCCGTCAGTTGGCCAAGCGCATCGCCGACGAGCTGCATGTGCCGACCTATTGCTACGAGGCGGCTGCCTTTACGCCGGAGCGCCGCAACCTGGCCGTATGCCGTGCCGGTGAGTACGAGGCGCTGCCCGAGAAGATGAATCACGAAGGCAAAGCTCCCGATTTCGGCGACCGTCCCTTCGACGAGGGCGTAGCACGCACGGGTGCCACCGCCGTAGGTGCACGCGACTTCCTGATCGCCGTGAACTACAACCTGAACACCACTTCGACGCGTCGCGCCAACGCCATCGCGTTCGACGTGCGCGAAAAGGGCCGTCCGGTACGCGAAGGCAATTCGCCCGTAGGCAAACCCCTGAAGGACGAGAACGGCAAGACCATCATGAAGCCCGGTACGCTGAAGGCTACCAAGGCGATCGGCTGGTTCATCGACGAGTACCAGATCGCCCAGGTTTCGATGAATATCACCAATATTTCCGTTACGCCGCTCCACGTGGCTTTCGACGAGGTTTGCCGCGCCGCCAACGCACGCGGTGTGCGTGTGACCGGTACCGAGATCGTCGGCCTGATTCCGAAGCGCACGTTGATCGAGGCGGGCCGCTATTTCCTGAAGAAGCAGGAGCGTTCGACCGGTATTTCCGAGGAGGAGATCATCCGTATCGCCATCAAGTCGATGGGTCTGGACGAGTTGAAGCCGTTCAAACCGGAAGAGAAGGTGATCGAATACCTGATCGAAGCGGACAATAAGAAGAAGAAACTGGTCGATCTGACCTGCACCGGCTTCGCAGAGGAGACCGCCAGCGAGTCCCCGGCTCCGGGCGGCGGTTCGATTTCCGCTTACATGGGTGCGCTGGGCGCTGCCCTGGGTACGATGGTCGCCAACCTGTCGTCGCACAAACCCGGCTGGGACGCACGTTGGGAGGAGTTCTCCGACTGGGCGGACAAAGGCCAGAAGCTGATGACCGAGTTGCTGCACCTGGTCGATGAGGATACCGAAGCGTTCAACCGGATCATGAACGTATTCTCGATGCCGAAGGGTACCGACGAGGAGAAAGCTGCCCGCAGCGCCGCATTGCAGGAGGCTACGCTCTACGCTACGCAGGTGCCTCTGCGTACGATGCAGACCTCGTTCAAGGTGTTCGAAATCGTGAAGGCGATGGCCGAACAGGGAAATCCCAATTCGGTAACCGACGCCGGCGTCGGAGCGCTGGCTGCCCGCAGCGCCGTGCTGGGTGCGTGTCTGAACGTGAAGATCAATGCCGCCGGTCTGAAAGACCGTGCCGTCGCCGATGACCTGATCGGCCAGGCCAACCGGATCGTCGCCGATGCGGAGAAAGCCGAGCGTGAGATTCTGGAAATCGTCGAGAGCAAGATTAAATAATTTAATACATATAAAACAATGACTGTAAAGGAATTTCAGGAGCAGATCAAGGCGGGTATCCCCGATGTGCTGCCCGCACCGAAACCGTACGATCCCACCATCAACCACGCGCCCAAGCGTAAGGAGATACTCACCGAGGAGGAGCGCGTGCTGGCCATCCGCAATGCCCTGCGCTACTTCCCGGCCAAGCACCACGAAGTGTTGGCCCGCGAGTTCGCCGAGGAGCTGCACAAGTACGGTCGTATCTATATGTATCGTTTCCGTCCCGATTATGAGATGTATGCCCGTCCGATCGAGGAGTATCCCCACAAGTCGCGTCAGGCCGCTGCGATTATGGTGATGATCCAGAACAACCTGGACAAGGCTGTGGCGCAGCATCCCCACGAGCTGATTACCTACGGCGGTAACGGTGCCGTGTTCCAGAACTGGGCGCAGTATCTGCTTACGATGCAGTATCTGTCCCAGATGACCGACGATCAGACGCTGGTGATGTATTCGGGACACCCGATGGGCCTGTTCCCGTCGCATCCCGACGCTCCGCGCGTGATCGTAACCAACGGTATGGTGATTCCGAACTATTCGAAACCGGACGACTGGGAGCGTTTCAACGCGCTCGGCGTTTCGCAGTACGGTCAGATGACCGCCGGCTCCTATATGTATATCGGCCCGCAGGGTATCGTGCACGGCACGACGATCACGGTGCTCAACGCAGCCCGCAAACGTCTTACCGAGGGTAAGAAAGACATTCGCGGCATGCTCTTCGTGACGGCCGGTCTGGGCGGTATGTCGGGTGCGCAGCCGAAGGCGGGTAATATCTCCGGTGTGGTGAGCATCACGGCCGAGATCAATCCCAAAGCGGTGCATACGCGTTATTCGCAGGGCTGGGTCGATGAGGTTTATACTTCGCTCGACGAGTTGCTGGCCCGCGCGAAGAAGGCACAGGAGAACAAGGAGGCCGTGTCGCTGGCTTACCAGGGCAACGTGGTCGATCTTTGGGAGCGTCTGGCAGCCGAGAACGTCAATGTCGATCTGGGTTCCGACCAGACATCGCTGCACAACCCCTGGGCAGGCGGTTACTATCCCGTCGGCTTGAGCTACGAAGAGTCCAACCGCATGATGGCAGAGGATCCCGAGGAGTTTAAGAAGCGTGTTCAGGAGTCGCTGCGCCGCCAGGTGGCTGCGATCAACAAGCTGACCGCCAAGGGTATGTATTTCTTCGATTACGGCAATGCCTTCCTGTTGGAGTCTTCGCGTGCCGGTGCCGACATCATGGGCGAGGGCGGTCGTTTCCGCTATCCTTCCTATGTGCAGGATATCATGGGCCCGATGTTCTTCGACTACGGCTTCGGTCCCTTCCGCTGGGTATGTACGTCGGGCAAACCCGAAGACCTGGCTACTACGGACCGTCTGGCTACCGAAGTGCTCGAAGAGATCCGCAAGACCGCTCCGAAGGAGATCGCCGGACAGCTCGACGACAATATCCACTGGATCAAGGAGGCCGGCAAGAACAAGCTGGTCGTAGGTTCGCAGGCGCGTATCCTGTATGCCGACAGCGAGGGCCGCACCAAGATCGCGCTCGCGTTCAACGACGCTATCGCACGCGGTGAAATTTCCGCACCTGTCGTATTGGGCCGTGACCACCACGACGTGTCGGGTACCGATTCTCCGTACCGTGAAACCTCGAACATCTACGACGGTTCGAACCGTACGGCTGATATGGCTGTACAGAACGTTATCGGCGACTCGTTCCGCGGCGCTACCTGGGTTTCGATCCACAACGGCGGCGGCGTAGGCTGGGGCGAGGTAATCAACGGCGGCTTCGGTATGGTGATCGACGGATCGGAGGATTCCGCGCGTCATATCAAGGAGATGCTTCTCTGGGACGTGAACAACGGTATCGCACGCCGCAGCTGGGCCCGCAACGAGGGCGCGATGTTCGCTATCAAACGCGAGATGGAGCGTACTCCGGGCCTGAAGGTGACCCTTCCCAACCTGGCGGACGACACGCTGGTTCGCAAGGCTATCGACGAAGTGAAATAGATCGGTCGTTCTCTCCGTTCGGTTGCCGCCGGACGGAGAGAATGCTTTCGACTGGCTGAAGCGGAGGGGATTCCCTGTACGCCGGACGTCGAGAGCACCGAAAAACAATTCGACTTATTTTTGAGTATTAACCTTTAATAAGAAATACAACGATGATTCATCATATCAGCGCGGAGCATCTTACGGTCGATCGTGTCCGCGAAATTCTGGAAAACAATATCAAAATCGACTTGAGCGAAGATGCGAAAAAACGCATCGTGCGTTGTCGCGAATACCTGGATAACAAGATGGAAACCCAGAAAGAGCCCATCTACGGTATTACGACCGGCTTCGGTTCGCTCTGCAATATTTCGATCGACAAGGACCAGCTCTCGCAGTTGCAGAAGAACCTGGTGATGTCGCATGCCTGCGGTACGGGCGAGCGCGTTCCTGCCGAGATCGTGAAGCTGATGCTGCTGCTCAAGATCCAGTCCCTTTCGTACGGCAATTCGGGCGTGCAGCTCGAAACCGTACAGCGTCTGGTCGATTTCTTCAACAACGACGTGCTGCCGGTCGTGTTCCAGCAGGGATCGCTGGGCGCTTCGGGCGACCTGGCTCCGCTGGCCAACATGTGCCTGCCGCTGCTGGGCCTCGGCGAAGTGGAGTACAAGGGTGCACGGCGTCCTTCGGACGAAGTCCTCAAGGAGTTCGGCTGGAAGCCTATTTCGCTGCAATCGAAGGAGGGCCTCGCCCTGCTGAACGGTACGCAGTTCATGTCGGCTTTCGGCGTATATTCGCTTATCAAGGCTCGTCGCTTGAGCGAGTGGGCCGACCTGATCGGCGCGATGTCGCTCGACGCATTCGACGGCCGCATCAACCCGTTCATCGACGAGGTGCATGAGATCCGCGCCCACAAAGGCCAGCTCACGACGGCCCGTAATTTCCGCCGCCTGCTCGAGGGCAGCGAGCTGATCGCCCGCCCGAAGAAGCATGTGCAGGATCCCTATTCGTTCCGCTGCATCCCGCAGGTACACGGTGCGTCGAAAGATACGATCGACTATGTCGGCAGCGTGCTCGAGACCGAGATTAACAGCCCGACGGACAACCCGACGATCTTCCCCGAGAAGGACATTATCGTTTCGGCCGGTAATTTCCACGGACAGCCGATCGCTCTGGCGATGGATTTCCTGGCTATTGCTGTTGCGGAGTTGGGCAACATCTCCGAGCGTCGTATTTACAAGCTGATTTCGGGTGCACGCGAGCTGCCCTCGTTCCTGGTGGCCAAGCCGGGTCTGAACAGCGGTTTCATGATTCCGCAGTATGCGGCCGCTTCGATCGTGAGCCAGAGCAAGGGTCTTTGCTGGCCCGCTTCGTGCGACTCGATTCCTTCGTCGCAGGGTCAGGAGGACCACGTCAGCATGGGTTCCAACGCTGCCACGAAGCTCTACCGTGTGGTGCTGAACACCGAGCGTGTGCTGGCTATCGAGCTGCTCAATGCGGCACAGGCCCTCGAGTTCCGCCGTCCGCTGCGTTCTTCGAAGCCCATCGAGGATCTGCTGGCAGCTTACCGTAAGCATGTGCCGTTCGTCGAGAACGATCAGGTGATGTACACGTTGATCGACGCTTCGGTGAAATTCCTTCAAACCGAGAAATTGTAATGTTACTCGTTAAGAACATAGCCAAGATCGTCGGTGTGGACGAGAGCGGCCGTCTTCGGGTCAAGGGCCGCGACATGAATGTGCTCGGCGAGATCGACAACGCCTGGCTGCTGGCCGACGGCGACCGTATCGCCGCATACGGCACGATGGACAAGATGCCGGAGATTACTCCCGACACGGAAGTCGTCGATGCGGAGGGGGGCATGCTTTTCCCTTCGTTCTGCGATTCGCATACCCATCTGGTTTATGCCGGAAGCCGCGAACAGGAGTTCCTCGACAAGATCAACGGCTTGAGCTACGAAGAGATCGCCAAGCGGGGCGGCGGCATTTTGAATTCCGCCGACCGCTTGCACGAAACTTCCGAGGACGAGCTTTACGAGCAGGCGATGGAACGTATCCGCGAGATCATCGCAATGGGTACGGGCTGCGTCGAGATCAAGAGCGGCTACGGTCTTACGACCGAGGATGAACTCAAGATGCTGCGGGTGATCCGCCGTATCCGCGAAACTTCGCCGATCACCGTCCGTGCCACTTTCCTCGGAGCTCATGCCGTAGGCCGGGCCTATAAAGGCCGCCAGCAGGAGTATGTGGACCTGATCTGTCGGGAGATGATCCCTGCCGTCGGCAGGGAGAAGCTTGCCGAGTTCGTCGATGTCTTCTGCGACCAGGGGTTCTTCACCGTCGAAGAGACGGAGCAGATCCTGCGTGCGGGTGCTGAGTACGGCCTCGTGCCGAAGATTCATGCCAACGAGCTGGCCGTTTCGGGCGGTGTGCAGGTCGGTGTCCGCAACAAGGCGCTGTCCGTCGATCATCTGGAGCGCATGGGGACCGAGGAGATTGAAGTGCTGCGTACGTCCGGTACGATGCCGACGATGCTGCCGGGTGCCGCTTTCTTCCTGGAGATGCCGTATCCTCCTGCACGGGCAATGATCGAGGGAGGTTTGAGCGTGGCTCTGGCTTCGGATTTCAACCCCGGTTCATCGCCTTCGGGCAGTATGAAGATGATCGTTTCGCTGGCCTGCATCAAGATGCGTATGACGCCGGCCGAGGCGATCAACGCCGCGACACTGAACGGTGCTTACGCCATGGGCTTGAGCAGCGAGTACGGTTCGATCACCGTAGGCAAGAAGGCGAACTTCTTCCTCACGACGAAGATTCCTTCGGTGGCATATCTGCCGTATGCCTATACCTCTCCGCTTATCCACCGGGTATTCCTCCGGGGGCAAGAGGTGAAGTAATTCGCCGATATATCGTTCGAAGCCGGGGCAGGGTATTCTGCTCCGGCTTTTTGTTCTTTTTACTTCATTCCTCGCTGATACCGGCCGGATTTCCGGTTGCACGGAAGAGGTCGTTATCTTACGTATGGATGAATACGTTTTCGGACAATTTCGGTGTATTTTTTGCAGGAAAGAAAAATATGATACGCTGTTTGTCGATTGCGACCGTGCTTACGGGCATGGCAATAACTTTAAATGCACAGAATATGAAACCATTGACTCCCGAAGAAGAGCGGGTGATCGTTCGAAAAGGAACCGAAGCGCCCTTTTCCGGTAAATATTACCTCCACGACGAAGACGGCACCTACCGCTGCCGCCGGTGCGGTGCTCCGTTGTACCGTTCGCAGGATAAATTCGATGCCGGCTGCGGCTGGCCCAGCTTCGACGATGAAATTCCGGGTGCCGTGCGCCGCGAACCGGATGCCGACGGACGCCGTACGGAGATTCTCTGCGCCAAGTGCGGAGCCCATTTGGGCCACGTCTTTACGGGCGAAGGATTTACCGCTAAAAATACGCGCCATTGCGTGAATTCCCTCTCCCTCGATTTCGTGCCGGTAGCCGTTCCGACCGTGCCGGTCACGGACCCGGCAGCGGCTTCTGCCGAAAAGCCTGAAAATACCTCGTCAGCCGAGCCGCCGAAATCGGTGCAAACCGAACGGGCTATTTTCGCCGGCGGTTGTTTCTGGGGCGTGGAGTATATGCTGGGTAAGGTGGACGGAGTGAAGAGCATTCGTTCGGGCTATATCGGCGGCCATACCGAGAATCCTACCTACGAGCAGGTGTGCAGCCATAAAACGGGTCATGCCGAGGCCGTCGAAGTCGAGTTCGATCCTTCGAAAGTCTCTTACGAAACTCTTGCCAGGCTCTTTTTCGAGATACACGATCCGACCCAGCTCGACGGACAGGGACCCGACTTGGGCGATCAGTATCGGTCGGAGATTTTCTATACTACCCCTGAGCAGAAGGAGGTTGCCGAACGGCTGATCCGTATCCTGAAGGAGAAGGGATATAGCGTGGTGACCGACGTAACTCCGGCTTCCCGCTTCTGGCCGGCTGAACAATACCACCAGAACTACTACAACCGTAAAGGTACGCAGCCGTACTGTCATCGTTACACCAAACGGTTTTGACGGACGGCGTTCGTGAATAGTCGGCAGGGTGGAGTTTCGCTGTGTCGGTCGGCGTTCGGGTACGGGAAGACAGGAACCGGGAATTGTTGTACTAATGCTGAAAATACGTTTTCTTTTTTAGCGGACGTTGCTCTGCGAGTAACGAATACCCCCTGCCGGAATCGGCAGGGGGTGTTTCTGTATGGTCCTAATCCGTCGGGGGCGGGTCCGGGCCGGCTGTTGTACTTCGGCGAACCTATGCCTGTTCCCGATGTTCGCTTTTTCCGATATTCGGGACGGATCGCCTTGTCGATAGCGGGTGGAACTCCGAACGGCTTATGCTTTCGGATGTGTGTCTTGCACCTCCTGTTTTTCTACATCGAACGGGTTGCTTTGCGTGACGGTCGTATGCCAGGGGATTCCGATCAGTGTCGATAGATCGACTTTGGCGGATTCGATGTAGCTGCTCAGGATCATATCGCGGGCGTCTGCGTTCTGGAACGGATAGAGTTCGAACGCCGGCAATACGGAAACGAAGTGTTCCATGATTTCTGCCTGGATGGATTCGTAACTCGGCCAGTTTTTGTTCGAGGAGAAGCAGTAGATCTGTACCGGAAGGCCGTTGGCTACTGGCGGCAGTGTCCGCACCATCAGCAGCAGTTCTTTGCTGACGAAAGGATGGTGTCGCAGATACATCGACATGTAGGCCCGGAACAGACCGAGATTCGTGTCGATAGTTCCGTTCACCAGCCCTTCTGGATTGTCCGTATTGGCGACTTTTCCATCGGCTGCCTGCTTCTGTTTTTCGGTTATGAATTGTGCCAGTTCTTTGTCGAAGGCTTTCATTTTCTCCAGAAATTCCGGCGTGCACGGTTTGATGTAATCGAGTTTCAGGGTATATTCGCGCATGATGCGCCGTCCGCCCGAGTCGGTCATGCCCCGCCAGTTGATGAACGAACCCGAAACCAGCGAATAGGGTGGGACGGTTACGATCGTGTTGTCGAAGTTCTGAACCTTCACGACATCCAGGGATATGTCGATAACGGTGCCGTTTATGTTGTTCTGCGGCATTTCGATCCAGTCGCCGATGCGCAGCATGTCGTCTTCGGAGATCATTACGCCTGCGACCAGTCCCAGAATAGTATCCTTGAACACCAGCATCAATACGGCTGTGAAAGCACCCAGTCCCGTAATCAGGTTGAGCGGCGATTTGTTGATCAGGATCGAAATGATAACGATCACGACGACGCAGTAGAAAACCACGCGGAATATCTGGATAAAGCCCTTCATCGGGCGGTTTTTCAGTTGCTTGTTCTTTTTCAGCTCATCTCCGACCGTGTTCAGTATGGCATTTACGGAGATAATCAGGGCGATGAAAAAATAGATCCAGGTGATCTTCTCGCTCAGGATGAACCAGGCGGAATCTTTGCTGAAAGCGAATGGCAGCAGGGCGGAAACCATCAGTGGCGGAATGATGGCCGTCAGCTTCCGAAATACGCCGTATTTGAACATCGATTCGAAGAATCCGACGCGTTTGCGTTTCAGAATCTTTTTCGCCAGATGCACCAATACGGCGTGGACGATTCCCGCGACGATGAATGCGATAATCACGATTACGATCAGAAACAGGAGTTCGTCCATTTTGTCGAGCATATGGGACGGAATGCCGATCCAGGCGAGGAATTTTTTGATTCCGAACAGGATGGTCAATGCAAAGTCGTTTGTATTCATAAACGGTTGGAAAAATCGAAGTTTGTCGTGTGTGGATTCGTCATTTCGAATCTTATCTTAATTATTATGCAATAATTATTCCTAACGAGGATCGGTCGGGCTATAAGTCGGAGTGTTCGGTTAAAAGATGAGAAATCTGCGGCTTAAAGATGTTTTGCTGCAGATAATAAAGGAGTATTTTGGTTTTTCTGATATTCATTGAAATTAAAAAGATCGCAGGGATTTTGAGTATTATAGTACGTGTATGTCTAATATTTGTTTTTTTCAAAAATAAATAGAATTTGATCGGATGATTTTTGTCTGTTTTGTTGTTTTTACTTTTCTATTTGTTGCTTTTTTCGGGGGGGGGAAATTGAGCTTGGATTTCCATGACCTTTTTTATAATTTAAATTTCGAAAAGGAGAAATTGCTTCTAAAGGATCTCTTCGAAGGTTGTTTAATTTTAAATTATTATTGTTATGAACTTGTTTTTACGTTTTTTGTTCATGGGAGCGGTTTGCCTGCTTCCTTTGGTCGGTTGTAGCGACGATGATACCGAGGGAACGGGGCCAGAGCCGACGTCTGACTTTCAATTCGAGACTTTGGAGCTGACGCAAGGTTCGTTCAAGGTGAAGATAACTCCCGAAGACAAGAATATGACTTACTTTTTCGGAGTGCTCGAAAAGTCGGATTTCAGCCAGCTTGAAAATCTTGAGAGTTTGCAGGCAGCAAACATCGAAAATATAAAAGCCCTCGCGGAGGCTAATGGAGTCGGGGTCGAGGAGTTCTTGCTGGAGGCATTGCTTAAAGGAGAGCAGGAGTGGAAATATAATACGCTTGTTCCGGAGACCGATTATGTCTTTTACGCCTATGGATTATCGACCGAATTGGAGATTCTTACGACTGTCAATACTTATGAATTCAAGACATTGGTCGTCGAGCAAGTAGAGGTGAATTTCAAGATTACGGCTTCGGACGTGACGCCGACGTCGTTTACGCTGAATGTCGAGCCGGACCGAACGGATTGCGTATATTATTACGACATTCTTCTCCCTGCCGTATATATGGATTACTGTGGAGGTGATCCGGCAAATTTACCGGCTTTTGTCGAGAACTATCTTGCAGAGTGGAAAAAAACCGAGCAGTATGCGACTTACACGTTGCCGGAATTCATTGCTGAAGTGACTGTTAGCGGCAAAACTTCCGATTCCTCGTTTGAAAATCTTCTGCCGGAGGGAACTTATTATGCCTTCGCAGTCTGTGTGGCCAATGACGGAACCTGTATTTCGGAGGCTACGGTAGAAACTATTAGGACGAGCGAATCTCCTAAAAATTCTTATACGGTATCCTCCGAAGTCGTTACCGATGTCGCTTATTCGGCTGTAGTCACGGCAGAGCAGAGTGAGGCTTTTGCCGTTATGATGGAGCTTCAGGAGTATTTTGCCGACGCCAAATCGGATGCCGAAATCATTCAGACGATTTACGATGCTTATAACCAGAATATTTCCAAATATCTTTATGCGGATGTTGCGAATGTTTCGTTCGGAGGCCTTATTCCCAACGACAAATATTATCTTTTGATCTTTGCATGCAATCCGGACGGATCGCCGAAACTCGACGACAAGATAAATCTCAAGAAAGTCGAGGTCAATACGTCGCCGGCAGCGATGTCCTCGGTCCAATACGAACTTAGCGTATCGAGCATAACCAAGATCGATGCGATGGTTACGGTAAGGGCTGACGGTAATTATGAAAATGAAACATTCCTTTTCAATTATATCACGAAAGCCGAATACGACGCTATTTCGGGGGACAAGACTGCCGGTCTGAAGGCTCATATGGACGCATTTATCGATGCCAGAGTGAAAGATTGGAACGATTCTCATCCGAATTCGGGCGTGATGACGCGTAAAGAGTTCCTTTCTCGTGCTCTCATGAACGGCAAGGAGGATCTGTTTGTGCCGATAGAGATCGGCGGGCTTACTCCTGGTACTACGTATTATCTGTATGTTTTTGGACTCAAGGCCGACGGTACCTATACGACAGAGCCGGTTACGACCCAATTCACTACCGTTGCGGATCAGGTGACCCTGGCTTCCCTGGAGTTCATCGTAATGTCGTACGGCTATCCGGAGGAGAACCGGAATATGTATAGGGTTTGGACGTATGCGAATAATTCGAAAGAGCACTATTTTCAGTCGTTTGTCGGAGAGGACGAGTGGGCTGGCAAGACGGCTTCCGAAGTGAGGGAGCTGCTCAAAGCGTCCAGGTGGCCCAGTTCAAGCTCATACAAAGTGGACGCACAATTCGGACAGACTTGGTATGGCTATTCCGTCGCTTATGACGAGGCGGGAATTCCCACGAAAGTCTATAAACTTTGGCATACAAGCCCTGCGGATACCGGAGACGGTTTCGATAATATAACAGGAGGAACAATAACAGTGGACATCGAGGAGTTGTCCGAATAGTGATGTTTTTATGAGAACTAAAATCTTATTTTTGATGATGCTTGTTGCAGCCGGTCTTATGACCGGTTGCGGCAAGGATTCCGAGGAGACTCCTACAAAACCGGAAGATCCGGGTGATCCGATTCCTCCCGTGACGACGACTTACGAAATAGGGGATTATTACGAGAACGGCTTTGTAAAAGGAATCGTGATATATATTGATTCGGAGGGTAAGAGTGGAACTGTGGTTTCGCTCGATGAAACTGAAGCCATATGGTCTTACAAATACGAAGAACCGATGGCTTCTTTCCCACAGACGGGGCGATATAATACGGATTGTGTATATAATATGGAAGGATGGCGGGAGAATTATCCCGGGTTCCTGTGGTGCAGTGAAAAGGATGTTATGGGAGTTAAAAACTGGTATGTGCCGGATCAGAGAGAGTTAGGGCTTTTGTACGAGGCTTATTCCGGAGTGAGAGGAGGAGGCAGCCTGTCTGACGACGAAATAAGGAAGAACAAACAGCTGTTTAACGACACTCTCAAGGAGAAGGGCGGTGTCCCGTTGTCCGATGCAGTCTATTGGACTTCCGCCGAATGCTCGGCGCGGATGGCTTATGCGTTCGATATGGCATCCGGAGCCATGATCGAGATGCCTCAGGAACTGGATAAGGGGATGAAATACAAATTCCGGGCTATGGCTGATTTTAAATTTTAAATATTTTGGTATGAAAAAAATTATGTTATTTTTCGTCGCCTGTATTTCCTGTATTACTGTGGCATGCGATAGTGACGACGACGGTACGAAAGGAGATGATAATAAATTTCCGGCACCGGAAGTGACATTCAGCGCGATTACCGGTGTCTCTTTTACTGCCGGGTGGAATGCCTTGGAAACAGCGGATTCATACAGATACGAGGTTTCGTATGAGAAAGACGGCCAAGTCATTGCTGTAGCTGCACAGAACACCGAGACGACGACTTTTTCTTTGGACGGGCTTCTGCCTGCTACGGATTATTCGGTCCGAGTGGTTGCAAAGGCCGGAGGAAAGACCATTTCGGATTGGTTTTCCGGAACTGTAAGGACTTTAGGAGGTGAAAGCGTAACATTTACCGTTACACCTTATGAGCGCTATATTGAGAATGCGTTTATTTATCCTTACGCCGAAGTGAAGCCTTCCGATTCCGAGGTATATTATTGGGTAAGTGCTATTCCTTCCAATAGCGAACGAGATCCGAAGGAGTGGATGCAGGAGGATATCGATTATTATATGGAGTTGGGCAAAACTTGGGACGATCTTGTGGCGGATAAATTGATTTTGAAAGGTGATGCCGAAAGTGTTCCTTTTGCTTTCACCGGTTACGATCATTATTATTTTATTGTTGCGCCGGTTGGAAAAAATCTTTCCGAAATAGTCGTCAGTGGCGAGGTTTCTCGTAGTTATAGATTTTGGTACGAGGCTCGGGAAGTGCAGATGCTGCATGAATCGACTTACGAACAGTTTGCCGGAGAGTGGCTGTTGCAGACATCCGGTACTGTAAAGGAGGAGAATGGATCACTCGATGTACAGGAAGTGGGTGAAGAATTTCCGGTTACCATTTCTCCTGCTGATGATAAGAAATCGTTTTATCTCAAGGGATGGGGCGGGGATCGAAACAAATTCCGGGATTTTGCGATAAAAATGGATTTCGAACCGGCGGAAGACAATAATTATCATAAGATAGGTATATCTTTTCCTCAGGACATAGAGACGGAGGGGGATATTGTATGGAAGTATGTTTCCTGGTACAATTTTGTCGGAACTGTCGGTGACGAAAAAGTGTATACTTATTTGCCTTATGATGATAAAATGTATGAGAATATGCCTTCGTGGTCGAAAGGATTCATCGGTTTTATGGGAAATCTCAATAAGACTGTGATTAAGATTTGTCCGCTGTATTATATGGATGGGAACAATGAAGGTGCTTATATAATGTCTATGTGGCCGTATGGAATCAGTTCTACGGGAGATGTCGAGCAAGACAAACTGCTTAATAACAAATATGAAGATCCGGTTGGTCCTTATTATTTGATAAGAAAGGATGTGGCGGACGGTCTTGTGTTGCAACTGCCCGATACCGAAGAACCGGATGCCGACGTTGCCGGGCTGTTGAATGCACTGCAGAGTGTGCGGCAGGCGAATACTCCTCGTGAGGTGTTCAGTGTGAAACGTTGATAATGTCCGATAACTTTTCGGGATTTGAATTTGAGAGAGCGGTATCCGAATTAAGATATCGCTCTCTTTTTTGTTTTTATAAGATTTGTCGGTTTGTTGCCTTGTCAAGGGGGGGCCATACCTGATTTTTGCCTGCAAAGCGATCCGAATTGTTATTCGAAGTGCTTGGACGATCGGAGTATTGTTGCTTTAGTCTCAAACATAATTTTCACAGTTTTTAACGAGTCGCGGAATAAGTCATTAGAATTAATACAAGTCTTTTGTCCTATGATATAGGTTTTTGAAACTGTTTCAAACTCATATCGAATTTTATCATTGGGTACGAAAATATATTTGCCATTGGAATTTTATAGCTGGCTTGAAATTTTCTTGGTGCTTTTTTCGGGACTTGAAGGCTCGTCACTTGTCGTTTTGCAATACCTGATTCTTTCTTAATTTCGTTCTTCGAAGACCTTTGGAACCGGCAGATATATAATTACCGTATTGATTTTTGATTGTGTGCTTTGAATGTTTCAGTTAAGGAATGGCATTCGGAACATTTTGTTCCAGATAACGATCCGATCCCGTTTGAGCGATAACGTGTTTCCCGGCCCTATCCAGCTCTCGATATATGCGAAGCGACGCAGATTTATGGTATCGAGGGATAAGTTGAGCGCTTTGCAACTTCTATTTACTTCCCTTTTTGCTGCGTCCCGTTGTTTCGGATCGATAAACCGATGGATACGCATCTCTTTTCTTTCTCCATTTACTGTGAGTCGTAATGTGATAGGAACTTCATCATTACGATTTGTCTTTGTTTTACACAGGTAGAATAAAACGCTGAAAGAGGTCTTTCCATAATATATCTTTTTAGTTACGAACTTACTCTAAAAGTCTATGGCTGGTAAGATTCAAAGTGCAGTAGCTGAATGCTTCGAGCACAAAATAGGGGGGGGGCTCTTCCTCTGATTATTAGCTGCTTTTGGAGAGCATTTCGAACCTTTTTTAGGATACAGAAAAAGAAAAAAGCCTTGTAAATATACTTTACAAGGCTTTGCAATCATTTGCTTCGATATTTTGCGGTATGGACGGGACTCGAACCCGCGACCCCCTGCGTGACAGGCAGGTATTCTAACCAGCTGAACTACCACACCGTTTGCTGATTGCGAATGCAAAGGTAGTACAAAAATCTGTATCTCCAAACTTTTTTCTCACTTTTTGAAGAAAGAAAATTGCACGCTTCCGTAACTTCTTGATTGCCAAAAGTGAGGGTCGGACGAAAAATTTATGTTTTTCGAATGTTCGAAAACGAGAAACCCATCCGGTTTGAGTAAATCGCGTTCCAGTACCAGCCGGATGACCTCTTCGCTGCCCTCCAGATCGTAGGGCGCGTCCGAAAAGATCAGGTCGAACTGCTTCGCACAGCTTTTCAGGTAGAGGAATACATTGGCTTTGACGGCGAACAGATTGTCGATTCCCAGGTCGGCGGCCGTTTTTTTGATGAAGTTATAGTGTACGGGATTGATTTCGACCGAAGTGACGCTGTGCACGCCCCGCGAAGCGAATTCGTAGCTGATCGACCCCGTCCCGGCGAATAGGTCCAACACGTCGCACTCCTCGAAATCGACCAGGTTTCCCAGTACATTGAACAGGTTCTCCTTGGCGAAGTCGGTCGTCGGGCGTGCCCGCAGATTCTTGGGCGGGTTGATTGCCCGTCCCCGATATTTTCCGCTGACTATTCGCATATGGCGACGTGTTTGAAATATTCACGCAACAGGCGTCCGTCCTGTTTGGTCGGGTTTCCTTCCAGCCGGATCTCGCAGTTTTCGATCTGCAGCTCCTGCGTCAGCTCCCGGACGTAGAAGAGCAGATCTTCCCCCGTGGGGGCGATGAATGTCTCCGCCAGCCGCAGGGTTTGCCGTTCCCATACTTTCAGGTAGGCCAGCTCTTCATAACGGAATATCCAGAGGCAGGATGCCGTGAATTCCCCGGTACGTAGCAACGGGGAGGTCCAGCGTATCTTCTCCTTCAGCCGGGCACGGACTTTCTCTACGGAGGCTTTGTCGGCAGCCATCAAAGCGATGACGGGCTGTTGCGGATCGGAGGTGAGAATACACTCCTTCTCCGTCGGTTCCATTCCGTTTATACGCATCAGGGCGGGAGCGGCCTTCGCGTCGAACACTTCCCGGGGAACCAGCATGGTTTTGCCCGTCAATACCTCTATTTCGACCGTTTTTTTCTCTTTGGCCGGTATGTCGAGCTTCTCTTCAGAAAAAGAGTGTCCATCCAGCCTGAGCCGGATGGACACATTCTTGATTTCGGGCTTGTTATTCGTCGCCCCAGTTACCTGCTTCATTGTTACCTTTCTCCATGGAGCCGAACTTGATGCCTCCGTAGTTGCTGAAGTTATTCTCCTGATCGTCCACCAGGTTGATTACCTCCTGACGGAAGCGTACCGTGTCGAGGAACATTTTATAAGGTATGCGGCACTCTACGACGGGGATGACCACTTTCGATTCGGTGGTCACAAGACCTGCTTCCAATTCGAATTCCGTCTGGTTGTTCGTGCCGGGCACGTAACGCAGGTTGCGAACCTGTTCTGCGGTGAGCTTTTTCGGCGTGAAGATCGTGTCGATCACGTGTACCCATACCTTTTCGCTGTTCTTGCGGCCGCTCTTTTTCAACTGGGCCATTGCCACCGAGTCATCCTCATCGACGATCTTGCGCTCGAACTCCAGCGAGTCGGTCAGCACAAAATTGATCAGCGTGTCGAAATCGCCGGTGAACCGGTTGTACTTCGTTTTGAAGCTGCGCTCTGCAGTACGGATGTCCTTGATGCGGTCGATGACGCGTGCTTCGCGGGCCGCCTTCTCCTTGGCGAAGATAATCGGAGTCGAAATCTGTTTGTAGATAACGTATATCAGGCATACGATAACTACGGCAAGTACGATTTGGATGATTCTTTTTGTCATTTTTAAGTTATTTCTAGTAAGTTTGTATCAAAATCCGTCGGCAATACCGCCGTCCTTTACCGATCCGAAGATGCTAAAGACTCATATTGCGACCCAAATTTACGCTAAAATTTGTTTTAATACAACATCTGGTCAAAAAAAAATCATCGAATCGCTTTCGGAGTATTTGGCCGAAAGCGATCCTGCGGCCATTTTCGTACTGAACGGTTACGCGGGTACCGGAAAGACGACGTTGATCGCCGCTCTGGTCAGGGCACTCAAGGATTGCGGCATCAAACCCGTGTTGCTGGCTCCGACGGGACGGGCGGCCAAGGTGTTGTCCCGTTATTCGGGAGAACCGGCCCTGACCATTCACAAGCGGATCTACCGCCAGCGCACCAATGCCGACTACGAGTCGAAATTTTCGCTCAACATCAACCAGGAACGGGGTGCCGTATTCATTGTGGACGAGGCTTCGATGCTGGCAAACGGTTCTTCGGACGGGGCGATCTTCGGCAGCGGAGCATTGCTCGACGATCTGGTGAGTTACGTGCGCGGCGGCAGGGACTGCCGGTTGATCCTCGTGGGCGACGATGCGCAGCTTCCTCCGATCGGGGCGGATTACTCCCCGGCACTCGATCCGAAGGCCTTATCCGTCTATGGAGAGGTAATTTACACGTCGCTGGATGAAGTGGTGCGTCAGGAGGCCGAATCGGGGATTCTGTTCAACGCCACCCTGGTACGCTGCATGCTGGAGAACGGCATCTGCGAGGTGCCTCGGTTCAAGATGGATTATCCCGATATAGAAGCAGTTGAAGGCGGTGATTTCATGGAAAAGTTGCAGGATTGCTACGACCGTTACGGACGCGACGAAACCATCGTCATCACCCGTTCCAACAAACGGGCGAACCGCTACAACGACGGTATTCGCCGTTACGTGCTGGGCGCCGAGGAGGAGATCGAGAGCGGCGATCTGCTGATGGTCGTCAAGAACAACTACCATTTTACGGAACGCACCGAAGATTGCCCTATGAATTTCCTGGCCAACGGCGATATAGCCAAATTGCGTCGCCTGAGGCGTTTCGAGGATTTTTACGGCTTCCGCTTCGCTACGGCCGTGCTTTCGTTCGCGGACTACAACGACGCCGAGCTGGAGTGCAAGATCCTGCTCGATACCATTGCCTCGGAGTCCCCGTCGCTGACCCGTGAGGAGAGCAACCGGCTCTTTTGCGAGGTGGAAAAGGATTATCTCGACATCAAGAGCAAGCTCAAGCGCTTCAAAGAAATTCGTGAGAATCCGCACTTTAATGCCGTTCAGGTGAAGTTCGCCTACGCCGTCACCTGCCATAAAGCGCAGGGTGGTCAGTGGCGGGCGGTTTTCATCGACCGCTGTCTGTTCGGCGACGAGCCGATGACGCGCGACATGCTGCGCTGGCTCTATACGGCGCTGACCCGTGCGACCGACAAACTCTATCTGGTGAATTTCGATGAACGGTTTTACGAATGACCTTCGTTCGGAGGTTGCGAGCGGGGCTTTGCATCCGCAGCATTTCCGGATGCGTGCGATCGCCAAGTATCTGCGAGGTCGGGTGGTGGGCGGCTGTCGGTTGCGGAGGCGTTGTTCCCGCGATTCTGCATGGGCCGGATCGGATTGCCGGTGATGCCGGGCGAAGAGAGAGTTTCTTGCACAGCGCCCCAAAATAGGGATTGAAACAGAATCATTTGGAAATAAATAATACGATAAATTGAAAATTATGATAAGCGAACTGCATCCTCTCGAACCTTTTCTGCCTGTCGGGGCACGTCTGCTGATGCTCGGAAGTTTCCCGCCTCAGCGGGTGCGGTGGTCGATGGACTTTTTTTACCCGAATTTGCAGAACGATATGTGGCGTATCGTCGGACTGGTATTTTTCGGGGACAAGGGGTATTTTCTGACACCCGACGCGAAGCGTTTCGACAAGGAACGGATCGTGCGTTTCTGCGAGGAGAAAGGATTGGCTCTTTACGATACGGCCGAAGAGATAATCCGATTGAAAAACAATGCTTCCGACAATTTTCTTCAAGTAGTGCGCGAGGTCGATCTGGCGCAGTTGTTGGCTGCGGTTCCGACCTGCCGGGCGATCGTGACGACGGGACAGAAGGCTACCGATGTGATCGTGCGCCTTGCCGGTTGTGCCGAGCCGCCTGTGGGAGAGAGTGTGGAGTTCGCCTATGCGGACCGTACGCTTCGGCTTTATCGTATGCCCTCTTCGTCGCGGGCCTATCCGAAACCGGTGGAGTGGAAGGCGGACTATTACCGGCGGATGTTCGCTGCGTGCGGGATGCTCTGATCGAATTGCCGGTTGGATGAAATCGTACTGCGGCGATCTGTTCCGCTGTGAGTTTTTTCGGGGAAAACATTGGTTTCCCCGAATTTTTCTTTAACTTTATAGAGTTAAATCTATAATTTATGACCGTTATGAGAAAATTAACTCTGCTTTTGCTCTGCTTGGCGTTGGGGATCGGCGTGTGTGACGCAAAAAAGAAAAATCGAGGGGTGTATTTTCGGACAGATGCCGAAATCGTGCTGGACAAACCTTATTTCGGGTTGAATGTGAGTAATATGATTCAGGTCGTACTCGAAGCCGACCGAAATCCCGCTTCGGTCCGGGTCGAAACCGAAAATGTGCCTGCTGAGGCGGTTTCCGTGCGGGTGCGGCGCGGTGAACTCGTGCTCACGTGCGACCCCGGAGCCTTGTCGTCCAAGAGAAAGAACGATATGTCCAAGCGGGTAGTAGTGTATGTGGGCGCCGCTCCGCTGGAGTCGTTTTCGTTGTCGGGAATGTCCTCCGTTTTTTCCGAGACCGGGATCGATAAACCGTCGGTTACGGTCGAATGTATGGGAATGAGCGAGTTCGAATCCAATATTCGTTGCAGAAGCCTGACGATGTCTGTTTCGGGTATGTCGATTTACAAAGGGCAGGTGGTATGCGAGGATACAGCGACGGTGGAGGCATCTGGAATGAGCCAGGCGGTCGCGGATTTTATGTGCCGGGATTTGGATTGTACGCTGACCGGTATGTCCGTTTATAATGGAAATGTGAATTGCAGGCAGAAAGCCGAGGTCGCAGTGGATGGTTCGAGCGAATGTACCTTTTCGGGAACAGCTCGGAACCTGATGCTGGAAGTGTCGGGCATGAGTCAGTTCAAAGGGAGAAAGTTTTTGGCTTCGGGACTTGCCGACTGTGACATTTCCGGTATGAGTACCGCCTCGGTCGCAGCGGCGGGATCGCTGAAATATTGTGTGAGCGGTATGAGCGAATTCAACTATTCGGGCGAACCTGTGGTTATCTCGACATCGGTCGATAACGCCACGGTTCGACACCGTTGATCGACTGCGGGGCCGATTCCGGTAAGGGTGTACTATATTGTCGTACACCCATTTATTGCAGATTATATGAATTATGAATGAATGCAATATTCTTTCAATATTCGTTATTTTGAAGTCCTTTTGCTCCGGATTTTTCGTATATTTGCAGGACGTGGAGCAATCCTGTGGACCGGCATGAGCGAAGTCGTCCGCCGCCGGATTTTTAGGGTTTACTCCGATGTTTCCGACTTTATCTTGAAAGGTAATGGCAATAGAAAAAAAATATGTTGAAACTCCGCTGATGAAGCAATATTATGCGGTCAAAGCGGTGCATCCCGATGCGATTCTCCTGTTTCGTGTCGGCGATTTTTACGAAACTTTCGGCGATGATGCGATCAAGGCCAGCGGAATTCTGGGCATCACCCTGACGCGACGTGCCAACGGAGCCGCGACATTCGTCGAACTGGCAGGGTTTCCCTATCATGCGATCGACACCTACCTACCCAAGCTGGTCCGAGCGGGCGAACGCGTGGCGATCTGCGAACAGCTCGAGGACCCCAAACAGGTAAAAGGGCTGGTCAAGCGGGGCGTCATCGAGCTGGTTACGCCGGGCGTGGTGCTGGGAGATAATATTTTGGCCAACAAGGAAAATACCTATCTGGCGGCGGTCTATTTCGGTCGGAAAAATACCGGCGTGGCTTTTCTCGATATTTCAACCGGCGAATTTTATGCCGCCGAGGGCAGCGATGCTTACATCGACAAACTCATTTCCAACCTGGCGCCGAAGGAAATCATCTACCAGCGCGGATACGAAGACCGCTTCTCCGATGCGTTCGGCAGCCGGCACTATACCTATCGGCTCGATGAGTGGGCCTTTTCGGAATCGGTCAATCGGGACAAGCTCTGCAAGCAGTTCGGCACTCAGTCGCTCAAGGGCTTCGGTATCGAACAGTTCAGCAGCGGCATTTCGGCGGCAGGGGCTATTCTCTACTACCTCGAATTTACCGAACATAAGAATACGGCCCATATTTCGTCCATTTCGCGTATCGACCAGGAGGATTACGTTTGGGTCGATAAATTCACGATCCGCAACCTGGAGCTCTTCTCTTCGAACGGTTCGCGCGAGAAGTGCGCGTTCGCAGACGTGGTCGATCGCACCCTCACGCCGATGGGCGGGCGTCTGCTCAAGCGGTGGATCGCCTTGCCGATCAAGGAGATTGATCGCATCAACGAACGGCTGGATGTCGTGCAGCGGTTTTACGACGAGCCCGATTTGGCCGAAAGCGTCGCCGAGCAGATTTCGCAGGTCGGCGACCTGGAGCGCATCGCTTCGCGCATAGCGGCGGCTCGGGTAACTCCCCGCGAAATCGTACAGCTTAAAAATTCGCTTTCGGCGATCGAACTCCTCAAAGCCTTGTTGGAATCGACCGACGACGAACGTCTTCACGCGTTGGCCGGACAGATCGATCTGCTGGCGGAGGTTCGGGAGCGTATTGCCCGCGAGGTTTACCCCGACCCGCAGAACAATCAGATTCAGCGGGGCGGCATTATCGCCGACGGCGTGGACGCCGAACTGGACGATCTGCGCCGCATCGCTCTGCATGGCAAGGATTTCCTGAACCGTATTCAGCAGCGGGAGAGCGAGGCGACGGGAATTCCGTTGAAAATAAGCTACAACAATGTCTTCGGTTATTATATCGAAGTCCGCAACACGCACAAGGACAAGGTTCCCGAGTCGTGGATCCGCAAGCAGACGCTGGCCAACGCCGAGCGGTATATCACCGAAGAGCTGAAAGAGTATGAAGAAAAAATTCTCGGTGCCGAGGAGAAGATGCTGTTGATCGAACAGCGGATTTACGCCGAGTTGATCGGGTTCATTACGCATTCCCTGGGAGCTTTGCAGCGGGATGCCGCCGTCGTGGCGCGTATCGACTGCCTGCAATCTTTCGCCCGTATCGCTCGGGAGCGCAACTACGTCCGTCCGACGCTCGACGACGGCACGCGCATCGAAATCCGCCAGGGACGGCATCCGGTGATCGAAACCCTGATGCCGGTGGGAGAGGAGTATATCCCCAACGACTTGCTGCTGGACGATAAGGAGCAGCAGATCGTGATGATTACGGGTCCCAACATGTCGGGTAAGTCGGCTTTGCTGCGGCAGACGGCTCTTATTATTCTGATGGCCCAGATGGGGTCGTTCGTTCCGGCGAAAGCGGCTCATATCGGCGTGGTGGACAAGATTTTCACCCGAGTCGGGGCTTCCGACAATATTTCGCAGGGCGAATCGACCTTCATGGTCGAGATGCTCGAGTCGGCCAGCATCCTGAACAATGTTTCCGACCGCAGCATCGTCCTGTTGGACGAAATCGGACGCGGTACGAGCACCTACGACGGTATTTCGATCGCCTGGGCGATGGTCGAATACCTGCACAACCATCCGACGGCCCGTGCCAAGACGCTTTTCGCGACCCACTACCACGAACTCAACGAGATGGAGCAGATGTGCCCGCGCGTGAAGAACTACCACGTGAGCGTCAAGGAGGTGGATAAAACGATCGTTTTCCTGCGCAAGCTGGAGCGGGGCGGAACGGAGCATTCGTTCGGTATTCACGTCGCCCGGATGGCCGGAATGCCGGCTTCGGTCGTAGCCCGTGCCGAAGAGATCCTGAAGAATCTGGAACTGGTATATGGTAGCAACGAGATCGTTCCCAGCAAGAGCCCTCGACGCCGCGACCGAAAAGCGCTCCCCGGAGTTCGCGAGGCGGCGGAAGCGGGGGACCAGACGCGGGGTATGCAACTCTCGATGTTCCAGCTCGACGATCCGGTGCTGGTGCAGATCCGAGATCAGATCAAGGGACTGGACATCAATGCTCTCACTCCGATTGAGGCACTTAATAAATTGAATGAAATCAAAAAGATAACCGGATTATGATAAAGCGATACTTTAAGGGTTGTACTGCTTCTTTTTCTGTTTCCGGCCGGGGTGTCGGCACAACGCCGCCCAGCCGCTAAAAAAGATTGGAAAGCGAAGTACGACTACGTGGGGGCAGCGCATGACGGACGTATTCTCGTACACCGGGGCGGAGAGGGCAGCGATCCCCGTATGGGCCGTTTTTATACGGACGGCTGTTTCGGTTACACGGACACCTGCGGTACGGTGGTCATCCCGCTCATCTACGACTATGCCGATAGTTTTTCCAATGGGTTTGCCGTGGTCGGCAAAGGGGAAAAGAACGATCGCCGTTTCGGGCTTATCGATCGGCAGGGGCGTGAAGTCGTGCCCTGTATCTATGCGGATGTCGCCGGTTTTTCGTCAGGCCTTGTCCGGGTGCAGGAGGGGATGGATTCCGTCCGCCGCTATGGGTATGTCGATACGCTGGGACAGGTCGTAATTCCATTGAAATACGATTATGCCCGGGATTTTTCCGAAGGAATGGCAGTCGTAGCCAAAGGCGAATGGAGCGGTAAGTCCGGCTATGGAAAAAGGGATTTTGAATTTACCGGGAAATACGGATTCATCGATCGTCGGGGTAACGAAGTGATTGCTCCGATATACGACGGTGCGGCCGATTTTTCCGAAGTGCTGGCCGCTGTCGGACAGATGGGGAAATATTATGTGCGCCGGGGATTTATCGATGCCGCAGGGACGTTGGTCATCCCATGCAAGTATTACGAGGTTTCCTCGTTCCGAAATGGCCGTGCGGTCGTCTGCATTGTTTCCGGCGGTGCTTTGAAGTACGGCAGTATCGACCGGAATGGACGGGAAATCCTACCTTGTATTTACGATTGGGTGCAGCACACGCCGTTCGGAACGACTTGGGTCGGAGAAGGGGAGGATTTCGCTTCCCGGGCCTGTACCCTGCTCGACGTTTCCGGCAAACCGTTGATCGACTATAAGGTCTATCAGGTGAACCCGAGCGGAAAATTCGGGCATGCCTCTGCGGCTGTTCCCGATTCTACCGGGTTGCTGCGATTCGGAGTATTGGACGGTCGCGGGCGTGTTATCGTACCGTTCGAATACGATGACATAACGATCTTTTCGGAGTGGGATTCGGCCGCTGCCGCTTACGTGGAGCGAGGAATCGCCGAAGTGAAGGGGAAAAAGTATCCGTTTGCCTTGCGCCGGGGGGAATAAATGGAAGAGAGTATCTGACAAGTCCGATTCTAACGTTTTCACCCCTGCCAGAATGTCTTCTCTGGCAGGGGTGATTTTCAATTTCGGGGAGTTGTCGGACGGTTCCTTTTTGTCGTAATGGACTGCGTGTCGAGGCGAGTTACACAGACTGCCTGTTGCGAAAATCGATTTTCGGGGAATGGATTCGCGTGCTCCTATTTGGCGTTGATCTGCGACTGGATGCTGCGGATCAACATGCTTACGGCAACGGAATTGAAACCTCCCTCCGGGATGATTACGTCGGCGTATTTCTTCGATGGCTCGACGAACTCCTCGTGCATGGGCTTGACTGTCGTGGTATATTGCGAGATGACCGACTGCATGGTGCGCCCCCGCTCGCATACGTCGCGCAGGATGCGGCGGGCGAGGCGGATGTCGGCGTCCGTATCGACATATACCTTGATGTCCATCAGGTCCCGGAGTTCCTTGTTCTCGAAGATCAGAATACCATCGACGATGATTACCTTCGAAGGTTTGACCAGCACGGTTTCGGCCGTTCGGTTGTGATCGACGAACGAATAGACCGGATGTTCGATCGGAACGTTGTTTTTCAGCGTGCGGATGTGTTCGACGAGCATATCCGTATCGAACGATTGAGGGTGGTCGTAATTGAGTTTCGTGCGCTCTTCGTACGTCAGTTCGGGATGGGCTTTGTAGTAGTAGTCGTGGCAGAGCGTGACTACCTCTTCCTCCTTGAAAGCCTCCTGCAATCGTTTTACCAGCGTGCTTTTACCCGATCCTGTGCCGCCTGCGACACCGATGACTGTCACATTCATAATTCCCGATTTGTGGTTCTTTTTTATTCTCCGTTTTCTGCGTGCGATAACCGCCTGACCGGTTTTTCTCCGAAAACGGTGTGATTTTTTCCCGTATTTGCACCCGCACGAAGTCGGTAGGTATTTCCGATTTCATCTGTCCGATGAAGCGTCCCGGAATCTGTTTTTTCTTTTTCCCCGCCGTCGGATTTCGGATAAATTACGTCAAAAAAACGGTATGTTTCGTTTTCTCATTTCCCGTTTGCCGTATGGCCGAACTCCGAGTGTGCTGCCAACTTCGTCCTTTCCGATGAACGCATCGGGTTAGCTTTCCGTCGCAATCGAACGATGGGGTAGCTCCCGCCAGCCAAACGGATATGGAAAAGGATTGCTCCCCTGCGGGGTGCAATCCTTTGTAATTTTCGATTATGCGTCGATATTGGCGTAGTGAGCGTGTTTTTCGATGAACTCGCGTCGCGGGGGAACCTCGTCGCCCATCAGCATCGAGAATACGCGGTCGGCTTCGGCAGCGTTGTCGATGGTTACTTTGCGCAGAATCCGGGTGTCTGGGTTCATCGTGGTTTCCCACAACTGATGGGAGTTCATTTCACCGAGACCTTTGTAGCGCTGGACGTGTACGCCCTTGCCCATTTCGGCCGTGATCTCGTCACGCTCCTTCTCCGTCCAGCAATAGCGCTCCTGCTGGCCCTTTTTCACGAGGAACAGGGGCGGGGTGGCGATATAGACGTGCCCGTTTTCGATCAGCTCTTTCATCTTGCGGAAGAAGAAGGTAAGCATCAGCGTGGCGATGTGGCTGCCATCGACATCGGCATCGGTCATGATGATGATCTTGTCGTAGCGGAGTTTTTCGAGGTTGAGCGCCTTGCTGTCCTCCTCCGTGCCGATCGTCACGCCGAGTGCCGTGAACATGTTCTTGATCTCCTCGTTCTCCCACATGCGATGCTCCTGGGCTTTTTCGATATTCAGGATCTTACCGCGCAGCGGCATGATCGCCTGGAAGTTCCGGTCGCGACCCTGCTTGGCCGTACCGCCTGCCGAGTCGCCCTCGACGAAGAAGATTTCGGCGATCGAACGGTCGCGGCTCGAACAGTCCGCCAACTTGCCCGGAAGGCCCGCACCCGAAAGCACGGTCTTGCGCTGCACCATTTCGCGGGCATGGCGCGCCGCGTGCCGGGCCGTTGCAGCCAGGATGACTTTCTGTACGATGGCTTTGGCGTCGCGCGGATTCTCCTCCAGGTAGTGACTCAAGGCCGTCGACATCGCCTGATCGACCGCTGCCGACACCTCGTCGTTGCCCAGTTTGGTCTTGGTCTGCCCTTCGAACTGCGGTTCTGCGACCTTGACCGAAACTACGGCCGTCAGACCCTCGCGGAAGTCGTCGCCGTTGATATCGAACTTGAGTTTGGCGAGCATGCCTGAATCCTCGGCGTATTTCTTGAGCGTGCGGGTCAGGGCGCGGCGGAAACCCGTCAGGTGCGTACCGCCCTCGATCGTGTTGATATTATTGACGTAGGAGTGTACGTTCTCCGAGAAGGAGTCGTTGTACTGCATGGCCACCTCGACCGGCACGCCGTTCTTTTCGGTGTCGATGTAGATGATCGATTCGGTGATGGCCTGACCGCGCGTGGCGTCCAGGTATTCGACGAACTCCTTGAGGCCCTCTTCCGAATAGAAATGGTCGCCGACGTATTCGCCGTTCTCGTCCCGCTGGCGTTTGTCCAGCAGGTTCAGGTGGATGCCTTTGTTCAGGAATGCCAACTCACGCAGGCGGTTGGCCAGGATGTCGTACTTGTATTCCGTCGTGAGCGTGAAGATACTGCCGTCGGGTTTGAAGGTGATCGTGGTTCCGCGATCGTCGCAGGTGCCGATCACTTCGACCGGCGAAGTCGGAGCGCCTTTGCTGTACGATTGGCGGAATATTTTGCCGTCGCGGTGGATTTCGGCGATGAGCAGCGTCGAGAGTGCGTTCACGCACGAAACACCCACGCCGTGCAGACCGCCCGAAACCTTGTAGCTGCCCTTGTCGAACTTGCCGCCCGCATGGAGCACGGTGAGCACGACTTCGAGTGCGGACTTGCCCTCTTTTTCGTGGAAGTCGGTCGGGATGCCTCGGCCGTTATCCTTGACTGTGATCGAGTTGTCTTCGTTGATCGTAACGTCGATGTCGGTACAGTGTCCTGCCAACGCCTCGTCGATCGAGTTATCCACCACCTCGTAAACCAGGTGGTGCAAACCTTTTTCTCCGATGTCGCCGATATACATGGCCGGACGCTTCCGGACCGCTTCCAGACCTTCGAGGACCTGGATGTTGGAGGCGGAATACTCCTCTTCCTGCTTCTTTATCTCTTTTCCTTCAGTACTCATATTGACCTTAAATATATCGTACAAATATACGGAAAAGTTTCGTAAGATGCAATAATCAAGCACCCCTTTGCCATTGATTTTTGCCGCAGCCGGATTTGCGGGGTGCTTATTCGGGCGAAATATCGGATACCGGAAGCGTAGCCGGATCAGTGGATAAGAGCTTTGATAACATCCCGATCGACGTCGGAGAGATCGATCGGCTTGTGGGTCGGTTGCGTGTATCGCAATCCGCTGATGGTGGCGACTCCCTGTCGGCCGTTTCGGGTGACATAGATGAAATAACCGTACCGGAATAAATCTTCGACCGAAAGTACCGGGGACTGAAACATGATTTCGAACAGCTTTTTACCCGTATGGTCTATGGCTATAAACTTTCCTTCGTCTGTTTCCACGATCCCGATTCTGTTTTCACTTATGATGGGTGTGTGGCATCGGGCGTATTTCCCGAAAGGGACGATTGGACGTCCGGTCGCATTTTCATATCCGACCAACCGTCGGCCGTTTTTCCTGATTTCTTTGCGGTATAATATCGGCCGGGGAATTTCGAATGTTTTGAGAACGGCCTGTATGCTGCCCCGGGAAAAATTTACGTCGCAAATGAAATCTACTGTTTTCAGACTGTCGGCGATTGCAGTTTTCAGTCTTTTTTTAGCGGCATCCGAAGCATCGATGATTCCGCTTTTATGAGCTACTATCAAGGGCTGTATGGTAATGGGGTTTCCGGATGGATCCGGGAGGATACGCATCCAACAGGTCCACAGCCCGTCCGTGAATTGTGCGAATTGCATGTAGTCGAAGTGCAGAAACAGCGGATCGCCCAGCATCGGAGAGGGGCAGGGAAAGGAAGGATATGTCCAATTCGTATAGGTCAATCGCCCCTCCTCGAAAACGAATATGGGTTTCGTTCCGTCCTGGTAGAATATGCCTGATATAGGAAGTGTGCCTGAATAGAAGGTGGCCGGATAATAACCGGTATGGTCGCGGACGAAAATGCCGCTGAAATCTATTTCGGAGTAGTCTGATTTGCGTATCGTGTGATCCAGGTAGAGTTTGTCGTCGATCAGTCGCCAGTAGGAATGGTGTTCGTGATCACCGTCTATGTAGATAACGAATCCCTCTGCGGTAGGCTGATGAATAAGTGCCTGGAATTTTTTTTCGAATGCCCGGTCGTTGCGGGCCAACTCGTCCAGCGGAGTGTCGTCCAACCAATGTAAGTCCAGTCTGAGCGTATCTGTGCCGATGATAAGACTGTCGGCTTTTGCCGTGGTTATTGGGGCCACTGCCGCCAATAACAGGAACAACCGGAAAAGAGTGCGGAGTCTCATAACCCAAACCTGTTTTTATTCGGAATTATCTGTACCTGGCAACGATGAAACTTAGGTCGCAGGGTTTCCGTTTGTGCGGGCATTCGTTAAATATCCTGCAGCATCGTTTGTACCGGAACCTCCTTGATCTTGCCTTTCGAGAAGAGGATCGTGCGGGACGGATATTCTTCGATGAGGGCCGTGTTGTGCGTGGACATGACTACGGCGCAACCTTGACGAGCGATTTCCTGGAACAGCCGAATGATGCCTTCGGCCGTCAGCGGATCGAGGTTGCCGGTAGGTTCGTCGGCCAAAAGCAGGCGGGGACGGTTCAGCAGGGCGCGGGCGATGACCAGACGCTGCTGTTCGCCGCCGGAAAGCTCGAACGGCATCTTGTAGCCTTTGGCTTCCAGCGATACGACCTTGAGTACCTCGTCGATCCGCTTGCGGATTTCTGATTCGTTTTTCCATCCCGTTGCCTTCATTACATAGTATAGGTTCATGAAGACGTTCCGGTCGGTGAGCAGTTGGTAGTCCTGGAAGACGATGCCGATTCTGCGTCGCAGCATCGGAATCTCCCGTCGTTTGAGTTTTCGCAAGTCGAAGCCTGCGACGTATCCTTCGCCTTCAATGAGTTGAAGCTCGGCATATAAAGTTTTGAGTAAGGAGCTTTTACCGCTTCCCACACGCCCGATCAGATAGACGAATTCACCGGCGTTGATGTCGAAATTCAGATCGGACAAGATCAGTTCTCCCTGTTGCAGCAACTTTTTTTCGGAGCGGCTGCCGAAAGGATCGTCCGTGTGGTATATCGTTACGCCGCGCAGCCGGATTACGTTTTGTTCGCCCATGAGTCGAGTTGGTTGAAAGGTTCGTGGTGTCCGTGTGTGCCGATCGGCCGATGCAGGACGAATGTTCTTCGTTTCGTGCCGTCGCACTCCGATTCGGACGGGAGCAAAGGTAATGAAAATGAAGGCAGAATAAAACAAACTCTTCTGTTTTTTACACCGATCATATCCTACCTTCCACAAAGGTAATGAAAATGTCCGAAAAATAGTCTGTTTCGGTCATCGTGCCGGACAATAATCCGTATTTTTTTTGGAACTCCCGGTAATGAATAGTATTTTTGTTATTAATTATGGTATAAATTGACAATAAGGGGATAATGGGAAGTGAATCCATGTTGCAGGAGATATTGTGGGATACGAAGATCGGGTGGTGGAAAGTAGATATGGCCCGACGGGTTCTTTTGTTGTCCGATTATCTCTGTAAGACGATAGGAACTGAGGAGTCCGAGATCGGTTACGACCGTTTTCTGCAGTCGGTCGGAGAGCCGTTCCGGGCTTCGCTCAAAAGCCTGATGTCCACGGATGCGAGCCTGTTCTCCGCCGAGCAGATTTTTTCGCTGTGTGGTCCCCGGGGTGAGGTGTGGTTCCGCTGGAAGGTCCTGCGCCGGGAAACGGCAGCCGACAAGGGGCTGGTTGTTTCGGGATATGCCCAGGAAATCAGCGAAAGGGAGGCTTTGCCGGTCGATCTTTGCTCGATCGAGCGGATGAATACGCTTCTTTATCGGTTGAACAATATTTCGCATACGCTGCTTTCTTTCCTTCATATCGGTTCCATCGACGAGGCGATCAACAAGGTTCTGACCGATGTCCTCAAGATATTTCGTGGCAGCCGGACCTATATCGCGGAGTTCGACTGGGATAACCGCAGGCATATTTGTACGTACGAAGTGACGGACAAGGGCGTGGAGAGCGGCCGGGATCGGTTCGATCGACTTTCGATGGACGAAACCCCCTGGTGGGTCGAGCAGCTCGAAAAAAGGAGTCCTATTGCTCTTTCCTGTTTGGACGACCTTCCTTCCCGGGCAGGGAACGAGCATGATATTCTGGCTGCACAAAATATCGGTTCGCTGTTTGTGCTGCCGATGACATTTCGTGATAAACTTTGGGGGTATGCGGGAATCGATGTGATCGGGGAGCACCGCGATTGGCAGAACGAGGATTACCAATGGTTCGCATCACTGGTCAATATCATCAATATCTGTATCGAATTGCAGCGTTCGAAGCGGGAGGCGCAAATCGAACGCGATTATTTGCAAAACCTCTACCGGTACATGCCGCTGGGGTATGTCCGTTTCCGGATGATTTACGACAAGACGGGGACGCCGGTCGATTACAAGGTGCTCGATTCGAATTATGCTGCGGAAAAGATTATCGGAAAATCCCAAGCTGACTATGTGGGGCGGCTGGCGAGCGAGCTGGAGATCGAAGATATGCCCGAGTACCTGAAAGTTTTCGCCAAAGTATTGCAGGTGGAGCTGCATGTCGAAAAGGAGGTCCGTTTGTTGGCTTCCGGCCGGTATGTTCATGTCGTTATGTATTCGACCACTCCCGAGGAGGTGATTTGCCTGCTTTCGGATATGACCGAAATGTATGAAACGCACGAGGCGCTCGACCGCAGTGAAAAGCTATTGCGTAATATTTATGACAATATTCCCGTCGGTATCGAACTGTACGACAGGAACGGCTTGCTCGTCGATCTGAATAACAAGGATCTGGAGATTTTCGGGATTCGGGACAAGGAGGATGTGCTCGGGGTCGATTTTTTCAAGAATCCCATTCTCGACGAGGAGGTCTGGCGCCGGGTGCGGAACCGGGAGGAGTTCTCGTTCAAGGCGTATTATCCCTTCGATCGTTTGAACGGTTATTATGTTACCTCCAAGCAGGGCCGCCTCGAAATATACAGTTCGGTGTGTATGCTTTACGATGCGCAGGGGCGGTTGAGCAATTTCTTCCTGATCAATATCGACAATACGGAAATCAATCGGGCGCATAGTCGTATCGCGGAGTTCGAAAGCTCGTTTTCGCTGGTCAGTCGTTTCGGCAAGGTCGGATACTGTCGCTTCGACCTGGTTTCGAAAGAGGGGTATGGCGTGCCGCAGTGGTATTATAACCTGGGCGAGAAGGAGGATACGCCGCTCGATCAGATCCTCGGTGTGTATAAACATGTCAATTCCTCCGACCGGGCTGAAGTTCTGGAGTCCATCCGACAGGTGAAAGCCGGCGAGATCGACAGTTTCAGCCATGATCTTCGGATCGATGCGGACGGACGACAGAAGTGGACCCGTATCAATGTGATGCGCAATCCCCTGAATAACGATCCTTCGAAGATCGAAATGGTGTGTGTCAATTACGACATTACCGAGTTGAAGGAAACGGAGAAGAATTTGATCGAAGCGAAGAACAAAGCCGAAGTGAGCGATCGTCTGAAATCGGCTTTTCTGGCTAATATGAGCCATGAAATCCGCACGCCACTGAATGCCATCGTCGGCTTTTCGAATCTGATCGCTGAAACCGAAGATCCCGACGAACGACGGGAGTATGTAGCCATTGTTCAGGAAAATAACGAATTGTTGTTGAAGCTGATTTCCGACATTCTCGATTTGTCGAAGATCGAAGCCGGAACGCTCGAATTCAACGATGTGGAATTCGATGTGAATCAGATGTGTCAGGAGATTGTACGGTCGTTGAGCCTCAAGGTCCTGGATAAACCGGTGGAGTTGCGTTTCGGCGATCATCTGCCCGAATGTCGGTTGGTAGGCGACAAGACCCGGATTACGCAGGTGTTGATTAATTTTATTAATAATGCGTTGAAATTCACTCGTGAAGGGTCTGTGACATTAGGCTACCGGTGCGATGACGGGATGATGCTTACCTTTTATGTCGAAGACACCGGTACCGGGATTCCCGAGCAGGAGCAGGAGTCTGTCTTCGAGCGTTTCGTGAAACTCAACAGTTTTGTCCAGGGGACCGGGTTGGGACTGGCCATCAGCAAGAGTATCGTCGAACAGATGGGCGGTCGTATCGGCCTGAACTCCGAACCGGGAAAGGGTTCTTGTTTTTGGTTTACGCATCCTTACATCCGGACCCGGTCTGTGTCGGCGGTTGCTTCCGATGCGGAGATGCGGCAACCAGGCGTTTCGGAGGGGAAAATGCCCGTCGTTCTCGTTGCCGAAGATACCGACAGCAATTTTCTGCTGGTGTCGCTGATTCTTAAGAAAGGGTATGAAGTGCTTCGGGCCCATAACGGAGCGGAAGCGGTGCGCATGTGCCGGGAGTTCGCTCCGGATGTGGTGTTGATGGATATGAAGATGCCCGTTATGGATGGTTTGGAAGCTACGCGGCAGATTCGGGAGGCGGGAAGTTCCGTTCCCATCATTGCCGTCACAGCATATGCATACGACAGCGACCGTGCGAAAGCGCTCGATGTCGGGTGCGATGATTATATTGCCAAACCATTAACGGGGGATGTTCTGAAAAAGAAGCTGCGTAAGCATCTGAAACGGTAGCGGTTCCGCAGGCATGGTACGTGAAAATATTCTTGTATGCAATGCCGATCGGGTGAATTTTTATGTTGGATGCGCGCAAGGCAGAGGTGGGGCCTTTGGAAAATAAGCAGACGAATTTTCGGTGTTATATCGATACGTGCAGGTAATGTCTGCATTAGGTGGTGGAACATCATTGACAGTAGCAATGGCTTTTTTATGTATTTTTTTTTGGGAGTATTAGTTTGCTTTTTTTTATTTTGCGTTTAAGGCAAAAAAAAGCAGAGTTCAAAGATGAAACGGAAAAGTTTTATCCGAATTTTTTGCATCTGTTTGTGGCTATTTTTTTTATGCTTGTGCTATATATTGTATGATTGTTAGGCCCTTTGCTTAATACCAATATATAATTCGTTGGTTAATATAATTGAAGAATGGTTTTTTTCCTTTTTCTTACTGGAGGTCTTAGTTTACTTTGGTTCATTATTGGTCTGAAGATGAAAAAAACGGATCCGAATAATGAAATAGAAAAGATTTATCCCAGTTATTGGCATTTAATTATAGCTATTCTTCAAATTGGTTGTGCTATATTCCAACTTTATATGGTATATGGCGATTGATTGGTTCCGTATAAAACTTTCAATAGTGACGAGGACATTTTGGTAAAGTTCCGATAAATTTGGCTTTCTGCCCGGTTTTTCGTATCTTTGTACTCACTTCAATGAAATTCTATCCCTACGAAGGGGGTGACCGGTTTTGACAGCAGGCAGAGTTTGATTGTAAGCACGTCGAGCATTGTGTGGTGGCTCGTAAATATCAACACTCGAACTACAAATGGCAATAATAGCTATGCACTCGCTGCCTAATTTTCAAGGAAAATTGGCTTAATCGTTGGATCCAAGGCGGTTTGACGACGAGTATCCCGGAAGGCCGTTCCGCTCTTTAACGGTTTTCCATACGGGGTATCGATCATTTAGAGATAGTACGGCGGAGGGTTCCGGCCGTCGTGCGAAAATTCAGGAACTGGGATCCGGGTTAGGTTGCCGCCTGCCAGACCCGGATAGAAGGACGAAACGGCGGATAAGCGTGTAGAAAGCTTTCGGGTTCCTTGTTTGGACGCGGGTTCGACTCCCGCCACCTCCACATTCGGCGACGTTCCGGTTTTCCGGAACGTCGCTTTTTGTATGCGGGGCATCTTACTTTGCAAAGCTTCATCCCGCTTTTCAGACTTCAGCAGCACTCGGTCGGAGGGGGGAATACTTCGCAATGTTCGATTTTTATCGGTATTTCGAGGAATTCTTTGATCGGGCGGGGTATCCCGCAGTTCCGGATACAGAGATCCATGAGTCTGTCGTAAATCGGATGCGTCGTGTTCCGATCTTTTGCGGGTTCTTTGTAATCCGGAGCAGTACTCCGATACGGATAAATTCGTATTTTTAACTCGGTTTCAGATACTCCGCCTCGGCAAAATGCAAATAAAAATTTGCTTTTGCACTCGGCTTATTCGTAATCTTTGACTTCGTCTTAGATACTTCGCCTCGGCAAAATGCAAATAAAAATTTGCTTTTGCGCTCGGCTTATTCGTAATCTTTGACTTCGTCTTAGATACTTCGCCTCGGCAAAATGCAAATAAAATTTGCTTTTGCACTCGGCTTATTCGTATCTTTGCCACGTGCTGGCAGGACTTTTCTATATTCTTTTTTGCTGGGCGCTGGGGAACGGCGTCAGTCTGCTTATCGGCGGGTATCTGCCGGGGAGTATCGTCGGTATGATCCTGCTGTTCGCTTCTCTCTGCCTGCATATCGTGGATGCGGAGATGATCCGGCCCGCCGCTCGTTTTCTGCTGGGCGCTATGGCCCTGTTTTTCATCCCGTACGGGGTGGGGTTGATGGTATCCTACGAAGTCCTGCTCGATAATTTTTGGGCGATCGTTATTTCGGGCGGAGTGAGTACGATGTTGGTGCTGGTCTGCGTCGGAAGGGTTTTTCAAAAACTGAATAAAAAGGCGTGATGGAGCAGTTCGTCGGATCGGATCTGGTGTTGCTGACCCTCACGGTCGGCTTTTATTGCCTGGGGAGTGCGTTATACAGTCGAACCAAGTTCGCCCTGCTGCACCCCGTGCTGCTCGGTTTCGTGGCGATGATCCTTTATCTGAAACTTTTCGGTATCGGTTACGAGCATTACCGCCGTTCGACCGAGTTGCTCAATTTCGGACTGGGACTTTCGGTCGTGGCTCTGGGTTATCTGATGTACGAACAACTCGAGCATATGCGGGGACGGTTGCTTCCGATTCTCGTGTCGGTCGTCGTCGGCTGCGTGGTCGGAGTTCTTAGTGTGGTTTATCTGGCGCGTATGCTGGGGGCGGATCGGATTTTGCAAACTTCGCTTGCTCCGAAATCCGTGACGGTGCCGATCGCCGTATCGGTTGCGGAACCGCTCGGCGGCATCATTACGATCACCTCGGTCGTCGTCTTTTGTGTCGGTATTTTCGGCAGTCTCGTCGGTCCCTGGCTGCTTCGGCGTTGCGGGGTCACGGATCCTATGGCACAGGGATTCGCGCTGGGGTCTGCGGCGCATGGCATCGGAACGGCCCGTGCGATCGAAATCGGTGCGCTGGAAGGGGCGCTCAGCGGTTTGGCTATGGCACTGATGGGGATCATGACGGCCCTGCTGCTGCCGGTGATCGAGAAATTCCTCTACTGATTTTTTGTCTTCCGGAAAAAGGATTACCTTTGCAAAAATTTTTTCGGGCGGAAGCGTAACGCTCGGATGCGGCGATGTCCGTTCCGGACGCAATGCGCGGTATGTTTCGCGCCATTTTATTAAAATCAATGGTATGGATTGGCTCTACTCTTTATTTGTCGGTGGCGGGATAGCCCACACCGTATTCACGCTCGCATTGGTGATTACCGCAGGTATTCTGTTGGGCAAAGTCAAGGTTTGCGGTATCTCGCTCGGTATCACCTGGATTTTGTTCGTCGGCATCATCGCCGCGCATTTCGGTATGGGAATCCCGGCCGAAGTACGTCATTTCATCCAGGAGTTCGGTCTGATCCTTTTTGTTTTTTCAATCGGTATGCAGGTCGGCCCGGGTTTCTTCGCTTCGTTCAAGCATGGCGGGCTGACGCTCGTCTGCCTGGCTTCGACGATCGTTTTGCTCGGGGTAGGCGTGGCGTACGTGATTCATTTGGTATCGGGTACGCCGATTCCCACGATGGTCGGCATCCTTTCGGGTGCGGTGACCAACACGCCGGGACTGGGTGCAGCACAGCAGGCTTATGCGGACGCTTCGGGAGTCGAAGACCCCAGTATTGCCCTGGGCTATGCCGTAGCTTATCCGCTGGGCGTGATCGGTATCATTTTCTCGATGATCTTCATCCGTTATGCTCTGCGGGTGAAATTCGGGAAGGAGGATGAGGCGCTCGCTGCGATTTCCGCAGAACACAAGATGGCCGAAATCGTTTCGATCGAGTGTACGAACAAGATGTTGAGCGGACACGACATCTCCTATGTCAATGAGTTGATCAATCGGAAATTCGTTATTTCCCGGATCGCTCATCCCGACGGTACGATCGTATTGGCGGACAGCAACAGTATTATTTCGCTCGGGGATAAGGTATTGGTCGTCTGTGCATCCGAAGATTGCGAAGCGGTGACGGCTTTCATCGGTAATCGGATCGAAATGGGGGAGAAGGAGTGGGATACGCCGGATTCGAAGCTGGTTTCGCGTCGTATTCTGATTACCAAGCCGGAGATCAACGGCAAGACTTTCGCCGATCTTCGCTTGAGAACCCGCTACGGCATCAACATTACGCGTGTCAATCGTGCCGGAGTCGATCTGATTCCCTATCAGGGAATGCAGCTTCAGATCGGCGATCGCGTGATGGTCGTGGGGCCGGAGAATGCGATCGAGAAGGTCGCCGCCGTATTGGGTAATTCGCTCAAAAAACTCCGTGAGCCGAATCTGGTGACGATCTTCGTCGGTATCGCGCTCGGTGTTCTGTTGGGTTCCATTCCGTTGTTGAACGTGCCGCAGCCCGTTAAGCTGGGTTTGGCAGGTGGTCCGTTGATCGTGGCGCTGTTGCTCGGCCGCTTCGGTCCCCGGTTCCATTTGGTGACCTATACTACCATGAGTGCCAACTTGATGTTGCGCGAAGTGGGCATTGCGCTCTTCCTGGCGGCAGTCGGTCTGGGAGCCGGCGACGGGTTCATCGATGCGATCGTTGGCGGCGGTTACCGCTGGATCGGATACGGTGCGCTTATTACGGTGATCCCGTTGTTGCTGGTCGGTATTTTCGCCCGCGCCCGGCTAAAGATGAATTACTATACGCTCATGGGACTTATGGCCGGTAGTATGACCGATCCTCCGGCACTGGCTTATGCCAACGGCACGGCAGGCAACGATATGCCGGCCTTGAGCTATTCGACGGTTTATCCCGTCGTGATGTTCCTGCGGGTGCTTACAGCTCAGATATTCATTCTGTTCGCGTTGTAGAACTCTACGACGCGGCCCCGGTCGGGGCTTATGTAACAATACCAACTCCCGCAGTCGTGCTGCGGGAGTTGTCGCAAATATTGCAGAAGGGTTGTAATCCTGCATCGGAAAATCGGGCCAGTTTTTTGATGGGAGGGTTAATTTCGATATTTTCAGCTCTATTTTCCGTATTTTGCTATCTCTAAATTAAATGAAAAATAACAAAATTCCAAATTATTTAGGGAAAAATAGCTAATCGTATATTTCAATACCCTGACTTGGGTTGCCCCGGAATTGACCGATATGCTTCGAGGAAAAGTCGAAAATCGGCCCGAGAGAGGGTTCGGGTGGAATTTGGCATCGGATAACGACCCGCAGGACCGAGGGTTCCTGCTGGAATCAGCGAGCAGTCGTTATATACTTTAATGTTTTTGGGAGCAGGCAACTCCACTCTCTTCAGAGAGGGTTTAGGAAAGAGGCCAAATTATAAACGAGGTCGCAAGGTGTAAATAAACGGCCGTCGGATAAGGGATACATTGAAAGGTATTTACTTGCCAGTATAGATGCGATTTTGATTTTTTTGGGGGAATAAAACAGCGCTGTAATCGGAAGAAAGATTACAGCGCTGTTTTTAGGAACAACACCCCTTGTTCGGGTGCCGGGACTTGCAATGCGGACATTCGGTTTTCGAGCAACACGAACATCCGACATCCTCTCGATGTCGGACAATCCGTACAATCCAGCGGACGCTGAATCCGAGGACGAGGATGCCGATCCCTATTACAGCGATATTTTGCCAGTCCGTCATATTATAACCAGGAGAAAAGGTGATACGTCAGATAAGCCATTATCCATGCCAAAGCCGTATTGTAGAGTACCGAAATACAGGCCCAGCGCCAGCCGATCTCTGCGGCGATCGCTACGATCGTGGCGATACATGGCAGGTAAAGCAGGATGAAGACCAGAAAGGCGAGGGCCGATGCCGGGGTGAAATCCCCGCTTGCGACCAGCCGCTGGGAGAGGGTCGGAGAGTCGAGTTCGGCTTCCGGTGCGTCTCCCTGTTCCGAATAGAGCACGCCGAGCGTGCTGACGACGATCTCTTTGGCCGGCAGGCCCGTGAGAATGGCGATGCTGGCTTTCCAGTTCAGACCGAGCGGTTCGAATACGGGCGAACATGCCTGGCCGACCTGTCCCAGGTAGGAATTTTCATAATGTTCCTCCATAGTTTCTGCCGGGGCGGCTGCGTCCGGCGTCGGATAATAACTCAAGAACCAGACCGCCACCGAAGCGATTAGAATCAGCCCGCCCATTTTGCGCAGGTATTGCGCACAGCGATCCCACATGTGCGACAGCGTGGCCCGCATTGTCGGGACCCGATAGGGCGGCAGCTCCATGACGAACGGCGTTTCGTCCTTCTTGAACAGATAACGGCGCATCAGCCGGGCCGTGATGACGGCCACGACGATTCCCAGCAGATACAGTCCGAGCATCACCCAACTGGCATAGGCAGCGAAGAACGTGCCGATCAGCAGGATATAGATGGGAATGCGGGCGCTGCACGACATGAAGGGGACGAGCAGTACGGTGATGAGCCGGCTGCTGCGGCTTTCGATCGTGCGCGTGGCCATGATGGCCGGTACGTTGCAGCCGAAACCCATGATAAGCGGAATGAACGACTTGCCGTGCAGCCCTATGCGGTGCATGATCCGGTCCATGATGAAGGCTGCGCGAGCCAGGTAGCCCGAATCCTCCATGAAAGCGATGAACAGGTATAGGATCATGATATTCGGCAGGAAGACGATGACGCTTCCCACGCCGCCGATTACGCCGTCCACGAGCAGGTCTTTCAACGCTCCGTCCGGCATCCAGGCATCCACGCCCTGACCGATCAGTCCCACCAGTTGCTCGATCCACTCCTGGGGATAGGCTCCCAGGTTGAACGTGCAGTAAAACATCAGCCACATCAGGAAGAAAAAGATCGGAAAGCCCCAGAGCTTGTGGGTCACGAAAGCGTCGATGATTTTCGTCACTTGTGTCTGTTCCTTCTTTCCCGGGGTGTAGGTTTCCCGCAGAGCTCCGGAGATGAATCCGTATTTCTGATCGGCAAAGGCCGTTTCGATGTCTTCATCCAGCAGGTTCTTGATCCGCTGCGCTTCCCGTTTGCTCGCTTCCTCCCATTCGGGGTATTTCGGGTGATGCTTCAGTTGATCCTTTATATAACTATCTTCCTCAAGTAGTTTCATTGCGATATAACGCGGCGGGAATTGCGGGGGCAACTCTCCGGATTCCTTCAATGCTCCCGTGATTGTCCGCAGGCTCTCCTCGATAACCGGTCCCTGGTTGATGTGAATGTGACGCACACGGTCGTCCTCGTTCTCATAGACGGCGATCACCGTGTCCAGCAGGGCTTCGATACCCCGTCCATGACGGGCGACGACCGGCACCATCGGCACACCCAGCATTCGTCCCAGACTGTCGTAGTCGAGTTCGGCGCCGCTCGCTTCCAGCTCGTCGTACATATTGAGCGCTACGACCACTCGGGGATTCAGGTCGATGAGTTCGGTAGTGAGGTAGAGGTTGCGTTCCAGGTTCGAAGCTACGACGGCATTGATAATTACGTCCGGCGTATGTTCCGCCAAATGGCGGCGTACGTAAAGTTCCTCGGGCGAGTAAGCCGTGAGTGCGTAGGTGCCCGGCAGGTCGGTGATTTCGAAACGATAGCCTCTGTAGGTGCAGTGTCCCCGTTTGGCGTCCACCGTGACGCCGCTGTAGTTGCCGACGTGTTCGTGACCGCCCGAAATAGCGTTGAACAGTGAGGTTTTGCCGCTGTTCGGGTTACCCACCAGTGCGACGTTGATCCGCTTTGAGCTTTGGGCGATGACCTCATGGAGCTGGTCGCCTTCGCGTGTTCCGTTATATTCTTCGCTTATCAGGCCTTCGGCCTCTTCGTTGGTGATAACTACGACCATGTGAGCTTCGCTGCGGCGCAGCGAAACCTCGTAGTCCATGATTTTGTAAACGATCGGGTCGCGCAACGGGGCATTGAGAACCACTTCGACTTTTTTGCCGCGTACGAACCCCATTTCCATAATTCGGCGGCGGAATCCGCCATGTCCGAGTACTTTGAGAATCGTGGCCGACTGGCCTGTTTTCAAATCCGATAAACGCATGTTCTTTTGCTGAAATTACGGGGCAAAGATAGGGAAATATTTCAGGAACGGACATCCCCATATATGGGGATAATCCGGCTCAGTACGGTTTTTCAGGCTATTTTATGGTTGCGTTGCTTTTTGGGGGCGAAAAAATTGGAAATTGAAATTTTTTTATATCTTTGCGACATACATCCAAATTATTATACGTATTATGAAAAATTTAGTTGAAAAAATCAATGCCGAATACGAAGTATTCGTAAGTAATGCCAACGCTCAGGTAGAAAAAGGAAACAAGGCAGCCGGAACCCGCGCACGCAAGGCCGCTCTGGAATTGAGCAAGCTGATGAAGGAGTTCCGGAAGGTTTCCGTCGAAGCTTCGAAATAAGTTTATTACTTTTTTGAAAATGAAGGGTCGCATGGGATACATGCGGCCCTTTGTTATGGGTGTACAACTTGGCAATTATATCTTTCGATGTACTATCCGATTATTCGGCCTGTGACCGTGTTTGTAATGCTCCCCCCCCTGTTTGAGGAAATTTGGCGTGCTGCATTCCCATAACAACATATAATTTATATAATTCTTCACTGTTCGAACAGGAGCAGACCGTAACCGGCAGAAAATTCGGTATGCGATACAGAGGAATCTCCGGAATATCGAAAAGATTGGCCTGTTTTTTAGTAGCTTAAATCGATACCGTGCCGGCGGAAATTTTCGAGGTCTTCATCCGACAGACCGGTTTTCGGGAAAGGAACGGCCAGGTTGTGATCGTTCAGATAGCGGCGCGGTGCCCGGTAGTCGAATGTCGGACTGACCAACGAGTAGGCCGGATCGATGAAGTCGCCTTCGATCGAAGCGATATCGGCCATGCTTTGAAACATGGAGTGGGTTGTGGCCGGTGCGGATTCGTTGTTGCGGGCCGCTTCGACTTTTTCCGGGAATTCCCGTCGATATTCCGGCGAGAACCATCCCAGATTGGCGACATAGAGCTGATAAAAAGTGGTCGTAGGGGAGGCGTGTAAGAAGCGCTCCCGTTCGTCGTCGAGAATATCTTCGCCGTGATCGGCACAGTAGAGCAGCGCCGAACAGTCGTTTTCGAGCGAGCGGAGATATTCGATCGTCTGCGAGAGGAAGTGGTCCGTATAGTAGATCGAATTGTCGTAGGCATTGACGAGTTTCTCGACGTTCTTTCGGTTGATGGCCACGTTATCGTCCGGCAGGAAGCGGGCGAATTCACGGGGGTATCGTTGGTGATAGGTGAAATGAGAGCCGTAACAGTGCAGGATGATGAGCAGGTCGTGCTCCGGATCTTCGGCGATAACCTGTTTCATCGCTTCCAGCAGTTGCATATCGTAACGTGGCTCCGGAAGGTACACCAGGCTGTCTGCATCCTTGGCCAACTTGTCGATCATGGCTCCCTGGGGGCGCTGGTTGGAAAGAAACCAGGTTTTGAACCCAGCCTCCTTGAAGAGTGCCGGAAGCCCCTTGCGACGGTATAGTTCTTCGTGTTGATCGGTTTTTACCGACGAAAGAATCAAGGGCACGCTTTTGTGCGTGGTATTGCTCTGTGTGACTGTATTCCGGAATACGACCAGACCCTCTGTGCGGGTCAGACAGGGATTCGTTTCCCTGTGGTAACCGTACAGTTGCCAGTTGGCGGCCCGGGATGCTTCTCCGATTACATAGACGTAAATCTCGCGTTTGGAAGCCTCGGCCGTGCGCCGTGCATGGTATGTGAAATCCTCCGAGGTGTGTTCGAAACGGTACATCTTGCGGAACTCCGAACCGCAAAGACCGATATTATAGAAAACATTGACCGGAAAAATGTCGGTTTTCAATACCCGCTTGTCTTCGCTCACTTTATAGGCCGGGGCCAGGAACAACCCTCCGAGAATGAAGGACGAGAGTCCGATCAGGGCGATATTCTTGCGGGCTGTTTTCGAAAGACAGTGCCTTTGTCCGATGTCGCGTGAGGCGAACCAGAGTAGCGGCAGATAGATGGCGCAGACGATGATGATCGATGGATAGATGTTCGAGAGCAGCTCGCCAGCCTCTTCCGGATTGGTCGTCAGCAGGTTGGTGAACATATCCGTTGCGATGATCGAATTGCCGAACAGGTAGAGCAGTACGATTTGGAAGGCGGCGAGGACGACGAGCGGAAAGGCCAGCCAGATCATGATGCCGGAGCGTTTCAGCACGGCGCTCCACATCAGGTAGAAACCCATCGGGATAAAGAGCGATGCTTCGGCCGACCAGATGGAGTACGGCTCCGTATATAGTAATACGAGGTTGGGGATAAGCAGCGTGAGAACGAAGTAGAACGCCAGCAGGATGGACCCTCTGTCGTTATGCTCCTTGAAACTCTCTTTTTTTTCGTGAACTGCCATATCTTTCAGAACGCTTCGTTGATATTGAACAGGAATCCGCTCGTGTGCTTGCCGAATCCGTAATCTACTCGGATATTGATCCGTTTTTTGAATTCCCACCGCAGGCCTATGCCGTAGTTGGGGAGGGTGTACCCCCATTTGAACTTTTCGAACGAGGGAAATACGTTACCCGCACCGCCCCATACGACACAGCCGATACGTCGCCAGATATTCTGCCGGAGTTCGACCTGGAGGGTAATCATATCGTTGTCGTTGTATTGTCCTTCGTAGTAGCCGCGCATACGCTTCGAACCACCCAGGCGGGCTTTCATCAGCCAGGGTGTGCCCGAGGCATTGAATTCGCCGTACAGCTCGGTGGCTACGATACCGCCTTTCCATACCCGATGATAACTGTTCGCCGTGAATATCGCCTGCCAGAGCGATTTGGCGTTCGACCCGAGAAAATCCGGCCGCCAGGTTCCCTTCAGACTTAAATAAAGTCCCTTGTAGGGATTTGGAATGAAATCCCTTGTATCGTACTCCACGATCGCACCGATGCCCGTAGTCGTGTTCTCCGGGTTTTGGCCCTCGATATATTCCGGCCGGGTGAACTTGATGCCCCGGCTGTTGCGGAAATTGACAGAGGCGCCGATGAACATATTGGGTACGACCTGATAGAGGTATCTTACGTCCACATCGTAGCGTTTTTCGACGTACGACCCTTTGGGATTATTCGCTCCGGCCGAATAGCCGATACCCCAGTAGTCGGTCGGCTGCGAGTAGAAGGAGAGCTTGTACGAAATTCGGTGGCGATTGTGGCTGAATATGTTGTTACCGTTGATTCCCACCATGTAGAATCCTGTCGTACCGCCCGTGATGAATGCCGTGATGTCCGACGGCGGTGTCAGTGAATCCGTGCGGTCAAGGCGGTAAAGACCTGCAGCCATAACCGCGAGGCTGAATTGAGTGTCTTTCGAATAACTCGGCCCTCCGATGAAGGTGAAGTCGATCTTTTTTTCGAAAGTTTTGTCCGTGCTCGACTCTCCGAAGTAATCGATAAGCCGCCGCCAGAACGATTTTTTCTTCGGGGCGGCGGCCAGGGTGTCCGACGGCTGTGATGCAGGGATCGAATCCGTCTGCAACGGGGTGTAACTATACCGAATCGTATCGTTTTCTCCGATATACACCTTATTATCTTGTGCATACAGAGGCGATGCGAAGAGTAGCAATCCGCAAAAGACCGTCAGGAATTTCGACATGGAGAAGTCTTATCTGTACTTCTGTACGACTTGATAAAACTCTTTTTTATCGGCATCGGAGAGAGGACCCTTGCGCATAAACACCAGGTCGCCCTCCTTGCTGACCAGCAGCAGGACGAACATATTGTTGCAGTCGCCCAATTGCCAGGCATCGCGCAGGGTATTGTTTTGATCGGCCAGTACCGTAGCGCCGTTGGAGGCTGTGCGTTTGCGAGCCATGTTGCGAGCCATACCGTTGGGAATCATCGGAGCGTCTTTCAGGTTCATTACCCCGAAACCGAACAGGTTTTCGCCTTCCACCCGGTGATTTTCCTCCATATCCGTTGTGAAATCCTCGTTCTGTTTGTGGTGGTCGGGGTCGATATAGAAGATCATCAGGTTTTTCTCACCCCAGTAAGGGAGCTGCGTAGGGTCGCCGTTCAGATCGAGTAACGTAACGTCGGATACCTTGCGGGGAAGAGACGACTGTGCGGATACGGCAACCGACATACCAAGCAACGGCAGTAAAAGAAGCCATAGTTTCAGTTTCATACTTATTACATTTTAGGAGATTGGTAGGCGCAAAGATACGAAATTATTTTTTTGTTGAATCTTCTATTCGTCGGGAAGAGTTGCGGGTTCGTTGAGACTTCGCTCTTTTGGCCGAAGCCAGGGCGTCGAGCGAATAGACTCCGCCGCCCGAAATTACCAGGGCTACCTGGATTCCCAGATAGACGAACAGCAGTTCGGAGGTTCCGAATCCTTTGCCGGGGAAGAGGAATAACAGCGAGATGAGCAGACTGGCGGCCATGATCGCGGCGGACAGGCGGACTTTGTAGCCCAGCATGAGCGAAATGGCGCACAACACTTCGATCGTGGCGATCGCAACGAAAATGAAAGCGCTGCCGAATATTCCCCACGACGGGTAATAGTTGATAATTTCATTGTAGGCCTGCATTTTGCCTACGTTATGCAGGAGAATGATCGTACCGATGAACAGACGCAGATAGAGAATCGCCCAATCGGCTCCTTTGTGGCTTTTGAACCAGGTTTGCAGTTTATTTTCCATATGTATAACTAATTCCGATTGAAAAAATACAAGCAATTCGTATTCCAAAAAATCATTTTGTGTGTTCAGCGCAGGTAATTCTGCCTGATCGGATGATTTTTCGGTGTTTTTGAGGAGAAAAATCCCGAGTGGGACAGCGAGTCGAATATCGCGGGTTTTCGATGTTTGCGGATCGAGGGATAAATACGATCCATAACAGGGGTGTGGTCGAGCCGCAAAGAGTCTTTTCATTCCGAACGACAGAGAGTCGGGAAATCCGTAATTCGGGTTATAGATTCCGTAATTCATATACTGACCGGCAAGTGGGGCCTGTGTAACTTTGCCTTGTAAAAAATATGAATCGTATGAATATATTGGAAAGAATGAGGGCGGGGGAATTGATTTTCGATACCGACCCTGAATATCCGTCGCTCTATGCAGAATTCGAGAAGACGATGAAGTTGGTGGCTCAACTCAATAGCGGTTACCATACACCGGAAGAGATAAGGGATCTGCTCGGCCGTATTTGGGGACAGCCATTGGACGAATCGGTACGTATGTTTCCGCCGTTCTATACCAACTTCGGTAAGTTTACCCGTGTCGGCAGGGGTGTGTTCATAAATTTCGGTTGTACCTTCCTCGACCGGGGCGGTATTACACTGGAAGACGGTGTGTTCATAGGGCCGGGAGTGCTGCTCGTTACTGAAAACCACCCGGAGCAACCGGCCGTTCGGCGTAACGTATATGCCAAACCCATTGTCGTCGGGCACGGTGTCTGGATAGGTGCGGGAGCTGTCATATTGCCCGGCGTGACGATCGGCGAGCATGCCGTCGTGGGAGCCGGAGCCATCGTAACCAAGGACGTGCCTGCCGGGGTAATCGTGGCCGGCAATCCGGCTCGTATCGTGAGAAGTATAAAAACGGAATAAAATTAAGTTTTATGAAAATCGGAATAATTGCGGCGGCATTGGCGTTTGTCGGTCTTTCCGCCGTTGCACAGACAAACCAAAAAACGAATATGGATATGAAAAAGTTGGAACTGGTACAGGAGTGGGATAAGACGTTCCCGAAGAGCGACAAGGTCGAGCATAGCAAGGTGGTTTTCGTAAATCGCTTCGGTGTAACGCTCGCCGCCGATATGTATGTCCCAAAAGAGGTTGTCGGCAAGTTGTCGGCCGTCGCCGTAAGTGGACCGTTCGGAGCCGTGAAGGAACAATCGTCGGGGCTTTATGCACAGGCGCTTGCCGAACGCGGTTTCCTTACCATCGCTTTCGATCCGTCGTTCACGGGGGAGAGCGGCGGTGTGCCCCGCAACGTGGCTTCGCCCGACATCAATACGGAAGATTTCAGCGCAGCGGTCGATTTTCTCGCCAACGAAGACCGTGTGGATCCGGAACGTATCGGGATCCTCGGTATATGCGGCTGGGGTGGTTTTGCCATCAACGCTGCCGCTAACGACACGCGCATCAAGGTTACCGTCGCATCTACTATGTACGATATCAGCCGTTGTACGGCCAACGGATATTTCGACCAGGCGGACAACGCCGACGCACGTTATGAGATGCGCCGCCGGCTCAATGCCCAGCGCACCGAAGATTATCGGAACGGTTCGTATGTCCGTGCAGGAGGGGTGGTCGATCCGGTTCCGGCCGATGCGCCGCAGTTTGTACGCGATTATCATGCTTATTACAAAACTTCCCGAGGTTATCACGCCCGTTCGCTCAATTCCACGCAGGGGTGGAATGCGACCTCCAACCTCGCTTTTTTGAATGCACCTATCCTTGCCTATGCCGCAGAGATTCGCAGTGCAGTGATGGTGGTACACGGTGAGAAGGCTCATTCTCGCTATATGGGAGAGGACGCTTTCAAGAAATTGCAAGGCGACAACAAACGATTGCTCATCGTACCCGGTGCCAATCATACCGACCTTTACGACAAGATGGAGATAATCCCGTTCGACGAAATAGCAGCATTTTATCGGGAGTATTTGAAGTAAGCGTAGCGCTCGATAGATACAATAGTAAAAGCCTGCGATCTGTTCGCAGGCTTTTCATATTTCGGTTACGCATGTAAATACTTCGCCTCGGCAAAATGCAAATAAAATTTGCTTTTGCGCTCGGCTTAATCGTATCTTTGCACAATTGTTGAGCGTATCGATTGTAAAATGCCTGTGAGCTGATTTTTTTTTGTGATTATAATTTGTTGATTATGAGTGATAAGTATAAGATACTGTTCGTTTGCCTCGGAAATATCTGCCGCTCTCCGGCGGCCGAAGGCATCTTCCGGCAAATGGTCGAAAAACGGGGACTGGGGGAGAAGTTGGAGGCGGATTCCGCCGGAACCTATGCCGGACACACCGGCGAACAACCCGATTCCCGCATGCGGAATGCGGCCTATGCCCGGGGGTATCTGCTGACGCACCGGGCCCGGCAGGTGCGGTTGCGGGATTTCGAGGAGTTCGATCGCATCGTGGCGATGGACGACACCAATTACCACAATCTTTATCGTCTGGCCCCTTCCCGTGAAGCGGGAAACCGTATTTACAGGATGTCCGAATTTTTCCGGGAACATCCGAACTGGACCCATGTGCCAGACCCCTACTACGAAGGGCATGAAGGGTTCGAGCTGGTGCTCGATATGCTCGAGGACGGCTGCCGCACGCTGCTCGACGAGTTGGAGAAGAGGTAGCTCGAAATCGCAGAGAACGAAAAAGAGTGCATTTTTCAATGCACTCTTTTTCGTCGAATCGAGTCTGTATGCCGGTGCGATCCGGAATATTTGGTCCGTCGAACGTCCGAATCAGAAGTAAAGTCCAACTCCCACCTGGTAGGTGTTGCGCCAAGGGCACTTCTTGGCGGCGAACAGGTAGGAGAAATCGAGCTCCAGATGCATGAACCGCAGTCCCGCACCGATTGTACCGTAGTCGTATCCGTGGCTGTCGGCGACGTGGTAGCCGCCGCGGACAGCGATCATCTGCATCAGCACATACTCCACGCCGATGCCCATCCCGAAGGACTTGTTCTCCGAGGAAGAGTAGCGGTAGCCCAGATCGACCGAAGCTTCGAGCGAATGGGAATCCCGGATCGGGGCGAAGAGCGAACCGCCGACACTGAATTTGGTGGGCAGGTCGTAATTCGAATCGTCGAACGTGAAGCCGAAGTCGGAGATTTTCGCACCCGCACTCACCCAGGCGCCTTCGAGCATCCGGTTAAGCGGAATCCGCGCGTATGCCGCGACATCGAACCCGAGGGCGTTGTTCGTGAACAGTTCTCCGTACGAGGAGCGGATGTAGCGGGCCGTCACCGACAGACCCAGATAGCGGCCGATCCGATAGCTGTAGGCCAGATCCGCCGAAACGCTGAGCGGCCGGAACGCTTCGATGCCGACGATTGGGTTATTATTCTCGTCTTTGGGAATGAAAGGGTAGTCCTCGTCGTCCGGACTGAGCTTCGGCTCCCGGTAAAAACGGGTGCCGAACGAGATCGAATGTTTGTGGTTGAAGGAGTAGAATCCGCCGAAGGCCATCAGGTCGTAGCCCTTTTTCACGTCGCGCATCCAGGGCGAGTAGGAGAATCCCACCTCGAACAGGTTGTGGCTGAAGAGCGACGAGGCCGCGTTCTGGAATACGGAGTAAGCTCCGCCGGTAGTCGCTACCGAAGCGTTGGCCATACCCGCTGTGCGGACATCGGGGTTGATCGTCAGGAACTCCTGAGCCGATGCCGCCGCTGTGCCCGACAGGAGGATTATTGCGAGAATGAAGATCTTTTTCATAATTTGTAACGTCTGTTTTTAGCGTTTGACTATGGTGCGGGTAATTTGAATGCCGTTGTAGGTTACTTGTACCAGATAGGTTCCCGAAGCGAGTCCCGATACGTCGAGTTTGACAGGTTCCTCGTTGATAAGTCCAAGTGTTATGTTCATTACCTCCGTTCCCATTGAGTTACGGATACGGATCGTGCTTTCTCCCGAGTAGTTCGGCAGTATGTTCAGTACGTCGGTACATGGGTTGGGGTAAAAGTCCATTGAAATACCGGTCGGATTGTCTCCCTTGCTAACGGTATAGGCAATGGTTCGTTTTGCTGTCTTTGTTCCGTTCATAGCCAGCAATTCTGCCGTATAGCTTCCTGCTGCGTATTGTGATGCGTCGATAGTCAGCGTGACTACGTTACCGTCGATCGACTTCGCGATCTTGCCCGAGGGGTCGTCCAGACGCCATTCCGTGTAGCCGGCCAGCGTATATTGCAGCGTTTTCCGTTCGGAGGCGCCGAGCGTGAAGGTGTCGTTCTGTCCTGTGGCTGGCGTGATCGTCGGCTGGTCGGAAACGGGCGGCACCTCGCCCGAATCCAGGGCTGCACCCGCATCGACGAGCTTGCCGATTTTTCCGGCATAGGTACCCCGACCATTGTATATTGGTCCCTGATAGCTGTCGATGTCGCGTGCTGTCGAGAAAAGCTTCTCTTTGAGCTGTTCGTTCGTGAATCCTGGTGCCCCGAATTGCGAAACGATCAGGGCCGCAACACCCGATACGTGGGGGCAGGCCATCGAGGTCCCCTGCATGTAGCCATACCCGAGAGTCTCCGAGACGTAGTCGATCGTGTGGGTCTCCACCTCTCCTCTGAAATTTGTATAGACGAAAGTCATCCCGTTTTGCAGGTCGGTCGGAAGCGTGCTCAGGTTATAACCTTCGTTATAATGGATAGGCCTGGAAAAATCGGCTGCGTCTCCTCCGCCCGGCGCACATATATCGACGGTCGGACCATAGTTGGTGTACCAAGCGGCTTCATAAGTGCAGGAGACGGCGGCCACACTGATGCAAGGCTCGTAAGCGGCCGGATATCCGGGCTGTCCGCTGTTTTCATTACCTGCCGCGAATATCACGACGCCACCCGCCATAGGGCCGGTCTGCGTCTGTCCGTCGGGCGACATGCCCGCATATTGAATAAAGTAGTCGATCGCCTCCTTGACCGCCCGATCCTGGTTGATCCACTGGTCCAGAGACATGGAGCCGGCCGCGTATCCCCAACTGTTCTGACAAATTACAGCGCCGTTGTCTGCCGCATATTTGATGGCGTCGGCCGTCGCGTTCGAGCTGGCATCGTAACGTCCGTCCGTCGGGTGGAAGATCTGGCAGGTCATGATCTTCACGCCGTCGCCGCTTCCGGTTCCGCCTGCCATGCCGGAGATTCCGACATCGTTGTTGTTCACCGCAGCAATCGTACCGGCTACGTGCGTTCCGTGTCCTTGGCCCCAGGTGATGTCTTCATTGTATCCGCTGCAAAAATTCTTACCGATCCCGCTCCACATATTGGCTGCCAGGTCGGGGTGGGTGTATTCCACGCCCTCATCCAATACGGCGACGATTACATCGCTGCGACCCGCCGTCTTCTTCCATGCAGGAATCACGTTGATGTCTGCACCGGCGACGGCTTCCTCAGAAACCGATCCGTCGTTGTAAAGCGGCCATTGCTCTGCGAAGAGCGGATCGTTGAAAGGGTAGTTCGCCGGAACGGCCTTCGGCAGGGCCATCAGTTTTCGCCATGGAGTCCCGCTCCTTCGGCCCACATCCCCGACTTTAGTGATTTTGCGCGGAATTTCGACATGATTCACGCCGGCAATCTCTCCGAAGTCTTCGGCGACCTGCTCGGCAGATCCTTTGAAACGAATGACATACCACAGGTCGAGCCCTGCCTTGCGTGTTCGCTCGGCGCAGCCGTTGTCGGCGAACAACCGCTCCATACCGGTCACCTCGTACCGTTTGCAAAGTTCATCGAAAGAGATGTTGCCTGTCAGGACCCTGCCGCTGCGGGTGCGGGTCACGTTCAGCGCTTCGGCCGTTTCCCGGTCGAGCTTCATGCGGATCACTCCTTCGACCCTATCGGTATCCCGTGCCGGAGCACTTTCTGTGTCGGGATCTTTCTGGCAACCGGCGAGCAGCGCCAGACAAAAAACGAAAAGTAGATTTTTCAGCTTCATAAGTGTATGTTTTTTTAGAAAAAAGGAGGGAAGCCGACTCTCGTCAACCTCCCTTTCTTGTATGAAATCGCAGAGAGATTAACAGTTCATCGCTCCGCAGCAATGAATTACCTGTCCGCTCACGTAAGAGGAGAGGTCGGAGGCAAGGAACAGAGCCACCTTCGCCACATCCTCGGGTGTACCGCCGCGGCGCAGCGGAATTTGCTGGTACCAGCCCTGTTTTACCTCTTCGGGCAGGGCGTTGGTCATTTCGGTAATGATGAAGCCGGGAGCGATGGCGTTGGCACGGATGCCGCGCGGTCCCATCTCCTTGGCGATGGACTTCGCAAGTCCGATCATACCGGCTTTCGAAGCCGAATAGTTGCACTGTCCGGCATTGCCGCTGACACCCACCACGGACGACATATTGATGATCGAACCGCTGCGCTGGCGCGCCATGATCGGCGTAACGGCGTGAATGAAGTTGAAAGCCGATTTCAGATTGACGTTCAGCACGGCGTCCCACTGCGCTTCGCTCATGCGCATCATCAGTCCGTCTTTGGTGATGCCGGCATTATTGACCAGAATGTCGATGCGGCCGAAATCCTGCATGATCTGGTCGATCACTTTGTGCGTATCTTCAAAGTTGGCGGCGTTCGAGGCGTATCCTTTGGCTTTTACGCCCAGGGCGTTCAGCTCCTCCTCCGTCTTCTTGCCGTTTTCGTCGATCGCCAGATCGGTGAACGCGACGTTGGCTCCCTCTTTTGCAAACTGAATGGCGATCGCTTTGCCGATGCCCCTGGCTGCGCCGGTTACGACGGCCACTTTTCCTTCGAGTAATTTCATCTTGCTGAAATGTTTTTTTGATGGTTAATTTTTCGTTTTATCCGTAATATTCGATCTTTCTGTCGGAAATCCGGCCCGCGTCGGCTGCCCGTATCGCAAAGGTGCCCGTTCCGAAGAAAAATGTTCCGTTTGTCGGATGCGTCGTATTTTTCTGTCGCCAAATATACAAAAAATATTTAGAAATATTTAGTTTTTGTAGTTTCGTAAAATGTTACTACCTTTGGAATCCGAAAAAAACTCTTAATAAACCATATATCGATCATGAAGAGAGATTCTCAAGTATTCGACCTCATTTCTGAGGAACGGAACCGTCAGATGCACGGCATCGAGCTGATCGCGTCTGAAAATTTTGTCAGCGACGAGGTGATGGAGGCCATGGGCTCCGTACTGACCAACAAGTATGCGGAGGGTTATCCTGCCGCACGTTACTACGGCGGTTGTCAGGTGGTGGATAAGGTCGAGAACCTTGCCATCGAACGTGTTTGCAAACTGTACGGCGCCGAGTACGCCAACGTACAGCCCCACTCCGGCGCACAGGCCAACATGGCCGTTTTCTTCGCCGTGCTGAAACCCGGCGATACGTTCATGGGCCTCGATCTGGCGCACGGCGGCCACCTTTCGCACGGTTCGCCGGTGAATATGTCGGGTACCTATTTCAAAGCCATCGGTTACCAGCTCGATCCGAAGACCGAGCGCGTGGATTACGACGATATGGAGCGCAAGGCTCTGGAGCACAAACCCAAGCTGATCGTCGGCGGTGCTTCGGCTTATTCGCGTGAGTGGGACTACAAGCGTATGCGCGAGATCGCGGACAAAGTAGGCGCCATCCTGCTGATCGACATGGCTCACACGGCCGGTCTGATCGCTGCCGGTCTGCTCGAGAATCCGGTTAAGTATGCTCACATCGTGACTTCTACCACCCATAAGACCCTGCGCGGTCCCCGTGGCGGTATTATCCTGATGGGCAAAGATTTCGAGAATCCCTGGGGACTCAAGACTCCGAAGGGCGTGACCAAGATGATGTCGCAGATCCTCAATTCGGCCGTATTCCCCGGTATCCAGGGCGGTCCGCTGGAGCACGTGATCGCAGCCAAGGCAGTCGCTTTCGGCGAAGCGCTGGATCCCAGCTACAAGGAGTACCAGAAGCAGGTGCAGAAGAACGCCAAGGCGATGGCCGAGGCCTTCACCAAGCGCGGTTACAAGATCGTTTCCGAGGGTACGGACAACCACCTGATGCTCGTCGATCTTCGCACGAAGTTCCCCGAACTGACCGGTAAGCTGGCCGAGAAGTGCCTGGTTGCCGCCGACATCACCACCAACAAGAACATGGTGCCGTTCGACAGTCGTTCGCCGTTCCAGACTTCGGGTCTGCGTTTCGGTACTCCGGCTATCACCACGCGTGGTCTGAAGGAGGACAAGATGGAGGAGATCGTAGCGCTGATCGACCGTGTATTGAGCGATCCCGAGAACGAGGCGAACATCGCCGCCGTTCGCAAGGAGGTCAACGCTATGATGGCTAACTATCCGCTCTTCGCATGGTAGCATAATATGAAGCAGGTAGTAGAATTTCTCACGCTCCTGCACGAAAACAACGACAAGGCCTGGTTTGACTCTCACAAGGAGATGTACAAACGGGCCTTGTCCTGTTTCGAGGTGTTTACGGCGAAGCTGATCGACGGCATCGCCGCTTTCGATCCGTCCGTGCGCGGACTTACGGTCAAGGACTGCACGTGGCGCATCTACCGCGACACCCGCTTCAGCCCCGACAAGACACCGTACAAGACCCACATGGGGGCTTTCGTTGCTCCCCGTGGCAAGAAAGGCGGTTATTCGGGCTACTATTTCCACGTCGAACCGGTGTGGGACGAACGCTCCTGGTCGCAGGGGCATCAGCTCACTACGGGGCTTTACTGTCCGCTGCCGGAAGTGCTGCGCAGCGTGCGGGACGAGATCCTGGACAATGGCGCGGAAATTGAAGCAGCCATCCGTGAGGCGAAAGGATTCGTTCTCGACGAGTCGAACAAACTCAAGCGTCTGCCGAAAGGGTATGCCCCCGGCAGTCCGTACGACGAATGGCTGAAACTCAAGGATGTCTATATCACCGAACGCCTCGCGCCGGAGTTTATGTTGGACAAGGAGTTATTGAAGAACACGCTGCACGAATTTCGTAAGACGAAACATTTTTCGGATATTCTGAACCGTGCTGTGCAGTTCGCATACGACGAAATGATTTGATAATTATTACTTTATCCGACGGTCGCAGTATCGAACCGAAGACGTGCTTATCTGCGGTTCATGGCCTTGTCCGTAAGGCAGACTCTCACCCGAATCCTCTTTTCGGAGGGAACTTGGATCGTTACATTCCCGACAGGTGCACCGAAGGATATGACTACGTTTAATTTTAGAAAATATGAAAAAAGCAATTTACCTCTTGTTGGTTTCGATGCTGTTCGTTACTGCTTGTACGGAGCAGGCGCCCCGGATTGCCAAATATACGGATCTCTATGCCGTAAAGGGTACGGACAGCCTCTTCCTGGATCGCTATACGGCCGTTTCGGTCGAGCAGGACGATGCCCGGCCCTGTCTGGTCTTCGTTTTCGGCGGCGGCTTCATCGCTGGGGAGCGCGATGCGGAGCGGTACCTTCCGTTCTTTCATTACATGGTTAATCAGGGGTACGACGTGGTATCGATCGACTATCGTCTTGGTCTGAAGCAGGTCGTCGCTTCGGGGGACCTCTCGCCCGAAAATATGATGCTCGGTATGGCCCGGACGATCTCGATGGCTGTCGAGGATCTTTACGACGCTACCGCTTTTATCGTGGACAAGGCAGACGAGTGGGGTATCGACTCCTCGCAGATCGTGGCCTGCGGGTCGAGTGCGGGAGCGATCACCGTGTTGCACGGCGAATACGCCCTCTGCAACGCTTCGCCGCTGGTGCAACACCTGCCTGCCGGCTTCCGCTACGCGGGTATCGTTTCTTTCGCCGGGGCGATCTTCGAAATGGGCGAGGAGCTCCGCTGGGCATCGCAGCCTGCGCCGATGATGCTTTTTCACGGCGATGCGGATGCGAACGTACCGTATAATGTGATTCGCGAGAGCGGCGTCGGTTTCTTCGGCTCGAAGTACATCGCCGGACAGCTCCGCGCGATGAACTCCCCGTATTATTTCTATTCGGTCGAGAACGCCTCACACGTCATCGCCACGGCGCCGATGGACGGCAACCGGGATGCGATCGATGCTTTCCTCTCGAAACTCGTCGTGGATAAGGAACCGCTGATGATCGAAACCGACGAAACGACGATCGGCGCCCCTGAAGTCCGCAAGAACTTCACGTTGGCCGAATACATCGCATCGAATTTCCTGTAAAAAGGATGCGGAAGTGTGTGCTTACGGTTCGAATCGGCCTCGATTTATGCCGGCTGGACAATGATGCGATGTGTCCGATGAGTATGCTCGGTGATGGTTCGGCGACGGATTGCTGTCGAGAATATTCCGTATGGAGTTTCCGCTGCTGTTCAGATTGCGGGTAGAGTCGGGAATAGATCGGCGAACGCACCTTCCGAAATCATCAATAATATAAAATCAGCCGCAACCTAAAGGTTGCGGCTGATTCTTGTTGTATCGGTCTTGTCATTACTCCACCGTTACCGACTTGGCCAGGTTGCGGGGCTGGTCCACGTCGCGCCCTTTATTGACAGCGATATGATACGCCAGCAACTGCAACGGCACCGATACCACGATCGGCATCAGGCACTCCGCCACGACGGGCACTTCGATAAAGTAGTCGGAGCTCTTGCGTACCTGCTCGTCGCCCTTGGCGATCACGGTGATAACCTTGCCGCCCCGGGCCTTGATCTCCTCGATGTTGCTGGCGGTCTTTTCGTAGGTGTGATCCGGCGTCGCGATGGCGATGGTCGGCATCTCGGCGTCGATCAGGGCGATCGGACCGTGTTTCATTTCGGCGGCAGGGTAGCCCTCTGCGTGGATGTAGGAGATCTCCTTGAGTTTGAGCGCACCTTCCAGCGCCGTGGGGTAGTTGTACCCGCGTCCCAGGTAGATGAAGTTGTGCGCGTAGGTGAAGATTTTCGAGAAGTCGGCGATCCGGTCGTTCAGGCGGAGCACCTCTTCCAACACGGCGGGCAGATCGAGCAGATGCTTGGCGATCTTGCGCGAGCACTCCTGGTCGATCGTACCCTTGACGCGGGCGATCATCAGCGCCAGCATCGTGAGTACCGTTACCTGTCCCGTGAAGGCTTTGGTCGAAGCCACGCCGATCTCAGGCCCTACGTGGATGTAAGTGCCGGAATCGGTAGCCCGGGCGATCGACGAGCCGATCACGTTGCAGATGCCATAGACGAACGCACCGTTCTGCTTGGCCAGCTCGATAGCGGCCAGCGTGTCGGCCGTTTCGCCCGACTGCGATACGGCGATCACGATGTCGTCGGGATAAATCACCGGATTGCGGTAACGGAACTCCGAAGCGTATTCCACTTCGACCGGAATGCGGCAGAAATCCTCGATCAGGTACTCCCCGATGAGCGATGCGTGCCACGAGGTGCCGCAAGCCACGAAGATGATGCGCCGGGCGTTGAGAAACTGCTCTCGGTTGTCCATGATGCCCGACAGGATCACGTCGTACGTCTCGGGGTTGATCCGGCCCCGAATGCAGTCCACGATGGTCTTGGGCTGCTCGAAGATCTCCTTGAGCATGAAGTGCGGATAGCCGCCCTTTTCGAGCTGGGAGATGCTGAGCTGCAACTTCTTGATGTCGATCTTGCTCTCCTGGTTGTCGAGCGTTACGATCTTCAGCGGGTGGTTGCGATCCATGACCACTACCTCGCCGTCATTGACATAGACGATCTTGTCCGTATATTCCACGATCGACGCCGCGTCCGATGCCAGGAAAAACTCCTTGTCGCCGATACCGATGACCATCGGGCTGCTGCGGCGTGCCGCGATGATTTGATCTTGGTTGCCCTTCTCCACTACGGCGATAGCGTATGCGCCGATCACCTGCTTCAATGCTTGCTGGACGGCCTCCAGCAACGTGCAGTTGTTCGACGTACGGATGTATTCGATCAGATTGACCAGTACCTCCGTGTCAGTGTCGCTCTTGAATGTGTAACCGTTTTCGATCAGCGCCTCTTTCAACACCCGGTAATTTTCGATGATACCATTGTGGATCAGGGCGATATTGCCCGAATCGGAGTAGTGAGGATGGGCGTTGATGTCGTTCGGTTCGCCGTGTGTCGCCCAACGGGTGTGGGCGATGCCGATCGTTCCGTCCAGATCCTTGGATTCGACGAAATGTTCCAAATCGGCGACTTTGCCCTTGCTTTTGAACACGTTCAGAACTCCTTCCCGATTGACCAGTGCGAGTCCTGCGCTGTCGTAACCGCGATATTCCAAGCGGTGAAGTCCTTTTATCAGAATGGGGTAAGCCTGCCGTTTACCCACGTAACCTACAATTCCACACATAATGTATTCTTTTTGCGATTTGCAAAGATAGTGAAAGCCGGGAGAAAACGGGAATTTGTTCTCAATTTTCCAAGGCGCATCCTATCTAAAACTATGTCAAAGATAGTGAAAGGGAAGAGCAATCGTGCGAACTTGCACGCAAAGATTGCTGAACCGAATCCTATTTTCTATTATAAAAATAGTGCAAGGTGAGTGAGAGCCAAACTAAACTTTCTGTTTTCCTACTCCTTGCATCGTAGAGTTCACAAGTGCCCTCCGCGTATGCTTCGAGCGTGGGTTGTTTGAACTCGTTCGAACCTTTCCATCTTCTTTTTTTGTAAAGATACGAATGAGCCGGGCGCAAAAGCAAATTTTATTTGCATTTTGCCGAGGCGAAGTATCTACAACGAAATCAAAGATCCTATCTTTTTGAACAAACGTATCCGTAATATACGAAAAACGGGATATATCCTTCGGATATTGTCCCGTTTTTGAAATCGTATTGCTTGTTTACTTTTCAGCGAAATATTTATAAAACAGCGGAATCGTTTCGACCCCCTTGTAGAACTGGTCGAGTCCGTAGCTCTCGTTGGGCGAATGGATGGCGTCCTCCGCCAGGCCGAATCCGATCAGGAGGGACTTGATTCCCAAGATATTTTCGAATCCGCTGATGATCGGAATCGATCCGCCCGAATAGAACGGCAGGGGTTTCTTGCCGAACGTGTCGGCGATGGCCTTTTCCGCCGCTTTGTAAGCCGGCATATCGGTCGGAGCCACGTAGGGCATACCGCCGTGCAGGAACTTGACCTTCATCTTGACGCTCTTGGGAGCGATCGCCTTGAAATGTTTCTCGAAGAGCTTGGCGATCTTTTTGAAATCCTGTCCGGGAACCAGACGCATCGAGATTTTGGCCGAAGCCTTCGACGGGATCACCGTCTTGGTCCCCTCCTCGATATAGCCGCCCCAAATGCCGTTCACGTCGAGCGAGGGGCGAATACCCGTGCGTTCGATGGTCGTAAAGCCCGCTTCGCCCTCGACATCGCCGATTTCGAGCGCTTTCTTGTATTCTGTAAGGTTGAACGGAGCCTTGTTGAAGGCTTTGCGCTCGGCGGCCGTCAGCTCGCGCACGTCGTCGTAGAAGCCCGGAATCGTCACGTGTCCGTTTTCATCGATGAGCGAAGCTACCATGCGGGCCAGGACATTGGCCGGATTGGCCACCGCACCTCCGAACAGGCCGGAGTGCAGGTCCTTGTTGGGGCCTGTCACTTCGACCTCCATATAAGTCAAACCGCGCAGACCGCAGGTGATCGAAGGTATCTGCATCGAGATCATCGATGTATCGGAAACCAGAATGATGTCTGCCTTGAGCATCTTCTTGTTGTCGGCGCAGAACTTGTAGAGGCTGGGCGATCCGATCTCCTCCTCGCCTTCGAGCAGGAATTTCACATTGCAGGGCAGGCTGTCGGTCGCGCACATCGCTTCGAACGCCTTGGCGTGCATGAAAAGCTGGCCTTTGTCGTCGTCCGCACCCCGGCACCAGATGCGTCCGTCCTTCACGACCGGTTCGAACGGCGAGGTGCGCCATTCGTCCACCGGATCGACCGGCATCACGTCGTAGTGGCCGTACACCAATACGGTCTTGGCTTTGGGATCGACGATTCGTTCGGCGAAAACAACCGGATTGCCTTCCGTGGGAAGTACTTCGGCATGGTCGGCACCGGCCTTCATCAGCGAAGCGGCCAGCCATTCGGCGCACCGGGTCATGTCGGGTTTATGATCGGATTGCGCGCTGATCGAAGGGATGCGCAACAGCTCGAATAATTCGTTGAGAAAACGGTCTTTGTTTTTCTCTATGTAACTCTTTACTTTATCCATGGAATTTGATTATTTGGTGAGTACGTATTGGTCTGCGAGTTCTCCGGTGATAGGCTGCTTCTTTGCATTAAGACGGCGCAGGCGGTTTTCCTCCACCTTGTAGTACTCGGGGGCGGGAAGCCCTATGCCGACTTTGGCTCGCAGCGTCAGCAGGTTGCCTTTTACCGTATAGTTTCCTGTCTGTTGAATCGGCTCTTCAGAACGATCCATATAGCTGGAATTCATCGTATAGGTGTTGTCGTTGTGAAGCGTGAGTTCAATCTCGATGCCCGGGCAGTCCGCAGCAGGAAAAACCCCTTTGTAAGTTCCCTGGTAGTCGAGTGCGTTTTCGGCATTGTGCATGTCGGGTACCCCGGCAGTCGTCTTTTGGCGGGAGTTTCCTCCGCAGGCTGTCAGCATAATTGCGGCAGCGAGTATCAATAAAATGTTTTTCATCGATTTATATATTACAAATTTGTTTTATTTCCGCAATGATCCGCCGGGCCAGCGCATCGGCCTCCGCCATCGTTTTCGCTTCGGTATATACGCGGATGATCGGTTCCGTATTCGATTTGCGCAAGTGTACCCAATTCTCCGGGAAATCGATTTTAACACCGTCCGTATCGTTCACCTTTTCATTGGCATAACGGGATTTCATTTCACGCAGTACTTTATCCACGTCGATAGCCGGTGTCAGCTCGATCTTGTTCTTCGAGGCGAAATAGGCCGGATAGGTCTTGCGCAGCTCGGTCATGGTCATACCTTTTTCGGCCAGATAGGTCAGGAAAAGCGCGGCGCCGACCAGTGCGTCGCGGCCGTAATGCAGTTCGGGGTAGATGACTCCGCCGTTGCCCTCGCCGCCGATGACGGCCCCGACCTCTTTCATCTTAGCGACTACATTGACTTCTCCTACCGCCGATGCAAAATATTCGCCTCCGTGTATTTGCGTTACATCGCTTAAAGCTCTCGAAGAGCTCAGATTCGACACCGTATTGCCGGTTTTGCGGGAGAGGATATAATCCGCCACGGCGACCAATGTGTATTCTTCGACAAACATCGAGCCGTCTTCGCTGACGAAGGCCAGCCGGTCCACATCGGGATCGACCACTACGCCCAGATCGGCCTGTTCGCGGACGATCGCCTTCGATATTTCGGTCAGGTTCTCGGGCAGCGGTTCCGGGTTATGGGCGAACTCTCCGGTCGGTTCGCAGTTGAGCTCCACGACTTCGCATCCCAGCTCCCGCAGCAGCTTGGGTATGACGATGCCGCCGACGGAGTTCACCGCATCCACGACCACCTTGAAGCGCCGCCTCCGCACGGCTTCCGCATCGACCAGCGGCAGGGCCAGCACCCGGCGGATATGCTCGTCGTTGTAAGACTCCCGCGAAACGACCTTGCCGATATGGTCCACATCCGGGAAAACGAAACTCTCGTCTTCGGCCAGCGCCAGCACCCGCTTGCCCTCGGCGTCGCTCAGAAATTCTCCCTCGGCATTCAGGAGCTTCAGGGCGTTCCATTGGCGGGGGTTGTGCGATGCGGTGATGATGATGCCGCCGTCGGCCCGGTGCGCCGTAACGGCCAGTTCGGTTCCCGGCGTAGTGCAGAGTCCGATGTTCACTACGTCCGCGCCGCAACCCAGCAGCGTGCCTTCGATGATGTCGCCGACCATTTCGCCCGAAATACGGGCGTCGCGGCCCACGACGATTTTGAGCCTTTTCCCGGGTGCGGATTCGGCGATGAAACGCACGTAGGCGGTGGTGAATTTAACGATATCGAGCGGGGTGAGGTTCTCCGTCGCAGGGCCGCCGATCGTCCCCCGGATGCCGGAAATGGATTTGATGAGAGTCATGTCGCAATATCTCTTTTCTTGTATTCCGCCGAGCGGGATACAATATATTTATGTAAAATTTATCGTGGCGTATTTTTTGAAATTCGAGGTAAATGTAGTACTTTTATGCCAATTATGAAAATATAAAAACCGACACTATGAGAACCATACCTTCTTCCGAATTGATAATCAACGACGACGGATCGATTTTCCACCTGCACCTCAAGCCGGAGCAGCTTGCCGACATCGTAATTCTCGTGGGGGATCCCGGCCGTGTAGCCATGGTAGCTTCCTTTTTCGATACGCAGGAGTGCAGCGTTTCCAACCGTGAATTCAATACCGTGACGGGTACCTACAAAGGCAAGCGGATGACCGTGCTTTCGACCGGTATCGGCATCGGCAATATCGACATTTCGGTTACGGAGCTCGATGCGCTGGCCAACGTGGATTTCGCCACGCGGCAGGAGAAGGCGCAGAAGCGGCAGCTCACGCTGGTCCGTTTGGGTACTTCGGGCGCCATTCAGCCCGACATTAAAGTGGGGCAGTTCGTCTTCGCCCGCACTTCGGTCGGCTTCGACGGTCTGTTGAATTACTACAAGGGGCGCAACGAGGTTTGCGACCTGGAGATCGAAAAGGCTTTTATGAAACATACGGGTTGGAGCGATTTGCTTCCGAAGCCCTATTTCATCGATGCGGATCCTTCGCTGGCCGAGCTTTTCCGCGACGTGACCATCGAAGGCATCACCATCGCCGCTCCCGGCTTCTATGCGCCGCAGGGACGCTGGGTGCGCCTCGAACCGGCCGACATCCATCTGAACGAGAAGATCGAGTCGTTCGACTATCACAGACGCCGGATCACCAATTTCGAGATGGAAAGTTCTGCTTTGGCCGGGCTGGCCGCTCTCATGGGCCACAAAGCCGCCACGATCTGTACGATCATCGCCCAGCGGATCGCGCTGGACGCCTGCACGGATTATAAACCTTTCGTCAGAAAGATGATTCAGACGGCGCTCGATAAACTGGCCACGCTTTAGCGACAGACAGGCGGCGGCCCCGGGCGGAGCAGTCCCTCCCGAACCGCTCGTAATGAATCCCGTTGCACTGTAACGGAGTCCAAACCGAAAAATGATTAATCAAGATAAATTACAACTGAAAAACCTATGAAATTTTCCGTATCAAGTTCTGCATTGCTCTCTCTCCTGGCCACGACCGGCAAAGTAATCAGCAATAAAAATACATTGCCCATCCTGGATTATTTCCTGATGGAGCTCAAGGGGGATGAGCTGCGGGTGACCACTTCCGATCTGGAAACCACGCTCGTGGGCTCGATCCGCGTGGACGGCGTCGAAAGCGGAGGCACCATCGCAGCTCCGGCCAAACTGATGCTCGATTCGCTGAAGGAGTTCGCCGAAATGCCTCTGACGATCGAAGTGAACGATCAGAACTGGGAGATCCGTTTGAGTTGGAAAAGCGGTTCGCTCTCGATTCCCGGCGCCAGCGCCGTGAGCTATCCGGCGATCCCGGCTCTTTCGGCCGACTGCAAGGAGCTGACGCTCGATGTGGACGTGCTGGTGAACGGCATCAACAAGACGATTTTCGCCACGGCCGACGACGAGCTGCGTCCCGTGATGAACGGCGTCTATATCAACCTGGCCCCTTCGATGCTTACATTCGTGGGTACCGACGCCCACAAGCTGGTGAAATACGAGGTGGAAACCGCTAATGAAGTGGCTTCGTCGTTCATCCTGCCCAAGAAGCCGGCCAACCTGCTCAAATCGGTGCTGCTCAAGGAGGAAGACGCGATCAAGGTGAGCTTCGATTCGAAAAACGCCATGTTCCAGCTCAAGAACCATACGCTGGTGTGCCGCCTGATCGAAGGCAACTACCCGAATTACAACGCGGTGATTCCGGCCGCGAATCCCAATAAGGTGCTCGTCGATCGTATCGAACTGGTCAACGGCATCAAGCGTGTGGCCGTCTGCTCGAACCCCACGACCAACCTGATCCGCATGGACATCGCCGACAATCGGATCAACCTTACGGCGCAGGACATCGATTTCTCGGTATCGGCCAACGAAACGATCAGTTGCAGCTACGAAGGCCAGAATATCACGATCGGTTTCAAATCGACGTTCCTGGTGGAAATCCTCTCCAACATCGATACGCCGACCATCGTCATCGAATTGGCCGATTCGACCCGTGCCGGCGTATTCAAACCCGTCTATGACGACAAGCAGTCGAGCGCGACGCTCATGCTGCTTATGCCGATGATGATTAACGCATAACCCGGATGGAGCTCAATCTCAAGCGGCCGATCATTTTCTTCGACTTGGAAACGACCGGCATCGACATCGCACGGGACCGCATCGTCGAAATATCGATGGTCAAGGTTATGCCCGACGGCGAGGAGATCGTCCGTACGCGGCGGATCAATCCGGGAATGCCGATTCCGGCCGAAGCTACGGCCATTCACGGCATTACGGACGAAGACGTGAAGGATTGCCCGCTTTTTCCGCAAATCGCCAAGTCGTTGGCCCAGTTTATCGAGGGATGCGACTTCGGCGGGTTCAATTCGAACCGCTTCGATCTGCCGATGCTGGTCGAGGAGTTCATGCGGGCCGGTGTGGACGTGGATTTCCGCAAACGTAAATTCATCGACGTGCAGAATATCTTTCACAAAATGGAGCAGCGGACGCTGGTGGCGGCCTATAAGTTCTATTGCGGCAAGGATCTCGCGGATGCCCATTCGGCCGAAGCCGATACGTTGGCGACGTACGAAGTGCTGAAAGCCCAGTTGGACCGTTACGGGGAGTTGCAGAACGATGTCGCGGCTCTGGCTGAATTTTCCACGCGGGCGGAATCCGCCGACTTTGCAGGACGCATCCTCTATAACGAAAAAGGGGAAGAGGTCTTCGGATTCGGCAAATATAAGGGCCGTTCGGTCGCGGAGGTTTTCCGCGTCGAGCCGAGCTATTACTCCTGGATGATGAACGGCGATTTCCCGCTCTATACCAAGAAAATTATTACCGAAATCCGCTGCCGGGAGAAAAACGAGAAACAATAGACTATGCTGAAGGAACTGTGTTGTACCGCGATGTTGCTGACGGCCGGGGCGAACCTTTATGCCCAGGAGCCGCAGTCTATCGAGAAATCGCAGACGATCGTTTATATCAACGGTGCAAAATACTATGTCCACAACGTCCGGCACGGGGAAACACTCTATTCGCTGGCCAAAACCTATGGAGTGGCGGAACAGGTGATCGCCGCCGAAAATCCGCAGCTCGCTCAAGGGCTCAAAGCCGACCAGAGCCTTAAAATCCCGGTCGTGGAAACGGGTGTCGTCGTACAGGAGCAGCTTTCTCCTAAAAAGCTGAAGAAGACCTTCGATCAGCACACGGTGCAGAAGGGCGAAACCCTTTATGGGATTTCGAGGCGCTATGCGATCTCGGTCGAAACCATCATGGAGGACAATCCCGGCCTGGATCCGATTCACCTGAAACCGGGTTCGGTCATTTTGATTCGCAAAAAGGCGGTCGGCAAGACTGACGAAGCGGAAAACACGGCGGCATGGGAGCAGTACAAGGATCGTCTGAACCTGGTTGCCGAGGAGGGTTATATGTATCACATCGTAGCTCCCGGGGAGACGATGTACGCGCTGTCCCGTCGCTTCGGTACGACGGTCGAAAATCTGGAGCGGCTGAACGGTATCTCGGCTCAAGAACTCCGCTCGGGAAGTATGCTGAAAGTCCCCGGCGATGCAAAGTCCGCGACCGAGCCGGTGCAGGAAGAGCGATTCGGACAGCCCGAGCCAACGGAGAGCGATACCTTGACGACGGTCGAACCCCAGGTGAAAGAGGTGGATTTTCTGGCATTGAGCAGCGGAGAGCCGCTTCGTGTGGCGCTGTTGCTGCCGATGACCGATGGCGACAAACAGAATCCGAATTATCTCGATTTCTACCAGGGATTTCTCCTGGGGCTTGAAAAGATAAAGACCCAGTACGGATACTCCGTTCGGGTCGATCTGTTCAATACCCGGCAGGAAAGCGACCGACTCCGTACGATCGTGGACGACGCCGATTTTCGGGCGGCCCGTTTGATCGTAGGTCCGGTTTACGAAGAGGAACTTCCTGCCGTAATCGGGTATGCCGAGGAGTATGCCGTGCCGGTCGTATCGCCTCTGGCCGATGTCAAGAACGTCGATAGCGATGTTTTGTTTCAGATGGCACCGCCCCAGATGCGGAAATATGCCAAAATCGAAGAACTGACTCAGGGTGAGCACAAACAGGTTACCTTGATCTACGGAGAGAAGAACGACCGGGAGTTCGAACGGGAAATTCTGGCTGCACTGCAGGGTGTACCTTACGCGCGGCATAATTATCGTTACGCTGTCAAGGAGGGCGACCAGGGGCTTTCGTCGCTGCTGGCCAATGGCAAGGACAACCTGCTGATTGTTTTGAGCGACAGCGGGCTCGAAGTGGACCGTATTCTGGCAGCCATCGCTTCGGCCAATACCAACCTCGTAGCCCGCGGCAAGACGCCTCCCCGTTTCACGATCGTCGGCAATTCGCGTTGGAACCGCTTCGGGAACCTCGATCGGGCGCTCTACTTCAAGGACCGGCTCGTGCTCTTCTCGACTTATCACGCCAAACGCGATGCCGAGGTAATCAAGACTTTCGACAGCGACTACATCAAAGCTTTCGGGGCGTTGCCGTCGCTCTACTCTTACCGGGGTTACGATGCGGCGATGATCTTCGTTCCGGCGATGTATTCCAACATCCAGTACGATATGGAGGGACGCCGCTACACGCCGCTGCAAACCTCTTATACGTTCCAGCAAATGCCCGGAGGGTCCAACCATGTCAACCAAAACTGGATGCGTGTGAGCTACCGACCGGACTTCACCATTACCGTAGATTGAAATGGCTTTAATACCCAACGGAATTCCCGAAAAAACGATCGAGCGGCTCAGCGAGTATCGCCGTACGCTGCTCGCCTGCCATAGGGAGGGCATTACCCACATTTTTTCGCACGTGCTGGCCGGGATTCACGGCATTACGGCTGTGCAGGTGCGTCGGGATCTGATGTTGATCGGGTTCTCGAGCGATACCAAGAAAGGCTACGACGTAAAGGTGTTGATCGATTTTATCAGCAACATCCTCGACAGCGAAAGCCCGGTGAACATCGCCGTAATCGGTATGGGTCACCTGGGGCAGGCCATCACCAAATATTTCAACGGGAAGAGCCTGAAGCTGCGGATCACGGTCGCGTTCGACGTCGATCCCGCAAAAGTGGATACTGCGATCGACAACATTCCGTGCTACCACATGGAGTGTTTCGAGAAGGTCGTCCAGGAGAACGACATCTCGATCGTCATCGTATCTTCGCCGACCAAAGTCGCCCCCGAACTGGTCGTGCCGATCATCAACGCCGGCATCAAGGGCGTACTCAACTTTACCTCGACACGCCTGAATTTCCCGCAAGGTATCTACGTGGAGAATTACGATATTACGACTCTTCTGGAAAAGGTTGCTTACTGCGTCAAGGAATCCGAAGAGAATAACGACAATAATTAAGGTGTCGATGCGAGTATTCCACGGCTTCGAAAATCTGCCTTCGTTCCGTTCGCCGGCGGCTACCGTCGGATCGTACGACGGAGTTCATAGCGGACACCGGGTTTTGCTCGACCGGATTCGCCGGGAGGCGGCCGCTGTCGGGGGAGAAAGTATCGTGCTGACCTTCGACCCGCATCCCCGCGTGACGCTCGGTACACAGGAGCGGCTGCGGCTGCTGACTTCGCTCGAAGAGAAGATATACCTGCTCGACCGGTTCGGAATCGACAATCTGATCGTGATTCCGTTCGACCGGGCCTTCAGCCGGATTCCTTCCGAGAGTTTCGTAAAGGACTATCTGATCGGGAAGGTGGGGGTGAAGAATCTGGTCGTCGGTTTCAACCACCGCTTCGGCCACGACAAGGAGGGAGATTACCGGCTGCTCAACGGATTGCATGACGAGTTCGGCTTCCGTGTGACGGAGATCGAGAAACAGGATGTCGATGCCGAGAAGGTGAGTTCGACGGTCATTCGTCGTCTGATCGAGCGGGGAGAGATGAATAAAGCTGCCCGGATGCTGTCGCATCCGTATCTGTTGGCAGGCGATGTGGACTGCGCAGGACATATCGCCTCGGGAGAGGCTCTCAAGCTGCTTCCGCCTCCGGGTGAATATCCCGTGCGGATCGAAGGTAGGCCCGGTGTGCTTCGGATAACCGCCAAAGGTACTCCGGAATTATTGAGGACGGCGGGAAAAATGCCGTCGGGCCATATACTAATCGAGTTTTAACGCCATGCTGACAAGAGATTTCAAATTCAGAGTCTGGTATAAGGATACCGATCAGATGGGTATCGTACACCATTCGAATTACATCTGCTATTACGAAGCAGCCCGTTCGGAGCTGCTCCGCAGTTTCGGCTCTTCGTATGCCGATATGGAGGAGAAGGACGGCGTGATGATGCCGATTCTCGAAGTACACTCCAAGTACCTGCGTCCGGCTCATTACGACGAATTGATCACGGTTCGAATTTCCCTCCGGGAGTTGCCGAAAGCGCGTATTACGTTCGAATACGAAATTTACAACGAAGCGGGCGAGCTGCTCAATACGGGTTCTACGGTTCTGGGTTTCATCCACCGCGATACGCGGCGTCCCTGCCGGGCTCCGAAAGGATTTATGGAGCTGTTGGAAAAAAACCTGTAATTCACGCTGTTTTTTTACGAATCGCCAGTCGATCATTTCGGTTTTTCCCAAGAGGAAGATATTTCGGATTTTCGTCGATGGAGAACCCCGGATGGGAGTTCCGTACGATTTTATCCGATATAAAATAGCGGCGGCCCCGAAAAGGAGCCGCCGCTTCGATATACGGTAATTTACTGCTATTTCTCGATCAGTGAGATACTGCGTTGGATGAACTCCGTCAGGTTTTTGCCCTTGAGTAATCCGTTGGAGAGCAATGCCAGGTCGATGATCTGTTTGACGAGCTTGTTCTCGCCGCCGATTTCGCGCAGGCGCGTATCGCGCTCGTCGCGCAGGGTAACGATCTTCTTCGAAAGCTCCTCGCGCGTCGATTTCTCCTCGGGCGTGAGTTCCTCCTCTTTCTTGCCTTTGACCACTTCGTCGAAACGGCGCTCTTCGGCAACCGCAGCATCGATCTTTTTGGTGATGGTCTTCAGCTTGTCGCCGTAGCTCTTCTCCACATCGGCCAGGATGTCGATCACGATGGGGTTGTTGCCATTGACGGCGATCGTGAAGTTATCGGGCATCTGGCTGTAGAATTGGCTCATACCTCCGCCGCTGATGGCTGCCATCTCCTTCATGCGCCGCATGAATTCGTTCTGCGTAATCACCACGGGCGCAGCATCGGCCGCCATCGCTTCGAACGAAATGTTGTAGTGGATCTTCTCGTCCTTGGGCATCTGGCTTTCGAATACGGGACGCATGATCTCCTGCTGGGCCTCGCTCAGGGACATCTTGAGCGTTTCGTCTTTCTGGATGAGCTTGTCGATCACGTCGCTGTCCACGCGCACGAAGCGGGCGTCCTTGTGTTTCGACTCGTACCAATTGACATAGTGGTTGTCGAGTTGTCCGTCCATAACCAGCACGTCATAACCTTTGGCCTTGGCCGATTCGAGGAACGAATTTTTCTCTACGGGATCGTCCACATAGAGGAAAACGACCGTACCGTTCTTGTCGGTCTGGTTGCCTTTGACGACCTCCTTGTACTCTTCGGCGGTGAAATACTTGCCTTCGGTCGTCTTCCACAGCATGAAACTCTCTGCCTTCTCGGCGAACTTTTCGTCGGTGATAATGCCGTATTCGATGAAGATCTTCAGATCGTCCCATTTCTGTTCGTAGTCCGCACGCATCGTCGTGAAGAGCTCCTGCAAGCGATCGGCCACCTTGCGGGTGATGTAGTTCGAAATCTTCTTGACGTTCGAATCGCTCTGCAGGTAGCTGCGCGATACGTTCAGCGGAATATCCGGCGAGTCGATCACGCCGTGCAACAAGGTGAGGTATTCCGGTACGATCCCCTCGACCTGGTCGGTCACATACACCTGATTGGAGTAGAGCTGGATCTTGTTTTTCTGAATTTCGAAGTTGTTCCGAATCTTCGGGAAGTAGAGGATACCCGTCAGGTGGAACGGATAATCGATATTCAGATGAATCGAGAAGAGCGGCTCTTCACCTATGGGATAGAGTTCGTGGTAGAACTCCTTGTATTGCTCGGCGGTGATCTCGGTGGGTTTTACGGTCCACAGCGGGGCGATGTTGTTGATGATGTTGTCCTTGTCGGTATCGACGTATTTGCCGTCTTTCCACTCCTTCACCTTGCCGAAAGCGATGGGAACGGGCAGGAAGCGACAGTACTTGCGCAGCAGTTCTTCGACCTTCGAATCTTCGCCGTATTCGAGCGTATCGGCCGAAAGGTGCAGTACGATCGTGGTCCCCCGGTCGCGCTGCTCGGCCGTTTCCTCCATTTCGTATTCGGGCGATCCTTCGCAACTCCAATGTACCGTCTTGGCGCCCTCCTTGTAGGAGCGGGTGAAAATCTCCACTTTGTCAGCGACCATGAAAGCGGAGTAGAATCCCAGTCCGAAGTGGCCGATAATCGCCTGGTTCTTGTATTTCTCCATGAACTCCTCGGCGCTCGAAAAGGCGATCTGGTTAATATAGCGCTCCACCTCGTCGGCAGTCATGCCGATGCCTCGGTCGGTGACCGTCAGGGTTTTGGCATCCTTGTCCGCCGAAACGCGGATCGTCAGGTCGCCCAGGTCGCCTTTTACGTCGCCCATCGAGGCCAGGGCCTTGAGTTTCTGCGTGGCGTCCACGGAGTTGGAGATCAGCTCACGCAGGAAGATTTCGTGGTCCGAATAGAGGAACTTTTTGATAACGGGGAAGATATTCTCGGTGGTAACCCCGATTTTTCCGTTTTTCATCGTATTATGGTATTTTTTTAATTGAATTATTTATCGTTTTTTGATACAGCGGACTATGGTTGCCGCTGCCGAAGAGAGCCATTCTCTCGCATGGATTCAACAAACGGTGTGCCACCTCCTCCGATATGACATTCTGTCATACGCTTCCTGACAAAATAAAGGCGGCAGGGAATCCTCCCCGCCGCCGTACGTGTTTCGTCGGCTCGTCTGCCGAAAGTATTAGAGCAATTTTTCGAGTTTCTTTACCAGGTCGGCTTTCGTGCAGGCACCCACCTGTTTGTCCACGACCTGTCCGCCCTTGATGAACACGATCGTCGGAATGTTGCGGACCATGAACTTGCCCACGATGTCGTCGTTGTTATCCACGTCGCACTTGCCGATGACCGCACGGCCTTCGTATTCGCCGGCCAGCTCGTCGATGATCGGGCTGATCATGCGGCAGGGACCGCACCATTCCGCCCAAAAGTCGATGACTACCGGAAGCTGGGATGCGGAGATCTCCTCGAAATTGTCTTTTGTGATTGCTAATGCCATAATTTTTTAGATGTTTTGATTATAAATTAAACGATAGTATATTTGATTTCATTGTCCTCGAGGAACGAAACGAGGTTCGACGTGAGGCTCACCTTGTGCCGTTTGGAGAACATATTCACACTCACCTGCGCATCCCGGTCATAGACATTCACCCGCAGCGTGGTCGATCCTTCGGACTCTTTGATGCGGTGCGTCAGCTCCTCGATCATTTCACGCGTGATGTCTTCGATCGCCAATTGGATATACATCTCCTTAATCATCGTGTCGCGCATTTCGGAGAGCTGTACCATCGAAGTAATCTTGAATTCCAGCTCCTTGTCGTTGTAGGGCTTGGGTTGGACCTTGCCCCGGATGAAGAGGAAATAGTCGTTGAACAGGTATTTGCGGAAATTTTCGTAGTCCTTGCTGAAAAGCGCAAATTCGTGCGTGCCGTTGTAGTCTTCAAGCGTGAATTTTCCCCAGGGTTTGCCCGTCTTGGTAACGAGGTTCTGCGTGGCGATCACCATCCCCGCCACGGCAATCTCCTGTCCGCGCAGGGATTCCAGGTTGTCAAGATCCGAAAGCTGCGTCTTGCACATATTGCGGATAATCACCGCATAATCGTCCAGCGGGTGAGCCGAGAGGTAGAGTCCGATCATCTCGCGCTCCTTGCCCAGCGTTTCGAGCGTGCTCCAGTCCTGACAGGCCGGAATCACGGGATGCTGAATATCCACGACCCCTTCGCCGCCTCCGAAAAGGCTTTGCTGGGCATTGTCTTTCTCGCTTTGGAACCGCTGCCCGTAGCGTACCAGTTGCTCGATGAAGGTCGTCGAACTGGAGTCGCGCAGATCGGTGCCGAAGAATTTGCAGCGGTGGAACCCGGAGATCGAGTCGAAGCCGCCCGCATAGGCGATGTTTTCGAGGCATTTGCGGTTTACGGCCGTATAATTCACCCGTTCGAAGAAATCGTATATGTCCTTGAATTTGCCGTTCTTGTTCCGCTCCGCGACGATGCTCTCCACAGCCGCCTCGCCGACGCCTTTCACCGCAGCCAGGCCGAACCGCACGTCGCCCTCCTTGTTCGAGGAGAAGTTGTTGAGCGATTCGTTGATATCGGGCCCGAGCACCCGGATACCCATGCGCTTGCACTCGTTCATGTAGAGCGTAATCTGCTTGATGTCCGAAAGGTTGCGGCTGAGCAGCGCGGCCATGAATTCGGAAGGGTAGTGCGCCTTCAGATAGCCCGTCTGATAGGCGATGTAAGCGTAGCAGGTCGAGTGCGACTTGTTGAAAGCATACGATGCGAACGCTTCCCAGTCGCCCCAGATCTTTTCGCAAATTTTGGCGTCGTGCCCCCGCTTGCTGCATCCTTCGATGAACTTGGGCTTCATCTTGTCCAGCACCGCACGTTGTTTCTTACCCATCGCTTTGCGGAGCGTATCGGCTTCGCCGCCGGTAAACCCGGCAAGCTTCTGCGAGAGCAGCATGACCTGTTCCTGATAAACCGTAATGCCGTAGGTGTCGCTCAGATATTCCTCCATATCGGCGATGTCGTACGTCACCGGCTCCAGTCCGTGCTTGCGGGCGATGAAGTTGGGAATGTACTCCATCGGTCCCGGGCGGTAGAGGGCGTTCATGGCGATCAGGTCCTCGAAACGGTTGGGTTTCAGATTGCGCAGATGTTTTTTCATACCGGGGGACTCGAACTGGAACAGGCCGGTCGTATCGCCACGGCTGAAAACCTCGTAGGTCGGGGCGTCGTCCAGCGGAATGTTGTCGATATCTACATCGATGCCGTGCACGTTTTTGACGTTGGTTACGGCATCCTTGATGATCGAGAGGGTGCGCAGTCCCAGGAAGTCCATTTTGATCAGGCCGACGCTCTCGACCTCTTTGCCCTCGAACTCCACGACGTTCAGATCGGCGTCCTTGGCGATAGCCATCGGAGCGAAATTCTCCAGGTCGTCCTGCCCGATGATTACGCCGCAGGCATGCACACCGGTCTGCCGAATCGAGCCTTCGAGCTTTTCGGCGTATTTGAGCGTATTGCGGATCAACTGGTTCGGGGATTCCCGTTCGGCGGCCAGTTCCGGCGACTCCTTGTAGCAGAAGTCGAAAGGCGTTTCTCCGGCCTTCTTGTCGGGCGTAACCTTGTCGGGTACCAGTTTGGCCAGCCGGTCGCTCTCCGAGAGGGCCAGCTTCTGCACGCGGGCCACGTCGCGGATCGCCAGCTTGGGCGCCATCGTACCGAACGTCACGATCTGGGCCACGCGTTTCTGCCCGTACTTGTGCACGCAGTAATGCAGCACGTCGTCGCGGCCGTCCTCGTCGAAATCGACATCGACATCCGGCAGGGAGATACGCTCGGGATTCAGGAAACGCTCGAACAGCAGGTCGTATTTCAGCGGATCTATGTTGGTAATTTTCAGACAGTAGGCCACGACCGATCCGGCTGCCGAACCACGGCCCGGTCCGACCGACACGCCCATTTCGCGAGCCGCGCGGATATAGTCCCATACGATGAGGAAGTAACCCGGGAATCCCATCCATTCGATCGTACTCAATTCGTACCGGATGCGTTTCTCGACCTCTTCGCTCAATTCGGCGCCATAGCGCAGGTGGGCTCCTTTGTAGGTCAGGTCTTTCAGGTAGCAGAACTGTTTGGCCGTCATCAGCTTTTCGCTGCGCTCCTTGCTCTCCTCCGCCCAGGCATCGAGTTCTTCGACGCTGTGGCAGGCATCGATTCGCGCCAGCTCTTCCTGATCTTCGATCTTCTTGACGAGCGATTCGCGCAACTCCTCGAAAGGCATGTGGAACTCCGGCGGCGGAGGGAAGTTGGGCATCAGAGGCGCATGGGTGAGTTTGTACTCCTCGACCTTGTCGGCGATCTCGAGCGTGGTGGCGAGTGCTTCGGGATGGTCGGGGAAGAGCTGCGCCATCTCTTCGGGCGATTTCAGATACTCCTGGAACGTATAGCGCATCCGATTGGGATCGTCCAGGTCGCGGCCGGTATTGAGGCAGATCAGATGATCGTGCGCCACGGCGTCTTCGGCCAGAATGAAATGCACGTCGTTCGAGCAGATGTATTTGACTCCGCATTTGGCCGACAGCTCCAGCAGGGCCTTATTGACCAGTAACTGATTCTCGTACACGTCGGCGTCCTTGCGCGGATCGCCCGACGGATGGAGCTGCAACTCCAGGTAATAGTCGTCCCCGAAGACGCTTTTGAACCAGCGCACGACCTGTTCAGCCTCCTCCATGTCGTTGCGCATGATGGCCTGGGGAACTTCGCCGCCCAGACATGCCGAGCAGCAGATCAATCCCTCGTGGTATTGTTCCAGCAGTTTCTTGTCGATACGGGGCTTGTAATAGAATCCTTCGGTAAAGGAGTAGGATACGATCTTGCAGAGATTGTGGTAACCCGTTAGGTTTTTGGCCAGCAGAATCAGGTGATCGCCCGCCTTCTCGTCCTTGTCCTTTTCGAAGCGGTTGCGCACGACGTAGGTTTCACACCCCAAAATAGGTTTGATGCCCGCATCGGTGGCGACGTCGTGGAAGTTCTTGACGCCGTACATATTGCCGTGGTCGGTGATGGCCAGAGCCTTCATACCGAGGGCTTTGGCTCGTTTGATGAGCGGCGATATGGCCGCTGCGCCGTCCAAGATGGAATATTGCGTATGTACGTGTAAATGGACGAAATCCGGCATAATTCGAAAATTTATGGTTTTGGGCCATCCTTTGCGAAGGTACGAAAAAGTCGCGGGCAGAAGCAAATTTATCTGCGTCTTGCCGATGCTTAAGGCGAAGTCAAAGGTAATGAAAAAATATGAAAGAATTTCCGTATTTCCAAGTAAAAATTGCCCGAACGATTCTACGTTGTTGAAAATGACGGGATAGGAAATATGTGGCAAAAATCTTGCAGCATTCCGAAAAAAAACGTATCTTGTTGATAGCCGGATTTATCCGGTCCTGCATCGCCCGTTTTCGCCGGGTACGAACGGAGTTCGGAACCGGGAGCACGGAAGTTCGAAGAACCGAAAAACGACGGGATGCAAAGATTTAATAAAAAATGTGGACCTCGTTGGAAATACGGTACTCCGAGTACCCGCATTTTAGGAAAGGTCTGAATTTTAATGCGGCCAGAGGATGCGAATAAATGTCCTTCGGATTCGATGCTGCGATTGTCAAACTGTTACATCGAAAGATATAATGGCCGAATAAATATATCACCTAAACAGCGATGATTATGAAAGATGAAAAATTAGTCGTGTTGAGAGAGTGGAACTCTGTCACCGAAGCCGAAATGGCCAAATCGATTCTGGACGGAGCCGGAATTTTTTCGACGATCCGCAACGAATATATGTCGGCGATCTATCCCATCGGCACGATGCCGGCACAGCTCGTGGTCAAGGAGGAAGATGCGAAGCGGGCTGCCGAATTGCTCGACAAAATGCCGTAATTTATTATTTTGCAGCTATTCAAGGAGTTCGGGAAGCTCTTAAAGAAGCCCCCGAATTCCTTATGAACGGCTCGGAACAACCTCTGTTGCTTGCGACTTTCGAACGGTTCGGAGAAGGGGCGAAACTGCGTACCGAAAACGTCGATTCATAGCTTCAGGTCCGGAGAACGAAGTCGTCGGAAATGAAGCCGGCTTCGATAAGATCGGTCGAGCCGTGTCGGAGGATCCCTTATCGGTTCCATATGGCCCAGGCAGCTTCCGCCTGCCCTACGAGCATGTCGAGTCCGTTGCACGTGTGTGCTCCCCGTTGCGCTCCGTATTGCAGAAACAGCGTTTCGGCCGGGTTGTAGATCAGGTCGAAAAGATAGTGGGAGGGCGTGACGAAAGCGTACGGAATGCGGGGCGCCTCTTCGACATTCGGATGCATCCCGACTGGGGAGGCATTGATAATGAGCCGATGCGAACCGATTACTTCATCCGATACTTCGTCGTACGTATAATTTCCCGTTGCCGGATTCCGCGATACTAGATCGAACGGAATTTCCATCTGTGCCAATACATATTGCACGGCTTGCGACGCCCCGCCCGTGCCCAGTACCAATGCCCGTTCGGGACGCTCCCCGCCGAGAAATGTTTCGAGGGAGGCGCGAAGTCCCGTCACATCCGTATTATAACCCGTCAGACGTCTGCCTTCGCAGCGCACGCAATTGACGGCCCCGATCATCCGGGTTTCCGGCGAAAGATCGTCCAGATAGGGTATGATCTGTTGTTTATAGGGAATCGTGACATTGAATCCCCGCAGTTCGGGCTGCGCTTCCAGCAAAGCGGGCAACTCCTCGATCGTTTTCAATTCGTAAAGGTCGTACCGGCAATCCGCAATGCCTTCGCGTGCGAATTTATCGGCGAAATACCGGGCTGAAAACGAGTGTCCCAGCGGGTAGCCTATCAGACCGTAGCGTTTCATAAGGTTTTAGTTTTGGGGAGCGGAGATTTTTTGAGCGACCCGCTTGCCGATGAATTCGATGACATAGATCAGAAGAAATCCTGCCAGCGCCAGTGCTACGGCCTGCCACAAGTGGGCATCGGTCTGACCGATCGCCTCGAAATGTCCCGGTGTAATGTTTTGTTCCACCAACGGGTGAACGGCACCCTGGGCATCCGTATAAGTTTCCACGACCTCTTTCCAGGGCCAGACTTTATTGAGCGATCCGACCATGAAACCCATGAGCAGGGAGATCGTCAGGTCGTGATGCTTGCGCAGCAGCCACGAAAGCAGGTGCGAAAAACTGATGATGCCGGCGACGGCTCCGACTGCGAAAAGCAGCAGGACACCCAGCCGGAATTCGCTGACAGCCTGTAAAATGTATTGGTATTTTCCCAGCAGCAGCAGGATGAAGGCGCCTGAAATTCCCGGAAGAATCATCGCGCAGATGGCAACAGCTCCCGAAAGCATGATAAACCACCAGTCGTTGGGCGTTTGCGTCGGGGAGGCGATCGTGATCCAGAATGCCAGCGCGGTGCCGACAAGCAGTCCCAGCAGCGAAGTGAGGTTCCACTTCCGAATATCCCGGGCGACGAAAGCCGCCGAAGCGACGATCAGTCCGAAAAAGAAGGACCAGATTTCGATCGGGTGATGCGCCAGCAGGTAAGTCATCAACCGTGCCAGCGAAAAGATGGCGATACCGATACCCAGCAGTACGGAGAAGAGAAAGCTGCCGTTGATGTGGCGCCAGAATTTCCTGAATTCGAACCGGCCGAGCAATTTCAACGCAGTCGGATTGAAACTTTTGATCGACTCGATCAGTTCGCTGTAAATTCCCGAAATAAAGGCGATCGTCCCGCCCGATACTCCCGGGACAACATCCGCCATTCCCATTGCGCAGCCTTTCAGCGCCAACAGCACGTATCTGAACATAATCCGCTCTAATAAAAAGTTAGGCAATTCATCTTTCAATGTACCTTTTGACAATTCCGAGAGGTGTCTATTCGCTGTTCCCGGTTGTATCGGTAATGCTCCTGCCCATAAATTCCTTCCCGGAAGGGACTTAAGGCGCTTTACTCCCAAAGAGGTACACTAAAGTATATAATCACGAAAAGTTATCTCGTTCGTCGAAAACACGACGTTTCGCAAAAACGGCATTATAATAACATCGCATGGGTATTGCCGTTTCCGGCGATGTTTTGCTTGTGCAAAGATAGTATATGCGGGAAACATCGCAAGATTTTTTCGGGATAAAACCCTGAAAAAATCCATCCCGAACGAAGATTTAATAATTCGTTAATAATACCGTTCGAGGATTCCGCCTCCGACGACCCGTTCCCCTCGGTACAAAACGACGGGCTGCCCGGCGGCCGGGGCCCACGCGGGATCCTCCAGTTCGATCCGAATCCCCGAAGCGGCAGGGAAGACCGCTGCGTATCCCTCGGGGTTGCGGCCGATGCCCCGGATCACCGCACGGATATCGCGGGCACCGAATACCTCGTCGCTCTCTACCAGGCGACATTCCCCGACTTCCAGCGTACGATGCAACAACAGCTTCTCTTCTCCGGCTACGATCCGGTTTGCCGCCGTGTCGATAGCGACCACCGCCCAGCCCGGCGGCAGGTCGAGGCCCTTTTTCTGGCCGATGGTGTAGAGGGCCGCCCCGTCGTGCGTGCCGAGCCGATGTCCGGCAGAGTCGATGATGGGGCCGGGCCGGAGCGCTTCCGTTTTATCCCGGCTTCGCAGGAAGTCGCGGCACGGGCGTCCCTCGAGAAAACAGACGCCCATACTCTCCCGACGGTCGGCGAGTTCTTCGACGATATTTCGTTTGATGACCGTTCCCATCGGAGTCAGCACCCGATCGAGGACCTCCTGCGGCAAGTCCCACAGGTAGTAGGACTGGTCCTTGCGGTTGTCGGCCGCACGGGTGACGTATCGTTTGCCGCCTGCGGAGGTAATGCGGAAATAGTGTCCCGTAGCGATGTAGCGAATCCCCAGTGCGTCGGCCTCTGCCGCAAGACAGGGCCATTTGATCCGACTGTTGCAGCGCGTGCACGGAGCCGGGGTACGCCCCCGGAAGTAACTGTCGGTAAAATAGTCCACCACCTCCCGTTCGAACCGCTCCCGCACCGACCGCATTCGCCAGGGAATCCCGAGTGCCCCGGCACGCAGACGCGCCTTTTCCAACAATGCGGAATCGCCTCTCATGTCGAGCGTCAGAGCCGTTACATGATATCCGGCCGCCTGCAACAATCCGACGGCGGCGAAGCTGTCTATTCCGCCGCTGAAACCCAACAATACCCAATTATCCTTCATAAAACTCCTGTCTTCATGAGAACCGGCTGCCGAAATTTCGGCAGCCGGTTCTGTCAAGCATATTCTTCCGGCTTCGGGTGTTCTTCTTCGAAGAATTCCGGTTTTTCCCGTTTGATGAACCCGATCACCTCTTCCAAGCCTTCGAGGAATTTGGAAAAATCCTCTTTGTAAAGGAATATTTTATGCCGGTCGTAACTGACCGTTCCATCCGGCGCCGTTTTCTTCCGGCTCTCCGTAATGGTAAGAAAATAATCGTTCGCACGCGTAGCGCGCACGTCCAGAAAATAGGTCCGCCGGCCGGCTTTTACGACTTTCGACAGGATCTGTTCGCCGAAATCTTCTCCGTCCGTGCGGAAGGTATTCAGAGCAGCCATACAAGGTAATATTTTGAGGGTTATTCGTTTGTTCCATACGTAAATATAAAACAAATTTCGTTTTCCTGCAAATTCTTGCCCGTGATTATATATCTTTGGGCGTGCAGCGACTCAAACCCCTTTCGGGAACGGGATTCGGGCAGGCCGAATTATAAACTCAATATTACGAGTCGTGAATACGCGACTCTCGGAAATAACGTGATGCAACTGCTTATTGCCGCTCATGCTGCGCTTCCAGGAGTGGCAGCCCCTCTGCCTCCCAGTTTTTCAGCAAATTGAGCGCCCGGATGAAGTCGGCATCATCCCTTGCGTGCAATATCCGCAGCAGAGCTTCCCGGTCGAAAAGCCGCTCTGCCAGCAATGCTTTGAGCAGGCGCCTGGTCCCCGCTTCGACATCGGAATCTTCCGCCGGAGGTGTTACGCCCTGTTCCAGTCCCAGTCCGATCAACTCCTCATACATTTCATCGGGAACTTCGAACCGCTCCTCGAACGATGCGAACTCCGGATAATCCCGTTCCAGGGCTGCCCGGGTGCGGTCCAGGTAGTGCTGCATAAATTCAGGAAAGATATTTTTCCGCAGCAGGGCGTTCAGATAAGATGCCTGCACCGTATCCTGTATTACGCACACGTCGGGCGCTATGCCTCCACCGCCGTAAACCGTCCGGCCCGTGCGGAGTGTCCGGTAGGCCGGCGACGGAATCGTGTCGGGCAGCGAGTGAGTTCGGTAAGCCGTGCGATCCCCGCCTTTGACGTAAGGACGTTGAATTTCCCGGCCCGAAGGCGTATGATAGCGGGCGATGACCAGACGCAAAGCCGACCCGTCCGGAAGCAGATATTGCCGCTGCACCAATCCTTTTCCGAAGCTGCGGCGCCCGACGATTATCGCGCGGTCCCAGTCCTGCAGCGCTCCGCTCACGATTTCGCTGGCCGATGCCGACCGTTCGTCGATCAGTACGACAAGCCGCCCTTCGGCCGGAAATACCGGATTCCGACGGGCGGAATGGACGACGGACGGGACGCTGCGGCCTTCGGTCGAAACGATCCGCGAGCCTTTGGGCAGAAAAAAGCCGGACAAAGCGATCGCCTGATCCAACAGTCCTCCGCCATTGCCCCGAAGATCGAGAATCAGCTCCTTCGGACGATCCAGTTCTTCGTAGGCCCGCTGCACTTCCCGCATGGTGGTCTGACCGAAACGGATCAGTCTGATGTATCCTACCGCAGAATCGACCCGGTAGGCCAGTTCGACGGAGGGGACCGGAATTTCCCGTCGGACGATTTCGTATAGAATTGGCAGACGAATTCCTCGTCGAATCACTAGGATTTTTACTTTCGATCCGGCATCTCCCCGCATGGCGGAGATGAGCTCGGAGGCCGGAATCTCTTTCACGGCACGTCCGTCCACCCGGACGATCCGGTCGTCGGGACGGATGCCCGCTTCTTCGGCGGCCCCTCCCGACAGGAGGGAGGTTACGACCAGCGAATCACGGATCCATTGGGTCTGAATGCCTATTCCTCCGAACTTACCCCGATAGAGGCTCCAGAATTCAGCCATCTCCGCAGCCGAGGCATATTCGGTATGGGGATCGAGTTGCTGTACCATGCTGCGGATCGCCTCCTCGACCAGCGGCGCCATATCGACCGAATCGACATACATCTTACGGATATATTCGTAAGACCGCTCCAGCTTGGCGAGCGACCGTCGCTGTGCCCGGTCGGGCCGGGAAACGGCGATATCGGCCGTCCGGAACGATGATAATCCCGCCACGGCCAGCAACAGCCCGAAAAACCACATGCTCCGCTTCATATCGAATTACATGATTGCATATTTTTCCGTCCGGCGTCCTCCCAAGCAGGTACCGCGAAACACCGGGAAATGATTTCCGACTGCGAGCAGGGAGGAAAGGCGTGAACCCCGTCTTCTTTCCGGCGATTCGGTAGAGCCATAGATACCGCCTCGGATGCACCCACATTCGGAACGGGGCGTATCCGCCGATAACTCTGCTCTCTCAACTACCGCCGGGGCGGCTATTCCGCGTCCGCTCGGACAGGCGCTTCGGATTATCTATAACTAATTATCTAACGGAGTGCTTCGGCCAGTCGGGTGAACGGCACCTGGGTCTGTTCGCCGGAGGTCATATCCTTGATCGTCGCCACCCGTTCTTCCAGTTCCCGGCTGCCGACGATTACCACGCAGGGGATTCCCCGGCGATTGGCATACTCCATCTGTTTTTTCATCTTTCCGTTTTCGGGATATATCTCCGCTGGAATACCTGCGGCACGCACCTCCTGCAACAGTTTCAGCGAGGCATGCTCTTCCGCTTCGCCCAGATTGGCGAACATCACCCGGGCCGCACAGCCCAGATCGGCCGGGAAGAGTCCGAGGCCGGTCATCACGTCGTAGATGCGGTCCGCACCGAACGAAATGCCGACACCCGACATGTTCGGCATTCCGAAGATGCCCGTCAGGTCGTCGTAGCGTCCGCCGCCGCAGATCGACCCGATGGCGAAATCGAGCGCCTTGACTTCGAAAATCGCTCCCGTATAATAATTGAGCCCCCGGGCCAGCGAGAAGTCGAGCTCGATCGGCAGCTCCACCCCCAGCCGGTTCACGTACCCGAAGATCGTTTCCATCTCGGAAATGCCTTCCAGTCCGACAGCCGAGGAGCCGATGACATCTCGCAACACAGCCAGTTTCCGTTCATTATCGCCTGTCAATTCGAGTATCGGTTGCAGCTTTTCGATCGCATCGGAGCCGATGCCGCGTTCCGTCAATTCAGCCTTGACAGCCTCCAATCCGATCTTTTCCAGCTTGTCGATGGCGACCGTAATGTCGATCATCTTGTCCGCATGTCCGATGGTTTCAGCAATGCCGTACAGAATCTTGCGGTTGTTTACCTTCAGCGATACGTTAATTCCGAGCGTCCGGAAAACCCGTTCCACGATCTGTATGAGTTCCACTTCGCACAGCAGCGATCGGGTGCCGATGACATCCACGTCGCACTGGTAAAACTCCCGGTAGCGGCCTTTCTGCGGACGGTCGGCCCGCCAGACCGGTTGTATCTGGTAGCGTTTGAACGGGAAGGCGATTTCGCTCTGGTGCTGCACCACATAACGGGCAAAAGGCACCGTCAGGTCGTAACGCAATCCCTTTTCGCAAATTCGGGAGGCCGTGCGCAACTCTTCGTCATTCAGTCCGGCGGCGTAATCCCCCGAATTGAGGATTTTGAAAAGCAGTTTGTCGCCTTCGTCGCCGTATTTGCCCAGCAGGGTGGAGAGGTTCTCCATCGCAGGCGTTTCGAGCGGGCCGAAGCCGAAGGTGCGGAAAACGTCCCGGATTTTGTCGAAAATATATTGGCGGCGCATCATCTCCAGCGGGGAGAAGTCGCGTGTGCCCTTGGGTATGGAGGGTTTTTGTGCCATTTTATTCCACCAGTTTTCTGTATTTTACACGATGGGGCTGCGTATCGCCGCCCTGCGCTTTCTTCCACTCCTCGTATTCGCTGTACGAACCTTCGTAGAAGACCACTTTCGAATCGCCTTCGAAGGAGAGGATGTGCGTGGCGATACGATCGAGGAACCAGCGGTCGTGGGAGATCACGACGGCGCAGCCGGCGAAATTCTCCAGACCCTCCTCCAGCGCACGCAACGTATTGACGTCGATGTCGTTGGTCGGCTCGTCCAGAAGCAGCACATTACCTTCCTCCTTGAGTGCGAGGGCCAGGTGCAGGCGGTTGCGCTCGCCGCCCGACAGCATGCCGCACTTCTTCTCCTGATCGGCGCCCGTGAAATTGAACCGGGCCACGTAAGCGCGGGCATTGACCTGGCGGTTGCCCAGCATAATCAGGTCGGTACCCTGCGAAATCACCTCGTAAACGGTTTTTTCCGGGTCGATGGACTTGTGCTGCTGATCCACGTAGGCCAGTTTGACCGTCTGACCGACAGTGAAAGTTCCCGAAGTAGGCTGTTCGAGTCCCATGATCATCCGGAAGAGGGTAGTCTTGCCCGTACCGTTGGGGCCGATCACACCGACGATACCGGCAGGCGGCAGCGAGAAGTTCAGTCCCTCGTACAGCACCCGGTCGCCGAAGGCTTTCGATACGTCGTGCGCCTCGATCACCACATCGCCCAGACGCGGGCCGTTCGGGATGAATATTTCGAGCTTTTCCTCCTTCTGTTTGGTATCTTCGTTCATCAGCTTGTCATAGGCCGACAGACGGGCTTTCGACTTGGCGTGACGTCCGGAGGGGGACATACGCACCCACTCCAACTCGCGTTCGAGGGTCTTGCGACGCTTCGATTCCTGCTTCTCCTCCATAGCCATACGGGTCGTCTTCTGCTCCAGCCAGCCCGAATAGTTACCTTTCCAGGGAATACCTTCGCCGCGGTCGAGTTCCAGAATCCAGCCGGCCACGTTATCCAGGAAATAGCGGTCGTGCGTCACGGCGATCACCGTGCCCTTATATTGTTGCAGGTGCTGCTCCAGCCAGTCGATCGACTCGGCGTCGAGGTGGTTGGTCGGCTCGTCCAGCAGCAAGACGTCCGGCTGCTGCAAAAGCAGGCGGCACAAGGCCACGCGGCGGCGTTCGCCGCCCGAGAGTACCTTGACGCTCTGATCCGGGTCGGGACAGCGCAGGGCATCCATCGCACGCTCCAGTACGCTGTCCAGCTCCCAGCCGTTCACGTGGTCGATCTGTTCGTACAGTTCGCCCTGACGCTCGATAAGTCGGGCCATCTCTTCGTCGTCCATCGGCTCGCAGAGTTTCTGGTTGATCTCCTCGTACTCCTTCAGCAGGGCTACGGTCGAGGCGCAGCCCTCTTCGACCACTTCGCGCACGGTCTTGGCATCGTCGAGTTTGGGTTCCTGTTCCAGGTAACCGACCGTATAACCGGGCGAGAAGACCACTTCACCCTGGAAATTCTTGTCGATACCCGCGATGATCTTCATCAGAGTCGATTTACCCGAGCCGTTCAGACCGATGATACCGATCTTGGCGCCGTAGAAGAACGAGAGGTAGATGTTGTTGAGAACTTTTTTCTGGTTGGTGAAGGTCTTGCTTACGCCGACCATCGAAAAGATGATTTTTTCGTCTGCCATATTTTTCTTTTTGAATTATTTGCGGAGTTACACCGGAATAACGCAGGTCGCGCTACAAGCCAACCTGTTTCGACTTGTCCGAAACGCGATCTGTCCGGGTCCGAATCTATTTGGGAACAAAGATAACGCAAACCGGGCGGAGCGCCAAATTTATTTGTTCTCCGCAGAAATACGGCTTTTCCGCAAAGGCACGCGAACAAATCGCAGTGCGACCGTTGCCCTCTTGTTGAAAAACTACAACGGAATGCCTGTGGCATAACTGGTGCTTTCGCCCGGATCGAAGTTTACGGGAAAAGAGATCAGATACCGGCAGGGATGCCCCATTTCGAGAAGCGGCGTCCATTGTCCCGATGTGTCGAGAATCAGTTTCTGCACGTGTTCCGTCAGTGCAGGATGAGGTGATTCCGATGCGCCGACCAAAGTGATTGTGCCGTCAGGTTCTATATAGAACTCGACACGTACGGTGCCGTACACACCCGCTTCGTACAACTTCGTATCATATACGAGATTTCGGTTCAAATATTCGCGGAAAGCCATCAATCCGTCCTTTTTACCCCGGAATGTCGGCTTGACGAAAGCTCCCGGCAGGAAATTCATATTGATCAGCATTTTTCGCACATACGGGATTTTTCGACCGTCCTTGTATGCCGGGGTGAAAGGGTTCAATTCCGATAATGCCGTATTCAACAGCTCCCGGCTGCGCTGGGTCGGATTGAATCGCACTCCGCCCAGCGAATCGGGATATTGTACATCGACGCAGCGTCCCAGCGTGTCTATCGTAAACTTCATAAGCAATTCATGCGAGAGTTCTTCGATTCGGTAGCCGTCCCGCTTCATGACTTTCGTCACCTTCTTCTCGAATTGTTTGCGAAAAACATCCGGGTCGTCCGACCCTGCATATCGCGGCGGAATAATCTGCGCTGCTGCCGGCAAACTTATCAGGCAAAGAATGAGAGAAATTATTTTTCTCATAATGTAAATGTTTTATCTTAACCTGAAATCGACCGGAATATTAAACCTCTGTTGAATGGGAACGCCAAAATAGGTCGCAGGTGTCCATTTGCCGGAAGTCGATAAAATAATTTTCTTAACACGATAACTCATTTTCGGATGCGGCGATTCCAATACTTTATCGATCTTGACAGAACCGTCCGCATCGACGATAAAGGTAACGGAGACCCGTCCGGAAACACCCCATGGCCGAAGCTCTTCGGGATATTCAACTCTTTTTGCAATATATCTTTGAAGCGCTGTAAAATCATTCGGCTCGCTCTTTTTAAAGCAGGCCAGGGTAATTACTTCAGGGATATAGGCGAAATCGTATTCCATCGTCTGTCGGGAAGGAACTTTTTCGCCCCTTTCCGTCGCGGGCTGAAAAGAATCGATTCCGGCCAACGCCGTGCGAAGCAGCTCCAGCGTCCGTTCTTTCACGATAATCGTTTGGCGGCGACAGGTGTCGGGAATTTCCAGATCGATGCAGCGTCCCAGCGTATCGATGGTAAAATTCATCCAGAAGTAGTGAATAAGGTCATCAGGAGTATAGCCGTCGCTATAGTAAACCTCAGTCACACGTTCCATAAGCGCTTGCCGGAACAGCTGAACATCGTCCGAACCTTGAAATAGGGGAGGAGTGGTTTGGGCCTCCGCAATCGTGCACGAAAAACAGGATAAAAACAAGAGCAGGATCTTTTTCATGGGAATTGGGTATAATATTTGATTAAAAATACGACATAATTCGTCGCGGTCCAAATATTCCTGCGGCAAAATGCAACGGATATAAAAAATTCCAATGCGAACATAAGAAATAAATAACGGTTATCGATGGCTTTTCCCGTTCGTTTATCGTATATTTGTAGAGAGAAATCAACCACACAAACAAATAAATTATTTTCAGTATGAGCAAAAGTGTTAAAGGTACCAGGACGGAGCAGAACCTGCTCAAAGCATTTGCCGGCGAGAGCCAGGCACGGACTCGTTATACGTTTTTCGCAAGCGTAGCCAAGAAAGAGGGTTACGAGCAGATCGCAGGTGTTTTTGCGGAAACTGCGGATCAGGAAAAAGAGCATGCGAAGCGTTTCTTCAAATTCCTCGAAGGCGGGGATCTGGAGATTACGGCCAGTTATCCGGCCGGCCGGATCGGCACCACGGCTGAAAACCTGCTGGCGGCAGCCAAAGGGGAGAACGAGGAGTGGGACGTGCTCTATCCCGACTTCGCCAAAGTAGCCGAAGAGGAGGGCTTCCCCGAAATCGCCAATGCATTCAAGCAGATTTCCAAAGTCGAGGCGGAGCATGAGCGCCGTTATCTGAAGCTGTTGAGCCGCATTACGGACGGCAACTTCTTCAAGCGCGACGGCAAGATCTGGTGGCAGTGCCGCAATTGCGGATTTATCTGCGAAGCGGAGGAAGCGCCGAAAATCTGCCCGGCATGCCAGCACCCGCAGGCATACTTCGAACCCAAGAAAGACAACTATTAACGGAGTTCTTTTATCGAACGAGCCCGGATCCGTTCAGCGGATCCGGGCTTTTTATACAATCCAGGGCTTTTTTCGGTTGGACAGGTCGTACCGGAGATATGCGGATGAAAAGCGATAATAAGGCATTATCCACCGAAACGGGAACGGAAAATCCAAAATGGAAACGGTTACAACCCCAACAGGAGGCGGGTATCCGTCATGAATCGCTCGTACCGCAGCCGTGAATCGGCCGGCATGGAGAGGGTGTCGCCGACCTCCGAAGGGGTGATCCGGTAGCCGGGTGTCAGGACCCACACCGGCGTCAGTTCGAGCGAGTAGCGCAGCGAACCGTCGGGAGAACGGGTTACCTCGACGGTCGCCACGATTCCGCCGTCGCAATAACGCTTCCGCTGGTTGGACACGAAATTACCGAGCGAATAGAGTACGATCCCGTTACTGTCCTGTTCGTAAGGCTGTACGACATGCGGGTGGCTGCCGACAATCAGATCGACCCCGTGTCTTCGCAGAAACCCGGCCAACTGCCGCTGCACCTTGTTCGGTCGACGTTCGTATTCGTTGCCCCAGTGCATGCAGGCGATCACGCAATCCACGCCGTCGTGCTCGACCGCCGCCAGGTCCGCGGCGATCCGCACCGTGTCGATGGGATTGACCGACAATCCGGAAGGGACCGGAAGACCGTTCGTACCGTAGGTGTAGTTCAGCAGGGCGAAACGTATGCCGCCCGCTTCGAAACGGAGCGGATGCCTCGCCCGGAAATCCGAGCTGTCCAGAAAAACGCCCGTATGTTCGATGCCGTGCCGGTCGAGTTCCCGGATCGTCGTACGGATGCCTTTCGATCCGCCGTCGCAGCAGTGATTGTTGGCCAGTACGGTAATGTCCACGCCCAGGGAGTCGAGTGCCTCGGCCAAAGCCGCAGGGGAGCGGAAGCAGGGGTAACCCGTATAGGGTCCGGATTCGGAAAGGGTGGTTTCGAGATTGACGATCGCTGCATCGGCCGCACGGAAGCGCTCCCGCACCCAGTCGAAAGAGGCGTTGAAATCGAAATCGCCTTCCGGCGTACGCGCCGCCGTGAGCTGGGGCGTATGCTGCATCAGGTCCCCGGCGAAGATCAGCCGAGCACGCCGTACCTCCGGGAGAGATGGCGTGGAAGGCATGTCGATTTGGGCTGCCCGGCTCCGACGCGACAGCGTGTGGGTACAACAGACGTAAAGGGCGCCGACCGCCGACAATCCGATGATCGCCGGAACGATGATTTTCGAAAATTTCTCCATTTCCCGCCAAAAATACGATACGAGGCAGAATTATCCAAAAAACTCCGTAGATTTGCGTCGGCGTCGATGGGCGCATTCCGAAACATAGATTGTCATGAATAATTTGCGAGGTGTGCTGTATGCCGTCGTTTCGTCGGCTACGTTCGGGTTGATCCCGCTGTTTTCGATTCCGCTGCTGCAAGGAGGTATGTCCTCCCCGGCGATCCTGTTCTACCGCTTCGGACTGGCCGCCGCGATGATGGGGCTGATCGCCCTTGCGACCCGGCGGCCGCTTCGTATTACGTGGCCGCAAACCGGCACGCTGTTGCTTCTGGGTGCGATGTATTCCGTGACGGCCCTCGGGCTGTTGCGTTCTTACACCTACATTCCCAGCAGTGTGGCCACGACGATCAACTTTCTATACCCGCTGGGCGTGGCGATCGTGATGACGCTGTTTTTCCGCGAAAAAAATTCCGTCTGGCTGCTGGTTGCGATCCTCATCTCACTGGTGGGTGTGGCGCTGCTTTCGTGGGGCGATATCGGCGGTCCGCAGAGCGACCGTGCCATCGTCGGCGTCGGGTTCGCGGGAGCGACCGTGCTGACCTACACGATCTATATCGTCGGTGTGAAAAAAAGCCGTATTTCCCGGCTCGATCCGATGATCCAGGCTTTTTATGTCCTGCTTTTCAGCGCCTGCTTCTTCCTCGTGTACGCTCTGTCCACGACCGGTGCTCCGCTGCCCGGCAAGTGGCATCTCTGGCAAAACCTCCTGTTACTGGCCCTGGTGCCGACCGTCGTATCCAACCTGACGCTCGTTCTAGCAATCAAGGAGATCGGTTCTACGATGACATCGATCCTCGGTTCGATGGAGCCGCTGACGGCAGTACTCGTCGGGGTGCTGCATTTCGGGGAGAAGTTCGGCCTCGACAGTGCCTCGGGCCTGATACTGATTATCACGGCGGTCATCATCGTCATTCTTCAGGCCAAGAAAAAGGAACATCCGCAAACCCTCCCGCACGAAAGCATCCATTAGCTTCGGCAGTAACGGCTGCGGAGGAAACCTTCCGACAAGGAGCGACGGACTACCGCTCCTTTTTTTCAGGCCGCTTGGGAAACCACCCTTTTTCGACCCGCTTGCGCTGTTCGAACAATTCGCCGATACTCCAGAACGAAGAGGCGCCCCAGACTGCCAACAGGGTGGACCAGACGATGTTTTCGACCAGTACGGAACCGATGACCGCCGCGATTCCCATCAGGAGGAAAATCCACCAGATCCGCACTCCGAAATAGTATTCGCCTTTAGTCACCAGCGGATGAAAAATACCGATGATGAGAAATGTGGCGACACCGATTACGATGCCGGCCAGATGATATTCCATCAAAAATTCCATAGTTCAACTCTTCTTTGTTTTTCCGAACAAAATACGTGCCCCGTCGGAAAGACAGACACGGAACACGTTGCAGGAAATGTCCCGTCGATGAGCAGTTCGTTCGCTGCAAAGATACGATTAAGCCGAGGGCAAAAACAAATTTATTTGTACTTTGCCGAGGCGGAGTATCTAAGACGAAGTCAAAGATTGGGATCAAGCCGAGATTTTATTTGCATTTTGCCGAAGCGGGATGGAGTCAAAGATACGGAAAGCCGAGAGAAAACGAGAACTTGTTCACAGTTTTCCGGGGCGCATTCTATCTTCTACAAAGATAGAGAAAGGAAGAGCAATTGTGCGGGCTCGCACGTAAAGATTTCCGGGCCAAAATCCTATCCGTCGCCCTCAAAATATAATCCCCGGCAAAACAAAATTGGTTTGTTCGACCGGGGTGTTATATCGAGATGCGCTACCTAACGCCGGTATTTGAGCCGCAGGCTGTTGGCTACCACGCTGACGCTGCTCAACGCCATGGCTGCCCCGGCGATCATCGGGTTCAGCAAAAAGCCGCTGACAGGGTAGAGCGCCCCGGCAGCGACCGGTATGCCTACGAGGTTGTAGATAAAGGCCCAGAAGAGGTTCTGTCGGATTGTTCGAACCGTTTGCTTGGAGAGCCGAATCGCCTCCGGAATCTTCTTGAGGTCGGACGAGATGATGGTCATCTGCGCCACGTCCATCGCAATGTCGCTGCCCCGGCCCATGGCGATACTCAAGTCGGCCTGTGCCAGCGCTGCACTGTCGTTGATGCCGTCGCCCGCCATCGCCACCTTATGACCGAGGGTTTGCAGACGCTTGACGAACGCGGCCTTGTCCTGCGGAAGTATTTCGGCCTCGAAATGCCGGATACCTGCCTTTTCCGCGATATGACCGGCCGCAGCCCGGCTGTCGCCCGTCAGCATATAAACGTCGATCCCGGCGGCTTGCAGTTCGCGCACGGCCTCTACGGAGCTATCCTTGATGCGGTCGGCGATCGCCGCGACAGCCAGGGCTTGCTCCGAATCGGCGAACCAGACGATGCTCTTGGCTTCTGCCGACAACCGCTGCGCTTCGATATTCAACTCTTTGCCGACGACGATTCCCTGCTCGTCAAGCAGCCGGCGGCTGCCTGCGAAGTAATGCACACCATCGACCGTGCCTTCTACGCCTTTTCCGGTAAGGCTTCCGAACCGTTCGACGTTCAGCGTCGGCACATCTGCAAAATAGTGCACGACGGCATCGGCCAGCGGATGTTCCGAAAATTTTTCCAGGCTGAGAAAGACGGCTTCCGCCCGGTCGTCCCCGTTCGCCCAGACGATATCGGTCACGACGGGTTTCCCTTCGGTCAGTGTACCCGTCTTGTCCAGCACTACCGTGTCGATCTTTCCGGCCGTCTCCAGACTTACGGCGTCCCTGATCAGAATTCCTTTCTCGGTCCCTTTGCCGATGCCGACCATGACGGCCGTCGGAGTAGCCAGTCCCAATGCACACGGACAGGCGATAACCAGTACGGTCACAGCTGCCAGGATTCCGTGCGTCAGGCCTCCCGATGGATCGAAAACCAGCCACAGGACGAAAGAAAGCAGGGCGATGCCGATGATCGCGGGGACGAATATGCCGGCGATTTTGTCCGCCAGCTTTTGCACGGGAGCCTTGCTCCCCTGCGCCTCCTGAACCATGCGGATGATCTGGGCCAGCATCGTCGCGGCTCCGACCTTCTCCGCCCGAAAGCGGAAGCTGCCCTTCTGATTGATCGTTCCGGCGAAGACTTTCGTTCCGGGCTCCTTATGCACGGGAAGCGGCTCGCCGCTCAACATGCTTTCATCGACATAGGAATCGCCTTCGCAAACCGCACCGTCCACGGCGATCTTCTCCCCGGGCCGAACGGCCAGAAGGTCGCCGACCCGGATGCGGCTGATCGGAATCTCCGTCTGCGTACCGTCCGCAGCGACGACGATCGCATTTTTTTGTTGCAGACCGATCAGCTTTTTCAGCGAAGAGGTCGTATCGCCTTTGGCCTTCTCTTCGAGCGTGCGCCCCAGCAGGATGAAGGCGATGATCACCGCCGCAGCTTCGAAATAGACGTGGGGTTCCACTCCCCGCGAGAGCCAGAACTCCGGAAAAACGAGGTTGAACAGACTGAACAGGTAGGCGATGCCCGTACTCAATGCGACCAGCGTATCCATCGTGGCCGAACGGTGGCGCAACTGCTGCCAGGCATTCACGAAAAATCCGCGTCCCAGCCAGAAGACGACCGGAGCGGACAACAGCGCCATAATCGCACCGCCGCAGGGCATATCCATAAAGAACATACCGATCACGACCACCGGAATCGCCAGCACGACAGCCCAGAAAGCCCGCCGTTTCAGGTCCCGGTACCGCTCCCGGTTCATCCGCTCCAACTCGTCGGGCGTGTCATCATCCGAATCGGCGAGCATATCGTAACCGCCCTCCTGCACGGCTTGCCGGAGTTTTTCCGGCGAGGTCTGCATCGTGTCGTATTCGACCGCTGCGGTCGAAGCCGCCAGATTGACGGAAGCCGCGACGACGCCCGTCTGGGCATTGAGAATTTTTTCCACACGTGCGGCACATCCGGCGCAGTGCAGCCCCGCAAGGGGAAAAGTCCGTTTTACATATTTACCTTTCGACATACTTTTTGATTTTTTTACAGACAGGGACGAGCACGGAATATCCGCACGCCCTTCGTGTCCTTTCGATACAAAGATCGGGACAAAAAGGGCGGAAGGCGTTATATAATTCCGGATACTATTTACAAGATTTCGGAACGACCGGCGGATTACACCTTGTCCAGCGATTTGCGACGGTTCTCGCCGATCTTCCGGAAATGGCTGGGCGTAAGTCCCGTCACCTTCTTGAACTGGGCGCTCAAGTGGGCCGTACTCGAATAGTTCAGCTTGTCGGCAATCTCGCCGAGCGACAGCTCGCCGTAAGCCAGCAACTCCTTCACCCGTTCGATTTTCTGTGCGATGAAGTATTGTTCGATCGTCGTGTTTTCGATCTCCGAAAACAACGAACTCACTGCCCCGTAATCCTGATGCAACCGGTCCGCGATATAATCCGAGAGGTTGGTCCGCAAAGCGGCGTCCTTCTCCCGCACCAGCTCGATGACCGTATTCTTCACCCGCTCGACGGTCTGCTTGCGGCGGTCGTCGATCAACTCGAACCCGACGGCGCGGAGCGCTTCGTCCAACTCCTTTCTTCGCTCGGCAGTCAGTTCTGCGGGCAGCACGGCTTCGCCGAGAACGACCGACGAGGCCTCGATCCCCGCCTGCCGCAAAATATCGCGCACGACCAGAATACAGCGGGGACAAACCATGTTCTTAATGAAGAGTTTCATCGGCAACGGAAAGAATTTGTCGATGACAAAGATACGATTAAGCCGAGTGTAAAAGCAAATTTTATTTGCATTTTGCCGAGGCGGAGTATCTACGACGAAGTCAAAGATTGAGGAAAAGCCGAGGCATATCGGCAGGTTGCGGTAGAGCAGGTCGATATTCGGTGGATCGAAATATACAATCAAAAAATAAATGACACTTGACAGGCTTGCATAACTGTCGATTTTTATTTAATTTAGTCATAAAAAGATGGTTTTATACTATGTATGACGCCTTTATTTGATACTATAACGCTTTCTATGATAAAACGCCTTACCTTCAGCTTACTCCTGACCTGTTTGTATGTTCCCTGTTTTTCCCAGGAACGCTTCGTTGTCCGGGGCCGTATTCTCGATGCGGAATCCGCTCCGGTTCCTTATTGTTCGGTCAGCATTCTCGAATCGCGCGACTCCACGATCCTCGGAGGCGCCGTTTCCGACACGGAAGGCCGTTACAGCCTGCATTTCGAGCAGGCGGGCCGCTATCTGCTCTGCTACGACCATCTGGCCTACGAATCCTGCTACCGAACGGTAGAGGTTCCGGAGGCGCAAACCCTGCCCGATGTGATTCTACGTCCGGCCAGCCGACATATCGACGAGGTGGTCGTGGTGGCCCGAAATACCGAATACAGGGCAGGCCGCTACGAAGTCAATATGTTGGGTAATCCGATCGTCCGCAACCGGTCCGTGATGCAGGTGCTGGATCTGCTGCCGGGCCTGCGGGCTTCCGATAATACCTTGTCCATCAAGGGAACGCCGGTGTCGGTCGTCTATATCGACGACCGGTTGGTAACGGATCTCGGGGAGCTTTCCGCCCTTCGTGCCGAAGACGTGAAAAGCGTGGAGGTCCAGAACAAGACGGGAGCGGCCTATTCCGCCACGACTTCTGGCGGTATCGTCCGTATCCGGCTCAAGAAACTCGCCGCAGGCAGTTTTTACGGCAACGTATCTTCCTCCGCGTCCGTTTCCCGCGACGGATATTCTACGGGACTCGCCCTGCCGTTCTCGGCCCAGTGCGGACGATTGGGAATATATATATGTGTCGGGTTCCTATGGGGAGAACGAAACGCTCGACCGCACCTATTCCGAATTTCGCAATTCGGGATACTCGCTCGATTCGGAGGACCGGGGGCGGATCACCTCCCGGAATATCCGCGAACTTCTGAGCCTGGTTTACAAGATAAACGACCGCCATTCGATCGGTCTCGGGGGACAGATTTTCATGGGAGCGAGCGACCCGTCCAATACGGTGCACACGACCTCTGCGGGATTGGCCTGGGGCGATGTACCGCCGCAGATGCCCGAAGCCGGATATACGCTCTACCGCTACGGGGGGGGCACGCTCTACAACCGGCAGTATCAGGGGTCGCTGAATTATATCTTCCGTTTCGACACGTTGGGTTCCCGGCTCTCTTTCAAGGCCGACTACCTGCACCAGAACGTCGATCGGAATTACGACTACGACACGCGCGATTTTTCCCGGCCGGAGGATGCGGAACCCTTCTCCACGGAGTTGCGGCGCGAGCGCTACAAGCTGCTGGGACATCTGTTCGCGTCCCGGCTCGACCTGAACAAGAATTTTTCGGAAGAGCGCTCGCTCGATGTGGGGTTGAGCTATGATTTGCGGTATGCGGACAACAACGCTCCCGTGCATCGCTTCGAGGAGGAAGAGTGGATCCCGGACCCGAAGATGAGTACCTGGTTTATCGACCGCACTCAAAGCACGGGTGCCTACACCCAATGGGCCGATGCCTACGGCAAGTTCTCCTATCAGGCGGGCCTGCGACTGCAATGGGATCGCATCGCTTACCGGAATGCCGAAAATACGGGCTACGAACATCGTGACTACTGGCGGCTTTTCCCGGAACTCAGCCTGACCTACACGTTCAACCCGGAAAAGGGCACCAATATCAATCTCGACCTCTATCGGTCCAGCGGCCGGCTGCCCGACAACAACGCCCTGAGTCCCCGCCGGGTCTGGCAGTCGCAATACAGTTATACCGTAGGCAACGAAAATCTCGAACCCGGCTGGGGGTACGACATCGACCTGAGCTATACGCTGCGCAACAAACTGACGATCTCTTACGGAGGTACGTGGTCGCGCGGCAGTGAAACGATGACTTTCTATGACCCCGACGATCCGAACATCGTCTATACGACGAAGGTGAACGGGGAACACGGCTCGGCGCATAATATCTGGATCGATTATACGACATTGGTAACCAAATGGTTCCGAGTGAAATCTTTCATTCACGGATATTGGTATCGGAGAGAGGTGGATGGCGACTGGCAGGCTTCGTACAGTGCCGGAGGCGGGATGTTCAGCCTTTCCCTTATGTTCCAGCCGCATCCCTCGATGATTATCTATCTGGACGGAGGCGTCGAGCTGCCCCAAAAAAGATTGGAAACCTGGCAAAATTCCTATTGGGCTTTAGCTGCCGGAATAACCAAATCATTCTGTAAAGACAAACTGTATATATCCCTCGACGTGAACAATATCCTTTCGACCAAACTGAAAAAGGAAACGGTACGCTGGGACAACTCCTACTATTCCGTCCTGCGGCAACCTCGGGGACACAGAAGTCTGCGGCTGGTCTTTTCGATCGGCTACCGGTTCAACCGAAATGCCAAAAAGAGCGTATCGACCGTGCAAACGTTACGAGATCCGGAAGAAATTCTGAAATAGGCCGCTCAAGACCCGTATTCGAATCCAGTGCGCAAGACGTGCTTTCCGAGAACCGTATTTTGTGAAACTTTTCCGCTCGATATATGAATAGTGGAATTGGCATCGCTTTTCTCCCCGGCAATCCGAAGCATTTCGGCGCTTTCACATCTGCCTCAAAAACCAAAAAAATTACGGACGGCTGCATCCGGCAGCCGCCCGTAAAAAATTCCGCCCTCCGAAATCAGAAGTTGTAGCGCACCATCAGATTGACCCGATTGGCATGGCCCTTCATTCCGTCCATATTTTCGCGGGTGCCGTACAGGTATTCGGCCGCAAGCTGACAGCAGGGGGCCAAATCCCAGAAAATATTGCCGAAGACATACTGACCGCGACGGTATTCGTCATCGGCATAGGCCCCGTTCCTGCGGCAAACCTCCGCCATGGAATAACCGCCCGAAATGGCGAGTTTGTTCGGAACGAGGTCGATTTGCGCAGCCGCCTGCCAACCGTACATCGGCATAGTCTGAATACTCCTCGGATTGTGAGGATTGGGTGTAAAATCCAGTCCGATGCCCGATAAATCTTGGATGTAGGGAGTGATGCCCTCGCCGTACACACCGTTGAAGAAGAGTTGCAGGGGACCCGCTACTTTGATATTTCCGCTGGCCTGGACGCCCCAGCCGAAGAGCGAAGTATTGTTACCCGTCGATTCGTTGTGCAGATACATATCGCGGAAAACGGCCGATGCCCGGAAATGGCTCTCCTTGTTCCGGCCCCAATTCACCTGCATATAAACCGGAAAATCGGGTACGCGCTGCGGAATCGAAGCGAACGAATCGCCGTAGGTGCCGCTTACGTTCGGTAGCTCGGCGGCAACGCCGAATTTCAGAATATCGCGGTAGATCGAATGCTCGTAACGGATCATCGTCGAGAAAAAGTAGTTATAGGCATTGGGACCCTGGAAGTCGATCGTATTGGGAGCGGCGTTCAGGTCGCAGAACGTCGTTACGTCGCGTCCGAACGTGAACCCTTTGAACGATACGTAAGCCGACCGGATACGGGGCGTATAACTGTTGGTTCCTCCGCCGCGGAAGTCCGTACTGAAATAGAGGGTGACACGGCCCAGTTTTTTCGAATTGGCGATGGCCTTCAGAAATATGCGGGAGGTAGTTCCGTCCAGGCCGAATTTCTGACGGGTGGCATAGGTGCCGGGAACGGCGATCGTGGCCGGAATGAAATCCTGTGCTCCGGAGATTCCGTCGAAGTCATACGACGCACGCAGAGTCACCTGGCCGCCGAGCGAGAAAGAGAATTTGTTCTGCTTGGTGGCGAAGATGAAGTGAGGCAGTTCATCCTGCTGGAAACCGGGATGATGGGTTTCGATATAATCCCGAATGGCATTGTCGATTGCCAGTTGGTTCAATACGGCCGCTTCGAGCAAGGCCTCTTCGTCTGCAGGCGGTTGAGGTGCATTGACGGAAACCAAATAAACCGTCGGAGAGTATTCGCCGGTCTTTACGCTGTCCTTACGGATCTGGTAGGTCTGGGCCGAAACCGAGGCCGCAGAAACCGCCAGCAACATTGCGATTAAAAGTCGAAAAATTTTCATAAGCAATAAAATTAAATTATTCCGATAATGGCGGATGCCATCTATATATGTATATTACGATTTTGGAAGTCAGACAATTGGTATTTGCCCGAAACGTGGCAAGTTATATGCCAAAATACCCGGCAAGAACAGGTGCAGCAGGTCGGAAAGCGGGATCCTCCAGCCTGCGAGCCGGACCGGTCACGGCATCTGCCAGACGTTCGAACCTATTCCCGAAGTCTTCGGACGGATGTCGGTCTCCTTTCCCTAAATAAAATTCCCTCAAAAAGTGTAAAAAATGAACAGAAGGCGTTGGCAAATCCTGCAAATCGGATAAACTAACGGCGAAATAGTTATTTCCGAAACGGTCGCTATCCGATATTTTTGTATTTTTGTAAAAACATATTTTTCATATGAAACATAAGTTAGTGATAGCAATGACTGCGGCAACGCTGTTTCTGGTCGGGTGCGGGCAGCGGCAACATACGGAACAGGTAACGCTCGTGCGCATCGATACCGTAAAAACAGCGAATACCTGTGATATTCTCGAATTTCCCGCCCGAGTACAGGCTGCCGGAGAAGTTCACCTCGCATTCAAGATACCCGGAACCTTGCAACGTATTTATGTCGATGACGGAGCTTTTGTCCGTCAGGGTGAACTTGTTGCCGAAATGGATCCGCGCGATTACGAACTTCAGTTACAGGCGGTCGAAGCCGAATATTTGAGTATCAAGGCCGAAGCCGAACGTGTAATGGCGCTTTACGACCAAAACGTCGCTACCGCCGATGCTTACGACAAAGCGCGATACGGGCTGCAACAGATTACGGCGAAATACGAGAACGCCCGCAACCAATTGGCCGATACGAAACTGTATGCTCCTTTCGACGGCTACGTGAAGCGTCGGCGCTTCGACCCTCCGACGGTCGTAGCGGCCGGAATGCCGGTCATCACGTTCCTGTCGGGCAAGAATCCCGAGGTCGAACTTTTCATTCCGGCATCGACTTACATTCGCCGTCGGGAGATCGCTTCGTTTGCGGCGGTGTTCGATTTTCTGCAAGGGCAAAAAATTCCGCTGCGTCTGCTCCATGTCGATCCGAGCGCCAATGCCAATCAGCTTTACGCCGTGCGGTTGGCACTGCCCGTGAATACGGAGATCGCGGCGACACCCGGCATGAACGCAACGGTCGAAGTCGCCATGCGGCAGGAAACGGAGGCATCGGTAGAGATTCCTGCATCGGCTCTGTTCAGCAACGGCGACAAGACGAGTTACGTGTGGATTTACCGACAGGACGGGACGATCGCACGCCGACGGGTCGAAGTAGTCCGTCTGCATACGGACGGAACGGCGACGATAGCGGATGGTCTGAACGAAGGCGAACGGATCGTCGTGGCCGGAGTTCATAAATTGACGGAAGGCCAGCGGGTCGCACCGCTTCCTGCTCCGTCGAAAACCAATGAAGGAGGGCTGCTATGATCGACTTGGGCAAATGGGCTTTCGGACACAGCAAGCTCGTCTATTTTCTGTTGGCGGTACTGTTGGTAGGCGGTCTGAAATCGGCCTACGACATGGGAAAACTCGAAGATCCCGAAGTCAAGGTAAAAATCGCCATGGTGGTCGGGGTTCGTCCGGGAGCGTCGGCGCACGAAATGGAACTGGAAGTGACCGACCCGCTGGAAAAGGCGATCCGTACCGTCGGAGAGGTGGACAATACGCAGAGTTGGTCGTACAACGACCTCTGCATCATACAGGTAGAACTCAAAAGTACGACGCCCGATGACCGGCTCGAACAGTGTTGGGATATGCTGCGGCACAAGGTTTCCGATGCGGAAGCGTCGTTGCCCGGCGGTACATCCGTGACGGTTCAGGACGATTTCAGTCTGGTTTACGGTATGTTTTACGCCCTGACCGCCGAAGGCTTCAGCGAAAGACAGCTCGCCGACTATGCCGGACTGATCCAGCGCGAATTGACCGATCTCGACGGCGTGGCCCGGGTGGAGCTTTACGGAAAGCGCGAGGAGAGTATCGATATTTCGCTGCGTGCGGACCGAATGGCGACACTCGGCATTTCGCCAACGGAAGTACTCGCCACCCTGAACGGACAAAACGGCACTTTCTATGCCGGTTACTACGACAACGGGGATCAACGCGTGCGCGTAACGGTCACCGATAAGTCGCGTACGGTCGAACAGATCCGCAACATGGTCATTCAGGGCCATGAAGACGACCAGTTGCGTCTGGGGGATATTGCGACCGTAGAGAGCGGCTATACGGAACCCGTACGCAATTCGATGACCTATAACGGTGAACGTGCCGTCGGTATCGCCGTAGCCGCCGCCTCGGGAACCGACATCGTAAAGGTCGGCAATGCGGTCGAACGGCGGCTCGCCGAATTACAGGAGGAACGTTTTCCTGCAGGCGTCGCTTGCCACAAGGTCTTCTATCAACCCGAACGGGTAACAGGGGCCCTCTCCACTTTCTTCATCAATCTGGTCGAATCGGTATTGATCGTCATCGCGATTCTGATGATTACGATGGGGTTCCGCAGCGGCGTAATCATCGGATTCAGTCTGCTTACGATCGTCATCGGCACGTTTCTGCTGCTGGGTATGACCGGCGGCACGATGCAGCGGGTTTCACTGGCGGCGTTCATTCTCGCAATGGGGATGCTGGTGGACAATGCGATCGTCATAGTAGATGGTATTCTGGTCGATCTGAAGCTGGGCAAGCCGCGCCGCGAAGCGATGTGCGCCATCGGTCGTAAAACCGCCATGCCGTTGCTCGGAGCTACGGTCATTGCCATCCTCGCATTTCTGCCCGTTTTCCTTTCGCCCGATACGGCAGGCGTCTATGTGCGCGATCTGTTTATCGTGCTGGCGGCGAGTCTGCTGTTGAGTTGGGTCCTGGCTCTGGTGCACGTGCCGCTGATGGCGAATCGGCTTTTGAAGCAACCGTCGAGGACCGAGGGAAGCGGTAAACTGTATGACAGCACGTTGTATCGTCGTTTCGGCGATCTGCTTCGCTTCGGTTTGCGGCACCGTATCGCGGCCCTGTCGGTCATTCTCGTTCTGCTCGGATTGAGCGTCTGGGGATTCCGGTACGTGCGGCAGGGATTCTTTCCCGATATGGTTTACGACCAACTCTATATCGAATACAAATTGCCCGAAGGTACGAACTCCACACGGGTTGCCGCCGACCTGCGGGAAATCGAAGCGTACCTTAAGACTCGTCCCGAAATCCGGAACGTTGTTGCGTCCGTGGGCGGGACGCCGGCACGGTATAATCTGGTGCGCAGTATCGCCACGCCGTCGCTCTCTTACGGAGAATTGATCGTCGATTTCGAATCGCCCGAATCGCTGGTGGAAAACATGGATGTCATTCAGGAGGATCTTTCGGCCCGTTACCCCGACGCGTACGTCAAGGTGAAGCGTTATAATATCATGTTCAAAAAATACCCGATCGAAGTGCAATTTTCCGGACCCGATCCGGCGGTACTGCACCGGTTGGCGGATTCCGCACGAATGATTATGGCACGCACGCCCCAGGTTGCGCAGATCACTACCGGCTGGGAACCTGCGGTTCCCGTTTTGGCGGTGGATTATCACCAGGCGGCCGCCCGTCGTGCCAACCTGAGCCGCCAGGATATCGCCACCTCGTTGCTGACGGCCGAAGGCGGTATTCCCGTCGGGACGTTCTACGAAGGAGTACATCGCAATACGATCTATCTCAAATGTACGGCGGCCGACGGCTCGCGCATCGACAATCCGGAGAACGTACCCGTTTTCCCGATGCTCCCGAATGTAAATGCGCTGCTTGACGACGAACTGGTGGGGAGCCTTCAGACCGGCACGCTCGACAAAGGCGATATCATCCGAAGGCTGGCGCAGACCATCCCCCTCGGGCAAGTCGGACGGGGTGTCGGCATTCGCTGGGAAGATCCGGTCATTCCGCGCTATAACGGTCAGCGCATGCAGAGCGTGATGTGTTCCCCCGCACCGGGTGTCGAAACCGAGGCGGCACGACAAACTATTGCCGAACAGATCGAAGACATTCCGTTGCCGACCGGCTATTCGATACGCTGGGATGGTGAAAAAGGGGCCCGTGACCAGACGATGTACTGGCTTTTCAAACAGGTCCCGCTGGCCGTAGTACTCATCATCGCTGTTCTGATTCTCTTGTTCGGCGACTATCGTAAGCCGACGATCGTGTTGTGCTGCATTCCTTTATTGGCCGTCGGCATCGTCGGAGCAATGTTGCTGACCGGAAAGACGTTCGACTTCTGCGCCATTGTGGGTGCGTTGGGATTGATGGGCATGCTGATTAAAAATTGCATCGTATTGTTGGACGAAATCGGCCAGCGGTGCAGCGGCGATACCGACCTCATAGCCGGACTGGTCGTCAGCGCCCAAAGTCGTCTGCGGCCTGTGATGATGGCTTCGCTTACCACCATTCTCGGTATGATTCCGCTGCTCGGCGATGCGATGTTCGGTTCGATGGCTGCGACGATCATGGGCGGACTGTTCTTTTCAACCATCGCCACGTTGTTGTTTCTGCCGATACTTTACGCCCTGTTTTTCAAAATCAAAACGAAATAATACGATTCGGCCGCAGGCCATACCTTACCGTTCGTGCCGCACCGATGCGGCGCGAACGGTGTCGATATTCGACGAGCGCATCGAACAACTGCAACACAATGTTCGCCCGATCTTCGGCGCAGGGCAGAACGACGGGTGCAAACGGACCCGGCTTTCACTATCTTTGAAGTACTCCGCTGCGGCAAGACGCAAATAAAATTTGCTTTTGCCCTCGGCCTAATCGCAATCTTTGACTTCGTCTTAGATACTTCGCCTCGGCAAAGTACAAATAAATTTGTTTTTGCCCTCGGCTTAATCCCAATCTTTGACTTCGTCTTAGATACTCCGCCTCGGCAAAATGCAAATAAATTTGCTTTTGCGCTCGGCTTAATCCCAATCTTTGACTTCGTCTTAGATACTCCGCTTCGGCAAGACGCAAATAAAATTTGCTTTTGCTCTCGGCTTAATCCCAATCTTTGACTTCGTCTTAGATACTCCGCCTCGGCAAAATGCAAATAAATTTGCTTTTGCGCTCGGCTTAATCGTATCTTTGCAGAAGATAGGAGGCGGTTCGGCAATCTGTACGTGCCAATTCGTGCGATTGCCATCATCTTATTATCTTTGCAAAAACGATTCCGTCCGGTCGATCTGTCGATAAAATGCCAGAGAGCGACTGAACGCGATAACGAAAAAATCGAGCTATATGATCTGGTTTCTGCTTCTCCTCTCCCTGCTTTTTGCCGGGGTGGACTTTCTCTTCTACCGGGTGCGGATGCGTCGGCATTCCGAGCGCCTTCGCCGCGCCTTCGTCTGGTTCGCGGTGTTTTCGGATGCGCTTCCGATCGTCGTGCTGCTGCTGCTCAAGGCCGTACCGGACAATACGACGGGCTGGATGCAGGCAGCCCAATGGTTTACCTTCGTCTTCCTGTTGCTGATCGGCTGTCGTTACGGCTATTATTTCGGTTTGTTGTTCGATCGGCCTCGGAGTTTCAGTCGGGTAGGGGCGCTCTTCGCTGTCGGATGTGCCGTATGGCTCGTATGGGGAGCTACTTGGGGCAGACAGGCCCTGCGGGTGAACGAAGTCGAAATCCGGTCCGCAGCACTGCCCGCCGCATTCGACGGATTCCGGATCGTGCAATTCTCGGATCTGCACATCGGCACGCTCGTGCGGCCGGAACGGGAGATGAACCGGCTCGTGGACACGATCAATGCGCTGCAACCCGACCTCGTCGTCTTCAGCGGCGACCTGGTCAATATCCGCTCCACGGAACTCACATCGGACGTATTGGCCATTCTGGGGCGGCTTCGCGCCCCGTACGGTGTCATCTCGACCCTGGGTAATCACGACGTGGGACTTTATATCAAAGACACCGTCGCCCTGCCGCGTGCTGAAAACAATCGGCAGGTAATCGACCGGCAGCGGCAGATCGGGTGGCGGATGCTGCTGGATTCGACCCTCTACCTGCGCCGGGGCAGCGATTCGATTTCGGTGACGGGCATCTCGTTCGATCCCACGCTGCAAAAATTCCGACATTCGTTCGATCTCCCCGAAATATCCCTTGCGGCCGCTTACGACGGCGTACCGGAGGGTATGTTCAACCTGACGGTTTCGCACCTGCCGCAACTGTGGCCCAATATCATCGCCCTCGGTCGCGGAAATCTCACGCTGGCAGGGCACGTGCACAGTATGCAGATCAAGGGACATCTTTTCGGACGGGCGTTTTCCCCGGCACAACTGATGTACGACCGTTGGAGCGGACGCTACGACGATGCGGCCGGCAATACGCTCTACATCAACGACGGAATCGGATACGTCGGCTTTCCGATGCGGCTCGGCGCCGATCCTGAAATCACCCTTTTTACGCTGAAAAAATGAAAGTGATCGTTTCCACCGCCGTTTCTTCGGATGGATATCTGGACGACCGTTCGCCCGACCGCCTGATCCTCTCCACGCCCGAAGACTGGGCCGAAGTGCACCGCCTCCGGGCCGCTTGCGACGCTATTCTGGTCGGGGCCGAAACCATCCGGCGGGACAATCCCTCGCTGCTGGTCGGCGACGAAGTTCTTCGTCGGGAACGAATCGACCGGGGGCTTCCGTCCAACCCGGTCAAGGTAACGCTGACCGCTTCGTGCCGGCTCTCGCCGGAGGCCAATTTCTTCACCCGGGGAGATCAGGAAAAGATCGTCTTCACCACCTGCCCCGATCCCGGTCCCCTGCGGCAGGTGGCGACAGTGATTCCCGCCGCAGAGATCACGGCTGCTCTGATCGTTACCGAACTCGAAAAACGGGGACTTCGCTCCCTGCTGGTCGAAGGAGGAGCTGCGACGCTCCGGATGTTCTTCGCCGAAAATCTGGTCGATACCTTCCGGCTGGCTGTCAATCCGGCCGTAAAAGTGGGGGATCCCCGGGCACCCCGTTTGGAGATCGGTTCCGGTTATCTGCAAACGCCTCATTCGACCGAATCGTTGGGAGGAATGCGGGTCACGACCTATGCGATCAAGCCCGACCGGACCGCCGAAGACCGCCGCTACCTGCAAATGGCGATCGACGAAAGCCGCAAATGTACCCCATCGACCTCTTCCTATTGTGTAGGTGCAGTGATTGTAACGACTGACCAAAAGATATTTACGGGTTATACTCACGAAACTTCCCCGACCCACCATGCCGAACAGGAAGCGATTCTGAAAGCACTTGCAGCGGGTGTCGAACTGCGGGGTGCGACCATCTATTCTTCGATGGAACCGTGCTCCGAACGAAAAAGTGAACCGGAAAGTTGTTCGGAATTGATAATTCGGCACGAATTTCGCCGGGTAGTTTTTGCTCTATATGAGCCGGACTGTTTCGTTTGTTGCCAGGGCGCCCTGAACCTCCGTCGCCACAGAATCGAAGTCAGCGTCGATGACACGCTGTCCGATCAGGTCCGAGCGATAAACGCACATATCGGCCATTGATAGGCTTGGCTATTTTTTGTTCTGTTTTACGCCGAATATTGGCCTAAATAACCACAACAAATTATACGTACGAATATTCGCACTATCTTCGCATAAAAATTTAGAAGACCATTTTATGAACCGTGTAATCGTTTCATTTTTCGCTCTGTTAGCTGCCGCACCTCTGGCAGCTCAAGAGCAAACGCCCCGGGTACTTTCCCTGGATGAAGCCCTGGAGATCACCCTCTCCGGAAGTCCGGTCATCGAAGCCTCGCGTTACGAAGAAAAAGCCGCCCAGCAGGAACGGCGGGCAGCGATCGGCTTGCGTATGCCGCAAATCAGCGTAGGCGGAGCCTACACCTATTTGGGCAAGGACATCGGATTCGACTTCAATGATTTGAAAGGGCCTGTCGGAAATATCACCCACGACATTCTCGGTAGCGGGCTGATCCCGACCGAATTGATCCCCCAGATTCAGCAACTTCTCACCCCGGTTATGGGAGCGGATTGGTTCCTGACATTGCAGGACCGCAGTCTCGGATTCGTCGGAGGGCAGGTAACCCTGCCGATCTATATGGGCGGCAAGATCAACACGGCCAACCGTGCCGCGAAAATCAACGAAAAGACTGCAGTCGAGCAGGGAAACCAAAACCGCAACGCGCTGGTTTCGGAGCTCGTGGAGCGATACTACGGTCTGGCGCTGGCCCGACAGGTCGTCGAAGTACGCCAGCAGGTAGTGGATGGAGTAGGCCAACATCTGAAGGATGCGATCGCCCTCGAACAGAACGGTATGATCCCCCACAGCGAACGTCTTTACGTCGAATTCAAGATGGCCGAAGCGGAGCGGGAGCTTCAAAACGCCCGGTTGCAGGTCGAAACCATTGCCAGCGCACTGAATAATACGCTCGGACAGCAGGCAGAGGTTCTGCCCGTAACGACGATGTTCGTACTCGGCAACCTGGAAGACGTAGCCTATTACAAAGACCTGGCGGCCAAGTTCAATCCGCTGCTCAGCCAGGTAGCCCTCAAGCGCCAGTTGGCCAAGGAAGGAGTTCGGTTGCAACGGGCCAATTTCCTGCCGCAGGTCGCGGCGATGGGCGGAGCCTCGTTCTACAACTACCAGGTAACTAAAATAATGCCCCGCTGGGCAGTAGGTGTCGGCGTGAATCTCAAGATTTTCGACGGCCTGAACCGCGAATACAAATATTCGGCGGCAAAACAGACGGTCAAGCAAGTGGAAGTGCTGGAAATGAAAGCCGGCAAGGACATTGCAGTACTGATCGAAAAACTCTACAACCAAATGAACAACTATGCCAACCAGATGAAGTCGATCGACGCTTCGCTCGCATTTGCGGAGGAGTATCTCAAAGCCAAGAATGCGGCATTCCTGGAAGGTATGAGTTCCTCCTCCGACCTGGTGGATGCCGAGCTGAATCTCGCCAAGGTGCGCACCGAGCGTATGCAGGCCGCCTACAATTACGATGTCGCGCTGGCCAAGTTGCTCGAAGCCGCCGGCATCAGCGATGAGTTCATTAGCTACCTGCACCGTACCGACGCCCGTCCCATTCATTTCGACAAAGAGTAAATATAGATAATCCCATGAAAAAAAGTACCATTGTCACGATCATTCTGATTGCCGCCGCTGTCGTGCTGGGCGTCATCTTCATCAGTTGGTATTTACGCAAGGCCACGCCCCTATACATCCAGGGAACGGTGGAATGTACTACATACAAAGCTTCGTCGAAAGTTCCCGGCCGTATCGAGGAGATGAAAGTAGAGGAGGGACAGCACGTCACCAAGGGCGAACTGCTCTACACGCTCTCGACCCCCGAACTGAATGCCAAGTTGCAACAGGCCGAAGCCGTGAAGAGCGCCGCATCGGCCATGGACCAAAAGGCCCTCACCGGCGCCCGTATCCAACAGAAGGAAGCCGCACTGAATCTCTGGGAAAAAGCCCAGGCAGGACTGTTGTTGGCCCAGAAAACCTTCGACCGCGTGAACAACCTCTATGAACAAGGCGTCGTTCCGGCCCAGAAGCTGGATGAAGCCCGCGCCAACCTGCAGGCGATGCAGGCGACCGAGCGTGCGGCCAAAGCGCAATGCGAACTGGTATTCGACGGAGCCAGCAAGGAGGAGAAAGAGGCGGCAGCCGCCCAGGTACGGCAGGCCGAAGGCGCCGTTTCGGAAGTGGAGTCCTATCTTTCGGATGCCTTGGTTTACTCCCCTGTAACGGGCGAGGTTTCGACGATCATCGCCGAAGCCGGCGAACTGGTCGGAACGGGTTATCCCGTAGTGGCGATTCTCGATATGAGCGACGTATGGGTGACCTTCAACATCAAGGAGGATCTGATGCCCGACATCCATATCGGAACCCGTATGACAGGCTATATCCCGGCCTTGGACCGCAGCGTGGAGTTCGAGGTGACCTATATCGCCGTGCAGGCCGATTTCGCCACCTGGTCCGCAACACGCACGCAGGGCGGCTTCGACATCCGCACCTTTGCCGTCAAAGCCAAACCCACGCAAGACGTGGAATACATCCGGCCGGGTATGAGCGTACTGGTGAACTGGAAAGACATCGCCAAATAATTCAGAAAGGGTAGCGTATGCCGGGCTTTTTCAGCAATACGCTCGCCGTCCTGCGGCGGGAGATCCACCGGGTCGCACGTCAGCCGATGTATTGGCTGCTGACGGTGATTCTTCCGATCGTCGCGTTCGCATTCTTCGCGGTGTTGTTATACAAGGGAGTGGCACGCGACATTCCGATCGCCGTCGTGGACCAGGACAACAGCACCCTCTCCCGCAAAGTGACGCAGATGATCGACGCGACGCCTACGGCTTGGGTCGCTTACGGCGTACAGGGGATGGAAGAGGCCGAACGACTGATGCTTCAGGGCAAGGTCATGGGAATCGTTCTGATTCCCGATTTCTTCGAAAAGAACATTCTCAACAACAGCCAGACCCATCTGAAAAGCTACCTGACCGGCACGAACATTACGGTAAATGGTCTGCTGGCGAAGGATTTGCAAACGACTGTGACCACTTTTACCGCCGGTATCCAGCTGCAACTGCTGATGAAACAGGGGCTGACCGAAAAACAGGCTATGGCGCAACTGATGCCCGTACGGTTCGACAAACATGTGCTATTCAACCCGCATATCAACTACGGCTATTACCTTTCGCCGAGTTTTATGCCGATGATGCTTCTGATCTTCACGATCATGGCGACGATTTTCGTCATCGGAACCGAACTCAAGAACGGCACGGCCAGGGAGTGGTACGACACGGCCGGAGGCTCGGTCTTCGCGGCCTACGCGGGCAAAATCCTGCCGATTACGGTCATTATGTTCCTGATGTCGGAATTGATGCTCCTGGTCATCTTCAAGGTGGTCGGCGTACCGCTGAACGGCAGCCTGACGGTCATCACCATCAGCAATCTGCTCTTCATCCTGAGTTACCAGTCCCTCGGTGCGATGATCGTCACCGTGTTGAGCAATTTGCGCCTGTCGCTTTCGATCGGCGGCGGTTACTCGGTACTGGCCTTCACGTTTTCGGGCCTTACGTTCCCGATTATGGCTATGAGCAAACCCATGCAATGGTTCTGCTGCATCTTTCCGTTCACATTCTACACCGACATCATGGTCGATCAGGCCCTGCGCGGTGCTCCGGCGATATACTCGTTGCCCGACATGGGCATCATCGCCCTGTTCATCATTCTTCCGCTGCTGTGTCTGCCGCGCCTGCGCACCATCTGCACGAATAAAAAATACTGGGGGAGATTATAGCGATGAGTCGATTTACTATAATCCGCAAATCCAAATGTTCGACGGATTTTAAACGAAACGACTTCCTCAAAAAAACGAAGCGTACCCATTGGGTGCGCTTCGTTCACTTAAATTCGCTTATCGAAAGTTGCGTATTTCTCTATTTGTGGAACTCGCCGTTTGATACCTTTTTGTAGATCGTTTAAACAGCGTTTTAATGTCCTTTGCATAGCCGGAATGATCTCCTGTTCATAAAACTCCCGCGGTCGAAGGTTGTAGTCGATCTTAACGATCTCTTGTTCGCAGATGTCCCCCGTATCAAGGCCACTATCCGCCCAAAACCATGTCGCAGCCGTAATAGGTTCTTGACGTCTATACGCCCAGCGTATCGAGGATGCACCTCTGCCATACGGAAGCGGTGACGGATGGAATATCAGCGTTCCCAGGTTGGGTTCTGCCAGTTCTTCGTTGCTCACCTTTTCAATCAATAACGGAGCGATAGCGACATCCACAAAAAAATAGGTTTCATTCCAAACTGCCAGCCCCAGCGACTTAACCACTCGTTCGGCCTCTTTATAGGCCGTTGTATCGGAGTTTCCTAATATCTTAACAACCATTATTAATATATTTAAACGCTTGTACGGCTCGGAAATGACCGCCATAGCCAGACGTTGGTCGGCCTGGTTGTCCTTTCCTTGCCGCCGATTTAATCATTGAGCTTATGGACTTCGTTTTATTCGCCCCATACAGGCTTGCCGCCGTCTGTACCCATTTCCGGGAATGACGGAGTGCCCCGCATAGCTGCGGGTGCGACGTATGGAAGAATACGGGCAGCATTTTGCCGCATCGGCCATGTCCTTGACGATGATATTCGCAAACGGCGGCGAGGAACTTTGTGCCAACTCCAATTCCTTGCCATTCGGGCATCACGACCAACCGCGTCGCCCTATAAGCTCCCGCGGTGAATAACGGTGAGACTGCTACATGACAGACAGGCTCACCGTTGATGAATCCGACGAAATACTCGGCAGCCACCGGGGCAGGCAGGTCTAAATAATAATGCTGCTTAAACAATCGGGGGAACACAGTTCCCCGGACTTTATAAATTTGAAGTTTGAGCTGGGGGCGGCGTTGAAGGCAGTCCCGATTGTAAAACCGGGCCTCCTGCATATCATATACCCAATCCGGCTGCAGCCATTCGATAATATCGTAGTGGCAGGAAAGCAGGACAACCTGCCCATCACCTTTTCGCCATGTCTTTGCGAAAGCGGCCGCTCCGACCTTGGCGATTTGTCGGTCGATTACCGAAGTGAACTCGTCGACGACTGCCCGTTTGGGCCGTTCACATACCAGGCGGGCCAGGCCAGCGCGGAACTTCTCACCGTTACTCAAGACGGGAAATGGCCGGAGCCATGCCGGGACATCACCCAGGCCGACGGCTGACAATGCACCCGTTACGGCATTGAAATCTCCGTCTGGGGCGATGCAATCGACGATAGGCTTCGTGGCATCCCACCCAGCGTACAAGTCATAGATGGGCTCACCGAAAATGCGGCTGCCTATACTTGTCTTGCCGCTTCCGGAAGGGCCGACAATAAGACCGATTTTCCAGTCCAGCCCCTCGACGGGAAGCTCGGCCGAGCGTTCCCAATCACAGCCGTTCTCAGCATTGAAAAGGCTTTTTACTCGTGCGGCTCGGTAACTGTTGAAGTCGCTGCAATGGTGTTTTACTTTTACAATCATACAGTAACAATTTTAAGAGTCAAACCTTGAGCGAGGAGCCGTTCGTAAATCTCCCGCTGCTCTTTTTCATCCTTGCAGATGACGATTACGCCATACTGCTCTTTGTAATTAAATGCCATTCAAATATTGTTTTAAGGTGAATAATATTTATCTTTGTCGCATCTCACCCACATACTGCATATAAATGCGCCGAAGACGCGACAGAAGGCTCCAGCCCTCGGTCGTGCGTCTTCGGCGCGCGCTTGCGTAAGTATGTGGGTGAGATCTCTACTTACGGCCGGGGGCTTTTTCATGCCCCCATGTTATGGATCAGTTCTTCATCATCGGCGGTCGTTTTTCAGGTGGGATGTATGGATATTTGCGGTTAGGGATGTAGGTGATCCACGCGAACAGATGCCGCCACCACCGACGGGTATAGAGGGGATCGTGCTGGTTGTAGATCGCCTCGGTTTCAAAACAACTGTTCCCGTAGGCGCGGTTGTAGGGCGGCAGGAGAACTTCTATTGCGACCGAAAGGCCGTAAATCAATAAGGGCGCCGGAACGGCCGCCAGCATCCACCATGCGGAAACCCCGAACAGGAGGTGTGCCGCCACCGTACCCAGCAGACAAACGGCGACGATCTCCAGTTGCTGCCGCATGTGGATTTTCTCGTGATTGAGTAGTCGGGCCGTCAATGCGACGCCCTCTTTCACGAACAGCCAGACCAGCACGGTCAATGCCGTGAAGCGGCCGAACGGAATAAAACGATTATATACGATTTTCATCATATTACGGAAACTCTATAACAGGAATATTTATCGGTATGGCCGTTCAACATCATAAAGCTCAAAGTAATCAGTTTTGAACCTTTCGGAATGGTGATACTCGAGTTGCTGGCATCGCCTGCCAACAAAATAGAAAGGTTCAGATTACTTGCCAGCCCCGCTCTGCATCTCAATACCAATTCGACAATCAGGGGCAAATCGTCAGTTGCCAAAACCGTGCTGTCGATAGTCAGGGAAGTGGCGGATTGAGCCAATAACCGTATCGACGAAATATACCCTTTCCCTTTGGTGTAACTTACATTGGAACTTAAATCCAAAGTTCCACTAACTGTCGTCGTCGAAGTCGATATAAGACATTGCGCCGAAATACAGTCGAGCTTCTCCTTATCAAGCGCAGACATCAGCCCTTTGGATATCTGGGTCGCTACATCCCTTGCAGCCTTGTTGTTCCACGATGATTTTTCAGTGTCGGTTACGAAGCGATGCGTCGAATCCTGTACGATCACCGAGGCGGGATGCGTGGCCGGATGCTGGTAGTTGTTGGCTCCGGTGGCTACACCATCGAGCTTCTTTTTGTCTGCGGCCGACATAAGTCCGTTTGCCGATTGGGTGGCGACAGTCGTCGATGCCTTACCGTTCCAGGTCGTTTTCTCCGTGTCGGTCACGAAACGGTGGTTTGCGTCCTGTGTGACGTTCGAGGCCGAAATAGGCCCCTCAAAATCCCCCCCCCTCCGGCATACGGGAGGGCGTTCCATGAGGTGGAGCCATCTCCGACTTTGTGTTTGCGTGTGTCCGATTCATAGACGACCTCTCCTTTCAGCAGGACGGGGTTTTTGGCCTTGAGTACCGCTGCGGTATATACCGGATGCTGAATCCGGCTCTGAATGGTTTTACTCATATCTGAAATCAAGTTATCGTATTCTTTTGTCGCTTATTCTCGTGAAAAAGACGTAGCTTGTATGGCGAATGTCAGAGGTGCCGTAACTTCTCCTGCATTATCTACCCCTGAAAACATAATATTCGAACATTTATTAGTCTTGTCGGTAGCTGTAGATATGTATATCGTTGTGCATGTTCCTCCGGGAGCGCGAAAAGCAGCCGGTGTGAGTACGGACCCGATGATAAAACCGGGAAGCGTGAATTTGGCAGTTTTGAGTCCTCCAAATTGGACGCTTTTGATAATGAACAAGACAAATCCGGGAACGACCTTCACCATTACTCCCGATGCAGACATACTGACTTGATCGACAATTTCTACCTCTTCGTATCCTTCACCCGGTAAGGAGAGTATATCATCAGTAATTCCGTCAAGCTTCTTCTTGTCAGCCGCCGACATCAGCCCGTTGGCCGATTGGGTGGCGACGGCCGTCGATGCCTTACCGTTCCAGGTCGTTTTCTCCGTGTCGGTCACGAAACGGTGCGTCGAATCCTGTACGATTACCGAAGCGGGATGCGTGGCCGGATGCTGGTAGTTGTTCGCCCCGGCAGCTACGCCGTCGAGCTTCTTCTTGTCAGCCGCCGACATCAGCCCGTTGGCCGATTGGGTGGCGACGGCCGTCGATGCCTTGCCGTTCCAAGTCGTTTTCTCCGTGTCGGTCACGAAACGGTGCGTGGTGTCTTGGGTAATGTCTGCGGCCGAAATAGGCCCCTCAAAATTCCCCCCCCCATACGGGAGGGTGTTCCAGGCAGTGGAACCATCTCCGATTTTGTATTTACACGTGTCCGATTCATAGACGACCTCTCCTTTCAGCAGAACGGGGTTCTTGGCCTTGAGTACCGCTGCGGTATATACCGAATGCTGAATCCGGCTCTGAATGGTTTTGCTCATCTTGAAAATACTGTTTGTTTGATGGCTCTTGTTGTTTCGTTAAAGTTTATATAAAAAAAGCAGAGTGCCTCTTATGGTTCGACCACCGATGAGTTTGGACTATTAGAATCTCACGAATGTGAAACTCATATCAGAGGTCCCCCGCTCAATAAAGTGCTTATCTCAAAAAATATCCGGAACCTACATTAGAGCAACATGCTTTGAAATACGAACGATTTCCTTCGATACGCTTTTCCGGTTTTCCCGTAAACATCACAATCCCGCAACGAACCGATGCAAACTGTTTTATCAAACCATACTTATCTTTACCCATATTTAATTTCGTGTCGGTGCTCGTGCCGTTATGAATGATTAACCGTATATTTTGGGCGTATGTACTATCTGCTACCTCCTCAATAAATCGGGCACAGATAGTGCGAACCTTGTTGACGCGCATCCACCCATTCGATGCCTTTGCTTGCTCGATATCGAAAGGTATCGGCGATAGCTTTTCGACTGCCCATTCAGGTTTCGGGAAATCATCGGTATCGACGAGGTGATAACCGATATCATCCGGCCGATCCCGATAGGGCATCACTCTTCGATCCTTTCGATTTCTCCGGCGCTTGTAACGAATGAATCCGATATAACACTGAGCCAAGATCGGATCATCTAAAGAACAGCTTGGTTTTATGAGGAATGAACCTTCACTGACCTTCCATATCAGATTCGGAACAGAAGGTGACACCGCATTCCATCGGTCTTTTTCCGTATCGGTCACGAAACGGTGCGAGGCATCCTGCTCGACGTTCGCCGCCGGAATCGTGTCGGGCGTATCGCCTCCCCCGGCATAGGGCAGGCTGTTCCAGGCCGTCGTCCCGTCACCGACCTTGTGCTTGCGCGTATCGGATTCATAAACGACCTCGCCCTTGAGCAGGACGGGATTCTTGGCGGCAAGTGTCTCCGCCGTATAGACCGGAAGCTGTGTCCGGGTTTGGATTGTCATTTTTGCTGCCATAGCGTCAATTCATTCCGGGGATTGAACATTGGATGACCAGCTCGCCGCCCGTCAGGTCGTCGAGCTTCTTCTTGTCTGCGGCCGACATCAGCCCGTTGGCCGATTGGGTGGCGACGGCCGTCGATGCCTTACCGTTCCAGGTCGTTTTCTCCGTGTCGGTCACGAAGCGGTGCGTCGAATCCTGTACGATTACCGAAGCGGGATGCGTGGCCGGATGCTGGTAGTTGTTCGCCCCGGCAGCCACGCCGTCGAGTTTCTTCTTGTCGGCCGCCGACATCAGACCGTTGGCCGATTGGGTGACGACGGCCGTCGATGCCTTACCGTTCCAGGTCGTTTTCTCCGTATCGGTCACGAAACGGTGCGAGGCATCCTGTTCGATCATCGTCGCCGGATGTGTGGCCGGGTGCTGGTAGTTGTTCGCTCCGGCGGCCACACCCGCGAGTTTCGCCTTCTCCTCCGAGGTGTAGTCTTCGGTAGAAAGGCCCTTGCCCGCAACCTTATCGACCTTCTGGCCGATCTGCGTGGCGACGGTCGTAGCGAAATTCGGATCGTTGCCCAGGGCGGCCGACAGCTCCTTGAGCGTATCGAGTGCCGCAGGGCTGCCGTCCACCAGTTCGGCGATGGCCTTATCCACGTATGCCTTTGCCGATTCGAGCGTCGTGCGGTCCCCGCTCTCACGGGCGGATTTCTCCGAAGCCACGGCCGCATCGGCGTGGCTGTTGGCCGACTGAAGCGTCGCGGCATCGCCCTGCCCGCGCTTCTGGGCCTCGTCCGCCACGGAGGTGTCGGTGTAGGTCTTGGCCGAAGAAAGGGTCGTGGCATCGCCTTGTGTCCGCTCCTCGGCTTCCGCTGCGACAGATGTGTCGGTATAGGTTTTCGCGGCTTGGAGGGTCGTCGCATCGCCCTGTTCGCGCTTACCGGCTTCGGCAGCAACGGAGGTGTCGGTATAGGATTTGGCCGAGGAGAGTGTCGCGGCATCGCCCGCGGCCAGTTCCCTGCGGATCGCGGCCTCTTCACCTTTGGCACGTTCGATCTCGTCGTCGAGTCTGCCGTCGAGCGCCTCGATGTCATTTTGGACCTCATTGAACGCCTTCTCGGAGGAGGCTACATGGACGGAGAGGTCGTCGGTTACTTTCTGCACTTTCTTCTCCAGCTCCCGCCCTTCGGCCGTATTGTATTTCCCGTTGAGCTGGTCGGTAAGCCCCTCGACCCCGCTCATCGGGATTTTGTCCTCGGTCTTATGGAAGAAGCTGTCGAAGAGGTCCGAGAACTGCTCGGCCGTTGGGTACATTCCCCGGCCGAACCATTTGCGCAGCTGCGCACGTACTCTGATTGCCATTCTGTAATCGCGTGATAAGAATTTTACTTCGTCCGCATGACATAGGCCAGCGTGTAATAGGGCGGTCGGTTCTCGTGCGAGCTGCCGCCGCCCGTGCGGTCCGTCGTTCCGAAGGGCGTCGTGCGGTCATGCCACGACACGGCCTCGGGATAGGAGTTGTTGCCGCCGCTGCGCCAGCTGCCGTTACCTCCGGTCCAAAGATTCTCCCCGTGTGCGTGCGAGGGCATCTCATCGACGGTGAGCGTGTGTTTCTTCTCGCCGCCCACCTTGCCGTAGCTGCCGTAGTCGGCATCGCTGACGTTGTAGCCCACCACGAAGCGGCCGCGCAGGTCGGGCAGGCGGAAATAACCGCTCGTGGTCGAGAGCTTCCGGCCGTTGCAGTCGTAGGCATTGTTGTAGGTGCTGCCGATGGCCTTGTAGAGTTCGGGGTACTCCGACTGCTTGAGCTGCTGCCCTTCGCAAAGGGCGTAGCCGTCGGGGATGCGGGATCCTGCCCAGATTTCGACCATGCCCAGCGGCGTGCGCTGAATCTTGGCCAGGGCGGTCTGCAACGCCACGATCTGCGCTTCGAGTTCGGGCAGCGACTGCGCCTCGTGGAAGTCCTCCCATTTGTAGTTCTCCTCGCCGACGCCCGGAGCCAGCGACCGCTCGACGTAGGCTTGCGGATATTCGTACCCCTGGGCCTGTACCGGGATCGCGGCTTGTTTGAGGTACATACCGCCCGAAATGGAGCCGCCCTCCCAGTAGAGCACCTCCCCCTCGGGGTGTTCCTTCGTGCGCAGGAACACGTAGCCCTCGTTCCGCTGCGTGCCGCCGCCCGTGAGTGCGCATCCCAGCAGGATCGCCTTGTCGCCCGCCAGGTTGCCGATGATCGACACCACGTGCGCGTTGGTCTGCATATAGTCGAGCATCTCGCAGTCGGCCGGAAAGTCTTTGTTCGATTGCAGGAGGAACCTGCCCTGTATCTGTTTCATCGTCAAATGTAGTTTATGGAGAATCGTTTCGAAGCCAGCTTGTACGCATCCACCACGGCCCGGACCTGCGTGATGTCCAGCTTGTCGTAGAGCGCCAGCGGGATATTCACCCAGAAGTCGTAGCCGCTCACCCCGCCGTAGCCGCGGCGGTTGAGAATCAGGATTCGGCCCGATCCGCGGCGCGGGACCAGCACCTCGGCGTCCTCCTCGCGTTTGTGCAGGGTGATGAAGCCCACGTTTTCGACCGTTTCGGTGATTGTGATCCTTCGGTCGATGGGATCGAACTTGTCGTTCAGCAGCGCCCGCAGGTAGCACACCTGGCCGTTGTGTTCGAGGCGGTAGTCGCTCTCGCGCTTCCAGAGGATGAACCGCGTGTGCAGGTATTGCAGGGGCGACACGGCGGCGTAGGCCATCGCGGCGAAGAGCGGCCGCCGCCAGAAGGTCGGCAGCAGCAGGAGCGCCAGGCGCTTGAAGTTCACGTCGTACTTATCCATTGTATGCCTTCATATTGAGTACGACGTCGCCCATCTCGAAATAGCCCGCGGCCGGGATGCACCGCGCGTCGATCGTAATCAGCACCTCCTCGCCTGCCGCGACGGTCGTCGCCCCGCGGAACTCCACGATCCGCACGCCGTCGAGCGTCTGGAGCGCATCGACGAGCGCCATGTTGGTATATTCGCCATTGAAGGGCAGGTTCTCGATGTAGTTGCGGACAGCCTCCCGACAGGCGCTCTCGACCGTTTCGGCCACGAGCATCGGGTCGTAGTACACGTCCGCCTCGCAGTTGAAGCGGTCGGGGTCGATGTTCACCAGCGCCGTGCGCACGCCCGCGTCCTTGATCTCGGCGATGTAGGCCGCAAGCTGCGCCTCGGTCTCGGCGTCGAGCCTGCACCGCTTGCCGTCCTTCTCGCCCGCGACCTTGATCGTCAG